>WBZO01000015.1_pt1 | contig 464544 bp, 384 predicted proteins | sample 5204261 | NCBI WGS metagenome assembly WBZO01 (sample SAMN12412400, study PRJNA552823) | activated sludge metagenome | isolation source: activated sludge from anammox sidestream of wastewater treatment plant... | place: USA: North Carolina | collected 2017-09 | reverse complement strand
CAGCACCGGGTAGTTTGAGACCCGTGTCTGCACACCGATCTCGGGGGACCTTCCCCCATCATCAATGCGGCGCCAAACTCAGATTTCTCCAAGATGAAGATCACTTCGTTTGTTCGCGTCGCACTCAGAAGTCTTTGGAGACCGACAACCCGATGGAGCGCGGTGTAATGTAGTTGACGTACGGAGCGGTGCCGATGAAGTTGCCGGTCAGCACGCCGCGCCGGTCGGTGATGTTGTTGGCAAACAGGTTCACGGCCCACGTCTCGTACTTCACGCCGGCGCGCAGATCGGTCTTCGCGTACGCCGGAAAGCTCTGCCGCTGCGCCGGATTGCCGAGAAACACGCCCTTGCGGTCGCCGATGTAGCTCACGGTGCCGCCCCAGAATCCGGTGATGCGGCTGGTGAGCGGGAACTGCTGGTCGACGGAGAGATTGCCGGAGAAGCGGCTGCTGTTCGGCAGCCGATCGCCTTCGAACGCCCGCACCGAGCTGGTGGCCGGAAGGTCTTCGGTCAGCTCCGCATCGCTCCATGCCACCCACGTGGCGATCGTCAGGCTCTCGATCGGCCGTGCTTCGAGCGAGACCTCTACGCCCTGGCTCTTGGCCTGACCACCGTTCACGCGGTAGCCCTGCAGCTGCGGAGTGATCAGATTGATCTGGATGTTGCTCCAGTCGATGTAGTAGACGGAGGCATCCAGGAACAGCGCGCGCCCGAAGAGGTTACCTTTGAAGCCGATCTCGTAGTTGCGCGTTTTGTCCGGTTCGTACTGAGCCGGGACTTCGGGCAGATTGAAAGCGTTCGTATTCGTCCCGCCCGCCCGATAGCCCGACGCGAGGCGCGCGTACGCCATGACATCCGGCGTTATATTGAATTGCGGTGACACGAGATAGGTGAACGCATTGGCTTGCGCGCTCTGCGCAGCCTGGTTGGCGCTGAAGTCGAGCGCCGGCTCTACGCGGCTCTGGCGTCCTCCGAACTGGACCTGGAAGCGGTCCGTCATGTGGTACGTCAGGTCGGCGAACACTGCGCGCTCCTTGAACTCCGACGGAAAGCTCGCGGGACCCCCGTTGGCGGACAGCGGCACGAATCCGGCCACCACGCCCGTAGCCGGGTTCACCGCCAGGAGCTTGTTGAAGTAATCCGTTTTCTCGTCCGTGTAGAAAACGCCCACCAGAGAATCCAGCTTGGACCCGAGCGGAGCGCTGAGGCGGATTTCCTGCGAGAACTTCTTGCCTTTGCGATCGTCGATGAGCGAGGCGCCGGGAACCCCGTACGCCGCCATCGAACGCGAGCCGAAAGCGGCGGTGAAGTCGCGCGTCGCATAGAACGTGTCCTTGTTGTACCCGGTGAGTGAGGTCAGCTCGGCGCGTCCCAACTTGAGGCTCAGCGTGGCGCTGTAGATCTCCGATTTGCGCTCGTAGGTTCCGGTGTCCTGCAGATTGGCGTTCTGCAGATCGCCAAAGCCCGAGAGCAGGGAGATCTGCGAGGTGCCGTCCGCTGTGCTGTCGTTGATCTGCGCGCTCAACTTCACCGTGAATACATCCGACGGCCGCCATAACGCGGCCAGCCGTCCGCCCTTGGCCTCCGCGCGATTCACACCGTCGATACCGAGCCCGACATCGTCGATGTAGCCCGGCTCCAGCCGCGTGAAGCCGCTCGCGCGAACGGCCGCCGTCTCGCCGAGGGGCACGTTGACCGCGCCGCGCACGCCGTAGCCGATCTCATCGCCGTTCTTCACGCTGTTAACCATGCCCTGCACGCGCCCGCTGAAGCGCTCGGTCGAGGGATCGACGGTGACGAATTTGATCAAGCCGCCGATGCTGCTGGCGCCGTACAGCGTGCCCTGCGGGCCGCGCAGGACCTCGATGCGCGCGAGCTCGCTGGGATCGATGTCCGGCACCGTCGACCCGCCGCCGATCACCGTAGAGGAGCCGTACGGCACGTCATCGACCAACGTGCTCACTGTGGGGTTGGTGAAGGGATCGGTCGAGACGCCGCGAATGGCGAGCACCGGCTCTCCGCGCGGGCCGGGAGTAAACGAAAGTCCTGGAATCCTCGAGTAGTAGTCCTGCAAGCGAAACAGCCCGCTGTCGACCAGCGCGTTCGCGTTGACCGCAGTCACCGGCACCGGCACGTCCTGCAGACGCTCGCTGCGCTTCTGCGCGGTCACGATGATTTCCTCGAATCTGCTCTCGTCCGCGGCGGCAGCCTTGTCAGCCTGCGCATCGGATGTTTGACCGGCATCAGGCCTGCCGGACTGCGTGTCGGCGCGCGCGAGCAGCGATTGATTGGAGCCGGACAGCGCAGCCGGCCGCACCGTGGAGCCGGCCCGGTTGTCGCCGGTGTTGGCGAGGCTCCCGTCCTTGATCAGCACGACGGACTCGGAGGTGATCTCGAAAGTGAGATTCGTGCCGAGGAGCACCTGCTGGATGGCCTCCTGGGCGGTGAACGTTCCCTTGATCGGGCTGCTGGTCTTGCCCGCGACGAGCGCTGTTTTGTACAGGAGCTTATGGTGGGACGCGACGGCGAGCTGCTGCAAAGCGGAGTGCAGATCCTGCGAAGGGATGTCGAGATCGTAACTCGCGCTCTGCGTTTGTGCACCGGCAACCGAAGCGACCGCCAAAAACAACGGAGCCGCTATCGTGGCGCAGATGGCGCGCAGGACGCGGCCGGCCGTGGAGCTCGATGATTTCATGTGCGAGGCCCTCTCCCCATGGATCGACGTTCACGCTCGGGGCGCGATCTCTCGATTCCGATCCCCTTGACTATGAATACGAACGGGAGCGCGTTTACCTCACTTGGGTCTCAGCCGGTCATTTCATCCGCAGCTCGATGACGTCCGGATCGGAGTAGTCCGCCGTCACCGGCAGATAGGATTGCAGTGCGTCCGCGAAGGCGCGCGTGTCGCCGGTCTCGAACAGGCCGCTGATGCTCAGTTGCGCGAGCGCCGGATCGGTAACCTCGATCTGCACGCGCGAATAGCGATTGAGGCGCCGCACCGCCTCGGCAAGCGGCTCATCGTGGAAAATCACCTGGCCCTTGCGCCAGGCGGTCGCCGCGGCCAGGTCGGCGTGCGGCGTGACGCTCGTGCGGCCATCCTGGCGCACCCGCAGAGCTTCACCCACCGCCAGCTCGATCGGCATCGCCGCGCTCCGGGAGCGCTCACGAGCCGGTGGCGCGAATACCGCGACGCGCCCTTCGAGCATGGCCACCTGCACCTCGCGATCCACATACTCCACCGTGAACACCGTGCCCAGCGCGACGATGGTGTGATCGCCGGCGATCACTTTGAAAGGCCGCGAGGGATCCTTGGCGACCGAGAACTGCGCCTGGCCTTGGGTAATTTCGACGCTGCGCGCGTCGGCCGAATATCGGACCCGCAGACGCGTCCTGGCATCGAGCGCCACCGTCGAGCGGTCGTCCAGCTCGACGATTCTTTGTTCGCCGATGTCCGTCCGATACACACCTCGCAGCATTCCGTACGGCGAGAGCTGCCAGACGACGCCAAGCAGAACGATGGCCACGAGCGAGGCAACTGCCCAGCGTCTACGCATCGGACCTGCAGGTGCCAGCCAGCGGCGCGCGTTCGCGCGGCGCGCGCGCGTCAGCGCCTGCTCGCGCAGGACCATCAGCTCGGGGGAATCGGCGTAGTTGCCGACAGCCTGCCACGCGCGCTCGACACGGCGCAGGACCTGGGCTTCCGCGGGCTCCTCCTGCAAACGGGCGACGAGCGCCGCGTGATCGCCATCGGCCCAGTGCTCCGAACGACGGCGAAGAAACCGCTCCACCGCCCGATCGACCGCATCGGGCCGCGCTTCGCCGGTCGGCCGCACGTCAGAAGGTCTCATGATCGTCGATCCTGCGCGTCAGATGGGCGAGTGCCTTGCTCATGTGCTTCTCGACGGCGCTGACCGAGATGCCGAGCGTCTTGGCGATGGCCGAGTACTTGAGCTTCTCCAGGCGGTGGAGCATGAATACATCGCGCGTCCTCTCGTTGAGCTCCAGCAGCGCCGCCTGCACGCGGTGCAGTTCCTCCTCACTTGATAAAACGCGCTCGGGCGCAATGTCCTCACTCACGCCGAGCGTGATCCCATCCTCCCAGGCGACTTCCGCGTCATCATGGACTCTGAGCCGCCGCTGGCGATCGCGCCAAAGATTGATCGCGGTGCGGAAGATGTAACCCTTGGCCTGTTCGCTGCTCGACCAGTGCGCGCCGCTCAGCCCGCGCAGGATCACTTCCTGCGCCAGGTCCTCCGCCTCCGACAATTTCCCGCAGCGGCGCCGGAAGAACCGCACCAGCGCCGGCCGCATCTGCGCGACGAGAGCTGCGGAATCGACCGGTTGGGACTGGATGAGAGTTTCTGAGGCCATGCGGTTGTGCGGGAGCGCGGCTGCCCTGCGGGACAAACGCTCCACAGTACCGGTAGCCTGCGCCTAAGAGCGAAAGGTTTCAACGGTTTGCCCTGCGACCGGGTCGCTGCAAGTCGGGCGGAAATAAAATTTGCGCGCGACGCTGAGGTAAATCGCGGCTCGTGCGTATTGGGCACTGTGCGAGGCAGCGTCTCACCTCGACGATCGATCGTTGAGATTGTCCCGAAGCACCGCGCCGCCGATCATCACCAGAACCGAATGTCCAAGTGCTTCAAAGGACTTCAGTGGATTGCCGTCGACGACTTGAAGGTCGGCCAGCTTACCCTTCTCCACGGTGCCCAGTTCCCCTTCCCGCCCAAGGATCAGCGCTCCATTCTTAGTGGCGGCCGTAATCGCTTCTAGTCGCGACGCACCCAAGCGCACGAAATACTCCATCTCATCGAAATACATCCCGGGATAGCGCTTGTCGAGCATATCGTAGATGGCATCGGTGCCGATTCCCATGACGATGTGGCGTTTGCGCGCCTGGCGAAACAATAAAAAGAGCCGCACGTGGTTGGGATGGCGGCGCGCACGGTATGCGGTGGTCGTGTTCTCACGATGGCGTCTCTCCTTATCCTTTTGCGGGACGCTATCGAATCATGGGTTCATAGCAAGAGGGAATTTGGGTATCACGGATTATTGACGCGATACGCCTGTATCTGAGGTAACGCTGTAGGCAATTGAAGGCTACGTCATTGACAACGCTTGGAAGGAGCGTGGGCGATCACTGATTCGAAGACGGGCATGGTCACTCAAGGGCCGCCATCATGGTTGCTCCCGAGTGATGTCGCGTGCAATCAATTTTCCCGTGAGCGCTAGAAGTCGTTCGCGACCAATCTCAGGAGTTCATCCGGATTAGAAACCGCCCACGGCTATTTCGTGGGTTGTCAATAACGTGGTTCGTCGGTCGCTTACAGACGAATTGCCGGCTGCGGCGCCCGGGGCTCGAGATGGGTCTCAAAGAGTATTTCGCGTCGGATCGGTTTCAACCCTGCACCGGCACTCTGTTCTCGCCCGATGCACCTCGCGCCACGAACGAGCACGCGTTCCCGTATCTAAATTTTCGGATTGGCGGCACGCGACGGTCGAGGCCAGAAACCACTGCGGCGACTCATGCCTAGCACGATGGCCATGGCGGCAGCGGCAGGACTGGTCGAGTTACCTGCGCCGCACTAACGCTTGCGTGGCTGCTGGTTAATTCGGCGCGATGCCCGGGTCACCGCCACGTGGATCGGATGAACCGTAGAAGAAACCGTTCTGCCAGAGGATGGTATTGCTGAGGCCGAGCACGGTAATTCTGTCGCGACCGCCTACGCGGTAGTCGTCGAACACAAAACCACGTCCTTTGAGAATGTTCAGCGTATCCACGGAAATGTCTTTCTCGGCGACGACGTTATCGGGCAACCATTGATGGTGAATGCGTGGCGCCGCTTCGGCCTCCGCGACGTTCATGTCGAACTCGAGCACGTTGAGCACGATTTGCAGTACCACCGTGATGATCGTACTGCCGCCGGGGGTGCCGGTGACCAAGAACGGCTTGCTATCTTTGTACACGATAGTCGGCGTCATCGACGACAACGGCCGCTTGCCCGCTTCGACCTGATTCGCCCGTCCGCCCACGAGCCCAAACGCGTTAGGGGCGCCCGGTTTGCCCGAGAAATCGTCCATGACGTTATTCAGCAGAAAGCCGGCTCCATCGACCGAGCGGCCGCCGCCATAGGCGACGTTGATTGAGGTCGTCACGGACACGGCGCCACCGTCCTTATCCATCACCGAGTAGTGCGTAGTCTGCAAGCCTTCGGGCGCAGGCCCGAGCCCTGGCTTGATGTCCGCGGAGCGGCTGGCACGTGTCAGGTCGATCGTGCTGCGCAATTTCGCCGCGTAGCCTTTGTCGATGAGCCTGTCGACCGGCACGCGCACGAAGTCCGGGTCGCCCAGATATTCGGCGCGATCCGCGTAGGCGCGCCGCATCGACTCGATCAGCACGTGCAGATAGTCCGCGCTGTTGTGCCCCAGTTTTTTTAGGTCGTAACCCTCGAGAATGTTCAGCATTTCCACCAGGTGAACGCCGCCCGAGGACGGCGGTGGCATCGAATAGATGTCGAAGTTGCGAAAGCGCCCGTGGAGCACCTCGCGCTCCACGGCGCGATAGTTGAGCAGATCCTGCCGGGTAATGAGCCCCCCCTCGGCCTGCATCTTCGCCACGATTCTGTCGGCAACTTCTCCCTGATAGAACCCGGCCGCGCCACGTTTGGCGATGATCTGCAGCGTGCGCGCCAGGTCTTTCTGCACGAACAGGTCGCCGGCGCGATAGGGCTCACCGTTATTCTTCAGGAAGTATTTTTTGGAGGCCGAATCCCGGTCGAAGTAAGGTTTGCCGCGCAGAAATTGTCGCTCGTGAGCGAATGAAACGCGATAGCCACGCGCCGCCAACCGGATTGCCGGCGCCATTACCGTGGACAAGGGGAGCTTGCCGTACTTCTTCTGCGCCTCGGTGAATCCCATCACCGTGCCGGGCACGCCGGTGCCGAGAATGCTGTAAAGAGACAGGTTCGTGTCGAACTCGCCCTGTTTGTTCAGAAACATGTCCCGGCTCGCCGCCGCCGGTGCCGTCTCGCGGTGGTCCTGCGCGATCACCTTGCCGAGCCCCGGCAGGCTGATAATCATGAAACCGCCACCGCCGATGTTGCCCGCGATGGGATGAGTGACGGCGAGCGCAAATCCGGTGGCCACGGCCGCATCCACGGCATTGCCGCCCTTGGCGAGGATCTCGCGGCCGGCCTGCGCCGCCAGCGGCTCCTGCGCAGTGACCATCCCTGCGAGCCCGACCTGCGGATAGAACCGCCATCTCTGCGGTCCATACGCCGTTGAGGTATCGCGCGCCACCTCGTCCGCGATGACCGGTACAGCTACAAACAGTACGAGGAGAACCGCACCGAAGAAACGGCGTCCCCGCTTCAAACGCTCGTCAGCCATAAGGACCTCCGAATCAGCCTGGCCAAACACGCTCATACACCCGCAACCAATTCTCGCCGAGCACCTTGCGGATCTCGGCGGTCGACCAGCCGCGCGCGATGAGACCGCGCGTGACATTGGGCAGCTCATCGATACGCTCGAACCCTTTGATGTACGGCCAGGGCGGCTGCGGACTGGTCACTTCCGGCGTAACGTGCCGCGCGCTCCAGTTCGGATTCTTCTCAGGCACCTTTACGGACTCACTGGCCGCGGCGCTCACGGGCACGGCCTGATTGGGATATCCGAAAATAAAGTCCGGCCCGAGACCGACATGGTCCACGCCGACGAGTTTCTTCACGTAGTCGTACTGATCGAGATGCTTGTCCAGCCCGGCTTGCGGGGTGCGCGCGGCCGTGTCGTTGCGGCTACGCACATGGTAATCGCTCGCCGCCGTAATGCCGACGACGCCGCCTGTTCTGGCGATACCTTCTATGACGCGGTCGCTCGTGCAGCGCGGATTGTCGTTGATAGCTTGAATGTTCGTGTGCGTACAAACCACCGGAACGCCGGACGACATGGCCAGCGCGTCCAAGGATGTTTGCTCGCCCGTGTGTCCGCCCACATCCAGGAGAATCCCCAGTTTGTGAATTTCCTCGACCAGTCGGCGGCCGTTGCGCGTGAGGCCCTTCTCCGGCTCCAGACATCCGCCGCCAAAGTCATTGGCGAGGTTGTAGGCGATACCACAGGTACGCAGCCCCATCTCGTAATAGGCCCGCAGGTTGATGATGGCCGGCCCGGAATACACACGCCGGCTACTGTCCTCGGTTAACTGCTCCACGGACTGCCAACCGAGGATTTGCGCGATTTTGCCTTGAGCGTAAGCAGCGCGAATCTCGCGCGCCGTCCTGGCTACGACGATGCGGTCGCGGTACTCGTCGTAGAACACATGCGAAGTGGCGAACTCGGTGAGCGTTTGGTGCGCGGCCCGCAGCCACGCACCGATGCCTACGCGCCGCGACATGTCCAGGTATTCTGGACTCAGATTGGAGGGATCCAAACCATTCACCACCAACGTGCTGCGGTGGATAGCCAAGGGATCGCGGTTTGGATTGCGGTCGTTCCGCTCATCCGATCTGTCGCGCTTCCTGGTTTCGGCAGCGCCCGCGGCCGAAGCAGTGGAAGGACCTGCAAACCAGCCTGCGGAATACGTTGCAGCCGCAGCCCCCGCTCCGCCAAGGAATTCACGGCGCGTACTCGTCGCGATGTCTGTCATGCTCGCCTCCCCCGACTCTGTTGCGTGGGCCCTGCCAACACAGCGCCTGATGCAGCCGGACTGCTTGGCTCATAGAAGTCACATCGACTGAATCAGTCTGGCGCTCTACGTGCCAGTGAAGGCGCTTTTTCCGGCGAGGCCTGTAGATTCACCGTTCCTTCGGCGCGATCTACGCCGATCGAGAACGCTCGCGCTCGACGATTGGGCGAGTCCTTCGGCTCGAGCCAGATTGAATTGTTGGCCGCTTTCAGTTTTTCGTAGCTATCGTTCCCGCCCACATCCAAGAAAAGCGCCAGCGAGCTGGTCTCTGCAAAGTAGCTCGTAGCAGCGCCGTACTCGAGGTAGCGGTCGTCCCACGACGAGGTGCCGGGACGATCACCTTCTTTGCCGCGATACCGATCATTGCCGCCCAAGTCGAGCAGCATGGCCACACTCCTGCGGCTGGAGACCCCGAGTCCACCCGCCGAAACGTCATAGACATCGTCGCCAGCGACGTCGATCAGAAGGGCCACGCCGAAATCGCCGCCAACCCCGACTGAGCTGCGGCCGCCATCTTCGACGAGGTAGCGATCGTTGCCCTTCTCGTCGATCAGTGCGCCCACGGCAAAGTGCACGCCCACACCTTGCGAGAGCGTGACGCTGCGGTACGTATCGTTGCCACCGCCGTCATGTAGTAATCCGGTTCCGAACCAAAAGCCCATTCCCATCGACCAGTTGCCAGCGGTGTATTCATCGTTGCCTTCGGCGTCGATGAGCTGTCCCAAGCCTCCGGCCCAGGAATGGCCGTCTGCGCCATCGCCGCGCCGACCTACGCCGGCGCCCTGTGCATTGGACGACGCCACCTTCAGCTCCGAATGGAAAGAAGGCCGGCCGGTAACAGCGGGATCGCGCACCGCAGTGTATGAATCGTTACCCAACCTATCCGCCAGCGTGCCCACACCGCCGGATCCTCCGTAACCTTGACCATTGGATTCGATCACGTACGTATCGTCGCCGGCGCCCTCCAGTAAAACACCAACGCCAAAGATGCCCGCGCCCTGCGAGGAGAAGCGGGATCGATACGTGTCGCGACCTGCCAGATCTGCCAGGACGCCCAGACCGAACTGACCAAAGCCCTGCCCACATCGAATCGCTTCGTATCGATCATCGCCGGCAGCATCCACCAGAATACCGACGCCTGCCATGCCCGCGCCCTGCGATGGTCGATCTCCGGATGTGTACACATCGTTGCCGCTCAGATCGAGGACGGCGGATATCGGGAGACTCGCCGCAGAAGCGGCAATTGCCCCTGTATACCGGTCATTGCCGCCCAAATCGACGATCAAGAACGCACCATCGGCGGACGTGACATCGTTTCCGCCTCCACGCAGCCGGATCCATCCCAGCGGAGTATCCCAATCCAGCGCGAAAGGCGGAATCGAACCCAAACCCGATAGCGCATGCCGCGCCTCATCAACTGCCTCTACCGCCATCAGACCGCCTGACCAGAGGCTCGCCTCATCGAGGGTCCTGGCGACATCGTCAACTTCCGGCGCGTAGTCGAGCGCGGAAGCCAATTCGATATCGAGGTCGATCCGCTTCTGAACTGCCATGCGTTTCTCCGCCGGCACGTTGCGGAACGCCATCTCGATCCAATGATGTGCATTGAGCAGGTTGAGCACGAGCTGCGCCAGTGGAGCTTGCACAGCCTTAGGCACGTCCTTCAGCTGCGCCTCCAGCTGCCTGCGATACAGCGGGAATGCCGATTCCTGGCCCATAGTAACGAAGGTCGTCGGTCGTCCTGCGGCTTTGTGAACCGCCAGCAGCGCCTCTAAGAGTGAAGCATCCGCGGGCGCGACGAGGTTCGCCGAGAACCCGCGCAGGCCGCCGAACTTGCGCTCAACCCCTAGCCCTGAGACCGCCTTGTACAGCGCCCCTGCGACCGGATCGAATTTGCCCGAAGAAGGCCTTTGGCGGCGCGCCAAGCCGCTGGGCGAAAGTTCGTCCCGGACGATTACGCCCGCCGTACGGACGAAGGTCACCGTCGCAAGCGGCTCATCCATCAGCGCATCGAAATGACGCAGTTTGTAGGGGATGTCCGCGGGAAAGCGCGACCAATATCCTCGGGGACGCCAGCCGAGATCGCCACGCTGCAGACCCTCCAGCGCTAGCGCCTCATCCAACGCATCAGCAGCACGCACGTGCGAGGACCCGAAGGCCATCGTCGCGGCGCACGCCGCAGCGATGATATATAGAGACTTCAATATCTTGCGATTGACGGTGGAACCGGCTGTCGCGCTGTGAATGGTGGACTTGCCCCATGCATCGACTACGCCGGTTCCTAACGAAGCATCTAACTTATCGGATTGGCTGGTCGCCTGGCTGTCCCTTCGTTCGCGCCAGATCGACCGGCCGCCGATGGGGTCATTTGAAGTCCTATCTATAAATGATGCACCACAGGCAACTAGTGACATGGTTACTTTTCCGGGGAAGAACTGAGGATTGACATTTCCGCGGACGAACAGATCCCTCACAGCCTGTAAGGGCGCTGTCCGCTTTAACCGCGTGACCCTGATGTCTATCGGGTGATCAGAAACTCACTCGCACGCCCGCCGTGAAGTATCTTCCGACCAGATCGTACCCTTCACCCTGGAAGGTCGTGATTGGTGGATCCTTATTGAAAATGTTGTTGACGTTGGCATAGGCCTGCATGTCCGAGCCCTTGACAGGAAATCTGTACCTGACGCCTGCATCGCAATAGGTGTATGCCGGGATGCGATTGTCATGAAGGTTCAGTTGGTTTGGGTCGGTGAACCGCACAGCTGAAAAATAGCGGGCGCGAAGCATCGATTGAAAACGTCCCATTTCGTGATGGAGCGAAAGATTGCCCGCGGTCGTGGGAGTGCCCCTTACACCTAAAAGGTTGTTCACTATGAAACTATTATTATTTTTGTACCCCTGCGTCCAGGCGACAATGCCGCTTATTCTCCACGTGCCGGCCCCGGCAGTCGACAATGCGTAATCGATTTCTGCATCGATGCCGGATTTACGAATGTTCACGAAATTCAAACTTGAGGCGGCTATCGACGAGATCGTGCCGCTTGAGTCGCGGACGATAGCGCCGCAGGCCCCCGAGGAGCCCTGACCGCAAAGGTCGATAACCTGCTGCGCACTGACGTTGCCGATCGCATTCTCTATATCGATATCGAAATAATCGAACGATACCCGCAAGCTGCGGATGGTTGGCGGTATGATCGTTATTCCCGCGGTCGTCGTGCGCGACGCCTCCGCCTCGAGGTTCGGATTGCCGCCGAATATGAACCGCACGCCAGTGAGCGGCGTATTGCCGTTCAGCTTGTCGATGACGGAGACGAAGCCGGTGGTCGTCTGCGCGAACAGTTCGTTCAAGTTCGGCGCGCGTATGTCACGCGAAGTCGTGAACCGCAACTGCACTCCATCCACGAGGGTATCGATCGCGCCGAGCTTCCACGACCAAATTGAGCCAGTCCGGTCGTCAGTCCTGCGCGCCGCACCGTTGAGTTCGAATCGACGCAATAAAGGGATGTCCTTGACAACGGGGATCTGAACTTCGGCAAAAGCCTCCCTCGTCGTATTGTTGCCCTTGAAGGTCGGCCGGTTGAGGATTGCAAATCCTCGCGCCTGCGAAACGGGGTCGGAAACCTGGTCCAGGGTTTCCCTGCGTGCCTCAATACCGATTGCCGTCGCGATAGCGCCCGCCGGCAGGTCGAACGGCTCGCCACGAAGAGCGACACTGCCTGCGTCGAGTGTTTGCACGAAGTTCTGTTGGGCGGTTCCGGTCACATAAGCCTGCGCGGCAGCCGAGGGCGACCCAAAGCCGAACAGGTTGATCGGGACGCAGGCAGGATCGTCATTGGAGGTGACGGCATCGACATTCACACGGCAGACAGGCTGCCCCGTGGTCGGACTGATCACGGCATCGACAGCCCTGGAGAAATTGGCGGCGATTCTGGCATTGTGTAAACCGATGCCTTCGGCATATCTGCCGCGGGTATAGTAGGCGTTCCAGCGCCAGCGACTGCCGAGCAGACCCTCGATGCCCAAGGTGGCCTGCGTCGTTTCGCGGCTGTAATCGAGGTCCACCCGAGCAAAATCCGAGTTGAAGCGCCCCAATGTGAAGGACGTTTGTCCTGCGGCAATCATCTGATTGCGGATGGTCGGCGCAAGAAAGGCGTTGTCCACCGACATCGTCGTGGTACTTGCGTCGGCGATGAGGGCCAGCGGGATGCTCCCCGTACCATCAATTTCCCTGCCATGCAGAATGTCGGCCGTCACCTTGACGTCATCGGTCAAGTCATAGATGACGCGACCGAATATACTTTCTCGTTTACCGGGCGGAATGAGATAGGAGACGTCGTCGTTATTGGGCGCCTCGCCGCCGTAGGCGATGCCGCCAGCGACAGTTCCGAAATCGAATGGGCGCAGGGTTCCGTTTGGATTGAACGTTTGTCCGGCGTTGACGCCGGAAGTTATCAACCCCCCATAGCTCTGTGTAGCCGAACCGGAGTCGGATACATACCTAAAGGGCGCTTGCCCGGCGGTCGGATTCGTCACGATCGCCCACCGCCCGGTGTTCTCGCGCGCGGTCTTCGGCCCGACTCCGTCTGTATCGAAATATTCGCCGCCGAGCACTACGTGTCCTCGATCGTTGGCGAATCCAAAACCGGCTGCCGCTTCGATACGACGCTCCTTGTTGTCGCTTCGGCTCGACATGGCTGTCTGGGCACCAAGGCGCACACCTTGAGGTCTGTTATCTAGGACTATATTGGCGACACCCGCCACCGCGTCCGAGCCCCATGCGGCCGACGCGCTGCCCGTTACCATATCGAGCCGATCTATCAAGATGCTGGGAATGATCGAAGCATCGACCCTGCCGTATGCGCCGATCAGCCGCCTGCCGTCCAATAACGTCAGGGTACGGAATGGCCCCAAGCCGCGCGCTTCGAGCGACCACGTTCCCGAATAGGTGGTTTGTCCCGAAAGAGACGGAGAGAAGCTTGACTTGAACTGAGGCAGGTCGCTCAACGCGGCAATGAAATTGGAGCGCGCTCCTTCCTGCAAGGCCTTCTGGTCCAGGGAAATCATGGGTGTCGGGATACTTTCCCGGCCGCGATCGAGACGAGTGGCCGTCGCAGTGACGACGAGTTCTTGGGGTTGTTCTTTGTCTTCTGAATCGCCCTCCAGCTTCGACGAAGTCTCTTCTCCCTTGACTTCGGGCTTGGCCACATCCGCAGCTGCACCTGATCCGGCGCGCGCCAACTGCATCCGGTTCTCGCCGCGTTGCTGCTGCTCGCCCGTCGTCCTCTCCTTTTCGCGAATCGCCACCGTGCGCGGGTTGATGAACTCATATTCCAGGCCGCTATCGGCCAGCAGCCGCTTCAGCGCGCTCTCCGGCGTGTACGACCCCACCACGCCCACCGTCTTTAGGTCGGCAACCATCTCCTTCGAGAACATGATCTGCAGCCCGGTCTGCTCGCCGAACTGTGTCAGCGCGGTCTTGAGCGAGCGGGCCTCAATATGGAAGGTCATCTGCGAGGCTCGAATCTCGTCGGCCGCCACGCTGCGGACATTGCCGAGTACGCCGACCGCCAGGCAACCGATGACCATTTTGCAGAACGATTTCATTGTCCGAACTCCGGTGACTGTTTTACTACGAGTGCCGGCGCTATCGCGCGCTCGCGCCGTTATCCGTCAGTTGTCAGTGCAAATGACGTGGAAAGCGGACCTGCAGTGAATGGCTTCGGATATATTTTCCACCGGCGTTCACTCCAGGCCGCTCGGGACAGTCATAGAGATACGGGCCCCAACCGATTGGCGAATGATGCGGCGCGATTCCAAACCTATCGAGCTGCTGCCGGGCCTGCTGCACCCGCAGTGCGAGCAGGACCTGCAGCGCTATTTCTCGCGCCGGCTCGGCAACCGGCAGGATGTGCGCGAGCTCACTCAGGAAGTGTGGCTGCGGCTGTGCCGGGTGACCGACCGCCAGCACCTGCGCGAGCCGATGGCTTATGTGTACCGCACCGCGGCCAACGTGCTGGCGGAATTTCAGATGCGGCGCCAGCGGGAGTTCGCAACGCTCGAGGCCGGCGCGGCTTATGCGGCCGGCGCGCCGCGCGACGAGCTCGCCGAACGGGCCCAGGCTCAGCACGATCTTCTCAGCACGTTGCAGGGCATGCCGGCCGCCTATCAGCGGATCGTGCGGATGCGGCTCTGCGAGCAAAAGTCATTCGCGCAGATCGGCGCTGCCGTGGGCTTTACCGAGGAAACCGCGCGCCGGTACTACTTCCGGGCCGTGAAGCTGCTGTGGAAATCCGAGTGGGAATGAAGAGCAACGGCATGACAGCGCAACTCCAAAACGGCAAAGCGGTGATCGATCAGGCGCTCGAGTGGATCGACCGGCTGCGCAGCGGCGACGGCGGCGGCGAAGCTTTTTTCGACTGGCTGACCGAGTCGCCGCGTCACGTGGAAGTGTTCGTGCAAGCGGCGACACTGGAGGGGCGGCTCGCCGCCATCGCACCCAAGGAGTGGGCGACTGTCGAAACGGCGGCGGAGAGTCCGATCGCGAGTCTCGATCCGCCCAATGTAGTGCCCCTGCTGGATACGCACACGCCGATGACCTCTGCCACTCCGGCTCCGCCATCGGCTCGCAGACGCACGCGGTTGAAGTGGCAAGTTGGAGCGATGGCCGCGGGCATCGCTGCTTTGGTTATCGCAGGTTGGCAGCTGGCGCCCTGGCTCAGTGGCTGGCGCAATTTCACCACCGCGGTCGGCGAGCAGCGCACGATCCAGCTGCAGGACGGTTCCGTCGTCAATCTCAACACCGGAACGCGGATTGCGGTCCGCATGACCGAGCGGGCCCGGGACATCCGCCTGGCTGCGGGTGAGGCCATGTTCAAGGTACAACGCGATCCGGCGCGACCCTTCCGCGTACACGCCCGCGACACTGTGATTCAGGCGGTCGGCACGCAGTTCACCGTCTACCGGCGCAATTCGGGAACGACAGTCTCGGTGCTGGAGGGACGCGTCCGGGTGGCTCCGATAGAAGAGGTTGGGCAGAAGGCTGGCGGCGCCGTGGATGAAAATCCGCGCGCCGTGCGCTCCGAGTCGCCGGCAGCGCTGTCGGCCGGGGAGCAGGCGGCCTTCGGACCCGATGGGCGGCTCCAGTGGCGCGCCAAACTCAACACCGTGCGCGCGACCGCCTGGCAGCAGCGGCGGCTGATCTTCGACGAAGAACCTTTGTCGACGATCGTTTTCGAGTTCAACCGCTACAACCGCCGCCCGTTCCGGGTGGCCGATGCGGACGCCGCGGCGCGCAGGTTTTCCGGAATTTTCGACGCCGACGATCCGGATTCACTGGCGCAGCTGCTGGCACGGGACCGCCAGCTCGCCGTCGAGCGCGGACCCCGGGAAATCATCATCCGGAAAAAATAAAGCCGGCGACGCAGTCCCAGGTTCCGATCTGATATCGCTGCAGCAGCGTCGCGCGCATCCCTCACGACGCAGTGCATTCTTCACTGCGGGCCCTTCAGCAGATAGTTGACCGGCGGCTCGGCGCCCAGCAGGTTGCGCACGAAATAATCCCACTTGCGGCGAATGAAGTACGGCGACTTGAACGCCGTGCCGTGATTGGTATTGGGAATGATCAGCAGATCGAAATCTTTGTTGGCCTTGATGAGCGCGTCGACGAGCTTCATGGTCAGCGTGGGGGAGACATTGTCGTCCATCTCGCCGTGCATCAACAAAAGCCTGCCCTTGAGGTTTCCCGCCAGCGGAGTCGTCGCGGAGGCCAGGTAATCGCGCTCGCCGAGCGGGCCGACATAAGTTTCGGCCCACGGCGCGAGATAGCCGCGCTGGTCGTGATTACCCTCGGAAGACACCGCCACTTTGTAGAAATCCGGATAGGCCAGTATCGCCTGCGCGGCACGGAAACCGCCGCCGGAAATGCCGTAGATGCCCACCCGATCCAGGTCCAGGTACGGATAGCGCTCGGCGAGCTGGCGCAACCCGGCGAGGTGATCTTCCAGGTCGCTGGCCTTGTCCAGCCGGCCGTAGGAATATTCACTGAACGCGCGCGATCGATGCGGCGTGCCGCGCCCGTCGATCGTGACCACGATGAAGCCCAGCTCCGCCAGGCTTTGCGCCTCTTCCCGGTCGAAGACTGCCGCGACGAAACTCTTGCCGGTGCGGCGCGATTGCGGGCCCGGATAGTTCGCATCGATCACCGGGTACTTGCGGTTCGGATCGAATCGGCTCGGCCGCAGCAGGTTGCCGTAGACCGCGGTCCTGCCGTCCGCGGCCAACACCTTGAACGGCTCGATGGGCGTGTAACCGCCGGCGCGCAGCTCCGAGATATCGGCTTCCTCCACTCGTTTGACCAGGCGCCCGTCGGCGGTGCGCACGACAAAGATCGGCGCCTCGTCGGGACGGGAATAGCCATCCACGAAGTAGCGCCCGGACAGCGAGAATGCGCCCAGTTCTTCCTCGTTGACGGACGGATCATCGGAGAAGACCGAAACGATGCGCAGGTCATGCTCGGCTTCCTCGGGCGTCAGCAGCCGCAGGCCGGAGCCGTCGAACCGAATGCTGTACAGGCGCTGCTCGTAAGGATCGCGCCCGGCTTCGCGGCCGCTGGCGGTGAAATAGATCTTCCTGCCGCTTTCCTCGACGCGCACGATGCTGCGCACCAGCCAGTCGCCGCGGGTGATCTGATTGCGCAGCGTGGCCGCGCCGCTGCTCGAACTGCCGCTGACACCCTTCCCGCCGACGCTGTAGTAGTACAAGTGGCCCCACCCGTCGCGCTGTGAATACCAGATCACATCGCCGTTGCGCAGCGTCCTGACCAACGGAAAGTCGAAGACATTGTTGGCGTTGGTTTGGACCACGGTGTTGCTGGTCTCGCGCAGCAGCTCGCGCACTGCTCCGCTCGCCGGGTCGGCCCGGTTGAGACTGACGGATTTCGAGAAGCGATCGCGATTCAGGTAGTAGACGCTCTTGCCGTCCGCCGACCACCACGCGTAGTGCAATTCGATCAGCGTCCGCACCGAACAAACCAACGGCGCCGTGGACAGCTTCACCGCGCGGCGCGCAGCCACGTCGATGACCACGGGCTCCAGCAGCGGCAGGTGTTCCTCGCCGGCCATGGCATACCGATAGGTATACAGCTTCGGGCGCAGGCTCCCGTCCTCGGGCACCGACTGCAGCAGCCAGAAATCCTTGACCTGGCGCTCATCGATCCGATGCGTCAGCAGGAAGCGCGAGTCGGGCGACCAGACGACTTGGGGTGGCGTGGGCTTCGGGTGGCGCAGGTCCGTAACGAAATGCAGGTTGTAGCCCGGCGAGCCGGCATAACTGTAATGCTCCACGCCGTCGGTCGTCAGCGGGACTGGCGCGCCGCCACCCGAGGTCGAGCGCACCCAGACGTTGTAATCCTCGAGCACCGCGGCCCACTTGCCGTCGGGCGAAACGACCTCATCGGCCGGCGGGTTCGCGGCGGCGGTGCACGCCGGGGCCTGCAACTCGCAGGTCCACAGCTTTCCGTCGAACGAAAACTCGATCGCCGACTTGTTGCGAACAAAAGTGAACCTGGAGAACGGAAGCTTGCCCGCCTCGACCGCCTTCCCGGCCGCCCTGGACAGCGCCGCCGCCAGCTTCGGCTGGTCGAAGGCGGGACTGCGCTTGCCGCTCGCGGCTTCCACGACGACGAATTCCCGGTCGCCCGTCCCGGTGGTGCGCAGATACCAGAACCGGTCCTCCCTCCCGATCCAGTGGTGCTCGAGCGTAGTGTTGCGCGTGTAGCGATCTTTGTTCCAGTCGATGAAGCGCTCGGCGCGCGCGTAGTCTTCGGCGGTCACGCGCGGAACGGTGTCCGCGGGCGTGCCGGCGCTCCAGCCGAGAACCGACAGTCCGATCGATAGGGACACGTGACGCATGACCCGATGAGGAACTAAGTAGCTCATGCTCGGCTCCGTAGAATTTGACAGCGCTCGCCACGCGCGAGGCATCCCGCACCGTGGCGGCGCTGGACGATATCAGAATGTCTCGAGGAGAGACAGCCGGGCGCGCGGAGCAGGACGCTCTCAGCTTTGGAGCCGCTCAAAAGCTATAGCCGAACTGCACACCCACGGTGCGCGGGCGCAAGCGATAACCATAGAGCGAGGTGTACCCTCTGCCGCGGAAGACCAGAGCGTCGTCGTTCGTCAGGTTGCGCACGTAGAGATCGATGTTGAAGTCCCGCAGCGTCAGCCGCGCCGAAGCATCGAGCTTCATGTAGCCGTCGGTCTTGAAGCTCGGCAGCTGCTGTACGCTGTTGTAGAAGGAATCGACATGAATCGCATCGGCCCGGAGCGAGGCCGGGTGACCTGCAATGTCGAACGAGTATTGCACGCCGAGATTGGCATTGACCTCCGGCGCCGGGAGCGGGTCGCCGGCCTTGAGGCTCTGCAGGGGCACATCCTCGGTGAGCCGCGCGTGAATCCAGGAGCTGCCGACATCGATTCGCAGCGCACGGGTCAGCTGGAACTTTGCCTGCAGCTCCGCGCCTTCGGAAAGCGCGGTGCCGCCATTGCCGAGATACGCGCACGACAGAATATTGCCGGGCGCTACACGAATGGGCAAGCCGGACCATTCCATCCGGAACACGGCCGCTTCGATCGTCAGCCGGCGATCCATCAGCGCGAACTTGCCGCCGAGCTCATAGCTGTCCACGGTGTCGGAGTCGATGAATGCCGTGGACGCGAGAGAGACATTGCTGCCTTCGATGAGGCCGTCGCCGTTGGGATCGCAAATGACCGGATTGAGCGGCGTCTGCGGTACGCCGAGCCGAAAGCCCTGCGCCCAGCCGATATAGAGCAGTTTGTCGTCGCCGGGCTGGTAACTCAGATTGGCCCGGAAGTTGGTGCCCGAGGACTCGTACTCGTCCTTGCTGAACGCAAAGCTGCCGAAATAGCCATTGGTATCGTTTCGAAACGAACGGTCGTACCGATACGCGCGCACGCCGCCGGTCAGCGTCAACCCCGGGATGAACTCCCATGAAGCTTCGCCGAACACGGCCTTCTGCTTCTGAGCGCGCTGCAGGTGCTGCTCGCCGAGAGACCGCGTGCCCGGGTTGACGAAGTTTGCCGCCGGATTCCCGAACCAGACCGGCTCGAGGCCCAGCGTATCGTCCTGCTGTTCGGCAAACAGGCCGGCGAGGAAATTCCACGCGCCAGCGAGCTTGGTCGCCAGACGGACCTCCCCGACGTGCTCGCGATGATCGGCCGGAACGGCGAGCGAACCCGCCCACGACAAGTTGACCGCCGTGAACGGCTCGGCCATCTCCATTCCGCTATCGACGTGCGAGTACGTCGTGAGCAGGTCGGCCCAGCCGAAGTCGTATTCGACCACCGCGTTGGCTATGTCGAGGGAGTAGTCCGCGAACGCGCCGTGCTGTCCGCGGCGCACGTGCTCCGGCGCGATCCGCAGAACGGTTTGTTCGTAAGTTCCACTGTTCTGGCTGGCGTCGCCGTCCGTCTCGTTCTTCTGCGTGAGGTAGCTCAGCGTAAAACGCAGCGCATCGGTTGGCTTGAACAAGGCGGCGATGCGCGCGCCCGCCGAGTAATTGGCGCCAACCTCTTCTTCATCGACCGCGAAGCCACTCGCCCCGCCGGCGATACGCGATTGGAAGGCGGTGTCGGACCCGGCGCGGTTGCGATAGAAGCCGCTGTCGGAGAACGCGTAAGCGACCGCGCGAACCGCGAGCTTGTCTTTCACGAGCGGCACATTGCCGACAGCCTGAAACATATGATTCAGTCCACCCGTTCCGCCCGTGCTGGAATAACCCGCGCCGAGACGGCCTTCGAACGCGCCGAGCCTGGGCGCAGCTGGAACCGTCCGCACGGCGCCGCCGAGCGAGGCGCTGCCGAAAGCGGTGCCTTGCGGTCCGCGCAGCACCTCCACCCGTTCGATGTCGACGAGCTTGATGTCGACGCTGGAACCGTACAGCCCCGCGGAGTTCGTCGTCGGCGTCTCACCAAAATAGGTGGCCACCGTCGGTCCCGAGCTGGAGTTCTGGAACGCAAGGTTGGTCTCGATGCCGCGGATGACGATGGCTTGACCGCCCCAGCCGGCTTCCTGTTGACTGGTCCCCGGAATTCCGCGCAGGTAGTCGCCGGCGTGGACGAGCCCGCGCCGGTCGATGTCCTCCGCGGTCAAAACCGCAATGCTGACGGGCACATCCTGCAGGCGTTCGGTCCGCTTCGTGGCCGTAACCGTAATCTCCTGGATTTTGCCGGCCGCAGCATCGGCTTCGGCGGACGACCCCGGGGCGACCTTGGAATTATCGTCGGCAACGGCAAGTTCGCGATCGCTCTGCGATTGCGCGCCGCTCGATGCAAGACGCAACCCTTCTTCGGCGGAACCGGCCGAGCTTTGCCGGGACACCTTCTGCCGGATCACCACGGTCTGGTCGTTGACGAACCGAAACTCCAGCCCGGTGCCGCTGAGCAATGCATCCAAAGCTTCCGCCGGCGTCCTGGCGCCGCGCGTTCCACCCGTCTTGAGCCCTTGCGCGAGCTTTGATTCGAAACCGACCTGCAAGCCGGACTGCGCCGAGAAGGCTTGCAGCGCCGTCGCCAGTGACTGAGGTTCGATGACGATCTCACGCGGCGTCGTTTCCGCGCTCCACGCGGGGGAAACACCCAGCGCGAGCACGAGCGCGATGAGCCGCTTTAGTTTACGCGGACGAGCGGTGAGCCGGACAGTCATGGACCCCCCTGTGACGATTGAGGCAACACGCCCTCCCTTGTATAGAATCGGCAATCCGGATATCGACCACTACTTTGTCGCCGCCGGCGGCGCGAACGGCAGCAGCTGCACCGCTCCCCCCGCCGCGCGCGCTTTCGCCAGCTTCGCCTCCTCGAGGAACAAACCGAACGAGCGCGGATCGTTGGCATAGAACGATCCGCTCACGCGGATGTCGTTCAAGGCCGGATCGCGGATTTCGATGGGCGGCGCGTTGTAGAGATTGAACTCCGCCACCACCTCGCGCAGGGGCCGCGACTCGAAGATCAGACGCCGCTCGCGCCATGCGGTGTTCGCGGCGGTGTCCGCGGTGCTGACTTTGACGACACCGGGAGCATCGACGTGCGCGCGCTGGCCGGCCGCGACCGCAACCCACGCGTCCAGGGAGTGAAAGTCCTTCCCCTCCGAGGAGGCTCGCGCCGCCGACGGCGCAACGCCCGCAACTTTTACGCGGCCCTCGATCACAGTCACGGTCGTATCTTCGTGGCGGCGGCGCACGTTGAACCGGGTGCCGACCGCCTGGATCACGCTGTCTTCGGTCAGCACGCGAAACGGCCGCTGCGCATCTTTCGCGACATTGAACAGCGCCTCGCCCGATCGCAGCTGGATGTCGCGATACTGCGCCGTGTAGCGGATCCGAACCTCCGATACGGCGTTGAGCGTCAGCACCGAACCATCGGCCAAAGCAACGGATTTTTGTTCGCCGACCGTAGTGCTGTAGGAAGTCGCGCCGAAGCCGCCCCGCAACCACCAGACGCAGCCCAGAACGACCACCGCAACCGATGCGGCCAACGCGGGGTATCGGCGCCATGAGCGGGCCGCCCCTCGGGACTCGCCCTCCGCTCGCGCGCCGGCATCAGCTTCGCGCGCAGACAACATGGCAGCCTCCGACGCCGCCGCGTCCAGCTCGATGATGTTGCTTTCATGCAAGCCGCCGGCCAACTGCACTATCTCTTCGATACCACGGCGTGCGGGCGCTTCGCCGATATCGGCATACAAGGCTGCGACAGCAAGATACTCGTGCACATGCTCGGCCGACACGGACAACCATTCGGCAAAGGCGGCGCGCTGCTCGCCACTGACTTCGTCATCCTGCAGCCGCACGAACCATTGCGCCGCCTCGTCGGCGATCCGGTCCCGATATTCCGGCCAGCGCCCCTCTCTCATCACCGAACTCCTTTGCGGCCGGGCAGGCGCAGACGCTTCCGGCACTGCGCCAGGCCCTGCGCCAGGCATTTCTGCACCATGGATTTCGACAGTCCCAGCCGCTCGCCGATCTCGCGCTGGCTCAAACCTTCCTGACAGAAAAGCAGCAGGATGGCCTGGATGCGCGGCGCCAGCTCCGCGACGGCCTGCTCGAGCCGCCCGCCGAGCGCGGTGCGCTCAGCCTCGGTCTCGGGTGTCCCGCGCGGATCCTCGAGCGCGCCAAGCTCGCCGTCGTCCGCCCATTTTTCCGCCGGCAGCGTCTTGGAGCTTTGTTCGTAGACGAGATTGCGCGCGATGCGGTAGAGATACGCTTGGGGATCGGTCACCAGATCCGGACGCGGCACGCGCAACAAACGTAAGAACGCCTCCTGCGCCAGCTCGCGCGCATCTTCTTCGTTGCCCAGCCGTCGCCGCAGGTAGTGATACAGGCCGCCGCGGTACTCGCGGAAGGCGTCATGAAAGGCTGAGGAGAGGTGTGGCGTACGCTTGATCACTGTCGAGGCGGCCGGAGCGGACATGAGCGCAGGCCTGCCTATCTATAAGAGTGCAATTCCCGCGAATCGACCACTGGTTTTCAGGGGCGCGCCGAGGTCCCGCTTGGCTTACGGTAAGCCACTGATTCGCTTGATGGAATCAGCTTTCGACAAGGCACGGCGGAGTCCATACAATCGGAACGACGCCGTCCGGCGCACTGATCCGAGGATGTCGCGATGAAAAAATCCCTGCTAGTCGCGGGCCTGGTGGCCCCGCTTCTGCTCCTGGCCGCGGACCGCCTCAACGTCAAAACCGGATTGTGGGAAATCATCACCGCCACCGAGATGCATGGCCTGCCGCCGATACCGCCGGAGGCGCTCGCGAAGATGACGCCGGACCAGCGCGCCCAGATGACGGCATTGCTCAAGAAACGCCAGGGCGAGGGGCCGCGCGTGGACAAAAGTCAGGAATGCATCACGGAGGAGGATCTGGACGAGCCCTTCCGCGGCCGCAAGGACTGCCAGTCGAAGGTCGTGAAGTCCAGCGCCACCTTGCAGGACATCGAGATCGTCTGCGGCGGCGAGCACCCCGGCAAGGGCCTGCTGCACATCGAGATGCCGACGCCGGACAGCATGAAGGGCACTCTCGAAATCACCGCGGGCAGCGGCGCCCAGACGATGACGATCAAAAGTCAGCTGACCGGCCGCTGGCTGGGAGCGGATTGCAAAGCGCAGGCCGACACAGACGATCAAGACACGGAAGAAGAGAGCAAACCCAACAAAGGCCCCAAAAACAAGTAGCTCATTATTTTACACGAGCGCAGGCTCTGGGTGGGGGAGATATCCACAATTTTCAATTCAGCCGTGCCGTGTCCGCCCTTGCCTCAGTCGGCGAACAGCTCCAAAGATGTTAGCCACCATACGTTCCCCGGTTCTTGAAAATTGTGGGTATCTCTCCCACCCGGAGCCTGCGCCCATCCACCCCTACGGCCTTCTTACTCTTGACACACGCTCTGACACGTCGCGAAGAGACAGCGCACTTCAGCGGACTGCAGCGCGCTGCGTCGCCCTCAGCGATTCTTCTCGCTCATCATCCGCTCGTGACCGGCCTGCAGCTCTTCCGCCGTCAAATAGCCGTCGCCGTCCGTATCCATCTTGGCAAACATCGACTTGGAACCTGCGGCGTGCTCCGCGGCTGAGATCGTCCCATCGCCGTCGGTATCGATCTTCTTGATCTTGTCGGCCGCCGACATTTCCGACTTCCCGCCGGAATGATCGCCACCCCCTTCCTTGCCCTTCTTCATGCCTTTGTGCGCGGCATCCAATTCCTCCGCCGTCACCTTGCCGTCCCCGTTGGCGTCCATCTTCTCGAACATCTTGCGCGCGCCGGCCGCATGCTCGGCCGCGGAGATCTTGCCGTCGTCGTTCGCGTCCATCATCTGTATCCTGTCGCCGCTCGAGTGGCCCTTACGATCGTTTGCGCTCGCGCCCAACGACAGCACCAGGCCGCCCACCACCGCGACCAGGATGGATTTCTTACACGGTGAACCGCTGTTCATGGCTCGACTCCTGTTTTTGAAGGCTTGAACCGCACTGCAGACAGAGCACCGTACGACCCGTTGGGGTCGTCAGCCATCGGCAGAGCATCAATATCGCGTGTAGGAATGGAACCGACACTGCGCCGGGTATGCGCCGTTTCGCGGGCGCGCAGCCTGGAAACACCGCCCTTTCAGCGAGGTGAGTCCGGACTGCCCTCGAGCTGCGCGATCCGGCGTGCCAGCAGGCGCTGCTCCGGCTCCAGCCGTGCCGCGGCGAGTGCAGCGCGATATGCCTCCAACGCCTCGTCGCGCCGTCCCAGACGCCGCAATACATCGGCGCGCACCGCGAACAGCAGGTGATAGTCCTTGAAGCTGCCGCGCGCCGCCAGCGAATCGACCAGGTCGAGCGCCTTCGCGGGCCCGTCGACCATCGACACCGCCACGGCATGGTTCAGCTCGATGACGGGCGTCGGCTGGAGGCGCAACAAAACTTCATACAGCGCCACGATCTGCGGCCAGTCGGTCGCATCCTTGCCGGCGGCCTTGGCATGGAGCGCGGCGACGGCGGCCTGCACCGGATACGGACTGAGCTGGCCGATGCGCTTCAAAGCGCGCTCCACCAGCTCGAGGCCTTCCTCGATCTGAGCGCGGTCCCACAGGGCGCGGTCCTGTTCTTCCAGCAACACCACATCACCCGTCGGCGAAACGCGCGCCCTGCGCCTCGCGTCATGCAACAGCATCAAGGCCAGCAGACCTTCGACGGAGGCCCGCCCCGGCAACAGAGCATCGAGCAGGCGGCCGAGACGGATCGCTTCGTTACAAAGCCCGCTCGACACGAGCTCGACGCCCGACGTGCCGGCATAACCTTCCGTGAACACAAGGTAGATCACCGCCAGCACGCCATCGAGACGTTCCTCGAGCACCTCCGGCGAGGGCGTCTCGTAAGGAATGCCGGCGTCGCGGATCTTCGTTTTGGCGCGCACGAGACGCTGCGCCATGGTCTCCTCGCTCACCAGGAAGGCACGGGCCACAGCCTGCGTCGAAAGGCCGCACACGGTACGCAAAGTAAGTGCGATCCGCGCCTCGACATTGAGAGCCGGATGGCAGCAGGTGAAGACGAGCCGCAGCCGATCGTCGCCGAACTCCCCGTCGTCATCCACATGGGCGGGATCCGCGCTCTGCGCCGGCGCGGCCGATTCGAGCGCCGCCACTTTGTCGCGGAACAAAGCCATGCGCCGCAGGCCGTCGATCGCTTTGTTGCGCCCGACATTGACCAGCCACGCGCGCGGATTCGCCGGCACGCCACCGGAGGGCCACTGCTCGAGCGCGGCGGCGAAAGCCTCCTGCCGCGCTTCCTCCGCACGATCGAAATCGCCGAGGAGCCGGATCAGCGTGGCGAGCACGCGGCCGGCTTCCCGGCGATAGACCTCGTCGATCGCCTGCATGGCAATCACGGCGGTCGACGGCCGCCGTGCTCGCTCGTCACGAGGCCAGGGTCATCGGCCATATGGGCCGCACTTCGATACTGCCGTGCAGTGCTCCCGGAACGCGGGCCGCGATGCCGATCGCCTCGTCCAGGTCCTTGGCCTCGATCAGGTAATAACCGCCCAACTGCTCGCGGGTTTCGGCGAAGGGACCATCGGTCGTCACTACCTTGCCATCGCGCACCCGGACGGTGGTGGCGGTGCCGGTCGGCCGCAGGCGGTCGCCGGCCTTGAAATTCCCGCTCTGCACGATGGACTTGGTGAACTGCGTGTACGCGGCGCTCATGACGGTTTTCGCATCCGCCGGCGCCTTCTCGGCGGCGGCTTCGTTCGCATAGATAAGGAGAAGGTATTGCATGGGAGGCTCCTCGGAAAGTTGCGGCGGTATTGCCAGCATACAGTCGAACGAGCCCGCGCGGGATCGACAACGGCGAGTCCGGATTCGCCGAAAACCGGGGTGATCATGAGATGTGTCACCCAGGATGGCCGGCCGTACGCGCGCCGGTCATCCCGGGGGCGGGCGGTCAGAAGATCTTGCTGACCGAGAACCCTATCGTGCGCGGCTGGATGTATCGGTAGACGGCCGGATTGAAAGTCCCCAGACCGCCCTCGAGAAGGCCGCGCTTGTCCAGCAGGTTGTTGGCGAAGACGTTGTAGCTCCAGGAGTTGTATCTCACGCCCGCGCGCAGATCCGTCCGGGTATAGGCCGGCAGATCCTGCCGTACGGTCACGCCGCGGAATTGACCCAGGCGGTCGCCGAAGTAGCTCACCGATGCGCCGACGAACCCGATGGCGCCGCCCGAAAGCGGAAAGTCCTGATCCACCGCGAGATTGCCCGAGAAGCGGGGCGCGAACGGCAACCGGTCGCCCACCCTTCCGCGCAGCGTGCTCGTGGCCGGGAAAGGCTCCGACAGCTCCGCCTCGTTCCAGCTGATCCATCCGACGATCGACAACCCTCGCAGCGGCCGCGTCTCGACGGAAAGCTCGACGCCCTGGCTCTTGGCCCGGCTTTCATTGGCGCGGTAGCTGTATCCGGTCGCCGGATCGAGCAGCAGCAGCTGGATATCTTTCCAATCGATGTAATACACGGAGGCGTCATAGGTGAATCTGCGATCCAGGAGGGAGCCCTTGATGCCGACTTCATAGTTCGTCGTCGTGTCCGGATCGTACACGCGCGGGACGACGTCGCTCGCCACCAGATTGATGCCGCCGGGCCGGAATCCCGAAGCGAGCCGTGCGTAAACCATCAGGTCCGCGGACACCTTGAAGCGCGGCGTCACCAGATACGTGAACGAATCATTGTCGGCCTCGATATCGTCCAGGATCGCCGGCGAGGGTGTGCGCAGGAAAACCGGCGCATACACGCCGGTCACCGTCTGTCCGCGCGTCAGCCTCAGAGTGCTTTGCCGCGCGCCGAACTGGACATCGAAACGATCCGTCATGCGCAATGTGAGATTGGCGAATGCGGCGTATTCATTGAGTCCGCCCGGGTAGTACAGATGACCCCAGGTGTTCAGCGCGACTCCGGTGTTGGAATCCACTACGTTGATGTCGCCGTTGTAGCTCGCATTGTCTTCGTGATTGTAGAACCCGCCGAGCAGCCACTCGAATCTCTCGCCGATCAGGCCGGACAACCGCAGCTCCTGCGTGAATTTCTGGGTCACCACATCGTAGTGGATCGTGGTGCCGGACGCGCCGAACCGTGACAGCGAGAGCGCGCCGAGAAGATTGGTGTAGTCGAGCGAAATGCTTTGCCGGTTCTCGCCGTAGCCGGTGACCGAGGTCAGATCCATCGGCCCGAGCTTCGCGGTCACGGTGGCGCTATAGGCCTGCATGTGGATGTCGGTCACGCCCGCGCCGCGCACGAAGTTCTGTTCCAGATCCCCGAGGCCGCTCACTATGTTCGATGCCCCGTCCAGCTCGGTCCGCTGCAGCATGGCGCTCAGCTTCACGGCGAGCGCGTCCGATTTCTTCCACAGGAACGCCAGATGGCCGCCGCGCACGGACCCTTCGTTGATCCCCTCATCGTTGAGCACCGGATTGTCGATGTAACCGGGATCCTGGCGGCCGAACGCGCTAACGCGAACGGCGGCCGAGTCGCTCAACGGCAAGTTGACGGCGCCGCGCAGCTCGTAGCCCAGCTCCGCGCCGTTGCGCACGCTGGTAATGCCGCTCGACAAACGGCCGCTCACGCCGTCGGTCGAGGGATCGACCGTCACGTAGTTGAGCAGTCCGCCGAGACTCGCGGCGCCGTAGAGCGTGCCCTGCGGCCCGCGCAGCTCCTCGATCCGCGCTAGGTCGCTGGGATCGAAATCCGGCACCTGGCCGCCGAACCCCTGCGACGTCGACGCGCCGTACGGCACTCCATCGATCATGATGCCGACGGTGGGATTGGTGAAAGGACCGGTCGTCAGGCCGCGCATCGAGATTTCCGGCTGACCGTAGTCGTCGAGCATCACGGACAGGCCGGGCATGCTGGAGAAGTAATCCATCAGCCGCAGCTGGTGGGTCTGCATGAGCGTCTCACCGCTGATCGCGGTCACCGGGACGGGCACGTCCTGCAGACGTTCCGAGCGCTTCTGCGCCGTCACGATGACTTCGTTGATGTCCTGCTGGCCGGAAGCCGAAGCGGGTTGCTCGCCGGGACGCTGCTCTTGCGCAGCGCCGCTGCTTTGCTGCCGAACGCCAAGCGCGGAGGATTGGGCCAGGCGCAACTGCTCCACCATCGCGCCGACCGTGGTCGTCTGCGCCCCTTCGGCGCCAAAGTCGCGCACGACCACTACATTGCCGGTTCTGACGAATTGCAGGTTCGTGCCGGCCAGAAGCGTCCGCAGCGCCGCCTCGGGCGACATCTCGCCGGAGATGCCCTGCGCATGCAAGGCGGTAACCGATTCGGGCGTAAAAATGATTTGCAGATCCGCCTGGTCGGCCAGGGCCTTCAGCGCTTCGCCGAGCAGCTGCGGCCCGATCTCGAAGCGCACCGAATCGGCGCCGGATGCGTTGACGGAAACCAGAGTGGCCAGGAGGGCAACTGCCCATGTCCGCGATGAAGATGAGCGCTTCATACGATTCCCCTGTCTGTGTCGTTGGTCTATGCGGCGCGAGGCCGCTCTCACAGATATAACGCTCGCCGGTCGGGGAAACCGACATGCAGTCTATGCCGCCCCGGCCCGCGCGGGCAAAGGCGCGTCGGGTTCGGCGCGCGAGAAGCGTAATATCGGTAGAGGCGTTTTGTGCCGGGGAGAAGCCTTGGTCCCGCGACCTTCCACGACCGCTCCCGATCCGCTGCGTTCGCTGTTGCCGCAACGCAGTGCGCTGCGCCGCTTCATTCGGCGGTTCGTGAGGGTGTCGTCGGACGCGGAAGACATCGTGCAGGAGGCGTACTTGAGGCTGCTCGAACGGCCGCCGCCGGAGCGCGACGGCAAGACCCTGCCGAACTACCTGTTCGTCGTGGCCCGCAATCTCGCGGCCGACAGCGGACGGCGGTCCGCGCGGGAGAACCGCCGCGATGCCGCGCTGCGCGCGTTCGTCGCGCAACTGGATGAGAGCGAGCCGGGCGGCGAGGAGCTGATTTTCGTCGAGCAGGCGGGGGAGCAGCTGCGGCGCGCATTGTGGGAGCTGCCCGAGCGCACTCGCGCCACGTTTCTGCTGCACCGGCTGGAAGGTTTGACGCATCGGGAAGTAGCCGCGCGGTTGGGGGTAACGGTGCGCACGGTCGAACGGAATGTCGCATTGGCGTTGGCGCATCTGAAGCGAGCGTTTTTCGCGAGCGGGGAAAAGTGATGAAGATGGGCAGGTCGGACGACGGAACTCGGGAGCCGGCGGCCGCTTCCGGCGGCACCGAGTGGGTGGCGCGCGTGCACGGCGGGCGGCTGAAACGCAGGGAACGGCGCGCCTTGTCGGAATGGCTGGCGGCTTCGGAAGAGAATGCGCGCGACTATTTGCGGGCGGAGACCGTGTGGAGAGTGAGTGGCGGCCTGCAGAGCGACCCGCGCGTGCAGGAGGCTTTGAACGCAATCAGAAGCTCGCACGGCGCCGCGAGGCGCACGCTGAGACCGATGGCTGGCAAAAGAGCGGGATGGCGCTTGGGATCGGCGTCGGCCGCGGCGGCCGTCGTCGTTGCCGCAGTCGCGGCCTGGTTCTTCCTCAAGCCGACGCATGTTTGGTATGAAACAGCGCTCGGCGAGCAGCGCGTGGTGCGGTTGCGCGACGGATCCACCATCGCGCTCAATACGGACACACGGCTGTGGGTTCAGTACGGCGATGCCGAACGCAGCGTCCTGCTGGAGCGCGGCGAGGCGCTGTTCCAGGTCAACAAAGATCCGCGGCGGGCGTTCATCGTCCGCGCCGGCGATGGCTATGCGCGCGCGATCGGCACGCGCTTCGACGTGATGGTCGATGGCCGCGACGGAGTGACCGTCGCCGTGCTGGAGGGTCGCGTGGAAGTCGCGGCGCAAACGGCCGCCGCGCGGATCTCTATCGCGACCGAGGCGCGCGCAATGGAGTCCGCAAGCAATGACTCGCTGACGTTCGGTCCGGACGGCGAACGGGTGCTGCTCGATGCCGGACAGTCGGCCTCCTATGAGAAGGGCGGCCAGCAGGTGAAAGTCGCGGACCCGCAGCGCGCCTCGCGCGAGCGCATCGTCGCCTGGCGTGAAGGCAAGCTCCGCTTCGACGCGTGGCCGCTGGCGCGGGCGCTGGAGGAGCACAACCGGTACGCGGTGAAGCCGATCCGCTTCGACGATCGGGCACTCGACAAAGTGCGCATCAGCGGCGTATTCCGCATTGGCGACACCGCCGCGCTGCTGGACGCGCTCGGCCAGCTGATCGATGTGGAAGTCCGCGAGGACAACGACGCGCTGGTGCTTGTAAGGCCGGAAGCTTCCGTACACTGAGCGCGACGCGAGTGAGCCGACGCCGTGGCCCGGACAGGGCCGCCGGCGGAGTTCGGCTCGCTACTCATCCTTCATCCTTCCCAGGCTCGCTCGCCGTGGGTCGTGATGTCGAGCCCTTCGCGCTCCTCTTCCTCGGTCACGCGCATCCCCAGGGCGAGCTTGACGATGGCGAACGAGGCCAGCGAAACGACCGCAGTCCAGACGACCACCAGGAGCACGGCCTTCGCCTGGATGAAAAGCTGCGTCCAGATGCCCGGATAGCCGGTCGCACCCGTCACCCAATCGGTGACCAGCCCCGGGCCACCGAGGCTCGGTGAGTTGAAGATACCGGTGAGCAGCGCGCCCAGGATGCCTCCGAGGGCATGGATACCGAATACGTCGAGCGCATCGTCGGCCTTGATGAGCCGCTTGAGCCCCGTGACGCCCCAGAAACAAACGACGCCGGCCGCGAGGCCGATGACGAATGCGCCGGCGATGCCGACATTGCCCGCGGCGGGCGTGATGGCCACCAGCCCGGCGACCGCGCCGGAGGCCGCGCCGAGCATCGAGGGCTTACCTTTGAGGAGCCACTCGGCGAACATCCAGGAGAGGACCGCGCACGCGGTCGCCAGGTAGGTGTTGATGAACGCCAGCGCCGCGAAACCGTTGGCTTCGAGCGCGGAGCCGGCGTTGAACCCGAACCAGCCGAACCACAGGAGCGAGGCGCCGAGCATCGTCATGGTGAGGTTGTGCGGCACCATGGATTCCCGGCCCAGGCCGATGCGCTTGCCGAGCAGTGCCGCGCCGACCAGGCCGGCCACGCCCGCGTTGATGTGCACCACCGTGCCGCCGGCGAAGTCGAGCGCACCCCACTGCCAGATCAGGCCCGCCGTCGCGTTGGTCGCCTCGACCACGTCGGCACTGGTATACGCATCCGGTCCCGCCCAAAACCACACCATGTGCGCGATCGGGACGTAACTGAAGGTGAACCATAGCACCAGGAACAGCAGCACCGCAGAGAATTTCACGCGCTCCACCAGTGAGCCGAGGATCAGACAACCGGTGATCGAGGCGAAAGTCGCCTGGAAAGCGACGAACACCAGCTCATACATCGGCGTGCCCTTGCTGAAGGTCCCGCCCAGGGCGAACTGGCCGGTGGCCGCATCGAACGTCCCTTGCAGGAACAGGCGCGAGAAGCCGCCGAGAAACGAGTTGCCCTGCGTGAAGGCGAGCGAATAGCCGTAGATGCACCACAGGACGGTGATCAGCGAGAAGCCGACGAACACCTGCATCAGCACCGAAAGCATGTTCTTGCCGCGCACCAGCCCGCCGTAGAACAGCGCAAGCGCCGGCACCGACATCAGTAGTACGAATGCGGTGGAAGTCAGCATCCAGCTCGTATCGCCCTTGTCGGGGACGGGATCGGCGCCCCACGCCGCGGTGAACGCCAGTAAGGAGCCGGCCAGCACGGACCATCGAATCGCAGTTTTCATTATCGAGAACCTCCCCGGACCTTAGATCGCGTTGGCATCGTGCTCACCGGTACGGATGCGCACCACCTGCTCGAGGTCGAAAACGAAGATCTTGCCGTCGCCGACCTTGCCGGTCCGCGCCGCCTGGGTGATTGCCTCGACCACCTGGTCGGCCAGCTCATCGGACACGGCGATCTCCACTTTGGTCTTGGGAACGAACTCCACCGCGTACTCGGCGCCGCGGTAGATCTCGGTATGCCCCCGCTGGCGCCCGAAGCCCTTCACCTCGGTGACGGTCACGCCCTGCACGCCGATCTCGCCCACGGCCATGCGGACGTCCTCCAGCTTGAAAGGTTTGATGATGGCGGTGATTAATTTCATGGCGTGCTCGTCCCCCCCGGTCGTGGTCCGCGGTGCGGCGGAATTTCAAGGCACCAGCACGCGCCGTGCCAGGGACTTCAATCACTGCATCATCAGAGAGTTAGGTCACGGCTACCGGCACGGTGAGCTCGGCGGTGTACCGTAATAGTGCAAGCCATCGACCCTATGCACCAAATGACGGCACCGTCAGTGCCCTGATAACAGGCAAATGGACAGACTCAGGACATTGACAAATGTGGTAACGAACGAGCTCGGCGCGCCGAGCAGGTGGAATGTCCCACGCGTCTTGCCTGTTCGAAGATCCACGACGTACTATATCCATCAGTGGCCCTGCCTGACCGCGTAAGGGAAGACGATCCATGGCGATGCCTGCGGAAAAGTTGGGATGGGAGCGCCCTATGGAAGAACGTGTAGCAAGACTCGAAACCAACGTTGAGCACATCCAGTCCGACGTCGCGGACCTGAAAATCGACCTCCGCCGGCTCAATGACAAAGTCGACGCCGTTGACCAGCGGCTCACGGCCAAGATAGACGCTGTGGACAAGCATCTCAGCGCCAAGATCGACGACGTCGACAAGCGTCTCAATGCCAAGATCGATGACGTAGACAAGCGGCTTACGGGAAAAATCGACGACGTCAAGGATTCCGTAACTTCCCTGGCGCTGGCGATGGAAAAGTCCTTCGCCTCATTGAGGATCGGGATGGCGCTGGATCGGGTCTGGTGGCTGTTGATGTCGGCCGCCCTGCTGGGCGTGATGGCGCGCGGATTCAAGTGGATTTAGAGGTCCACTGACGCCGCGCTGCTCTGACCGACTTCGCCCGGCGAGCTACCCGCTGTAGCTCATCTTTCGCGACACGCCGCTCAGAGCAATCGTCAACGAGCTCAATCGCTACAACAGTAATTTTCCGCACCCGCGAAACGGGGCGCGATCAACTGCTATCGGCGTTTGCGCCTGCTTAGCGGCCGCGCGAAACGACCTGCAGCGACGGGCGCCTGCCTGGGCGTTTCCCCCGGGGAACCGGGGCCGCCGACTTCCTGTCCACGCCACCTTCGCGGCGGAAGACGGCCAGCACGCGGTCGAAGATCTTGCGCAGGGCCGCCGCGGCGGCCGGAACGTCGCGGGCGTGGATTTTTTCCACGAGCGTGCGGTGGAGCTTGATCAGCGGGGAAAGATCCTCGAGCGCCATGCGGCGCAGGGCGATCCGGCCGCGCACGTCGAAATGCAGCGAATCCCACACCGTCCCGAATACGCGGTTGCCGCTCGCCTCGATCAGGAGGCGGTGAAACCGCAGCGCATCGTCGATGTAGCGCTCGGAATCCTTGCGCGCGGCGGCCGCCGTCATTGCGTCCAGGCAGTTGTTCAGTTCGGCGATGGTCTGTGGCGAGCACGGCATCGCCAGCTCGACCGCGCGCACTTCCAGCGTAGCCCGCAGCTCATAGGACTCGCGCATCTCATCCAGGTCCGCGCCGCGCACACGGGTGCCGCGATAGCGTTCCGACGTGACCAGGCCGGACCCCTCGAGCTCGCGCAGCGCCTCGCGGATCGGAGCCTGGCTGACATTGAACTCGCGCGCCAGAACGAGCTCCTTCAACTGCGTTCCCGCCGGATAGTGGCCGTCCAGAATGCGCGCCATCAGCACGTCCCGGATCGTGTCGCGCATGCAGGTCCGCTTGAAGGCCGGCGTGCTTACCGGCGGCGCCACGGACCCGGCCTTGTCCGGTGCTTTGTTCATCGCCCTACTTCGCCGCCGGTTCGGCGGGCACCTGGACCACGCGCACTACGGTCGACTCCATCAATGAGTCCGGTGGACTTAGGATCACCTCCTCGCCCGCCGTCAGCCCGCCGACGATCTCGACGTCGGAGCCGTAGTCGCGGCCGAGTATCACCGGCTTCATCACCACCCGGCCCTGGCTCACCGTCGCGACCTTCAGCCCATCGCCGCGAAACAGCAGTACGTTGGCAGGCAATCTCAACGGAGGATTCTGCTCGGCGACGGGCAGCTGAAAGCGCACCTCGGCGTAAGCGCCGGGCAGCAGCTCGTTATCCTTGTTGTCGATGATCAGTTGCGCGAGGAGCGTGCGCGAGACTGAATCGAGAGCGTTCGAGGTGCGCTCGAGCTTTGCCGTGTAGGTGCGTCCGGGCCGGTCGGGGAAACGCACTTCGGCGGTGATGTCGGGCTGGATCATCGCCGCATAGGCTTGCGGCACACGCACGTAGAGACGGAGCTGGCGCATGTCGGCGATGCGAAACAGCTCCGGCCCCATGCCGCCGCCGGCATTGATGAGCTGGCCGATGTCGGTGTTGCGCGCCGTCACGATCCCGTCGAAGGGCGCGACGATCTTCTTGAAGGACGACAGCTCGCGCAGACGCTGCAGGTTCGCCTGCGCGGCCTGCACCTGCGCTTCGCTCGAGGCGGCCAGGCTGATCTTTTCGTCCGCCGCCTGCTTCGACACCGAGCCGGTGTTGCGCAACCCGCTCCAGCGTTCGGCGGTGAGGTTGGCGATATCGCGGCCCGCTTCGGCGGTGGCGAGATCGGCCTGCGACTGGCGCAGCTGCTGGTCCAGCTCGGGCGCATCGATCTCGGCGAGAACCTGCCCGGCTTTCACGTGCGTGCCGATGTCCACCAGCCAGCGCTTCAGATAGCCGCTGGTGCGCGCAAAGATCGGCGCCTCGGTGTTGGCCTCCACGTTGCCGGGCAGCGTCAGACCGGCTGCATCGGCCTGCGGCCGCGCCCTGATCGTGGCGACCGACACGACGGCCTGCGCATCGGCCTGCTCGCGCAGCCTGGCGCCCGCCCGATGGGCCGCAAAGATGCTCCACGCGACCAGGACGACGGCGAGCGCGACCACCACGGCGCCGACGCCCACGATGCGCCGCATCCCGTCTTTTGTCGCCACTTGTGATTGCTCCATAAGTCGATTCCGGGCTCGTTTGAAAACTAATGCGCGTGCGGCGGCGGCGGCGCGATGATGCCCACCACCCTGGTGCGGCGCTCGTGCAGGCGGGTGAAGACCGCCGGAACGAAGAACAGCGTGGCGATGGTCGCGACCAGCAGCCCGCCGATGACCGCGCGCCCGAGCGGGGCATTCTGCTCGCCGCCCTCGCCGAGTCCCAGCGCCATCGGGACCATGCCCACGATCATGGCGAGCGCGGTCATCAGCACCGGCCGGAAGCGCGTGAAGCCCGCCTCCAGCGCCGCCTGCAGCGCACTGGCGCCGGCCGCCATCCGCTCGCGCGCGAAACTGACGAGCAGGACGCTGTTCGCCGTCGCCACGCCCATGCACATGATCGCCCCGGTGAGCGCCGGCACGCTCAGCGTCGTGCCGGTCAGCAGCAGCATCCAGACGATGCCGGCGAACGCGCCCGGGAGCGCGGTGATGATGATGAAAGGATCCAGCCACGACTGGAAATTGATCACGATCAACAGATAGATGAGGAGAATCGCGCCGGTGAGCCCGATCAGCAGCCCCGTATAGGAAGAGACCATGGTCTGCATCTGCCCGCGCGCCGTGATGTGCGTACCCTTGGGCAGCTCGCCCTCGAAGCTCGCGATGACGCGGTCGATGTCGCGCGCTACCGCGCCGAGATCGCGCCCCTGCACCGCGCCGAATACGTTGATGATGGGCTGCGCGTCGTAGCGCGAGATCACGCTCGGACCGAAGCCGCGGCTCACCGTTGCCACACCGCCGAGAATCTGCGTGCGGTTGCCGGCGGTGATCGGCAGATTGGTGAGGTCCTCGAGCGTCGACATCCGGTACTGCGGCGCCTGCGTGACCATCGGGTACTGCGAGCCGGTCTCGGGGTTCAGCCAGAACGTCGGCGCGATCATCCCGCTGCCGGCCAGCGTGAGCAGCAGATTGTTGGCGATGTCCTTCTGGCTGAGGCCGAGCTGCTGGGCGCGGCTGCGATCGGTCGCCACGCGCAGCTCCGGCTGATTGAAAGTCTGCTGGATGCGCAGGTCGACGAGGCCCGGGACCTTGCGCAGCTTCTCCAGCACCCGGTTGGCAAGCTCGCGATTCTGGCTGCTCGGCCCGCTGATCTGGATGTCGATGGGCGCCGGCAGGCCGAAGTTCAGGATCTGGCTGACGATGTCGGCGGGCAGGAACGCGAAGCTCGTGCCGGGGAACTGCTGCGGCAGCCGCTCGCGCAGCCGCGCCACGTACCGGGCCGTGGGTCCGTGGTCCTCGGTGAGCTTGATCAGGATGTCCGCATCGGCGCTGCCGATGGTGCCGGAGTTATTGTAGGTATTGTTGATGTTGGACACCGGCAGGCCGATGTTGTCGACGATGCTGGCCAGCTCGTGCGCCGGGATCACCTCGCGCAGCGCCGTTTCCACCTGATCCACCAGTACGGCGGTTTGTTCGACCCGCGTGCCCGTCGGGGCGCGCACGTGCAGCTTGATCTGGCCGGCATCGACGTCCGGGAAGAAATTACGTCCCAGCAGCGGCAGCAGCAGCATCGAGGCCAGCACCGCGCCGAGGAACACGGCCATGAACGCGCGGCGATGATCCAGCACCGCGGCGAGCGAGCTGCGGTACCGCTCGCGCAGCGCCGCGAACCGCGCTTCGAACCTCCGCTGGAATCGCCACCAGGCGTTCGGATTGGCGAGCGCGGCCCGCTCCTGTTCCGCGGTGCGCAGCCAGTACTTGGCGAGCGTCGGCACGAGGGTGCGCGACAGAACGTATGAGGTGAGCATCGCGAACACGACGGCCTCCGCCATCGGCACGAACAGGTACCGCGCCACGCCGGTCAGCATGAACATGGGCACGAACACGATGCAGATGGCGAGCGTCGACACGAGCGCCGGAATGAGGATCTGCCGCGAGCCCTCGAGGATGGCGTCCTCGACGCTCTGCCCGTGCTCCAGATGGCGGTTGATGTTCTCCACGGTGACGGTCGCGTCATCGACCAGGATGCCCACCGCGAGCGCGAGCCCGCCGAGCGTCATCAGGTTGATGGTCTCGCCGAGCGCGTTCAGCAGAATGATCGAGGCCAGGATGGAGAGCGGGATCGAAATCGTGACCAGCAGCGTGCTGCGCCAGCTGCCGAGGAACAGCAGCACCATGAGCGCGGTGAGCGAGGCCGCGATGAGCCCTTCCACGGCCACGCCCTGCACCGCCGCCTTGACGAACACCGATTGGTCGCCGGTGGTCGCGACCGACACGCCGTCGGGCAGAAGCTCGCGCACGAGCGGCAGGCGCTGCTTGATCTCGTCGATGATGCTGAGCGTGGAAGCGGAGCCGGTTTTCATCACGGTCATCAGCACCGCGCGGCGATGGTTGACACGCACGATGTTGGTTTGCGGCGGATGGCCGTCGTGCACGAAAGCGACGTCGCGCACGTAGGTGATGGCGCCGTTCTCCGACTTGATCGGCAGGTCGTTGAGCTCGGCCAGCTTCAGCGGACTCGCGTTGAGCTTCACGTTGAACTCGGACTCGCCGATCTTCTGCGTGCCGGCGGGCACGATCAGGCTCTGGTTGCCGATGGCGGTGTTGAGGTCGCTCGCCGAGAGGCCGTGCGCGCGCAGGGCATCGGGCCGGATGTCCACCTGGATCTGCCGCTGCGCGCCGCCATACGGGTACGGCATCGAAGCCCCGGCGATCGTCGCGACCTTCGAGCGCACCACCTGGTTGGCGATGTCGAACAGCTGCGACTCGGTATGCCGCTCGCTCGACAGCGCGAGCTGGATGATGGGCACGCTCGAGGCGCTGAACTTGATGACCAGCGGCGGCACCACGCCGGGCGGCATCTGCCGCAGCGTGGTCTGCGCGAACGCGGTCGCCTGCGACATCGCCAGGCTGATGTTCACGTCGGGCTGGAAGAAAATCTTGACGATGCCGATGCCGGGGTAGGTCTGCGATTCGACGTGCTCGATGTCGTTGATGATGGTGGTGGCGTAGCGCTCGACGGTGGAAATGATGCGGCCGGACATTTCGTCCGGCGGCATGCCGGGGTACTGGTAGGCGATGGAGATGACCGGGATGCGGATGTCCGGGAAGATGTCCGTCGGCATGCCCGGGCGCATCGGCGTGCCGAAAATCACCACGGCGCCGAGCAATGGCAGCAGCAGCGACAGCACGATGAAGGTATAGGGGCGCCGCAGCGCCACCTCGACAATCCACATCACGGGGGAAGACTCGGTCGGGATCGATTATCGATAATCTAGCACGCGCATCCGGCGCGTGGGTCCTACAGACCGGCGGACGGATCGGATGTTCCCCGGCTGCGGATATTTCTCGCGTAGGCGCGAGGGCGGGCTTTCACCCGACCGGGCGCACGGCGGCGCAGCCCGCAAGGGCAAGCCAACCTCCGGAGCGCGGCTGTCGAGCGGGCCAGTGCGTTGAAACTACTGAGATTTTCGCTGCCGCGACCCGGCTCGCTTCCATACGCGCCCATAGTCTTCCATGCGCGCCGCGAAGGCTTTGAGCCGCTCCTCGTAGAGTTTGCGCCCGAGGAGCGGCGCCTGACGTTGCAGCTCGCCGCGGCGGCGATCGATGAGGGCGATGAGCGCGCTGCCCGCCGCAGCGTCATCCATGACCCGTGCGTCGCCCGCGACCTTGCCGCGCAACACGTACAGGTCGTGGTCCTCGCCGAGGCTGTCGGACAAACGATGCGTCTGCCCGGCGAGCTCACCGAGTGCGCATGTCATGGAAGGGCGCAAGATCGGGTCCACGAAGTCACCGCGGCGCGGCCGCGCGAAAATCCGCGATGCCGATCCGCAGCGCGGTGGGGCCGAACGGCCACGTCTCATCTTTGACCTCCATGTCCGCCGGCGCGGGCTTTTGTGGCTTCTTGGACGCCATTCCCTTCGGCCAGGGTGCGTTTTCCGGCCACGCGCCATAGACGCGTCCGTCCCGTGCGGCCAGTCCGATGTAGTCCCCCAGGCTCGCCTGCTTCGGGTCAACCGCCTTGTCGCTCCAGGCGTAGTTGACGAAGGTTCGCCCTCCGTCGCTGGAGCGTGCCAGCGTGACCGTTGCCCGGAGATTGTCCGGGTCTGCGCGACGATCGTAAAAGACGACATAGGCGGCCCCGTCGGTCGGATCGACGGCCAATGCCTGCATGATCTGATCGCGCCCGTTGCGCTGTGGATCGTCGTTGACGCGCACGGGCGCCGTCCACGTGCTCCCGCCATCGTCCGAAGTGATGGCGAAGATGTCCCGGTCACCGTTCCGATAGTCGCCCCACACGACAAACATGCGGCCGGACCCGCGCGGATCGAGAGCAAACCCAGGCCCTCCGCCCTCGCGGGGAAAATTGTCGACGGGCCAGGACCTGCCCTGCGTACGCATGACCGGCCGCGGCGTCTCGAAGGTCCGGCCGCCATCGCGCGAGGCCGCCAGAAACGTCTCGTACGAGACCGTACCGCCTTTCCGATAGTCGAACGGCGAGTACAGCACGTACAAAGTTCCGTCAGGACCCACCTCCAGCGAATGCCCCACCCTGACCGGATACGTGCCGATCACCCTCGGCTCCGACCATGTCTTGCCGTCATCGGTCGAGCGCGCGAATACGACGTCCTCGCTGCGGCCGTTGGCCAGCATTCTGTCCCAGAGCATGTACCAGGTGCCCGCGCGGGGGCTCCCCGGATCGTTGTCCGCGATGATGCTCGGCATGTGCTCGAATATCGGGTTGTCGCTTTTCTCCGGATGCTCGATCAACGTAACGGGCGTGGTGTCCCACGTGCGCCCGCCGTCGTAAGAGCGATTCACGAACTCACCGTGGCGCGTCGTGGCCGGGCTCCTGAAACGCATGTGGTCCATGCCGATGTACGCGAGAAATGCATGGCCGTGCAGATCGAACGCCACGGTCACATCCAGCGAGCGCCGATAGCTCGGGTGCGTCGTGTTTGCAGCCACGGTCCAGGTCCGGCCGCCGTCCGCCGTCCAGGCCGCGTGCGCGTCGACCGAAACCTGCGGATGGTGATCGGAGCCCGTGACGGTCGACTGATGATAGGAGACCACGGCGTTGCGCGGATCGCGGGGATTGATCGCGACCGCGGTTTCCTGCGGCTTGTCGCCCGGCGCTCTTGGCAGCGTCGCCACATGCGAGCCCGGCGGTCGCGGCAGGTCGCTTGTTTGTCGCGCGGGCGGCGGGGACGCAACGCTCCCGAAGGACCCCAGGCCGACGGCCGCCGCACCGGCGGCCAAGAACAAACGAATCATCGAGACCCTAATCGAAATGATAGTTGAGCTGAACCCCGAACGTGCGCGGCCTCGACCGCGCGGCGAGCAGCTCCAGGGATTCTCCATCGATGTACCCCCGGTCGTTGAGCAGGTTGCGGCCGAAGAGCTGCACGGACGCGCGATCTTTCTCCCAGCCGACCGACAGGTTCAGCATATCGATCCTGTCGGAGCGCGAGAAGTAGAAGGGCGTGCTGCCATTGGCGCGCCGGTTGCGGTACTCGGCGATCCCTTGCCGGTTATAGTCGATACGGATATAGCCGCCATCCCCGCCCAGCCATCGTTGCAGCTCGTACATCGCCCAAACACCCTCGCGGTCCTTTGGAATCTGCTTCAACGGATCGCCCACGGCCTGGCTGGCGTCCAAAGCATCGAGCCGGGTGAAGCGGTTCTCCGTTAGATATTCCCCGCTGGTGCCGATGCTGAAGGCATTGGTGAGCTTGAGCGCGATGTCCCAGTCCACGCCGTTGATGACCGCCTCGCCGAGATTGCCGACCAGCGCGATCGGCAGCCCGCCGAGAAGAGCGATGCCGGTGTCCTGGATATCCTGGTACTCGCTGTAGAACCCTGCGATATCGAAAGCCATGCGTCCGTCGAGCAGCTCGCCCTTGCTGCCCAGCTCGTACGACCAGATCACGTCCGACTCGAAGCTCGGCGGCGCGCCCCGCGAGATCGCCAGCGCGGTGTTGAACCCGCCGCTGCGAAAGCCCTTGGCCACGTTGGCGTAGAAGCTGACCTGATCGGTGGCGGCGTACTTTGCGAAGAAACGGGGGCTGAGCTGGTTGAAGTGCCCGGACTGGACCGTGACCACATTCTTCTGCGTGTCCTCGTAGTACCGCAGCCCCGCTCCCAGAGTGAAGCGGGTGGTGAGATCGAAGCCGCCCTCACCGAAGACCGCCCATGCCTCGCTCGTCTCATGAGCGAGGCTCGGAAACGCCGCGGGCGCATTGGGCAGGCCAAAAAGCGAAACCGCCAAACGTTCCTGTTCGGCGTCGCGATAGGAACCGCCGAGGGTCCAATGGAAGCGCGAGATGCCGGTCGACGCGAGACGCACTTCCTGCACGAAGGACGTCGCGGATAGATCGTCCGTCGCGTTCAGGCTGTCGAACGGAACCGCAGGTGGCGGCGAGAGAGGCGCGATGGAGCCGATTTCCCCGGATGTCAGGTGCAGGTCGAAATAACCGGTGCTGCTCACGATGTCGAAAGCGCCGAACGAGTACCTCGCGGTGAGGTTGTACGTTTCGTAATCGTTGGACCCCGAAGGGGTCGTTGCCCGCCCGAAACGCTGTGTGTAGTTCCCCTGCCGGTCTTCGCCGATATTGGGAGCGCCGGCATCGTTTCTATAGATCATCGCCAGGGCGGAGATCTCCAGCGCATCGGCGGGCCGCCACAGCCCTTTGACCCGTGCGCTATAAAGCTGCTGGTCGTTGATGTCGGACTTCGAGACTGCCGGCTGGTCGATCCACCCGCCGCTCTCCTCGTAGAAGCCGGCGATCCGCAATCCCAGCTTGTTCCCGGCGAGCGGCAGATTCAGGCTCCCGCCAACCGTCGCGCTGGGAGCGCCATCCTGCGTGGCCGATGCGATGACGTAGGTATCGCCGGACACCGCGGACAAGTCTGGCCGCTTCGTGATGTATCTGATCACCCCGCCCATCGCACCGCTTCCGTACAGCGTGCCCTGCGGCCCGCGCAGCACCTCGAGCCGCTCGAGATCGTAGGCGCGCAGGTCCAGGGCATAGAAAGGGAAGCCCGTGACATCCTGCTCGTCCAGATAAACGCCGACCATCGCCTGCGAGCCGCGAGTGTTGCCGAGGCCGCGCATGAAGATGTAGCGCGAGACGGCCGCGCCCCGGTCCTGAACGGCGACGCCCGGAATCGACTGGGCGATGTCGACGGTCGTGCTGATGCCCCTGCGTGCAAGCTCCTCGGCGTCCACCGCGACGATGCTCATCGGCACGTCTTTGAGGCGCTCAGCGCGTTTTTGCGCCGTGACGATGATCTCCTGAAGTTTGTTCCCCTCATCCTCCGCCGAATTCGCGGCGCCCGTCGTCTGCTCCTGCCTGCCTTGCGCTTCCGCCGCAGCGGGCGAGCGGGCCAGGCGCAGCGCGGCGTCGGCCTGCGAAACGGCGGTGGTGGCGCGTGAATCTTGGCTCTCGACGACGATGGAGTCGCCGCTGGTGATGCGGAATTGCAGCCCGGTTCCGGAGAGCAGGATCCGCAACGCTTCCGCCGGCACGTACTCGCCCCGGACGCCGGCCGTTTGTTTGGCCGCTGCATCCTCCGGAGCGAACAGGATTTCCAGGTCGCTTTGTACGGCGAACTGCTTGAGGGCTGCGGCCAGCTCCTGGCCCGGGATGTCGAAGCGCTGCGCCTTGCCGCCGGCGGCCTGCGCACCGAGGGAGAGCGCCAATACAGCCACGCCCAAGGCGCGCATCACCGTCGTCGGAACCGATCGCGACATAGGCATCCCCCGATCAACCGCTGATCCCACTGGCGCCGCACTGTCGCGGCTGCCTGGCGGTTAAGACGGTGGCGAGGGCGCGCACCACAGCACCCCGGCAAAAAAATTCCGGCTAGCGCTGCACCAAAACGATGCGCTCGGCCCGCCGCTCGGCGACCTGGACGGGGAAACGCGTTTCCAGAGCCGCAAGGAATCCTGCGGTCTGCCCGGTTCGGAAGACACCGCTGATCCGCAGCGCCGCGAGGCCGGGATCGGCGAGGACGATCTTTGTACGGCTGTAGCGGTTCACTTCCGCGACGGCAATGCGCAGGACTTCATCGGAGAAAACCAGATGACCGTCGCGCCAGCTGGTCACCGCGGCGGGATCGGCATTGCGCACGTGCGCGATGGCGCCGCGGGCAGCAACGAACTGCTGGCCGGGCGAGAGCTCGGTGGGCATGGACGACGCGGGTGCCGAGATTTTATCGACAGCAATACGCCCCTCCACCAGCGTCACGCGCAGTCCCATGTCTTCGAGTCGCACATCGAACGAAGTGCCGAGCGCGACGATCCGCCGGTCGCCGGCATACACGACGAATGGCCGTGAGGCGTCCTTGGCCACGTTGAACAGCGCCTGCCCGCGGATGAGCCGCACCGTGCGACCGGCGGATGTGTAGACGGGCCGGACCTCGCTATCCGTATTGAGGACTACCGTCGAACCATCCTCCAGCGGCACTTCGGAGTGCTGGCCTATTCCGGTCGCAAAGGTCTCCGCGCCACCGAGCCAAGTGGGCAACCGCGCCTGCCATTGCGCATCGGGGATCACGGCCAGCCCGAGCGCTCCCGCAGCCACAAACGCCAGCAACACGGAGGCCGCGATCGCCGCGCCGCGCCAGTGCGCGCTGCGCAGCCGGTGCGCGCTGACGGTGGCCAGAAGCTCACGGCGTGCAGCGCCAACGCGCGGATCGGTCCCCGCGGGCCCGAGCGTGCTCCAGAGTTTTTGATAGCCGTCATAGGCCCGGGCATGCGCCGCATCGCTGGACAGCCAATCTTCGAAGGCCCGGCGATCGCGCGCAGAAGGCGCACCCAGCTGGATGCGCGCATACCAGCCCGCGGCGGCCTCTTCGACCGCCTTCCGCCTGTCGTGCGCTGCGCCGCTCGTACTCACTTCAACCGTTCCTTCAAATGCATCAAGGCCTTGCCGATGTGCTTCTCCACCGCGCTCACGGACACGCCGAGCATGCGCGCGATATCCGCATTCGGCAGCTCATCCCAGCGCCGCAGGATGAAGATAGTTTGCGTCCGCTCCGGAAGCTGCGCGAGCGCTTCCAGCAGGCGGCTCACCAGCTGCCTGTCCGCCAAGACGGTCTCGGGCGCGCAAACCTCAGTGGGATGAGCGCAATCTTCATATGTCTCATGGTCTTGCACGCGCCGCGCTGCGCCAAGCCGCGCGTGGTCGGTGAGCACGTGCGAGGCGGTCTGGAACAGATACGGCTCGACGAACCGTATCGTATTCAACTCATGCTGGCGGGCGAGGCGCAGAAAAACTTCCTGCACCAGGTCCTCCACCTCCGCCGAAGTCCGCAGGCGCTTGCGAAAATAACTGACGAGGGCCGAGCGGTAGCGCTGCGACCATTCGGCGAGCAGACGGCTGCTCAAGGGGCTCAGCGCCGGCGTGCCAGCCGGTTTGATGTTAGGCGGGGAGGACACGCCGGCGACGATATGCCTGCATGTCCCCGGACGCAAGATTCGCGGCGGCCGCTATTGGACCAGCTCCCCGGTAATGGGCAAGCGGATCTTCGAGGGATAGCGCGCCGAGTGATGCACGCGGTTGCGCGCCACGACCGGCTTCGATTCGTCATAGTTGTTGCCGCCGGTGTTGAGGTTGCGATCGAAGCGGGGGAAGTTGCTCGAGGAGATATCCACCCGGATGCGATGCCCTGCCTTGAAAGTATTGGCGGTAATCAGCGGCGGAAACACGAGCTTGTAGATCTTCCCGCGCTCCATGAAGACCTGCCGGTCCCAGCCCTCCCGGTAGCGCGCCCGCAGAATGGAGTCGTTGAGGTTGTAAGCTTCCCCTTCCGGATACACGTCGAGCAATTTGACCGTGAAATCCGTGTCCCTGGCGTCGGAAGAGACGTACAGCTCGACTTCGATGAAGCCTGCGACCGCGAGATCCTGCTGCAACGGCGCACTGGTGTAGACCAGCACGTCGCTGCGCATCTCGAGAGTGGATTGATCGCGCGCGCCATTGGCTTGTTTGGTCAAGGTGCCCATGCAGCACGCGCCGCCGCCGAGCGTCTGCACCGGGCGCAGTGGATCGTACACGAACCCGTCGCTGATCGACTTCTGTGGCGCCTGGTAGCGCAACGCGCCGTCCCCGTACAAGGAATTGGCGCTTCCCCCGCTGTCGAGAAACAAATCGACCGGGTGCGTCCCCGGGATCGGAAAGCTATCGGCGCTCACCCACCGGTCCGCGCCCATCTGGTAGTACTGGACTCTGGGCCGCTCGAGCGCGCCGTTCTGCTCGCCCTTGAGCCAATAGTCGAACCATTCCATGTAGCGGGCCAGGTAGTCATAACGGGCGTCGCCCACCTTTCGCTCTTCCAGCACGGTGTCCTTCGTCTCCGCTCCGAACGAGCAATGCGCCCCGGGAGCGATGATCATCTGCTGGTTGCCTTTCGCGCGCTCTGTCGAGGTGTGTTCGCGCGCGTAGTTGTACAGCGTCACGTTCGGCGCGATCACGGTGTCGTACCAGGCGAAGCCCCATAGCGTGGGCGTACCGTAAGTATCGCCCTCGCCGCCGAACTGAATTTCCTTCCAGGCCGGATCGCCGGGGACGCGGCGCGAGAACCGCTCCCAATCCGTCTTCGGGCCGTTGAGGGTGTTCAACTCGATGACGGGCAGGTGCCGGTAGTATTTGTCGTAGTCGAAGTTCTCGACCTTGCCGGTGCCGCGGATGGGATCGATGATCATGTAGTTGGGAATGGGCCGGTAGTACTCCGCAATTCGCTCGCGATCCTCCTGACTCAAGTCCGCGGGGAACTCCGGACGCGGATCGCCATACTTGCCGTAATAGATCGACTCGCGAAACCACGGCCCGTGCGTCAGCTGCAGAGTGCCGCCACGATAGTGGTTGCCCTGCTCGGAGTACGGTCCGATCCTGCCAATGCCCGCGCCGGGGGAAAGCGCGATCGCGGCGGCATGCGCGGGGTGAGCCGCGGTGCTGAGCCTCAGCTGGTTCTCGGCGGTCGAGGAGCAGCCGAAGGTGCCGACCTTGCCGTTCGACCATGGCTGTTTGGCGATCCAGTCCACCGTGTCATAGCCGTCGTTCTGCGCTCCCGCGAGATACTCGAATTCGCCCTCCGACCAGTAGCGGCCGCGCTCGTTCTGGTGCACGAACGCATAGCCGTTCTCGAACAGCGCGATGTACAGGGGCGAGGCCCAGAAGGCCGCTTCGAACAAATAGGGCGAGCGGCTCAGGACGACCGGATACGGCGGAGGGGTGTTGGGAAAATAGATGTTCGCGTCGAGCTTTACGCCGTCGCGCATCGGGATCGGCTGGTGAAGCATTTTCTTGCCGACCAGCTCTTTCTCGAGGTCCGCCCAGTTCTTGTAGATGGTTTTGGCTTCGGACCAGATTCTCTGCCGCGGTTGCGGCTGAGGACCCGCGCCGGCGGCGGAAAGCACACTAACCAAGGACAGCAGTATGAGGCCAGTCGCGAACCTGTTCATCGATCGATTACCCACCGGTTGACGTCGAGGGCGCGACTATAGCACTGCGCGGTGCACGCGCCGGGAGTGGGTGACGCTAAGGGGGTGGGAGGCTGTTGAAGAAGGGCGCGCGGGAGTTATCCACATTTCGCACCGGAAGGCGGCGATGCAGAGGTGCTCGATACGATAAAGGTGCGGTTACGGTCCGTGTGCTAACGGCGGCAACCAAGAGGGACCTTAGCGAAATGTGGATAACTCTCGCGCGCCCTTCTTCAACAGCCTGACAGGCCGGCTGGTCCTTCAATGTCCAGCAGCGGCGGACCCGACGACCGCCCGCCGCTGTAGAGACCTGTTTAGAACTTCATCCGCGCCGTCACGCCGAGCGTGCGCGGCTGGGTCAGCAAAGGCTGGATGCCGTTGAAAGTGAACGCCGTCAGTTGGCCGCGCTCGTCCAGGAGGTTGCGCAGATAGAACTGCAAGTCCACCGATTGCAGCTTGAACCCGGCGTGCAGGTTGACCGTCGTATACGATGGCATGACGTACGGCGGGAAGCCCGGGGTCACGAAGCCCGAAGTGCGATCAGACACGTACCGCACGCTCGCGCCGACCGTCGGATTGAAGCGATCGTTGGCAAATGTGTAGTCGGTGCTGAAAGTTCCGGCGAAGCGCGGCGAGGTGGGCAGGCGCTCGTCCTTGGCTGCGCCGATTTCCGGACTGTCTTCCTTCATATAAGCATCCGTGTAAGCCGCCACGGTCGTGAACGACAGGCGGTCGGTGGGGTTGAGGCCCAGGGCCATCTCGACGCCGTTCACCACCGCGCCGCCGGGCGCGTTCACCTGCAGACCGAAGCCGTGCGGGTAGATGACGACCTGAATGTTCGTCCAGTCGATGTGGTAGGCCGCGATGTCGATGCTCGCGAAGCGGTTCGCGGTCTCGCCCTTGAAGCCGATCTCATAGCTCTTGAGCTCGTCCGCCTCGAAGCTCGGTTGCCCGATGAGCTGGCCGGTGGTCGGGTCCACTTCGGGGAAGTTCGGGCCGCCCGGCCGGTAGCCGGTCGCGTAGCGCAGATAGCCGGTGGCGCGGTCGTTGAACTTGTAGCGCGCATTGCCCAGGTAGGTGACGGCCTTGCCGCTGGAGCCGGTGCGCGGCTGCGGCGAAACAAACAAACCCGAACCGAGCGTGGCGGTCGTCACTTCGTTGTGCGCGTAGCGAACGCCGCCGGTCATGTCGAACTTGTCGGTGAAATGCCAGGTGAGGTCGCCGAAGCCTGCATACTCCGTGTAGCTGGATGGACCATAGATGTTGAACAGATCGTTCGGCGCGGGGTTGCCGGCCAGGTCGCGCAGCTTGAATTCATCGGTATAGCTGTTCTTCTCGTCGGTGTAGAAACCGCCGAGCACCCATTCCAGGCGCTTGTTGCCCGACGCGGCCAGGCGCACCTCCTGGGAGAAGACCCGGTCGTGATCCCAGAACGCCACGCCGATCTCGCTGTAGGCGCGGCCGAGACCACCGAAGATCGGCGTGTAGTAATTGGTGTAGTCGATGGTCATGTACTTGTTCTGCTGTTGCAGGCCCGTGACCGAAGTCAGCGTCGCCCAGTCGAACTCGTAGGCCATCGTGTTGCTGAAGACGTAGAACTTCTGGTCGACCGTTTCAGGATAGATGCGATATTGCTTGAGGTCGCCATACAGCGGCTTGCCCGTCGAGGTGTAGTCGGCAAACGGCTGCCCGCCGCGGTCGAGGGTCTGCAGCAGCGCGTTCAGCCGGATGCTGAATTTGTCGCTCGGCGTGAACAAAAGATCCAGGCGCCCGCCCTTGATCTCCGCCCAATCGATGTCATCATCGTGCTGTGGAATGTTGTCCAGGTAGCCGCCTTCACGCGAATAATAGGCGCTGGCGCGCAGCGCCATCTTGTCCTGCATGATCGGTATGTTGACCGCCGCCGCACCGTTGTAGCTCGGCGAGCCGCTCCAGGTGTTCGCCATGCCCAGCTGCGCCTCGCCGGCGAAGCCATCGGTGTTGGGACGCTTGGTGACGTATTTGATCAGACCGCCGAGGGAGCTTACGCCATAGAGCGTGCCCTGGGGGCCCTTCAGCACCTCGATCCGATCGAGGTCGAACAGCGCCAGATCGATCATGTAATAGTTGCCGCCGCGCGGCGAGCCCGTGCCATACGGGACTTCATCGACGTACTGGGCGGTGGTCGCGCTGGAATCGGCGCCGGTGGTAATGCCGCGCATGATGGGCCGCGAGCCGGATCCGAAGGTAGTGAAGCTTAGTCCCGGAATCGAGTCCGCATAGTCGTAAAACCGGGTGGCGCCGGTCTTGGCCAGCTCCGCCGTCGACAGCACCTGCACCGACTGAGGTACGTCGATCAAGCGTTCCTCGCGCTTCTGTGCGGTCACGATGACTTCCTGGATGTCGTCCCGGGTGTCCTTGGATTCCACCTGCGGTTTGTTGGCCGAGGCGCGCGTCTGTTCACCCTGGGTGTCGGCGCGGGCCAGCCTCAGAGTGCCATCGCGCTGTGCGTCCATGCCGTCGCGGGATATCTGCAGGGCGGTGGGCGCCTTGGAGTTGCCGGGATTGACAGGGTTGGCCGGATTGATGATGGCGACCGTGTCATTGTCGATCTGCTGGTATGAAAGCCCGGTGTTCTGCAGCAGCGCTTTGAGCGCATCGAGCGCTGTCAGAGTGCCGGTGGCTCCGGGCGATTGCGCATCCGGTTGCGAGCTCGCCCACAGCAGGACCTGGACTTTGGATTGATCGGAGAAGGCCAGCAGTGCCGTATCGAGCGGCTGCGCGGGAATCACGAACTGGTGCTGCGCATCGAGGTTCGCGGCTGCCGTCGGCGCCGTCACGGCGAACGCGATGATCATCGCCAGCGCGCTCGCGGCGGATGCGCGTGCGAGCCGGCGGTGTTGACCTTTGTTGCGGAATGCTACCGTCTGGGCATGCATGATCTACTCCCCGGCCGCATGGGTTGGCTGCGGCTCTATCTATATAAGTACTAGACGACTGACGGGAGCTTTCGCGAAATGGACGCAATGGCGTCGGCACGGGTGAGCGGCGCATTTTCCGCTGTGCGGCAAACTTGCCGACCCTGATCATGTGTGCACTGCAGTGAGCGCCGGAGCATGCGGTGACCGCGGCGCCGCATACGCGCGCAAGAGGCTCAAGGGGATCTCACGCCGCCGCATTTCGCCTTTTGGCCGCTCAGTCGTCTAGTATCCTGGACAAGTATGAAATGAGCGGTCAAGACGCAAAAAACAGCACCGCCAGCGCGTCGCTCCACGGCCAGCCGGAGCGCACGCCCAAAGCGGATGCGGCTGCCGCCTCGCCGCCGGATCACGCGGCGCGCATCGCCGCCCTGTTCGAAGCTCACAACCAGGCGCTGCTGCGCTTTCTCACCTGCCGGCTGCATTCGGCGCAGGAAGCGCGGGAGGTCGCGCAGGAAGCGTATGTGCGGCTGCTGCAGCTCGATACGCCGAGCGGCATCAGCTACCTGCGCGCTTTTTTGTTCAAGACCGCGGCGAACCTGGCGGCCGACCGCCTGAAGAGCGTGGCGCGGCGCGAGCGGATCGACAGCTTCGATTTCCTCGCGGGTGAAGAATACGAGCCTTCGCCCGAAGGGGGTATCTGCGCCGAACAGGAGCTGGCGGTGGTGCTGCACCTGCTGGATGCGCTGCCGGCGCGCTGCCTCTACGCCTTCGTGATGCATCGCTTTTACGGCCACAGCATTCCAGAGGTCGCCGGCCTCATGAACCTGTCGGTGCGGATGGTGCAGGTGTATGTGGAACGCGCCCTGGTGTTTTGTCGCGATCGATTGAAAGAGTCGTCAGGTGGATGAATGAACAACAAGGTCCACGGAAGTCCGAACCCGCTGCGCGCGGCCCTGGAAGAGGCGGCGCGCTGGTTCCTGCGGTTGCAGGAGAAATCGGCGCACGCGGAGACGTTCCTGAAGTGGCAGCAGTGGCTGTCGGCCTCGCACGCGCATCGAACGGCGTATGAGGAGATCGAGGATACGGTGTTGCGGCTGACTCGCAGCGGCGCCCGTCCGCCCCTGCCTTCCGCCGAGGAAATGGCCGCGGATACCTATGACGGCTCGATCGGTCTTTCGGAATGGAAGAGGCGGGACGCGCCGGCGACGCCCAGTAACAAAGTTCGCATTCACCGGCGCTGGTGGCGCTACGCGATGGCCGCAGGCCTGGCGGCATGCTGCGCCGTAGGCACGGTGCTTTGGCTGCAGCATGCGCGCGATATCCGCGTCGGCTCTTTCGCCTATCGCACGGCCTCGGGGCAGCGGCAAGCGGTGAATCTGCCCGACGGCTCGAAAGTCACGCTGGACGCGGATTCCGCGCTCCAGGTGCGGCTGGAGCGGAATTCGCGCGCACTTACTCTCGAGCATGGAGAGGCCTTCTTCGAAGTGGCCAAAGACAGATCGCGTCCGTTCGTAGTGCGCGCGGGCGCCACCGAGGTCACTGCGGTGGGCACGGCATTCAACGTGCGCATGGGCAGCAATCGCACCGTCGTGGCGGTCACCGAAGGGAAAGTGGAAGTTGCGACGGCGTCGAAAACGGCGCCGCCGCCCGGCAGCGCGCCGTCTTCACGTGAGCCGACGGCGCCGCGTCTTACCGCGCAGGTCTCCGCCGGCGAAGCGGTCTCTTATATGGATGACGGCAACTTGCAGGCGCTGCCGGCCGCGCAGGCACCGCTTGCAATCCGCTGGCTCGAGGGCATGCGCCAGTATCGCAACGAACCGCTGCGATACGTGCTCGCGGACGTGGATCGCTATACCGGACAGAAAATCGAGCTTGCCGACGAGTCCGTGGGCGATCTGCGTTTCACCGGCACGTTGGATCTCAAGAACAGCGCCACGTGGCTGCGCGGCTTGTCGGTAGCCCTGCCCGTCGTGGTCAGCGCCAAGGAGGATGGGAGCCTGCAGGTCAGGCTGAGATAGGAATGCGCCACCACCGCCCGGATTCTCCGAGCAGTGGTCACTTGCGCACTGGATCCCTACAAGTGTGGTGCGGTTCCCTGAGTCCGCGGCGACGGGCTGAGTCCATTAGATCTTCCTTGAGGGCAGGCATCCCGGCCCATTTCAGCAGCGTCTTCATAAAGCAAAGCGACAACCCCCGGATCCCCTATCACCCCGCCGCGCAAACTGTGAACAACCTCACGACCCCCCGCCTCCCCCGTGACCCACCGCACATTTCTCCCGCACATTGCCTCATCATTCTTCATACAACGTCAGCAGAACCACCCGGGGCACATGGATGTGCCCCCGCCGCCGCAGGTGGCGCGGGCGGGCAAAAACCACGCTTTTTGCCCGCCTCCTGCGAAGGTCGGACAGGAGTCCGATCCTTCGCTTAAAAAAGATGTTCCAGGAAATAATCCCGGATCGTGCTCGACCAGAACACGTGCTCACGGCCGCTATCGGCATACAGATAGCTGTGATTGCCCTCGGGAAAGACGTTCAGATCGTAGCGCTTGCCCGCGCGGATGAGCGCTTCGATCAGCTGCATCGTGTGTGCGAACGGCGCGTTGACATCGCTGGTCGGATGAATGATCAGGAGCCTGCCCTGCAGCCGGTCGATCAGGCGCAAGTTGCTGGCGTACTCGTACGCTTCGGGGACATCCTGCGGACGCCCACCCAGGTAGTTCTCGCTGGCGCGCGCGAAGATCGTATCGAGCTGCGCGGCGGGCGCTGAAGCTACGCCGACCTTGTAGAGATCCGGAGCCTGCAACATTGCGCGCGTCGCATAGTAACCGCCATAGGAGTGGCCAAAAACGCCAACGCGGCTGAGATCCATGTAGGGCCGCGTGCGCGCGACGGCCCGCAGCGCCGCCGCGTGATCGGCGATCTCATTCCGGCCCCAATTGCCGTAGACGACGTCCTGGAAAGCTTTGCTCCGCTCCGGCGTGCCGCGCGCATCGACGACGAAGGTGATGAAGCCGCGCTGCATGGCATCGGGGAACAGCATCATGTCCCCGAAGCCGGTCGCCACGAACGTTCTGGGCACCGCATTGGATTGCGGTCCCGCGTAGATGTACTCGACCACCGGATATTTTTTGCTGCGGTCGAAGTTGAACGGCCGGCGCAGGATCCCGTAAAGATCGGTCGTACCGTCGGCCGCCTTGACGACGAATTCCTCGGGCGGCTGCCAGCCGAGCCGCACCAACTCGCCGATGTCCGCCTTCTCCAGGACGGCGATCCGCTTGCCGTCCGCGCGCCGCAGCTCCGTGACCGGCGGCCGCTCGACGGTGGAATGTGTGTCCAGAAAGTACTCGCCGGATGGGGCGAGCTGTATGCGATGCTCGCCCGTGGCTTCGGTCAGTCGACTGAGTTTCCCGCCGTTCAGGCTCACGCGCATCAGGTGCGTGTCGTAAAGACGCTGCGGGTCGCTGTGCGCGGTGAAGTAGACCCAGCCCCTTTTCTCATCCACCTCAACGATATTCCTCACCGGAAAATCGCCGCGGGTGAGCTGCGCCAGCAGCCGGGCGGGACTGTCGTCGGAAGCGCCATACAGATAGAGCTGGTTCCAGCCGGAACGCTCGGAGGCGATGATGAAGCGCCCGTCCGACAGCATCTTGAAGACCGGCCTGGGATCTTCCATGTTCCTGAAATTCATCGTCGAGACGACGAACGTTTGCGGCCTGTCCTCCGCCCACAGCACGCGCGCGCGGCCGCTTTCCCGGTGCGCCGCCCTCAACTCCAGACGCTTGCCGTTGCGCGACAGCCAGAAGAGCAGGAACTCGCGCTGATTGGCGTGCCATCCGAGCGAGCGGAAATAAGCATCGTCGGCTCCCATGTCGACGGGCGCTCTGGCACCGCTCGACACGTCGATGAGATACAGCTGCATGTGCGGCAGCGATCCGCCCGCCGGTGCATACAGGTGATAGGAAATCTCTTCCTGGCGCTTCAGCCAGTGAACGACCGGCATGTAGTGCGCCCGTCGCGAATCCATCCTGAATGCCGCCACCGTGTTGCCATCGGCGGCCCAAACCGCGGCCGAGAACAGCTGCGGCTCATCGATCCAGCCGTTGCGATCGACGCCATCATCCGTCAAGGGCCGCAGCCGGTCGTCGGCGACGTCGCGCAGCCAAAGATTGTCGTTCTGGACTCTCAGCAGCAGATTTGCGCGCGGCGACGGCGCTTCCGAAGACCTGCCGCCGACGGGAAATCGCGTCGCCAGCGCTCGCGGCTGCAACCGTTCGAGGCGCACGATTTCCTCGGCCGGCAGCTCGCGCAGCGTGTAGTCGCTCAGGCTCAGATCGAAGCGGCGGTTTCCGATCTCGAAGCGGACCTTCCGCTCGCCGTCCACGAAGGAGAACGTCTCGAACGGCGGACCTTGAATGTCGATACGCTGCCTCAGCAACGCGGCGCGCAAGCGCTCGCGATCGAAGAACGGCTCCCGCCGGCCCGAAGCACAGTCGACGGCGACAAACCGCCTGTCCTGTCCGATCCCCGACGCATAGACGAAGCGCGCGCCATCCCTCCGCCAGATCGGCGCCACTTCACCGCCTTTGACCAGAGCGGTGAAATCGATGGGTGTGTCAAGCTCGCCCCCCTTCTCCGCCGCCGCGGCATGCAAAGACAGCAACAAAAGTGCCGCAAGCACTATCCTGTGCCCGGGCCTCGCCAGCACGGCGCTCCGTCCCGAATCGAGCTTGCGATCGCTAACGGGCGCCCTGCTCGGCCGCATCGTTCCTGACCACCTTGCCGTCCTTCATCACGAAGCTCACGCGTTCCATCAGTGAAATGTCCTTCAGCGGATCGCCCGGCACCGCCACCACGTCCGCCAGCTTGCCCGCGGTGATCGAGCCGAGCTTGTCGTTCAAGCCCATCATCGTCGCCGCATTGATCGTCGCCATGCGGATGGCGTCAAGCTCCTTTACGCCCAAGCCCACCAGCGCGCTGAATTCCTTCGGATTGTCCTGCACGCCCCAGATCGCATCCACGCCGTAGGCCATCTTCACGCCGCGCTGATAGGCTTTCCTGAAACTGTCGTCGCGCACCGCCTTCACTTCGAGTATCCGCTTGCAGTTGCTCTCCTGAAGCTCATGAGCACTGACCCTCCTGGCGCAGCGCGCCGCCACTTCGTTGACGATCCAGGTGGTGGGCACCAGCCAGATGCCGTTCCTGATCATCAGCTCGATCGCCTCATCGCCCATCATCGTGCCGTGCTCGATGGAATCGAAACCCGCTTTGGCGACCATCAATGCGGCGGCATTGCTGTGTACGTGGGCGGTGATCTTCTTCTTGTACCGGTGCGTCTCGTCCGCGAAGGCATCAAGCTCCTCCTGCGTGAAGCTCGGCACCGTCACGTCGGTGTTGCCGCTGGTGACGGCGCCCGAGGCGGAGATCTTGATCCAGTCCGAGCCGTTCTTGATCGCCTCGCGCACCGCTTCGCGCACATTGTCGGCGCCGGCATGCACGACGCTCAGATCGCGCGCTTCGAATACCCCATCGCGCGGCCCGCGGATGTCCGAGGGCCCACCCGTCGGGCTCCAGTGCCACGGCGACCCATACAGCCGCGGCCCCTCGAACTGGCCGCGATTGATGGCATTGCGGACGTCGAGGATGCTCCCGTTGTTGAGCGTCCTCGACTCCCCGACCGTGCGGATCGTCGTGAACCCGTCTCTCATCGTTTGCTGCGCCTGGCGCAACTGGACGAAACCGGTGGCGGCATTAGATCTTCGGCCCTCCTCCTCGCCGGCCTCGGGATCGGCGGAGAGATGCGCATGAGTGTCGAACAGGCCGGGCAGGCACGTGGCCGTGCTGAGATCGATCCGGCGCGCGCCCGCCGGAGCTTTCACCGCGCGGCCCACTTCGACGAAGCGATCGTTCCTGACCAGGATATGTTGATCCTTCAGAGTCTGGCCGGAGTCGACGGCCACCAGCGTCCCGCAATGGATATCGGTATAAATATCCTGCGCGCCGGCCGTGCCGATCAGCGAGGCCGCGCCCGCCATCAAGACTGCCAATGCCTTCATGTCCGCCTCCGTTTGTTGTCAAATGAAGGCGCCAGTATATCCGGCCGCGCGCCCCCATTGCCGCCATTCACGTCAGAAGGATTTCGCGATCGACAGGCCGACGGTGCGCGGCTGGGTGAGATAGAGCGGGTTGTTGAACTGGCCGATGCCGAGCACGCCGCGCTGGTCGGCAATGTTGGTCACGAACGCCGTAGCCGTCCACGTGTCGAACCGGACGCCGGCGCGTGCATCGGCCTGCGTATAGCTCGGCAGCGCCAGCCGCTGGCCTGCGGCAACGAACGAATGCAGCCGATCGCCGACGTAGCTGAAAGAAGCGCCGACGAAACCGGTCAGGACGTTCGACAGTGGAAAATCCTGGTCCAGAGAAAGGTTGCCCGACCACCGGGCGCTGTATGGCAGCCGATCGCCGGCGAGGCCGCGGACTAAGCTGCCTACCGGCAGAGGCTCGGTCAATTCGGCGTCGTTCCAGGCCACCCACGCAGCTGCGGCGAACCCTTGCCACGGCCGCGCTTCGAGCGACAACTCGATACCCTGGCTCTTGGCGCGGCTCCCGTTGGCGTTGTAGTTCGCGCAGCGGCATGGCGCAGTGACGCCAACCTGGATGTCCCGCCAATCGATGTAGTACACCGACGCATCGAAGGACAGCATTCCATTGCCGATGTCGCCCTTGGCGCCGATCTCGTAGTTGCGCGTGGTGTCGGGGTCGTAGCCGGTGGGCACGCCCAACGCCGTCGCGTTCGGATTCGGCCCGCCCGGCCGATAGCCCGAAGCCAGCCGCGCATACACCATGAGGTCGGAGGAAAGTTTGAAGCGCGGCGTCACGAGATAAGTGAAGGAGCTGTCCCGGGTCTTGAGCTGCGGCTCGACCCGCGGGGAGGTATTGCCGGGGAAGAAAACCGGGACATAGGGACCGATCAAAGTGCTCGAGTAGCTCTGGCGGTTCCTGCTCTCGCGACCGCCGACCTGCACGTCGAACCGGCCGGTAACGTGCACCGTCAGGTCCGCGAAGACCGCGTACTCGGAGTATGTAAAGGGCGCATTGTTGTGCAGCCACTGGCCCACGACCGCGCCGGAGGGGTCCGATGCAAAAATGTCCGTCACGCGAGGATCGGTGTCTTCACGCGTATAGAACGCGCCCGCCAGCCACTCGAGCTTTGTTCCGATTGGCGCCGAGAGGCGGATTTCCTGCGTGAATTTTCTGGTCTCGTCGTAGTTGAGCAGCGGCGTGCCGCGGACGCCGAAATTCGCCAGCGTGAGGGCGCCGAACGCGGGAGTGAAGTCCTGCGAGCTGTTGGAGACGGTGTCGATGTTGTAGCCGCTGATGGACGTGAGGTCCACGCCGCCCAGCTTCGCCGTGACTATCGCGCTGTAGACCTCGAACTTCTTGTCGTAGCCGCCGGTCCCGGGCCAATCGTTCTGCTGCAGGTCGCCCAGGCCCACGTCGACTTCCGGCGCTCCGTGCACGTCGAGCTTCTGCATGAGCGCGTTCAATTTCAGCGAGAACGAAGGCGACGGGCGCCACAGCGCGGACAGGTATCCGCCGCGCGCCTCACCTTTGTTGACGCCCTCGCGATCCAGCGTGGGGTTGTCGATGTAGCCGGGATCCTGCCGGTCGAAGCCACTGACGCGCACGGCCCAGGTATCGCTGAGCGGCACGTTGACGGCGCCGCGCACGCTGTAGCCCAGGTCGGCGCCATTGTGCACGTTGCTCATGCCTGCCTGCACGTTGCCGCTGAACCGCTCCGTCGAAGGATCGACAGTAACGAACTTGAGCAGGCCGCCCATGCTGCTCGCGCCGTAGAGCGTTCCCTGCGGCCCGCGCAGGACTTCGATGCGGGCAAGGTCGCTCGGATCGAGATCGGGCACCAGAAATCCCAGCCCCCGGGCCGAGGATGAGCCATAGGGCACGTCGTCGACCGTGACGCCGACGGTCGGGTTGGTGCCGACGCCGGTCGCGAGGCCGCGGATGATCAATATCGGCGCGCCCTGCCCCTGCACCACGTTCGGCGAGAGGCTCAGCCCCGGAATCCTGGTGTAGTAGTCCTGCAGCCGCAGCAGGTTGCTGTCGACGAGCGTGCGGCCGCTGATCGCCGTCACCGGCACCGGCACGTCCTGCAGGCGCTCGGCGCGCTTCTGCGCGGTCACCACGATCTCTTCGACCCGCGCGCCCTCGGCGCCCGCGGCCCGTTGTTTGTCCTGCGCATCCTGTCCGGAGCTTTGGGAGCCGGCATTGCCCGCCGCGCCCGCCTGCGCGACGCGCACCGCGTTCATCTCCGTTACCTGCGTAGTCTTCCCGCCGTCGGCCGCCTGGGCCGAGACCAGTACGGTATTGGGATTCACGAACCGATATCGCAGCCCCGTGTTCGCCAGCATCCTGTCGAGCGCTTCGCGCGGCGACAGCTCTCCGGAGATGCGCGGCGCCGTCATCTCCTCCCGCGCGAGATCCTCCGCGCGGAACATGATCTGCAGCCCCGTCTGCTCGCCGAGGTCCTTCAAGGCAAGTCGCACCGGCTGCGGCTCGATGTGCAATGACACGCGCGGGGCCTGGGCCATGGCGGGGCTGCAAAAAGCGGCGGCGATGAAGGTATGGAACGTGGCTTTGATGGTGCGCATTGCGGCTTCCCCTGGCATCTTGTGCTCGTATTGCATCCGGCGCGAGCGGTAATACGCTGTAGCCGTGTCTGCCCTAGGGGCTTCGCGGGCAAAAAGGTTAGGTCGCGGCCGTTCCAACCTAACCTTTTCGTCCAGAAGGGCACTACAGAAGAACGGGCGGCAGGCTGTTCGGCGGGGCTGGCCGGCGATTATGTCAGTGACGAAGTTCAAGGCATCCGGTGCGGCGAGCCTCGCGGCCGTCGCGTTTCGCGAATACGCGCCGCGGCTGCACGCCTATCTGCTGCGCCGCATGCACGGCGGCGCGGACATCCCGGACCTGGCGATGGAGGTGTACGAGCGGTTCCTGCGCGTCAAACGCGCGGACGCGATCGAGAACCCGCGCGCCTACCTGTTCCGCATCGCTGCACACGTCGTCGGCGATGCCCGGCGCCTCGAGACGCAAAGCCCGGTGACCTACGATTCGGAGGCAATCGAGAACGCCGCCAATAGCCTCGAACTGGCGACTGCCGACCCCGTAACCGAGCGCCTGGATTTCGCCCAGGAGTTGAAGGACGTGTATCGCGCGATCGGCACGTTGCCTGCGATGCATCAGGCGGTCCTGCTGCTCGTGGTGCGGGACGGGCTCGCGCACAAAGAAGTCGCCCGCAAGACCGGATTGACCGTCGCCACGGTGAAGCTCTATGTCTGCGAGGCCCGGGCGCGCCTGCGGACCGTGCTGAACCGCCAGGGAAAGTGAGGCCCGGCATGCAGGTACAAAGACAGATCGATCGCTTGCTGGCGCAGCGCGCGGCGGAATGGATGGAGACGCTCAGGGACGGCGAGCGCCGCGATCACGAGGCGTTCGTCGAATGGCTGCGCCAGTCGAAGCTGCATGTCGAGCACTACCTCGATCTCGAGTGCCTCGAGCGCCAGATCCAGTCGCTCGATCCCGCGCAGGGACCGGACGTCGAGGCGCTGCTGGCGCAGGCCGCGCCGAATGTCCTCCCGCTGGATCAGCCCTCCGCGCGTGGACAGAAAGCGAGCCGCTCGAATCACCGCTGGCGGATCGCGGCGGTTCTGGCGGGCGTCGCGGTGCTGGGGCTGCTCGCCGGGCTGGGATATCGCCTCTTCGCTCCGGCCCACCGGGTCGCGACCGCCATTGGTGAGCAGCGCACGCTCACGCTTGCGGACGGGTCGCTGATCCGGATGAACGTGGATACGGACTTGAGGATCGACTATGGCGCCGGGCGGCGAAACATCGAGCTCGTCTCGGGCGAGGCGGTGTTCAAGGTCGCCCCCGACAAGCTGCGGCCGTTTGTCGTCCAGACGAGCACCGCGACGGTACGGGCGGTGGGCACCCAGTTCAACGTGTATCAGCGAAAGTCGACGGTCGTGTCCGTGCTCGAAGGACGGGTGCAGCTCACCACGCAAGCGGTACGCGGGTCGGCGTCCTCACCCGCCGTGACACAGAGCCTCGGCGTCGGCGAAGAAGCGCAGGTGACCGGCGGACGGATCGAGAAGCGCGCCCATCCGGATGTGGCCAAGGCCGTGGCCTGGGGTGAGCGGCGCCTGTATTTCGATGCCATGCCGCTCGAGGAGATCGTGCGGGAGTTCAATCGCTATGGCGGTCCGGTGCGGCTGAGACTGGCCGGGATCGCGGTTGATTCGCACCGCTTCGGCGGCACGTTCAACGCGGACGATCCCGCGGCGCTCGCCGATATCCTGGAGCAGCAGAACGACCTCAGCGTGGAGCGGCGGCGCGGCGAGATCCTGATCCGCGCCCGCGAGAATGGCGGCCAGCGCACGACGAACTGATGTCATGACGAACTGACGTCATCGCGCATCGGGTCGTGCATCGGGACGTTCGAGGCCTGCGGCGCGCTCGCGGGCTTCGATCGCTTGGCCTTCGGCGCTTGCCTCGGTGGACTGCATGGCGCCCGTGCGGCGGCGGCTGAGCCACAGGAATATCGCGCCAACGGCGAGCATCACCAGCCCCCACCACAGGTTCACGTTGATGCCGAGCGAGCGCGCGTAGATCCGCGGATCGGCGAGCCAGCCGAAGACCGCGAGCACGCCGCCGATGATCACGAACAACAAACCGATCGGCAGTCTTATATCCAGACCCATGGCGGCTACCAGAACACGATGTTGAGCAACAAAGCCAGCGCCAGCACCACGCCGCCGACGGCGGCGGGATGCATGTACCAGCGCGGATCCGATTCGCGCTGCCGCTCGGTGAGCGAATAAACGAGCCCCCTCAGCTCGCCCGCTCCGCGCGGCCGCGTCAGCAGGCTCACGACGACGGTCAGCACCATGCAGCTCGAGAACGCCCAGATGGCGGTCCAGAAGTTCTGCGCCATCTCGCTGCTATAGAGATGAGCGACCGCGAGCCAGCCGCCCTTGAGCCCGGCGATGCCGCCTTTCGACAGCGTCAACCCATGATGGACCGCCGCGGCGAGCGTGCCGCCCACCAGTCCGGCGAAGGCGCCGTGGCCCGTGGCGCGCTTCCAGAACATGCCCAGCAGGAAGGTGCCGAACAAAGGTGCGTTCACGAAGGCGAACACCAGCTGCAGCATGTCCATGATGTTGTTGAAGCGCGTGGCCGCATACGCGGTCGCCACTGACAAACCGACGCCCGCCAGCGTAGCCGCGCGTCCGACCCATAGGTAATGCCGGTCGCTGCCGCCACGATGGATGTACGACTGATAGATGTCGTAGGTCCACACGGTGTTGAACGCCGTAACGTTGCCCGCCATCCCGGACATGAAGCTCGCCATCAGCGCCGTCAACCCCAACCCCAGCAGGCCGCTCGGGAAATAGTGGAGCACCATGGCCGGCATGGTGAGATCGTAGTTGAAGGTGCCGTCGGGCTTTTGCGGCAGGCTGAAGCCCGTGGCGCCCTGCACGTGCGTGAGCGCGATGGCGATCATGCCGGGCAGGATGACCAGAAAGGGGAACAGCATTTTCGGCACGGCGGCGATCAGGGGCGTGCGCCGCGCGGCGGACATGGAATTCGCCGCCATCGCGCGCTGCACGACCAGGAAGTCCGTGCACCAGTAGCCGAAGGACAGGACGAAGCCCAGTCCCATGGCCACGCCAAACCATTCGACGCCCATCGGATTCGCCGACGCATCGCCCATATGCGCCCAGGCGCTCGACCAGGAACCGGCGGCAAAGCCCTGCGCTGTCGCCACCTGCGCAAGACCCGCCTGCAATCCGCCCCATCCGCCGATGTCCTGGAGCCCGAGGAACACGAGCGGCGCAAAGCCGAACACGATCAGGAAGAACTGCAGCACCTCGTTGTAGATCGCCGATGTGAGCCCGCCCAGGAAGATGTATGCCAGCACGATGGCCGCGGAAATCCACACGCTCGCCGTGAAATCCCAGCCGAGCAGCAGGTTGAGCAGCAGCCCCATGGCGTACATCGAGATGCCCGAGGACATGACCGTCATGACCGCAAACGAGATGGCGTTGAAGCCGCGGGTCTTCTCGTCGAAGCGCAGCTTCAGGTATTCCGGCACCGAGCGGGCCCTGGAGCCATAGTAGAACGGCATCATGAACACGCCGAGAAAGACCATGGCCGGCACGGCGCCGATCCAATAAAAGTGGCTGGTGGCGATGCCGTACTTCGCGCCGGAAGCCGCCATGCCGATCACTTCCTGCGCGCCGAGATTGGCCGACAGGAAGGCGAGACCGGCGATCCAGGCCGGAATCGAGCGGCCGGACAGGAAGAAGTCCGTGCTGGTCTTCATGTAACGCTTGAGCGCGAAGCCCACGCCCAGGACGAAGACGAAATAGACGCCCATGATGGTCAAATCGATGGCAGTCAGTTGTGCGCGCATGCGGACGGCCGACTGTGTTATCTCGTCGTGAAGCGATACACCATGCGGCTCTTATATGTCTCTGCAGGCTTCAGGACAACCGTCGGAAAGCCGGGCCGGTTGGGCATGCTGAGGCTCGACGCAGAATCCGCTATGCACCGCATATTGCCGGCCCGATTTGCCGACGATCGAGTCGTCCAGGAAATTGCCGGTGTAGAACTGCGGTCCGGGCTCGGCGGAGAGCACTTCCGGCACGCGCCCGATCTCGGGCTCGTACACCCTCGCCTGTACGGGAAGCTCTCCTGCTCCTCGTCGATGACCCAATTGTGGTCGTAGCCTTTGCCGAATCTCAGCTGCTTATCATCGGCATTCAAGCGCGCGCCGATGGCCGCCGGCGTGAACCGGCCTTTGGCGGCTTGACCGGATCGGTAAGCGATTGAAAGTGGTGGTGACGGGCGGAATTGAACCGCCGACCTAGGGGTTATGAATCCCTCGCTCTCACCAACTGAGCTACGTCACCACGGGGGGCGGCATTGTCGAGACTGTCCCCAGGGGTGTCAACCCAGCGGCGCCCGGGCGCCGAAAGAGGCCAGCTGACGCCGCACGAGCTTGAGATTGAGCTCCTGCCCGTCGTCGGCAACATCCCGAGATGCGCCGCTGGCATCGCGGACGAACTCGATCGGCGTGGTCATCCAGTTCTGTCCGGAAGAGCAGGGCAGGTTCAGTCGGGCTCTTGTTCGGCCGCGGCGGCGCCTTCCGCATGGATGCCGGCACCGCCCCAGGCTTCGTTCCAATCGATGCCCTTGTAGTCCGGCAGCTCCCAATAGAACTTCGTCCGCGGCCGGTTGTAGTTGCCGATCTCGTTCATGGACAACGAGTCGTAGAGCCGGCCGTTCAGCATGGTGTAGCGCACCGAGTTCGTGTTGCGGATGTTCTCCAGCGGATTGGCATCGAGCACGATCAGGTCGGCCAGCTTGCCGGGCTCGAGCGAGCCGATTTGTTTGTCCAGCCCCGCCGTCCTGGCGCCGTTCAGCGTCGCCGCGCGCAGGATGCGCAGAGGGGTCATGCCGCCCTCGCCCAGCGCCCACATCTCCCAGTGCATGCCGATCCCGTGGATCTGGCCGTGAGCGCCGGTGTTTACCGTGCCGCCCGCCTCGTCGACTTTCTTCATCGTGCGCGCGACAGAGCGGAACCCGATGTCCCACAGCTCCTCGGCCTCGTGAATGCCCACCATGCCGCGCGCGTAAGGCGGTGCGTCCGGGGCGCTGCCGATCGGACTGTAGGGATCGCTGAAAGTCCTGTGCACATAGAGCTTGACCTTCGGATCATCCCAGGGACGGGTCGTTTGATAGAAGTAGTTCTCGGAGAACGTCTCCCCATAGGTGACGATGAGCGTCGGGGTGAGCGAAGTACCGCCATGGACGATGAGTTGAATCAAGTCGTCGTAGAAATTGGCCATGGGAATGGCGTGCTCGATGCTCATATGGCCATCGAGGATCATGGAGATGTTGTTGTAGAAGTTCCCTTCGCCCTCGGGCGTCACCATCACGCCCAACTCGCGCGCCGCCTTGATGATCTGCTGGCGCTGGCTGCGCATCGGCTGCATGTAGTTCTTGACGATGCGCGCGCCCATGGCTTTGCGGCCCGCGATGATGTTGCGTGCGTCGTCGAGACTGTCGATCGGCGTGTACAGCTCCAGCGCGTTGATTCCGTACAGCACCTTGCCCGTGGTGAGGATGCGCGGACCGACGGTTGTCCCGGCCAGGTTCATCTCACCGGCGGCAAAACTGGGCAGCTCCGTGGCCGAAGGATCGAAGTTCGTGGTCACGCCGAATGCCATGGCGGCGTAGTGGTTGGGGTGCTTCTGCGGCATCAGCAAATCGTCTTCGCCGAAATCGATGTGACCGTGCATGTCGACGAGGCCCGGCATGACCGTCTTGCCGCCGATGTCGATGACCTTTGCCGCCTTCGGCACCGCAACCCGTCCGGCCGGACCGACGGCGACGATGCGATTGCCGTCGACGACCACCGTGCCGCGCTCGATGACTTCTTCGCCGCGCATCGTGATGACGCGGCCGTTGGTGAAGGCGAGCAGGCCTTGCGGCTTGTCCGCCGGAACCTGCAGATCGAGCGCCGTCTGCGTGATCGACGGCTTGGTGTTTGCGGCCGTCCGCGCGCTCACTGCCGCGGTGAACAGCGTTGGGCCGAGCATCCAATGCAAGCGGCTCGAATCGGCCGACCACACGATCTCGTAGCCGCCCTGCTGCGTCAGCTGCGCGGCCGGCAGCTCTTCGCCGCCCTTCGTCAGCTTCAGCGGCACTCCGGTCTCACGATACGGAATGAGGTAGTACTGCAGGTTCTTCTTGTATGCGAGCCGGCTCAGGTCGGGGCTGATCCGAAATTCACTGGTCTCCTGGCTGGCCACGTGCTGTCGTTTGTCCAGGCCCTCCAGATTGACGCTCATGAGCGAGTTGCCGGAATTGAACCCGAAGGTTGCACCGGTTTGCCGCTCCACGTAGTAAACGCGCGTTCCGTCGGGGGAGAACTGCGGGTGCTTGCCGCTCGGCGCGAGGTAGTGCGGCTGGCCATCCGCAATGGCGAGCCAGTACAGCCCCGGTTTGACGGCGCGATAACCGCCGAGCTTCCTGCTGCCCGGGTCCACCCAGTACACCAGCCGCTTGCCGTCCGGCGAAAAGGCCGGCTGACGCACGACGGCCGAACCCTTCACCAGCGTTTTCACCGCGCGACCGGCCGAAGTGACGATCTCGAGCGCGCCGCCGTGCTCGTCGTCCCAGGAAACATAGGCCACCTGCGTCCCGTCGCGCGAGTAGCTCGGATCGAACTCGAATCGGCTGGAGCGGGTCAGGCGCTGCGGCACGCCGTCGGGCAGGCGCTTCTGCCAGAGGTGGCCAAGCGCGTTGAAGAGAACGCTCTTGCCGTCCGGAGACGGCGCGGCCTGCTGGACGGCCTGCACGGTGAACCGGTCCGGCGCCAGCGGATTCTCGAAACGCGGCGGCACGGTGATGCGTTGCTGCACCGTCGCCCGGAACGGAATTTCCTCGCGCGCGCCGTTCCCAGTGTCAATCCTATACAGCTTGCCCTTGCTCCAGATCGCCAAGTGGCGTCCGTCCGGGAACCAGCCGAACAGCGGATAGTAGTTGCCGCTGCGCGGATTCCAGCCCGCCTGAAGGTCGCGCTCCAGGCCATCGAAGATCGGGCGCTGTTCCCCGGTCACGGTGTCATAGACGAACAAAACGGTCTTCGCTTTGACGCGGCGGATGAAAGCGACTCGTTTGTCGTCGGGCGAGAGCTGCGGGGTGGTCGCGCCGCCGAAGCCGCTCACGACCTCTTCGACTTTGCCGTCGGCCAGGTCCCGCCGTTTGATCGCGTAGATCGGCTGGAGGGCGTTGATGAACCTGCCGGGCGGGCCGATGTTTTCCGTGTAGTAGAGATAGCGGCCGTCGTGCGAGAACAGCGGCTCGTGGGCCCCCTTGCCGTTCTTGGGCGCCTCGACTACCAGCCGGCCCTGCCCGCCATCGACATGGTACAGCCAGATGTCCGCAGCCCTCAGGTTCGTCTGGTTGACGAATCTGGCCGCCGCCACGTACCGGCCGTCCGCCGCCCAGGTCGGCGTCGACAGGGTATTCGTGGTCTCGTGGGTGATCTGCCGTGCGCCGGAACCGTCGAGGTTTGACGACCACAAATTGGCGCTGCCACCGCGGTCGCTGACGTAAAGGATCTGCGCGCCGTCGCGGCTGAAACGCGGCATATATTCCATCGCCGGCCCGCCGTGGACCCGCCGTGCCTCGCCGCCGGCGGCAGGCAGCGCATAAATGTCGCCGAGCAGATCGAATACCAGAGTCTTGCCGTCCGGGGAGACGTCCAGGCTCATCCAGGTCCCCTCGGAGACGGTGAAGTCGGCGTCCACATAGGGCTGGCCCGTATCGGCCACGTCCCAGTCGGCGAAGGCGGACCCGCAACAAACGAGCGACAGCACCGGAGCGCCGTACGCGAACCAGCTGAATTTTGTGCGCGGCATGGGATTACTCCGTCGAAAATCGCGGGACGAGACGGCGCGCGCGCACTGCACGCGTCCACGGACGCGCGCTCAATGGGCGCCGAGCCGCTTCTTTTCCTCGGCAATGAACCAATCGATGTGCTCCGCGAGAATATTGAGCGGCAGCGGGCCGTAGCCCAGCACTGCGTCGTGATAGCGCCGCACGTCGAAATCCTTGCCCAGCTCGCGCTCGGCGCGCTGGCGCAGCTCGACGTGCTTCAGATAACCCATGCGATAGCCCAGCGCCTGAGCCGGCATGTCGACCGCATAGCGCAGCGTATCGCTGTTGACCTGGGCGCGCGTGTGGATGCTGCGCTCGTAGAAATATTCGCGCGCCGTCTTGAGGTCCGTATCGAAATAATTCATCCCCGTATCGACCACGAGCCGCACGCCGACGAACGACTCGTCGAGGCCCAGTCCGTACTGGTCCCAGATGTCCTTGTACATTCCGGCTTCGACGGCGACGTAGTTGGCCGCGTACTCGGCCCAGCCTTCGGTATAGGCGGAGATATCCGCGGTGCCCATCTTGCGGATGCGCGGCAGGCCTTCGTTCTCATTCATCAGACAAATCTGGAAGTGATGGCCGGGAATCAGCTCGTGGTACAGGAGCGGCGCGGTGCGGATGACCGACTGTTCCTTGAGATTGGCGCCGTTGAACCAGTAGATCCCCTCGGGCGTGCTCGCCGTCGGTTCCTGGTAGTAACCGGCGGTGATGCTCGCCTCGAGCGCCGGATCGAGGCGCTCGACGGCGTATGGCGCCTTGGGCACCTTGTTGAAGTAGGTCGGAATCAGCGGCTCCAGGCGATGGATGTAGCTCACGTAGTGGGCCTGCAGCTTCTCCACCGAGCCGGCGTTGAAGCGCGGGTCCGAGCGCAGCATCTGGGCGAATTGCAGCTGCGTGCCGTTGAATTTGAGCTGCTTGCGGATCGAGGCCATCTTCTCCTGCGCCGCCGCCACTTCTTTCAGACCGATGTCCCTGACCCTTTCCGGCGTCTCATCCGGACCGAGGTATTGGCGGATCAGGAAACGGTAGTATTCCTTGCCGCCGGGAAACTGGCGCAGGCCGACGCCGGCCGGCGCGCGTTTGCGGTAATCGTCGTTGAAGTACGTGTAGATGCGGACATAGGCCGGCTTCAGGCGCTTCTCGACCAGGTCATTCACTTTGCCGGTAAAGGCCGCGATGTCCTGGGCATTGAACGCGCTCAGTCTCGCGCCGGCGACGGTAAAGGATTTGGCGGCGACAGCCTCGAAGTGCTTGAACAGATTGATGACGTTATCGATGGCGGGCTGCGGCAGAAGGATGCCTTTCTCCTGCTGGATCTTCAGTTTGTCGCCGAGCTGCTCGATGAGGCCTGCGTATTCGCCGAGGAAAGTCAGGTAGTTTTCGAGGTCCGCCGGTTGGTCGAGCTTGTAGGTGGCCGCGATGTCGGCCATCTTCGACGACCAGGAGTACGTGCTGTACGGCACGACGTCGAACTGCAGCCAGTAATACTGCAGGCCTTCCACCTGCTGCGACAGGCGTTGCTTCATCACGCGCGCGGTGAGCCAGTCCTGATGATCGAGCCGGCTCATGTCTACCGCCGCCAGCTTGTCGAGCATCGATTGCGCGTAGTCCGCCTCCCGCTGCGCCTGCTCGAAGGTCGCATCCGTGACCTTTGTTATGGGGATGCCCTGCTTCTGCAGGTAGTCGTAGTCCTGTTGCTGGTAGTACTGCCACAGCTCGTCCGCCAGGCTGTGCACGAGCCCTGAGGAATCCTGCGGCGGTTTGTCCGCGGACGGCGCTGGCAATTCGGATTTCGAGCAGCCGATCAGCGCGAGGCACCCGAGGCCGGCGACTGCCGCCAACACGGTTTTCAGCACGGCGGGCATCGACATTGCGCAAGCACCGGGACGCGTCATTCTCGCCACCTCGATCGCACAGGACACCTTACGATACGGCGCGAAGGGGCCGGAACTTGCAGAATTGCGGCATCCAACAGGCGTTTTGCGGCACGCCGCCGCGGCCATCGACGCCGAGCGCATGCTGCGTGCGAAAACACTCGAGGAAGCGCTGGGCGCGAGGTCCTAGGCCGTGCGCGGGACGCGGCGCCCCGCTACTCGAAACGATATCCCAGCTGCACACCTACCGTCCGCGGACGCATCCGATGGCCCGCGAAGGGGTTAAAGCCCCCGTTCAGGCCCCGCCAGGTGAAGGCGTCCTCGTTCGTCAGGTTGCGCACGAATAGCTCGACACTGAGGCGCTGAATCTCCACACCGGTCAGCTTGTCGGTCAGGGCGTACGAGATCTCGCCGAAGATCGCGCGCTGGTCGAGGTGTCGCGTGGACTCAACGCAGGGACAAATCCAGCTTATCGGTCGCCTGCCACAGCGCCGACAAACGGCCGCCGCTCGATACGATCCGTCCGACGTCATCTTTCACGGGGCGAGCGGTTTTGCCGCACCCGCCGCAGGAATCGCTTCGATCAATGCGCTTTCTTCATCGAGGCTTCCGTGCGCAGCGCCTGCGCATGGGCTGCGCGTTCGTTCGAGCGTGACGAGCGCCAACCCGCCTGAGCGTTGGGCGCCATCGCCGGATTGCCTATAATCCGGCGCTCCCATGACGCACGCCATCGAAATCTCCCGGCTCGCCAAGTCCTTCGGCGCCACGCGCGCGGTGAACGGCATCGACCTGCAGATCGCGCGCGGGTCGGTGTACGGACTGCTGGGGCCCAACGGCGCCGGCAAGACCACCACGATCCGCATGCTTGCGACGCTGCTGCGCCCGGATGCGGGCAGCGCGCGGGTCTTCGGGCGCGACGTCGTGCGTGAAGCAGCCGCGGTCCGGGCCAAGGTGAGCCTCACCGGCCAGTTCGCCTCGATCGACGAGGATCTGACCGGGCACGAGAACCTCGTGCTGGTGGGCCGGCTGCTCGGCCTTTCATGGCGTACCGCCGGCACGCGCTCCACGGAGCTTCTCGCCGCCTTCGGCTTGTCCGAAGCGGCGCATCGGCAGGTCCGCACGTTCTCCGGCGGCATGCGCCGGCGCCTCGATATCGCCGCCAGCTTCGTCATCACGCCGGAAGTGCTGTTTCTCGACGAGCCCACTACCGGCCTGGACCCGCGCAGCCGCAGTCAGGTTTGGGACATCGTGCGCGCCATCGCCGCCGAAGGCACCACCGTGCTGCTCACCACGCAATACCTGGAAGAAGCCGACCGCCTGGCCGACCGCCTCGCCGTGATCGATCATGGCCGCCTGATCGCCGAAGGCACGAGCCGCGACCTGAAATCCTCCGTGGGCGCCAACATGCTGCATGTACGCCTGCAGCAGCCCGAACAACGCGTGAGCGCGCAACCGCGGCTGGCGCAGGTCCTTGGTGCGGATGTGCACCTCGAGCCCGATCCGGCCCTGCTCTCGGTGCAGGTTTCAGACGTGGCGCTGGTGGGCAACGCGCTGACGGCACTGACCAGCGCAGGCATCGCCGTGGCGGAATGTTCCCTCGGCCAGCCCAGCCTCGATGAGGTGTTCTTCGCGCTGACCGGCCACCCCGCCGAGACCGCGGAGGCCGACGAACAAGAGACTGCAGCGTGAGCGCCGACAGTCTTTCTTCCGACGCCGTCGCGGCGGGACAGCTCTCCGGAGTTTTGTCGAAAATGCGGCGGCCGCCCGCGGCGAGCGCCCTGTCCGCGTCCGTCACGCTCGGCTGGCGTGCGCTGCTGAAGATCAAGCACGTGCCTTTCCAGCTGTTCGACGTCACCGCCTTCCCGCTGATGATGACGCTGATGTTCACCTTTCTCTTCGGCGGGGCGCTCGCCGGCTCGCCGCGCCAGTACATCCAGTTCCTGCTGCCGGGCATTCTGGTGCAGGCCATCGTCTTCATCACCGTCTACACGGGCGTGGGACTGAACTCGGACATCGGCAAAGGACTGTTCGACCGTTTCCGCTCGCTCCCCATCTGGCAGGCCGCGCCGGTATTCGGCGCGCTGCTCGGAGATGTCCTGCGCTACGGCCTGGCGGCGCTGATGGTGATCTCCCTCGGGCTGATCCTCGGCTTCCGGCCCGAAGGCGGTGCGCTCGGCGTGCTGCTGGCCGTCGTGCTCATCCTGGTGTTTGCCTTCAGCGTCTCGTGGATCTGGATCATCGTCAGCATGCTGGTGAAGACGCCCGAGTCGGTGATGACCAGCAGCTTCCTGCTGCTGTTTCCCCTGACCATGGCGAGCAACATTTTTGTCGATCCCGCGACCATGCCGGGCTGGCTCAAGACCGCCGTCAGCTACAACCCGCTTACCCATCTGGTCACCGCCTCGCGCGCCCTGATGCACGGGGCGGCGGCGCTCGAGAGCATCGCCTGGGTGCTTCTCGCCAGCGCGCTCATCACGGCGGTGTTCGCACCGATTGCGCTGCAGATGTACTACAAAGAACGCTGAGTCACGGCAGGTAACGCCGGGATATCTCCATTAGATCCTGCGGCCGCGCGACCTGCCATCCTCGCCGCGCAAACAAAGCCCATTCGTCGGCGGTCGGATACGAATAGTAGGCGCCATCGCCGGGCGACTGCATGGTTGCCGCAGGCATCGCGCCGTCGTCCAGCTGTTGAATGGCAGTCCGCACCAGCTCGATGCCGGTGGGATACACCGCAAGGATGTGCCAGAGCAGGGATTGCCTCGGGTCGACGGCGATCCGCGCGGAGCCGACGACGTCCCCCGTATCGATGCCCGCATCGCGGATGTAGTGCAGCGTGCAGCCGATGTGCGCATCGCCGTTCAGCAATGCACGAAAGGTAGCGAGCACGCCTCGATAGTCAGGCAGCCGGCCCGAGTGGAGATTCAACACGCCGAACTTCGGGATGGCGATGAGCGGCGCTTTGAGAATCGCGCCATAGCGGATGGTGAGGATGAGATCCGGAGCGAACGCGCGGATAAGATCGAGCGCTGCGGGCGCATTCGGATCCGGCAGCGGCTCGACGCGAATGCCGCGATTGCGCTCGATCTCGGCAAAGGTCAGATGGCGCACGCCGTCATCCGGCAGGGTTGCGCGCTCCAGCAGGGGAAACAGAACTTCATTGGGGAACTGCTGCTCGGCGAGACGCAACTCGGCGCGGGCTGGTGGCTCGTTTTGCGGCGGGGCGCCGACGCGTTCGGTCAGGCCGATGCGTACTTGATGGCGCGCGAGGGTGGGGAGCAGCAGGTTCAGTGCGCTATTACTGGCCAGGTCGCGGTTCAGGCAGCAGAGGATCCGCATGGCGATAGTTGCGGGGAGTTCGAGAGTCAATTGAAGATGAACTTCGTTGAGGGGCGTCGGGCGCGCAGGCGGAGCCACCGCCCGCGACCGACGAAGACCGATTTTCGTGACGACGCCTGCCGGTTTCGGCGGAGGGCTCAGTTCGCCTTGGCGGCGACCACTTCGGTCTGCACCTGGCCGGCGTAGGTTTCCTTCTTGCGGGGAGCGATCTGGATGGCGCGCGTGGCGGTGTGGGACAGGGTGGTGAACTTGACGGTGATGTTGCCGTTGGCGTCGCGGTCGTCGATGGTTTCCTGGAAGAAATTGATCGGATCGGAGCTGAGGAAGGCCACGACGAGGGTGTCGCCCAGCGGCTCGGAGGCGAGCAGATCGAAGTCCATCTGCGGGGTCGGGACGGTGAGGGTTCCGGGCTTCACGGCATTGTTGTCGTGGTAGTGATTGGGAAATAGCACCGTCGCATTGTCCTTGGCATCGACCGTCACGACGTTGAGATACCCGGCGGTGGGGATCGTGAAGGTCAGGACTACGGGCTCGCCGACGGCATACTTGGCCTGGGAGGCTTTCACTTCCAGGCGCTGGCTCTGCGAGGCGGCGAGCTGCAGCAAACGTTTGCGATTGGGGCCATCGCCGCCGGCCTGGGCGATCTTGAGCGTGCTTTGGGCCAGCGCCTCGCTGCCGCCAACCTGCGGATGATGAACCTCGCTCTTGTCGACCTTCTCCGCGATGTACTGCGTCGTGCGCTCGCGCAGCTCGTTCACCGTGATGGGCTTGCCCTCCGCGGCGGCGCGCGCAATCGTCTCGGTGAGGCCGATGGTGAAGACGCCGCCCTTCATCGTGCCGATCGCTTTCTCGCGGTCGCTTGCGGCGGTCAGCGAGACGAAATTCTGCGGGCGCTTGGAGGCGATGTCGCGCGCGAAGTCGGATTTGTTGCCGACCGGCATGCCCGGGTAGCTATAGGACTTCACGAATACCGGCTCGCGGGCGAGGCTGCGGTTCTCCATGCTGAAGGAGCGCGAGATGGTGCCGGAATGGCAGGCATCGACGATGATCCAGATGTTCTTGCTCGGGATCGCGTCGATAAGCTCGCCGAGCTTGTCGTCGACCACCACGCCCGTCAGGGACGCGCGACCTTTGACGCGCGTGCGGCGCACGTCATTCGTGACCAGCACCTCGTCGACCTTGTCGGCCTCGTCGCCGTCCATATCCGGGACGTTGCTGCCGTGCCCGCTGTAGTAGAACACCACGCGATCCTCGGCACGCACCCCCTGCTTCAGCCAGGTTTGAAACGCCTCGATCACGTTCGCCGAGGTCGCCTGGTCGTCCTGCAAAGTCTTGATCTGCTGCGGCTGAAAGCCCAGGCGGCCGAGCGTGTCGCGCATGCGTTCGAGATCGAGGTCGATGCCGGGCAGATCGAGGTCGGAATCCTGATATTTCCCCACGCCGACGAGCAGCGCGCGCTGCTCGGCGAAGCCGCACGTGGGAGCCAGGGCGAGCGCGAGAACCAGCGCGAGGGCGGGTTTATCGTTCATGATTTGCCTATGTTGCGGATTTCCACTCTGCGGTTTGCGGCGTCTTCCGGCGCGTCGGGACGCAGCAGCTGATCGGCGCCGGCGCCGGCGATTTCCAGCCGCGCCGGATCGATGCGGTGCTCGATGAGAAAGCGCTGCACGGCCTGCGCGCGGCGCAGCGACAGCGCGCGGTTGTACTCGGCCTTGCCGCGCGCATCGGTATGGCCCGTGATGCGGAAGCGATAGCCGGCGAGCGCGCTGGTCTGCAGCGCCGCCTGCAGCTCGCTCAGCTGCGCGACCGCGTCCGGCCGCAGCTCGGCGGAATTGAGCTCGAAGGGAACGTTGAGATCGATCATCGAGCGCGCTTCGGTGTTGCCGCGCACGGAAATCGCGCGCGTTTTCGGTTTCTCCTCCAGCGCGCGCTGGATCGCCTCCTTCGAAACCACGTTTTTGGCGCCACCGTCCTCGGGCGTTGCAGGCGCGCCGTCGGGCTCGACCGAGCGGGTGATGATGCCGGAGGCGGCCGAGGCGACCTGGACCGCGTTGCTGTCGATGATTTTCGCCAGCGCGAGCAGCGCGCGTTTCTCGGAGCGCGACTCGGTCACGCCGACCTGGATCGAGACCGGCATCAGCTGCAGCGGCTCGTGCGGCAGATCCGCGTATTCGGCCTTGCGCGTCTCGAGCTCCGCTTCGAGGGTCTGCACCCGGACCTCGCTCTTGGTCCGCTCCGCGCTCAATGCCGCAGCCATCTCGGGCGCCGCGCCGCGGATGCGGCCGTTCAGATTCTCGATCAACCTTTGCTCGCGCACGATCGCGCGCTGCAGGGACTCGATCTGCGTGTAGGTATCGTGATGCACGCGCGTGCGGTCCTCGTAGATGCGGCGCGCTTCGGCCGAGAGCGCCGGCACCCGCAGCCAGGGCGTCGGCTTCACGGGGTCCGGCGCCGCGGCGGTCGAGCGCTGGCCGGCTCTGACGCGGCCCAGGTCGAGCCACGCGGTGGACAGATGCTCCGGCGTTTCGTTGGCGCCCGGCTGCGTGATGTCGAGCGTATAGAACATATGCCGCTCGGCGTTCTGCTCTTTCGTCGTCAGGAGCGTATCGACGCGGTAGCCTGCGTTGAGGAGCCGGTAGGCCGTGCCGTCATCCGAGAACTCGAAGCGCGACTCGAACACCGCGCGCGGCTCGCCCTCGGTGCAGATGTTGGCGCGCCGCAGCTGGTTGCGCAGCGAGTCGTCGGTCCGCGAAGTGCGCCACTCCTCCTCCGGCAGCGGGATCGACTCCGGCGTGAGCGTCTTCGGGATGTAGTCGGCCGTGCAGTCCTGCGTCTCGGGCCGAAAGCTCCCGGCGACGATCGTCATGCAGCCGATAGCGCCGTTCAGCACCAGGGCCGGCGCGGGGTCGAGCCTGGCAACGTAGAGGTTCGCCGCATGCGTCATCGCGTACTGCGTGTCCTCGCGTTGTCCGCTCGCGGTGAGCTTGCGGGCTTCGGCTTTCAGGGTGTGCTGCAGCAGCACCTCGGTGAGCTTGCCGATCACGACACCGAGCAGGGCGATCGAGCGCTGGTTCTTGCCGTCGACTTTCGGCGTGTAGAACGGCTCGTCCGCGACGACGCATTGATCATTGACATAGGCGCGGACTTCCACGTCGCGCTCGCGGCCGGCCGCGGGCGCGGGATGGAGCGCCGCAAGGGGCAGCGAGAGCGCGCCGGCGAACAACCACAGAGTGCGTGCTGACATCGACGGACCTGCTATTCGTTTGTCTGCTGTTTATCCGTACCCGGCTTCAGGAGCTCATCGAGGCGCGACAGGATCCCGCTCCATTGCTGCTTCTCGGTCGGGTCCGTCAGCGCCTGGATGCGGGCGCGAACCCGCGCGCGGGCGCGCTCGCCGAACCGCTTCACCAGCACGCCGGCCTCCAGCAGCTCCGGCCCCTTGCAGGCGGCCACGTTGAACGTCCAGAAGCTGGTGCTCCCCTGCGGGCGGTCCACCATGCCGCAGCGCTGCGGCGGCGGATCGCCCCGCCACAGCAGCCGGAACAGATCATAGATCGCGCCGGCGTCGGCCGCGTAGTAGTTGTGGCCGAGCAGGTCCGCCTTGATGGCCGACATGTCGATGGAGTCGAGGCCTGGAACCATGATGATGTTGGCTCCGCTCAGCCCGGCCCGCGGTGCGCCATGAATGGTCTGCGAGGTCTTCAGGGCGAGATCATTGTTCGATGCATACAGCGTCACGCGCTCGGCCACCGCTTTGAGCGGCTGGATGGCATCCACGAAGTAGTCCCGATCGACGTCCGGCGCGGTGAAAACGATCTGCCCGAACACCTTCTTCGGCTTCGACGACGGCTGTTTCGCGAGATAAGTCTGCAGGGATTCCAGGAGCGCCCGGTTGCCCATGCTGTGGGCGATCAGGTGGATGCGCCCGGCGCCCGACTGCGCCACCACCGTTTCGAGGAACTGCGCCATCTTGCGGCCGCTGATGCCGACGGCCGCCTCGTCCACCGTGTACGCCGTGGTGCTCGCCTGCGAGGGCCAGCTGTACATCATCGGCGTGCCGTCGAAATCCAGGTCGTATGCCAGCTGCGCGGTGCGCCGCGCCGCATCCTCGAAACTGGAGTTGAAGCCGTGCACGAAGACGAACACGTCGCGGGAGGGGGCGGCGGCAATCTGCCGCCGCAGCGCCGTCACGAAGGCCTGTCCGCGCAGCGGCACCACGTCCTGCAGCAGCACGAAATGCTGTTTGCGCGCCTCCTCGCCCATGACGAAGGTGAACAGCGACCAGCGCGACTGCGTCTCCAGCTCGCCGTGGCGGTGCGTCTCCGGGATGGTGACGTCGAGATAGCCGTACTCGACCTCCCCCCGATCGCGCCCGTAGTGCAAGGCGGGCTTGGGATCGCCGGTCGGGGCGCGATTGGTGCCGTAGAACACCCGCACGGTGGCAAAGCCCTTGCTCGCCACATAACGCTTGCCGCGATCGGCCTCGTTGGAAGGCAGGTCGCGGCGGACGGTGCTGAGCCTGTCGATGGTCGCGTCGGTGCGGGCGGCATCTTCCGGTCGCTGCGCGGCGATATACAAATCGCGCAGCTTCGCCAGGGTGGCGAGCGCGCTCTCATGGCGCTCGCCGTAAGCGGTCTGCTCGATTTTGAGAACGCGCTGCAGCAGCGCCTCGGCCTCGCCAAAGCGCTTGGCTTGCATATGTAAGGTTGCAAGCGCCTGAAGCGTCGGCACCAGATCGGGATCGTCCGCCGAAAGCCGGGCGGTGAGCAGGTCCAGAGTTCGTTTGTAGACGCCCAGCGCTTCTTCAGAAGCGCCGCTCCCGGCCAGCGCCTCGCCCAGGCCACTGAGCAGATCCGTCAGCTCGACGCCATCTTCCGCGGCGTGCTGCTCCGCCAGCTCGACCGCTTTGCGGCCCAGCGGCACCGCGGCCGACCAGTTCCCGGCCGCCCGGGCTTCTTCAAACCTTTGATAAGCCTGGAGGCGTTCCGCGCTCTGGGCCAGAGCCTGCGATGCCCATGCCCAGCCGAGCAGGAGCAGGACTGCGCACGCGACATACCGGCCTGGAAATTGACTGTTCACGATGACTCGACCTTGTACGCTGACTGTCTGTACTCTGCCCGGAAAAACCTCGAGCCGACTATGCGCCGCACGCCGCTGCGATTTGTTTGTCTGGGAACATTGTCAAATCCCCCGGGGCCGCCGCCCGTCCGGCGCGCCGTTGTTCTTGCTTGGCCGGAGGACGGAGTGTTTTTGGGAACCGCCAGTGTACCGGCGTCGCCGGTGCCGCGGAAGTACGCTGGGCGCGCGGGATAGCGATACAATCCGGCCCCCCGGCAGGCTTGGTTAAATGGACGTCCTACATTCCATTCTCGGTTCCGTCTGGACCACGCTCGCGGCGCTGATCGGCACCGCCGGCGCGCTCATCGGCGTCCTGCTCGGCGTCTGGAATTCCCGCAGGCAGCTGCGGCTGCAGTTCGAGCAGCAGGCCCACGAATTCAAGCTCGGGCGCGAAATGACCCTGCGCCGCGACGTCTACATGGAAGCGGTAGTGGCGGTGGCGCGCGCCACCGGCTCGCTGACCGAGCTTGCCGACGTGACCCGCACCTCCAACGACCTCATGCGCCAGTTCGCCACCGATTTCGCCGCGATCGCCAAAGTACATGTCGTGGGCGCGCCCGCCACCATCCAGGCATTGATGGCCGTGACCGGCGAGCTCGGCAACGCGCAGGCGGAGCTCAACGCCCGCCGCATCCCCTTGCTCGCGCGCCAACAAAGAATCGACGCCGGCTGCGAGTCGGGCGAGCAGCTCGGCGCGCTGACGCGCCAACAAACCGAGGCCCGGCTCGAGATCGCCGAGCTGGCGATGGGCTGGGCGCGCAAGGTCGCCACGCTCATTCCGCCGGCGGTGAGTGCGATCCGCAAGGATCTCGACCTGCCGGTGGACGAGGAGTTCTACCGCCCGTCCTTCGAGCGCACGTGGGAGAACAACCTGCGGAATCTGCGCACGATGATCGAGACGATTCGCGGCGAGCTGCGCGAGGATTCGGCGCGACAGATGAGCGCCGCCCCCGCCCCGCCCCTCGCGGTGCCGATCAAGTCGGTGTCGTAGTCAGTCCTCTACAGGCCGCCCGCCGCGCTCTTCAAGTTGCGCGGACCGCCGGGCTCCTGCGCCGCCAGCATCGAACGAAACCTCGCCAATGCTTCCGGCGCCAGGTCGCTGGTCTGCTCCGGTCCCGGAAATGCGCGCGCCTTGACGTCTTCCGCGTAGCGCCGCGCGGCGCCCGCGATGTCCTGCGCGATGTCCAGATATCTGCGCGTGTGGCGCGGCACGAAGTCGGTATACAGCCCGAACACATCGTGAAAGACCTGAATCTCGCCATCGCACTCCGGGCCCGAGCCGATGCCGAGGGCGGGAATGGAGAGCCGCCGCGAGATTTCCGCGGCGACGGACGCCGGCACGAGCTCCAGCACGATGGAAAACACTCCCGCCGCTTCCAGCGCCCTGGCATCCGCGACGAGGGCGACGGCGTCCGAGGGCTCGCGTCCCTGCATGCGCGGTCCGCCCAAAGCATGGGTCGATTGCGGAGTGAAGCCAAGATGTCCGCACACCGGAATACCCGCGCGCACCAGGCGCTCCACCACCGGGACTACCGATGCGCCGCCCTCGATCTTGACGGCGCCCACGCCGCCTTCGACCATCAAACGAGCCGCGTTGCGGAGCGCGTCCTCGGCCGATGTCTGGTACGTCATGAACGGCATGTCGCCGACCAGCAGCGCTCGATGGGAGCCGCGCGCAACGAGTTTCGAGTGATAGATGATCTGGTCGAGCGTCACCGGCAGCGTCGTGTCCTCGCCCTGCACCACCATGCCGAGCGTATCGCCGACGAGGATCAAAGGGATGCCCGCGGCATCGAGCATTTGTGCCGACGTGTAGTCGTAGGCGGTGAGGGTCGCGATGCGCTGCCCGCTGCGTTTCATCCCGACGATGTCGCGCGCCGTGAGTCGGCCCGTTTTCATATCGGCTCCGTGGTCGCTGAATGGCGCGCAGGATTCCATCCCGCCGTCTCATTAGTCAACGCTAAGCGATCTTGCATCCGCAGTAGCCAAAGCTTATATGGGGGCATGACGCTCGAAGACCTGCGCATCCTCGTCGCGGCCTGCGAATCCGGCAGCCTCAGCTCCCTCGGCCGCGAACTGCGCCGCACTCAATCGGCGATCAGTCAGCACATCGCCCGGCTGGAAGCGCAGCTCGGCGTCAGGCTTTTCGAGCGCCATCCGCGCGGCGTGATACCGACGCCGGCAGGCCGGATTCTCAAGGACTTTGCCCTCGAGGGCCTCGATGCCATCGAGACCGGGCTGAAGCGGGTGCGCACGCTTCAGCAGGGGGAGTCGAACACGCTGACGATCACCACCGGCAGCACGACGGTGCGCCACTTCATGATGGGCGCCATCGTGCGCTTCAGGAAGGAGAATCCGAACGTCAACGTGCGGTTCCTGCCCGCCAACTCGACCCGCCGGTGCGTCGAGATCCTGCGGCTCAGCCAGGCCGATCTCGGCTTCGTCACGACCGGCGACCCCGCGCGCGGGCTGAAGGAGCGTACGGTCGCGCGCCAGCAGCTGTTCCTGCTGGTGGCCAAGTCCGATCCGCTGGCCAGGCACAAGAGACTGCATTTGAAGGATCTCGTCGGCATCCGCTACCTGGGCCTTTCCGGCGGCACCACCCACCATGACGCCATCGAGCAGGCCGCGCTCGCGCACGGCGTGCGCCTCGAGCCCGAAGTGGTGTTCGACGATTTCGATACCGCCAAGATCTTCGTCGAGCTGGGTCTCGGCCAGGCCATCGTACCCGCCGTTCACGCCTGGAATTTCGCCAGGACGGGGACCGTCAGGGCGGTGCTGATCGCCGACCTGCCGCCGGTGCCCATCGGCTGGGCTTTCAGACATTGGCAGCATCTGTCACCCGCGGCACGTGAGTTCACGGCGCTGGTGGACCACGATCTCAACAAAATGCAAAACGTCCCCGGATTCAAGCTGGCCTGAGCGCGCCGCGCCGTTCGCGAGTCCCAGGAGCTTGCGGCGCGTGCTATGGTTCATTGAGTTGGTTCATTGAGCTGGCTGATTGAGCTGATCGAATTGAGCTGGTCGAACGAACCGGCCGAATCGAGCCGGTCGAGCCGGCCCTGACTTCGTTTCATGCCGAAGTGCGGCCGATGCACGAACATCCTTAGAAACGCTGCGAGGGTGACGATCATGAAAAGAATCCCCGTTCAAGAGATCATCGGCGCGCTGACCTTGCTCGGTCCGGCCGCCCTGCTGACCTTCGGCGCGGCCCGCGCATCCGAACGACCGGACGTGACCAACCCTGCGGTCGTGGAAGCGTTCGTGGACGGCGTGGTGAAGCCGATCATGGAGCAGCAGCACAGCCCCTCGGGCGTGGTGGCCGTCATGAAGAACGGCCAGATGATCTTCGCCAAGGGTTACGGCTACATCGACGTGGACAAACGGATCCCGGTCGATCCTGAGACCAGCCTGTTCCGGCCCGGATCGATCTCCAAGCTCTTCACCTGGGTATCGGTCATGCAGCTGGTGGAACAGGGCAAGCTGAACCTGGACACCGACGTCAATCAGTACATCAAGGAATTCAAGGTCAAGGACACCTGGCCGGGGCGGCCGGTGACGCTGCGCCACATCATGACGCACACCGCGGGGTTCGAGGACGGCGCGCTGGGCTATCTGATCCTCGACGATCCGAAGAAGATCATGCCGCTCGCCAAGTCACTCGAGAAATATCAGCCCGAGCGCGTCAAGCCGCCGGGCGAGCGCGTGTCGTACTCCAACTGGGCGACCGCGCTGGCGGGCCTGATCGTCGCGGAAGTCTCGGGCATGCCGTTCAACGACTACGTCCAGAGAAACATCTTCGACGTGCTCGGCATGCACAACGCGACTTTTGTCGAGCCGCTGCCGCCCGAGCTGGACGCCCACATGGCCAAGGCGTACGGCTACAAGGCCGGCAAATACTTCGCCAAGAACTACGAGATCATCTCCAACTTCGGTCCGGCGGGCGCCTCGGCCGTGAGCGCCGGCGACATGTCGCTGTTCGCCAAAGCGCTGCTCGGTGACGGTTCGCTCGACGGCAAGCGCATCCTCAAGCCCGAGACCCTGCAACAAATGCTGGACGGAGGCTTCACCCACGACCCGCGCGTGCGCGGCATGGGCCTGGGCTTCATCAAACGCGAATACGGGCCGGAGGGCTTCGACGATTTCGGCCACGACGGCGGCACGACCATATTCCTGTCGCACTTCGGCCTGTCGAGAAAGGAGAGCTTCATGCTGTTCTCCTCTTTCAGCGGCCCGGGGGGCTCGGCCGTCTACCAGGCATTCAACCAAGCCTTTTACGACGAATTCTTCCCGGTCGAGGCGCCGCCCATCACGCCGCCGGCCGACTTCGCCCAGCGCGGAGAAAAGTACGCGGGGACCTACCACAGCTCGCGCAGCAACTACACCAAGATCGAAGCGATCATGCGGCCGCTGAACGGCGTCAACGTCGCGGTGATGCCGGACAATACGCTGCTGGTCGGCGACACGCGCTACGTGGAGATCGACAAAAATCTGTTCCGCAAGGTCGACGGACCCGGGCGGATCGCGTTCCAGGAGGATCGCAACGGCAACATCACCCACTATGTGATCGACGGCCTGGGCATCATGCAGTTCTTCCGCGCGCCGTTCTATGCCACCAAGGGCTTCATCAGCCTGATGGTCGGGCTCTCGCTCCTGGTGTTCATCGGCGTGTTCGTCCGCCTCGCCTACCAATGGGCGCTGTATCGCGCGCTGCCGCCGCGCGAGAAGAACGCCTATCGGGCCTCGATCGCCGTGGCCGCCACCTCACTGCTGTTCTTCATATTCGCGGGGCTGGCGGTCAGCAAAGGATTCTCCGCGCTGATGTACGGCCTGCCGGCGACGCTGAAGATCGCGCTGATCTTCCCGATCCTCGCGCTCGTCGCTGGCCTGTATCACCTCTATCAGACCGTGCAGGTCTGGCGCGAGCCGCTGTTCACTGGCGCCTGGCCACGCATCCGGCACACGGTGGTGTGCGTCTTCGGCCTCTTCATGATCTGGTTCTTCTATTACTGGAACCTGCTCGGCTTCAAGTATCTCTCCTGAGGATTCCCGGGTCCGGCGCCGCGGCGCCGCGCCGGACCTTCCCGCGCCGATCAAACATTGAAGCGGAAGTGCATGAGGTCGCCCTCCTGCACCACGTACTCCTTGCCTTCCAGGCGCAGCTTCCCCGCCTCGCGCGCACCGGCTTCACCGCGGCCGGCAATGTAATCGTCGTACGCGATCACTTCGGCGCGAATGAAGCCGCGCTCGAAATCGGTGTGAATCACGCCGGCCGCTTGCGGCGCGGTGGATCCCGCGCGCACCGTCCACGCGCGCACTTCTTTGGGCCCCGCGGTGAAGTACGTTCTCAGGCCCAGCAGACGATACGCCCCGCGGATCACACGGTTGAGGCCGGGCTCCTCGAGCTTGAGATCCTCGAGGAACTCGGCCCTGTCGGCCTCATCGAGCTGCGCGATCTCCGCTTCGATCGCAGCGCACACGGGCACGACGACCGCACCTTCTTTGTCGGCATGGTGCTGAAGCGCAGCCAGGTGCGCGTTGCCAGTGAAGCCATCCTCGGTGACGTTGGCGATATACATCACCGGTTTCGCGGTGAGCAAAGGCAGGTCGCGCAGCAGCGTCTTCTCGTTGTCCGTCATCGTCAGCGAGCGCGCCGGCCGTCCGGCGTCCAGGTGAGCCTTCAGCCGCTCGAGCAGCTCACGGCGGGCGATTGCGTCCTTGTCGTTTGCCTTCGCAGCCTTCGCGGCGCGCTGCAAAGCGCGCTCGACGCTGTCCAGATCCGCCAGGCCGAGCTCGGTGTTGATGACCTCGACGTCCGACAGCGGATCGATGCGGCCGGCCACGTGCACGACGTCGTCATTCTCGAAACAGCGCACGACGTGCGCGATTGCATCGACCTCGCGGATGTGCGCGAGAAATTGATTGCCGAGACCCTCGCCTTTGGAGGCGCCGGCGACCAGGCCGGCGATGTCGACGAACTCGACGGTGGTGGGCACGGTCTTCTCGGGCTTGGCGATGGCGGCGATCTGCTCGAGCCGCGGGTCGGGGACGGGGACGACGCCGACGTTGGGGTCGATGGTGCAGAAGGGGTAGTTCTCGGCGGCGATCTGGGCGCGGGTCAGGGCGTTGAACAATGTCGATTTGCCGACGTTGGGGAGGCCGACGATTCCACATTGGATGGGCATGATAGAAAACTCTCGTATTGGACAAACATTACTTCTGCGTACGCACCACTGCGTTCGCACTGTAAAGATAAAAAACTCATCGGGGTATCGCAGCGTCTTGGAGGGGGAGGGGGTTCCAGGAACGCCGTAAACCCGTCCCTGGGGGCTTCGGGTTAAACGTCCATGTTTAACACGATCCTGGAACCCCCTCCCCCTCCAAGACGCTGCAAGACCTTCGCAAGCGTCGATCTTAAAAAGACTAAGCATCCGGTGTTCCATCGGCTTGAGCTGTGGGGTGGCGGCAGGGGGTTTCAGGACCGTGTTAAACAGGGATGTTTAACCCGGAGCCCCCAGGGACGGGTTCACGGCGTTCCTGAAACCCCCTGCCGCCACCCCGCAGCTCAAGCCTGGCACAGGCTCGAACATCCGCGTCTTTCTAGTCTTAAGTTCCTAAGTTGATGCCTGCGCGTCCTTCCGATGCAGCTGGTTCATGACCTTCTCCGCACCCTCGGTCAGCAGCACGGGGATTTGATCGACTGCGTTCGCCACCGCGGCCAGCAGCTCCTTTTCGTCTTCTTTCGACGCGCGGCTCAACACGTGGTCGAGCACGCGATCTTTGTCGCCCGGGTGGCTGATGCCGATGCGCAGGCGCCAGAAGGCTTCGCCGATCTGCGTGATCGTGTCGCGCACGCCGTTGTGTCCTCCGGCGCCGCCGCCGGACTTCAGGCGCACGGTGCCGACCGGCAGATCCAGGTCGTCGTAGGCCACCAGGATCTGGCTCGGCGCGATGCGCAGGTACTCCGCGACGGCGCGGATCGCCGTGCCGCTGCGGTTCATGTACGTCATGGGCTTGAGCAGCTGCACTTCGCGATCGCCGATGCGGATCTTCGCAAGCTCTCCCTGAAACTTGCGCTGATCGCGAAAGCGTCCCTCGTGCCTGCGCGCCAGCAGGTCGACGAACCAGAAGCCGGCGTTGTGGCGCGTGAGAGCATGCTCGGGACCCGGGTTGCCGAGGCCGACGATCAGCTTGAGCGCGAGTTCCGGCATGGTGGCGTGGTGTGTTGGGCGGGTCGGCGGCGGAAAGGAACGGCCGCTCGACGGAACACCTCCGCGAGCGGCCGGACCGGCGGCAACGAACGATTACTTCTTGCCGCCCTCCTTCTTGGGCGCTTCCTTCTTCGCGTCCTTGCCCGCCTCGCCGGCGGCAGGAGCGGCGGCCGCACCAGACGCTCCTGCTGCGGGAGCTCCTGCAGCTGCGGCAGCGCCTTCGGCGGGGGCCGCACCTTCGGCCGCCACGGCTGCCGTCGGCTCCGGCTCTTCGGCGCGCGGCGCGTGGATCGACACGACCGGCAGATCGCGGCCGCCGCTCAGCTCGACGAGCTCCACGCCGCCGGGCACTTTGAGATTGGACAGATGAATCGTCTGGTTGAGCGCCAGCTCGGAGACATCGACCTCGATGAACTCGGGCAGGTCTTTCGGCAGGCACAGCACTTCGACGTCGGCCTGCTGGTGGGAGATGATGCCGCCCTGCGCCTTCACACCCACCGCCACCGCCTCGCCGATGAAGTGCAGCGGGATGCGCATGCGCAGCTTCTCGGTCTCCACCACGCGCTGCAGGTCCAGATGAACGACCGCGTTTTTGGCGGGATGGCGCTGGACATCGCGCAGCACCGCAGCCTGGGCCGCGTTGCCGATCTTGACGTTGAGGATGGTGGAATAGAAGCGCTCGTTCTCCAGCAGCAGGAGAAGCTTGCGGTGATCGACGGACAGGCTCTTGGGCTCCTGTCCGCCGCCATAGATGACGGCCGGGACTTGTCCCGCATGACGCAGGCGGCGGCTCGCACCTTTGCCTTGGGTCGTGCGGAACTCGGCGGCGAGTTCGAAAGAGGTTTTCATGATGACTCCGCAACAAACATTACAAACTAAAGGCCAACTCCGCGACCAGAGTCGGAAGAGAGGTCCTGTAGAGGACCGGGAAAGTTACCCACGGTTTGAGAGGGCGTTTTAATCTAACTGAGCCCATAAGCTGTGGATGACTTCCCGGTCCGCCACCGCCATCAGGAGAAGGACCAGAACGGCGTGACGATGATTCGGGGCAAGGTCAGTCGATATATAGAGAGCTGACGGACTCCTCGTCGCGGATGCGGCGGATGGTTTCGGCCAGGAGGCCGGCGACGCTCAGTTGGCGGATCTTGGGGCAGGCTTTGGCGGCCTCGCTCAGGGGGATGGTGTCGGTTACCACGATCTCGTCCAGTACCGAGCCGGTGATGCGCTCGACGGCTTTGCCGGACAGGACGGCGTGGGTGATGTAAGCGACGACTCGTTTGGCGCCCTCGTCTTTCAAGGCGGCGGCCGCTTGGCAGAGCGTGCCGGCAGTGTCGACGAGGTCGTCGATCATCACGCAGGTCTTGCCCTTGACCTCGCCGATGATGTTCATGACCTTCGATTCGTTCGGCCGCGGACGGCGCTTGTCGATGATCGCCAGGTCCGCGTCATCCAGGCGCTTGGCCAGCGCACGGGCGCGCACCACGCCGCCCACGTCGGGCGATACCACTACCATGTCCGTGTAGCCCTGCTTCCAGGCGTCGCCGAGGAGCACCGGGGAGGCATAGACGTTGTCGACCGGGATATCGAAGAACCCCTGGATCTGCTCGGCGTGCACGTCGACGGTCAACAAACGATCGACGCCCGCGTGCGTGATCATGTTCGCCACCAGCTTGGCCGTGATCGGCGCGCGCGTCGCGCGCGTGCGCCGGTCCTGGCGCGCATAGCCGAAATACGGCACCACCGCGGTGATCCCCGCCGCCGACGCCCGCCGACAGGCATCGACCATCACCAGCAGCTCCATCAGCGTGTCGTTGGCCGGCGGACAGGTCGGCTGCACGATGAAGACATCGCGCCCGCGCACGTTCTCCATGATCTCGACGTTCACTTCCCCATCGCTGAACCGCCCCACCTGGGCACGCCCCAGCGGCACCGTCAAATGCCGCGCAATCTCGTGCGCCAGCTGCGGATTGGCGTTGCCGGAGAACAAAGCGATGGAAGAAGTCTGGTCGACCATTTATCTTTGCTCTTAGCTCACTTCACCCACAAACCCCATCCATCCCACCAACAAACAACGGTGTGAGTTTTTGGGCGGGAAGTTATCCACGGTTTAAGGGATTCCCCATAAACCGTGGATAACTTCCCGCCCAAAAACTCACACTCCTTAATTTGGCTGGGGTGGATGGATTCGAATCACCGAATGGCGGGATCAGAACCTGGCCACGGTGCCAGGAGAATCAGCAACTTACTGATTCCGCTCGCCCGCCGGCCCCCCTCCACTCCCCTCAATTCTCCATCGCTGGCACCAGGATTTGGCCGCTGCAGGTCAGCGAGAAGGCGGCGGATAATACACGATCCCTCGCCCTCGGTCCTGCCGCCTGCCGGGGGCATGGGGCGGAGCGATTGCCCGTGATGCCTTCGCCCGCAGCACGGTTGAAGAGCGTTTCGGCAATCAGCACGTGAAGCGGTCGGCAATCAGCTTCCTGCAGCTGAGAACGTAGCCCGGCTTCTTCACCGCTCCGTCGAGCGCATGAAGAACCGACTTATGTGGTGTCCACCCGTGGGTTTGCGCTATTCCAGGCCTCGCGGTGCGCCCGCATTGCCGAGCGGGCACTCCAGCGCCGTGCGATCCCAATTTCCGCTGATGGCCGCCGCTTCGTACGTGCTCTGCAAAAAATCCAGCAAGGTCTGTTGCGGATCACGCGCCAGCCGGACGGCTTCATACGGCAGGATGTACTCATGGAGCGCGTCGCTGTATTGAGCTTGCGGTGGCCGCACCGTCGTCGATTTGAATGCCGCCGGCTCGGGATAGGCGTAACAGTAAAAGGCTGCATCGTCGTAGCCACCTCCGCCGGGCCAGAAGCCCGCGCTGGAGACTTCATGGGAATAGGCTTCGCGCGTAACGGCATCCGGTAATTCCGGAATGCCGCCGGGATGCATTGGCGCGCGGTGGCCGGAGAACCGTGTTACGGCGAGGTCGAAGCTGCCCCAGAAGAAATGGACGGGGCTCGACTTGCCCAGGAAGCCGGTCCGGAAACGTTGCATCACGGATGCGGACCATGACAGCACGCGCCAGAAGCGCTCCACCGCTTCAGCGTCGTAGGCACGGTGCTCGCGGTCCCGTGTGAAGGGGATGGGGTTGGCCACTTCGTTCGGCGTGGCATGGATGCGGACTTGGATCCTCATCTCGTTCAAGGCGGCGAGGACGTCGGAGTAGAAATCGGCAATTGTTTGCTCTTTGAGAGGCAGGCTATGTTGTTGGCCGTCCTGGACTTCGATGAGCAGGCGGTGCCGGAGGAAATCGAAGTCGATTTGGAATGAGCGGGATTCGTAGGGAATGGGGCCGGTGGTGAGGCCGTTTGCGGCCGGATACAAGGTCACGTGCCAGGAGTGGTTGAGCCACGGCGTGAGCGCGAGCCTGACTTTGCCGATGATTTGGGTGCGCAGGTGGAGGTTCGCGCAGGTCTCTCGCCACGCGGCGTAGGGTAATGGCGGCAGGAGGTCGGAGGGCATTCGTGCACCGGCGCTGAAGTATCCAGGGGCACGCATCAAGCTAGCGAGTTCTCCAGCGGCGGGCAACTCAATTGCCGTCCAATGGCTTCGAAGCATGCCGGCCAATCAAACCTTCGATGGATCCCGAGTGTGATCAAACGCTTGTCGCGCAGCTCAGAGACTTTCTCGAGATAATTTTCGATAGGCTGTGTCGGCCACGGGAGCAGGATGGTGATGCGCGCCATATTTGCATTGTGCCCGGTAAGCCGTGGCACACAGGGTATACATACCCTGTGTGTATTGACAAATAAATCAAGAAATGCGCCAATCACGCTCATTCTTGACGTATTTATCAATTTTTATGCAGACTCTTCAAGAACTTGGAACCGCCGTAATGTCGCGCCGGCGGGCGTTGGGTCTTAAACAGCAAACCGTGGCGCTCCAGGCCGGCCTCAGCCCGGAATCACTCTCGCGCTTCGAGCGCGGACGCACAGCCGAATTCGGTTCAAGAAAGCTGCTGGCGATCTTAGCCGTACTAGGTCTGGAACTGCAGTTCACGGAAGGCGGTGCTTCAGAGACCCTCGATGACCTGCGCCGCGAGCGAGGCCAATCGTGAAACTATTGGTTCACGTCCTGGGCCGTGAGGTCGCGGTGCTGGAACCCTCCGGTGATTTCCGCAGCGTGCTCACGTATCACGCTGGCGTCGCGCCGGATGATTTCGTGGCTCTCACTATGCCAGTCCGGACAGAGTCGTACACCTGGGACGACGTTCTACCGCCTGTTTTCCAGATGAACCTGCCGGAGGGGTACCTCCTGCAAATTCTCCAAGAACAGCTCGGCCCGACGGTGACGGGCAGTCCCATGGCGCTGCTCGCAGTCATCGGCCGCAATATGGTCGGGCGGATCCAGGTTGCTGCTCCGGGGGCAGACCTAAACGAGCCAGTTAAACCAATCGAACTCGGCGCTTTACTGCAAGGAGACAACTCGGAGGAAGCTTTCGCCGAACTCGTGCGTCAGCACGCGACGAGCGGTGTGTCCGGTATCGCCCCAAAGTTTCTCGACGCCCAACAAGAGCACCTACAAAGCAAAGTCACTCTCCTGACGCGCAGGCATATCATCAAGGGGACAACCGGACGACTGCCATACGTCTCTCTCAACGAACATTTGTGCATGCACGTCGTGCGACAGGTCCTGCCTGCGGCACACACCGAGCTCTCAAACGACGGCAAGGCTCTGGTAGTCCATCGATTTGATGTGGATGAGGAGGGCCGCTCCTATCGTGGCATGGAGGACTTCTGTGCACTTCTGGGCTTGCGTCCGGCTGCAAAATACGACACGACGTGGGAACGGATCGCAAGGTCGGTGCGCGCTCACGTTCCGGGCAACCGTCAGTTCGATACTTTTGGTCAGCTTGCAAGGCTTCTGCTACTGACCCATGCGCTACGCAATTCTGATTGCCACGCTAAGAACATCGCGCTGCTCTACACCAATCGGACGGATGTTCAGCTCTCTCCCGCCTACGACATGATCACGACGACGGTCTACCCAGGATATCAGCGCAATCCACCGGGCATCGGCTTTATGGGCCGCAAGACCTGGACCCCCGGGAAGACGCTGCCGCAATTCATTTCCGCGCAGTTCGGCATTGCCCTGAAGGAGCAAACAAGAATGGTCGAGGAGATCAGCGATGCAATTTCCAGCACGGCACTGCATGTTCGCGAGGCCATAGCGAGATACGCCGACTTTCAGGAATTGGGAACGCGCATGCTCATCACGTGGAACGAGGGCGTGACGAGCCTCAGAGACCGACATGTGTACAGCCTACCTGCTTGGAAGCCGGGTGAGGCTTTCGATGATATGCCTAAGTTACCGAAACTCGAGAATTCCAAAACAGTGATTGGACCATCGGTGGGTCTCGCCCGGCGAAACACCGGGTCTAAACGACGCAGGCGCCGCTAGTTGTTGGATTGCACCTAAAGCTAACCCGGCGTTCGCCAGAGCGACTCGTGGAAAGTTTGAGCGATGTGAGTTCGACAAATTGGCTGGGGCGGCAGGATTCGAACCTGCGAATGGCGGGATCAAAATCCGGTAGGAAACGACGATAGATCAGCAACTTACGGATTTCATATGAAAGTCGGTCCCCTCCAATCCCATCGATTCCCCATCGTGGCCACCAAAGCTCGGACTTCCGGCCACAACTAGAAGCGGTTGCGGCACGTACTCAGACACAAACGTTCTGAAAAGACACTTTTGGTCAGCCATCCAGGATTTCATCGATAGAGCAGCAAGGCGATACTCAGGGAGTTCTATCCTATAGGCTATTTACGACAGACGTGCCGCGCCGCCTCTCAGCAACTCCAACAATCGTTCATCGAGCGTAGCCGGCAACGGATGTCCGACGCTTATCGAACGCGTATCGGGATGGGACTGATGGATGACCAGATTGTGCTCAAACGGCGAGAGCACTGAAGGTACCACTAGCACGGCCGAGCGTTGCTCGTCGTACCAGCGATCGCCGAAATCTTGGCTTACGGGATTTGGCTGGCTGGCCTGCCAGCCGCGCAGACGCTCCGAAACCAAAACTTCCCGCGATACCGTGGCTGGAATTTTCAGCTGCACGACAATCTGGTGCGGCGGCAACTCACCCTGGTTGAAATGCACGAGATTTTCGAGAACCGCCAACGCATAGCTCTCGGCTGCGTGAATGACGTATCGCCCTGGACTCGTCCACCGTCCACCCCATCGGTAAGCCCCGGCTCCATCGAAAGGTGGCAACCCCTTTCGCACGATACGGTAAGCGGTCAGTTCCCCCTCAAACCGGGAGGCCATGAATACCGCGCTCGATCACCTCTTCCACTTCGCGCGCGCCCAGCTCTGTCAGCGCCGCCTCAATCGGTCGACGGCCACTAAGCTCGGGATGTGGTCGCCATAAAAACTCCTGCGCCTTCTGCTCATCCTCCCAAACCCATTGCGCCAAAGCGGTAATACGCGCCAGTCGTTCGGTTGTCGCACTATGCACGGGACTTAGCCGTCTGCTGCGCTGGTAACTTGCTCGCGGCACTACGCGGTTGCGAAGCTTGGCGCGCTCTGACTCTGGTGCTGCATGTGCAAGCACACGATCCAACGACGAACGCGGCAAGCCGGAATGCACAACCGCATCCAGATCAGCCAAAGTTTTAACTCCGCGACCCAACCCGGTCCGTCCACCCAACAGCTCGACGACTTCTTTAGGCCCAACCATAACCTTCCGCCAATTGCCTCATATGGATCAAAGAATAGCCTCATTTGAGGCGATGAGCAATTTACCCCATTCCCGACCCCTTCGTTGATTTCACCGATTGATCGTGCTGAAATGAAAAACTTATAAGTGATTGTTTTAAAGGCCTTTCCATCGCCTCGCAATCACGATAATAGGTTCAGAGGCAGGACATCTCTAAGGGAGAGGATATATGGGATGGAGAGGAGTTCTTCGCTCCGCAATCGCCGCCAGCCGAGCAACGGAGCGCGACCGACAAAGACGCACGAACGCGGCTAGCCGTGCGCATGATCGAATCGATCGGATCGTTGATAGCCTCGAAACGGAGACTGAACGGGATCTCGATAAACTCCGAAGGCTCGAGGAAAAAATTCATGCAAAGCCAATCTCGGCGAGCGGCATTCAATACGATCCAGAAACTCGTCGTTGGGCGTTCAAACAGCTTGGCGATAATACGGGTCAGCTCAAATGGACCCTGAATCTCGCGCTCACATCCGACGCGATCAGCGCCGACTCACCAATTATCGACGCTGGCCGTACCTATGAGCTATTAGCGGCATCGGCAACCCGATGGGCTGTCTTTGCGGCATTCAAAGTATCGACAAATATTGCGAATGGCCGCGCTACAAAACTTTTCAACAAAACAAATCCGCTAGCAAACAAAGTCTTACTGACTTCAAACGGCGTCAGCCATCGAGCTCTAGAAGGTCAACTCGACTTAGAACTACCGATACCAGGCAACGGGATTGCTATTATCGCATTTCCACTTCCTGATCAGCAGATAACAACCCTAACAATCGACTTTCTCTTCAAGTCTGGCAGTGCCCGCATGACTCTAAAGGTCGAAAGCCAAACAATCTTCACGGAAGCGGCAAAAACCGCCAGTTTACTTGAGATGACTCGATCCAAAATATCGACCCACACTGATCCGATAAGGGAGAACGCTCGAAACGCGAAACTGGATATCGACGGAAGCCACTCTTCGAATACTGGATGGCTTTGGTTGATTGTCTTAATCGGCTTCATTGTTTTTATCGCAGCGATCTCTTAGTACAACACAATCAACAACTCAGCCCCCCACTGGCCGGCTTGCGGACGTTCCTTGAGGATAGGCTTATGTTTCGACTCGCTGATATTTACGATAAGGATCTCAACCTCTTGATTGGTTCGGGAGCCTCTTACGGCCTCTTTCCAACCCTAAAACTTGGAGTCATGAAAGACAACGGGAAGGCGTGGTCAGTAGAAGACCTTGCTACACATTTCGAAAACAGGTCCGATCCGCGTTACATTCCCCTTTTCATGCACTACTACACTTCGTGCATACGTCCCGCGCAGGTTTTCGAGCCGGCGTTCGTAGCGGACGAAGCTGGAGTTAAAGTTCTTACTAACTATCGGAGATTCATCGAGACTGTGTTGAGTGTTATCCAGCGACGACGTGTTCTTGATCGTCGATGTAACGTGTTCACGACCAACTATGGCGGATGCATACCGCTAATAGCTGACGAGATTCTTCAGCGAGGCACGCACGATTTCGTACTGAACGACGGAACGCGCGGATTCCGCCGAAAACTCCTGGAAGCCCGTCACTTCAGTAGCTTCATATGTCAGACAGGAGTATTCGACAGACACCAGACAAGCGTCCCACAGGTAAATTTCATACAGCTCCATGGATCTGTTTACTGGCGAAAGGGTGTCGGAGGGATTGAAGTCGACTACACCTCAAATCCCGCCACTGATCTTCTGGACGAGCCCATGCGGGATATGCTGCGACCCTTCTCAGACGCTCTTATGGGCAAGGCCACAAGTGTGGATGAAATCGACAACCCAGCATTTACTGCCGCGCAACGAGATAAATTCTGGAAGAAGTATAAGGAAATACCTGTCGTCAATCCGACGACATGGAAATTCCACGAGACCGTCTACGAAGAACACTACTACCAAATGCTGAGGCTGCTCAGTTACGAACTGGAGAAACCCAATGCGGTTCTAATCACCTTCGGCTTCTCCTTTGCGGATGCGCACGTTCTCAACCTCGTGAAGCGTTCTCTGTCGAATCCACACCTACAGGTCTTTGTCTGCTGCTATAGCAACGACTCTTATCTGGAGCTGTCACAAACCTTTGGGCAGTATCGGAACGTCAAATGCTTTACGCTTGAAAGTGCGGCACCGCTGGATTTCACGGCCTTCAATGACAAGGTGTTCACACTTCAACCCGTCACGGATACCTTATCGCAGCCAACCGATGGTCCGCTAAACCTTACAGAGAAGACGCCCGATACCAGCGAGCAGGCTGCATGACGATTCGTATCGGAGAGGTGATAGCGGTCAATGGCACCAAAATCACACTGAGAATTGACGAGGATTCCAACAAAGAAACGCTCTTCTACAAAGGGGAGAAGCTCAAGGGCGTTTCAATCCGGGAGTATATTGCCATCCAGAGAGGCTTCCGAGAAATCGTTTGCATCGTTGAAGGTGAATACCTTGACGAGACGCGGTTTGACCGTACGGACAGCAAGCTTGAGTACATCCGAAAGGTCGACGCCCGCCCGATCGGGTACTTTGACCAAGGTCTGTTTAAACACGGCATCAAGTACCTGCCGATGATCAAGGACTCGGCCTATCTACTCCAAGAGGAGCGCATTGGCTCGATATTTGATCGAGATGGCCACCAAAGTTCGTTCCGGATCGGCCGAATGTTGAAGGAAGAAATTGCAGTCAGTCTTCCATGGAGACGCCTGTTCAATAGCCACATCGGCATCTTCGGGAACACCGGCAGTGGAAAATCAAACACGCTCGCCAAGTTATTCACGGTTCTCTTCGAACAGAAACTGACGACAATCGAAGGTAAAAGTAAATTCGTCCTTCTGGATTTCAACGGGGAATATACAGGCGATCAGTTGGCACCCAGTAACTGCAAGATCATATATGCCTTATCCACGCATGCCGCAAAGACCAAAGGGCGATCGGCCGCCGTAACTGCATTCCCGCTCTCCGCCAAGGAATTCTGGGATTTGGAAACGCTTTCATTGCTTTTTCTCGCAACTACAAACACGCAACGGCCATTCCTCAATCGGGTTATAGAAGGCAGGAGACGCTATGAGACTAACCCTGATTCGCTCACCGCTTACGCGAAGAAAAAACTACGTGACGCTTTTTGCGCCGGCCAGCCAAAATCTGCGACCCTTGATTTAATGCGGACCGTTGCGAAAATTGTTAAGTGCCAAGCCCTAACCGATCTACTGAAAAATGTAAGTTGGCATTCAAACCAATCGAGGTTTGTATTGGACGGCACTTGGTTCGATCCAGATGGTATCGGCTATGACAATGTCCTGGGACCGACTGTCAATACCGTGAATGCAAGTAATTTAGATCCATTTGATCAGCTTCAGCTAAGAGCGAACCTTCAACTGATAGGCGATTTGATCAACGGCTACGTTCAATTCGACCACATCCAGCCCCTATTGAAACGTATTGAGTCCTCGCTTGTTAGCCTGCGAGAGGTACTGAACGTCGGACAGCAAGAGCCGCCAGAGCAGCTTTTGACGGTGATATCCCTGAGACGCTGCAACAATGAAACCAAGAAAGTGTTGCCGCTATTACTAGCCAAGCACTATTACAACGCGCACAAAGACAGTGTGGCTACCCCACCTGATCGCACAATCCATCTCATCATAGACGAAGCTCACAACATTCTTTCGCAGCAGTCGAACCGGGAGAGCGAAAGCTGGAAGGACTATCGTCTTGAACAATTCGAAGAGATCATAAAGGAGGGCCGGAAGTTTGGTGTGTTCGTGACAATCGCCAGTCAGCGGCCAGCTGATATCTCACCTACCATCGTGTCGCAATTGCATAACTTTTTTATCCACCGCCTCGTTAATGATCGGGACCTTTTCTTGGTTGAAAACACGATTACCACCTTGGATGCACTCTCCCGCAGCCTAATCCCGGGACTCGCACAAGGTAGCTGCGTAGTTACGGGCACCGCGTTCGACTTACCAATGGTATTGCAGGTTGACCGACTTGCGCGCGAAAAACAGCCAGATAGCGAAGATGTCAATCTCGACGAATTATGGAGCGAAGCACCTACCAAAGATTCCCCGATGCTGTAGCCCAGCTCCGTCGTCGCACGTTCAGTCCACTTTGCATATGCATGAATTCACTGCGTAGATATGCCCGTAGACGATGTCCTTCTTTTGGCCCTGTCTAGCGACTGACCAATGGCGCATCTGCCTAGAATGGCCTAATGGCGCAGATGAGCCGGTGAACGTTGAAGTAATGGATTATCACTAGAGGAGAGCGTTGTGGCACGCCAAGCAATTCATCCCGGCAAGCATCTCACCGAGCAACTCGAGACACTCAAAATGAGCGCAGCGGAATTGGCACGTCAACTCAAAGTGCCAACTAACCGGATCACGCATATCCTTAATGGGCAGCGTGCGATCACCGGAGATACGGCGCTACGGCTGGGGCAATTTTTCGGCACAAGTGCAGAGTTCTGGCTGAACCTGCAAAAGCTCCAGGAGCTTCGTGTGGCCGAGCGGGAAAGCGGTGCAGACATCAAGACGCTACCTCGCCTGCACCATCACACTGCCTAGCATACCGGCCAGACGAAGCTCTCTCCACTCCGTCCGCTCTTAGCGCTTTGTGTAGTGAGCATTCGCTGCGGCATAAAATCATCGTCACGTACTCAATGGGTTATGGCGCCCACAAATAGGGCATCTTGTTTTTCAGCAAATTCGTTACTCCCGTCTGGTCGCCATTGCGGATGGGCACAATTGGAGCAAGAAGACCTACAACAATGTCATTAGCGTTCTAAAGCGTGCCTTCGACTTCGGGTATCGGGACCGGTCACTGCATGAAAACCCCGCCCGGCACCTACGGTGCGCACGCCTTAGGAGAACCGACCGGCCAAAAGTCGACCCGTTTTGTATGCACGACGCCGAGGCACTCATCGCTGCTATTCACCGCGATTGGGGCGAAGCGCAGGGAAACTACGACGAGTTCCGATTCTTCACGGGACTGCGGCCGTCTGAGGAAATCGCCCTTGTTATCTCCGACCTCGATCTAGTCAATGGAGTCATCAGTATCAACAAGGCTCGAGTCCATGGAGTAGATCGCTGCAAGACGAAAACCGGGGAAGATCGACGTATCCAACTCAACCCACGAGCGCTTTCTGTTCTCAAAAGACAACTTCGCCTTCGCTCACGCCTGCAAGCTGCCGGGAGAATCGATCACGATCACGTCTTCTTCCAAGACTCCGGCGAGCCCATTCGTGATCTGCTCTACCCTGCGGTTCGATGGCGCAAGAGCCTTCGTTCTCTGAAACTGCGTCATCGGCGGCCTTACGTCGCGCGCCATTCCTCAGTGAGCTGGAATCTCATGCTCGGCAAGAACCTCCTTTGGGTGGCTAAGCAGCATGGGCACAGTATCGTAACGATGTTGCGCACCTATGCGGCGTGGGCTGACGGTGCAGCCGAGGTGGATATAGGGGCGATCAGGCGATCGATGTACCCGGTGCCGATGCGTCGGGTGACCGCTGTTCGGCCTGTTGAGCGGTGCCATTTGGGTCAAAGATCCTGGAGAGCAAGGATCGCAATTCATGTTCAGAATTCTGGCAGCAGATCTGCCAGCAGAAGCGGTTTTTTCCGCTCGCTGTGGCTGCGCCTGATCAAAGGTCGGCGCAGTTCGAGCAAGCCAACTTATTGCTTCAACGAAGAAAATTTGAACTACGTGAGTTCGAGAGATTGGCTGGGGCGGCAGGATTCGAACCTGCGTATGGCGGGATCAAAACCCGCTGCCTTACCACTTGGCGACACCCCAACTATTATCCGTCCCCGTTCCGATCCTCTCCCCGCTCCGCCCGCTCCAGCCGTGTCAGCAGCGGCGAGCGATTGTGTCCGCGGACCACGAACCCCTCGCAGCCCGCCGGCAGTTGCGCCGCCACCCGGCGCGCCCGGGCTTCATCTTCGAATGCCGCGAACACACAGGAACCGGTGCCGGTCAGGCGCGCGGGCGCATATCGATTCAGCCAATCGAGGGCGGCGGCGACCGGCGGATAGCGGGTCCTGACCACGGGCTCGCAGTCGTTACGGCCTTCCCCCGCGAAAAAGGCGCGTATTGTGGTGGGCATGGAATTTCGTGTCAATTCAGGGGCCTGAAAGATTTCGCGGGTGCTGACGGCGCACGGCGGACGCACCACCAGGTAGGCCGGCTCAGGGAGATCAAGCGGTTGCAGCCGCTCGCCCACGCCCTCCGCCCATGCTGCATGGCCGTGGACAAAGACCGGCACGTCCGCCCCCAGCTCGAGTCCGAGCGAGGCGAGCTGATCGGCCGTCAGTCCCAGGTCCCAGAGGTGGTTGAGCGCGACCAGGGTGGTCGCGGCATCGGAGCTGCCGCCGCCCAACCCGCCCTGCAGGGGGATGCGCTTATGAACGGAAATGCCCACCCCACCCTTACCACCGCCGGTGCTCTCGCGAAGGCGATGAGCGGCGCGGACGACGAGGTCCTCATCCGCCGCCACCTCCGAGGGTCCGCTGACGCGCACGATCCGACCGTCTGTCCGCGGCTCGAACACCAGGTCATCGCACAGGTCGATGAATTGGAACGCCGTCTGCAGCGTGTGATACCCATCGGGACGCCGCGACAAGACATGGAGGAAGAGGTTGAGCTTGGCGGGAGCGGGCCACAGCACGGGATGCCTCAGGGCGCGAGGTTCCAGCGGTCGATCACGAGCTTTAGTTTGACGTCCGATTGCTGCACGTCCACGCGCGTCGGCAACCATGAGCCGCCGAATTGCGCATAGCGGTCGTAGCTGACATGCCAGCCGGCCTGGTCGAGCTGTCCAAGGCGGCCCTGGTCATCCAGTTGAGCCAGCGCCGGGGTCGCCGGCTCGGGCACGCCCAGCAGCCAGTAGCGCAGCGGCTTCAGCGGCAGCGATGTGCCGAGCGTTTCTTCGAGCAGGACCCTGGCGTCCTCGCCGGCCAATCGCTCACCTTTGCCGGTCTGGATGTCCAGGGACTCCCCGTCGATGGTGACGCGCAGTGCCCCGGTGCCAAACGGCCCGGACAGCCGCAATTCGGATCGGGCCGCGTCTTGCCGCCAGTCGAGCGAAGCACTCCAGCCCTCGCTCGCCGCCGACACGGCGGCGCGGCCGTTCAACTTCCAGCGGTCCAAGGACTGGCGTTGCACCTTGACGGCGTCCCAGTCCGCCGGCGGACGCGCCGGTGGAACGGCTGCGCAGCCGGCCAGCGCGAACAGGGCGAGGGCGATCGACAAACGACGCGCATGAAACATAAGTCGGCGGCCTCTCAGCCCGCTCCACCGGAACGAGGCCGCTGGCGGACTCCATCAATCCGGATAGCGGCGCAGGGTGCGAAGCAGGTAGCGATGATTGGGATCGACGGTCAGGGCAGCCTGCCAGACCTCGCGCGCCTTGCCGCGCTGGCCCATTGCCCAATACACCTCGCCGATGTGGGCGGCGATCTCGGCGTCCTGCTGACTGGCATAAGCCGTTTCGAGCCACTTGAGCGCTTCCGCATCCTTGCCCTGCCGATGCAGCACCCACCCATGCGTGTCCTGCACGGCGGGATTGTCGGGAGTTTTCTCGAGCGCCCGCTGCACCAATGAGGCCGCTTCGTTCAGCGTGCGCTTGTGTTCGGCGAGCGTGTAGCCCAGCGCGTTCAACGCGGTCGGGTCCTCGGGACGGCTTGCGAGCGCGGCGCGCAACTCCGCAATCGTCTCGTTGACCTTGCCCGCCTGCTCCAGCGTGGTGCTGCGGGCGTAGCGCAATTCCTGGATGTCCGGATACAGGCGGCGCGCGCTGTCGAGCACCTCGAGCGCCGCACGGGTGTCGCCTTCGTCGGCCAGCATCCGCGCGCGGCCGATCGCGATCTCGACGTGGCGGTCCGGGTTTTCGCCGACGAAATTGTCGAGCAGCTGATTGGCCTCGTCGCGCGCGCCGTTGGCCACCAACAAACGGGCGGCGCGCAGCTGGCACTCGCTGGCATACGGACCGCCGGTCACGCGCGTGTAGTAGCGGATCGCGCGCACCGCCTCGCGCTGACGCTCGTGGATACTTCCCAGGGAGTAGAACGCCAGGCTGACATACCGCCCGGTCGTGAGCAGCTCGGTGAAGCGACGGGACGCGTCCTCGAGCTTGCCCTGGCTGAGATCGATGTTCGCCAGCGTGCGCAACGCGTCCGCCTTGGTCGCCGTATTGTCGAGCAGCGTGGCAAGCTCCGTGCGCGCCTCGTCGTTGGCGCCGGAGGCCGCGAGCAACAAACCGACTTCCAGACGGTCCTGCGGATCATTGCTGGCCGCGGCCCGCATGCGCGCCAGCTTCAACGCCGCCGTGGGATCGCCGCCGACCAGCAGTGCACGGGCCAGCAACCGCTCTGCTTCGACGAAGCGAGGATTCAGCTCCAGCGCGCGGCGGGCATTGGTGATGGCCCGCTCGTAGCTATACGCCCTGAGCGCCGCCATGCCCACGGCGTAGTGCGCCTCAGGCAGTTGCGGATAACGCGCGGCCAGGCCCTGCATCAACAGAAAGACGGCATACGCGTTGTCCTCGTCGGCCAGCGTGGTGGACAGATCGATGAAAGCCTTGGCCGGTGTCTCGTAGGCCTTCTCGACGAGATGGCGGAACTGCCGCGACGCCTCCTCCACCTGGAAGAGCCGCAGCGCCACCACCGCGATGTAGCGGCGCGCATCGTCGCTTTGCGGGTCGAGTTCCAGCCAGCGCCGCGCACTTTGCACCGCCCAGTTGTCCTGGCGGTTCTCGAAGGCGACGCGCGTGGCCTGCTCGGCCAGCTTCTTGTCCGTCGCCAGATACGCCGCGTTGGAATACTCGCGCGCCGCCGCCGGATAGTCCCCGCGCTGGAGCGCGATCTCCGCGATCATCAGGCGCGTGGTGGCATTGCCGCCTTCCCGCTGGGGTTTGGCGGCGATCTGCGGCTGCGTGGCGCAGCCCGAAATCGACAGGATCGCCGCAGCGAACAAGACCGGAACGAGGATTCTACTCATGGCGCAACTATACGCCCTCTGCCCCGAGCCCCGCGACTGTACAATCCCCGCCCGTGATGAAGCCCTCGATCCGCCAGAAACTCGACAAGCTCAGCGAGCGTTTCGAAGAGGTCGGCCGCCTGCTGGCCGACCCCGAAGTGCTCGGCCAGCAGAACCGCTTCCGCGACCTGTCGATGGAATATGCCCGTCTGGAGCCGCTGGCGCAGCGCTATCGCGAATACCTCGGCGCGGAAGCCGACCTGAAGACCGCGGAGGAAATGTCGGCCGATGCGGATGCGGCGGCGCGTGAGCTGGGACAGGCGGAGTCGCAAACCCTGAAGGTGCGGCTGGCGGCCGAAGAGATCGAGTTGAAAAAGCTGCTGGCTCCGAAAGATCCGCGTGACGACAGCAACATCTACCTGGAAGTGCGCGCCGGCACCGGCGGCGACGAAGCGGCAATCTTTGCCGGCGACCTGTTCCGCATGTACTCGCGGTACGCGGAATCCCAGGGCTGGCGCGTGGAAATCCTGAGCGAGAGCCAGGGCGAGCACGGCGGCTACAAGGAAGTGATCAGCCGCGTCATCGGCACGGGCGGCAAAACCGCTCATGCGCCCTACGCGCGCCTGAAGTTCGAATCCGGCACGCACCGGGTGCAGCGCGTGCCGGCCACGGAGGCCCAGGGACGTATCCATACTTCCGCGTGCACCGTGGCGATCCTGCCGGAGCTGGACGAGGTCGATGAGATCGTCGTCAATCCCGCCGACCTGCGCACCGATACCTATCGCGCGTCGGGCGCGGGCGGCCAGCACGTCAACAAAACCGATTCGGCCGTGCGTATCACGCACCTCCCGACCGGGATCGTGGTGGAGTGCCAGGACGAGCGCTCACAGCACAAGAACCGCTCGCGCGCGATGGCGCTGCTCAAGGCGCGACTGCTCGCCGCGGAACAGGAAAAACAGCAGCGCGAACAGGCAATGACCCGCAAGCTCCAGGTCGGCAGCGGCGACCGCTCGGAACGCATCCGCACCTACAATTTTCCGCAGGGCCGCGTCACCGATCACCGCATCAATCTCACGCTCTACCGGCTCGATGAAGTGATGAACGGCAAGCTCGACGAGCTGATCGAAGCGCTGGCGCAAGAGCATCAGGCCGAGCTGCTCGCGGAAGAAACCTGACCGCGCGCTGGCTTTGTTGCCCCAAAGCCTGTACAGTGCGCGCCGCCGATCAGGGCCGCGCGGTCAGCGCCCCTTCTGCTCGCAGTCTGTCTCCGACGCACTTCGATCCCATTAACACTTCTCGCCCTTGACCGACACGGCCCCGCACGTCGCGCGGCCGGCACCGCGAGCTTTCGAAAAGGTTTTCTCATGTCATTTTCCGCGCTCGGGCTCAAGCCCGAACTGCTGCGCGCCGTCGCCGAAAAAAGCTACGACACGCCGACTCTCATCCAATCCCAGGCCATTCCCGCCGTGCTTGCACGGCGCGATGTGCTGGCCGGCGCCCAGACGGGCACCGGCAAAACCGCCGCCTTCGTCCTGCCGATTCTCCAGCTGCTCGGCGAGCCCGAAGGGCGCACGCCGCGCGCGCTCATTCTCACCCCGACGCGCGAGCTTGCCGCGCAAGTCGCGCAGAGCGCGCGCGACTATGGCCGATACTTGCGGCTGCGCAGCGCCGTCGTCTTCGGCGGAGTTGGCATCCATCCGCAAATCGCCGCCCTGCGCGCCGGCTGCGACCTGCTGGTCGCCACCCCCGGGCGCCTCATCGACCTGGCCGAGCAAAATGCGCTGGACTTGAGCCGGCTGCAGTGCTTCGTCCTGGACGAGGCCGATCGCATGCTCGACATGGGGTTCATCCATGCGATCAAGCGCATCCTGAAATTGCTGCCGCCGCAGCGGCAGAACCTGCTGTTCTCCGCGACGTACTCCGACGACATCCGCGAGCTGGCCACCCGCCTGCTGCGCGACCCGCAGACGATCGAAGCCGCGCCGCGCAATGCCACCGCGGACCGCGTGGAGCAAACGATCTACAGGGTCGCGCAGGAACACAAGCGCCACCTGCTCGCGCACCTGATCCGCGGCGGCAACTGGGGTCAGGTGCTGGTGTTCACCCGGACCAAGCACGGCGCAAACCGCCTGACCAAACAATTGACGGCGGTCGGCATCCGCGCGGCCGCGATCCATGGCAACAAGAGCCAGGCGGCGCGCGTGCGGGCGCTGAAGGATTTCAAGGACAACCAGATCACCGCCCTGGTCGCCACGGAAGTGGCCGCGCGCGGGCTCGACATCAAGGAGCTGCCGTGGGTGGTCAACTACGATCTGCCCAACGTGCCTGAGGACTACGTCCATCGCATCGGCCGCACGGCACGGGCGGGCGCCACCGGCGGGGCGGTTTCGTTAGTCTCCCCGGAAGAGGCGGGACTGCTGAGAACGATCGAGCGCCTGCTGAAGCGCGCGCTGCCGATCGCAGAAACGCCGCGCTTCGAGATCGTTGCCGCGAACACCGCGCCACCCCAGGCGCAAGCCCCCGCCGCGCTCAGACCGCACGCTCGGTCCGCACGCCGGGGTTCGCGCCCTCGTGGCGCGATTTCAGGTCGTAGTACATCGACAGCATCAGGGCGATGAAATACGGCGTGACGAGGAGACCCATGAAAACCAGCGTCGCGAGCACGGCGAATATCGCGGTGACGGCCGACCGATACGCGACCAGCAGCGGCGCCGCCGCTCTCACCACCGTGCCGGCCACGGCATTGGCGACGATGGCGATCCCCAGGCCGATCATCAGCAGGGCCGCGGTGCGCCACCAGTTGCCCTTCACCAGGCGATAGCTTGCCTGCAGCGACTCGCTGGCCTTCTTGTCCTCGAGCAGCACCCCGACGGTGCCGAAGAGCAGGTTGATGATCAGCACCAGGGGCGGGATGGAGAGGAGCATGATCCCGGCCGTCATGACCTGCGGCGACCAGCGGTTGGCGCTCACGAATACCGCGAGTGGCAGCGCTGCGACGGCGATGATCAGCGACATCACGAGCGTCATCAGCATCAGCCGCGGCAGGCGCTGGAAACTCACTTCCATCTCCCCGCCTCGGGGCCTGCCTGCGGCGATCGCATCCTGGCGCAGATAGATCGCCGAATAGAACACCAAGCTCAGGATGGAGCCGGCCAGCGCGATCAGCATCATGGTTCCGCGTTCGGCAGCCGCGTCCGCCACGAATGATCGATAGATGTTGCCTGCGTAGCCGGCCAGCGCCCCGCCCAGCGCAAACGGCCAGACTCGCAGCCAGCTGGCGCGAAACAGCCGCAGGCTCTGGTCGAAAACCTGGACGATGTTCTGCGGCACGTTCGCCTTGATCTGCATGGCAGGACCCTCGTGTGGGCGATATTGCGGACGCTGCCGGTCCTGCTATGTTTGCCGGTCATACGCCCGGAGACGTTTCCGGCGGCCATTCCATTGTACGTGAAAAATTCCACACCCACCTTCGCACAGGCCCTGCAGCAGGGCATCGCGCAGCTGAGCGAACGTCTCGGCGCGCATGCGCGGCTCGATGCACAGGTTCTGCTGGCGGCGGCGACACGGCGCTCCCGTGCTCAGATGATCGCCCACCCGGAACAAACACTGACGCAGGACGCGGCGGCCCGTTATGGCGAATGGCTCGAGCGGCGCGCAGCCGGCACGCCCGTCGCCCAGATCGTCGGCCGCAAGGAATTCTGGTCGCTCGAGCTGACGGTCACCGCGGACGTGCTGACGCCGCGTCCGGAAACGGAATTGCTGGTCGAGCTGGCGCTCGGCTGGCTGCCCGCGGATGAGGCCGTTACGGTGCTGGACCTCGGCACAGGGAGCGGCGCAATCGCCCTGGCCATCGCGAGCGAACGCCCCAGGGCTCGGATCGTGGCGACCGATATCTGCGCCGCAGCGCTGGAAGTTGCGCGCGCCAATGCGGCAAAACTGGGGCTCGCCAATATCCGCTTCCTCCAGGGCAGCTGGTTCGAGCCGCTCGGGCGCAAGCGCTTCGAGCTGATCGTATCCAATCCTCCGTACGTCGCCGCGGCAGCGCCTGAGCTTCAAACGCCTGAATTGCTTGCCGAACCGCGCCGCGCCCTCACGCCGGGTCCCGCCGGGCTGGAAGCCATCGAAGAAATTGCCATCGACGCGAGCGAGCATTTGATTCCAGGCGGCCGACTGGCAGTGGAGCACGGCGCGGACCAGGGGCCCGCCGTTGCGGCATTGCTGTCCCAGCATGGGCTGCGCGATGTCCGCGGCTGGCAGGACCTCGCCGGCCGCGACCGCGTCACCGCCGCCAGCACGGCCTGATGTAAGCCACTCCCCGACACCCGCTCTTTCGGAGCTGGAGTATCATCGGTGCCGCCATGAATGCCAATAACAATATCCGCGCAGCGGTTTCGGCAGTCATCCCCGCACACAACGAAGGCCCGACGATCGCCGGCGTCGTCACGGCGCTGATCGATCATCCGCTGATCGAGGAGGTCATCGTCGTCGACGACGGCTCCGCCGATGACACCGGCGAGCGGGCACGCGCCGCCGGCGCGAAGGTCATCACCCTGCCGGTCAATCGCGGCAAGGCGGCGGCCATGTCGAGCGGCGTGCTGGCGGCGCGCAACGACGTCATCTTCTTCTCCGATGCGGACATCCTCGGGCTGACGCCGCAAATGATCGCGAGTATCGTCACACCGGTGATGTCGGGCGAGTACGGCATGTTTGTCGGCATCCGCGGCCGCAAGACTTACTGGGCCAACCGGCTGCTGCACTTCACCCCCATCCTCGGCGGCGAGCGCGCGCTGACCAGGACGCTGTGGCGGCAGGTCCCGCAGACCTACAAGAAGAACTTCCAGATCGAGATCGCGCTGAACTTCTTCGCCAAACATCTCGGCCGGCGCATGGGCTTCACCGTGGTGCACGGATTGCGGCAGGTGATCAAGGAAAAGAAGCGCGGCATGTGGCTGGGACTGTGGCAGCGGCTGCTGATGTGCAAGGACGTCGTGGTGATCGGCTGGCGGATCTACGTGGTGCTGCATTTGAAGCTGCTGGTCGAGCGGATGCTGCTCGACGAGGAGCCCACCGAGCCGGCGGGCCGCGATCCACTGTGAGATTTCAGGCCGCGCTCAGGCGGCGTCGGCCTCCGAATCGGCATCGTAACCCAGATTCGGCGCGAGCCAGCGCTGGGCCTCTTCCAGGGATATGCCCTTGCGGCTGGCGTAGCTCTGCACCTGGTCGAGGTCGATCTTGCCCACCGCCAGATAGCGCGCGTCCGGATGCGAGAAATACCAGCCGCTCACCGCCGCCGTGGGATACATGGCGAACGACTCGGTGATCGTAATGCCGGCATTGCGCTCCGGATCGAGCAGCTTCCACAGCGTCGCCTTCTCGGTGTGGTCCGGGCACGCGGGATAACCCGGCGCCGGGCGGATGCCGCGGTATTCCTCGCGAATCAGCTGCTCGTTCTCCAGCCGCTCATCGGGCGCGTAGCCCCAGAACTCGCGACGCACACGCTCATGCATACGTTCCGCGAACGCCTCAGCAAACCTGTCGGCCAACGCCTTGAGCAGGATGCTGCTGAAATCATCGTGCGCGGCCTCGAAGCGCTTGACGTGCTCCTCGATCCCGAGGCCCCCGGTCACGGCGAAGGCGCCGATGTAGTCCGCGACGCCCGAATCCTTGGGCGCGATGTAATCGGCGAGACAGTCGTGGGTCTGACCCGCGGGCTTGCCCTTCTGCTGGCGCAGATGATGTAGCCGTGCAATGACCTGCCGGCGCGAATCGTCGGCATAGACCTCGATGTCGTCGTCGTTGACGCTGTTGGCCGGGAACAAACCGATGACCCCGCGCGCGCGCAGCCAGCGCTCGCGCACGATCGTCTTGAGCATGCGGCGCGCATCGGCGTACAGGTTGCTCGCCGCCTCGCCCACCTTCGGGTCGGTCAGGATGTCGGGGAACTTGCCGCCAAATTCCCAGGCGTTGAAGAACGGCATCCAGTCGATGTAGCGCGTGAGGTCCTCGAGCGAATAGTCGTCGAAGGCGCGCACGCCGAGCATCTTCGGCGTCGGCGGCCGGTACGCGCTCCAGTCGATCCGATGTTTGTTTGCGCGCGCCTTCGCCAGCGAGACCTGCGGGGCCTTGGTCTTCTTGCCCTTGTGCTGCTCGCGCCGCAGCGCGTGGTCCTCTTTCACCTTGGTGATGAAGTCGCCGCGCGAGGCGGCGGTGATCAGCGACTGACAGATCCCGACCGAGCGCGAGGCGTCCTTGACGTACACCACCGCGCCCTCGTACTGCGGGTCGATCTTGACGGAGGTGTGCGCGGGCGAAGTCGTGGCGCCGCCGATCAGCAGCGGCACCGAGAAGCTTTGCCGTTGCATCTCGCGCGCCACGTGCACCATCTCATCGAGGGAGGGCGTGATCAGGCCCGAGAGGCCGATGAAATCGGCGCCCTCGCGCCGCGCGGTCTCCAGGATTTTCTCGCACGGAACCATCACGCCGAGGTCGACGACCTCGAAGTTGTTGCACTGGAGCACGACGCCGACGATGTTCTTGCCGATGTCGTGCACGTCGCCCTTGACGGTGGCCATGATGATCTTGCCGTTCGAGCGGCTGCCGCCGGATTTCTCGCGTTCGATGAAAGGAATCAGGTACGCGACCGCCTTCTTCATGACGCGCGCCGACTTGACCACCTGCGGCAGGAACATCTTGCCGGCGCCGAACAGGTCGCCGACGACGTTCATGCCGTCCATCAGCGGGCCCTCGATCACCTTGATCGGATGATCGAAGCCTTTGCGGGCTTCCTCGGTATCCTCGATGACGAAGGCGTCGATGCCCTTGACGAGCGCGTGCTCCAGTCGTTTGTTGACGGGCCAGCCGCGCCATTCCAGCTCTTCCTGCTTGCGCGCAGCACCGCCGTCGCCTTTGTAAGTTGCCGCCAGCTCCAGCAGCCGCTCGGTCGCATCCGGCCGGCGGTTGAGAATGACGTCCTCCACCGCTGCGCGCAGCTGCGGGGCGATCTCCTCGTAAATAGCGAGCTGTCCGGCATTGACGATGCCCATGTCCATGCCGGCGCGGATGGCGTGATAGAGGAACACCGAGTGCATCGCTTCGCGCACCGGGTCGTTGCCGCGGAAAGCAAACGACACGTTGCTGACGCCGCCGCTGATGTGACACGCGGGGAAGCGCCGCTTGATCTCACGCGTGGCCTCGATGAAATCGACCGCGTAGTTGTTGTGCTCCTCGATGCCCGTCGCCACCGCGAAGATGTTCGGATCGAAAATGATGTCCTGGGGCGCGAAACCGACCTTCTCCGTGAGGATCTGATGCGCGCGCGCGCAGATATCGACCTTGCGCGCGATCGTGTCCGCCTGGCCCTTCTCGTCGAAAGCCATGACGATCACCGCGGCGCCATAGTCGCGCACCTTGCGGGCGTGCTCGAGGAACACCTCCTCGCCTTCCTTGAGGCTGATGGAGTTCACCACGCTCTTGCCCTGCACGCACTTGAGTCCCGCTTCGATGACCGACCACTTGGAGGAATCGATCATGACCGGCACGCGCGCGATGTCGGGCTCGGCGGCGATCAGCCGCAGGAAGCGCGTCATGGCCGCTTCCGAGTCCAACATGCCTTCATCCATGTTGACGTCGATCATCTGCGCGCCGCTGTCGACCTGCTGGCGTGCGATGTCGAGCGCCGCGGTGTAGTCGCCTGCTTCGATGAGCTTGCGGAACTTGGCCGAGCCGGTGACGTTGGTGCGCTCGCCGACGTTGACGAACAAAGATCCGGGGCCGATGTTGAGGGGCTCGAGCCCCGACAACCGCAGCTGCGGCCGGTCCTCGACCCGCTTTTCCCGCGGCGGCACGCCGCTCAGCGCGCCGCGAATCAGCCGGATGTGCTCCGGCGTCGTTCCGCAGCAGCCGCCCACGATATTGAGAAAGCCGCTGGTGGCGAACTCGCGCAGGATCTGCGCGGTCTCCTGCGGCGCTTCGTCATACTCGCCGAAGGCATTGGGCAGGCCCGCATTGGGATAAGCGCTCACGTGCGTATCGGCGATGCGCGCCAGCTCCTGCACGTACGGACGCAGCTGCTTCGCGCCGAGCGCGCAGTTCAAGCCCACGGCGAGCGGGCGCGCGTGGCGGATCGAGTTCCAGAATGCCTCCGTCGTTTGTCCGGACAGCGTGCGGCCCGAGGCGTCGGTAATCGTGCCGGAGACGATGATCGGGATGTCCTCGCCGCTCGCGTCGATCGCCTGGCGCGCCGCGAACAGCGCGGCCTTGGCGTTGAGCGTGTCGAAGATCGTCTCGACCAGCAGGATATCGGCGCCGCCTTTCAACAGCGCCAGCGTGGCTTCGCGGTACGTCGCGGTCAGCTCCTCGAAAGTGACGTTGCGAAACCCCGGGTCGTTGACGTCCGGCGAGAGCGAGGCGGTGCGGCTGGTCGGTCCCAGCGCGCCGGCCACGAAGCGCACCGTGCCCGTTTCCTTCGCCACCGCATCGGCGGCACGCCGCGCGAGCCGCGCCGACTCCAGGTTCAGCTCGGTGACCAGCTCCTCCATCCCGTAGTCGGCCTGCGAGGTCGAGGTGGAGTTGAAGGTGTTCGTCTCGATCAGGTCGGCGCCGGCCTGCAGATAGTCGCGATGGATCTGCTCGATGATCTGCGGCTGCGTGAGCGACAGCAGATCATTGTTGCCCTTCAGGTCCCGCGGCCAGTCCTTGAAACGCTCGCCGCGATAATCGGCCTCGCCCAGGCGATGGCGCTGGATCATCGTGCCCATGGCACCGTCGAGGAAGACGATGCGCTCGGACAGGAGCTTGCGGAAAGCGGCGATGCGTTCGGTGCGGTTCATGGTGCGGGCCTCAGGCCAAGAGCGTGGCAGATGGCGTAGGTAAGCTCGGAGCGATTCAGCGTGTAGAAATGGAATTCCTCCACGCCGTGACGCTGCAAGGCGTGCACTTGCTCGATCGCCACGTTGGCGGCGATCAACCGGCGTGTTTCCGGATCCTCATCGAGACCATCGAAGCGCTTGTGCAGCCACTCGGGCACCGCAGCGCCGCAGCGGCCGGCAAATCTCAGCAGCTGCGGAAAGCGCGTGATCGGCAGGATGCCCGGCACGATGCTGACCTCGATGCCCGCGCGTCGGCAGCGGTCGCGGAAGCGCAGGTAGACGTCGGTATCGAAGAAGAATTGGGTGATCGCGCGGGCCGCGCCGGCGTCGATCTTGCGCTTGAGATTGTCGAGATCGTGATCGGCGCTCTTCGCCTCCGGATGGACCTCCGGATAGGCCGCGACGGAAATTTCGAAATCACCGACGCTCTTGAGTCCCTTGACCAGGTCCGCCGCGTAGGGAAAGCCCGTCGGGTGCGGCTCATAGCGCGTCGTACCCTGCGGCGGATCGCCGCGCAGTGCCACGATGTGCCGGATGCCGCTGTCCCAATATTCCCGTGCAATGCCGAGGATTTCCTCGCGGCTCGCGCCGACGCAAGTGAGGTGCGGCGCGCCCGTCAGCGGCGTTTCGCGCCGCACGCGCGACACGACATTGTGAGTGCGAGTGCGCGTCGAGCCGTCGGCGCCATAGGTGACCGAGACGAACCGCGGCTTCAATGGCGCGAGTCGCTGCACCGACTGCCACAAGGTCTCCTCGGCAGCCGCATCGTTGGGAGGGAAAAACTCGAACGACACCTGCACCGGCCGGGTGACAGGCGGTTGCGCGGATTGAGAGTTGACGCTCGTCATGTTCACTCCTCCCTATGCGGCCACGCTCAGACGGGGCCGCAAACGGCCGACGGCCAGGATCAGATGCTGGGTAGCGGTTTCTATCGGCCGCAAACGCTCGCATTGCAGCCCCGCGTCCTGCAGCCAGCGGCGCAGTGTCTGCAGGGCGTTGCCCCCGCCAGCGGCGTCGCTTTCGAGCTTGTCGTAATCGTCGATCAGGACGAGCCGGCCGGCGGGACGCAGCTGGCGAACAGCCTCCTCGAGCACCGCTTCCGGCGACTTGGCTTCACTCAGCACGCGGTCCAAAGTCACCGTGTCGAAGGATTGAGGCGGAAAGGGCAGCGCGTACATGTCTCCAAGCTGCAGAACGCAATGCCTCAGCCCCGCTCCATGCACACTCGTGCGCGCAATGCGCAGGGCCTCCGGAGAGATATCGACGCCTATGGCCTGCTGAGCGTCGGGCGCCAGCCAGCGCAGGATTCGCCCGGTACCGGTACCAATATCGAGAAGATCTCCGATCGGCCCTTTTTCTGTTGTCTCCTGGCGCAACAGTTCACCGAGGGGAGCCTGTATTTCATTTTCCGAAGCCAACAATGACGGGCTTTCAGCATCCGCCTGCTTGAGCTGCCGGGTAGCGAGCGCGCCTCGCCGAGTGCGAACTTTGATGCTCCGTTCGCGATCGCGCTTCAGCGTCGCATCAGAGCCATCTGTCCAGGTCAGCAGCTGCTTTACCACCTCGACACCCGGGCCCTGAACCGGGGTCCGGTAATACACGCAGTGCCCCTCACGGAACCGCACCAGCAGCCCGGCGTCGCACAGGAGCTTCAAATGCCGCGAAACGCGCGGCTGGCTCTGCCGGACGACCTGGCACAGCTCGCCCACCGTCAGCTCCCCGTCCGAGCAAACGACCAGGAGCCGCAGGCGCGTGCCTTCGGCGGCGGCGCGCAGCACCTGGAGCACGTTCTGGAGGGGCGATGAAGTCGTCACGAAGTACTTAAAAATATAAAGATGTCTTTATGTACCAGCCTCGATGTGGGAACGCAACGCGTTTGTGAGCGGGGCGCGTCATAACTCCATACCCGGTCACAGTCTCGCACCGCCGCATGGGCAATCCCCGTGATGCGACCCAGGAAATCCAGAGAAAGGTGTTAAGTAAAAGAGCTACCAGTCAGTTGCTCACGCGGGCCAAGCCAACACCCGCGCAGGCTCCGGGTGGGAGAGATATCCACAATTTTCAATTCAGCCGTGCCGTGTCTGCCCTTGCCCCGGTTGGCGAACAGCTCCAAAGGTCTTAGTCACCATATGTTCGCCGGTTCTTGAAAATTGTGGGTATCTCTCCCACCCGGAGCCTGCGCCCAGCCCCGCCTGCCAGACCTCTTCAGGCAAGCTTCTTCTTCAGCAACTCGTTCAATTGCGCAGGATTGGCTTTCCCCTGCGTGGCTTTCATCACCTGGCCGACAAAGAACCCGAAGAGCTTGTCCTTGCCCGCCCGGTATTCGGCAAGCTGCCCCGGGTTGGCCGCCATCACCGCCTCGATCGCCCTCTCGATGGCGCTCGTGTCGGTGATTTGCCGCAACCCCTTCGACTCGATCACCGCATCCGCATCCTTGCCTTCCAGCCACATCGCTTCGAAAACTTCTTTGGCAATCTTGCCCGAGATCGTGTTATCGACGATGCGCACGAGCAGGCCTGCAAGGCGCCCGGTGTCGATGCGCGAGTCGGTGATATCCAGAGTGTATTTGTTCAGGGCACCGCCGAGGTCTCCCATGACCCAGTTCGCAGCGAGCTTTGACAGCGCCAATTTCTCCGCACCGGCCGCGCCCTTCTGCGCCCGCTCCCCCAGCGCACGCACCACCGCCTCGTAGTAGTCCGCCAGCTCGCGGCTCGCCGTCAGGACGCCGGCATCGTACGCGGACAAGCCGTAATCGCGGCCGAAACGCGCGGCTTTTTCATCGGGCAGCTCGGGCAGCGTCCGGCGCACGTCGTCGATGAAGGCCGCATCGATCGCCAGCGGCAACAGATCCGGATCCGGGAAATAACGGTAGTCGTTGGCTTCTTCCTTGGAACGCATGGACCGCGTCTCACCCTTGTCGGGGTCGTACAACCGCGTCTCCTGCACCACCTTGCCGCCGCCTTCGATCAGCTCGATCTGGCGCTCGACCTCGTAATTGATGGCCTTCTCGACGTAGCGGAAGGAGTTGAGATTCTTGATCTCGGCGCGCGTGCCGAATTTCTCCTGGCCCCTGGGCCGCACCGAGACGTTGGCGTCGCAGCGGAACGAGCCCTCCTGCATGTTGCCGTCGCAGATGCCCAGGTAGCGCACCAGGGTGTGGATCTTCTTCATGTACGCCACGGCTTCCTTGGCCGAGCGCATGTCCGGCTCCGAGACGATCTCCAGGAGCGGGGTACCTGCGCGATTGAGATCGATACCCGACCATCCCTCCAGGCCCTCGTGCAGGGATTTGCCTGCATCCTCCTCCAGATGCGCGCGCGTCACACCGATGGTCTTGCGCGTACCGTCGTCCAGCACGATCTCCAGCTTCCCCCCGGCCACCACCGGCAGCTCGTACTGGCTGATCTGATAGCCCTTGGGAAGATCGGGATAGAAGTAATTCTTGCGGGCGAAGACCGACCGGGGCGCGATGTGCGCGCCGATCGACAGACCGAACTTCACCGCCATCCGCACGGCCGCCCCGTTGAGCACCGGCAGCACTCCGGGATAGCCGAGATCGACGAGATTGGCTTGCGTGTTGGGCTGCGCGCCGTACGCGGTGGAGGAGCCCGAAAAGATCTTCGAGCGCGTCGCGAGCTGCGCGTGGATTTCCAGGCCGATGACGGTTTCCCAGGACATGTGCTCACTCATAGCCTTTGGGGGCCTGCGCATGCCAAGCCGTTTCCTGCTGATACACGTGCGCGGCGTTCAGCAGGCGCGCCTCGCTGAAGACCGGCCCGATGATCTGCAACCCCGCCGGCAGCGCGCCGATGAAGCCGCAGGGAATCGAAATCGCGGGCAGGCCGGCGAGATTGGCGCCGATGGTGTAGATGTCGTTCAGGTACATGGTGATCGGATCGTCGACCTTCGCGCCCAGCTCGAAAGCCGGCGTCGGTGTGGTGGGTCCCATGAGGACGTCCACCTGCTCGAACGCGCGCTTGAAATCATCGGCGATCAGCTGACGCACCTTCTGCGCCTGCAGGTAGTACGCGTCGTAGTAGCCCGCGGACAGGACATACGTGCCGGTCATGATGCGGCGCTTGACCTCCGCGCCGAAGCCTTCACCGCGACTTCGTTTGTACAGGTCGAGCAGGTCGTTGGGTTCCTCGCAGCGATGGCCGAAGCGCACGCCGTCGAAACGTGAAAGGTTCGAGGAGCACTCGGCCGGCGCGACGACGTAGTAAGTCGGCACCGACAACGGCAGGTTGGGCAGGCTGACCTCGACGGTGACGGCGCCGAGCTTGCGATAGACCGCCAGCGCGGCCTCGACCGGCGCGGCGGCAGCGGCGTCCAGGCCGGCGAAAAACTCCTTCAAAAGGCCTATTTTCAGGCCTTTCAGCGGACCATCGAGAAGCGCCGCATAGTCCGGCACCGGCTCCTCGACGCTGGTGGAATCGCGCAGATCGAAACCCGCCATGGCCCTCAACAACAGCGCCGCATCCTCCGCCGTTCGCGTCAGCACGCCGGCCTGATCGAGGCTCGAGGCGAAAGCGATCATCCCGTAACGCGATACGCGTCCGTAAGTCGGCTTCAATCCCACCAGGCCGTTCAAAGCCGCCGGCTGACGGATCGATCCGCCCGTGTCCGTGCCCGTCGTCGCCGGCACCAAACGAGCCGCCACCGCCGCGGCCGAGCCGCCCGAAGAGCCGCCGGGCACGCGCTGCAGGTCCCACGGATTGCGCACCGGCCCGTAGTAGCTGGTCTCATTGGAGGAGCCCATCGCGAACTCGTCCATGTTCGTCTTGCCGATGCTCACCATGCCCGCCGCATCGAGCCGCTCGACCACGGTCGCGTCGTACGGCGCGACGAAATTATCGAGCATGCGCGAGCCGCATGTCGTGCGCACCCCGCTGGTGCAAAAGATGTCCTTGTGCGCCAAAGGAATGCCCGTCAGCGGCCCGCCGCGTCCATCGGCCAGCGCGACGTCGGCTCGTCCGGCGCGCTCGAGCGCCTGCTGCGCCGTGACGGTGATGAAGGCGTTCAGCTGTGGATTGAACTTCTCCACGCGCGCGAGCGCCGCCTGCGTCAGCTCCACGCTGGAGAACTTTCGGGCCCGCAGCCCCTGGGCCAGTTGTGCGATCGTGAGCGTATGCATGTTTGTTCTAGATGGCCGTCGACAAAACCCGCGGCGCGCGTGAGCCGGGACAAACCCGCCGGGACCTCACTCGATCACCTTTGGCACCAGGTACAGTCCCGCCTGGACCTGCGCGGCGTTGCGCTGGTAGCGCTCCCTGTCGTCTTTTTCCGTCACTTCATCGGCCCGCAGCCGCTGCGTCTGCCCGCTCAGCGGATGCGCCATCGGCTGCACCCGCGCGGTATCGGCGGTCTTGAGCTGCTCGACGAAATTCATGATGCGCGAGAGGCTGTCGACATAGACTGGCAGCTGCTGCTCGGTGAGCTGCAGCCGCGCCAGATGGGCAATGTTCTCGACGTCTTTGCGAGTCAGGTTCATGGGCATTGTCGAACGATGGTGAAGAACGGCAGGAGGTGCTTCGGCGGCCCGGCGGGCCGGAAAAAAACGCGCGCAATCATACACCTTCGCCTTGCTCAAAGTCCTGCCCGTTGCTAGAGTACCGGCCACTTTTTAACCCCGTTTTCAAAGGCCTTTCGCGACATGTTCAAGCGCCTCAGAGGTTATTTCTCCAATGACCTCTCGATCGACCTGGGGACCGCCAACACGCTGATCTATGTCCGGGGTCGCGGCATCGTCCTCAACGAGCCTTCCGTCGTGGCCGTGCAGGATGAGCCGACGCGCGGTGGCAAGGTCATCGTCGCCGTGGGTGCCGAGGCCAAGAGCATGCTCGGCCGCACGCCCGGGCACATCACGGCGGTGCGCCCGATGAAGGACGGCGTCATCGCCGACTTCACGTACACCGAGAAGATGCTGCAGTACTTCATCAAGAAGGTACACGGCAACCGCCTCATCAATCCGAGCCCGCGCGTGCTGGTGTGCGTGCCGTTCGGGTCCACCCAGGTGGAACGGCGCGCCATCAAGGAAAGCGCCGAGGGCGCCGGCGCCCGCAGCGTCGATACCGTGTTCGAGCCGATGGCCGCCGCGGTCGGCGCCGGCCTGCCGGTCCATGAAGCGCGCGGCTCGATGGTGCTCGACGTCGGCGGCGGCACCTCGGAGGTCGCGGTGATCTCGTTGAACGGCATCGTCTATGCCGCGTCGGTACGCGTAGGCGGCGACCGCTTCGATGAGGCCATCAGCAGCTACGTCCGCCGCAACTACGGCATCCTCATCGGCGAGGCGACCGCCGAGCGCATCAAGCTCGAGATCGGCTCGGCCTATCCGGGCCAACAGGTGCGCGAGATGTCGGTCAAAGGCCGCAACCTCGCCGAGGGCGTGCCGCGCAGCTTCACGCTCAATAGCAACGAGATTCTCGAGGCCCTGCAGGAGCCGTTGCAGGGTATCGTGGGCGCGGTCAAACAAGCGCTCGAACAAACCCCGCCCGAGCTGGGCGCGGACGTCGCCGAGCGCGGCATCATCCTCACCGGCGGCGGCGCCCTGCTGCGCGACCTCGACAAGCTCCTGATGGAAGAGACCGGCCTCCCGGTGGTCGTCGCCGACGATCCTCTCACCTGCGTGGCCCGCGGCGGCGGCCGCATCCTCGAGCTCACCGAAGAACATGGTCCAGGCATGTTCGGTTTGGAATAGAGTCAGGACAGCACCGACCTCTCGGCGGAGCTCATGAGGGCGAGGGGGTTTGGGGCTGTGAGCTCCGCCCGGCACTGAATCCGAGGACACGTTGGTCACCTTCCGAGACTCCCGTCCAATCCTGAGCCGCGGCCCCGCTCCCGGCCTGCGTTTCTTCTTCTTCGCAGTGCTGTCTTTCACGCTGATGTGGCTCGACCAGCGCCAGCACTACCTCGAGCAGATCCGTCATGTCCTGTCGATGGCCACCTATCCCATCCAGGTGGTGGTCAGCTCTCCTGCCGCCGGCTGGAACTGGCTGAAGGAAAGTTTCACCACGCGCGACACGCTGCGCGAGGAAAACGCCGCCCTGAGCGTGCAGCTGAGGGCCGCCAACCTGCGGCTCATGCGCTTCGAAGCCCTCGAGCAGGAGAACCTGCGCCTGCGCGAGATGCGCGCCGCCACCACCGGCATCGCCGACCAGGTCGTCGTGGCCGAGATCATGCGTGTGGACATCAACCCGTTCCGCCACCGCGTCATCATCAATAAGGGCACAAGGGATGGAGTGTTCAGCGGCCAGCCTTTGCTGGATGCCAAAGGCGTCTTCGGCCAGGTTACGCGCGCCGGCGCATACAGCTCGGAAGTCATCCTGATCAGCGATACCGAGCACGCGATTCCCGTGCAGGTCAATCGCAATGGCCTGCGCACCATTGCGGTCGGCACCGGCGAGACGGCCCGCCTGAGCCTGCCGTTCCTGCCGACGAACGCCGACATCGAGGAGGGCGACCTGCTGGTGAGCTCCGGCCTCGGCGGCATCTTTCCGCCGGGCTACCCGGTCGGGACCGTCTCGCAGGTGAAGACCGAGACGGCGCAGCTCATGGCCGAAATTTCGGCCAAGCCCGCCGCGGCGCTCGACCGCGACCGGGAAGTGCTGCTGGTCTGGGTGAAGGAGCCTCCGCACGAGGACCTCTCCAAGGTGCCCACTCAGATCACTCCCCTCGGCAAACCACCAACGACCCCGCCCGCGAGGCCCGAAGCGAAGTCCGGAACCAAGTCGCAGCCGAAGCCCGGGGTCGAGGTTGAGTCCAAAGCTAAAGCCGAAACCGACGCCAAACCGTCGGCGCCAGCGGAGAAGCCACCGGCGGCCAAGCCGCAGGCAAAGCCGGAAACCAAACCGCAGGCCAGGCCATGAGCCGCCGCATGGAGCTGAACCGCCTCCCGATGGCGCTCACCCTGCTGCCGGCGCTGGTGCTCGACCTGATCCCGCTGCCGCATTGGGCCGAGATCGGCCGTCCCGATTTCCTCATCATCACCATGCTCTTCTGGTCGATCATGGTGCCGCGCGCGGGCGGCCTGACGCTGGCGTTCGCGTGCGGACTCGTCCTCGATATCTTCCAGGGCATCGTCCTCGGTCAACACGCCCTCGCCGCCTCGCTCGCGGGCTACCTCGCCGTGCGATTGCACCTGCGCATCCGCATCTTTCCGATCTGGCACCAGGCCCTCACGGTCTTCTGGCTCCTGGTGGTCTACCAGTTCATCCTGTTCTGGATCGACGGCATCTCCGGCCATCCGGTCAGCACCTATGAGCGCTGGATCCCGGCGCTCACCGGCGCGGTGCTGTGGCCGCTGTTCGCGGGCCTGCTGAGCCATGCGTATCAGAAGACATGAATACGCGCTTTCGCATCAAGGATCACTGGGCTGAGCAGCGGATGTTCCTGCGCCGCTCGCTGACGGGCGGCGCCGTCGTGCTGGCATTGATCGTCGTACTGGTGGCCAAGCTGGTGCACCTGCAGGTGATCCGCCACGACTACTATGTGCAGCTTTCGCAGGGCAACCGCGTCCGCATCGAGCCCGTGCCGCCCAACCGCGGCTTGATCCTCGATCGAAACGGTACGGTACTGGCGGAGAACCTGCCCGCCTACCAGCTCGAGCTGACGGCCGAACAAACGCCTGACATCGACGCCGCGCTGAAGAACCTGAACGCGCTCGGGCTGGTGGAGGCTGCGGCCATCCCGCAACTGCGGCGCACCATCCGCTCACGCCGCAGCTTCGAAGGCGTGCCGATCCGCCTGTGGCTCTCCGACGAGGAAGTGGCGTTGTTCGCCGTGCGCCGGCACAACTTCCCCGGCGTGGACATCCGTCCGCGCCTGACCCGCTACTATCCGCTCGGGCCGGCGGCGGTGCACGCGCTCGGCTACGTCGCGGCGATCAGCGAGCCCGATCTTGCGCACATCAACAAAGATGAGTACGCCGGCACCTCGCAGATCGGCAAGCTCGGCATCGAGGCCGCGTACGAGAGAAAGCTCCACGGGTCGCCGGGATTCCGCCAGATCCTGGTCAATGCCCAGGGACGCACGGTCGAACGCACCGGCTCGCTGCAGGCGGACCTGTCCGCCAAACCGGCCAGTCCGGGCGATGACCTGATCCTGAGCATCGACATGCGCGTGCAGAACGTGGCCGAAGAAGCGCTGAAGGGCCGGCGCGGCGCGCTGGTGGCTCTCGACCCGAACAACGGCAACGTCATCGCCTTCGTGAGCCTGCCGGGGTTCGATCCGAACGCCTTCGGCCGGGGCCTCACCACGGCTGAATACGCGGCGCTGCGCGACGACATCGACCATCCGCTGCTCAATCGCGCGCTGCGCGGGACGTACCCTCCTGGCTCCACCGTCAAACCGGAGATCGCCCTCGCGGGCCTCGCTTTCAACGCCGTGGATCCGGCGCAGCAGAAATTCTGCAACGGCCAGTGGCGCATGCCGGGCGTCAGCCGGCCGTGGCGCGAGGCGATCAGGGGTGGCGTACACGGCTGGGTGGACCTGGAAGAAGCGATCGGCCGCTCGTGCGACGTCTACTTTTATGGCCTGGCGGACAAGCTCGGCGTCGACCGCATCGCCGCCTCCCTCGCGCAGTTCGGCTTCGGACAGCTCACCGGCATCGACATTCCGGGCGAGAAACCCGGCATCCTGCCCTCGCGCGAATGGAAACAAAAAACCTTCTCGCGCGCCGAGGACCGCATGTGGTTTCCCGGCGAGACGGTGAACTTCGGCATCGGCCAGGGCTACATGACCGTCACCCCGCTGCAGCTCGCCAATGTCGCGGCCGCCATCGCCATGCGCGGCAGGCACTTCAAGCCGCGGATTGCCACCGGCATCCGGAACGCCAAAACCAACGTCGTGCAGCCGCTGCCGCTGCAACGGCTGCCGGAGGTCAAAGCCAAACCGGCGCATTGGCAGCTGGTCGTGGAAGGCATGACGAAAACGATGACCAAGGGAACGGCGCGCGCCGCCGGCGCCGGTGCGCCGTACACCATCGCCGGAAAGACCGGCACTGCGCAGGTCTTCAGCGTCGGCGTCGGCGAGCGCTACAACGAAAAGACGGTGCAGGAACGTCTGCGCGACCACAGCTGGTTCATCGCTTTCGCTCCCGTGGAGGAGCCGCGCATCGCGCTCGCAGTGATCATCGAGAACGGCGGCTATGGTTCGAGCGCCGCGGCGCCCGTGGCCCGCAAGGTCCTCGATGCCTACCTGGTGCCACCCCAGGACCCGGCCGCTTCCCCGACGAATGCCGCCGCCGGCGAGCGCAAGGCGGATGGCGGCGATGCGAACGCGAAGCCATCGCCCGCCCCCGCGCCATCCCAACCGGCGAGGCCGAAAGAGACACAGGAGCGCGCATGATCATCGACGGCGCGGAACCTTCCACAACCCGGCGCACGCTGACGTATTCCGCCCAGCTTCTCGGGAGGCTGCACCTGGACGGGCAGCTGCTGTTCGGCATCGCCGCCGTCACCTCCCTCGGCCTGCTCATTCTCTATAGCGCTTCCGGTCAGAGCCTCGACATGACGCTGGCGCAGTTCTACCGCTTCGGGCTCGGGCTCGTCGCGATGGTCGCGCTCGCGCAAGTGGCGCCGAAGTACCTGCGGATGTTCGCGCCCTGGATCTATGTACTCGGCGTGGTATTGCTGGTCGTGGTGGAAATCGTGGGCGACATCGGCAAGGGCGCGCAACGCTGGCTCGACCTGGGGCTGGTGCGCTTCCAGCCTTCGGAGATCATGAAGCTCGCGCTGCCGCTGATGTGCGCGTGGTTCCTGCACGAGCGCCCGCTCCCGCCTCGACTCGGCATCGTGCTGCTGCTGACGGCCTTCATCCTCGTGCCCGTCGGACTGATCGTGCTGCAGCCGGACCTCGGCACCAGCATCCTGATCGCCGCCTCCGGTTTCTTCCTGCTGTTCATGGCCGGCCTCTCCTGGTGGATCATGGTGCCGATCTTCGCGATCGGCATCGTCGGCGGCTGGTTCGTAGCCGATTTCGACCGCTGCGCGCACGCCTTCCATGACTATCAATGCCAGCGCGTGCAGACGCTCATCGATCCGACCACCGATCCGCTGGGCGCCGGCTACCACACCATCCAGGGTACGATCGCGATCGGCTCGGGCGGAATCTATGGCAAGGGCTGGATGAACGGCAGCCAGGCGCAGCTGGAGTTCCTGCCGGAGCGCTCCACCGACTTCATCTTCGCGGTGGTGGGCGAGGAATTCGGGCTGCTCGGACTACTGACGCTGTTGGGGCTGTACCTGTTCATCATCGCGCGGGGCGTATTCATGGCGCAGGAGTGCCAGGACACCTTTGCACGATTGGTCGCGGGGACGTTGAGTTTCACTTTCTTCGTCTATGTGTTCGTGAATGCGGGCATGGTGAGCGGGTTGCTGCCGGTGGTCGGGGTGCCGTTGCCGCTGGTGAGTTACGGGGGCACGTCGATGGTGACCTTGATGGCGGGGTTCGGTATTTTGATGTCGCTGCATTCGCATCGTAAGTTGATCAGCAGTTAGGTCGGGATGGTTATGAGTCGAAATCAGCGACTGTGGGGGAGATTTGTTCGGCCAAGTTACCCACAGTTTAAGGGAGGGATTCCCCATAAACTGTGGGTAACTTTCGCGCCCAAAACGGCGCCCGCACTTCCCTCGAATCACTCACGACCATGTTCTTCTTTGGCATCGATGCTGCTAATAGCCGTCGCAACACTCTTTTCTTACACTGCCGCCGCCTTCGACACCTCCCGCCCCGAAGTGCAATCCTTCATCACCCGCATGGGCGAGCAGCACCAGTTCGAGCGGGCCGCGCTGGAGACTTTGTTCCGCGACGCCCAGTGCCAGGACGCCATCCTGAAGGCCATCGCGCGCCCCGCGGAGAAAGTGCTGACGTGGCAGGAATATCGCGCGCGCTTCATCACCGACCAGCGCATTTCCCAGGGTGAGCAGTTCTGGCTGGAGCACCGCGAGCTGCTCGATCGCACCGAGCGCGCCTGGGGCGTGCCGGCGCAGTACATCCTGGCGATTTTGGGCGTCGAGACGCAGTTCGGCCGGCTGACGGGCCGCTATCGGGTGCTCGACGCGCTGGCCACGCTCGCATTCGACTACCCGCCGCGCTCGGAGTACTTCACCGCAGAGCTGGAGCAATATTTACTCCTGGCGCGCGAAGAGTCGCTCGACCCGCTCGGCCCGCGCGGCTCTTATGCCGGGGCCATGGGTCCGCCGCAGTTCATGCCGCGCAGCATCCGGCAATTCGCGGTCGACGCGAACGGCGACGGCAAACGCGACCTGTGGGAAGACTGGGCGGACATTTTCGGCAGCATTGCCAATTACCTCGTCATCCACGGCTGGGACAAGTCGGAAAAAGTAACCGTCCAATTGCCGCGTGAAGGCGACACCGAATCCAAGCCCACCGGCTCGCACAACTTCGACGTGATCATGCGCTATAACAAGAGCCCGCTGTACGCGATGGCGGTGCACGACCTCGCCGCCGAGCTGGCGAAGAAGGTATTCGCCGATGAATAGGCGCACGCCCGCCGGGCTCGCGGTGCTGGTGATGATCAGCGCCTGCAGCCAACCGGTGCGCCGCCCGCCTTCTCCCGCCGAAGTTCCGCCGACGCCCGCCGCCGCCACGGACGCCGTTCCCCACGATGAGCCGCGCAGCAAGAGCGGCAATCCGCCCTTCTACGAGGTGTTCGGCAAGCGCTATTTCGTCCTGCCCACGAGCGCCGGCTATCTCGAGCGCGGCGTGGCCTCGTGGTACGGACCGGGCTTCCACGGCAATCTCACCGCCAACGGCGAGAAGTACGACATGCACAGCATGACCGCGGCCCACAAGACGCTGCCGCTGCCGTGCTACGTGCAGGTCACCAACTTGAGCAACGGGCGCAGCGTAGTAGTGCGCGTCAATGACCGCGGGCCGTTCCATGACAACCGGCTCATCGACCTGTCGCGCCTGGCGGCGGAAAGGCTCGATGTGATCCGCAACGGCACGGCTCTGGTGGAGATACGCGCGATGTCTCCAAGCGGCAGCGCCGAGCCCCCATCTCGCCCACCCCTGCCCCCGCCACAATCGCTGTACATCCAGGCCGGCGCGTTCTCCGAACAAACCAACGCGGATGCCCTGGCGGCGCGCATCCGCAGGGCGGGGCTCGGTCCGGTCATCATTCGCAACGATCCTGTCAATGGGCGTACCCTATACCGCGTACGAGTCGGCCCCGTGCCCACCGTGGCCGAATTCGACCGCATCGCAGGAGTGCTCAGGGGCATCGGCGTCGCCGATGCCCAGCTGGCACCGGACTGAGGCACACGGAGGGATTTCCCATGACCGAGCGCACCGAACTCGCGCGCGCCGCGCAGCTGAACCCGCGCCGCCACACCACTCAGGCCCGAAGCATCGCCGAGCTGGTCGCCGAGCAGCTCCAGCACTTCGGCATCCCGCCCGATTCGGAGCACACTGCGCCGACCCGCGCGCAGCGGGTGGGAATTCGCCCGATCGCGCTATAAACTCCGGCTCTTTCTCCACGACGCGTACCGAGATCAGATGAAACCGACCAAAATCCGGGTCCCGATTCTTCTCCTGTTATTCACTTCGGTGGCCGCTCAGGCGGCCGATGTTCCCGTCCCGGCCCCGCCCCAGGTCCCGGCCAAGAGCTACATCCTGATCGACCATCACAGCGGCCGCGTCCTCGCCGAGCAGAATGCCGACCAGCGCATGGAGCCGGCCAGCATCGTGAAGCTGATGACCGCGTATGCGGTGTTCGACGCTCTGCGCTCCAACAAGCTCAAGATCGACGACCAGATCACCATCAGCGAGTACGCCTGGCGCAACGGCGGAGCGAAGACGGACGGCTCGACGACTTACCTCAAGCTCGGCAGCCAGGTCTCCGTGCAGGTGCTGCTGCAGGGAATGATCGTGCAGTCGGGCAACGATGCGACGATCGCCCTGGCCGAACGGGTGGGCGGGAGCGAAGCCACTTTCGCCTCGCTGATGAACAACTACGCGCAGAAGCTGGGGCTGACGAATTCGCACTTCGAGAACAGCACCGGCCTGCCCTCGCCCGGGACGTACATGAGCGCCCGCGACATCGTGACCCTGGCGCGCGCGCTGATCGCGGAGTTTCCCAAGTACTATCGCTACTACTCGCAGAAAGACTTCACCTGGAACGGGATCAAGCAGGGCAACCGCAACGGCCTGTTGACCCGCGACCCTTCGGTGGACGGGATCAAGACGGGGCACACCGTATCGGCGGGCTACTGCCTGGCCGCCTCCGCCAAACGTGACGGGATGCGGATGATCTCCGTCGTCCTCGGCACGACGTCATTCCGCGCGCGCGAGGACGCCAATCTCGCGCTGATCAACTACGGCTTCTCCTTCTTCGAGACCAAGCGCGCATACACGGCGCAGCGTCCGCTCGGCCAGGCCAAGGTGCGCAGGGCCGAGACCAGCCCGGTCGCCGTGGGACTGCATTCCAATCTCGACCTCACCGTGCCGCGCGGGCGGTTCGCCCAACTGAAGCCGGTAATCGTGCTCAAACCGAACCTGACGGCGCCGCTCTCCACACAGACGCAGGTCGGGGAGATCAAGCTCATGCTGGGCGATGAAACCGTCGCGGCGCGTCCGCTTTATCCGCTGAAAGACATCAAGGAAGGGGGTCTATGGACGCGGCTGGTGGACGGAATCAAATCCTGGTTCGACTAACGTCTCCCTTCGCCGCGAGCTTTATGCCTGAGCCCTTTCCTGTTTGTTATCTGAACGGCGAATACCTGCCGCTCGAGGACGCCCGCATCTCGCCGCTCGATCGCTCGTTCCTGTACGGCGACGGCGTGTACGAAGTGATGCCGGTGTACGCGGGCCGGATGTTCCGCTTTCGCGAGCACTTCGACCGGCTGGGCCGCAGCCTGGAGGGCATCTTGATGCGCCCGGTGCACGACCATGCGCAATGGGCGAAGATCTGCCAGACGCTCATCGACCGCAACGGCGCCGCGGATTCGTATCTGTATATCCAGGTGTCGCGCGGCGCCGAGTGGGGCCGCAACCACGCGCCGGCTCCGGACATCAAGCCCACCGTGTTCGCCTTCGCCGCGCCGCTGCCGCAAATTCCTCAGGAGAAAGTGACGCAGGGCGTGCCCGCGGTGACGGCCGAGGACATCCGTTGGGCCCGGTGCAATATCAAGGCCACGGCTTTGTTGGCGAACGTGCTGCTCAGGCAGCTCGCCGTGAAAGCCGGAGCGCATGAAACGATTCTGTTGCGCGATGGACTGTTGATGGAAGGAACGTCCACCACCGTCCATGTGGTCATCGGAGGAGAGATCCGCACGCCGCCGCGGGACACTCATCTGCTCCCCGGAGTCACTCAGGACGTCGTGACCGAGCTCGCCCAGCGCGCCGGCATCCCGACGCGCAGAGCGCAGGTGACGGAAGCGGAGCTGCGCGGCGCCGAGGAAATCTTCATCGCCGCCTCGACGTTCGGCACGCTGTCGGTCACGCGACTGGACGGCAAGCCGGTTGGATCGGGAGTGCCCGGGCCGGTGTGGAAGCGGATTTACTCGCTGTTCGAAGACTATAAGCGCGAGCTGGCGGGTACACCCGCATAGCCAGCGACCGGAGCTGCGAGCGAGCCCCGGCCGCCGGCGGATTCATCTCACAGCTCCAGCCTGAACCCGGCAAAGAACGTGCGCCCCGACGCCGGCTCGAGCGTGTTGGAGAACACGCGCGCGTAGTACTGGCGGTCGGTGATGTTGGCCACGCCGCCGGTCAGACGGACGTTCGACCCCACTTTGAACTCACCTGACAGGTCGAACACCACGTAAGACGGCGTCTTCGCTGGCAGATAGGTGAGCCCACCGGGCGTACCGAACGGCAGGTTGCTGTCCTGCCAGAAGGAAGAATCCACCGCCTGCATGTTCAGCGCCACCTTGAACAGGTCGTCCTGACGCCAGTTGACGCCGAGACGGCCGATGTAGTCCGGCGCGAACGCCGGCTCGCTGCCCGCGAGGCCGCGCGAGCTGGAGGTGAACTCCGCGTCCAGCAGGCTCAGGTTGCCGTAGATCTCCAGATGTTTGTTGGTGGCTTGCGGCTCGAGCAGCGTCATGAGGTCGTAGTGAACCTCCACCTCCAGGCCGCGGCTGCGGGTGTCGCCGGTGTTCACGTTGATGGCATCGGTCGGATCGGGAGTCGAGGTCACAGCCTGGCTCTCGATGCGGTCCTTGACGTCCACCTGGAACAAGCTGATGTCGTAGTAGAAGCCCCGCTTCGGCCAGCCGTGCACGCCAGCCTCGTAGCTGATCGACTTGGTCGGGTCGGGATTGTTCAGCGCGACGTTGGTGTTGCCGAAGGGGCTCGCCACGTCCAGGTAGCGCAGCGGACGAAAGCCCTGCGAGATATTCACGTAAGTCTCGTTGCCGCGGCCGAAATCGTTGCCGAAGCCCAGGCCGAACAGCGGCAGGTCCTTGCGATAAGCGCGGTCGAGGAGCGGGCGGGCCGTGGGCACGACGTGCTCGTTGACATCGAGCTTCTCGTACTCGTAGCGGAACGAAGGCACGACATGGAAGCGATGGAAGCGGAACACGTTCTCGGCGAAGAAGGCGCCGTAAGTGGTCTCGCGATCCTGGTCCAGTCCGACCGTGCCGGTCCGCTGGTTGCGGCCCACCGCAATATTGCCCGCCCCCGCATAGTTGTAGCGCAGCCAGGGTGCGGTCGAGCGATACCCGGTGACGCCGAAGGTGAAGGCGTTGGCGCGGCTCCACCTCAGCCGGTAGCGCGTGTCCAGGCCGGTGTAGTGGAAACGCTCGATGCTGAGCGTCGAGCTGGTCGGCTGCGCGGGCGGCACGATGTTCGGGCTGGTGCGCTGGTCGAGATCCTCGTACCCGCTCCAGAGTTTGCTGATCAGCAGGCCCTTCTCGCCGATGGTGCCTTCATAAGTCAGCACGCCGGTGTAGCGGTTGAGCCAGGTGTGATTGTTCGGCGCGACGGTGAGGTCCGGATCGGCGACCCACTGCGTGTACGACATCCGGCCCGCGTCGCCGGAATTGACGGCGTAGCCGTGGAAATCGAAGCTCAGCTTATGGTCTGCGTCGAAACGATAGCCGACGTGCAGATCGCTGCTGTCCAGGTCGTAGTCGCCGTTCTTGCGGCGGCCATCGGACTGGCGATGGTGATAGGACAGCAGGTAGTTCCACGCGCCGGAGGTGCCCGACAGCTGGTTGTAGGTCGAGTACAGCGCATCGCTCCCGCCGACCTGCTCGGTGAAGCCGGTCAGCTTGTGATCCGGATCGGGCTGGCGCGAGATGAAATTGATCACCGGCTGGGGCTCGGGCCCGTACAACAAACCGGAGCCGCCGCGGATCAGCTGCACGGAGCTCACGCTCTGCGGCACCGGGATGTAGTAGAGCGTGGGGAAGCCGATCCAGTCGCTCAGCAGCGGGATGCCATCCTGCATCACCATCACGAACTCGCTTTCCTGCGGATTGCCGATGCCGCGATAGCTCAAGTTGAGCTGGTCGGGATTCTGCTGCTCGGAGATGAATACGCCCGGCAGGCGCGCGAATATCTCGCGCTGGTTGTTGTCGATCACCGGCGGCTGGTCGTCGAGCTGGACGACCGAGGTCTTCTTGGTGACCGTGAGCATGGCGCCGTCCACCTCGGGCAGCGTGTGCTTGTAGCGCGTTTCGCTGTTGATCAGCCACGGCTTGTCCTGCACGAGCACCTGCTGGTTGTCGTCCTTCGTGCCTTTGTCCCGCGCGCTGTCCGCCGGATCGGCGCCGGCGACGGCGGGTCCACAGACGGAGCACGCCGCGAACAGCGCCCCGGCGAGAACCCGGCAGAGAACCCGGGAGAGAACAATATGCGACAGCCACGACGGCCGCGGCGAATACGTTTGTCGTTGCATCAACGGCTCCTCACCGATCGTTGAAAATCAGTGAACAAGGGTGGCCGTCGGCCGGTGCTACTACCAGATCTCGTAATTGCGGACGGGACTCACTGTAGCAGGCGCACTACAGCTTCGGTGATGGCGTGCAGCGATTGCAGGTTGAAACTGGCGCCGATCATGGCCGCCACGAAGGCCAGTCCGCAGGCGGCCTGCAGCCAGCTCCGTTGCTCGGCCGAGAGACGGGGCCGAGGCTGGGCGGCCGGGCGCAGGAGCCTGCCGACCCGGTGAGCGACTCCTTCACCGCGATACAGTGCCATGGCGGGAAACCGCTGCACCTCGCGGGCGCGCACCATCCGCGCGACTTTCAGCAGCGCCGAGGCGAGATCCAGGCGGGCGCCCGCGCGCGCCACTTCGTCGTCCGCGGCCTCTTCGGAGGCCTGCGCCCATGCGCGATCGAGCTTCCCGGCCAAAGGCGTCCAGGCGAGCAGGTCGGGAGCACAATGCATGAACAAACGTTGCAGGTTGTCCCGGTGCCGCACATGCGTAAGCTCATGGGCCAGTATCGCGCGCAACTCCCGCGTCGAGCAGCGCTCGATCACCCGGCGCGCAACATACAACCGTGGAGAGACCACGCCCACGACGGCGACCACCGGGAACTCGGCCTCGATCACGAACGCGGGGATCGGCGAGCCGGCGATGGCCAGCGGCCGCGCGCTGCGGCTCCAGACCTTTACCAGCCGGCGCGTGGCCAGCATGGACCGCAAGCCGCGCACGGCGCCATAAGCGAGGATGGAAGAGGACCAGACACCGAGCACGAACATCTCGAAGCTGATTTCTTCCTGCACGTTGCCCGGTTCGTGGCGATAGAACGCGGGCACGAAAAGCGCCGCTACGAAGAGGACCGATGCCGTGCTGGGGAGCGCGCGCAGCAGCAGGAATCGATGGGCCAGCTCCCGCGGCGGAGCATCGGCATGCAGCCAGTGCAGCCCCGCGCCCACGGCGAGCGATGCCAGCAGATTCACGGCACCGAATGCCAGCAGCGCCAGGCAGGCGACAAACAACAGCTGGCTCATGTGGCCTGCTCCGGCGCCCGCTTGGCGCGCGCGCTGCGCCGGCCATTCTTCAGGCGACGCTGCTCCAGCAGGACCTCCAGCTCATCGAGCAGCATCTCGTCGCGCTCACCCACCGCTTCGACAAAGCTGGACAGCAGGGGGCGCGTACCGGTACTGCCGCCGATCAGGCTCTCGAAGACATCGGCCGCCAGCCTCGATTGCAGCTCCTCGCGGCTGAAGCGCGCTGCGTAGAAAAACGCCCTGCCCTGTTTGGTGCGCACGAGCATCGCCTTCTTATACAGGCGATCGAGGGTCGTCATCAGGGTGGTGTAGGCGACCGCGGGAAAATCCTCCTGCACGGTCTTCACGTTGACGGCGGCCGGACGCTTCCACAGCGCCTCGAGCACACTCAGCTCCAGCGGCCCGAACACCGAGGACAGGGTCTCACGGCTCGGGGCCGGGGGCTCGCCGCCCGGCTTGAGGAATCGATCAAAGGCTCGGATCAAGGGACCCACGCGCGCGGTACTCCGGCTTGCGCTACGGAGTGCAATAGACGCATCCCGATGCGATCAGTTCCATCATCCGAGGGTACTGCCGCCCCACAAGCGATTTGTCCTACAAGTCCGCTGGACCGGCCGCCTGCCACGTCCTCAGGGGGTCGGCGCGGGTCCGGCAAACGGCTGGACTACTTGTGCCCTTTCTTCTTGGCGACCTTCTTTGCGGGCGTTTTCTTTGCGGTCTTCTTCCTGGCCGCGCTCTTGGCGGCGGTCTTCCTGGCCTTGCGCGGGGCTTCTTCACCGGCTTTGGCTGCGGCTTCAGCTTCAGCGTCTGCCTCTGCGGCGGCCTTCTTCCCCTTGGACTTCTTGCCCGATTCCTGCGCCTCGTCCTGCGATGCGGAGTCCTTCCCGCTCTCAGCGGACACGGGCTCCGGCCGGTCGACGAGCTGCATCAGCGCCATCGGGGCCGAGTCGCCCGGCCGCGGCATCATATGCAGGATGCGCGTGTAGCCGCCCGGCCGGGACTGATAGTGCGGCCCCAGGTCGGCGAATAGTTTTTCCACCACTTCCACGTCGCGCAGCTGCGCGAAAGCGCGCCGGCGGGCGGCGTCGCTGTCGCTCTTGGCCAGCGTGATCAGGGGCTCGACGACTCGCCGCAGCTCCTTGGCCTTCGGCAGGGTCGTGCGGATGGTTTCGTGACGCAGCAGGGACGCGGCCATATTGCGCAGCATGGCATGCCGATGCGGCGCGATGCGGCTGAGTTGGCGGCCTGAGAGATGATGGCGCATATGGATGGATCGCTTGTTTGTTCAGCATCGGCGCCCGGACCAGGCGCCCTCTACCCTCGCGGGCGTTACCCCCGGCCCTCTCCCGCATGCGCGCGAGAGAGCCGATGACCGTTAGATGACGTCGCGCTCGTCCTCGCGCTTCAGCCCCTGCGGCGGCCAGTTGTCCAGCCGCATGCCGAGGGTGAGGCCGTGGCTCTCCAGCACTTCCTTGATCTCGGTGAGCGACTTCTTGCCCAGGTTCGGCGTGCGCAGCAGCTCCACCTCGGTGCGCTGAACCAGGTCGCCGATGTAGTGGATGTTCTCGGCCTTGAGGCAGTTGGCGCTGCGGACCGTCAGCTCCAGCTCGTCCACCGGACGCAGCAGGATCGGATCGAACTGCGTTTCCACCGCCTTCGAGGCGCCCTCTTCCTGGCCCTGCAGATCGACGAACACCGAGAGCTGGTCCTTGAGGATGCCGCCGGCGCGCCGGATCGCTTCCTCCGCGTCGATGGTGCCGTTGGTCTCGATGTCGATGATCAGCTTGTCGAGATCCGTGCGCTGCTCGACGCGGGTGCTCTCGACCGTGTACGTCACGCGACGCACCGGCGAGAAGGACGCATCGAGCTGCAGCCGGCCGATCGGGCGGGTCTGCTCCTCGAACGCGAGCTGCTGGGCCGCCGGACGGTAGCCGCGGCCGCGCTCGACCTTCAGCGACATGTTCAGCTCGCCGGCCTTGGTGAGGTTGGCGATCACTAGGTCCGGATTGAGCACTTCGACGTCATGGTCGGCGGCGATGTCGCCGGCCGTGACCGGGCCCGGGCCTTTCTTGTGCAGACGCAGCTCCGCGGTGTCGCGGGTATGCATGCGCAGCGCGATCGATTTGAGGTTGAGCAGGATGTCGACCACGTCTTCCTGCACGCCCTCGACGCTGGTGTACTCGTGCAGCACGCCTTCGATGTCTGCCTCGGTAATCGCCGCGCCCGGCATCGACGACAGCAGCACGCGCCGCAGTGCGTTGCCGAGGGTATGGCCGAATCCGCGCTCGAACGGCTCGATCACCACGCGCGCATGGCGCGAAGTGAGCGGCTGCACTTTGACGACGCGGGGCTTCAGGAACTCGGAAACAGATCCCTGCATGGGGTTCACCTGCTTTAGCTGACTTACTTCGAATACAACTCGACCACCAGGCTCTCGTTGATGTCCGGCAGGATCTCATCCCGCTCCGGCACCGACTTGAGCACGCCGGTCATCTTCTTCTCATCGACCTCGACCCAGTCCGGGAAGCCCACCTGGGCCGCGATCGCCAGCGCGGACGTGATGCGCAGCTGCTTCTGCGATTTCTCGCGGACCGACACCGTGTCGCCGGCCTTGCACTGATAGGACGGAATGCTCACTGCCTTGCTGTTCACCGTGATCGCCTTGTGGCTGACCAGCTGCCGCGCTTCGGCGCGCGTGGCGGCGAAGCCCATGCGGTAGACGATGTTGTCCAGCCGGCACTCCAGCAGCTGCAGCAGCGTCTCGCCAGTAGCGCCCGGACGGCCGGAGGCGCGCTTGTAATAGTTGCTGAACTGGCGCTCGAGCACGCCATACATGCGGCGCAGCTTCTGCTTCTCGCGCAGCTGCAGGCCGTAGTCGGACAGGCGGCTCTTGCGCTCGCCCTTGATGCCGCCCGGCGGCACCTGGAACTTGCACTTGGACTCCAGCGGCTTGACCGCGCTCTTCAGGAAGAGATCGGTGCCTTCACGCCGTGCCAGTTTGCACTTCGGACCCAGGTAACGTGCCATGAGCTTCTCTCTAGCCTCTCTAAGTTAGACGCGCCGCTTCTTCGGCGGGCGGCAGCCGTTGTGCGGAATCGGGGTCACGTCCTCGATGTGCGTGACCTTCAGGCCGCAGGCGTTCAGCGCCCGCACCGCGGACTCGCGCCCGGGGCCGGGACCCATCACGCGCACTTCGACGTGCTTCAAACCGTGCTCCTGCGCCGCCACGCCCGCCTTCTCGGCCGCGACCTGCGCCGCGAACGGCGTGCTCTTGCGCGAGCCGCGAAAGCCGCAGCCGCCGGCGGTCGCCCAGGACAGCGTGTTGCCCTGGCGATCGGTGATGGTGACGATGGTGTTGTTGAAGGACGCATGCACGTGCGCGATGCCCTCGAGCACGTTCTTGCGCACCTTCTTGCGCTGTTTGGCGGCCGCTGCCGCCGCGCCGGTTCCGCTCGCCGCCGCGCCACCACCACTCGCCGGTTTCTGTTGTTCAGCCATACGAATCCAAACCTCTGGGGGAACTTATGCCTTGCCCGCCGGCGCCTGCAGTTTGATCGCCGCCTTGCGCGGGCCCTTGCGCGTGCGCGCGTTCGTACGGGTACGCTGACCGCGCAGCGGCAGGCCTTTGCGATGGCGGATGCCGCGATAGCAGCCGAGGTCCATGAGGCGCTTGATGTTCATGGACACTTCGCGGCGCAGATCGCCCTCGACGGTGATCTTGGCGATCTGCGAGCGCAGCTCGGCCACCTCGGGCTCGGTGAGGTCCTTGACCTTGGTCTGCGGCTTGACGCCCGCGGCCGTGCAGATCTTCCCCGCGCGGCTGCGGCCGATGCCGAAGATGTGGGTCAGGCCGACCACCACATGTTTGTTCATCGGGATGTTGATACCCGCTATACGAGCCATGCTTTTTACCCCTGCCGTTGCTTATGCCGCGGATCGGTGCAGATGATGTAGACCACCCGCCGCCGGCGCACGACTTTGCAGTTCTTGCAGATCTTCTTCACCGATGGACGCACTTTCATGACGGCTTCCCATATCCACGCAGATTCGCTTTCTTCATCAACCCTTCGTACTGGTGGGACATCAGGTGCGCCTGCATCTGCGCCATGAAGTCCATCACCACCACCACCACGATCAGGAGGCTGGTGCCGCCGAACTGGAACGGTACGTTGCCCTGGACCCGCAGAATCTCCGGGAGGATGCAGACTGCGGTCACGTACAGCGCACCCCACAGAGTCAGCCGGGTGAGCACCTTGTCGATGTATTCGGCGGTCTGCTGGCCGGGGCGGATGCCGGGGATGAAGGCGCCCGACTTCTTCAGGTTGTCCGCCGTCTCGCGCGAATTGAACACCAGCGCGGTATAGAAGAACGCGAAGAAGATGATCAGCGTCGCATACAGCACCAGGTGCAGCGGCTGGCCGTAACCCAGTGCGGCCGAGACCTGCTGCAGAATGTTCTGCGCCATCGTCGGCTGCGCACCGGCGCTCGTGCCGAAGAAGCTGGCCAGCGTCGCCGGGAACAGCAGGAGCGAGGAGGCGAAGATCGGCGGGATGACGCCCGACATGTTGATCTTGAACGGCAGGTGGCTGCTCTGGCCGGCGTACATGCGGCGCCCGACCTGGCGCTTCGCATAGTTCACCGTGATGCGCCGCTGCGCGCGCTCCATGAACACGCAGAACGCCGTGACGCCGACGATGACGATCAGCAGCACGAGCGCGAACACACCCTGCATTTCGCCCGACGAGACCTGCGTCAGCGTGGAGCTGACCGCATTCGGCAAGCCCGCGACGATGCCGGAGAGGATGATCATCGAGATGCCGTTGCCGATGCCGCGCTCGGTGATCTGCTCGCCGAGCCACATCAGGAACATCGTGCCGGCCGTCATCGTGATCGTGGCGGTGAACAGGAACTGCATGCCGGGGCTGATGACCATGTTGCCGTTCTGCAGAGCGACAGCGGCGCCGAATCCCTGGAATGCCGCCAGGCCGACCGTGCCGTAGCGGGTGTACTGCGTGATCTTGCGGCGGCCCGATTCGCCTTCCTTTTTCAGCGCGGCCAAAGACGGCACCACCACCGCCATCATCTGCACGATGATCGACGCGGAGATGTAAGGCATCACGCCCATGGCGAAGATGCTCAGGCGCTGCAGCGCGCCGCCGGAGAACATGTTGAAGATCCCGAGGATGGTGCCCGCCTGGTCTTGGAAGAAGCGCGCGAGCGCCACCGGATCGATGCCCGGCACCGGAATGAAGGTTCCGATGCGGTACACGATCAGCGCGCCGATCAGGAACATCAGGCGGCGGCGCATCTCGGTGAGACGCGTCGCTTCGCCGAATGCCGCGGCGGGACCGGTTGTCGCTGGAGTCGCCATGTCGTTGGTCTGCTCGGTCTTCTCTCTAGCTCTTACAACTCTTATCTGAACTTTTTACTCTTCCAGCTTGCCGCCGGCCGCTTCGATCGCCGCGCGAGCGCCCTTGGTGGCCGCGATGCCTTTGAGGTGGACGGCCTTCTTCAGCTCGCCCGACAAAATCACTTTGGCGCGCTCGGTATGCGCGGGCACGACATTCGCTTCGATCAGCGCCTTCAGGTCGATGACCTCGGCCTTGATTTGCGCCAGCTCATCGAGGCGAACTTCCGCGCGCGTGCGGATGATCGGCGAGCGGAAGCCGAACTTCGGCAACCGGCGCTGCAACGGCATCTGGCCGCCTTCGAATCCGACCTTGTGGTAGCCGCCCTTGCGCGCGCGCTGACCTTTGACGCCGCGGCCGCAGGTCTTGCCCTGGCCCGCCGAAGCGCCGCGGCCGACGCGCAAGCGTGCACGCTTGCTGCCCGGCGCCGGTTTCATGTCGTTCAGTCGCAGGCTCATCGCCCTTCCTCCACTTTCAGCAGGTGTCCGGCGCTGCGGATCATGCCGCGATTTTCCGGCGTGTCTTTGACCACCACGCTCTGCCGGATCCGCCGCAGGCCCAGGCCATGCACGCTGGCGATCAGGCTCTTAAGCTGCCCGGCCGTGCTCTTGACCAGCGTCACTTTGATCTGCGCGCCGCTCATGCCGCGCTCGCTCCGAGGATCTCCTCGACCGTCTTGCCGCGCTTGGCCGCGATTTCTTCCGGCGCGCGGATACTGAGCAAAGCATTCATGGTCGCGCGCACCACATTGATCGGGTTGCGCGAGCCATAGCTCTTGGCCAGCACGTTGCGCACGCCCGCGCACTCGAACACCGCGCGCATCGCGCCGCCGGCGATCACGCCGGTGCCGCTGGCCGCGGGCTGCATGAAGACGCGCGTCGCACCGTGCGTGCCCTTGGCGGCGTAGTGCAGGGAATCGTTGCGCAAGCCGACCGTGATCAGGTTCTTGCGCGCCTGCTGCATCGCCTTGGCGATGGCCACGGGCACCTCGCGCGCCTTGCCGTAACCGAAGCCGACGCGCCCTGCGCCATCGCCCACCACCGTCAGCGCGGTGAAGCCGAATTGACGGCCGCCCTTCACCACTTTGGCGACGCGGTTGACCGCTACCAATTTCTCGAGGAGCTCGTCGCCGGTCGTCGGTTTATCAACTCTGGCCATGTGCCTTACCCTGTCTCAGACAGATGATTCTCAAAACTTCAGCCCGTGCTCGCGCGCTGCATCGGCCAGCGCCTTGATGCGGCCGTGATACCGGAACCCGGAACGATCGAACGCAACCTGCTCCACTCCGGCCGCCTTGGCGCGTTCAGCAATAGCCTTGCCCACCGCCTTGGCCGCCTCCACGTTGCCGGTCGCCTTGAGCTCCTTGCTCACTTCTTCCTGCACGGTCGACGCAGCCGCCAGCACGCGTCCGCCGGAGGCGTCGATGATCTGCGCATAGATGTGCTGCGGCGTACGGTGCACGCTCAAGCGCGTGACACCCAGCTCGCGAATCTTGGCGCGGCTGCGCGCGGCGCGGTTCAATCGTTGTGACTTCTTGTTCATAAGTGCTGCTGCAAGAGGTAACGGCGGCCGTTACTTCTTCTTGGCCTCTTTCAATTCGATCTTCTCGTCCGAATAGCGCACGCCCTTGCCCTTGTACGGCTCCGGCGGACGGAACCCGCGGATCTCGGCGGCCACCTGGCCGACTTTCTGCCGGTCGATGCCCTTGATGACGATCTCCGTCTGGCTCGGGCACTCGATGGTCACGCCCTCCGGGATGGGGAAGGCGATGGCATGCGAGAACCCCAGCGTAAGATTCAGCATTTTGCCCTGGATGGCAGCGCGGTAGCCGACGCCGACCAGCTCCAGCTTGCGGTCGTACCCTTTGGTGACGCCGTGGACCATGTTGGCCAGGTGTGCGCGCGTGGAGCCGGCCAGCGCGTTGGTACCCTCGACGGCCTTGTCGACTTTGATGGCCAGCTTCTGCTCCTGCTGCACCACCTGGATGCCGGGCCTCAACGGCAGCGAGAGGCTCCCCTTGGCGCCCTTGATGGTGATCTCATGCGGGGCGGCGGTGAACGTCACGCCCTGCGGCAGCACGACCGGATTGTTGGCGACTCTGGACATGTCTCAGCTCACTATGCAGAGCACTTCGCCGCCCTGGCCGGCTGCGCGCGCCTGTTTGTCGGTCATCACGCCCTTGGGCGTCGACACGATCACCGTGCCCATGCCGCCCAGGATCTTCGGCAGATCGTCGCGCCCGCGGTACACGCGCAGGCCCGGCCGGCTCACCCGCTCGAGCCGGTCGATGACCGGCTTGCCTTCGTAGTACTTCAGGCGGATGTCGATGCGGCGCTTGCCGTCATCGCTGTTGACCGCGAAGTCCTCGACGTAACCTTCGTCTTTCAGCACCTTGACGACGGCGATCTTGAGCTTCGAGGCGGCGGCGCTGACTTCAGCCTTGCCGACGGCCTGGGCGTTGCGGATACGGGTCAACAGGTCCGCGATGGGATCACTCATGCTCATGGGTTCACCAACTTGCCTTGCTCAGGCCCGGAATCTCCCCGCGCATCGCCGCTTCGCGCAGCTTCGTGCGCGCCAAGCCGAACTTGCGATATACCCCGCGCGAGCGGCCGGTGACCTGGCATCGGTTGCGGATGCGGATCGGATTGGAATCGCGCGGCAGGGACTGCAGTTTCGCCTGGGCGACCGCGCGCGCCTCCGCACTGGTCTTGGGGTTGCGGATGGTCTCTTTCAATTGCGCGCGCCTGGCGTAGAACTTCTTCGCCAGCTTCGAGCGGCGCTTCTCGCGCTCGATCATGTTGGTCTTCGCCATTGCCTGTGCCGCCTGTCTTTTGCCTTAACGCCGGAACGGAAAATTGAACGCTTCGAGCAGGGCCCGTCCTTGTTTGTCGTCCCGGGCCGTCGTGGTGATGGTGATGTCCATGCCGCGCAGCTGGTCGATCGCGTCGTAGGCGATCTCCGGGAAAATGATCTGCTCCTTCACGCCCATGCTGTAGTTGCCCCGGCCGTCGAACGAGCGCGACGGCAAGCCGCGGAAGTCGCGGATGCGCGGCACGGCCACGTTGATCAGCCGGTCGAGGAACTCGTACATGCGCGCGCCGCGCAGCGTGACCTTGCAGCCCAGGGGCATGCCGTCGCGCACCTTGAAGGAGGCGATGGCTTTGCGGGCACGCGTCACCAGCGGCTTCTGCCCGCTGAGCTTGGTCAGGTCCGCGACCGCGTTGTCGACGATCTTCTTGTCGGCCACCGCCTCGCCCACGCCCATGTTGATCGTGATCTTGGTGATCCGCGGCACTTCCATGGGATTGGACAGGCCCAGCTGTTTCTGCAGCTCGGGTAGGATCTTCTGGCGGTACTCGGTTTGCAAACGTGCTGGCATAAGGTTTCGCGCTCCTCACCCCTGCGGGTCAGGCGTCGACGACCTCCTTGTTGGACTTGAAGAACCGCACGCGCTTGCCGTCGCCCAGCGTGCGGATGCCGACCCGGTCGGCCTTCTTGGTCGCCGGATTCCACAGCGCCACGTTGGAGACGTGCAGCGGCACTTCCTTGTCGACGATGCCGCCCTGGACCTGGCGCTGCGGATTGGGCTTCTGGTGCTTCTTCAGCACGTTCACCCCTTCCACCAGCACGCGCGCGTCCGGCAACAATTGCAGGATGGTGCCGCGACGGCCTTTGTCACGGCCGGCGATCACCACCACCTCGTCGCCTTTCTTCAGTTTCTGCATGGCTCACGGCACCTCAGGTCTGTCATTCATCTCACAGCACTTCGGGTGCCAGGGAGATGATCTTCATGAACTGAGCGGTTCTCAGCTCGCGCGTCACGGGCCCGAAAATGCGGGTGCCGATCGGCTCCAGTTTGTTCGTCAGCAGCACGGCGGCGTTGCCGTCGAAGCGGATCAGCGAGCCGTCCTGGCGCCGCACGCCGCGGCGGGTGCGCACGACGACCGCGTCGTAGACCTCGCCCTTCTTGACCTTGCCGCGCGGGATCGCGTCCTTGATGCTGACCTTGATGACGTCGCCCACCTGGGCGTAGCGCCGGCGCGAGCCGCCGAGCACCTTGATGCACATCAGCGTGCGGGCGCCGCTGTTGTCGGCTGCGTTGAGCATGGTGCGCATTTGGATCATGGTCCGCTCCTTTAATCCGCAGTCGCGCGTTCGACGACGCGCAGCAGACGCCACGACTTGCGCCGCGACAGGGGCCGGCAGGGCGTGATCATCACCAGATCGCCTTCCTTGCACTCGCCTTTCTCATCGTGCGCGAGCAGCCGCGTCGTGCGGCGGATGTACTTGCCGTACGTCGGGTGCTTCATCAGGCGCTCGATCTCGACCGCGATGGTCTTGCTCATCTTTGCGCTGCTGACGCGGCCGGTGAGCGTGCGCTCGCCTGCAGCGGCGGCGGAGCCCGTCTGGCCGGTTGTGGTCGTCTCGCTCATCAAGCTCTACCTTTGGCCTGCGCAGCCGCCTTCTCACCCAGTACCGTCTTCAAGCGCGCGATGTTGCGCCGGACCTTCCCCCACTGATCGGGCTTGGGCGGTTGACCCGCGGCCTCGCCCATGCGCAGGTTGAACTGCTCGCGGCGCAGCTTCATCAGCTCCTCGGTCAGCTCCGCGGGCTGTTTCCCGCGCAGATCTTTCGCTTTCATCACAGCACCTGCCGCCGCACGAACATGGTGGATACCGAGAGCTTGGAGGCGGCCAGGCGGAACGCCTCGCGGGCGATGGCCTCGTTCACCCCTTCCATCTCGAACAGCATCTTGCCGGGCTGCACGCGGGCCACGTAGTACTCTACGTTGCCCTTGCCGCTGCCCATGCGCACTTCCAGCGGCTTCTTGGTCACCGGCACGTCGGGGAACACACGGATCCACAGCTGGCCGCCGCGCTTCACATAGCGCGAGACCGCACGGCGAGCCGCCTCGATCTCACGGGCGGTCATGCGCCCGCGGCTGGTGGACTTCAGGCCCCACTCGCCGAACGCGACGGCGCTGCCACGATGGGCGAGCCCGGCGTTGCGGCCTTTGAACTGTTTGCGGAACTTGGTCCGCTTCGGCTGCATCATGTGGCGGGCGCCTCCTGCGCTGCGGGCTGCTCTACCGCTGTCTTGTCGGCCGTCTTATCAGCCGGCTTCTCGCCTGTCTCGGCAATCATTTCCTCGACCTTCGGCTTGTCGAACACCTCGCCCTTGAAGATCCAGGCCTTCACGCCGATCACGCCGTAGGTGGTCTTCGCCTCCGCCAGCCCATAGTCGATGTCGGCCCGGAAGGTGTGCAGCGGAATGCGGCCTTCACGGGTCCATTCCGTGCGCGCGATCTCCGCGCCGTTCAGGCGGCCGGAAACGCGCACCTTGATGCCGAGCGCGCCGCTGCGCATGGTATTGGTCACCGCGCGCTTCATGGCGCGACGGAACATCACGCGCTTCTCCAGCTGCTGGGCGATGCCTTCGGCCACCAGCTTGGCATCGAGCTCGGGCTTCCTGATCTCGGAAATGTTCAGGCGCACGTCGGCGACCGGCATGTTCATCAAGTTCGCCACCTGCACGCGCAGCTTCTCGATGTCCTCACCCTTCTTGCCGATAACGATTCCGGGGCGGGCCGTATGGATGGTGATGTTGGCCTTGCGCGCCGCGCGCTCGATGCCGATGCGGCTCACCGAGGCGTCCTTCAGTTTCTTCTGCAGAAACTCGCGGACCTGATGATCGCTGTTGATGTGGCTCGGGAAATTACGCGTGCTCGCGTACCACTTGGAACCCCAGTCGCGGGTGATGCCAAGCCGGATGCCGACTGGATTGACTTTCTGGCCCATGACTACTCTTTACTCCCCGCTCGACTCGCCGCCTTCTTCGCCGCGCCCGCACCGCCCTTCGGCGCCGCCTTGTCCGACCGCCCGGCTTTCCGCCGCGGACGGGCCGGGCTGGCCTTCTGCGGTACGCCGACTTCGACGGTGATGTGGCTGTTGCGCTTGACGATGCGATTGCCGCGCCCTTTGGCGCGCGCATGGAAGCGCTTGAGCATCGGCGCCGCATCCACCTGGATGCGCGTCACTTTCAACTCATCGACATCCGCGCCGCTGTTGTGCTCGGCGTTGGAAACGGCCGACCACAGCACCTTGTAAACCAGGCGCGCGCCCTTCTTCGGCATGAACTTCAGCGTGTTCAGCGCGCTGCTCACCGGCTGGCCGCGCACCACATCCGCCACCAGGCGGCATTTCTGCGGCGAAATGCGCGCATGCTTCAACTTGGCTTGCGTCTGCATCGCGTTACGCTCCCGGCGTCGTCACGGCCACCTTGCGGTCGCCGGAGTGGACTTTGAAGGTGCGCGTCGGCGCGAACTCGCCGAGCTTGTGGCCGACCATGTTCTCGGAGACCAGCACCGGCACGTGCTGACGGCCGTTGTGCACGGCGAGCGTCAGACCGACCATGTCCGGCACGATCATCGAGCGGCGCGACCAGGTCTTGATGGGGCGGCGGTCGTTCTTCTGCATGGCGGTGCGCACTTTGGCGGCCAGGTGCAGGTCGACGAACGGGCCTTTCTTCAGCGAACGTGACATACCGGATGGCTCCCCTTATCGCACCTTGTTCTTGCGCCGCTGCACGATCATGCTGTCCGTGCGTTTGTTGTGGCGCGTCTTCTTGCCCTTGGTCTTCCAGCCCCACGGGCTCACCGGATGCGGATTACCCTGGCCGGACTTGCCTTCACCGCCGCCGTGCGGGTGATCGACCGGATTCATGACCACGCCGCGCACCGTCGGGCGCACGCCGCGCCAGCGGATCGCCCCGGCCTTGCCGTAGCTGCGCAGGTTGTGCTCGTCGTGACCCACTTCGCCGATGGTGGCGCGGCAGTCGACGTGCACCTTGCGGATCTCGCCGGACTTCAGGCGAACCGACGCGTAGATTCCTTCGCGCGCGGTGTATTGCGCGGAGCCGCCGGCGCTGCGCACGAGCTGGCCGCCCTTGCCGGGCTTCAGCTCGATGTTGTGCACGATGGAGCCGACCGGAATGTGCCGCAGAGCCATCGCGTTGCCGGGCTTGATCGGTGCATCCGAGCCGGAGCGGATCTCATCGCCCGGCTGCACGCCCTTGGGCGCCAGGATGTAACGGCGCTCGCCATCTTTGTACAGCAGCAGCGCCAGGTGCGCAGTGCGGTTCGGGTCGTACTCCAGCCGCTCGACGCGGGCCGCAATGCCGTCCTTGTCGCGGCGGAAATCGATGATGCGGTACTTCTGCCGCGAGCCGCCGCCGATGTGGCGCGTGGTCAGACGGCCGACGTTGTTGCGCGCGCCCGTCTTGTTCTGGTGCTGCACCAGGCCTTCGTAAGGTCCGCCCTTGTGCAGGTGGGAACGGTTGACCCTCACGACGAAGCGCGTGCCCGGAGAGGTCGGCCTCAGTTTGATCAGGCTCACGGCTTGACTCCGCTGGCAAAGTCGATGGTCTGGCCGGCGGCCAGACGCACATAGGCTTTCTTGTGTCCGGAACGGAAACCCTCGATGCGGCCGAAGCGACGCTTCTTGCCGGGCTGGTTCAGCACCTGGACGCGGTCGACCTTCACGTCGAACATCAGCTCGACCGCCTGCTTGACGTGCGTGCGCGTCGCGTCGTCGCGGACGCGAAACACGAACTGGTTGCCGCTCTCGGCCAGGCGCGCCGCCTTCTCCGAGACATGCGGCGCCAGCAGCACGGCCATGAGCTGCTCCTTCGACAAACGTCGGCCCGACACCGCAGGACTCCGTGCCTGCGCCGGCTCGGCCGCCGTCTCTTGTTTGGCTTTCCTCTTCATGGCGCTCATGCGAGCCGCTCCTCCAGCATCTTCAGCGCGCCGACCGTCGCGAGCACCTTGTCATGGCGCGCGAGGCTGACCGGATCGACCGCCGCCGCCGGCAGCACCTCCACCGAGGGGAGGTTGCGCGCGGCCAGAAACAATTTTTGTTCGTACGCTTCGACGATGATCAGCACGTTCGGCAGCTCCAGCGACTTGAGCTTGGTCGCCAGAAGCTTGGTCTTGGGCGCCTCCAGCTCCAGCGCAGACGTCACGACCAGGCGGTCCTGGCGGATCAGCTCCGAAAGGATCGAGCGCATGGCGCCGCGATACATCTTCCGGTTGACCTTCTGGGTGTAGTCGCGCGGACGCGCCGCGAACGTGACACCGCCACCCACCCAGAGCGGGCTGCGAATGCTGCCGGCCCGAGCCTGACCGGTACCCTTCTGCTTCCACGGTTTGATGCCGCCGCCACGCACTTCGGCGCGCGATTTCTGCGCCTTGGTGCCGGCGCGTCCCGCCGCCGCATACGCGGTCACCACCTGATGGACCAGAGCCTCGTTGAACTCGCGGCCGAACGTGTCCTCCGAAACCTGGACTTCGGCGCCGTTCTGCGCAGCGCCCGCACCGCCATTAACCAGTTTGAGCTTCACGGTCATGGCTCCCTATCAGCTCTTTGCCTTGGCCTTGGCCGGAGCGGCCTTGACCTTGCGTGCTTTGGCCTCGGCCTTGACCGAGGGCTTGATGATCACGTTGCCCCCTTCCGCACCCGGCACGGCGCCGCGGATCAGGACCAGGTTGCGCTCGGCATCGACCTGCACGACCTGCAGATTCTCGATGGTGCGCCGCTGGACGCCCATATGGCCCGACATGCGTTTGCCGGGAAACACGCGGCCCGGCGTCTGACGCTGACCGATGGAGCCCGGGACGCGGTGGGAGACGGAGGCGCCATGGCTGGCATAGCCACCGGCGAAATTGTGGCGCTTCATGACTCCGGCGAAGCCCTTGCCCATCGTCACGCCGGTGACGTCGACGATCTGGCCGGGGCTGAACATGTCGACTTTGAGCTCGCTGCCGGGCTTGAATTCGCCGGCGTCCCCGTCCGCCAGGCGCAACTCCCACAGGCTCCGCCCGGGAGCGACCCCGGCCTTGGCGTAATGCCCGGCGACGGATTTGCTCAGCAGGGACTGGCGGCGCGTGCCGATGCTGACCTGCAGTGCCCGGTAGCCATCGGTTTCCACCGACTTCACCTGGGTCACGCGGTTGGGCAGCGCCTCGATCACCGTCACCGGCACGGATTCGCCGGCATCAGTGAAAACGCGGGTCATGCCGCACTTGCGGCCTACCAGACCGATAGCCATTTGCATTCCTCTAAAGACGCCCGCTACGGTTGGCGAGCGTGTTCGTTTCTTTATCCAGACGACGACGGTAGCCCGAAAATTCAGACGCTTACGCGCCGAGGCCGGGCCAAAAAGGGCCGCGAAGTCTAATTCAACTTGATCTGGACGTCCACACCTGCGGGCAATTCCAGCTTCATCAGGGCGTCGACCGTCTTGTCGGTCGGGTCCAGGATGTCCATCAGGCGCTTGTGGGTGCGCAGCTCGTACTGGTCCCGGGCGTCCTTATCGGCATGCGGGGATACCAGCACGGTGAAGCGCTCCATCTTGGTCGGCAGCGGCACCGGCCCGCGCACGGTTGCACCCGTGCGCTTGGCCGTTTCGACGATCTCCCGCGCCGAGGTGTCGATCAGGCGATGATCGAACGCCTTCAGGCGGATGCGGATGTTCTGATTCGCTGCCATTGTTACCTCTGGCCCCCTCATCCTGACCCTCTCCCCCTAAGCGGGGGAAAGGGAATCCAAGATGCGCAGGGCGCTGTCGTTAAATCAGGCCAAAATCTTCGTCACCACGCCGGCGCCGATGGTGCGGCCGCCTTCGCGGATGGCGAAGCGCAGGCCGGCCTCCATCGCGATCGGGCTGATCAGCTCGGCGGTCATCTGGATGTTGTCACCCGGCATGACCATTTCCTGCTTGATCTCGATGCTCCCGGTCACGTCGGTGGTACGGAAGTAGAACTGCGGACGGTAGCCCTTGAAGAACGGCGTATGACGGCCGCCTTCTTCCTTCGTCAGGATGTAGACCTCGCCCTCGAACTTGGTGTGCGGGGTCACCGTGCCCGGCTTGGCGCAGACCTGGCCGCGCTCGACGTCCTCTTTCTTGGTGCCGCGCAGAAGCAGACCCACGTTATCGCCGGCGCGCCCCTCATCGAGGAGCTTGCGGAACATTTCCACGCCGGTGATGGTGGTCTTCTGCGTGGGACGCAGGCCGATGATCTCGATTTCCTCGCCGACCTTGATGATGCCGCGCTCGATACGGCCGGTCACGACGGTGCCGCGGCCGGAGATCGAGAACACGTCCTCGACCGGCATCAGGAAGGGCTTGTCGATCTCGCGCACCGGCTCCGGAATGAAGGTGTCCAGCGCGTCATACAGCTCCTCGACCTTCTTGACCCACTCCGCCTCGCCGGCGATCGCCTTGGTGGCCGAGCCGCGGATGACGGGGGTCTTGTCGCCGTCGAAACCGTACTTGGTGAGGAGGTCGCGCACTTCCATCTCGACCAGCTCGAGCAGCTCGGGGTCGTCGACCAGATCGCACTTGTTGAGCCAAACGACGATCTTCGGCACGTTCACCTGCTTGGCCAGCAGCACGTGCTCGCGCGTCTGCGGCATCGGGCCGTCGGTGGCGGACACGACCAGGATGGCGCCGTCCATCTGCGCAGCGCCGGTGATCATGTTCTTCACGTAGTCGGCGTGCCCCGGGCAGTCGACGTGCGCGTAATGGCGGTTCTTGGTGGAGTACTCCACGTGCGAGGTGGCGATCGTGAGGATCTTGGTCGCGTCACGGCGGCCCTGCGATTCGGACGCCTTGGCGACCTGATCGTAAGGCACGTAGGTGCCCCAGCCCTTGTCGGCCGAGACCTTGGTCAGTGCGGCCGTTGTCGTGGTCTTGCCATGATCGACGTGACCGATGGTGCCCACGTTGACGTGCGGTTTGGTGCGTTCGAATTTCTCTTTTGCCACGACTTTACCCTCTGAAAATATCTGTAGAACCTTTGCTCAGGCCTTCTTCATGATCGCTTCGGCGACGTTGCTCGGCACTTCCAGGTACTTGGTGAATTCCATGGTGAAAGTGGCGCGGCCCTGGCTCATCGAGCGCACGTTGGTCGCGTAACCGAACATCTCCGCCAGCGGCACGTCGGCCGTGATGACCTTGCCCGACGGCGACTCGTCCATGCCCATGATCTGGCCGCGGCGGCGGTTGAGGTCGCCGATCACATCACCCGAGTACTCCTCCGGCGTCACGACTTCCACCTTCATGATGGGCTCGAGCAGGACCGGCCTGGCCTTGCGGAAACCTTCCTTGAAGCCCATCGAGGCGGCGATCTTGAACGCCATTTCGTTCGAGTCGACGTCGTGGTACGAGCCGTCGAACACGGTGACCTTCACGTCCACGACCGGGTAGCCGGCGATCACGCCGGTCTCCATCGCTTCCTTGATGCCCTTGTCGATCGCCGGGATGTACTCGCGCGGAATCACACCGCCGACGATCCCGTTGACGAATTCATAGCCCTTGCCCGCTTCCTGCGGCTCGACCTTCAGCCAGCAATGGCCGTACTGGCCGCGACCGCCCGACTGGCGCACGAACTTGCCTTCCGACTCGACGGCGGCGCGGATGGTTTCGCGATACGCGACCTGGGGCTTGCCGACGTTCGCTTCGACTTTGAACTCGCGTTTCATGCGATCGACAATAATGTCGAGGTGCAGCTCGCCCATGCCGGAGATGATCGTTTGTCCGGACTCCTGGTCGGAGCTGACGCGGAAGGACGGATCTTCCTTCGCCAAGCGCTGCAGCGCGACGCCCATCTTCTCCTGGTCGGCCTTGGTCTTGGGCTCCACGGCCACCGAGATCACCGGCTCGGGGAATTCCATGCGCTCGAGCGTGATGATCTTTTCCGGATCGCACAGCGTATCGCCCGTGGTGACGTCCTTCAGACCCACGGCCGCGGCGATGTCGCCGGCGCGCACTTCTTTGATCTCGCTGCGCTCGGCGGCGTGCATCTGCAACAAACGGCCGATGCGTTCCTTCTTGTCCTTCACCGGGTTGTAGACGGCGTCGCCCGAATTGAGCGTGCCCGAATAGACGCGGAAGAACGTCAGGTTGCCGACGAACGGGTCGTTCAGGATCTTGAACGCCAGCGCCGAGAACGGCTCGTTGTCGTCGGACTTGCGGCTGCCCTCGCTGTCGTCCGGCAGCATGCCCTTGACCGGCGGCATCTCGGTCGGAGCCGGCATGAACTCGATGACCGCATCGAGCATGGCCTGCACGCCCTTGTTCTTGAAGGCCGAGCCGCACATGGTGAGGCAGATCTCGTTGCGCAGCGCGCGCGCGCGCAGGCCCTTGCGGATCTCGTCCTCGCTCAGCGTCTCGTGCTCGAGATATTTGTTGGTGAGCTCCTCGCTCGCCTCGGCCGCCGCCTCGATCAGCTTGGCGTGGTACTCATCGGCCTGCGCCTTGAGCGCCGCGGGAATGTCGCGGTACTCGAACTTCATGCCCTGGGTCTCTTCGTCCCAGTACACGGCCTTCATGCGGACGAGGTCGATGACGCCTTCGAACTTGTCTTCGGCGCCGATGGGCAGCTGCAGAACGACCGGATTGCCGCGCAGCCGGGTCTTGATCTGCTCCACGCAGCGCAGGAAGTTCGCGCCCGCGCGGTCCATCTTGTTCACGAACGCCAGGCGCGGCACGTGATACTTGTTCATCTGCCGCCACACCGTCTCGGACTGCGGCTGCACGCCCGAGACCGCGCAGAACACGGCTACGGCGCTGTCGAGCACGCGCAGGCTCCGCTCGACTTCGATGGTGAAGTCCACGTGCCCGGGGGTATCGATGATGTTGATACGGTGCTCGGGGAAGTTCTGGTCCATGCCCTTCCAGAAGCACGTCGTCGCCGCAGCGGTAATAGTGATGCCGCGCTCCTGCTCCTGTTCCATGTAGTCCATGACGGCCGCACCGTCGTGCACCTCGCCGATCTTGTGCGAGACACCGGTGTAGAACAGGATGCGCTCGGTCGTCGTCGTCTTGCCCGCGTCGATGTGGGCGGAGATGCCGATGTTGCGATAGCGCTCGATTGGAGTGGTACGGGGCACGATTCTCTCTACCAGCGATAGTGGGCAAAGGCCTTGTTGGCCTCGGCCATGCGATGAGTGTCTTCACGTTTGCGCACGGCGGAACCGCGGTTCTCCGCGGCATCCATCAGCTCGTGGGCCAGGCGGTGCGCCATCGATTTCTCGCTGCGCGCGCGCGCCGCTTCGATCATCCAGCGCATGGCCAATGTCTGGCGGCGGCTGGAGCGAACTTCAACCGGCACCTGGTAGGTCGCGCCGCCGACGCGCCGCGACTTCACTTCGACCACCGGTTTCACGTTGTCCAGCGCCTGCATCAGCAGCTGGATGGCCTGATCGTCGGGCCGGTTGGTCTTCTCCGCGATCCGGCTGATGGCGCCGTACAGGATCTGCTCGGCCACGGACTTCTTGCCCTGCTTCATGACCACGTTCATGAACTTCGCCAACAGCTCGCTGTTGAACTTCGGGTCCGGCAGGATGCTGCGGGAGGGCGCTTGTGCTCGTCGGGACATGAATGCTGGCCTCGGGTTTCGTGCCCCGAGCCACGATCGACTAGGTGATCGATGCTCCGGCGGGCGCGCTACTCATTAGATATGTGTCACTTCTTGGGTCTCTTGGCACCGTACTTGGACCGCCCTTGCTTCCGTTCGCCTACCCCGGCGCAATCGAGCGTGCCGCGGATGGTGTGGTAACGGACACCCGGCAGATCCTTGACGCGACCGCCGCGGATCATCACGACCGAGTGCTCCTGAAGGTTGTGGCCTTCGCCGCCGATGTAGCTGGTGACCTCGTAGCCGTTGGTCAGCCGCACGCGGCATACCTTGCGCAGAGCCGAATTAGGCTTCTTCGGCGTCGTGGTATAGACACGCGTGCACACCCCGCGACGCTGCGGACAGCCGGAAAGCGCCGGCACCTTGCTCTTGTAGGTGGGCTTGCGGCGGGCGCCACGGATCAGTTGCGATGTTCTCATTGGCTCTCCGGGACGGCGAAACGCGGTACCGGACCGCCGTCGAGCCATATCCCCTGGAAAAACCGGGCCGCCTTCGCAGGCGGCCCGGGTAAGTGTTGAGTTTCGGGTCTGGCGCGCGCAGGGCCGGACCCACAAAGGCCGCGGATTCTAGGAGTGGTTCACAGGACTGTCAACCCGATGGTGCGGTGCGGAGAGGGGTTTTTTAGGGCACGGATCAGGGGAGTTGGGCAGGCGCTCTTGGAGATGGAGATTCTAAGTTGGCGGTGGAGAGGCGGAGTGCTTAAAGAGGCTGAGGCAGTGCCGGGGGATGGGCGCAGGCTCTGGATGGGAGATACCCACAATTTTCAAGAACCGGGGAACGTATGGTGACTAACACCTTTGGAGCTGTTCGCCGACGGAGGCCAGGGCAGACACGGCACGGCTGAATTGAAAATTGTGGATATCTCCCATCCAGAGCCTGCGCTTCGTGTTGACGTGCCTCAAAGAACCACAGGTTGTTAGGCGCGCCGACCGGCCCACATCTCGTCCAGGCACAGGGCCGGCGGGTGATGGAAGTTATCCACAGTTTATGGGAATTCCCCCCTTAAACTGTGGATAACTTCCAGCGCCTGCCGGCCCCCGGCCCCGGCACTGATCTCTTCCTCTTCGCGCCACGCACCCACGCGAAAAAAAGAAACCTCTCCACCCTCGCGGGTGAAGAGGCTCCAAAGTCATCGGGATCTTGTCTCGGTGTCGTTACGCCTCTTCCGCGGTGCTCGTTTCTTCCGCATCCGCGAGGCTTCCGCCCACGTCCATGAAGCTGCGGCGCGAGCCGTCGTCGTCCGAGCGGCGCCGGCGCGCGTGATATGCGAAACCGGTGCCGGCCGGGATCAGACGGCCCACGATGACGTTTTCCTTCAGGCCGCGCAGGTCGTCCTTCAGGCCGCGAACCGCCGCTTCCGTCAACACGCGCGTGGTCTCCTGGAAGGAGGCCGCGGAGATGAAGGATTCCGTGGCGAGCGAGGCCTTGGTGATGCCGAGCAGCACCGGCTCGAGCGTGGCCGGCGTCTTGTTCTTGTCCGCGCTCGTGATGCGCTCGTTGACGTCCATCGCGCGCGCGCGGTCGACCTGCTCGCCGCGCAGCAGCGGAGTATCGCCGGCTTCGCCGACCTCCACCTTGCGCAGCATCTGGCGAATGATCACCTCGATGTGCTTGTCGTTGATCTTCACGCCCTGGAGGCGATAGACGTCCTGGATCTCGCGCACCAGGTAGTTCGCCAGCGCTTCCACGCCCTGCAGGCGCAGAATGTCGTGCGGGTTCGGCTCGCCGTCGGCGATGACTTCGCCCTTCTCCACGACTTCGCCTTCGAACACGTTGAGGTGCCGCCACTTCGGAATCAGCTCCTCGTATTTGTCGCTTTCCTCGGCCGTGATGACCAGGCGCCGCTTGCCCTTGGTCTCCTTGCCGAAGCTGACCGTACCGCTGCGCTCGGCGAGGATCGCCGAGTCCTTCGGCTTGCGCGCCTCGAACAGGTCCGCCACGCGCGGCAGACCGCCGGTGATGTCGCGGGTCTTCGAGGACTCCTGCGGGATACGCGCGATGACGTCACCGGCAGTGACCTTCGCCCCGTCTTCCAGACTGACGATGGCGCCGGCCGGCAGCGCATAGGCCGCCGGGATGTCAGTGTTGGCGAAGGTGACTTCCTTGCCTTTGCTGTTCACCAGCCGGACCATTGGACGCAGATCCTTGCCGCCCGAGCCGCGCTGCTTCGGATCGAGCACCACGACGCTGGAGAGGCCCGTGACTTCGTCGACCTGTGCAGTCACGGTCACGCCATCCACGAAGTCCTGGAACTTGATCGAGCCGGCCACTTCGGTGACGACCGGGTGCGTGTGCGGATCCCAGTTGGCGATGATCTGTCCGGCGGCGACCGCATCGCCGTCGTTCACGTTGATCATGGCGCCGTACGGGATCTTGTAGCGCTCGCGCTCGCGGCCGAACTCATCGACCACGCCAAGCTCACCCGAGCGCGACACCGCCACCAGGTGCCCCTTCTCGTGCCGCACGGTCTTGATGTTGTGCAGCCGGACCGTTCCTTTGTTCTTGATCTCCACGCTGCTGGCCGCCGCCGCTCGCGAGGCCGCGCCGCCGATGTGGAAGGTCCGCATCGTCAGCTGCGTGCCGGGCTCGCCGATCGACTGGGCGGCGATGACGCCCACCGCCTCACCGATGCAGATGCGCTTGCCGCGCGCCAGGTCGCGGCCGTAGCACTGCGAGCACACGCCATAGCGGGTGTTGCAAGTGATGGGCGAGCGGACCTTGATCTGGTCGATGCCCATCTGCTCGATCCGCTTGACCCACTTCTCATCGAGCAGCGTGCCGGCCTCGATGACCGGCTGGCTGTCGTCGCCCGGCTTGTACACGGGGGCAGCCACCACGCGGCCGAGCACGCGCTCGCCGAGGCCTTCGACGACGTCGCCGCCTTCGACGATCGGCGCCATGGTGAGTCCGTTTTCCGTTCCGCAATCTTCCTCGGTGACCACCAGGTCCTGGGCCACGTCCACCAGACGGCGGGTGAGATACCCGGAGTTGGCGGTCTTCAGCGCGGTGTCGGCCAGACCTTTGCGCGCGCCGTGCGTCGAGATGAAGTACTGCAGGACGTTCAAGCCTTCGCGGAAGTTCGCCGTGATCGGCGTCTCGATGATCGAGCCGTCGGGCTTGGCCATCAGGCCGCGCATGCCGGCCAGCTGGCGGATCTGGGCCGCGCTGCCGCGGGCGCCCGAGTCGGCCATGATGAAGATCGAGTTGAACGACTTCTGGCTCTGCCTGCGGCCGGAGACATCCGTCGCCTCTTCCGAGCCGAGCTTCTCCATCATCGCCTTGGCCACCTGGTCATTGGTGCGCGACCAGATATCGACGACTTTGTTGTAGCGCTCGCCGTTGGTCACCAGACCCGAGGCGTACTGATCCTGGATTTCCTTCACCTCGTGCTCGGCGGCCGCGAGAATCTTGGTCTTCTGCTGCGGCACGACCATGTCGTCCACGCCGATCGACACGCCCGCGCGCGTCGCGTAGTGGAAGCCGGTGTACATGAGGCGGTCGGCGAAGATGACCGTGTCCTTCAATCCCAGCGTGCGATAGGCCGCGTTGATGATCGAGGAGATGGACTTCTTCGTCATGTCCTGATTGATGAGATCGAATCCGAGCCCGTCCGGCAGGATTTCGAACAGCAGCGCGCGGCCCACGGTCGTTTGCACGATGCGGGTGAGCTGGCGGAGGCGCCCGGTGTCGGCTTCGACCACTTTCTCGGTCAGGCGCACTTTGACGCGCGCCTGCAGGTCCGCCTGGCGGCTCTCGTAGGCGCGATGCACTTCCTGCACGTCCGAGAAGGACATGCCCTCGCCCTTCGCGCCGACGCGCTCGCGGGTGAGGTAGTACAAACCGAGCACCACGTCCTGCGAGGGCACGATGATCGGATCGCCGTTGGCGGGCGAGAGGATATTGTTGGACGACATCATCAGCGCACGCGCTTCGAGCTGCGCTTCCAGCGACAGCGGCACGTGGACCGCCATCTGGTCGCCGTCGAAGTCGGCGTTGAACGCCGTGCACACGAGCGGGTGCAGCTGGATGGCCTTGCCTTCGATCAGCACCGGCTCGAAAGCCTGGATGCCGAGGCGATGCAGGGTCGGGGCGCGATTGAGCAGCACGGGGTGCTCGCGGATGACCTCCGAGAGAATGTCCCAGACCTCCGGCCCTTCGCGTTCGACGAGGCGCTTGGCGGCCTTGATGGTCGAAGCTTCGCCGCGCAGCTGGAGCTTCGAGAAGATGAAAGGCTTGAACAGCTCCAGCGCCATCTTCTTCGGCAGACCGCACTGATGGAGCTTGAGCGTGGGCCCAACGACGATAACCGAGCGGCCCGAGTAGTCCACGCGCTTGCCGAGCAGGTTCTGGCGGAAGCGCCCCTGCTTGCCCTTGATCATGTCGGCCAGGGACTTCAGCGGTCGTTTGTTCGTGCCGGTGATCGCGCGGCCGCGGCGGCCGTTGTCGAGCAGCGCATCCACGGCTTCCTGCAACATGCGCTTCTCGTTGCGCACGATGATGTCCGGCGCGTTCAGCTCCAACAAACGACGCAGGCGGTTGTTGCGGTTGATGACGCGGCGGTACAGGTCGTTCAGGTCGGAGGTGGCGAACCGGCCGCCGTCGAGCGGCACGAGCGGACGCAGGTCCGGCGGCAGCACCGGCAGCACGGTCAGCACCATCCACTCCGGCTTGTTGCCGGATTCGACGAACGATTCGAGCAGTTTCAGGCGCTTGGACAGGCGCTTGATCTTGGTCTCGGAGCTGGTGCCCGCCATTTCCTCGCGGACTTTGACGGTTTCGGTGGCGAGGTCGAGCGTGCGCAGCAGCTCGTACACGGCTTCGGCGCCCATGCGGGCGTCGAACTCATCGCCGTGCTCTTCGATGGCTTCGAGGTAGGCTTCGTCCGACAGCAGCTGGCCGCGCTGCAGCGGCGTCATGCCCGGATCGATGACCACGAAGGCCTCGAAGTACAGCACGCGCTCGATCTCGCGCAGCGTCATGTCCAGCATGAGGCCGATGCGCGAAGGCAGAGACTTGAGGAACCAGATGTGCGCGGTCGGGCTGGCCAGCTCGATGTGGCCCATGCGCTCGCGGCGCACCTTGGACTGCGTGACTTCGACGCCGCACTTCTCGCAGACCACGCCGCGGTGCTTCAGGCGCTTGTACTTGCCGCACAGGCACTCGTAGTCCTTCACGGGCCCGAAGATCTTGGCGCAGAACAGGCCGTCCCGCTCGGGTTTGAACGTGCGGTAGTTGATGGTCTCGGGCTTCTTGACTTCTCCGTACGACCACGAGCGGATCATGTCCGGCGAGGCCAGACCGATCTTGATGGCGTTGAAGTTCTCGACCGGAGTCTGCTGCTTGAAAAGCTTGAGTAGATCTTTCATCTACGATTACTCCTGATCCAACTCGATGTTGATACCCAGCGAACGGATCTCTTTCACGAGCACGTTGAAGGATTCCGGCATGCCGGCGTCCATCTGGTGGTTGCTGTCGACGATGTTCTTGTACATCTTGGTGCGGCCGTTCACGTCGTCGGACTTGACGGTCAGCATCTCCTGCAAGGTGTATGCCGCGCCGTAGGCCTCCAGCGCCCACACTTCCATTTCGCCGAAGCGCTGGCCGCCGAACTGCGCCTTGCCGCCCAGCGGCTGCTGGGTGACGAGCGAGTAGGGCCCGGTCGAACGCGCGTGCATCTTGTCGTCGACCAGGTGGTTGAGCTTCAGCATGTACATGTAGCCGACGGTGGTCGGGCGGTCGAATTTCTCGCCGGTCCGTCCGTCGTACAGCGTCGTCTGTCCGCTGACCGGCAGGTCCGCCAGCCTGAGCATGCGCTTGATTTCCTCCTCGCTGGCGCCGTCGAACACCGGCGTCGCCATCGGCACGCCGTGGCGCAGGTTGCTCGCCAGCTCCATCATTTCCTGGTCGCTCAGCGAATTGAGATCGGCCTTCTGTCCACCCGATTCGTTGTAGACGGTGCTCAGGAAGCCGCGCACGTCCTGCACGGTCTGCTGCGGACTGCGCGCCTCGCCTTCCTGCAGGCTCTGCTGCGCATCGAGCATGCGGCCGATCTTCAAGCCCAGCCCTTTCGCCGCCCAGCCCAGGTGAGTCTCCAGCACCTGACCGACGTTCATGCGCGAAGGCACGCCCAGCGGGTTCAGCACCACATCGACCGGCGTACCGTCTTCCAGATACGGCATGTCCTCGATCGGCACGATGGTGGAGATCACGCCTTTGTTGCCGTGACGCCCGGCCATCTTGTCACCCGGCTGCACACGCCGCTTCACGGCGAGGTACACCTTGACCATCTTGAGCACGCCGGGAGCCAGATCGTCGCCCGCGGTGATCTTGAGCTTCTTCTCCTCGTAGCGCTTCTCGAAGTTCTGCCGCTGCGCCTTCAGACGCTCGGCCGAGGCCTCCAGACGCGAGTTGGCGTCCTCGTCGCGCAAACGGATCTCGAACCAGCTCTCGCGCGGTACATCGTTGAGATAGTCCTGCATGATCTCCGATCCGGGCTTGAGCTTCTTCGGACCGCCTTCGGCCACCTTGCCCAGCAGCAGGTTCTGCACGCGGCTGTACAAGTCGTCCTCGAGGATGCGCTGCTGGTCGCCCAGGTCCTTGCGCACGCGCTCGAGCTCGGCCTTTTCGATCGCCTGAGCGCGGCTGTCCTTCTCCACGCCGTCGCGCGTGAACACACGCACGTCGATCACGGTGCCGTCCATGCCCGGCGGCACGCGCAGGCTCGTGTCCTTAACGTCCGAGGCCTTCTCGCCGAAGATCGCGCGCAGCAGCTTCTCTTCGGGCGTCAGCTGCGTCTCGCCCTTCGGCGTAACCTTGCCCACCAGGATGTCGCCGGCGCGCACTTCGGCGCCGATGAAGGCGATGCCCGCCTCGTCCAGCTTGATCAGCGCGGTGTCGCCAACATTTGGGATGTCCGCGGTGATTTCTTCCGGACCCAGCTTGGTGTCGCGCGCGACGCAGGTCAGCTCCTCGATGTGGATCGTGGTGAAGCGGTCTTCCTGCACCACGCGCTCGGAGATGAGGATCGAGTCCTCGAAGTTGTAGCCGTTCCAGGGCATGAACGCGACCAGCATGTTCTGGCCGAGCGCCAGCTCGCCGAGGTGCGTCGACGGACCGTCCGCCAGCACATCGCCCCGGGAGATGCGATCGCCCGCCTTGACCAGCGGACGCTGGTTGATACAGGTGTTCTGGTTGGAGCGCGTGTACTTCGTCAGGTTGTAGATGTCCACGCCGGCCTCGTCGGCCGCGGTCTCATCGTCGTTGACGCGCACGACAATACGCGAAGCGTCCACCGAATCGACGATGCCGCCGCGCGTGCCCACCACAGTCACGCCCGAATCCGTCGCCACGGCCCGCTCGATGCCCGTGCCGACCATGGGCGTCTCCGCACGCAGCGTCGGCACCGCCTGGCGCTGCATGTTCGAGCCCATCAACGCGCGGTTGGCATCGTCATGCTCGAGGAACGGAATGAGGGCCGCGGCCACCGAGACGATCTGCCGCGGGCTGACGTCCATGTACTGGATCGTGTCCGGGCCGTGCAGCGAGAACTCGTTCATGTGCCGGCACGAGACCAGCTCGTCCACGAACCGGCCCTGGCCGTCGAGCGTGGCGTTCGCCTGGGCAATCACGTACTGCCCTTCTTCGATTGCCGACAGATACTCGATCTCGTCGGTCACCCGCTTGTCCGTGACCTTGCGGTATGGGGTCTCGAGGAAGCCATAGTCGTTAGTGCGCGCATAGACCGCGAGCGAGTTGATCAGGCCGATGTTCGGACCTTCCGGCGTTTCGATCGGGCACACGCGGCCGTAGTGCGTCGGATGCACGTCGCGCACTTCGAAGCCCGCACGCTCGCGCGTCAGGCCGCCGGGTCCCAGGGCGGACACGCGCCGCTTGTGGGTGACCTCGGAAAGCGGATTGTTCTGGTCCATGAACTGCGACAGCTGCGAGGAGCCGAAGAACTCCTTCACCGCGGCCGCCACCGGCTTGGCGTTGATCATTTCCTGCGGCATGAGCGGCTCGTTCTCCGCCACCGTCAGGCGCTCCTTCACGGCGCGCTCGACGCGCACCAGGCCGATGCGGAACGCGTTCTCCGCCATCTCGCCGACGCTGCGCACGCGGCGGTTGCCGAGGTGGTCGATGTCGTCCACTTCGCCATTGCCATTGCGGATGTCGATCAGGGTCTTCAGCACCGACAGGATGTCGCCCTTGTCGAGCACGCCAGAGCCGACGAGCTCCTCGCGGCCGACGCGGCGGTTGAACTTCATCCGCCCGACGGGCGAGAGGTCATAGCGCTCGGGGTTGAAGAACAGGTTCTGGAACAGGTTCTCCGCGGCGTCCTTGGTGGGCGGCTCGCCCGGACGCATCATGCGGTAGATCTCCACCAGCGCTTCCAGCCGTGTCTTGGACGGATCGATGCGCAGCGTATCGGAAATGAACGGACCACGGTCCAGATCGTTCACGAACAGTGTGCGGATGGATTCCACGCCCGCATCGCTGAGCTGCTGCACGACGGCCGCGGTGAGCTTGTCGTTCGCCTTGGCCAGGATCTCGCCCGTGTCCTTGTTGACCACGTCGTGCGCGAGGATCTTCTCGTAGAGATATTCGCGCGGAACCGGCATGCGCTGGATGCCGGCATCCTCCAGCTGGCGCACGTGCCGCGCGGTGATGCGCCGGCCTTCCTCAACGATGATCTTGTCGCCAATGCGGATCTCGAAGGTCGCAGTCTCGCCCTTCAGGCGCTGGGGCACCAGCTCCATCTCGACGGTGCCGTCTTTGGCGCCGGGCGCGAGGAAGAAGGTGTTCTTGTCGAAGAACACGTCCAGCATTTCCTCCTCGGTCATGCCGAGGGCGCGCAGGATGATGGTGACCGGGAGCTTGCGGCGCCGGTCGATGCGGGCAAACACGGCATCCTTCGGATCGAACTCGAAGTCGAGCCAGGAGCCGCGGTAGGGGATGATGCGCGCGGAGAACAGGAGCTTTCCGGACGAGTGCGTCTTGCCCTTGTCATGGTCGAAGAACACACCGGGCGAGCGGTGGAGCTGGGAGACGATGACGCGCTCGGTGCCGTTGACGACGAACGTGCCGTTGTCGGTCATCAGCGGCATTTCGCCGAGATAGACTTCCTGCTCGCGCACGTCCTTCACCGGCTTCTTGCCGTTCGGACCGACCGGCGCTTCCTTGTCGAACACCACCAGGCGCACCTTGACGCGCAGCGGGGCCGCGTAGGTGAGCCCGCGCAGCTGGCATTCCTTCACGTCGAATACCGGATCGCCGAGCCGGTAGCTGACGTACTCGAGAGTCGCGTTGCCCGAATAGCTGACGATCGGAAACACGCTCTTGAAGGCGGCGTGCAATCCGGCCTCCTCGCGGCGGTCCTCGGTCACGGTGGCCTGGAGGAACGCGCGGTAGGAGTCGAGCTGGATGGCAAGCAGGTAGGGCACCTCAAGGATGCTCGGCCGCTTGCCGAAATCCTTGCGGATGCGCTTCTTCTCGGTGAAGGAGTAAGCCATGTGAGGTAAACCTCAGTTAGAGACGAGCCAAAACGGAAAACGAAAACAGAAAACCATCCCGCTCCGCCCGGTCGGGGGCGGAGAAGGTTAGGGTGAGGCGCACCTTCTTCAAGGCGCCTCTCCCCGGCTCGCTACGCGAGCCACCCTCTCCCGGCAGGCGGAGAGAGCGAATCGCACACGTACCGCTGGCGAGCAACGCCATCGTTACTTGATAGCAGCCTTCGCGCCGGCTTCTTCGAGCTTCTTCTTGATCGCTTCGGCATCGGCCTTCGGCACGCCTTCCTTGACGGTGGACGGCACGCCTTCGACCAGGTCCTTGGCTTCTTTCAAGCCGAGGCCCGTGATCTCGCGGATCACCTTGATGACGCCGACCTTGTTGGCGCCGAACTCGCTCATCGTCACGGTGAATTCCGTCTTCTCCTCAGCGGCCGGAGCGGCGGCGGCCGCGCCCGGGGCTGCGGCCACTGCGACAGCGGCGGCGGCGGTGACGTTGAACTTCTTCTCCATGTCGGAAATGAGCTCGACGACCTGCATGACGGTCATGTTGGCGATCGACTCGAGGATCTCTTCTTTGCTAACGGCCATTGATGTTCTCCAGTAAAACTCGACTCAAATCAAAACAAATACAGCGCGCTCTACCCGCCACCTGCTGCCTGCTTCTGGTCCTTGATGGCGACCAGAGTACGAACCAGCTTCGACTGGGTTGCGGCCAGCGTGCCGACCAGCTTCTGGATGGGGGCTTTCATGACGCCCATCAAAGTGGCCAGCGCCTGATCGCGCGTCGGCAGGCTCGCGACCTGCTCCAGCGCGGTCGGCGGCAGGAGCTGTCCGCCCAGGGATACGAGCCTCGGCACGAGCTTCTCGTTGTCCTTGGTGAACGCCTTCAGCACGCGCGCGGCCGCTCCCGGGTCGTCCTTCGAGAAGGCAAGCAGCAGCGGGCCTTTGAGGGCGGGGCTGATGCACTCGTAGGGGGTGCCGGCGACGGCCTTGCGCGCGAGCGTGTTCTTGACCACGCGCACGTAGACGCCCTGGGTCCGGGCCTTGGAGCGCAGATCCGTCATCTGCGTCACGGTGAGGCCCCGGTTCTCGGCGCCGACGACCGACAATGCTGCGACCGCCACGGCATTCACCTCGGCGACCACACTCTTCTTTTGTTCCTGATTCAGTGGCATGACTTAACCCTCGAGCCTTACAGGCCCAACGACGCCTGATCGATCGCTACGCCGGGGCCCATGGTCGAGGACACCGTCAGCTTCTTCAGATAGATGCCCTTGGAGGTCGACGGCTTGTGCTTCTGCAGGTCCTGCAGCAGCGCCAGCAGGTTCTCCTTGAGCTTGTTCGCCTCGAAGGTCGCCTTGCCGATCGTGCAATGGACGATGCCGGCCTTGTCGACCCGATAGCGCACCTGGCCCGATTTGGCGTTCTTCACCGCGCCGGCCACATCCGGCGTTACCGTGCCGACTTTCGGGTTCGGCATCAGGCCGCGGGGACCGAGGATCTGACCGAGCTGGCCCACCACGCGCATCGCGTCGGGGCTGGCGATCACCACGTCGAAATCGATCTGGCCGCCCTTCACTTTTTCCGCCAGGTCTTCCAGTCCGACGATGTCCGCGCCGGCGGCGCGCGCAACGTCCGCGTTCTTGCCGCCGGTGAACACGGCCACCCGCACCGTCTTGCCGATGCCGTTCGGCATCACCGTGGAGCCGCGGACCTGCTGGTCCGACTTGCTCGCATCGATCCCCAGGTTGACCGCGACGTCCACCGATTCGGGGAACTTCGCGGTGGCGAACTGCTTCACCAGTCCGAGCGCCTCGTCGACCGAGTACTGCTTGCCCGGCGTGAGCTTGGACTTCCAGGCTTTTACGCGCTTGGCGAATTTCGGCTCTGCGGCGGCCATGTCAGAGCCCCTCCACGTCGACGCCCATGCTGCGGGCGCTGCCGGCCATGGTGCGCACGGCGGCATCGAGATTCGCGGCCGTGATGTCCGGCATCTTGATCTTGGCAATGTCCTCGAGCTGCTTGCGGGTGATCTTGCCGACCTTGTTCTTGTTCGGCTCACCGCTCCCCTTCTCGATCCCGAGCGCCTTGCGGATCAGCACCGAGGCGGGCGGGGTCTTCAGCACGAAGGTGAAGCTGCGGTCGCTGTAGACCGTGATCACCACCGGCGTGGGCAACCCCTTCTCGAGTTGCTGCGTCTGGGCGTTGAACGCCTTGCAGAACTCCATGATGTTCACGCCTTGCTGGCCGAGTGCGGGGCCGACGGGCGGACTGGGATTGGCTGCGCCCGCGGGGATCTGCAGCTTGATATAGCCTTGGACTTTCTTTGCCACTTCAACAACTCCTCGGGTGCAAGCGCCGTCAGGCTCCCCGAACTAAGAATTTTAAGAGGTCAGTGCCGGGCTGAGTCTTTGTTGGGGAGGGGGTTCACGGCGGTCCTGGAACCCCCTCCCCAACAAAGACTCCGCTGAGACTCTGTGCTCTATGAAATATCGTTCAAAACCGCGTCAGGCTTTCTCCACTTGACTGAAGTCGAGCTCCACCGGGGTGGAGCGGCCTAAGATCTGCACCGCCACGCGCAGGCGGTTCTTTTCGTAATTCACCGACTCGACGACGCCGTTGAAGTCGTTGAACGGGCCGTCGGTCACACGCACCACTTCGCCGGGCTCGAACAGCACCTTCGGCTTGGGCTTGTCGACGCCCTCTTCCACGCGGCGCAGGATCTGGTTCGCTTCCTTGTCCGTGATGGGCGCCGGCTTGTCGCTCGTGCCGCCGATGAAGCCGAGCACTTTCGGCACTTCCTTCACCAGGTGCCAGGTGTCCTCGTTCATCTCCATCTGCACCAGCACGTAGCCGGGAAAGAACTTGCGGTCGCTCTTGCGCTTCTGGCCGTCGCGCATCTCCACCACTTCTTCCGTCGGCACCATGATGTCGCCGAACTTGTCCTCCAGCCCCTGGCGCTTGACGCGCTCCTTCAGCGATTCGGCGACCTTGTGCTCGAAATTCGAATAGGCGTGTACCACGTACCATCGCAGAGCCATGTTCAGCCCCCCTGCCCGGTCAGGAACTTGGTCGCCCAGGCGAGGACCATGTCGATGATCCAGAAGAACAAACCCGCGACGATCACGAACACGAACACCACGATCGTCGTCTGCAGGGTTTCCTGCCGGGTGGGCCACACGACTTTGCGCAGCTCGATGCGCGCGGACTGCGAGAACTGCCAGAGATCCCGCCCGTACTGCGACTGCATCGCGATCGCCAGCCCCGCGACGATGCCGCCGAGCACGATCAGCCAGCGCACCACCAGCGGCAGGTCGCCGAGTAGATAGAAGGCGGCGATGCCGCCGACGAGCACGATCGCCGCCAGCACCACCTTCGCGGTGTCCAGCGGACCGGCTTGCGTTTCGACGTGTTCGTTCATGTTGTTGCCAACGACCCTTCTTCTATCGTTCGACTTCTCTAGCCTGACTTCTCTAGTTATCCGGCTTATCCGACCCGCGCTCCACGCGAGTGCCTGGCAGGCCAGGAGGGAATCGAACCCCCAACCTGCGGTTTTGGAGACCGCCGCTCTGCCAATTGAGCTACTGGCCTTCTTCATTTGCTGAAAGTCGCCTGCGGCGCTTTCAGCGAAATACCTCACTTCGTCGATCGCGGGCAAAAGCGTGGTTTTGCCCGCTTTGCATCACCTTCGGTCTACTTCACGTCATCGAAGTCGCCTGCGGCGCTTTCAGCGAAATACCTCACTTCGTCGAACGCGGACAAAAGCGTGGTTTTGTCCGCTTTGCATCACCTTCGGTCTACTTCACGTCATCGAAAGTCGCCTACGGCGCCCTTCTACAAACTCAGCCAATCAACAAAAACAAAGCCTGACGACCTACTAACCAATGGCCGTCAACCGCTCTCAATCCTTAGTTCAGCACCCTCGAGACGACGCCGGCGCCGACGGTGCGTCCGCCCTCGCGAATGGCGAAGCGCAGGCCTTCTTCCATTGCGATCGGGCTGATCAGATCCACGGTCATTTTGATGTTGTCCCCCGGCATGACCATCTCGGTGCCTGCCGGTAATTCCACGCTCCCCGTTACGTCCGTGGTACGAAAATAGAATTGCGGCCGGTACCCCTTGAAAAAGGGTGTGTGCCGCCCGCCCTCCTCCTTCGTGAGGACATAGACTTCGCATTCGAACTGGGTATGAGGCGTAATACTACCCGGTTTCGCAAGCACTTGCCCACGTTCAACCTCTTCGCGCTTCGTGCCGCGTAGCAACACGCCCACATTGTCGCCCGCCCGGCCATCGTCGAGGAGCTTGCGGAACATCTCCACGCCAGTGCACGTGGTCCGGGCGGTCGGGGTCAGACCGACGATCTCGATCTCATCGTTGACCCGGACGATCCCGCGCTCGATGCGGCCGGTTACAACGGTGCCGCGGCCCGAGATCGAAAACACGTCCTCGATGGGCATGAGGAAAGGCTTATCGATATCCCGGGGCGGAACCGGAACATACCGATCCATCTCTTCCACCAGCCGGAAAATCGATTCGGTACCCAGGTCGGAGGTTTCGCCCTCCAGCGCTTTCAACGCAGATCCCGTCACGATCGGGGTTTTATCGCCGGGGAACTGGTACTGATTGAGCAGATCCCGCACTTCCATCTCGACCAGCTGCAGAAGCTCCCGGTCATCCACCATGTCGACCTTGTTCAGGTAGACGACGATGTAGGGTACGCCGACCTGACGGGCCAGGAGGATGTGCTCGCGTGTCTGGGGCATGGGGCCATCCGCGGCGCTGACCACCAGGATTGCCCCATCCATCTGGGCGGCGCCGGTGATCATGTTCTTCACGTAGTCCGCATGACCGGGACAATCGACGTGCGCGTAGTGGCGGTTGGCGCTCTGGTATTCCACATGGGCAGTGGAGATGGTGATGCCGCGGGCACGCTCTTCCGGAGCCTTGTCGATCTGGTCGTAGGCCCGGAATTCACCCCCGAATTTTTCCGAGAGCACCTTGGTCAGGGCAGCCGTCAGCGTGGTCTTGCCATGGTCGACATGACCGATGGTCCCCACGTTGACGTGCGGCTTGGTGCGCTCGAATTTCTCTTTCGCCACGACCGAGAACCCCTGAAACGAACCCTCTGACCTCTATATAAAGAATGCCGACTGGAGCCCAGGAGCGGGATTGAACCGCCGACCTCGTCCTTACCAAGGACGTGCTCTACCAACTGAGCTACCTGGGCATTTGGGCTAGTGTGGAGCGGGTGATGGGAATCGAACCCACACCATCAGCTTGGAAGGCTGAGGTTCTACCATTGAACTACACCCGCAGACCCACGCCGACCCCGCCTTGATGGTGGAGGGGGAAGGATTCGAACCTTCGAAGGCATGAGCCGGCAGATTTACAGTCTGCTCCCGTTGGCCGCTTGGGTACCCCTCCGAAAATGAGCCGCGTATTGTGGTTTCGAGGGTACGGGGTGTCAACGGCTTTTTAGAGCCGCCGAGGCGTTCCAGGCCTTTGAAAGCGGGGGGTTCCGGCCTACGCGTGCCTGGCGTAGTTGCTCGCACCACACCAGTCGACGACCACGACGGGCTCATCGCCGACGACCCAAGCGTCGTGGCCGCTGGGCAGCGCGGTGATGTCACCGGGACCGGCCACGAACTCGGTGCCATCGTCCATGCGAATGGCGAGCCTGCCGGCGACGTGATACTGAAAGTGCGGCGCCTCGCAGCTGCGCGTCTTGGCGATCGGCTGCACGTCTTTCGACCACTTCCAGCCGGGCTGGAATACCAGCCGTCCCACCTCGCCGCCGCCCATCTTGAGGATTTCGGCCTTGCCGCGCGGAAATTCGCGTAATTCGTCCGGCCTGCTGAAGTTCTTGTGCTCGCTCTTGGCCATTGCCGTGCTCCCGTGTGTGATGTACCTGCCGCCCACTCGTCCGGCCGAGTCGTCGACCAAACCCCTCGGCCAAAACATCGGCCAAAACATCGACCAAAACATCAATAATAATGGCAGATTTCGCTTATCTACCAACTAGTAGGTATATTGTCAATCGAAGCACAGTTGGAGTATGAAGGCCGCATGCCCGCACCCGCCGCAGTCACCGATACCGCCCAGGAAATATTGGATGCCGCCGAGCGGCTGGTGCAGACGCACGGGTTCAACGCGTTCAGCTACGCAGATATCGCCACCAAAGTGGGCATCACCAAGGCGAGCCTGCACTACCACTTCGCCACCAAGGCCGAACTGGGCCGGAGCCTGATCACTCGCTATCACGAGCGATTCTTCGCCGCGCTGACGGAAATCGACGTTATCAGCGACGATGCGCGCGAGAAGCTCAACCGCTACGTCGAGCTTTACACCGCGGTGCTCGAAGACAACCGCATGTGCCTGTGCGGCATGCTCGCCTCGGATTTCTCCACCTTGCCGAAAGCCATGAAGGACGGCGTCAAACGGTTCTTCGATGCCAATGAGAGCTGGCTGGCAACCACTCTCGAGCAGGGTCGCAAGGCGAGGCAGCTGCGCTTCGAAGCACCGGGGACCGAGGTCGCACGGACTTTCGTGAGTACGCTCGAGGGCGCGATGCTGGTCGCGCGCTCGTATGCCGACGTGGCGCGTTTCTCGACCGTCGCCAACTGGCTCCTGCGCGAACTCGCAGTGAATCGCGCGTGAACCGCCGCGCGTCCGGCGCTCAGAAACTTTTCGCCAGCGAAACGCCGATCGTGCGCGGCTGGATATAGAAATAGCTGTTCGGAGGGAACATATAGTCGGAAAGGATCGCGCGTTTATCAGCGACATTGTTGATAAAGAAATTCCCTTCCCAGGTGTCGTAGGCCACTCCCACGAATACGTCCACTTGTGCGTACGCTGGGAAAGTCACTCGCGGTGCCGTCGGCGTTGCCGCAAACACACTCGCGAGCTCACCCACGTAGCTCACCGAGGTTCCAGCCAACCCGGATAGGCTCCCCGTAATGGAGAACTCCTGTCTGAGCGAGAAGTTTGCCGAGAAGCGGTTCCCTGGCAGTTGGGTGCCAGACGGTCCATAAGCTCCGACCGCCGTAGGTGGAAGAGCCTCCGTCAACTTGGCGTCGTTGAATACGACCCAAGCCGCGGCCGTGAGGCCGGCCGACGAAGCGGCCTCCATCGAAAGCTCCGCGCCTTGACTCTTGGCGCGGCTCGCGTTCGTCGTGTAAGAGAACAGATTTCCGGGACCGAATACCAGGAGTTGAATGTCCTTCCAGTCGATCCGATAGAACGATGCATCGATCGAAAGCGCGCGATCGAGGAAGGTGCTCTTGATACCCAACTCGTAGTTCTGAGTCTTGTCGGGGCTATACTGAAGAGGCGCGCCGGCGGGATTGGCCGCGTTGAAGGACAAATTGGCACCGCCGGCCCGGTAGCCCGATGCGAGCCGTGCGTACACCATCAAGTCCGGCGACAGCCGAAAGCGTGGCGTCACGAGATGCGTAAAGGAGCTGGCTTCCGGCCTGAGGGTCGGAATCACCGCGCTGCCGCCGGCGACCGCGCTGCCAGTCGCGGTTTGCGTGATCGTCTGCCGAATCTCACTCTGTCGCCCGCCAAACTGGATATCGAAGCTGTCCGAGAATTTCCAGGTCAGGTCCGTGAACACTGCATACTCCTTGTAGGTGGTGGGGAAGCTCACTCGGCGAAGATCGCCCACACGTACACCCGTTGCCTCGTTGATAGCTCGTCTCGTCTGGATGTAGCGGGTGTCCTCGTCCGTGTAATACGCGCCCAATAGCCAATCGAATCGCTCTCCCAGCGGCGTCTCCAGTCGAATTTCCTGCGTGAACTTTCTGGTCTTGTTGTCATTGAAGGTCGCCGTGCCCCGCACTCCGAACAAGGCCTGAGTTGCACTGCCGAGAGCGAGGGTAAAATCGGAGGAGTCGGTAAAAGCGTTGATGTTGTAGCCGCTAATCGCCGTCAAATCGACCCTGCCGAGCTTACCCGTGAGAGTCGCACTGTAGGCCTGAGCCTTTCTCTCGTACGCGCCTGTTCCTCGCAGTTGGTTCTGCTGCAGATCGCCCAGCCCGGACAGCGGCTGAGCAACTGATGCGCCATCGGCAGAGATGTCCTGAAGAAGTGCGCTCAGTCTCACGGAGAAGTCGTCCGAGGGTCGCCACAGCGCCGACAGCCGCCCGCCATTCGCTTCGGCCCGATTTATGCCTTCAATCCCAGCTACGGGATCATCGATATATCCGGGATCTCGACGCGAGAAGGCGCTCGCGCGCACGGCGACAGTATCGCTGAGCGGCGCGTTGACGGAGCCGCGCACGTTGTATCCCAGTGGCGTGCCGTTGTGGACGCTGCTGGTTCCTAGCTGCACGCGGCCGGTAGTGCGATCGGTGGAGGGATCGCGCGTCACAAACTTGAGGAGCCCACCCATGCTGCTGGCTCCGTAGAGCGTTCCTTGCGGGCCCCGTAACACCTCAATCCGCTCGAGATCATTGGGGTCAATATCGGGAACCGCGCTCGACCCTCCCAGAACTGACGACGACCCGTAGGGGACATCGTCAATCATCACTCCGACGCTCGGATTCCCGCCAATCGGCGAAATGCCTCGAATCGCTAAATTCTGAGCGGACGAGAGCCCCGGTGAAAGAGTCAACCCGGGCACATGCGCATAGTAGTCCTGAAGTCGCAAAAGATTGCCGTGGACCAGCGTATCGGCAGCGATGACAGTCACCGGCACCGGCACGTCCTGCAGACGCTCGACGCGCTTCTGCGCGGTGACCACGATCTCGTCGGGTCTGCCGGGTCCGCGACTCGCGTTCGGAGCGGACTCTTGATCGGCAGAAGTTCCAGCAGCTTGCTTGGCACGATCAACAGGGTCTTCGGGATGCGCCTGCGCAAGCTGCATCCCGGCCCTGTCCTGCCCGCCAGCAGTCTTCGCGGGCCGGGCGGAGTCGCGCTCCTGCGCCTGCTCGCCCATGCGCGCCAACACCACCGTGTGCGGATCTAAAAATCGATGATAGAGCCCCGAACCGGCCAATAGCCGCGCAAACGCCTCATCGACCGTCAACTCGCCTTTCAGCGCCGGCGCGCGGCGATCGCCGACGAGCTTGCGATCGACATAGACGTTGATGTCGGCTTGATTGGCCAGCGCCACCAGGGCATCGGCCAGCGACTGTGCGGGAAGATCGAACGACGCGCTCGTCTGTGCCGCACCTGCGGCCGTCACGGTCATCAGTGCGAGGAGCACGGCGACCGGCTTGACCAGACGGAGTAACGAATCTGACATGACATCTTCTCCCAGGATGGACAGCTGCGCTGCCGATGTTAGTTGCGCAGAGCTATGACCCCTGGGCCGACCAAAACCTCATCACGTCTGCCAACGATCTGGCAACATCTACTCCCGGCAATGCAGCGAAGGCTCGCCGGTAAGAACGATCTCCTCGCCCTCCTGCCGCACCACCAAACCGCAGGTAGCGGCCACCGAACGCGCGAAACTCGCGCTGTCACCCATGCGGAAGGCGCCCTTCACCAGAATGGCCGCGCTCTCGGGTCGTTCGATGCGAATCTTGAGATCGCTGTAGCGATTCATTTCACCCGCCGCATCCGCCAGCGCGGTGTCGTCCAGCTCGACGCGCCCACGCCGCCACGCGGTAACTTTCCCGATCTCAGGACGGTCCATGCGCGGCGCCTGGTGGCTCTTGAAGGTGACGCGCTCTCCAGCCTGGAGAACCCGCGATTGCATACCGGCGGGCACCGCCGCATCGCGCGTGGGCGCGACGTTGACGCTGCCTTCCATCAAAGTCACGGAAAGCAGGTCGTCCTCGCGCCGCACGACGAAGGCGGTGCCCAATGCGGTGACTTGCGTGGTGCCGGCCGTCACGACGAACGGCCACGCGGGCCCGTGCTGCGCGACTTCGAACAAAGCCTCGCCCGATTTCAACTCGACGCTGCGCCGCTCGCTGGAATAGCGCTCGACGATGCGCGTATTCGTATTGAGATAGACGCGCGTACCGTCGCGCAAGGTCAGCGTTCGTTGCTCGCCGACACCGGTCGTCACGCCGGCGCCGTGCACGTACCAGACCACCGCCGCGACCATGAGCACCACCACGGCCGCGACTGCGCCGGCGGCGCGCGCCAGGCCGGCACGAAATCCCGCGCGCTTCCAGCGTTGCGGCAGCGGCAGCGCACGCCGCGGCAGGCCCTCGGCCAGCTCCCACATCGTCGTGACCGCCTCGAATGCCGCGGCGTGCGCCGGATCCTGGTCGCGCCAACGCCTGAAGCCCTGCTCGACTTCGCCATTGCGGCGCGGACCGCGCAGCACCACCAGCCAGACGGAGGCCTCGTCGATGGCCTTGGGCGAGCAGCCCGGTTTCAACCGCACCTCGGTGTCACTCATGGCGGACCGTCTCCCGGGTCAACGCGATGGTCGCCTTGGCCAGATGCTTCTCGATGGCCGAGACGGAAATCTCGAAATGCTCGGCGATCTGCTCGTAGCTCAGACCGTGTAAACGATGCATGTAAAACACCTCACGCGTGCGTGGCTCGAGGCGGTTCAACGTGCATTGCAAACGGTCGAGGCATTCGGCGGCGATGGCTCCTTCCTCGGGCGCGAATTGCCGGTCGGCGATCACGAGGTCCTCGACCGACTCGGCAAGGTACAGTTCGCGATGCTCGCGCTTGCGCAGCTTCGCGGACAGGTTGAGGACCGTGCGGCTCAGGAATCGCTGGGGATCATGTACTTCCCGCCCGCTGCGGCAGTACTGCATGACACGGACGAACAGCTCCTGCAGGACATCTTCGGTGTCTTCCGCAGTGCGGCCGCGCTTGCGCAGCATCTTGCGCAGACGCGGAAGGTGGAGCCAGAACCAGTCCATGCGCCGAGGGTATGCCAGTTATCGCAGCCGTGGTGAGGGTCTTGACGCTGTAGACCCCTGGCCGAGACAAAACCTCAGTTGGACGAGGGGCGCCCGTGCATCAGCGCCATCAACTCTGCCTCGGCCTGGGACAGGCCGAAATCGGCGACCAGGCGACTGGGATCGGCGCCGCGGCGTACCAGCCTGATCGCGTGATCGTAGGTGCTTCCCGAATCACTCGCACCGCTCCGTACCTGCATCGAGTCCAGACGTGCGCTCAGCTGCTGCAACTGTTCCTCGGCCCTCTGCAAGCGCCGCGTGGTGCGCACGGCAAGCTCCATCGTGCCGCGATTCTCGTTGCGCGCCCGCCCCAGCTCGGTTTGCAGCTCGAGCCGCTCGCGGGTCCGATGCGCGCGTTCGCGCGCCAGCAACAGCCAGGACACGATGGCGGACAGGAGAACCGCACCGCACAGGGCAATGCAGCCGATCAGCACGCCGGTGGATAGTGAAGAAGTCGCCACGAACCCGCTATCACCGATCATTTCTTGGGCTCCGCAAGCACCGTCCTGCCCCGCTCGGCATTTGGCGCCGCCGCGCCCGGCGTCCCGGACCCGGCGCCTGAGCCTGGCGATTGCGCCGCACCTGCCGGCGCAGGCGCCGCAGTCCCGGCGTCCTCCTCCTTCGAGTCGCCCGAACCTTCCATGATCACCACGACGACGCGCCGATTCGTATTGCGTCCTTCCGCCGTTGCGTTGTCGCCCACCGGGCGATATTCGCCCAAACCGATGATCTCCAGCCGCGCCGGATCGATGCCCTGCTGCATGAACAAATGAACCACGCTCGCGGCGCGCGCGGCCGAAAGCTCCCAGTTCGAGGGAAACTCGCGGGTATTGATCGGCCGATTGTCGGTATGGCCCTCCACCCGCACTGCATTCGAGAAGGGCTTGAGAATGGCGGACAGCTCCTGCAACACCGGCACGGCCGCCGGCGACACGGTCGCCACGCCGCTCGCGAACAAAATATCGGTGCGGATCTCCACCTCCAGCGTCATCTTGCTCCGGCGCACCACGACGAGTTTCTTGTCGATGAGCGTCTGCATCGCCTTCTGCACTTCCTCCTGCATCTGCGTCAGCGGCGGGGGCTTGCGCCCGCCCGCGTTCTCCACAACGCCGCCGCCCTTCTTGACCTCATTGCTGATGTCCGCGACGACCGGCCGCGGATCGGGAAGCTTCAGCAGCATGGTCGGCGTGGATCCCTGCAGCTGCGCATCGCCACCCTTGCCCATGCTCTGTTTGCCGACGGGGATCGGGGCGAGCGTGGTGGGCGCACCGCGGAAAGCGGCGACGAGCGAATCGGACAGGATGCGGTACTTGCCCTCGTTGACGGAGGACATGGAGTACATGACGACGAAGAAGGCGAGCAGCAGGGTGATCAGATCGCCATAAGGGATGGCCCACGCTTCGTGGTTCAGGTGCTCCTCGTGTTTCTTCTTGCGGGCCATCGATGTCAGTTAAGGAAGAAGACGTGGCGCGGCGCGTAGGGAAATTTGGTCGGGGAAGTTACCCACAGTTTAAGGGAGGGATTCCCCATAAACTGTGGATAACTTCCCCAATCAAATTTCCGGTGAGACTGATGGTTCCAATCTTTGTTCACGAAGGACTCTCTGCGCCGTTTTGAGTGGCCGAGTTATCCACAGTTTATGGGGAATCCCTCCCTTAAACTGTGGGTAACTCGGCCACTCAAAACGGTGCCCACTGCCTATTGATGCAAGTACCCCTTCAACTTGGCCTCAATGTTTCTTGGGTTCTCCCCCTGCGCGATCGCAATGATCCCCTCGATCGTCATCACCCTGACCTGGGTCTGCGCATGAATCACGCTTTTCAACTTCCCCGACATCGGCAGGAAGAACAGATTCGCGAACGCGATGCCGTAGATCGTGGCGATGAACGCCGCCGCGATGCCGTGGCCGAGCTTGCTCGGATCGGCGAGGTTCTGCATCACCGCCATCAGGCCCATCACCGCGCCGATGATGCCGAGCGTCGGTGAGTAGATGCCGAGCCCCTCGTAGACTTTTGCTCCTGCCGTATCGAAGTGCTCGCGCGTCTCCAGGTCCACCTCGAGCAGGTTGCGGATCGCGTCCGGCTCACCGCCGTCCACCAGCGATTGCAGGCCCTTCTTCATGAAATCGTCCGATTCGGTCTCCACCGCCGACTCCAGGCCCAGCAGTCCCTGCTTGCGCGCGATGTTGCTCCACTCGACGATCTTGTCGATCACCGCGTGCGGATTGAGCGCGGGGGGCTTGAATACCCATTTCGCCATCTTCATGCCGTGCAGGAAGTTCGCCATCGGCGTCTGCAGCAGGATTGCCGCGAAAGTGCCGATGACGACGATGACGAACGCGGCGGCGCCGAACAGGGCCTTGACGCCGCTGCCTTTGAGAATGCTGCCGCCGACGAGGGCGACGAACGCCAGTGTGACGCCGACTATGCTCAGGATATCCATGGTTGCCAGGAGCCCCCGTCCCCCTCCTCTCAATCTAGTTTCGCAGCCATTCCGCCAGGCGCGCGCGCAGGCGCATCAGCGCCTGGCCGTGGATCTGGCACACGCGCGACTCGCTCACTTCCAGCACCTCGCCGATCTCGCGCAGGTTCATCTCATCGTCGTAGTACAGGGACAACACCAGCTTCTCGCGTTCCGGCAGGCCCTCGATCGCCTGGCCGAGGGACTTGCGGAAGCCATCCTCGGTGAGGTCGTCGAGCGGGCTCGGTCCCTCGTCGCGCACGAAATCGGCGGGACTGCCGTCCTCGTCGGTGTTGCCCATCTGATCGAAGCTGAACAAACGGCAGCTGGCCGAGTCCTGCGCCGCCTTGTAGTACTCGTCCAGCGTGATGCCCATGGTCGTGGCGATCGCGGCCGGGCGCGCTTCGTGGCCGGTCTCGTTCTCGATCTTGCGGATCGCTTCGGCAATGGCGCGCGCGCCGCGATGCACCGAGCGCGGCGTCCAGTCGGAGCGGCGTACTTCATCGAGCATCGCGCCGCGGATGCGGATGCCGGCATAGGTCTCGAAGTTCGCCCCCTTGCTCGGCGTGTAGTGGCGCGCGGCGTCGAGCAGGCCGATCATGCCGGACTGGATCAGGTCCTCGACCTCCACGTTCGGCGGCATGCGGCTCACCAGGTGGTAAGCGATGCGCTTGACGAGGTCCGCATGCTTGAGTACGAGCGTCTCCTGCGGCAAGTTCTGCGGCGCCACCGTGGCGCCCTCGAATGCGTGCTTGCCGTAAGGTCCGCGTCCTTTCATTGCAGACCGTCCGCGGCGCCCCCTGCGCCCTGAATGAGCCGCTCGACGAAGAATTCAACGTGGCCCCGCGCACCCTGCGGCATCTGCCACTTGTCCGCCTTGGCGGCGAGATTCTTGAAAGCCATGGACGCGGGCGAAGCCGGGTACGCCTCGAAGACTGCAATCTGCCGTTGGATCGCGCGCCGCACGTAGTCGTCATGCGGCAGGGCGCCCATGAACTCCAGGGTCACATCCAGGAAGCGGTCGCACACGCGGGCGATCTTATCAAAGAGATCGCGTCCCTCGCCCAGCGTGCGGGTCTGGTTGGTGAGGATCTGGAAGCGCGTGACGCCGTGCTCACGGCTGAGAACCTTCATCAGCGCATAGGCGTCGGTGATGGAAGCCGGCTCATCGCACACGACCACCACGACATGGTGGGCGGCATGGCTGAAGGTCAGCACCGAATCGGAAATGCCGGCCGCCGTGTCGACCAGCAGCACATCGACGTTGTGGTACAGCTCGCTGAACGCCTGGATCAGCCCGCCGTGCTCGCGCGCGGAGAGATTGGCCATGCGGCGCACGCCGGAGGCCGCCGGCACCACCTGCAGGCCGCGCGGGCCGGTGAGGATCACATCCTCGAGGCTGCACTGGCCCTCGATCACGTGCGAGAGATTGAAGCGCGGCTGCAAGCCCAGCAACACGTCGATGTTGGCCAGACCCAGGTCGGCATCGAGCACCATCACCTCGCGTCCGCGCTCGATGAGCGCGAGCCCGAGGTTCGCCGTGACGTTGGTCTTGCCGACACCTCCCTTGCCGCCCGTCACCGCAATGACCTTGACCGGCCGGGGTTCGGTCAGCCGTATCAGGCCCGCGGCCTGCGTTCCTTCACGATCGTCAAGCATAAGCAGCCACCTTTCCGTATTGATCGGCCAGAAAATCCTCATCCGCCAGGCGCCCCGACTGCCGCCGCAGCTTGACCGCCCGCTCGACCAGCCACGCATGTTTGCCGTGCGCGAGGTGCAGATCCTCCGGAACACGCTGCCCGGTGCACAGGTACAGCATCGGCAAGCCGTGACGGATCAGCACCGACAACGGCGCGCCGAGACCGGCGGCTTCATCGAGCTTGGTGAGTATGCAGCCGGCGAGATTGCTCTTGCCGGCCTGCGTAAACAAACGCACGGTCTCATCCAGGCATCCCGCGTCGCCGGCGGCCGACAACGCGAGCACGACGTCGATGCGCGTGCCTTCGTGCCGCAGCGTCTCGAACTGCTCATTGAGGCGCATGTCGCGCTGACTCATGCCAGCCGTGTCGATCAGAATGAGCTTGCGGCCGGACAAGGCGCCCAGGACATGCGCCAGATCTTCCCGATCCTGCACCACGTGCATCGGCACATTCAGGATGCGCGCATACGTATGCAGCTGCTCGCGCGCGCCGATGCGATAGGTGTCCGTGCTCACCATCGCCACGTTGCGCGCGCCATATTTGAGCGCGAAACGCGCCGCCAGCTTCGCGATCGTGGTCGTTTTGCCGACGCCCGTGGGACCGACCACCGCCATCACCCCGCCTTCCTCGAAGGGATTGGTCTTCGCAATCGGAATCCGGCGTGTGAGCAGGGCGAGCGGAACCTTCCAGGATTCACGCAGCGTCTTGAGCTGCGGCAGATCTTGAACGATCTCGCGCGCGATCTGCGGATGGATATCGAGCGCCGCCAGGTCGCGCAGCGCTTTCGCCTTCAGGGGATCGCGCCGTCCAAGCTCGCCCCAGGCGATGCCGGCCAGCTGCGTCTCCAGCATTTGCCGCAGCGTGTGCATCTCATCGCGCATGCGCATGATCGCCGGCTCGTTCGACGCTGCCGCCTTCTCGTCCTGATGCGCGCCACGAGCGGGTTCGCGCACGGGTTCGGATTTACGCGCCGCGTGAAGTTTCGACTGAGGCGGTGGCACTGCGGAGGCATAGGCGGACGCCGCAGTGGTCGATGCCGCAGCGGCGGCGGCTACGGGCGCCGTGACGGTGGCAGCGCTCGAGCTGACAGCCCTGGTCGCAGGCTGCGCAGTCGACGGCCGCGCCTTTCCGGCCGCTTGCGCCAGCGCGCGAGCGATCAGCGTTTCGTCGTAGTCGACGGCCGCGATCACCTCCATCCCTTCCTCCACGCGGCGGTTGGACAGGATGACGGCGTCCGGTCCCTGTTCCTCGCGCACCTGGGCGATGGCCTCGCGCATCGTGGGTGCTAGGTATCGTTTGATCTGCATGGTCCTCTCCTAAGAGCTTCGGCGCGCACTGATTTCAGTGCCGGGCAGTGTCTGATAGTCACAAACATCCCCTATCGACCCACCGCCGCCACGACTCTGATCCGCCGGTTCTCCGGCACCTCGTTGTAAGCCAGTACGTTGAGGCCGGGCACCGAGTGGCGCGTGAAGCGCGCCAGCCAGGGCCGCAGCTTCGGCGACACCAGCAGCACCGCCGGCTCGCCGGCCATCTCCTGCCGCCGCGCGGTCTCCGACAGCGAGTTGTGAATCCGATCGGCCAGGTTCGGCTCGAAACCGGGACCGTCGCTGGCGCCGCCGCTCGCCATCGAATCCTGCAACAATTGCTCGAGCGTCGGATCGAGCGTGATGACCGGCAGCTCCTGCCGCAGTCCGGAGATCCCTTGCACGATTGAGCGGCCGAGCGCCACGCGCACCGCAGCCGTAAGCGCCAGCGGGTCCTGTGTGCGCGGCGCGTGCTCGGCCAGCGTTTCCAGGATCGTGCGGAGATTGCGGATCGGCACTTTCTCGGCCAGCAGGTTCTGCAAAACCTTGACCACGATGCTGAGCGGCAGCACCTTGGGTACCAGGTCCTCCACCAGCTTCGGCGCGGTCTTGGCGAGGCGGTTGAGCATTTGCTGCACTTCCTCGTGCCCCAGCAATTCCTGCGCATGGATACCCAGCAGATGGCTGAGGTGCGTCGCGACGACGGTGCCGGTATCCACCACCGTGTAGCCGAGCGTCTGCGCGTGTTCGCGCATCGATCGCTCTATCCAGACCGCGTCCAGGCCGAACGCGGGATCCTTCGTCGCAATCCCGGCGAGCGTTCCGGAGACTTGTCCCGGATTGATGGCCAGATCGCGATCCGTGTAGACCTCGCTCTCGCCGACCGGCGCACCGAGAATGGTCACCCGATAGCTGCCGGGGCCGAGATTCAGGTTATCGCGGATATGCACGGGAGGGACGAGGAAACCCAATTCTTCCGACAGCTTCTTGCGTACGCCCTTGATGCGTCCCATCAGCTCGCCGCCCTGCGCCTGATCGACCAGCGGAATCAGCCGATAGCCGACCTCCAGGCCGACCGGATCGACCTGCTCGACGTCCTCCCAGGACAGATCGCGTTGCTCCAGCGGCGCCGCCGGCCGCGGCGCGGCGGCCGGAGCCGGACCTTTGTTGTCCGCCGTGGGGGCCGCGCCGGCCCGTGCGTTCTGTTTCGCCAGCAGATAGGCGCAGACGCCGCAGATGCCCGCCATCAGCAGGAAAGCGACGTTGGGCATTCCGGGAATGAGCCCCATCACACCGAGAATGCCGGCAGCCACGCCGAGCGCCTTGGGGTGCGCGATGACCTGCGTCATCACCTGCTGGCTCATGTCCTGCGCGCGCGAGACGCGCGTGACCAGGATGGCGACGGCGACCGAGAGCAGCAGCGAGGGAATCTGCGCCACCAGCCCGTCACCAATGGTCAGCAGGGTATAGATGCGCCCGGCGTCGGCAATGTTCAGATCGTGCTGCAACGTCCCGATCGCCAGGCCGCCGAATATGTTGATGAAGACGATCAGGATGCCGGCGACAGCGTCGCCGCGGATGAACTTGCTGGCGCCGTCCATCGCGCCGTAGAAATCCGCTTCCTCGCGGATCTCCATGCGCCGCTGCTGAGCCTCCTGCTGGTTGATGATGCCGGCATTGAGGTCGGCATCGATCGCCATCTGCTTGCCGGGCATGGCATCCAGGGTGAAGCGCGCGCTCACTTCCGACACGCGGCCGGCGCCCTTGGTCACCACCATGAAGTTGATGATGACCAGGATGGCGAACACCACGAGGCCCACTGCGTAGTTGCCGCCCACGACGAAATTGCCGAACGATTCGATCACGTGGCCGGCGGCGGACGAGCCGGTGTGGCCGTTCAGCAGCACTACTCGCGTGGACGCCACGTTCAACCCCAGCCGCAGCAGGGTCGCCGCCAGCAGCACGGTGGGAAAGACGGCCAGGTCGAGCGGGCGGCGCACGTAGATGACCGCCAGAATGACGACGATCGACAGCGAGATATTGAAGGTGAAGAGCACGTCCAGCGCCAGCGGCGGGAGCGGCAGCACCATCATGGCCATCACGACCATCAACAGCAGCGGCACGCCGAGGCCGTTGCGGCCGAAGGAAGTCAAAGTGGCGGTCAGCGACTGAGTGGCCATGCGTTATTCCGCGGCGCCTTCCGCGACGCTCGAGATGCCGAAAGCCGCCTCATCCACCTGCGGCTGCGGCTTGGACAGTTTTGCCGCCGCTTGCGCGGGCAGCGACTTGAGCTGATAGATGTACGTCAGCACCTGCGCCACCGCGACATAGAGCGCGGCGGGAATCTCGCGGCCGATGTCGGTGCTCTTGTATAGCGCTCGCGCCAGCGGCGGCGCCTCGAACAGCGGCACGCGATGTTGGTCGGCCAGCGTGCGGATGGCCAGGGCGACCAGCCCGGCCCCCTTGGCGACCACGCGGGGCGCGCGCATCCGGTTGGGCTGATACTGCAGAGCCACTGCGTAGTGAGTGGGGTTGACGACGATGACGTCGGCCGTCGGCACCGCCTGCATCATGCGGCGCTTCGCCAGCTGCTGCTGCACGGTGCGGATGCGCGACTTGATTTCCGGCCGGCCGTCGGTCTCCTTCATTTCGTCGCGGATCTCCTGGCGCGACATCTTCAGCTTGTCGCGGTAGTTCCAGAGCTGGTAAGGCACGTCCACCGCGGCGACGAGCACGAGCGCGGCGCTCATCGTTATCAGCGCATAGCACGCCAGGCGCGCGGCGCCACCGATGCCCTCCCGCAGATCCATGCGCCCGAGCGCGAGGATGTCGTCCATCAGCCACATCGCGATCGCCGTGGCGAACCCGCCCACGACCACCACCTTGGCAAGCGCCTTGCCCAGCTCGACCCAGCCGTTCAGGCCGAAGATGCGTTTGAACCCGGCGACCGGGCTGAGCTTGGACCAGTCCGGTGCGACGGCCTGGAAACTCACATTCCATCCACCGATGCTCAGCGGCGCGAGCAGGGCCGCGGCCAGCGTGGCCAGCAGCACCGGCATTGCGTATTTCAGCGTCGACAGCGCGGCGCCGGTCAGGGCAGTCTGCATCGCGTCCGGCGCGAACAAAGCCTCGCGGGTGATGCTGAAGCCCCCGTGCATGGTGTTCACCAGGCCGCCCGCCACGAAGTGACCGGCGCCCAGCAGCGCGCCCGCGCCGGCCAGCATCACCGCGGTCATGTTCAGCTCGCGCGAGCGCGGAATCTGGCCGCGCTTGCGCGCGTCCTCCAACCGCTTTTGTGTCGGTTGCTCTGTCCGTTCCTGGTGTTGATCGTTATCGGCCATGGACTACTCCGTGGAGCCGAGCATGGCGCGCACGGCGCGGAAGCTTTCGCCCAGCAGGTCGACGAAGTGCTCCTGCAGGTTGTACAGGCTCACGAGCAGCACCAGGAAACCCAGCCCCAGGCTGAGCGGAAAACCCACGGCGAACAAGTTGAGCGACGGCGCGGCGCGGCTGACGATGCCGAGCGCGAGGTTGATCACGATGAGCGCCACCAGCGCAGGCAGCGCCACCATGACGCCCGCCTCGAACAGCTTGCCGCCCCAGCGCGCGATCTCCAGCCCCGCCTGCGCGGACAGCGGCTGTCCGCCCACCGGCATCCAATGAAAACTGTCCGCCAGCAGCTGCAGCACCGCGATGTGGCCGTCGAGCGAGAGGAACAGCAGCAGGCCGAGGATCAGCATGAACTGGCTCACCACGGGCACCGTGGCGCCGCGCTGCGGATCGACCAGCGTCGCATAGCCCAGGCCCATGCTCATGGCGATGGTCTGCCCGGCAAAGGTCAAGGCCTCGAACACCAGCTGCACCACGAATCCGATCGCCATGCCGATGAGGATCTGGTTGGCCGCCATCAGCATGAGCCGCAGGCCGAACGGCTCCACTGGCGCGGTCTTGCCGACCAGGGGCGCCACGACCAGCGCCAACGCCAGCGCCAGGATCGCCTTCACGCGCGCCGGCACCAGCGCCGCACTGAAGAACGGCGCGGTCAGGAACAAGCCCATGATGCGCAGAAACGGCCAGAGCAGCGTCTGCACATACTCGACGATTTGTCCGCTGGTGAAATTCACGCGTGTACGCCATGACCCTGTCAGCCAACGTCAGCCCAACATCGACGGGATGCTCTCGATCAGCTGGCGCGTGTAGCCGGTGATCAGCTTCAGCATCCACGGCCCGGCCGCAAAGATCGCCCCGACCAGCACCGCGAGCTTCGGGATGAAGCTCAGCGTCATCTCATTGATCTGCGTGGCGGCCTGCATCATGCCCACGACCAGGCCCACCACCAGCGCGGCGATCAGCATCGGCGCGGCGAGGAGCGCGGTCAGCGTGAGGGCCTGCTGTCCCAGGGTGATCACCGTCTCAGGGGTCATAGTCGCCTCGTTACTCCGGGAAGTTGCTCAGATGCCCGTCGCGAAACTGCCGGCCAGCGTGCCGATGAGCAGCGACCAGCCGTCCACCAGGACAAACAACATGATCTTGAACGGCAGCGAGATCAGCATGGGCGAGAGCATCATCATGCCCATGGACATCAGCACGCTCGCCACCACCAGGTCGATGATCAGGAACGGAATGAAGATGAGGAACCCGATCTGGAAGCCGGTCTTCAGTTCGCTGGTGATGAACGTCGGGATCAGCACGGTCATCGGCACGGACTGCGGGCCGTCGAACTCCTCGTGCCCCGCGATCTTGCGGAACATCGCCAGATCGCTGTCGCGCGTCTGCTGCAGCATGAACTGCTTGAGCGGCTCGGCCGCTTTCTGCAGCGCCGCCTCGCCCGCGAGCTGACCGTCCATGTAGGGCTTCACGCCGTTCTGGTAGGCCTCGGTCATCGTCGGAGTCATGATGAACAGCGTCAGGAACAGAGCCAGCCCGATCAGCACCTGGTTGGGCGGGGTCTGCGCGAGCCCGAGGGCCTGCCTCAGGATCGCCAGCACGATGACGATGCGCGTGAACGAGGTCATCGTGAGCAGCAGCGCCGGCAGCAGCGTCAGCGCCGTCATGAACAGCAGCACCTGCACCGTCAGCGAGTACGTCTGCGCGCCGTCCGGTCCAGTCTTTACGGTGACTGCCGGCAGCATCGCCTGCTGCGCCCACGACAGTTCCGGCAGCACCAGCAGCAGGACAAACAAACCGATGAGCAGCCTCTTCAGCAAATCGCAAACCCCTCGGCGGGCTCTGGACTGGGCAGGGGGTTTCAGGACTGTCAAAAACAGGATGTTTTTGTCAGAGCCTACAGGGGTGCGACGTATACGTCGCACGGGTGTCCATGGATGGACACCCTGGGCTTCAGCGGAGCAGGGACTGTGCAGCTGAATGGATTTACGGCGGTCCTGGAACCCCCTGCCCAGTCCAGAGCCCGCCTGGCACGGACTCGACCTGCCGATCTGCTGCCCGCGGTTGCTCACTTCCCCATCCCCGCCCGACTCATCATGTCCTTCAGCTTCTGCGCAAAATTCGCCGCGTTCGGCACTCCGCCCACCGGCTCGCTCACCTGCAGCGATCGCTCCAGCAACTGAAGCGAGGTGACTCCCGCCGCGCTGACTCCCAACAGCGCCTGCGCATCCCCCACCTTGACCAGCACCACGCGCTCCTTCGGTCCGATCACCAGCTCGCCCAGCACGTTCATCGCCCCGGAGCTTGCGCGATGCACGTTGCGCAACCGCCCCACCAGCCACGACAACCCCACGATCAGGGCGATGACGAGCATCAGGCTCAGCATCATCTCCACCAGACCGGAGGTATCGACGGCCGGCCCGCTGGTCACTTCACTTTCTCCATGCGCTCGGCCGGCGGCACCACTTCGGTCAGCCGGATGCCGAACTTCTCGTTGACGACCACGACCTCGCCGCGCGCGACTTTGATGCCGTTGACCAGCACGTCCAGCGGCTCGCCCGCCAGGCGGTCGAGCTCGACGATCGAGCCCGGCGTCAGCTGCAGGAGCTCCCGCACGGTGATGCTGGCGCGGCCGACCTCCAGCGCCACCGTCACGGCGACGTCCATGATCAAATCCAGGCTCACATCGCCCCCGGCGCCCGTGCGGGCGTCTGGACCCAGGTCGCCGAACTGGGCGCGGGAAGGGGCGGCGTGCGTGCCGGTCGCGGACGTACTCATGTCGATTTCCTCGGGTTCATTTGGGGCGCAGTGAGCTTGAGGGCGTTGTGCTCGCGCGAGATGCCGAACTTGCCGCTATAGACCGGCACACGGCCGACCAGCAGCGTGGCCGGCCCCGGAGCGGGTACCGGGATGACGTCGCCGGGCTTGAGCCCCTTCAGGTCGCGCAGGTTCAGGCGCGATTCGGCCAGCACGCCGCGGACCTGCACTTCGATGTTCTTCAGATGCTCAGTCATTGCCGCACGCCAGTTCACCGTGGACGTCGCGCGCGGCGCGGCGCCGGCATCCCCGCGCATCTTGTCGCGCAGGGGGTCCAGCGCCTTTTCAGGAATCACGAAATCCACCGTGCCCGTGCCGCCGGGCAGCTCCAGCAGGAAACGGTTGACGAGCAGCATCTCCTCCGGCGCGACGCCCTCGATCAGACGCGGGTTGCTCTCGTGCTTGATGACTTCGAGCTCGATCGGCGCGAGCGGTACCCAGGCCTGCTTGAGATCGGCGAACATCTGTTTGAGCACCTGCTGCGCGAAGCGCAGCTCCGCCGGCGTGAGCGGCTGGTCGGGATTGCGCTGGATGCTGCGACCGGGGCCGCCGTAGTAGCCGTCCACCAGTGCGGACAGCAGAGTGGTGTCCAGGCAGAACAGCACCTGACCCTGGATCGGCTTGGCGGCCACCACGTCGATGCATGCCGGCATCGACAGCGTGGCGAAGTAGTCTTCGGCCTTGTGCGTCTCGATGGACTGCAGGGTCGCCTGCACCTCGCGCTTGACCAGCTTCGTCATCGACTTGGCGAAAGCCGCCGCGAAACTCTGGTTGACGGTCTCCAGGACGGGCAGCTTGCCGCTCACGATGCGCAGCTTCGCCAGGTCGAGCGGACGCGCCTCGCCGGGATGGCTCGCGCGTTCCAGCAGCGCCGCGGCTTCTTCTTCGGAGATGACCGGATTCGTCATCGGCGCCTCACTGCACCACGAAACTGGTGAACAGGAGATTCTCGACCCCCGTCTCGCCGGTTTCCTTTTTGAGGATCGCCTTGACTTCGGCGAGACACTGAGCGCGCAGCTCCTCCTTGCCTTCGCGCGTCATCAGCTTCTGGTAGTCGCGGTTGCTGATGAGCAGCAGCAGGTTGTTCCGGATCAGGGGGACGTGCTTCTGGACCGCCGCAATCACCTCCGGATCGCGCGCCATGATGTCCATGCCGATCTGCAGGAAGCGCACCGCGGAGGATTCCTCGAAATTCACCACCAGCGGCTCGAGCGAGAAGAACAGCGCCGGGGCGTCGCGCTTCTCTTCCTTTTTCTTTTTCTTCTCTTTCTCTTCCTTCTTCTCCGGAGGCGGCGGCGGAATATACACCGTGAGGTGGTTGTCCTTGCCGAGGACATATTCCGGCGGAGCCGGCGGCGGATGCAGCAGCGTATTGATGAAACCACCGGCGACGACCGCACCCAGGCACAGCACGAAGACGAGCGCGCCGTTCAGGACCTTGCCCATGAGTCCCGACTTCGGGACGGGCGTTTCGGCCTCGGCCTGCGCTTCTTCCGTCTCTTTTTCTTTGTCCTTCTTTTTCTCTTCATCCGCCATGGGCAACTCCGGCGATAACGATCACCGGAAGGACGATAAGCAACTTCTATACCACGCGCTGAGCCGCTTCTTAGGTCTTTTGAAACAATGAGTTACATTGCGTCAAACCGCCTCTGCCAGAAGCCCGGCAAGGAGCCGGCGCGCGAGCGTCAGAAAATTGGCGGCCCTATGGACGGGCCGCCATCGGGCTCACGCGCCTGTACGCGCCCGCAAATCGCATGCGCGAGCGGGCTCATGACGGCCGGGAGGTACGGCACATGCATGATCGGATTCCATGCAAGAACACAGGCCACGGCTGGGCTCGCTGAACGTGCGTACGGCTGCCGCACCCCGTGCAACTTACCGCCTTCAATTGCATGCCGGCTTCACCTTCGAGGATGCCCGTCGCATCGTGCCCTACCTCGCCTCGCTCGGCATCAGCCACCTCTACTGCTCGCCCTACTTCCGCGCGCGACCTGGCAGCACGCATGGTTACGACGTCGTCGACCACAACACCTTCAACCCCGAGATCGGCACACGAGCGGACTTCGAGCGGTTCGTCGCCGCGCTGAGCGAGCACGACATGAGTCACATCGCGGACTTCGTGCCAAATCACGTCGGCATCATGGGCGCGGACAACGTCTGGTGGCTGGACGTCCTCGAGAACGGCCCGCACTCGCGTTATGCGCAGTATTTCGATATCGACTGGGAGCCGGCCGATCCCCTGCTCAAAGGGAAGGTGCTGGTCCCCATACTGGGCGACTCCTACGGCGCGGTGCTGGAGCGGGGCGAGCTGCAGCTGTGCCATGAGCCGGCGGCGGATACTTTCTCGGTGCGGTACCACGAGCATCGGTTTCCGATCAACGCGCGCGACCGTGATCGCGCGCGCGCCGCGCTCGAACATCCCTCGCCGGACGCGCTGCACGAGCTGCTCGAGCGGCAGGCGTATCGCCTGGCGCACTGGCGGGTCGCCGCCGACGAGGTCAATTATCGGCGCTTCTTCGACGTCAACGACCTCGCGGCTCTGCGCATGGAGAACGCAGAGGTATTCGGCGCGACGCATCGACTGATCCTCGAGCTCCTGCAAGCCGGCCAGGTCGCGGGGCTGCGCATCGATCATCCGGACGGTTTGTTCGACCCGGCACGGTACTTCGAGCGCCTCCAGGCGCGATTCGCCGCGATCCGCCCGGCGCGCAGTCCAAAGAGCGGCCGGACGGCGCTCTATGTGCTCGCGGAAAAAATCACGGCGCACTACGAGCACCTGCGCGCCGGCTGGCCGATCGCCGGCTCCACCGGCTACGACTTCGCGAACCTCGTCAACGGCTTGTTCGTCGACCGGTCGCGGCGCGCCCGCTTCGACCGCGTGTATCGCGCATTCACCGGCGAGCACCGCTCGTGGCAGGAGATCGTATTCGAGTCGAAACATCTCATCGTACGCACCTCTCTCGCCGCGGAGGTGAGCGTGCTCGCGAACCAGCTGCACGGTATCGCGCGAGCCGACCGACGAACGCGGGATTTCTCCCTCAACGCCCTGCGCCAGGCGCTGCGCGATGTCATCGCCGCGTTCCCGGTTTATCGCACGTATCTCGCCCGGGAGGCGACGGCGGACGACGAGCGCTACATTCATTGGGCGGTCGCGCGCGCCAAGGTCCGCAACCAGGGCGCGGATGTCGGTATATACGACTTCATCCTGGACGTGCTCATCGGCCGCAACGCGGTATCCGGCGCACATGCCGCGCAGGCGCGGCGAGCATTCGCGATGAAGCTCCAGCAGGTCACGGCTCCGGCGGCCGCCAAGGGTGTGGAGGACACGGCGTTCTATCGCTTCGGACGCCTGCTGTCGCTGAACGAGGTCGGCGGCGATCCCGATGTCTTCGGCATCAGCGTCGCGGCCTTCCATCGCGAGAATCGCCGCCGTATGAGCCGTTGGCCGCAGGCCATGCTCGCCAGCTCGACCCACGACACCAAACGATCCGAGGACGTGCGCGCCCGCATCGACGTGCTGTCCGAGATGCCGGGCTTCTGGCGCGAGGCGCTGCAGCGTTGGCAGCGGATCAATCGCAGCCGCCGTACGCTGGTCGAGGACCAGCAGGCGCCCTCGCCCGAGGACGAGCACCTGATTTATCAGACGCTGATCGGCAGCGTGCCGCTGCAGCGGCCCGATGAAGCAGGCCTCGCCCTCTATCGCGAGCGCATTGCGCAATTCGCCGTGAAGGCGGCGCGCGAAGCCAAGGTGCGCACGAGCTGGGCGAACGTCAACGAGCCGTACGAGCATGCGCTGCAGAGCTTCGTCGGCGCCATTCTCGATGCGCAGAGCGGCGCCCTGTTTCTCGATGATCTGTTCGCCAGCGCCGCGCGGATCCAGCAGTTCGGGCTGGTGAACAGTCTCGCGCAGACGCTGCTGAAGCTGACCTGTCCCGGCGTGCCCGACATCTATCAGGGCAACGAGCTGTGGGATTTTTCCCTGGTCGATCCGGACAATCGTCGCGCGGTCGATTTCGGCGCGCGCGCGGCGCTGCTGGAACAGGTACGCGGTTGGGAAGGGCTCGCACCTCGACAGCTCCAGGAACGTCTGGCGTCGCTCTGGGCCGAGCCCGCCGACGGACGTGCCAAGCTGTACCTGACATGGCGCGCATTGAATCTGCGCCGCACGTCCGAGCGACTCTTCCGGCGCGGCCGCTACCTGGCGCTACGCACGACGGGCCTCCACGCGGCGCGCGTCTGCGCCTTCGCCCGCGTGCTGGGCGGCGAATGTGCGCTCATCGTCGCACCGAGACTGTGCGCTCGTTTGTTCGCCGAAGGAGCATCGTGGACTCCGGGGGCGTCATGGTGGGCTGATACCGCGGTGCTGCTCCATCCAAAGCTGCAGCAGCGGCGCTTCGCTTCATTACTCGACGGGCAAAGCCTGAACGCCGCGGGATTGGCGGACGGCTCGATGAGCCTGCCAGTGGCGGGCATGCTGCGCTGGTTTCCCGCGGCGCTATTGAGCGCGCACATCTGATCACTGGCGTCCGGACAGCGCACTGGCAACTGTTTTGCGGGGGTTTACTGCGTCTCAAGCAGGCAACACTGCGCCCCTTGCAGCGTAATTTTTTCCCGGTATGATGCGCGTCGCGTAGGGAAGACAGCGGCTGCAGGAATCCGCGCCGCACGCGAATTGCGACCTCCGTCACAATTCTCAGTTTTTCATAAACCCTTTGCCTCCCGGCAATCATCGTGTAACGCGGCGCGCCTATCGTGCGCCGCGCTGACGGACTGTCGGGTTGTCGTTGATTGATTCCGGACCTGACTTCGCGCCGAAAAAACGAAGTCGTAATTCCCGACATGGAGGATAGAGATCGTTATGAACACACAATCGAACCTGGCCTTTGCTTTAGAAGACATGACCGATGACTTCACGGAGTCTCAGACGCTGAATGCGGTTGAGCTCGATGCTCTCCTGCGCCTGGGCAGCCAACGCGCTCGCCGTCCCGTGCGCGCCGGCGCGGCTCGCGCGCGCCGTCTGCCGGTGTCCTTCCAGGACAACCACTCCGGCCCGTTCCGCCCGTTCAGAGTCTACTGAACCGCCGCGGCGGGCAGATCTCCGGTTAGACCCAGCGCCCGGCGCATGAACCGGGACTTCAGCGGGGTTATTTTGTCCACCGCCGTCAGGCCTGCTCTGCGCAGCAGGCCGAGCGGCGGGCTGGCATTGGAGAACAGACGGTTGAGCCCATCGAGAGCGGCGAGCATCAGCAGGTTCTCGCCTTTGCGCCAGCGCTCGTAACGCCTCAGGACTTTGAGGTCGCCGGGATCGCTGTCGCATTGGCGCGCCTCGCCGATAGTCTGCGCCAGCGCCGCGCAATCCAGGAACGCCAGATTGACGCCTTGCCCGGCGAGCGGATGAATCGTGTGCGCGGCATCCCCGACCAGCGCGAAGCGCGGCTTCACATAGCTCGCGGCGTGTGCATGTCGCAGGGAAAAATCCACGCGGCGCGTGCAACTGAGGACCGCGCCGACCACGCCATCCACCGCCTGGCGCACCGCCTGGCAGAACTGCTCTTCGGTCGCGCTCATCAAATCGCGCGCGGCAGCCTCGGTCGTGCTCCAGACGATGGAACACCGTTTGTCCTCCGTGCCCTCGCGCAGCGGCAGGAGCGCAATCGGACCGTTCGCCAGAAATCGCTGCCAGGCGGTGCGGCGATGAGGCATCGAAGTGCGGATATGGGTCACGATCGCGCGCTGCGCGTAGGCCGCGCCGCGGGCATCGATGCCCATCAGCTGGCGCATCGGTGAATCGGCGCCATCCGCCGCGACTACCAGTCCCGCGTGCATGAGGGCGCCGTCATGCAATCCGATCCCCATCGCTCCCTCGCGCAGCTCGAGCGTGGCCACTTGTCCCGAAATCAACCGCACACCGCGATCGCGTGCCCGCGCGAGCAGCGCCGATTGCAGCAGCGCGTTCTCGATCACGTAGCCGAGATTGGGCTGACCAATATCGGCGCAATCGAAGTGCACGGCGCCTGTCCCGTCCGCCTTGCCATCTTCATCCCACACGCACATACGCTCGTAGGGACTCAGTCGGGCAGCGGGCAAACCGTCCCACACCTCGCAATGACGCAGGATGCGTTCGCTGGCGCGTGAAATGGCGAATACGCGCAGATCGATATCCTTGGCCGCGGCGCCCTGGAAGTTCAGGCGGGGCTCGATCAACGCGATCCGCTCGGGCGCGAGCCGGCTCACCGTAGCCAGCAGATTCGCCATGCACGCGCCCGCGAGCCCGCCCCCCACAATGGCAACTTCCGCATCGAGCCTCATCGCAACTGCGCTCCCCGCGCCAGACGCGGCAGCCGCCCGGCGAAGCCGAGACTCAAACGGGACAGCGCCTGCTTGGCAGGCGGCGCGAGATCGAACAGCAGCAATCCCAAGTTGCGCGCAGCGCGCACGCCGGCCAGCGGGCTGGCGAACAAGCGTACGAGCCCATCGGTAAAGGCGATGATGCTGCGACGATCGTGCCGCCGCCATTCGTCATAGCGCGTCAACATCGCCTCGCCGCCGAGCGCCTCCCGTGTACCGACGGTGTCCGCAATGACCTCCGCCAGCGTCGCGACGTCCCGCAGCCCGAGATTGAATCCCTGCCCGGCGATCGGATGCAATCCCTGCGCCGCGTTGCCGATGATCACGCAGCGGCGCCCCACGCGCTCGTCGGCTTGTGTCAGTGCCAGCGGATAAGCTCCCCGCTTCCCGACACGGGTGAAGCGGCCCAGACGAAAGCCGAATCTGTCCTGCAATGCCTGCAAAAACGCATCGTCCGACAGCGCCAGCGCGGCTTGCGCCGCCGCGGGCTCCAGCGTCCAGATGACCGCACATCGATCTCCCGCCAATGGCAGCACCGCCAACGGACCGGTTGCAGTGAAGCGCTCGTACGCAACTCCCTCGTGCGGACTGCCGGTCGCCACGGTAGTCACCACGGCCGATTGCCGGTAGTCCTGATTCGAAGCCGAAATCCCCAAGGCTTGCCGGACAGCCGACTGGGCGCCGTCGGCGGCGATGACCAATCGCGCGCGCAGCGTGTCAGCCCCCGCGAGCCGCACCTCGACCGCATCGGTCTGCGGCTCGACATGCTCCACCGTCGCGGGACACAGCAACGCGAAATGCTCACTGCCTCGCAAGCGCTCCCACAGCGCCGCGCCTACGACGCGGTTGGGCAGAACATAGCCGAGCGCTTCGACGCCCTGCTCTGCAGCGTCGATGCGCGCGAAGCCGAAGCGTCCGCGCTCGGAAATGTGGATGCGCCGGATGGGGGTGGCCTGCGCGGCCAGTTGCGGCCATAAACCGATCCCGGTGAGCACGTTGCGGCTGCCGTTGGAAAGCGCGGTGGTCCGTTCGTCAAAGCTCGGTTGCCGGCCCGACTCCAGCGGAGTCGACTCGATCAATGCGACCTTCAGGCCGAGCGGCAGCAGCGTGACGGCGAGGCTTGCGCCCACCATGCCGCCGCCCACGATGACGATGTCGAACGAGTCGTTCATGCCCGCGAGCCCTGGACCAGCTTCTCGACTGCATCCGCTTCGCGCGGCAGCGCCCGCGTCAGGACTTCGGGTTTTCCGCGCGTCACCAGCACGTCGTCCTCGATGCGGATGCCGATATTCCACCAGCGCCGCGCCACGCCGGGCGTGGCGGCCGGGATATAGATCCCGGGCTCGACCGTCATCGCCATGCCGGGCTCCAGCACGCGCCACTGCCCACCGACTTTGTAATCGCCGACGTCGTGCACGTCCAGGCCGAGCCAATGGCCGGTGCGATGCATGAAAAACTTCCTGTACGCCTCCTCCTTGAGCAGGGCCGGCAGCTTCCCCTTCAGCAGTCCCAGCTCGAGCAGCCCCTCGGTGATCGCGCGCACGGCGGCGTTGTGCGGATCGTCCCAGTGATTGCCGGCACGGATCTTGTCGATGGCCGCGCGCTGCGCCCGCAGGACCACGTCGTAAATGGAACGCTGCTCGGAGCTGAAACGGCCGTTGACGGGGAAAGTGCGCGTAATGTCGCAGGCGTAGTTATCGAACTCGCATCCGGCGTCGATCAGCAGCAGCTCCCCGTCCCTGAGCTGCGCATCATTGTCCCGATAGTGCAGTACGCAGGCATTGCGGCCGGCGGCGACGATGGGCAGATAGGAGGTATGTGCGTTGGCGCGGCGGAATTCATACATCAGCTCCGCCTCGATCTGATACTCGCGCAGCCCCGGGCGGCAGGCGCGCATCGCGCGGGCGTGGGCTTTCACGCCGACCTGCGCCGCGCGGCGCATGGCATCGATCTCGCGCTTGTTCTTGTAGAGCCGCATGTCGTGCAGCAGGTGATCGAGCGCGACGAATTCCTGCGGAATCTGCGTGCCCTGGCTGGCGTGGGTCCGCAACGTGCCGACCCAGCCGACGACGCGCTGATCGAAGTCCTGATGAATCCCCATGGTGTAGAACACGCGCGTGCGCTGCTCCAGCAGGCCCGGCAGGATCTCGTCGATATCCGCGATGGGGAAGGCGTCATCGGCAGCATAGTCGCTGGTGGCCCCTTCCGGGCCGGCGCGCGACCCGTCCCACAGCTCCCGCTCAGGATCGCGCTCGCGCACGAACAGGATGTATTCCGCCTGCGGCCGCCCGGGAATGAGCACCGCCACCGCGTCGGGCTCGGGAAACCCCGTCAAGTAATGAAAATCGCTGTCCTGGCGATAGGGATATTCGACGTCGCTGTTGCGGTAGCGCACCGGCGCGGCCGGCAGGATGGCGATGCCCTCCCGGCCGATCATGCGCATCAATTGCCGGCGGCGGCGGACGAATTCTTCACGGCCCATGGCCTCGCGGGTCATGGACAGGATCGTAGCATTCCCGTGCACCGTTCAATTGACCGCCTTCGCCGCCCGGCTCTATAGTTTCCCCATGAGCGAAACAGCCAAGCCGTCCGTGGAAACCGAGCTGAAGCGGCTGGAAAAGCGCATCGACGAGCTCGTCGCCGTGGTCTCGCACCTGAAGGACGAAAACCGCGCGCTGCATCAACGCCAGGACGCGCTGACCGCCGAGCGCGCCACGCTCCTGCAGAAGAACGAGCAGGTGCGCGCGCGCGTGGAAGCGATGATCGGACGGCTGAAAGCAATGGAGAACACCGGATGAGCCCTGCCAACAACGAGCCCTCGCGCGTCAGCGTGCGGCTGCTGGAGAAGGAGTTCGTGGTCGCCTGCGCGCACGAAGAGCGCGCGGACCTGCTGGATTCGGCGGAATACCTCAACAGCAAGATGCGCGAGATCCGCGACAGCGGCAAAGTGGTCGGCCTCGACCGCATCGCCGTGATGGCGGCCTTGAACCTGGCGCACGAAGTCCTCAAGAACCGGGGACGCGGCGGCGCAATGAGCGAAGAGGTTGGCCAGCGCCTGCGCACGCTGCGCGAGCGGGTGGAGACGGCGCTGGCGCACAAGGGCCAGCAGCTGGAGTTGTAAGGGTCATCGGAATTCAAGTTTGGCGCCGCCTGCGGTGTTCGACGGGGATCGGGTAACCTCTCGACCCTAATGTTGGAAACCCCGGGGCTATGGCTTGAGGCAGCATTGTGCAAGTCCATCCCGGCCTTCGGGCCGGAAGAAGGAAAGCCTTAAGTGTCTCAGTCCGTCCCACGTGTTGCTCCGGTCGAGAGCAATGGTTCCCGACGGCACAGGCGGGTGGCGCCTCCTCCCTCTTCGACCGCTACGCTCTCTCATCAGCGGTCGATCCCCCGGCGGATCTCATGGTCCGCGGAAATTGCGGGCAGCGACCGGTCATGAATAGCGCCGATGACGGCCCCGTCCGGCCGAAGCAGGAAATCCGGCGCGAAATGCGCCTGCGACGCCAGGCGCTCACCGCCCGCCAGCGCAGGCAGGCGGCGCGCGCGGCGGCCAAACACTTCCTCACCGTGCAACCGCTCCGGCCCGGCATGCACCTCGCGGTGTACCTGGCGTTCGGCGCGGAGCTCGACACGCAGCCGCTGATCGATCTTGCACGCCGCCGCGGCTGCTTTCTCTACGTGCCGATCGTGCGCGGCGCGCGCCGTCCGCTGCAGTTCGTGCCGCTCGCCGGGACGCTTCGCCGGCACCGTTTCGGCATGGCGGAGCCGCGCTTTTGCGCGCATAAAACCCGCAATCCGCGCCGGCTCGACGCGGTCGCGGTGCCGCTGCTCGCCTTCGGTCCGAACGGCGAGCGCATCGGCTGGGGCGCGGGTTTCTATGACCAAACATTCGCGTTCCTGCGCCGGCGCGGGTGGTGGCGGCGGCCGCGTTTGATCGGCCTGGCTTACCACTGGCAGGGACTGCCGACGTTGCGGAGTGAAGCTTGGGACGTGCCGCTCACCGCGGTCGCGACCGATCGCGGCGTGCGACGTTTCACCGCGCGCTCCGACTGAGGTCGACTTGCATCGCGCGGTCGATCGACATCGATCGGTGGTGAAAAGGCACACGCATACTTGCATGTCAAATATCTTTTCGTGTATATACTCGCCGGGACTAACCTGACACGGAGATTTTGATATGGCAGCTAAGAAACGCGGTAAGAGGGCCACCAAGAAGAAGGGTTCGAAGAAAAAGGCTTCGAAGAAGAAGTAAGGCCTTCGGATGAAGAACGGCGACCGGCTCTGACTCGACAAGGTTCAACCGCCGCCGATCTGAAATCCACACTGACTGTGCCCGCTCATGCGGGCACAGTCGTTTTCGCATCCCGTCGACAACGACCTCTCCACCACGGGCCCGCGCCGCTTCGCATGAATCCGGACGATCGCAAGAAACGCTGCGCCCATGCCGCCCTCGACTATCTGCTCGACGGCATGATCGTGGGCGTGGGCACCGGCTCGACCGTCAACTATTTCATCGATGCGCTGGGCGCGGTGCGCGCACGCATTCGCGGCGCGGTTTCCAGCTCGGAGGCATCCACGGCGCGCCTGCGCGCCAATGGCATCGAGGTGATCGATCTGAACGATGCCGGCGCCCTGGAGCTGTACGTCGATGGAGCCGACGAGGCCACCCGCCACCATCACCTGATCAAAGGCGGCGGCGGGGCGCTGACGCGCGAGAAGATCGTCGCGCAGGCGGCGCGGCAGTTCGTGTGCATCGTCGATGACTCCAAAGTGGTCGATGTGCTGGGACGCTTCCCGCTGCCGGTGGAAGTGATCCCGATGGCGCGCAGCCTCGTGGCCCGGGAGCTGACGAAGCTCGGCGGCCGGCCCGTCTGGCGCAGCCGGTTCAGAACGGACAACGGCAATGACATCCTCGACGTGCATGGCCTGCAGATCGTCGATCCGCCGGGGCTCGAGCAGGAGCTGAATCAGCTTCCCGGGGTGGTCACGGTGGGCCTGTTCGCGCGGCGCAAAGCGGACGTGCTGCTGGTGGGAACCGCCGCCGGCGTCGAGAAAATCTAGCGCGACTTACCCGCGGCCCGAAAAGAAAAAGCCCGCGCCGGGCGGGCTTCGGTCATCCTGGTTGGGGGACTAGGATTCGAACCTAGGTTAACGGAGTCAGAGTCCGCTGTCCTACCACTAGACGATCCCCCAACGGCTAGAACCAACGATATGCCGAATACATCCCTGTGGATCATTCCTGCCCGTACATCCATGTACGGTCGTTCGCCCGGAACGACGACACGTTAAGTGTCGTCGTTAAAGGCACCGGGCTCACCCTACCACTAGACGATCCCCCGCCAGACGATCCCCCAAACAGCGGAACGGCGACGCATGGACCGTCGCCGCCTGCCGGTTCGATGGATCAGCGCTTGGAGTACTGAGTTCCGCGGCGGGCCTTGCGGCGACCGACCTTCTTGCGCTCCACCTCGCGCGCATCGCGCGTGAGGAAGCCGGCCTGGCGCAGGGGCTTGCGCAGCGTCTCGTCGTACTGCACCAGCGCGCGCGTCAATCCCAGCCGGATCGCACCGGCCTGACCGGTGATGCCGCCGCCCTCGACATGCGCGGACACATCGAACTTGCCGACCAGCTGGGCCACTTCCAGCGGCTGGCGCACGATCATGATGCCGGTCTTGCGGCCGAAGAACGCCTCGATCTCGCGGTCGTTGACCGAGATCCGGCCGCTCCCTTGTTTGATGTGGACCCGCGCGGTGGAGGTCTTGCGCCGGCCGGTGCCGTAATAAGTGCTGGTGGTGGTCGCCATGATTATCGTCTCTCTAAAACGGGTCTCTCTAAAGCTGGCCTCTTAAAGCTCCAGCGCCTTCGGCTGCTGGGCTGCATGCGGATGCTTGTTGCCCGCGAACACATGCAGTTTCTTGAACATTTTCCGGCCGAGCGGATTCTTCGGCAGCATGCCCTTGACCGCGTATTCGATCGCCCGCTCGGGATGCTCCTGCAGGAGCTTGCCGAGATGGATCGACTTGAGGTTGCCGAGATACCCGGTGTGCTGCTGATAAACCTTGTCATCGAGCTTGGCGCCGGTGACCCGGATCTTCTCGGCATTGAGCACGACGAGGTGATCGCCCACGTCGGTGTGCGGCGTGTATTCGGGTTTATGCTTGCCGCGCAGCCGAAGGGCCAGTTGCGAAGCCAGGCGTCCGAGCGTCTTGCCGGCGGCGTCGACGACATACCAGTCGCCGCGCACCTCGTCCGCCTTGGCGAACACGGTACTCATATCGATTCCACTCCGGGGGGCGTCGAAAAAGGGCGGCAAGTGTACTGAACCGACCTGCCGCGTGCAAAATTGAATTCCGCACCCGGATCAGCGGGTTGGCGGAAGCGTAACCGCAGGCCCAGGGTGCATCACGGCGGGCCGCGCTTGCAGGCCGTCGATGGATTTCGTCCGAAGCATATATAAAGAGTATGCCATGCGTAACTCATTGAATAGATTGGATCTCCTATTGGTCGAGGTGGATCGCGCCCTGCGAACGCTCGCCGCGACGGCGACGGCATCCAGGCCCAATCCCGCAGCGGACATTGCGCCTTCGGCATTGCCCGCCGACCAGACCCGTCACGCGGCCGGCCTGATGCGGGTCAACCACGCCGGTGAAATCGCTGCACAAGCGCTCTACCAGGGCCAGGCCCTGACTGCCCGCAACCCCGCGGTCCGCGAAACCTTGCGCCAAGCCGGGCGCGAGGAGGGCGACCATCTCGCCTGGTGCGCCGAGCGCCTGAAGGAGTTGGGGAGCCGGCCGAGCTTGCTCAACCCACTGTGGTACGCAGGCTCTTTCGCCATCGGCGCGCTGGCTGGCGCGCTCGGCGACCGCATCAGCCTCGGCTTCGTTGCCGAAACCGAGCGCCAGGTCGAAGGCCACCTGGATGACCACCTGTCCCGCCTGCCCGCCGATGACCAGCGCAGCCGCCGGATCCTCGAACAGATGAAAGCGGACGAAGCCCGCCACGGCCAGATGGCCCAGGCTGCCGGGGCTGCCGCGCTGGCCTCTCCCATTCCAGAGCTGATGCGCCTGACTTCCCAGGTCATGACCCGCACCGCGTACTGGTTGTAACACGACGGTCATGAAAGCCGGCGACGCACGGCGGCAACTGCGCCATCGTCATCGGCCATGCCGCAAAACCCGCCGCCAGCGCCGCAGCTTTTGCTTGCGATTCGCGCACTTATGTAATAAAACGCCGCCACGCGCGGCATGAACCCGCAGCTCGACCCCGTTAGGAGCACGTATGGAAGAAGGCGCAAGACCGCTGAGCGATATCCCGGCTATCAATCGTTTCCTCAGTTATTGCCGGATTCGCACAGTGCCCTCCAAGACGGTGGTGATCCACGCCGGCGATCTCCCGGACATCCTGTACTACATCATCTCCGGCTCGGTCGAAGTGATGATCGAGGATGAGGATGGCAACGAGATGGTGCTGGCCTACTTGAACAAAGGCCAGTTCTTCGGCGAGATGGGTTTGTTCTACGAGCAGCCCACGCGCAGCGCCTGGGTACGCACGCGCCAGCAGTGCGAGCTGGCGGAAATGACCTACCCGCGCTTCCGGCAGATCGCGGCGGAGAGCCCGGGACTGATTTTCGAGCTGGCCACCCAGCTCGCCACGCGCCTCGACCGCACCAATCGCAAGTTGGGCGACCTCGCCTTCGTCGACGTCACCGGCCGCGTAGCGCACCAGATCATGGACCTGTGCGGCGAGCCCGACGCCATGACGCATCCGGAAGGCATGCAGATCAAGGTCAGCCGCCAGGAGCTGAGCCGTCTGGTCGGCTGCTCACGCGAAATGGCCGGCCGCGTGCTGAAAGTGCTCGAGGAGCAGGGCCTGCTCAAGGCCACCGGCAAGACCATCGTCGTCTACAACGCCCGGCCGAAGGTCAAGACGCGTCCGGTCATCATCCAGACCAAGCCGGCCATGGCCGCGCAGCCGACGGCCGGGAAGACCGCCACGGTGAACGATGACGACGACGATTTCGATGACGACGAGGACGAAGACGACGAGAATTGAGCGCTGAAGCCGGCGGCCGCGACGCCGGATTTACGCACGGCGCTCACCGCGGCCGATGAGACCCGCGGTCAACAAACAAGAAACGAACGTTGCGCGGCGCGCCCGGCGCCGCACGATTCCGCTATCGACGACTCTGTGCCTGCGCGCTGACGATAGCCGCACGCATCGCCTGAATCGTGGCTGCATAGTCCTTGCTGCCGAAGATCGCCGATCCCGCCACGAAGGTGTCCGCGCCCGCGGCGGCGATCTCTCCGATGTTCTCCACCTTCACTCCGCCGTCGATCTCCAGGCGCACCGGCCGCCCCGACGCGGCGATCCGGCCGCGCGCCGCGCGTAGCTTGTCGAGCGCCGACGGGATGAACTTCTGCCCCCCGAAGCCGGGATTCACCGACATGATCAGCACCAGGTCGAGCTTGGCCAGCGTGTAGTCCAGATGGTCGAGCGGCGTGGCCGGGTTGAATACCAGCCCCGGTTTGCATCCATGCTCGCGGATCAGCTCGATCGTGCGATCGATGTGCTCGCTCGCCTCGGGATGGAAAGTGATGTACGTGGCGCCGGCCGCGGCGAAATCGGGAACGATCCGGTCGACGGGCTTGACCATGAGGTGCACGTCGATCGGCGCCCGGATGCCGCGCTTGCGCAGGGCTTCGCATACCAGCGGGCCGATGGTCAGGTTCGGCACGTAGTGGTTGTCCATGACGTCGAAGTGGATCAGGTCGGCGCCCGCCGCCAGCACCTGCTCCACTTCTTCGCCCAGTCGGGCGAAATCGGCGGACAGGATGGAGGGCGCGATCAAAGCATTGCTCATGGCGCCTACTCTACCAGCTCGCCCTTCGCTGCCGGGAAGACCCTCACGACATCCCCCGGCGGCGCCGGATCGTCTCGTAAGCCTCGCGGATCTGCTGGGTCTTCTCCTTCGCCAGCTCCTGCATCGACTCCGGCAAACCATTGGCAACCAGTTTGTCGGGATGATGCCGGCTCATCTGACGGCGATAGGCTTTCACGACTTCCTCGTCGGAAGCGCTGCTCTCGATATCGAGCACGCGGTAGGCCTCCGCTACTTCGCTGGAGGATGCCGGCCCCTTGGAATAGGACCGATGGTGCCCCCGCTGCAGCCGCAGCACCGCCTCCATGTGGGCAAGCTCCAGTCCGGACAGGCCGAGCATCTGCCCGATGCGCATCAGCAGCGAGCGCGCCGGGCCCTGCAAGTCGCTCCCCTGCAAGGATGCCCGCATCTGGATCTCGAGGAACACGCGCAGCAGGTCGTGGCGCCGGCCGCAGATCTCGCGCAGCTCGCGGATCGTGCGCTCGAGCGCAAAGCCCGGCTGCTTGCCCTCATTGAAGAACCGGATGGCCGCCTGCACCTGGTCCGGCGAAAGCCGCATCTGCTGCATGATGCCGCGGGCGGCATCGATCTCGCGCTCCGATACGCGCCCATCGGCCTTCGCTACACAGCCCATCACGGCAAATGCGCTGCGAAAGAAAACGGCGCTGACGAGCTGCGGATTGCCGCTCCCCTCGCCGTCTCCGCCCGAATCCCCTTCCGTGTCGCGATCGAACTGATGACCCAGCAGAACGCCCAGCGCGGCCCCGATCGGACCGAGGCCCACCAGGCCGCCGAGAATTCCGCCGATGATTTTGCCCTGCCAGCGCATACAATGACTCCATGGTAACTCCCGCGGTCGATACCGTCTTCCATCCGCAGATCACCGGCCTGAAAAAGATCCACGAAGGCAAGGTCCGCGACCTGTACGCCGTCGACGACGAGCACATGCTGATCGTCACCAGCGACCGGTTGTCGGCCTTCGACGTGGTGCTGCCCGACCCGATTCCACACAAGGGGTACGTGCTCACCCGGATCGCCAATTTCTGGTTCGAGCGCGTTCGCCACATCGTTCCCAACCAGCTTGCCGCCGGGTATCCGCTGGAGCAGGTGCTGGAGCGCGCCACGAACGACCCCGCCGAGCGGGAGCGGCTGCGCGGACGCTCCATCGTGGTGCGCCGCCTTAAAGCGCTGCCGCTGGAGGCGGTGGTGCGCGGCTATCTCATAGGATCGGGCTGGAAAGATTACCAGCGCACTGGAGCGGTTTGCGGCATCCCGCTGCCCCCGGGGCTGCGCCTCGCCGATCGCCTGCCCGAAACTCTTTTCACGCCGGCGACGAAGGCCCCGCGCGGCGAGCACGACGAGAATGTCAGTTTCGAGCAGATCGCGGGAGTGGTCGGGCATGCGCTGGCCGAGCAGGTGCGCGCAGTGTCGATCCGGCTGTACGAATATGCCGCCGAACACGCACGCGCACGAGGCATCATCATCGCCGATACCAAGTTCGAATTCGGCCTCGACCCTGCCGGACAGCTGGTCCTGATCGACGAGGTGCTCACGCCGGACTCCTCCCGCTTCTGGCCCGCCGATACCTGGCGTCCGGGCGCCAGCCCGCCGAGCTTCGACAAACAATACGTCCGCGATTACCTGGAAACGCTGGACTGGGACAAAAAAGCGCCGGGTCCCAGGCTGCCGGCGGATGTGATCCAGAAGACCAGCGAGAAGTACCAGGAAGCGCTGCGGCGCCTGACCGCGGACTGATCTCAGATCAGCTGGCGGCCCTCGCGCCGCCAGCCGTCCGGGCGATCCCCTCCAGCTCCGGAGGAATCTCAGATACGTAAAGGGAATGCCCCGACGACCGGCCTCGTCCTGGATGCGCCCCGCGCGACCCCGGAATCGCCCGCGCGCGAGGGCTGCCTTGTACGCCCTGCAGGTTGGGCCTACAGTCCCCATCGCGATCGGGCCAGCCTCCAACAGAAGGGGAAATCCATGAGCAATAAGACGTTCTGGTTCGGGTTCATTGCCATCTACGTGATCGTGCACATCCTGAGCTTCATCCTGCACGGCATGTTGCTGGGGGATGTCTACCGCGCGACGGCCAACGTGTGGCGGCCGGAGGGGGAAATGAAGGACATGATGTGGATCATGTTCGTCACCAGCGCGATCTACCTCTTCCTGTTCTGCTACATCTTTACCAAAGGCTACGAAGGCAAGGGCATTGGCGAAGGCGTGCGCTATGGGCTGCTGATGGGATTATTCATGTCGGTGCCCATGGCATTCGAATCGTACGTGATCTATCCGGTCACGCTGAACCTGGCGATCACCTGGTTCATCGGCGGAGTCGTCACGTTCGTCATCGCGGGAGCGGTGTTCGCCGCGATCTACAAACCGCAAGCGGGATGAGGGCAGGCGGGCGGATAGTCACTCGCCGTCGATAAAGGTCTTCAGCGTCAGGCCCTCGAGCTGCCCGCGCTGGGCGTTTTCGAGGTCGGCCGCAAGCTTCTGCGCCTGCGCGATACCGCGCACGTGCGAGGTCGGTTCGCCTTTGTGGTAGCGCCGCGCGGCGTCGATGATCCGGCTCATCTCCATCTCGGCGATATCGCGGCCGGGCACCAGCACCTCTTTTTCGGTCGCCATCAGCAGGCCGGCGCCTTCCAGCGAGCGCAGCACCGGACCGAGCAGGTTGGCCGGCACATCCAGCCGTTCGGCCAGACGATTGATCGTCCAGCCCGGCTCGCCGCTCCTGAAGCTCCTGCCGATCAGATACATGGCGTTGAGGGCCAGCTGCTCGGTCATGCTCGCCGTCAGGCGCGCCTCCTGCTGGCCGCGGCGCATGTATTGCGGATGCTGGACATAGAAGGACAGCTGAGCGCCGATCATCAGGATCAGCCACGCGAGATAGATCCAGATCAACGCCGCGATCAGGATCGCGAAGCTGGTGTAGACCAGCGTGAATTGCGAGGAGAAGGAGATGAAGGCGGTGAAGATCGCGCCGACGCTCGCCCACAGCACGCCCGCGGTCAGCCCGCCGATCAGGGCGGGGACGAACCGCACCTGCGTGTTCGGAATGAACATATACAGGAAGGTAAACAGCAGCGAGACGGTGAAGTACGGCACCAGCCGGCCGATGACCACGACGGCCGTGCTGATCGGGCGCAGCTGCGCGAGCTTCTCGATGACCTTCACGTCCGCGAGCGACGCCGTCAAACCGAGCACCGCCACGACGAAGATCGGCCCGATGATCATCAGGCTCAGATATTCCGTGAACCGCCGCGCGAAGCTGCGCGGGCGCTCCACGCGCCAGACGAAGTTGAAGCTCGCCTCGATCTTCTGCACGGTCGAGACCACGGTGAACAGCAGGAAGGCCAGGCCCAGGGAGCCGAGCACGCCGCTGCGCAGGTTGTCGACGAACGCCATGACCTTGGCGGTCATCTCGTCCGCGTTGTCGCCCAGCGGCCGGAAGAACTCGTAAATGAAAGGCTCCAGGTCGCGGTGGATGCCGAACCCTTTGAAGATCGAGAAGCTGAAGGCGAGCAGCGGCACCACCGACAGCAGGGTCGTGTAGACCAGGCTCATCGCCCGCATGTTGATCTCGCCGCGCAAGAAATCCCGCAGCAGCGCGTAGGGATAACGCAGCAGCCGCACCACGCGATCGGCCCCCTGCGGCAGCGGCAAAGGCTCGAACAGCCACCTCTCCACGCGCTCTATGGGATCGAACATGACCGGGCCGGTTCCTCAGGTTTCGCGGTCGGGCGATTGATCGGGTGAACGGCAAGTTGGACCAGGTTCGACGATAATACGCCACAACCCCCGGACACATGTCCCCCATGTTCGCCGAACGCATCGTCTGTCTGACCGAAGAAACCACCGAGACGCTCTACCTGCTGGGCGAAGAGCGGCGCATCGTCGGCATCTCCGGCTTCACCGTCCGGCCGCCGCGCGCACGCCGGGAAAAGCCGAAGGTTTCGGCCTTCACCAGCGCCAAGATCGATAAAATCCTCGCATTGAAGCCGGACCTCGTTCTGGGGTTCTCCGACCTGCAGGCGGATATCGCCGCGCAGCTCATCCGGGCGGGCGTCGAGGTGCACGTGTTCAACCACCGCAGCGTCGCGGACATCCTGCGCATGATCCGCACGCTCGGCGGCATGATCGGCTGCGAGACGAGGACCGCCGGGCTGGTGGAGCGACTGGAAAGTCATCTCGATGACGTGCGCCGGTCGGCCGCTGCACTCGAGCGCAGGCCGCGGGTGTACTTCGAGGAATGGGACGAGCCACAGATTTCCGGCATCCGCTGGGTCTCGGAGCTGATCGGCATCGCCGGCGGCGAGGATTGCTTCGTCGAGCTGAGCCACGAAGCTTTGGGCAAGAACCGCATCATTGCCGATCCGGGTGAAGTGCCGCGGCGCCGGCCGGATCTGATCCTGGGGTCATGGTGTGGCAAGAAATTTCAACCGCAGCGGGTCGCTGAGCGACCCGGGTGGGCGGATGTACCGGCGGTACGCAGCGGTCAGCTGCATGAGATCAAATCATCGATCATTTTGCAGCCCGGCCCGGCAGCACTCACCGATGGAGTCGACGAGATCCACCGGTTAATTCGACAGTGGAATCACGACGCCCTCTAGCCCGCAGGCCGTTGAAAAGGGCGGGCGAGAGTTATCCACATTTCGCACCGGAAGGCGGCGATGCATAGGTACTCGATACGATAAAGGTACGATAGCGGTCCTCGTGCTAACAGCGGCAACTAAGAGGGACCTTAGCGAAATGTGGATAACTCTCACCCGCCCTTTTCAACGGTCTGCCCCACCTCTACCAGTCGCTCATCGTTTGTAGCGCTGAGCATTGAATGGCTTCGATGCTGCAAACCTGGCACCTCTATTGCGCCGATGTGTTGATCTGCATCCCCATTCGTTTGTGCAGCAGCGCGTTGCGCGCCGTCCATTCCGTCGGCGGATCAAACGACTTCAGGAAGCGCGCCTCGCCGCCGATGTAGACCGCCACCGGCACTCCGTCGCGCAAGAGAATCCGGTTCGACGCCAGCGCGGGCACGCGCGCGTCCGGCGTCAGTATGCCGACCAGATTCAGCGGATCGGCCGCGCTCAGCGACACGAATCGCCCGTCGAGCGCGTGCTTGCGCGTCGCGCGCAACGCCCCGACCGCTTCCGGCAGCGCGTACTGCTCGCCGGTGAAGCCGGCCACGAACCGACCGCCGCGGATGAGGCCTTGCGCCTCGAGACGGCGATAAGTCTTGAGGAGGATGTACCACGGCGGGATCCAGCCCGCCTCGCGCGCCAACAGGCGCCGGAACACGACGCCGTAGCGGCGCAGGAGAATCCAGGCGATCTGCTCGACGTGCTCCTGCCGAGTCTCCATCGGGCGGCGGCGTACCAGGCTCCAGCGGCCGGCGTTTTCCAGGCCAAACTGCGCGACATAGCGCCGTTGCGCGGCCATCCGCTGCTTGCGCTCCGCCGGCACCAGCAGGGCGCGCAATCCGTTGAAGCTGTCGGAGCTGGCGCGTCCGGTTGCCACCAGCTCGCCCAAACCGTCCTCGGCCTGTGACTTCAGCAGCCCCGCTCCGCCGACGAGCTCGTCGAAAAACGATGCGCCGTGCGTTTGCAGGTAAGCGGTTATTGCCTGGGCGGGATGGGACAGGCGCACGCCCTTGTCCGCGCCGTCCGCCGGAGCGGGCACCGGCGGCACGCCGGTCATCGCTTCCCACATCGGCCAATTCTTCCGCGTCAACAAAGATATGGGCGTGGCCCGCACGGGCGCGGCCGTAGCGGTTTTGGGCGGCGTCAAACGTGTCCACAACACGCGGCCGGCGATACACAGGGTATCGAGCCACGTGCGGTCGTAGTCCTGCAGGCGCGCCGAAAGAATGTCGGATTCCCAGGAAACGGCGGCCGCCTCGTAGCCTTCCAGCTGCTCGACGGCGGCGGCGAGCGCTTCGACGCCCTGCGGGCGCGGGTCGCGCGTAACGCCCTGCCAGTCGAGCAGGAAGCGCATGAAATCCGCGGCGGTGACCGGCTCGATCTGCTCGCGCAGCGACTTGATCGTGTACCGGTGGATGCGCGCGAGCAGGCGCCGTTCGCACCACTCCGTCTCGGCCGGCTCGGCGGTAAAACTGCCGCGCAGGACGAAACCCTCGCCCTCCAGCGCCATCAATGCCTGCTCGACGGCAGCGCGCTCGACGAACAAAGAGCGCGCGAGATCGGCGGCGGTCGTCGGGCCGAGGCCCTGAAGACGGCCGCGAATCAGCTCGGTCATCGCTTGCTCGCGCGACCAGTCGCGCTGGGCGTACTCAGCCGGCGCGTGGAGCGCGGGGTGCGCTTGCGCGCCGGGATAGATGGCCCGCAGCAGTGGCAACTGCTCTGCCGCAGCCCACAGGACCGCGCTCCGATTGCCGGCATTCGATGAGGGAATCGAAAGGCGCGCGGCGCGGCGGTTCGCGATCAGCGCGTCCAGATGCCGTTGCCAGCCTTCGCGCTCGCCCTCATCGGCCGTCAATGCGCCGAGGGAGATGAGTGCATCGTGCAACTCGTCCTCACTGCCCACCGATGGCCATGCTTCCTCGCGCACCATCGCGATGGCGGCCGGATCGAGGCGCCCGAATTCGTCCGCAGTCTCCGGGTCGAGCCAGCGGCGCGAGGCCACGGCGCGAGTGCGACGCTCTTCCAGAGGAGCATCGTCGAGGTACGCATAGGGGCGCGCGTTAAGGATTTCCTGTGCAAGCGGCGAAGGATGAGGCAGATCGCGGGCCACCACTCGTTTGTCGCCGCGCTCCAGCGCCGTGAGCAGCGCGACCAGTCCGTCGATGTCCATCGCCTCGTGCAGGCAGTCGTAGAGTGTCTGCTCGACGAGCGGATGGTCGGGAATCTCGCGGTCGCCCCGGAGGTTCTCGGCGCAGGCGAGCTGATCGGGAAACACCACCGCGACCAGGTCTTCCGCCAGGATCCGCTGGATCGGCGGCGGCGTTTTCTTGCCGCCCTGCGACCGCCTGACCGCGAGGGAAATCGTCGCGTTCCAGCGCCACCGCGTGCCGAACAGCGGCGCATCGAGAACCGCCTGAACCAGCACATCCTTCACGGTGCGGCTGTGCAGATAGCGCGCGACTTCCTCCAGCGCGAAGCTGTGGGTCTCGCCGAGCGAGAGCACGATCGCATCCTCGGTGGCCGCCGCCTGCAGCTCGAAGTTGAACGCGCGGCAGAACCGCTTGCGCAGCGCCAGGCCGAAGGCTTTGTTGATGCGTGCGCCGAAGGAAGAGTGGATGACGAGCTGCATTCCGCCGGCCTCGTCGAAGAACCGCTCGAAGACGAGGACCTCCTGCGTCGGCAGCGCGCCCAGCATGGCCTTGGCGGCGGCCAGGTAGTCCACGATCTGCTCGGCGCCGGGACGCGGCAGGCCCTGTTCCTGAACGAGACGATCGACGGTACGCGCGACGGCCACGGTATCGCTGTCGGGCGCATCGGCGCACTCGAGGGACTGCTCCACCTGCGCGCGAAAACGCGCGACCGCGGCCGACAGCTCATCGGTGCGCGCCGGCGCCTCACCGAGCCAGAACGGGATCGTCGGCGGCTGGCCCTTGGCGTCCTCGACGCGCACTTTGCCGGCTTCGACCCGAAGGATCCGGTAGGACGCATTGCCGAGCTGGAAGATATCGCCCGCCATGCTCTCGATGGCGAAATCCTCGTTCAACGTGCCGATGAAGGTGCCCGTCGGCTCCAGGATCACCTGATAGTCGGCATTGTCGGGGATCGCGCCGCCATTGGTCAGCGCCGTGAGCCGCGCGCCTTTGCGCGGCCGCAGCCGTTTGTTGACCGCGTCGCGATGCAGGTAGGCGCTGCGCCGGCCGCGGCGCGTGCTGAACCCTTCCGACAGCACGCGCACCACCGCGTCGAATTTCTCCCGCGGGAGATTGCGATACGGCCAGGCGCGGCACACGGCTTCGTACAGCTCATCCTCGCCATATTCCCGCGAGGCCACCTCAGCAACGATCTGCTGCGAGAGGACATCGAGCGGATGCTCCGGAATGTGCAGCCGGTCCAGCTCGCCACGACGGACCGCATCGAGCAGGGCCGCGCACTCGATCAGATCGTCGCGGCTCAGAGGGAACAGGCGTCCCTTCGGGATGCCCTCGATCGCGTGATTGGCGCGGCCGACGCGCTGCAGGAACGCGGCGATGGAGCGCGGCGTCGACAACTGGCAGACCAGGTCGACATCGCCGATGTCGATGCCCAGCTCGAGGGAGGCGGTCGCGACCAGCACCTTGAGCTGGCCGTGCTTGAGGCGCTGTTCGGCGTCCAGCCGCAGCTCTTTCGACAGACTCCCGTGGTGGGCGGCGACATTGCCCTCGCCCAGCCGCTCGCTCAAATGGCGCGTGACACGCTCGACCATGCGGCGCGTATTCGCAAATACCAAAGTGGTCTTATGGCTGGCAGCCAGCGTGGCGAGCTGCGTGTAGATGTTCTCCCAGACTTCCCCCGACATCACCGCCTCGAGCGGGGCATCCGGCAGGACCAGCGCGAGATCCCGAGCGCGCACGTGTCCGCTGTCGACGATCGTGCATTCCCCGATACATTCCCCGGCGCATCCTTTGGCGCGCTCCCCGGCTGCCGATGTTCCCGGCCGCGGTGCGCCGACGAGGAAGCGCGCGACCTCCTCGATCGGCTTTTGTGTCGCGGACAATCCGATCCGCTGCAGCGGGCGTCCGCCCAATCCCGCCAGTCTTTCGAGCGACAGCGCAAGGTGCGATCCGCGCTTGCTGCCGGCCACCGCATGGATTTCGTCGACGATCACGCTGCGCGTATCGGCGAGCATGTTCCGGCCCGACTCGCTCGTGAGCAGCAGGTAAAGGGATTCGGGCGTCGTCACCAGGATGTGCGGCGGATGGCGGCGCATCGCCGCGCGATCCACCTGATCGGTATCGCCGGTCCGCACCAGCGCGCGAATCTCCACGGCCGGCAAGCCCTCGCACTTCAGCTCCTCGGTGATGCCCTCCAGCGGCAGCTGCAGGTTCTTCTGTACGTCATTGGAGAGCGCTTTGAGCGGCGAGACGTACACGATCTGGATCTTGCTCTCCAGCTGTCCGTCGAGGGCTTGACGCACCAGCGAATCGATCGAAGACAGGAAGGCGGCCAGCGTCTTTCCCGAACCGGTGGGCGCTGCGATGAGCACGTGCCGGCCGCTCTGGATCGCCGGCCAGGCATCCAGCTGAGCGGGGGTGGGCGCCGCGAAATTGCGGCTGAACCACCGGGCGACGGCGGGGTGGAATGAATCGAGCATGGATGACCGGACAATAACCGAAACGGCCGCCCGAACCTACCGTTGCAATTTCGGGGTGACTCGCGGGGCGGGGTGAGTGGTGTTCGGGGATATAAGTGATTGAAAGATTGAGCATTCCCGCGGCTGGCGTATGCTGCTGGCGCGCCGCGCGATTTCAAGAGCCGCGCCATCGGCCGGCCGAAGGCGCGGCCGACGGCCCTGTCGACCCGGGCGAGACCGCCTGGATCACTCTCCGGCTAGCATCATCTCCTCGATCAGCATCGAGCCGACGCGGATCGTGCGGCGCGCGTCGACGTCGCCGCCGATGGCCACGATCCCTTGCAGCATGTCGCGCAGGTTCCCCGCTATCGTGACCTCATGCACGGGGTATTGGATCTCGCCGCGCTCCACCCAGAACCCCGACGCGCCGCGCGAATAGTCGCCTGTAACAGTGTTTATGCCCTGCCCCATCAATTCCGTCACGATCAGGCCGGTGTCCATTTGTTTGATGAGCGCCGCCTGGTCCGCGCCCTGGTGGGCGACCAGGAGGTTGTATATGCCGCCGGCATTGCCGGTGGTCTGCAGCCCGAGCTTGCGCGCGGAGTAGGCGCTCAGCACGTACCCCTGCAGCACGCCGTCTTTCACCAGCTCGCGATCGCGCGTCGCCACCCCTTCACTGTCGAAAGGACTGCTGCCGATTGCCTTGGGAATGTGGGGCCGCTCGCTGATCTGCATGAACGGCGGGAAAATGCGCTGCCCGGCCGCGCCCAGCAGGAACGAGGACTGGCGGTACTGGCTGGTACCGCGGATCGCGGCGATGAAGTGTCCCAACAAACCGCGCGCCATCTCCGGCGAGAACAGGATGGGCGTGCGGCGCGTCGAGAGTTTCCGCGCTCCCAGGCGCGCGACCGCGCGCTGCGCGCTGCGCCTCCCGACCGCGGCTTCGTCTTCCAGCTCGCGCCAATCGCGCGCGCTGGTGTACCAGGCCTCGCGTTGCATGTCCTCGCCTTCCACCGCGAGCACCGAGCAGCTGATGACATGATCGGTCGCGGCCACGGCGCCGATGAATCCGTGACTATTGCCGTACACCGACATGCTGCGCACGGTGTTCACCGCCGCGCCCTCGGAATTCTTCACTCGCGGATCGACCGCCAGCGCCGCCGCCTCGCAGCTGCGCGCGATCTCGATCGCCTCTTCCGGGCTGAGATCCCAGGGGTGCGACAGCTGCAGATCGGGCACCGTGCGCGGCATCAGGTCGGCATCGGCCAGGCCGGCGCAGTCATCCGGCGCCGTGAAGCTCGCGATGCTGCAGGCCTTGAGCACCGTCTCGCGGATCGCTTCCGGCCGCAGGTCCGCGGTGCTGGCCGAGCCCTTGCGCAATCCGGCGCCGTCGCGGAAGTAGACATCCAGAGCGAGCCCACGGTCGCGCTGATACTCCAGCGTCTCCACCTCGCCCAGGCGAACCGTCAATCCCAGGCCCGTCTGCCGGCTCAGATCGACTTCGGCCTGGGCCGCGCCGGCCGCGCGCGCCTCCCGGAGCGCAAGCTCGGCCAGGTCTTGCAGGTCGGACTGTTCGGTGGAGGGAGCGTGGGCGGAAAGGTCCTTAGACATTCAGGCGTCCGTTCTAAAGTGGGTCCGCCGTACGACGGATGATTGGGGGACGCGATTCTACCCGTATCCCGTGCTCCCATAGAAAACAAACCAAGCCGCCGGCCCGGACGGTCCGCCCATCGGCGTCGGCGCCGTGCAATTGCTTCATTTCCCGGCAAATTCGTACACGGCTGCACAAGGCAGGCGCGCCGGCGCACGGTTGTTTAACGCAAATGCAACCTGGGAGGTTACAATTTGGCGGTGCAACCTCTCGTAGGCATCATCATGGGCTCCTCGTCGGACTGGGAGTCGCTGCGCCCGGCGGCCGACATGCTCGAGCGCCTGGGCATCGCGCATGAAGTGCGCGTCGTTTCCGCACACCGCACGCCCGACCTGCTGTTCGAATACGCGGCGGGCGCCCAGCAGCGGGGGCTGGAAGTCATCATTGCGGCCGCGGGTGGGGCCGCGCACCTGCCGGGCATGACGGCCTCGAAGACCACGCTGCCGGTCCTCGGCGTACCCATGCCATCGAAAGCGCTGCAGGGCATGGATTCGCTGCTGTCGATCGTGCAAATGCCCGCGGGCGTCCCGGTCGCCACTCTGGCGATCGGCGCACCCGGCGCCACCAACGCGGCGCTGCTCGCCGCCGCCATCCTCGCCAACAAACATCCGGCGGTGGACCGCGCCCTGAAAGCGTTCCGCGAGCAGCAGACGCGCGAAGTGCTGGCGGCGCCCGATCCGCGCGACAAATGAAGGTCGGCGTCATCGGTGCGGGCCAGCTCGGACAGATGCTGGCGCTGGCAGGCATACCGCTGGGCTTGCAGTTCCGTTTCTTCGACCGCAGCGCCGACACGCCCGGCGGCCGCGTCGCGCCGGTCGTCACCGGCGGGTTCGACGATCGCGCCAGGCTGGCGCAATTCGCCGCGGACCTCGATGTCATCACCTTCGACTGGGAGAACGTCTCGGCCGAGGCATTGCAGACACTGGAAAACAAGGCGCGCGTATATCCCTCTCCGGCCGTGCTGGCCACCTCGCAGGACCGCCTGCTGGAGAAGCTCATGTTCCAGGAGCTGGGAATTCCAACGCCCGCGTTCGCCGCAGTCGACGGCCGCGACGATCTCGCGCGGGCGGCAACAAACATCGGCATCCCGGGCGTGCTGAAGACCCGCCGCATGGGCTACGACGGCAAGGGCCAGTGCGTCATCAGCGAGGCCGGGCAGCTCGAGCGCGCGTGGGAGCAGCTCGGCGGCCAGCCGCTCATCTACGAAGCGTTCGTGAGCTTTTCGCGCGAGGTCTCGATCATCGGCGCGCGCAACCCGCAGGGGGAAATCGCCAGCTATCCGCTGTGCTCCAACACCCATCTGGACGGCATCCTGCGCTACACTACGGCGCCGTTCACCCATCGGCCGCTGCAACAACAGGCGCAACGTTACTTGCGCCGCATCCTGCGGCGCTTCGAGTACGTGGGGCTGCTGACCATCGAATTCTTCGTGGTGCGCGGCCGGCTGCTCGCCAACGAGATCGCCCCGCGCGTCCACAATTCCGGCCATTGGACGATCGAGGGAGCGGTGACCAGCCAGTTCGAGAACCACCTGCGCGCCATCCTGGGCTGGCCTCTCGGCGAGACCGGGGTGCGCGGGCATTGCGCCATGATCAACTTCATCGGCTCCATGCCCGATGCCCTGCAGCTCATGGGCGAGGCCGGCGTTCACTATCATGACTACGGCAAGGAGCCCCGCCCCAAGCGCAAATTGGGGCACTGTACCCTGGTCGAGAAGACCGCGGCCGGTCGCGACGTGCGGCTGCGCAAGCTGCTAAAGTAAACCTTCCATGTACCTGGACTTATTCAAACTCAACGAGTTGCCCTTCCGGCTGAGCCCGGACCCCTCGTTCCTGTACCTGAGCAAACACCATGCGCGCGCCAAGGCGTACATGGAATCGACCATCTGGTTCACCGACGGCTTCGTGGTCATCACCGGCGAGATCGGTTCGGGCAAAACCACCCTGATCGAGACCTTCCTGCGCGAGCTGGAAAAGGACGTCACCGTCGCGCAGATCAACCAGACGCAGGTGTCGGTGCCGGAATTCCTGCAGGCGGTGCTGGTGCAGTTCGGTTTCAAGCCGTTCAAGATGAAGAAGGCCGAGCTTCTGAGCACGCTCAACGATTTTCTGGTGCAGGAGTACGCGGCCGGCCGCAAGGTCATGCTGATCGTCGACGAGGCGCAGAACCTCAGCAACAAGGTGCTGGAGGAGATCCGCCTGCTGTCGGGCATCGAGACGACCAAGGAGAAGGTCCTGCGCATCATCCTGGCCGGGCAGCCGGAGCTCAACGACAAGCTCAACTCGCCCGAGCTGGTGCAGCTCATGCAGCGCATCCGCCTGCGCTTCCACCTCACCCCGCTGACCAAGGCCGATATGCGCTCGTACATCGAGCACCGCCTCGAGGTGGCCGGGTCGCATGGCCGCAAGATCTTCGATGACGAGTGCTACCCGATTCTGTATCGCTATACCGGCGGCACGCCCAGGCTGATCAACACGCTCTGTGACACTGCGATGATGGGCGCCTTCTCGAATGACAAGAGCATGGTCACACCGGAAGACGTGACAGCGGCGGTGCAGGAGCTGCAATGGGTGGAGTTCGCCGCCCGCACCAGCAGTTTCGCCGCGCCTGCCGTGGAAAGCGCCCCGGCGGAGCCCGCCCCCGATCCCGGTGCCGCCGAGCGCGAAAGCTCGCTGCCGCCGGTGGCGCGCATCCTCGTTGCGCACGAGGGGCAATCGACCAGCGAAGTGGCGCTCTATGAAGGCAAGCGGATCATCATCGGCCGCACGGCCGACAACGACGTGCAGATCGACAGCAAGTTCGTCAGCCGCCATCACTGCCAGATCATCAGCAGCGCCCGCAACTGCGTCATCGAAGATCTCAACAGCACCAACGGCATCTACATCAAGCTCAAACGCATCCGCAAGCACAACCTCAACGATGGCGACGTGGTGACCATCGGCAAGCATGAGCTGATGTACATCGACGAGCGGGCCCGCAATCGTCCCGACCTCGAGCCGGTGGAAACCTCGACGGCGGCGAGCGACGAGGATTAGGGATTACGCGGCCTGCTCCGCGCCGGATTGTTTGCCGGGCTATTCGCCACGCGGTTTATTGTCGTCGCCCCCGGAATCCAGCGACCCGCCGCTATAGCGCGACCTGCTGTCCCGATAATCTTTCCGCCGCAGCAGCAGCACCGCGCCGCCAAGCACGCAGACGATGCCCACCACGAGCGCGATGTCCGACCAGATTTTCCCCGCCAGCAGGTGCGCGCCCAGGAACCCGAGCAGGCCTGCACCGATGTAGAAGTACGGCAGCAGCTCGTAGAGCGGTTTGGACAGACGGACGGTGCGATTCTCCACGGCGGATTCTAGGCAAAAGCCGCGCCCTTTGTCCCACGGGCCCCGGGCGCCGCTATGGCTGGAAAATTGTACAAAGAACCGCCCGGGCGGCGGCTCAGTTGCGCCGGCGCGGGGCTCCCGAAAACCACTCCACCACGCGCTCCATCAGCGAGGGCCGCATCGCATTGACTTCCATGTCCTTTCCCGGTCCTTGAACCGGCGTTTGCTGCAGAGCCGTGAGCAGTTCGGGCGGGAGTTTCAGCTTGAAGGTGCCGGTCATGGAAGAATTGACGCTCACAGGGCATCGCTCCAGGGAAGATGCGGGGAAGAAACGCTAGTTGAAGAATGCAGGCGCGGGCCGTGCCGCCGGTCACGGCGCCGCAACGAAACGCCGCGGCGGGTGTTTTGGGTTGAGAGGTGCGTCACTTTATATAAGCGAGGGATCGGACTCCTGTCCGACGACGTCCAAGGATGGACGGAATGCCGCGGGACGACTGCAGGGATGCAGGAGGTACGAGTCCAGGGATGGACGAGGTAGGGCGACGCAGGAGCAGTTGCCGAGGCATGGATGCCGGGAGCGACTTTCGCTCGCCTGCGCCACCTTTGGCGGCGGGGGCACATTCAGCTGCGCAGTCCCTGCTCCGCTGAAGCCCAGGGTATCCATCCATGGATACCCGTGCGACGTATACGTCGCACCCATGTGCCCCAGGTGGTACTGCAAAGGACAGCGTCCTGTCCCGTCCGACCCTGCCGAGGTCGGCTAGGCGGTGCCGCCTACGGTCAAACCATCGATCCGCAGAGTCGGCTGGCCGACGCCGACTGGAACGCTCTGGCCTTCCTTGCCGCAAACGCCGACGCCTTTGTCGAGCTGCAGATCGCTGCCCACCATCGCCACGCGCGTGAGCACATCCGGGCCGTTGCCGATGATCGTCGCGCCTTTGACCGGAGCGGTGATCCTGCCGTCCTCGATCCGGTACGCCTCGCTGGCCGAGAACACGAATTTGCCCGAAGTGATATCGACCTGGCCGCCGCCGAAATTGACCGCGTACAGGCCTTTGCTCACCGAGCGCAGGATTTCCTGCGGATCGTGCGGGCCGGCAAGCATGTAAGTGTTGGTCATGCGCGGCATGACCAGATGCGCGAAGGACTCGCGCCGGCCATTGCCGGTTGGCGGCAGCCCCATCAAGCGGGCATTGTGTTTGTCCTGCAGATAGCCGCGCAGCACGCCGTTCTCGATCAGCGTCGTGCACTGAGTAGGCGTGCCTTCGTCGTCGATGTTGAGAGAGCCGCGCCGGCCTTCCAGCGTGCCGTCGTCCACGACGGTGCAAAGCTGCGACGCGACGCGTTGCCCGGTGCGATTGCTGAATGCCGAGGTGCCCTTGCGATTGAAGTCCCCTTCCAGACCATGCCCGATCGCCTCGTGCAGCAGCACGCCCGGCCAGCCGGGACCGAGCACCACCGTCATCGTCCCCGCCGGCGCCGGCACGGCCTCCAGGTTGAGCAGCGCCTGGCGCACGGCCTCGCGCGCATGCTCACGCGCTTCTTCGAAAGTGAATCGCTCCAGTCCATAGCGCCCGCCGCCGCCGCTGAAACCCTGCTCGCGCCGGCCATTCTGTTCGGCGATGACCGACACATTGATTCGCACCAGCGGGCGCACATCGGCGGCCAGCGTGCCATCGCTGCCCATCACCAGGATGATCTCCTGCACCGCGCTCAACGACGCCATCACTTGCACGATGCGCGGGTCCATGCGGCGCGCTTCTGCATCCAGCCGCTGCAACAAACCAACCTTGTCGGTGTCGCTGAGCGTGGCGATGGGATCGACGGGCAGATAGAGACGATGACCGGGCCTCGCCTGCCACGGCTGCACGGACTGGTTGCCGCCCTGGCGGGCGATGGCGCGCGCAGCGCGGGAAGCCTGCTCGAGCGCGGGCAGCACGATCTCGTCGGAATACGCGAAGCCGGTTTTCTCACCGCTGATGGCGCGCACGCCGACGCCTTCCTCCACGCTGTGGCTGCCGTCCTTGACGATGCCGTCCTCGAGCGACCAGCTTTCCTCGCGGGAGAACTGGAAATAGAGGTCGGCGGAATCGACGGCGTGGCCCATCAGCGTGCCGAGGACGCGCGCGAGGCGCGATTCGTCGAGGCCGGAGGGGGCCAGCAGGGTGGATTTGGCTATGGCGAGGGGATTGTTTGTTGCCATGTATTAAGAGTCCTATGTCAGCGGCGTCGGGGCGGAGCTTTGGTAGGGGGAGGGGGGTTTGACGGTCCCGAACCCCCTCCCCCTACCAAAGCTCCTTGAGGGCCCGGCGCGGAATCAAGATGAAGGTCTTTTCGAAAAAGAACGCAACAAATTTCCTCCTGGAGGCGCGGGCGGGGAAATTCAAGGGATGAACACCCTGTGGCTCAGGGCGGGGAAGGTGCTGCGGACGTCGGACTGGCGGATGCGGTCGAGGTCGGCGGTGATGACGCCGCGGCCGCGGGGGAGACGGGCCATCACGCGGCCCCAGTGATCGACGATCATCGTATCGCCATAGGTTTCGCGGCCGTTGGAGTGAGTGCCGGACTGGGCGGGCGCCGCGAGATAGCAGAGGTTCTCGATGGCGCGGGCGCGCAGCAGCGTCTCCCAATGCGCGCGGCCGGTTCGCCAGGTGAAGGCCGAGGGCAGGCAGAACCATTCGGCGCCCGCGGCAGAGAGGCGGCGAAAAAGCTCGGGAAAGCGCAGGTCGTAGCAGATGCAAAGGCCGAGCTTGCCGGCGGGAGTGTCCACGATCACCGGCTCCTTGCCCGGCGCGATGCTCGAGGATTCCCGGTGGCTTTCGCCGCCGTCCGGAACGTTCACATCGAACAGATGGATCTTGTCGTAGCGCGCGCGCCGCTCGCCGCGATCGTCGTATACCACGCACGCCGCCGCGGCCCGGCCGTGCGATTCGATCGGCACGGTGCCGCCGATGATCCACAGGCCGAGCTTGCGGGCGGTGTCCGCCAGGAAGTCCTGGATGCGGCCCGAGCCTTCCGGCTCCATGATCTTCCGTTTGTCGCCCTCCCGAAGTCCCATGAAGGCGAAGTTCTCCGGCAGGCCCGCGATGATCGCGCCGCGCCGCGCGGCGTCCTCGAGCAATTCCGCGGCGACCGCGAGGTTGGCCTCGACATCGGCGCCCGAGGTCATCTGAAGTGCGGCAACTCTATTCATACACCTGTATCCCCTCGATCGATGTCCGCGGCGTGTCCGGCTCGAACAGCCCTCGCGCTCATCACTTGCTGCAACCGCGCGCCCTGCGCTGCGGTCCGCGCGCGGCCGATCAGCCGGACCCCGCGCCTTCTTTCTCCTCCTTGACCTCACCTTCCGCTTTCTTCAGCTGCTCGGCGTCCACGCGCTCGACCGTGGGCTCCTCCCACGGTCCGGTGATCCGATAATAGCCCCGCGCGATGCCTTTGAGCGGCTGCTTGAAAATCTGCGAGAACACCAGCAGCGCCGCGCCCACGGCAGGTCCGCCCGCCAGCGCACCCGCGACCGGCAGCGATTGCCCCAGATTGCCCGTTACGACGGCGGTCTGATCGTAGTCTTTCGCCTCGAGCCCGGTGCGGCCGACGATGCCGATCTCGGCTGCGGGACCGCGCAGCAGCAGGTTGGAGGTGTAAGCATCGCCGGACTTCAGCGTGAAATCGCCGCGGATGGCGTCGAAGGCCAGACCTTTGTCGGTGAGGTCGCTGAAATCCAGCGCGAGCCGGCGGCGCAGCGTCGCCACGCTCATCAGCCCGAAGACCCGGCCCGCGCCCGGCTGCACGCTGACCAGGCGGCCGTCGTCGACCTCGACGTTGATCGTCCCTTCCAGCCGCGTGATCAGCTTCTCATCCGGAGCGCCCGACCAGTGAAGATCGAGGACCGCCAGGCCGCGCTCGCCGGTAATTGAAGCGCCATAGCCCAGATGCTGCAGCGTCTGCAGGACGTCGCTGCTCTGCAAGCGCAGCGCGAGCTGGCTGCGCTGGCCCTGGGCGGTCACCTTCCAGGATCCGGAGCCCTCGAGCTGGAAGCTCGGTCCCACCGAAGTGAGCGACTGCAGCACCAGCCCGTCGGCCGCCGATGCCAGCGAGGCGCGCGTGAAACCGAATTGTTTGTTCCAGGCCGAGAACTGACGCACCGAGACATTGACCGCCGGCCAGCGGGTGGGATCGGGCTCCTGCCCGCCGCGCGCCTCCCCGCCGGAAGCTACCGGCTCGCCCAGATCGAGCTTCGCCATGTCGATGACGAGCGGATCGCTGCCATCCAGGTCGAATGGCACCGCCAGCGTCCCCTGCGACCTCGGTCCATCGACGACGATCGACCAGGCGCGCTCCCCCCCGGTCATCTTCGCCTTCACGTCGGGGAGGCGGAAGCCGTAGAGACGCAGCTCGCCGACGTCGAGATCGATGCCGCGCAGGACATCGGCGAGCTTGCGATTCCCAGGCGTATCGGAGCGCAATGACAGCCAGCCGGGCAAATCAACGCGATCAGCCGCGCCTTCGACCGTCAGTCCCGGACCCGCGGGCACGCTCGCCAGGCCACCGCCGATGCGCACCGTCCCGCGCGCGAAACGCCATTGTGCCGCGGTCTTCTCGAATGCGAGGTTTGCTTGCAGCAGGGCGCCGTACTGCGCAGCGACCTGTGCGGCGTCGGTCCGCGGCCAACGCACGTCGACATGCAGAGGGCGGCTTTCCTCGGCCGCTTTCGTCAGCGGCGCGGGCAGACCGATTCCCAACCCCTGCAGATCGGAATCAATCTGCACGGTGAAAGTGCGCGGTGCACCGGGCTCGATGCCGCCGCTCACGCGGGCGACAGCCCGCCAATCGACGGTGCCGGAAAGCTTCGCCTTGGCCGGCACTTTCAGTTTCTGCGCGACGGCGCCGGCCGGCGTCTGCGCGCGCACGGCGATAACCTGCTCGGATGAAGCACCACGCCGTCCGGCCTGCGGCCGCACGTCGATGGACATCGGACCGCCGAGATAGCTCGCCAGCATGCCTTTGACCGTGATTTGTTTGTCCTCGACGCGCAGCAGGCCGCGAACGTCGCGCAGCTCATGGTCGGTGCCTTGCAGAGACACGCTGTCGCGCTGCTCGTTCGAGCCCAGTTGCGCGCTGAGCTTGAGCTTGCGAGCCGCCAGATGCTTGAGCGGCAGCAACAGGTCGAGCTGGCCGTCCATGGGGCCCGAACCGCGCAGACGTGCAAAGGTTTCGCCGAAGCTCTCGCCCAATGGACTTGACTGCAGGTATTTCAGCGCGGCGCCCAGATCGCCGCGAGCGCGTCCCTCGATTTTCAGTTCACCCTGCCTGAAATCGGCAATCTGCGCGCGGGCGCCGGGCGTAATCTGCAAGCCTTGCAGCCTTCCGCTGCGCAAGGTGCCGGTGAGGCCCTGGTTGCGGAACTCGACGTCGGCCGCAATCTGGCTCAGATCCGGCCAGCCGCGCCCATAGTGCATATCCATGCCTTCCACGGCGAAACTCACGCGGAACAGTCCTTCGCCGTTGCGGAAGGGAAATTTGTTGACCGGGCCGTCGAACACGATCTCGCCCGAAGGCGCGCGGCCGGACAGAAAGGCGGCATCGAGCCACGCCAGCGTCTTCGGCCCGCGCAGCCTGTCGATCGGCAGGTACCGCCACCCTTCTTTCAATATGACGTCCTGGAACTGCCCTTGCAGCTTGAGCACGCGCGCACCGCCATCCGTGGGCAGGGTAAGCTCCATGTCGCCCTGGACCTTGCCATGCGGACCCACCACGTCGAAGCCGCGGCTGACGATGCGCCAGACTTCTTTTTCCTGCGCATCGCCGCCTTCCGGCGGCGCGAGCATTGCCGTGGTGTGCTGCCACTCGACTGCGGCGGTGACGCTTTCCGCCGCGAGCGGCTCGCGGAAGCGGTACGGCATGTTCAGCACGAATCCGCTCGACTGAAGCCGCACGGTGCCACCCTGGTCGGTGGCATCCACCGACCCCGCCAGGCCGCTGAGTCCAGGAAGGCGCTCGAACGGATCGACGCCTACGCCGGCGAACCGCGCCCGCATCTTGAACTGCGGCCACCGCAACCCGTCGCCGGCCAGAGTGACGTCGAGCGCGCCGATCTGGCCGCGCGGATTGAGACCGCGCCAGCGCCCGCTGAAGAATTCGCGCCACGGATTCAATTGCAGATCCCGGCCCGCCAGCCGGGTGCGCCAATGCAGATCGCGCGGCTGGTCGAGCCGCCCCTGGATCTGACCGGTGAAATCGAGCGCGCCGCCGAAGCGGCGGGGCAGCCCCAGATCGCCGGTGAATTTCACCAGGTCGCCGTCGCGCTGCAGCTTGAGGCGCACGCCCTGAACTTTGATTACTTCCTCGCGTGTCGCGGCGCCCGGGGCGCCGGCGGAGGAAGCCGACGGATTGGTGCGCGCGTCGAGCAGGATGACCCGTCCGTCCTCGATTTCGAGCGAGCCGCTGGGCAGCCCGTCGGAGTTCATGTGCTTACCCGGCTCGCGCGGGTGGAGGTGAGGATCTCCTTCCAGCTCCAGTCCTTCGTCGGTGCGCACCAGCCTCACTTCCGGCCCGATCAGCCGCACATGGCCGGAGAGCCATTCTTTGCGGCTCAGCATCCGCTTCAGGTCAGTGCTGATGCTCACCGCCCGCACCTGTGCCAGTCGGGGGCCGCCGTTGGGCGCGTAGACCTCCACGTCCGTGGCATAGATTTCAGGCCCGCCCTTGCCCCAATGGGTGCTGAGATCCTGCAGCCGCACTTCCAGCCCGGTGGCGCGGTTGACCCATTCCTGCAGCTGCGCGCGCTGTTCCGGCACCTGCAGCAGCACCAGACGCACCGCGACAATGGCCAGGGCGAGCAGGATCGCCAGGGCCCCCACGGCCCCGATCACCCAGCGGACGGTCAGATGGAACGTCCGTTTGATCACATCAGCACCACCTCATATTGATCGACGGCATATGCGGCTTCGGCCTGGAGCCGGATCGGCCGCCCGGTCAGCACTTCCAGCTCCCCGAGACTGGCGGATTCCTCATCGAGCAGCGATTCGATCACATCCTGATGGGCGAGCACGCGGAATTGTTTGCAATCGAACTGCCGGCTCTGGCGCAGGATCTCGCGGAAAATCTCGTGGCACACCGTTTCGGCGGTCTTTACGAAACCCCGCCCGGTGCAGGTTGGACAGGGTCCGCACAGCAGGCGTTCCAGGCTCTCTCGCGTACGTTTGCGGGTCATCTCGACGAGGCCCAGCGGCGAGACGCTGGAGACGTGCGTCTTGGCATAGTCGGCGGCCAGCGCCTTCTCCAGCGCCTGGATCACCTGCCGGCGATGGTCCTCGAGGCCCATGTCGATGAAGTCGATGATGATGATCCCACCGAGGTTGCGCAGCCTCAATTGCCGCGCGATCGCCACCGCCGCCTCGAGATTGGTGCGGAAGATCGTCTCCTCCTGCGTGCGGTGACCGACATAGGCGCCGGTGTTCACGTCGATGGTGGTCAGCGCCTCGGTCTGGTCGATCATCAGGTAGCCGCCGGACTTCAGCTGCACCTTGCGGTCCAGCGCGCGCTGGACCTCCTCCTCGATGTTGTGCTGATCGAAGATCGGACGGACCTGGCTGTAGATCTCGATGCGCGCCGCCTGGTCCGGCATGAACATGCGGGCGAACTCGAGCATGCGTGCGTGCGCGGCCGCCGAATCCACGCTGACGCGCTCCACGCCATGACGCAGCAGGTCGCGCAGCAGCCGCACCGGCAGCGGCAGATCCTCGTGCACCAGGTTGCCCGCGGCGAGCTGCACTCCTTTGTCACGCACCACGTCCCACAGCCGCCGCAGGAACAGCATGTCAGCGCGCAGGGCTTCCACGCCGACGCCTTCCGCCACCGTGCGCACGATATAACCACCCGCATCTTCGGGCCCGACAAACATGCCGACCGCCGAGCGCAGCCGCTCGCGCTCCCGCTCGTCCTCGATGCGCGCCGACACGCCGATCCCGCGTCCCATGGGCATGTAGACCAGGAAGCGCGAAGGCAGCGAGACGAACGTCGTCAGGCGCGCGCCCTTGCTGCCGATCGGATCTTTCAATACCTGCACGAGGATCTCCGCACCCTCGGTCACCAGCGAGCGGATGTTTTCCGTGCGCGGCGCTTCGAACCCTTCGGCGTCGTGCTCCGGCTGCGCGATGTCGGAAGCGTGCAGGAACGCCGTGCGCTCGAGGCCCACGTCGATGAACGCCGCCTGCATGCCGGGCAGCACGCGCGATACGCGTCCCTTGTAAATGTTGCCGGCAATGCCCACGCGGCTGGCGCGCTCCAGATAGATCTCCTGCAGGATGCCGTCCTCGACCAGGGCGGCGCGGGCCTCGCGGGCCGTTACGTTGATGAGGATCTCCGCGCTCATCGCCCTCTCAGCAACTCCGCGGTCTCGAATAGCGGCAGGCCCATGACGCCGGAATAGCTGCCTTCCAGCCGCTCGATGAATACTGCCGCATAGCCCTGAACTGCATATGAACCCGCCTTGTCCTGCGGCTCGCCGGACTGCCAGTACCGCTCCGCCTCGCCCTCCTCCAGCTTGCGGAACCTCACGCGGGTGACATTGACCTTCGAGCGCAGCCCCCGCTCGTCGCGAAGGGCGACGGCGGAGAGCACCTCATGCTTGCGGCCCGAGAGCCGGGCCAACATCTGTAAAGCGTCTTCGCGGCCGCGGGGTTTACCCAGGATCTCATCATCGATCACCACCGTCGTATCGGCCGCCAGGACCGCCCGGCGCAGGCCCGGGCTGATCCGCGTCCAGGCGGCCTCGGCCTTCGTTTCCGCCATACGGACGACATAAGCGCGGGGGGTTTCGCCCTGCAACGGAGCCTCATCGATATCGACGGGATGGGCCTCGTGGCGCACCCCGATCTGGCGCAGCAGCTCGCGGCGGCGGGGGGAGGCGGAGGCCAGGTAAACGAAGCTCGGGGACATCGGGAGCGGATTATTCACGAATAGACGCCGTCTAGGCGCGGTGGTACGGGTGACCCTTGAGGATGCTCAGCGCCCGATACAGCTGCTCGGCCACGACGATGCGCACCAGGGTATGCGGCAGGGTCAGGGGGGAGAGCGACCAGCGCAAATCGCTGCGTTCGAGACACTCGGCGGACAAACCGTCCGGACCGCCGATCAGCAGCGCCAGATCCCGGCCGGATTGCATGCGCGCCCCGAGCCACTGCGACAGCTGTTCGGTACTGAAGCTCTTGCCGGTGACCTCGAGCGCGACGACGAACGTGCCCGGTTTGATCGCCGCGAGCATCCGCTTCCCCTCCTCGCCCACCGCCCGCGCCGCATCGCCCCCGCCGCGCGCCCCGAGCGCGATCTCCCTCATCTCGAAGCGCAGCTGGCCGGCAAGTCGCCGCGCATACTCCTCGACGCCTGCGGCGACCCATGCCGGCATGCGAGTGCCCGCCGCCAACAAACGAACTAGCATCTGGGTACTTCCGCGAGGGGTGAGCTGGACCGGTTAACTCACATCCCACAATTTTTCGAGCCCGTAAAACTCCCGCACCCGCGGCAGCATCACGTGCACCAGCACGTCCGGCAGATCCACCAGCACCCACTCCCCATCTTTCTCTCCCTCCACCCCGAAAGGCCGCGTGCCCGACTCCTTCGCCTTCTCGATCACCCGCGCCGCGATGGAGCGCACGTGGCGGTCGGAGTTGCCCGAGGCCACGACCATCGTGTCGGTGATGTCGGTGAGCTTGCGCACGTCGAGAATCCTGATGTGCGTCGCCTTCATGTCTTCCAGGGCCGCAATCACGGTGGACAGGGTGGTTCGCGGCGCCGAACGCTTGCGGCGGGTTGCTGCGTGCTTCATTTCTTTCGTTGTCGTCAGCTGCTCTTCTCGTCGACGTAACATTTGCTCTCTAGGATGACCTTACGCACGCCGTCCGGCATGAGGAAGCGCGGATCGCGGCCCGCGCCGATCAGCTTGCGCAGCTCCGTGGAAGAAATCTCCAGCTGCGTGACGGCGTGGATGTAGATATAGCCGGCCCGGGCTTCATGCAAGTCGTTGATGCGCCCAGTGCCGCGGTCGACCAGCAATTCTCCCAGGGGTCCCATGCCCGGGGCGCGCCATCCGGGGCGGTGCGCCACCACGACATGGGCCAGTTGCAGAATCTCGCGCCATTGATACCACTTGGGCAGGCCGAGGAAGGCGTCCATGCCGACGATGAGGCACAGCGAGCGGCCGGGATGCTCGGCGCGCAGCGTGGCGAGCGTATCGACCGAATATGACGGGCCTTCGCGGCGGATCTCGCGGTCATCGACGATGAATCCCGGCTGGCCCTCCGTGGCCGCATTGACCATCGCCAGGCGCTGATCGGCGCTGGCCACCGGGGCTTCGCGATGCGGCGGATTGCCGGCCGGCATGAAGCGCACCTCCGTCAGCCGCAGGGCCTGCAGCAGTTCGAAAGCGGTGCGCAAATGGCCGTAGTGGATGGGATCGAAGGTCCCGCCGAAGATGCCGATGGGATTCATCGCGATTTCACCCGGCTCTTGCCCCGGTCACCCCGGCCAGCTTCGCCACCAGGTCCGTCATCGCATCCCAAGGGTCGCCTCGCAACCGGCCCTTGATGGTCCGATCCACCAGTGCCGCGGCCGCCACCAGGCTCGGAATTGCCTTGCGGCCAAGCCGCTGGGCGGCCGCCGCGACATGCGCGTTCTGCCGTTGAAGCCACTGCGGCAACGAGGCCTGAGGCGGATTGGAACCCTGGATTTCGCGCCAGACGCTGCGCATGGCCCGGCAGACCGACCACAGCAGCAGCGGCAGCTCGGCCCCCTCCCCGCGCAGACCTTGCAGGATGCGCAAAGCGCGCTTGCCGTCGCCCGCGAGCGCGGCGTCGGCGAGTTGAAAAACGTCGTAGCGGGCGCTGTTCGCCACCCCTTGCTCCAGCAGCGTGTCCGCCGCAACCCGGCCTGGGGGCAGCAGCAGCGCCAGCTTCTCGATCTCCTGTTGCGCGGCGAGCAGATTGCCCTCCACCCGGTCGGCCAGCAGGGCAGCGGTATCCGGATCGGCCTGAAGGCCCCGCTGCTTCATCCGCGCACCGATCCAGGCCGGCAGCCGAGCTGCATCAACCGGCCAGACCTGCACCCACCCGCCCCGGCTCTCGAACGCCTGCACCCAGGCGCTCTTTTGCGCCGTCCGATCGATTTTCCCCGACAGCACCAGCAGGAGGTGATCGGGCGAAGGGCGCTGCAGGAATTCCTCCAGGACCTCCGCGCCCTCGCCGGGCTTCGCGGAAGGCAGTTTGACCTCGAGGATGCGACGTTCGGCGAACAGCGACATCGACTGCCCTTCGGTGCGCAGGTCGTTCCAGTCAAAGCCGCGCTCGGCGAAAAAAACCTGCCGCTCGGTGAATCCGCCGGCCCGCGCCCTGCTCCGGATGGCATCGGCGGCCTCGTCGGCCAGCAGCGGCTCGTCACCCGAAACCAGGTAGGCCGGGAGGAGCTGGCGACTGAGGTGGGCGGGCAGATTATCGGCGGAAAGCTTCATGTCGGGTCCGGCCGCATTATTACATGCGGACGGTTTCGTGTAGGCTCCGCCCGCTTTTCGGACGAAATGCCGGACATGAAGGAGCTGCCATGCGACTGACCTCTGCCGTACTACTCGCCCCGCTCGCCCTGGTGCCGCTGCTGAGCGGCTGCAAACCCAAGCAGGCCCCGGAAGAGCAACCGCCTGCGGCTATGGCCGAGGCACCGCCCGCCCCCGCCCCGGCCACCGGCGAGCCGCCTCCGGCGCAACTGGTCGTCACGGAGCTGACACCCGGGAACGGCCCGACAATCGCCGCCGGCAAGACCGCCGTCGTGCACTACACCGGCTGGCTGTACGACCCGGCCGCGCCCGATCACAAGGGCACGAAGTTCGACAGCTCGCGCGACCGCAACGAGCCGTTCAGCTTCCCGCTGGGACAGGGCCAGGTGATCAAGGGCTGGGACCAGGGCGTGGACGGCATGAAGGTCGGCCAGCAGGTGCGGCTGACGATTCCGCCGGACCTGGCGTACGGGGAGAAAGGCGCGGGCGGTGTGATTCCGCCGAACGCCACGCTGATATTCGATGTGGAGCTGTTGGGGATCGAATAGCGGCTCAAGCCGCGAAAGTCCCAATCCGTCTGTTCAGCAATAAACGGGGATCGAACAAAGGTCGTTCAAGAGTCGCGAGGGTTCGATTCAGTGTTTGGCCTGTCGTTGGATCAATAGAACTTTGCGACGATGCTGGGAGGCATCGAGAGCGCTTCAGAAGTCGTTGAACGTCACGCCCCCGTAGAAGAAACGCCCCGCCGCGCTCACCGGGTAGAACGGATCGCCGAGGTCCGGCTGCTGATTGCCCAGGTTGTTCACTCCCGCGTAGACCGCGACGTTTTTTGCGAATGTGTACCGCGCCTGCACGTCGTGCGTGACGCGCGCGTGGTAGTCGAGGTATTTCGCCGCCGCGATGTCCGGCTGCAGCGTGCGCTCGGCCGTGGTGAAGCGCTGCGTGCGGCCGAAGTAGTTCAGGCCGTAGTTGAGCACCACCGGACCGCGCTCCCACGTGAGATCGAGGTTGAGCTGGCGGCGCGGGACGTCCTTCTCTCCTTTGTCCGGATCGGGATCGGCGCCGGGCAGGTTTACGAAGAACAGGTCCTTGAGATAGTTGCCGACCAGCCTGACGCCCACCACACCCCAATCCGCCGGCTGCGCGCGCCAGCGGCCGGGCTCCGTCAGGTAGGCCAGCGAGAAGTCGTATCCCTGCGTCCTGAACCGCGCGACGTTCACCGGCTGAATGGTGAAGCCGGTGATGCCGCCGGCCGTCACACCGCCGAACTGTCGGGCGATCAGGTTGCAGAACTGATTGTCGAGTGTCGGCAGGTCCACGCACTGCTCGGCGATTTCCTGCGGATCGAGCGTATTGATGGCCTGAGTGAGATCGATGTCGTAGTAGTCGGCGGAGAGCACCAGCCCCGGTGCGAAGCGCGGGCGCAGCACGACGCCGACCGTGCTGGTATCGGCGGTTTCCTCGCGCAGGCTGGCATTGCCTTTGAGGATTCCCGCGACGTTGGTGCTGGTGTTGATATCGGCGAATGTGTTCGGGTCGGCGCCGGCGGCGGTGAGCAGCGCGGTGCAGTTGGCGGCGCGGTATTGCGTGCCCAGGCCGAGATTCAGCGGGTCGCACGGATCGCTGATGAACAGGAAGGTTTGTCCGGCCGGCGAGAACAGCTCGCCGATGTTCGGCGCGCGCACCGCGCTCGCAATGGTGGCGCGGAACAGGACGTCCTGCACCGGCGCCCACATCAAGCCGACCTTCCAGGTCGAGGCGCCGCCGATGGTGGAGTAGCGCGAGTAACGCTCCGCCGCATCGAGTGACAGCGCTTGGAAGAACGGACGGTCCCGCACCAGCGGCACGTTGATTTCGGCAAACGACTCGGACACCTCGTACTGGCCGCGCGTCGGACCGATCATATTGCCGAAAGTGAGCCCGAGCTGATCCTCCATCGCGGGCACCGCGCGCGTGGTCTCCTTGCGCCATTCCGCGCCCAGTGCAAAGCCCAGCGAGCCGCCCGGCAGCTTGAACCACGGGTCGAAATCGCCGCTGACGTACGCCGTGGCCACTTTCTGCGTGATGATGTCGTGCTCGAGCGAGTCGGTCATGATCCAGTCGATGGCAGCCTGCGAGGGCGATCCCTCGCCGAAAATATCGATCGGCACGCAACCGGAGCCCGGACCCGGCGTGAAGGAGGTCGGCACTGCCCAGCCCTGCCACCCCACGTTGGCGCCCAATGCCGAGGGGTCGAGAGTCGAGCGGCAAACGGGTTGGCCGGTGACCGGATCGGCGACCGCATCCAGCGCCGCGGCGAACCGGTCGTTGAAACGATTGTTCAGCGACGATGCATCGACGTCCGTTTCCCCGTACACGGCCGACACGTTGTATCGCAGCCATTCAGTCACGTCGCCCTCGAGGCCCAGCACCGCGCGATACGTCTTGCGCTCGATGTCCTCGCCGCGGATGCCGAAGTCGAAATTGTCCCGGCTCACGAGCACCGGCCCGCCGCCGGATGCCGCGGCGATGTTCGGCGGGATGAACGGATTGTCGGGATCGATCCAGAGGAATCCGTCGTAGGTCGGCTGGCCGCGCGTCAGGGACTTCGTAGCGACGAACTTCAGCTCGGTGAACAGGCGCACCTTGTCGGTCAGGTCGTAGTGACCGAACACGTTGGTGGCGATGCGGTTCTCGCGCGGCAGCAGATCGCCCGAATAGCCGCCGACGGGCGTGGCGCTGCCTCCTTGCGCGTAGGCGAAACTCTGGATGCCGCCGGGATAGTTGCCCGGATTCCAGGGCGCGTCCGTAGTGCCGTCGAAGTCGGCACCGAAGTCGAAGTCGACGTCCACGGCCCCACCGCGCCCGGACCCGAACCAGCGCAGATCGCCGAGCGGCACGTAGTCGGGGATGGCCGGATCGTCGCCCGGATCGTCGGGATTGCGGACGAACCGCACCTCGCGTGCGCCCGAGTACGGACGCTCGAAGGCGCGCAGCCGGTTCTCGCGGCTCAGCTCGGCGGCAACGGCGAGATTGCCGCGGCCGTCGGCGAAGTTGCGGGCGGCGGTAGCGCTGAAGAAGCCTTGTTTGTTGCCGCCCTCCTGCGGCTGGCCGTACTGCGTGCGCACGCGCAACCCGCTGAAATTGTCGCGCAGGATGAAGTTCACTACGCCGGACACGCCGTCCGCGCCGTAGATCGCCGAGGCCCCGCCGGTCATCACATCGATGCGCTCGATCAGGTCCACCGGGATCGTGTTGATATCGACCGCCGCCGAGCCCGGCACGCTGGCCACGTGCCGTCGCCCGTTGACCAGCACCAGCGTGCGATCGATGCCGAGATTGCGCAGGTTGAGCAGGTTGAGCCCCGTGCCGCCGGCGAAATTGTTCGGATTGGAGCCGGCGGAATCGTTGCTGTCCTGGGAGTTGACCAGCGCCGGCAGCCGCTTCAGCAGGTCGATGACATTGGTAATGCCGGAGTATTCGATGGCGCTCCTGCCGATCGATACGACCGGGTTGGACTGCGGCGCATCGGCACCGCCGATGCGCGAGCCGGTCACCACGAGCATCTCGGCAGGCGGCCCTGGTGATGACTCTGGCGGTTTTTCCGGCGCCTCCTGCGCGAAGGCCGCGCCGTGGAGCAATGCGAGCGCTGCAACCGCGGCCCGCAACATCACTCTAAACATGACTGCCTCCCGTAGTTCCCTGCTCCGCATCCGCGCGACGGCCGTCGAGACCTTGCGGGTCGGGAAGCGTACGCCCGCGTCCTGCCGTTGTCAGCCGCCGTTGCCCGCGCTTTAGAACCGGTATCTGAGCTTGATCAGGATCAGACTCGCGGTCTTCCGATCCAGCGCCGCGGAAAACAGCGAGCCGAAGCGGTCCGCGTAGCTGTCGCGGCTGTCGACGCCGCCGCGGCTGTACACCACATAGAGATCCGACAGCGGTTGCAGCTCGAAGCGGTAGCGCACCTGCAGGCCGATCTGCCCGATGCTGAGATCCTCGATCGGCGCCGCATCCGGCACGAGATCGCCGTTGGCGTCGAGCCCGTAGCCTTGCAGCACGTGCGCCCGCAACGCGATCCATTGCGCTTTGATCCGCACCTCATGGCGCGGCGCGGGGTACCAGCCGAGCTTGAACAAAGCAAACAACTGCTGGCGCCTGTGGGTGGCCAGGCGCTGCGCCGCCGAGCGCCAGATGAGCCAGTCGGGGCTGTCGGTGTAGTCGAATTCCAGACCGAGGTTCAGGTCCTCGGTAACGATATACGTCGGCCGCAACGTAAAGCGCGTCGCCATGTCGTGCAGCCCTTCCTGCATGGCGAACCCTTCGGCCTGGAAGTTGAACCTGCGGCTCAGATCGAGCTGATACTGCAGGCCGAGCTCGTGGCGCGGCGGCAGGCGCGCATTGCCGTTGCCGCGCGTGATCAGATCGTCGATGCCGCTCGTTTGTCCGAAGTAATAGACATAGATGCCCATCGGCCTGCGGAAGCGCCAGTAGCGGCCGAGCTCGAGCGTCATCGGCAGGCGCTCGCCGAAATCGTTGTAACGCAGCCGGCTGTTGATGCGCCAGTATGCGGCCGCCAGCGGGCTCGTCTCCGGGTACTGGCGCGTATGCAGCTGAGTGACGGTTTGCAGCTCGCGCAGATTCCCGCGCTGCATGTAGCCCAGGTCGTCGATGTCGAAGTTGCGGTCGTACCAGGTGAAGTTCAGGTCCTCCTGCAGCCGCCCGCCCGGCGAATAGCTCGCCGTCACCACCGTCCCCAATCCATCACGCCCCTCCCGTTGGCTGGCCGTGGGGACCGGCCCCGGCAGGCCCCGATCGTCGATGAATGTGCCGATCATCTTCCCCACCAGCGAGAAACCCGCGTGGCCGGTCCAGCTGCCGTCGAGCACGTGCACCTGCGCCGCGCGCTCGAGCGTCGGACGGCGGGTATAGGTTCCGAGATAGCCGAGACTGGCCTGGTCGAACTTGTACAGGTAGCGCGCGGCGGCGAACGTGCGCCCTGCGGCGGCGCTGGAATCGTCCTCCACCGCGCCGAACGCGCCGTACTCCGCGCGTCCGTTGAGACCGGTGAACTTCACCGCGCCGAGAATATCGGTCACCCCTTCCGGACCGGCATCGGGCGCGGCGCCGATGCGCCGCGTATTGATCAGCCTTCCTTCGTTGGTGAGGCGCAGGTCGAACAAAGATTGGCCCTCGGTGAAGAACGGCCGCTTCTCCGAGAAGAAGGTCTCGATGGCGGTGAAATTCACCACCAGGTCATCGCTCTCCACCTGCGCGAAGTCGGGATTGAGCGTGACGGCGAGCTGCTTGCGCGCATCGGGTTTCCAGAACAGGTCCAGGCCCGCGCGCCCTTTGTTCTCCTCGAGGAGGAAATCGCGGCTCGCGGCGGCGTACGGAAACCAGTCGAACACCGCGACGTTGTAGCTCGGCACGCTCATGCGATGCAGATCGGACACGAAAGTCGGACGCTCGACTTCGATCGCGGGATAAGCGAAGCCGCGATTGAGCGCCTTCACGCTGCGCAGGAACCAGATGCCGATGGGGCGCGTGGTCGAGGAGGTCGCCGGCCCGGGGGCGAGCTTCCAGGGCAACAGGACCTCCAGGTACCAGTTATCGTCATCCTCGCTCACCGCGTGGTACCAGCTGCCGTCCCAGTCGTAGCTCACCGTCTTCTGATCGAGGAACAGGCCGTCGCGCTGCGAATTGCTGAGCGAGACGGTGAATTCGTAGGCGGACCGCCCGCGCCCCTCGAAATCCACCACGATGCGCACCGAATCGGCATCCAGGATGCGCGCGTCGCGCGGCGACTGGCCGTACGTACGCAGCGCCCGCGGGACTTGTGAGGTCACGCCGATGTACAGGCCGTCCGGCCGCGCAAGAACGCGCGCCTCGGTGCGAAACGCGGGCACTTCGAGGCTGAGCGGATCGGCCGTCAGGAACTGGTCGAACCGCTCGGCGGCCTGCCATTCGGGCTCGGTGAGCCGGCCGTCGACATCGATATCGGCGCGGGCGGCGCCCTGCCAGAACGACAGGCACGCGAAAACCGCTCCGGCAACGCGCATGGATTCACTTCGATTCATTGGGTTAGAGTAGTCATCCCTTCCCGCCCGGGATCCTTCATCGACGGTGACGCGGCCATGGCCACGATTTTCGAGAAAATCATCGCCGGCGAATTGCCGGCCGACATTGTATACAAGGACGAGCGCGTTACGGCGTTCCGCGATATTCATCCGCGCGCGCCGACGCACATCCTGATCGTGCCGAACAAGCTCATCCCGACCGCGGACCACATCGCCGACGAGGACGAATCGCTCATCGGCCATCTGTTCACCGTGGCGCGTGATTTAGCCCGCCAAGAAGGTATAGCGAAAAAGGGCTACAGGCTGATCATCAATTGCAACGAACACGGTGGCCAGGAGGTCTATCACCTGCACGTACACCTGCTGGGTGGCCAGCCGATGGGCCCGATGGTGTCGCGGGACTGAGCGCCCGAGAGCGGTCGAAGGCGCTGACTTAACGCCGAAGATCAAAGAATCATCGTGGTATCGCAGCGTCTTGGGTGGGGAGGGGGTTCCAGGAACGCCGTGAACCCATTCAGCTGCGCAGTCCCTGCTTCGCTGAAGCCCAGGGTGTCCATTCATGGACACCCGTGCGACGTATACGTCGCACCCCTGGGGGCTTCGGGTTGAACGTCCATGTTCAACACGATCCTGGAACCCCTCCCCACCCAAGACGCTGCAGGCCGTCGCGGGTGTTTGTGTTTTCTAAAGAACAAACTGACAGTCTCGGCTTGAGCTGCGGAGGTCGGGTGGAGGGGCGGAGGGGCTATCGCGAACATCAGCTCGTCACGAGCGCAGGCTCTGGGGGGTGGGAGATACCCACAATTTTCGGGAACCGGGGAAGGTATGGTGTCAAACACCTTTGGAGCTGTTCGCCGACGGGGGCCAGGGCAGACACGGCACGGCTGAACGGAAAATTGTGGATATCTCCCACCCCCCAGAGCCTGCGCCCATCCCAGCCCACGGCCTCTCACTTATTTTTTTCAAACTCTAAAGTATCAACGCCGCCAGGATCACCTTCAGGCAACGCAGCCAGAATATCCCGCGCCAGCGTCCGATAATCCCGGTCGAAATGATGACCACCTGTCTTGCGCACCACGCGCGTCCCCGCCGCCGACGGCACCGTGCACAAGCTGTCGCGACTCTCCTCCACTCCGTAGATGCACTGAACGATCCTCGCCGGCACCTGCCGCAGCTCCGGCTCCACCGGCAGCTCGTGCTGCCTCCCATGCAGACCGAGCCAGCTTTTCGGATCGACGGAGAAGGCGGTCTTGCGGTCCGGCGACAGCAGCGACATCAGGCTGATGTCGCCGCGCACATCCTCCGGCAGCCGGTTGAACAAAAATGGCAGCACATCCGCGCCGAACGAGAAGCCGATCAGCACGACCTTGCTGCGGCCCCAAACGGCTTGATAGTGCCGCACGATCCGCTCCAGGTCCTGCGCGGCGACCGGCGGTTGTTTGTCCTTCCAGTAATACTGCAGCACGTCGACCCCCACCACCGGCATCCCGCGGTCCGCCAGCAGTCCGGCGAGCTTGCGGTCCAGGTCGCGCCAGCCGCCGTCGCCGGAGTAAAGAATGGCGAAGGCCTCGCTGGTGGCGGCCTTCTTCGGCACGATCTCGACCAGCGGCAGATCGGCCAGATCGCCCTGCTTGCGTTGAGCTTTGATGTCGCGCAGCGCCGCCGCGTACTGTTCGTAGAGCGGTGCATTCGCAACCACGGAAACGGGTTTGGCGCCCGTTATGGCGCTCACGAACCGTCCGCTCCCGCCGGACGCGTGCGGACTGACCAGGAGACGCAACGGTACGGTATCGCTGGGCTCTTCGGGCGCGATTGCGTGGTCGCAGAACGCACGCTGTAACGTCAGCGCGGGGGTGGGATCGATCCCTACCGCGGCGGTAAAAGACAATGGCGGCGCCTGCAGTTGAGCCATGTACACGAACGTCGCGCCCTCTTCGCGTCCGAGCAGTTCCGGCTCTTGATAAGTTCCGATCCGTGCGTCGCGCTGCTGTTCGCGCGCGAAATACTCCAGAGCGCCGGGAAGGTACAGGCAGTCCTTGAAAGCCAGCCGTTTTTGTTGCGCGAGATAGACGGCGGTGTCGATGCCGAAGACGTAGCGCCCTCTGCGCGCCAGACGATGCGCCGCACGCTCATCCGCCTCGCTCCAGCCCTGCGCACCCGAGAACAGATACGCGAATCCGCGTTGGCCGAACCAGGCCGGGAACACGCGCACGGGGCCGAAATCGTCGGTCATGCGGGTTCGCGCCGGTTGCCGGCCGTTGCTGCAAGCGGCCACCAGCGCCGCGCAGGCGCACGCCAGGCTGCAGACCGCGAGCGCTCGCCTGCGCACGCTCAAGGTTGCACTCCAAAGAACTGCGGTGCGCGGTCGGTCTCACAGCCGGCGAAGGTGAGCGATGGCTCGATAGAGGTTTGCACGGAGCGGCGACCGCTGCGGTGGCGGCGTTACGGCACGCCCGTCATCACAGGCTCGACAGCTGCCGCATGACGATGCCGACCAGGTCCTTGGCCAGCGCGTGACGCAGGATGTCTTCCTCTTCTTCCTTGGCGAGCAAGGCCTGCTCGTCGAAGCTGTAGTCTCGCGTGAGGGACAGCGTCTGCGGAGGCAGGAGCTGGCGGCCCTCGGCCACGATCGAATAAGTGACGGTGTAGAAGATCTCGAATTCGCGCGGGGTGTTGCGCGCCGAAACCGACAGCACGCGCCGGCCGGTCTGGTCCTTGGAGATCAGCAACAGGGCGCTCGCCTCGTCACGTTTGTCGACCAGCTTCACGCCGCTCACGGTCAGCGAGGTGCGCAGCTCGCGCTGGAACTCCGTCAGCGCATCGCCGGATTCCACGTAGATCAGCTTCATGACTTCCGGCATGGGCGCCGTGCCCTGGCGGTGGAAGCCGCAGCCCGCCAGCGCGAGCAGCAGCACCACGATCGGACTCAGTACCGCACGCAGCATGGTCAAACCACCACGTTGACGAGCTTGCCTTTGACCACGATGACTTTACGCACCGGCTTGCCCTCCACGAAGCGCTGCACGTGCCCGTCCGCCAGCGCGGCGTTCCTGATCGTCTCGTCGTCGGCATCGGACGGCACGATGACGCGCCCGCGCAATTTACCGTTCACCTGCACCACCAGCTCGATCTCGTCCTGCCGGAGCGCGTCCTGCGCCGGCTGAGGCATCGGGGCATCCAGCAGATCGCCGAGCTGTCGTGAGTAGCCAAGCGCCTCCCACAACACGTGCGTGATATGCGGAGCGATCGGATAGAGGCTGCGCAGCAGGATGCCCACGCCTTCCCGCAGCAGGGGCGCAGCCGCCGGAGGTGCTTTCACGCCATCCAATGCATTGAGCATCTTCATGGCCGCGGAGACGACCGTGTTGTACTGCATGCGCTGATAATCGAACAGCGCCTGCTGCAGAGTGAAGTGCAGCTCGTGCCGGGTTTTTTTCAGCCCGGCATCGAGCGCCCCCGCATCGAGCACGGGAGCGGCGCCGATCCGCTCGCGCTGTTCGTAGCAAAAGGCCCAGAGCCGCTTGAGGAAGCGATGCACGCCTTCCGCGCTGGTGTCCGACCACGGCGCGCTCTGGTCGGGTGGACCGGCGAACATCACGAACGCGCGGGCCGTATCGGCCCCGAAGCGCCGGATGAAGTCGCCGGGCTCGACCACGTTGTTCTTGCTCTTGGACATCTTCTCGATGCCGCCATAGAGCACCGGCCGCCCATCCTCCGTGGCTATCGCGCTGATCGGCGTGCCGCGCTCGTCGAACCGCTGCTCGACTTCGGCGGGATAGAACCAGCGTTTCTTGCCCGAAGCGTCCTCGCGGTAATAACAATGAGCGAGCAGCATGCCCTGTGTGAACAGGCGCTTGAACGGCTCGTCGAACTTCACCATGCCCATGTCGCGCATCACCTTGGTCCAGAAGCGCGCATACAGCAGATGCAGCACGGCGTGCTCGATGCCGCCGATGTATTGGTCCATCGGCATCCAGTAGTCCGTGCGCGCATCGACCATGGTTTCGGCGTCCGGACAGCAATAGCGCATGTAATACCAGGCGGAGTCGACGAACGTGTCCATCGTGTCCGTCTCGCGCCGCGCGGGCTGGGCGCAGCGCGGACAAACGCACGCGAGGAAACGCTCGTCTTTGTTCAGCGGATTGCCGGTGCCGTCCGGCACGAGGTCCTCAGGCAGCACCACCGGCAGGTCCTGCTCGGGCACGGGCACCGGCCCGCAGGCCTCGCAGTGGATGATCGGGATCGGCGTGCCCCAGTAGCGCTGGCGTGAGATGCCCCAATCGCGCAGGCGCCACTGCACTTGTTTGTCGCCCAGATCGCGGGCGCGCAGATCGGCGGCAATGGCGTCGACGGCCGCGCCGTAGTCCAGGCCGTCGTATTTTCCGGAGTTGACGCAGGCGCCCACGGTCTTGTCGGAATACCACTCCCGCCAGCGGTCCATGCCGTAAGCTCCGCCGTCTTCGAGATCCCGGGCGCGAGACCCGGTCGGCGCGATCACGGGCTTGATCGCCAGCCCGTATTTTCTGGCGAAGGCGAAATCGCGCTCGTCGTGCGCCGGCACGCCCATCACCGCGCCCTCGCCATAGCTCATGAGCACGTAGTTGCCGATCCAGACTTCGACCGGCTCCCCGGTGAGCGGGTGGGCGACGAAGAATCCGGTGGACACGCCCTTCTTCTCCTGCGTGGCCAGCTCGGCATCGGCGACGCCGCCTTGTTTGCACTCGTCGATGAAGGCCGCCAGGCGCGCGTCCGCGGTCGCGAGCCGCAGCGCCAACGGATGCTCGGGCGCGATGGCGACAAACGTGACACCCATGATGGTATCGACGCGGGTGGTGAATACCCACAGGCGCTCGGGCTTCCCGTCCAGCTCGTACGGAAAGGCAAAGCGCACGCCTTCGCTGCGGCCGATCCAGTTCTCCTGCATGGTGCGCACTTGCGTCGGCCAGCCGTCCAGTCCTTTATGCACTTGCTCGAGCAGCTCATCGGCGTAGCGGGTGATGGCCAGGTAGTAGCCCGGAATCTCGCGTTTCTCGACCGCAGCTCCGGACCGCCAGCCGCGTCCATCGACAACCTGTTCGTTGGCCAGCACGGTTTGATCGACCGGATCCCAATTCACGACCTGGGTCTTCCGGTAGGCGATGCCCTTGTCCAGCATCTTGAGGAACAGCCACTGGTTCCACTTGTAGTAGCTCGGATCGCAGGTGGCGACTTCACGCGTCCAGTCGAAGGCAAAACCCATGGGCGCGAACTGCGCTTTCATATCGGCGATGTTCGAGCGCGTCCACCTGGCGGGCGCGATCCGTTTGTCGATCGCGGCGTTCTCGGCGGGAAGGCCGAAGGCATCCCAGCCCATCGGCGTCATCACGTTGTACCCCGAGGAGCGCATGAAGCGGTACACGACGTCGTTCAGCGTGTAGTTGCGCATGTGCCCCATGTGCAGCTTGCCGCTCGGATACGGCAGCATCGAGCAAACGTAGTACTTGCCCTTCGGAAAGCGCGGGTCGTTCTCCCGGGCGCGATAGGCATCGAGCGTCTGCCAGTGCCTCTGGGCGGTCGCTTCCACGGCAGCGGGGTCGTAGCGTTCTTGCATCGGAGCGGGGATAAAGTGCGGGAATTTAAGGTCTGAAGGGGGCGGGAAGAATACCTGAGCGCCGCGTGAGGTTTCCAGTAAACTCCGGGCGCCGTTGAGTGACGGCGCGAGCGCTCGCCGGACAGTTCACCCGTGCCCGGGGGCCGATATGCCGGCGCGCCATGTAAGAGCACATCCATGATCCTGTGGCTCAAAGCCTTCCACGTCATCTTCGTCGTCACCTGGTTCGCCGGGCTGTTCTATCTGCCGCGGCTGTTCGTGTACCACGCGGTCGCGACGGACGCCCCTGGCGTGGAGCGCCTGGAGACCATGGAGCGCCGGCTGTTCGCCATCATGACGCTGGGCGCAAGCCTGGCGGTTGCCTTCGGCCTCGCAATGACGATCCTCTCGCCGGCCTACCTGCAGGCGGGATGGTTGCATGTCAAGCTGACTCTGGTAGCCGCATTGATCGGCTACCATGTGTGGTGCTACAAGCTGATGCTCGGCCTGCGCCACGGCCGCCACCGCCACTCGCAACGCTGGTACCGGGGATTCAACGAAATTCCGGGCCTGCTGCTGGCCGCCATCGTGCTGCTGGCCGTCCTTAAACCTTTCTGACACGGAGACCTTCCATGGTGCGCTTCCAGACCTCCCACGGTGACTTCACGATCGAGCTGCTTCCCAAGGAGGCGCCGGTCACGGTGGAGAATTTCCTGCGCTACGTCGACGATAAATTCTTCGACGGCACGGTATTCCACCGCGTAGTGCCGGGCTTCGTTATCCAGGGCGGAGGCCTGACGCCGGACTTCGAGTACAAGCCGAACCGCGCGCCGATCAAGAACGAGTCGGACAACGGGCTGACCAACGACCGCGGCACGCTGTCGATGGCGCGCACGAATGACGTCAACAGCGCCACCTCGCAGTTCTTCGTCAATCTGAAGGACAACGACTTTCTGAACCACTCGAAGGGACGCCACGGATACGCGGTGTTTGCGCGGGTTACGGAAGGGATGGACGTGGTGGACAAGATCGCGGCGGTCCGGACGGGAAGGCGCAATGGGTACGATGATGCGCCGATGGAAGATGTCGTGATCGTTTCGGCGCGGCGGGTGGAAGAGGCGAAAGGGTGAGCGGCGGTCTCTAGCCTCAAGGCATCGGACCTAATCTCAAGACACTCGACTGGAGGATTGGGATTTTGGAGTCCGTGCCAGGCTTGATCTCGGGGGTAGGGGTAGGGTTTTCAGGAACGCCGTGAACCCATTCAGCTGCGCAGTCCCTGCTCCGCTGAAGCCCAGGGTGTCCATCCATGGACACCCGTGCGACGTATACGTCGCACCCCTGGGGGCTGCGGGTTAAACGTCCATGTTTAACACGGTCCTGAAAACCCCTACCCCTACCCCTACCCCCGAGATCAAGCCGAGAGTCCCTCAGATCGTTTGTCTCAAAAGACAAACGCTCGCGGTGGCTTTGCAGCGTCTTGGGTGGGGAGATACCCACAATTTTCCGTTCAGCCGTGCCGTGTCTGCCCTGGCCCCCCGTCGGCGAACAGCTCCAAAGGTGTTAGACACCATATCTTCCCCGGTTCCCGAAAATTGGGGTATCTCCCCACCCAAGGCGCTGCGATACCACGATGTTCTTGATTTCCGGCTCAAGTCGCCACCATCGAGATAGATAGCACCACGCGCCGATGGCATCGCCGGCAGGCGTTGTCACATCCAAACCTGCACGCGGGCCAGTTCCCTGACCTTTGTCAGCTATTTCTATTCCCTGACCTTGACGCCCTTCATCAGCCGGTCCAGCGTCGCGCTCATCTTCTCCTTCCCCTGCTCCCCTTCCGCCACGTAGCTCACCGCGTACACCACTTCCGCGCCCGGGCTTGGCGTTCCGTACAGCGCATTCACCACCGTCGTACCTTTGTCGACGATCGGCGTGGCGTTGTACGGATAGCGCGCTCCCGCCAGTTTGTCCCAGTCGCTTTTCAGCGAGTCCGGCAGTGAGGCCGGCGGTTTGATGCGCCGCTGCACCGCCAGCATCGTCTCGTTGTGCTGACTTTCCAGCAGCGACACGCCCGCCACGTCCCACACGATCGCGCCCTTCTCCTGGAAGAACGCAAAGCTCAGCGTGAGATAGCTCTCCGGCACGATCTTCTGCAGCTCCGGCGTGTATTCCATGCTCACGCGCCTGGAGCGGTAGCGGAATTGTTTGTCGTATTCGAACTCGATGGCGATGTCGCCGAACGCCGCGGGACGCACGTCGGGGCCGGCGGCGAGGAACTCGCGCCATTGCGCGAGCGTGCCGGCGTACGACACATAGACGTAGTTCGCCAGCGTCTTGATCTCCGTTTCGATGCCGTGGGCCATGCGCGTGGGCGCCGTGCGCAGGATCGCCACCATGCCTTCCGGCGTGGGCAACGCAAACGAGATCGCCACCGTGTCGTTGTACTCGATCGGCCAGAGACGCACCTGCCACTTGCGGCCATAGGCATCCGTGTAGCTGGATTCCTGCGTCGCCTTGCCGAACGAGGTGATCCGCACCTGCTCGGAGCCAACCGAGCGGTTGACCGCGATCGCCCGCAGCACCAGGTCCGCGTACAGCTTCGAGTCCGTGTACAAGGCCTTAGCGGCGACGTCGTCGGGACGGCGCAGCCTCATCAGCGTGTAGCCCCCGAGCACGCCGTGATTGATGAAGCCGTTCTTCTTGAGGTCCGCGTTGCCGGAGTCCTGGGGGTAGAACGCGTCCCAGGTCTTGTCCTCCTGCTCGGCGATCAGGTACGGAAACGCCGTGGTGTACACGTGGTGCAGGATCTGCTGCGAGCCCTCGCCGCGCGGAAACATCTTATCGGCGTTCTTGGTGAGGAGCGATTTGAGCAGGTCGTCGCTGAACACGTCGAGCTGGTCGCTGAGCTTGCGGTCGAACTCCGCGAAGCCGAGCGGCAGCGCGAACTCCCAATGGATCGGCCGGGTCTCGGTGATGCGCGTATTGGGCAGGAAATAGCGCATCTTGCTGTCGAGCACCGCGAGGTTGTCCTTCGCATCCATCACGCGCGCGATCGGCACGGCATAGTTCAGGTTCTCGTTCTGCGACTTGCGCAGGACCACGCCGATGACGCGGCCCTGTCCATCGAGCAACGGTCCGCCGCTGTTGCCGGGCGATGCGGCCGCCGAGAAGCGCAGCCACTTCCAGCGTCCGTCCTGCTCCTCGGGCGTGTCGGACGTGTACAGACCGTCGCGGATGACGACGCCTTCGCCGTGAGCGTTGCCCACTGCATAGACGGTCTCGTTGAGCTGCGGCTGGATATTGACCGGAAAGACCGGCGTCTGCGGCGCGTTCCTGACCGTAAACACCACGAAGTCCTCATGCCCCGAGTACTTCACCACGCGGTCGATCTCGTACACCTTGCCGGCGCCGTCGCGCAGGGCGGGAATGCCGAACTGGGTCCGCAGGCCCGCCGCGATCACGTGCGCCGCGGAGACATAGCGTCCGCCGTCGATGGCAAACGCCGTTCCGACCGGCAGGTATTCGTCGGTGCGCTCGCGGTAGGGAATCAGGTCGAGCGGCAGCGGCTTCTCGTAGGTGAGCGAATCCTTCTTGGGCTTGCGCAGCACGATCTCGAAGGTGGCGGCGCGGATCCTGCCTTGCGCCTCGGGAGCAAGCGGCGTTGCCGCCGGGACCGCCAGCGGCGCGAGGACGAGGCTTGCAACCAGGGCGAACACCTTGCTCATTGCATTCTCCGCAATCGATGCCAGCGCGGGTGCAGACCCAGCACCAGCGCCGCCAGGCACAGGAGAATAACCGGAATATTGCCGCTGCGCGCGTACCATGTCAGGCCGGCGCGCGGCTCGACCGTAGTCTTGAGCACGCCCGGTTTGAATTGCGGCAGCTTGTCGAGCACCTGGCCGTGCGGGCCGATGACGGCGGTGATGCCGTCGTTTGCCGCGCGCAGCAGATACCGGTCCGCCTCCAGCGCCCGCATGCGGGCGATCTGCAGATGCTGGTGGGGCGCGGTCGAATCGCCAAACCAGGCGTCGTTGGTGATGTTGACCAGGAGCGTCGCCTCGCGCAGCACCGCAAGCTGCTGGTTGCCGTATGCGTCCTCATAGCAGATCGTCGCGCCCAGCTTTTGTCCGCCGGCCTGCAGCGCCGGCTGATCGGGCTCGCCCGCGGTCATGTCCGTGTAAGGCAGGCTCATCAGCCGCATCCAGCGGCGAACGAAGGCCGGCACGGGAAAGAATTCGCCGAAGGGCACGAGCCGTCGTTTGTCGTACCACTGGCGCTGCTCGCCCAGCGCGAGCATCGAATTGTGGAATTCCTGGCGCATGAAGTCATAGCGGAGGATTCCCATGACCAGGTCCGAGCCGCGGGCGTGCGCCTGTCTCTGCAGCGCAGCGAGCCGGTCTTCGACCTCGTGGGCCAGCACCGGCAGCGCCGCTTCCGGCCAGAGGACGATGCGACTGCCGAGCGCCTGCTCGTTCAGCTCGCCATAAAGCTCGAAGGTTTTGGCACGATGGTCCGCCTGCCACTTTTGATCCTGCGGTATCGCTCCCTGCACGAGGCTCACGGTCAGCGGCGCGCCCGCGCTGCGCGTCCACTCGTGTCCGCGCAGCGCGGCCCCGCCGGCCCAGACGACTGACAACACCACCGCCGCGCAGATCCGCGCCGCGGAACTGCCGCGCACGAGCGCTGCCAAAGCTCCGGCCGAAAGCGCCACCAGCAGACTCACGGTGTAGACGCCGCCGATCGGGGCATATCCCGCCAGCCAGGAATCGATCTGGCTGTAGCCGAGCGACATCCAGGGAAAGCCGCTGAGGACCCAGCCCCGCAGCCACTCCACCAGCACCCAGAGCGCCGGCAAGGCCACGAGCCAGCGCACGACGCCGTAACGCGGCAGCCAGCGCGCCGCGATGTAACCGATCAGCGCCTGGTAAAGACCCATGATCGCGACCAGGCTCAGCATGAGCAGCAGAGCGACCCAGATCGGCGCCTGGCCGAGGACATGAATGCTGATGTAGAGCCAGTAGGTCCCGGCCAGAAAGGTGCCGGCGCCGAACCAGAAGCCCAGGGCCGCCGCGCGGCGCGCGGGCACCTCGTCCCACAGCAGGAACAGTGCGGCCAGGCACAGCGGCGCGAGCGGAAACAGGTCGAAGGGGGCGAACGCCAGCGAAAGCAGGCCGCCGAGGATGAAGCAGGTCGCGGCGCCGAAGCGGTTGAGGAACGACACGGAGATAGCAGGTCCTTCGAGTTTTGTTCTGGTGGTCGCCTGGTGGTCGCCTGTGTCGTTGCCTATGTCCTGATCTATGTCCTGGGAGCGCCCGCGTCATCCGGCGGATTCGCCCGTGCGCAGCGGCAGGTCGTGCGGCAGCGTCACGCGCAACGTGTCGATGCGTCGCCGGCTGGCGCGCAGGACTTTGAATTCGATGCCCTGCACCGTCACGCTTTCGCCGCGCCGGGGCAGCCGGCCGAGCTGATGCGTCACCAGCCCGCCGATGGTGTCGAAGTCCTCGTCCGGGAACGGCGTGGCGAAATACTCGTTGAACTCCCCGATGCGGGTGATCGCGCGCACCGTGAAGTGGCGCGCGCTGTCGCGGCGGATGGTCTGGTCGTCCTCGACGTCATACTCGTCGTCGATCTCGCCGATGATCTGCTCGATGACATCCTCGATGGTCACCAGGCCGGCCACTCCGCCGTATTCGTCGATCACGATGGCCATGTGGTTGTGGCTCAGCCTGAACTCCTTCAGCAGCACGTTGAGCCGCTTGCTCTCCGGCACCACCACCGCGGGCCGCAGAAACTCCTTGATGTCGAACTCCTCGGTCTGCGCGCTCGCGAAGAGCTTCAGCAGATCCTTGGCGAGCAGGATGCCGACCACCTCGTCGCGATCGGCGCCCGTGACCGGGAAACGCGAGTGCCCCGATTCGACCACGACGGGCAGGATGTCCTGCGGAGAATCGTCGCGCTGCACGACCACCATCTGCGAGCGGGGAATCATGATGTCGCGCACCTGCGTGTCCGCCACGTCCAGCACGCCTTCGATCATGGTCAGCGCATCCTCGTCGATCAGACCGCGCTGGCCGGCCTCGTTCAGCATCTCGAGCAGCTGCGCGCGGTCGCGCGGCTCGCCCGTGATGCTCTGGGTGATGCGTTTGAGCCAGCGCCCGGTCGCTCCGGTCGAGTTCGTGTCGTCAGTCATGGCCTGCCGGTCGATAGGGGTTGGTGTAGCCGAGCGATTTCATCACCGCCGTCTCGCGCCGCTCCATCCGCAGCGCATCTTTGTCCGCGATGTGGTCGTAGCCCAGCAAATGCAGCGCGCCATGCACGATCATGTGCGCCCAGTGCGCCTGCCGGGCCTTGCCCTGCTCGCGCGCCTCGCGTTCCACGACCGGCGCACAGACGACCAGATCGCCGAGCAGCCGGCGCCGGGCGGCCCCGCCGGCGCCGACCTGCTCGCCGGGGAAGGCCAGCACGTTGGTTGGCCTGTCCTTCTTGCGATAGCGGCGGTTCAAGCGCCGGCTTTCGGCGCTGCCGACGATCCGGACCGACAGGTCGCAGCGCTCGCCGCGCCGCCCCAGCGCGCCATACGCCCACAACGCGACGAGGTAGCGCGGCGGCGCCCACGGTTTGCGCGTGCCATATTGCACCGTGACCTCAAGGCTCATTGGGACCGGCCCGCTCATATGCCTGGACGATTCTCTGTACCAGCGGATGGCGCACGACATCGCGCGCCGTGAACAGCGTGAAGGCAACCCCTTCCACGCCCCTGAGAACTTCCGATCCGTGCTTCAGGCCGGAGGTGCGGCCGGTGGGCAGATCGGTCTGCGTGATATCGCCGGTGACCACGGCCTTGGACCCGAACCCGATGCGGGTGAGGAACATCTTCATTTGTTCCACGGTGGTGTTCTGCGCCTCGTCGAGGATGACGAACGAGTCGTTGAGCGAGCGGCCGCGCATGAACGCCAGCGGCGCGACCTCGATGACGGCGCGCTCGATATAGCGCGCCGTGCGATCGAAGCCGAGCATTTCATACAGCGCGTCGTACATCGGTCGCAGGTACGGGTCGACCTTTTGCGCCATGTCGCCGGGAAGGAAGCCCAAACGCTCACCCGCTTCCACGGCCGGGCGCACCAACACGATGCGCCGTACGCGGTCGGTTTGCAGCGCTTCCACGGCGCAGGCGACGGCCAGGTACGTCTTGCCGGTGCCCGCCGGGCCGATGCCGAAGGTCAGATCATGGCGGCGGATATTATCGAGATACTGCTTCTGGTTGGCGCCGCGCGCGTGGATGCCGCCGCGATGCGTGCGCACGTGCAGCTCTTCACCGGCCGGCTGCGCGGCAGCGGCGGTCTCGGCGGGTTGCGCCTCGCGCATCGCCAACTCACGCAGGGACAGGTGCACACGCTCCGGCGTGACCTCCGCGCGCGAGGTCAGCGTGAACAAACGCTTGAGGATGTCCTCGGCATCGGCCGTCGCTTCGATGCCACCCGAGATCTGGAAACGATTGCCGCGATGGCGGATATCGACGTTCAAGGTCTGCTCGACCTGGCGCAGGTGCTCATCGAGCGGGCCGCACAGATTGGCCAACCGCGCGTTGTCCGGCGGGATAAGCTCGAAATCGCGGGTGGCTATATCTGTTGCCATCGGCCGCGCAGGCTGTTTCGCAACGCCTCGGTAATGGTGACCTCGGCAAACCGTCCGATCAGCTCGGCCGGCCCGTCGAAGTTGACCCAACGGTTGTTCTCGGTCCGGCCGGCCAGCTGCCGCACGTCGCGCTTGGCGGGGCGCTCGACCAGCACGCGCTGCATGCTACCGACCATCCCTTCGCTGATCCGCCGCGCGTTCTGCTCGATACGGGCCTGCAGGTACTGCAGCCGCTCGAGCTTGTCGGCGTGCTCCACGTCATCCGGCAGTGCGGCGGCCGGCGTGCCCGGGCGGCGGCTGTAGATGAAGCTGAACGATTGATCGAAGCCGACATCCTCGATCAGCTTCATCGTCGCGTCGAAATCCTTCTGCGTCTCGCCGGGAAAGCCGACGATGAAGTCCGTGGACAAGCTGATGTCCGGCCGCACCTCGCGGAGCTTGCGGATCTTGTGCTTGAACTCGAGCGTCGTGTATCCGCGCTTCATCTGCGCGAGGATGCGGTCCGAGCCGCTCTGCACCGGCAGATGCAGGTGGTTGGCCAGCTTGGACACATTGGCGAAGGCTTCGATGAGGCTGTCATCGAACTCCGCCGGATGGGACGTGGTGAAGCGGATGCGCTCGATGCCGTCGATCTCGGCGATGTAGTGGATCAATGTTCCCAGGTCCGCCGGCTCGCCGCCGTTCGCGTCGGGCTCCACGGCGCCGGCGTAGGCGTTGACGTTCTGGCCGAGCAGCGTCACCTCTCGCACGCCCTGCTCCGCCAATGCGGCGACCTCCGCCAGCACCTGGCCGAAAGGACGGCTCATTTCCTCGCCGCGCGTGTAAGGCACGACGCAGAAGCTGCAGTATTTGCTGCAGCCTTCCATGATCGACACGAACGCCGTAGCGCCTTCGGCGCGCGGCTCGGGAAGCCGGTCGAACTTCTCGATCTCCGGGAAACTCACGTCCACCACGGCGCGGCCGTGCGAGCGCAGCTCGCGCAGCATCTGCGGGAGCCGGTGCAGCGTTTGCGGACCGAACACCAGATCGACATAGGGCGCGCGTGCGGTGATGCTTTCGCCTTCCTGGCTCGCTACACAGCCGCCGACACCAATGATGACGCCCGGGCGGCGTTCCTTCAGCATCCGCCATTCCCCGAGCAGGGAAAATACTTTCTCCTGGGCTTTCTCGCGCACCGAACAGGTGTTGACCAGCAATACATCCGCGGCCTGCGGATCGTCGGTGGGCTCAAAGCCCTGGGCCGCACGCAGCACGTCCGCCATGCGCGCGGAATCGTACTCGTTCATCTGGCAGCCGTAGGTTTTGACGTAGAGCAGCGGCATCGTTCACGGATTCCCCTGTCCGTACCCGAGAGCGCAGCGCATCCGCGCGGGACGGGCGCAGGTCATCTCAGAATGGAATGTCATCGTCGAACTCTTCCCGTCCGCCGCTGGACTCCGCCGGCTCGGGACTGGAAGAGGAGCGCGATGCGCGCGGCTCGTATCCACCCCCACCCTGACCGCCGCCTGCGCCTGCGCCGCCACCGCCCCGGCTGTCGAGCATCTGCATGTCATTGGCGACGATTTCGGTGCTGTAGCGATCCTTGCCTTCCTTGTCCTGCCACTTGCGGGTGCGGATGCTTCCCTCGATATAGACCTTCGCGCCCTTGCGCAGGTATTCGGAGGCCACCTCGGCCAGCCGCCCGAACAAGGCGACACGATGCCATTCGGTTCGCTCCTGCCATTCGTTGGTCTGCTTATCCTTGTAGCTGTCGGTGGTGGCGATGCGCAGGTTCGCCACCTGGGTGCCGCTGGGCATCGAGCGGGTTTCCGGGTCCGCGCCTAAGTTACCGATTAATATGACTTTATTGATGCCGCGGGCCATGGAAATCTCCGGATCCAGAATTAGAGCGGCGTATTGTATGCGTCCTCCGGGAGGCGCGACAGCCGCAAAAGGTACCCGGACCGCCCCGCTGCAAGGGGTTGATCGGCGCCCCGGAGCCGCTTTGCGCCGCACCGGACGGCGCGCCTATAGTTCCGCTTTTACCCGGACGACCATGCAGACCATCCGTATTCGCGGGGCGCGCACGCATAACCTGCGCAATGTCGACCTGGAGCTGCCTCGCGATCGTTTCATCGTGTTCACGGGGCTGTCGGGCTCCGGCAAGTCCTCCCTGGCTTTCGACACGCTGTACGCCGAGGGCCAGAGGCGCTACGTCGAGTCGCTATCGGCGTACGCGCGCCAGTTCCTCGCAATGATGGAGAAACCGGACGTCGATTCCATCGAAGGATTGTCGCCGGCGATTGCCATCGAACAAAAGTCGACCTCGCACAACCCGCGCTCGACGGTGGGCACGGTCACGGAAGTTTACGACTACCTGCGTCTGCTCTACGCGCGTGCCGGTACCGCACGATGTCCTGATCATGGCCAGGAGCTGTCTGCCCAAACGGTCAGCCAGATGGTCGACCAGGTTCTCAAGCTCCCGGAGGGCACCGCACTACTTCTGCTCGCACCTCTGGTGACCGAACGCAAGGGCGAGCATGCGGAAGTGCTGGAACAGTTGCGCGGCATGGGCTACGTGCGGGCGCGTATCGATGGCCGGGTGGTCGAGCTGGACCAGGCGCCCAAGCTCGATCGGAAGCGAAAGCACACCATCGAAGCGGTGGTGGACCGCTTCAAAGTCCGCGCGGATGGGGCTCAACGTCTGGCGGAATCCTTCGAGATGGCGCTCAGTGTCGGCGACGGCGTGGCGAAGGTGGCCGCGCTGAGCGGGGAGAGTGCAACCGAAGAGCTGACCTTCTCCGATCGAATGGCCTGTTCGATCTGCGGATTCAGCCTCCCGGAGCTGGAGCCCCGGCTCTTCTCGTTCAACAATCCGATCGGCGCCTGCCCCGCCTGCGATGGCTTGGGCGTCAAGCAATTTTTCGATGCGCAGAAGGTGGTGGCGCATCCGCACCTGAGCCTCGCCGGCGGCGCGGTGCGCGGCTGGGATCGGCGCAATACTTACTACTATCAGCTGATCCAGTCGCTCGCCAAACACTACGGGTTCGACGTCGATACCCCGTGGGCCGAGCTGCCCGAGCGTGTCCGCGCCGTGATACTCGGCGGCAGCGGCGGCGAGCCCGTCGAATTCCGTTACTTCGATGCGCGCGGCAAGCTGGCCGGCAAGCGCCGGCATGCTTTCGAAGGCGTGCTGCCGAATCTCGAGCGCCGCTACCGCGAGACCGAATCGCCGGCGGTGCGCGAGGAGCTGGCGAAATATCTCAGCGTGCGGCCGTGCCCCGAGTGCGGTGGCGCCCGGCTCAACCGCGCCGCGCGCAACGTGTTCATCGCAGACCACAGTTTGCCGCAGATCGCGGGCATGTCGGTCGGCGCGGCGCTGCAGTTTCTCGCACAGCTGGCCTTGGAGGGTTGGCGCGGTACAGTGGCGACGCGCATCGTCAAGGAGATCACCGATCGGCTGCGGTTTCTGGTCGACGTCGGACTGGAGTACCTGACGCTCGCGCGCAGCGCCGAAACGCTGTCGGGCGGAGAGGCACAGCGCATCCGGCTCGCGAGCCAGGTCGGCTCGGGTCTGGTCGGCGTCACGTACATCCTCGATGAGCCGTCGATCGGCTTGCATCAGCGCGACAATCGCAGGCTTCTGGATACGCTGGTGAGGCTCCGCGACCTGGGCAATACGGTCATCGTCGTCGAGCACGACGAGGACGCCATCCGCGCCGCCGACTACATCGTGGATCTCGGGCCGGGGGCCGGCATCCATGGCGGCCGCATCGTGGCGCAGGGAACGCCACGCGACCTCGAAAGCAGCCCCGAATCGATCACCGGACAATACTTGTCGGGAAAACAAGGCATCGCCGTGCCGAAGTTCCGGCGTCCTGGTGACGGACGCCAGCTGTGCGTGATCCAGGCGACGGGCAACAACCTGAAGGCGGTGGATGCGTGCTTCCCCATCGGCTTGATGACTTGCGTGACCGGCCTGTCCGGCTCGGGCAAGTCTACGCTGGTCAACGACACGCTCTACCTGCAGGTCGCCGGCCGCTTGAACGACGCGTCCTACGACGCCGCTCCGTGCGCGGCGATCGAAGGACTGGAGCACATCGATCGCGTCATCGACATCGACCAGAGCCCGATCGGCCGCACGCCGCGCTCGAATCCCGCGACCTACGCGGGACTGTTCACGCCGATCCGTGAGTTGTTTGCCGCCGTGCCGGAAGCGCGTGCGCGCGGGTATGCGCCGGGACGCTTCAGCTTCAACGTCAAAGGCGGGCGCTGCGAAGCCTGTCAGGGAGACGGCGTGATCAAGGTGGAGATGCACTTCCTGCCGGACATCTACGTTACTTGCGATGTCTGCAAAGGCCGCCGCTACAACCGCGAGACGCTGGAAATCCGTTACCGGGGCAAAAGTATCTACGAAGTGCTCGAAATGACGGTGGAGGACGCGCTGGCGTTCTTCCGCAACGTGCCGATGGTCGCGGCCAAGCTCGAGACGCTGATGGACGTCGGGCTCGCCTACCTCAAGATCGGTCAGAACGCGACCACCTTGTCAGGCGGCGAGGCGCAACGCGTAAAGCTGGCGAAGGAGCTTTCCAAGCGCGCCACCGGCCGTACGCTCTACATCCTGGACGAGCCCACAACGGGCCTGCACTTTCACGACGTCGCGCAACTGTTGCGCGTGCTGGAGAAGCTGCGCGACGAGGGCAACACCATCGTGGTCATCGAGCACAACCTCGAAGTCATCAAAACGGCCGACTGGGTGATCGACCTGGGTCCGGAAGGCGGCGATGGCGGAGGACGGATCGTGGCGGTGGGTACGCCGGAGGAGATTGCGGCCAATCCGAAATCTCACACCGGGCAGTTCTTGAAGACGGTGCTGCATATGCGGCGCGGCACCGCCCTGATCGACAAAACAGCTCGAGAGCGGACGGCTACTTCCAGCAAGTAGCCAGATTGCCGGGACTCGTAGTCCGTACGCCCTGATCGGTGATCGTAAACGTCGTGCAGTTGGTGTCTTTCTGCTGCGCACCAATCGCGGTGGCGCGCGCGGTATAACCATTGATGGTGGGGGCAACCTGAAAGTCGATCGTGTAACGACCGTTGTCCGTGGTCATGGAAGTACCGTTCACGTTGGTCAAGCGCAATCCGGTCAGGCCCAGCTCGCCGGTGTAGTTATTGTTCTGCAAAAAGAATTTCTCTTCCGCCGCACGGATTCTCAGCAGCGCCCCCGTCGCTTCGACGCGATTGGCACGCAACACGTAATTGCGGTATGTCGGCACGGCAATTGAGGTGATGATCCCGAGTATCAGGATCACTACCATCAACTCCACCAGCGTGAAGCCTCGCATGGACGGTCTCATATCGCTTCTCCCGTTGTCCTCAGTTGGCGTCTGATTCGCGCCAATACGTCTTCACGCGGCTGTTGAAGTTGGTACACGCGCTCAATACCTCCACACCCGACAGACACATGATCGCGTCGGCCTGCGGGAACAGGAAGGCCACTTCCGGAGCAATACCGCCCTGCGCCAGGTTGGTGTAGCGATCAGCCGCTGTGAGCGGAGTGGTCGTGCCGCCACCGGTGGTACCGCCTGTGTCCGTACCCGAATCGCGGCGGGGAATCGGCGCGCCATTGAACACGCTGATCACGTAGGCGCGGTTGCTGCCAGTGCTGCTGGCGCCGCATGAGGCGCTGGATGTCCCGCTCGGCGGCGAGTACGTCGTAAAGAAGAGTTTGTTGTCGAACGTATTCGCCGAACTGAGCGATTTCTCGCCGTTCTGGGTCAATTGCAGCTTCCAGCCCGGGGAGTCCGCCGGAATGACGGCGGTGACGTCGGTCGTAATGTCCTGCAGACTCGAGTCTTTCAGGATCTTGCTGTTGGACTCCATGTCGTCGTAATCCGCTTGCGTCAGGCGCGTGAACGGCTTGCGATCGCGTATGGAGTAGAAGCGGTCCTGTACCGCGGTGTTCAGCGGATGGCCGCGGTATCCGGAGCCGAGCGCAATATTGAAGAACGGCGTCATTCCGCGGCTTTGAACCGCAGTCACATCAGGCGCGCTGTAGAAGCGGCGCGCGTTGGCCGGCACGGGCGTGGCATCGTCATGGGTACCCAAGGTGGCGATGGCTCCGCCCGTTACCAGGGACCCCGCGTTGTTGCCGTTGGTGATGTCGAATCTCCATACCTGCCCGCCCATGTCGCCCACATACATGCGGTCGGCGAAGCTGTCGCTGTTGGTATCCAGCACGGTAACCGCGCTGGGGATGCTGTTGGTCATGCGGCCGCGCTCGAAGCTCGCACCCGAGCTCGTCGGTCCCGCGGACCATAGACGCGTGCCCCGCAAGGCGTCGATCATGAAGATACGATTACCGACGCTGGCAGTGGGAAGATACGCGGTTCCGTCCTCGGCAGGGTCATAGCCACCGCCGATAACGAGCACGAGCTTCTGGGAATTCTGCGTTGCGCCGCCGATGTTGACGCGCGTAATGACCGGCGGCGCCCACGCCAGACCGAGACCCGGAAGCTCCGTCGGTCCGATGGACCACATGAACTTCGGAGCGGTCTTCGAAGTGACGTCGATCGCATAGTACCGGCTGCCGCCGCGGCCCTGACCGAAGTACAGGATGACCTTGTCGCCGGCCCCGGAATCGACGATGCCATCGCCGTTGATGTCATATTTGAGCACGCGGATTTCACCGTCGAGCGTGTAGCCCTTGGAGGGCACGGGATCATCGAAGTACAGGTTTTTCAGGTTACCCAGGAATTCCTGCGGGATGAATGCCCATAGTTCGCTGCCATCATTGGGATCGAAGGCATGCAGATAGCCGTCGTTGGTGGTGACGTAAAGCACCCCATCATTGACGTTGGGGCTCGAAGGGGTGCCGCCATAGATGACGACGGCAGGCGGCGAATGGATCGGATCACCCATGGAATGGCGTGTGGTGGTCGATGAATCGCCATCCTCGTCGCGCAGGTCATCGCCGCGCGCCCAATTGATGAGATCGGTGCGTGAGGGATCGCCCGATGAACCCAGCAGCAGGAGGCTATCAGTGATGGCCGTGTTGGAGGTGCTGAAGCTGTAGGAAGCCGAGCCGCTCAGCGTGACCGGACTTCCCGGGTTGGCGCCGAGATACGTATAGAGCTTTCGGTTGGCTGAAGTTGGCAACTGGCTCGCAGCGCCGCCGTCCTTGACGTTAGAGCCATCATTGACATTCGACCAGAAGCTGCGGGTCCCGTCGGCAAAGAAGCCGGTGCTGGGATCGACGGCAGGCTTGGGTGGATTGCTGGAGTCCACGATACCCGAAGTCTGCACGCGATACTTCTTCACGTTGCCTGGCCAGTGCAAGGTCGAATTCGGCTGGAAAACCGATACGAACAGATCGTTCAATGTTTGGGTGCGGTTGAACGCGTTGACGGCCACCGTGGGAGTGGTGAAGGTCGTGCTCGTCTGGAAGATGCTGGTCACGATCGCGTTGAACACGGCGCTCAGCCCCGTGAGGTCGCTTGCCTGGTAGGCCTGGGTGCCGCCACGCTGCGCGGCGGCCTGCAAATAGGCGAAGGCGGTATTCAGGCTTCCGGCGAAGTCGCTGCCGAAACCGATGTAATAAGTCTTGACGTTCTGATTCCCCTGCACATCGGTGCGCAAGTCGGTTTGCGAGTTGGCCAGATACTCCGTCAGCGCACCCAGGCAGCGGCCCGCCCCCGAACCGCTGCAGCCGGCGCCGGCCAACGTGCCGAAGTTCGGCAGGCCCGTGATCAGTGAATCCGCGTCATTGTCCGACGTCGGCAAACCGTCCGTGAGGTACACGATGTAGTTGGCCTGGCACGGTTCCGAGGCGGGGCTGAGATACTTCGTGCCGCTCTTGGAGGTCGAGATGCTCGGATAGGAAACGATGTTGGAGGATTGGCACGAACCGGTATTGCCGTCGGAAGCCGTGTTGTCGGTACAAATCTTGGAGCCATTGCCATACTGCGGCGTCTTGCCGGCGAAGTACAGATACGCTTCGTACAAAGTCTCCGACAAAGGCGTGTTGCCGTACGGCTCAAAATGGTTGCTGGTGGTGATTTCCGTGATGAGGTCGGCCCGTTTCGGATCGAGCGGCGATACCGGCGACATCACCATGCCGCCCTGCGCGTTGCCGGCGTCATAGCGCATGACGCCCAGATTGACGTTGGGGAGCGAATTCAGGAAGCTCGCGGCGGCGGCTTTGACGACTTCCATACGCGTCTGAATCTGGCTCGGACCATTGCGCACGTAACGGATGTAGTTCGGACTGTAGAGCGTTGCGCTGAGGCCGACGTTGCCGCTCACGCCCCACCACGACTGACTCGCGGTACTCGTCCAACGGCCGCTACTCTGATTGGCGGTGCCGCTTTGCGGCCACTTGGCGGACGAAGAGCTGTCCGGACCGTGCACCCCGGCGTCGGCGCGACATTCGATGTCCGTGGCATTGTTCGGACTGAAATTGCTGTTCCAACCTTTGCTGCTGCTGCTGCCGCCCCAGCGGATGAAGCGGTCCGTGAAGAATCCGGAGCCGGCCGCGCCGCTGCCGAAATTCAATTGGCTGTTGCCGGCCTGGCATTTGAAATTGCTGGCCGGAAACGACGTCAGCCCATCGCACTTATTGGGCGCGGTGCTGCCGTTGGAAACGTAGATCCTCGAGCTGTCGCAGTTCGTATTGCTGTTGCTATACGACTGTGTGGGGTCATATGGCAACTTCGAGACATCAGCGGTCTCGTTCATACTGCCCGAGGAGTCGATGATCAGCATGATGTTCGACTGCACGGTGCTCGCCGGCTGGGAAATGAAGATCTCGGTGTCATCCGCAGATGCCGGAGGAGCGCTCGAGAGCACTGCTAGGGCGCTCAGGGCCAGGCTCAGACAACGTAGGTACGGATTGCGCATGTGAGTCCTCTGATGGCACGCAAGTGCCGATGTCGGCTACGGAGTTAAGGCGGTGGACGCCGGATCGAGCGGGGTTACGGTCGGATCGTGGGGGGCGATGATCGCCACGCCCTGGATATTGTTTGCGACAGCGTTGCGCACCAGCGTGGTGCCGACGCTGTTGATCTCGAAGTGAAAGGTCGAGAAGCTGTCCCAGCTCGAGCCCCATAAGGCGGGCTGCGCAGCACCCAGGAGCTGTGGCGTAATGGCAGCCGTGTAATTGCCGCTGGTGGCGTTTGCACCGGACACCGTTTGCACACCGCCACCCGGATTGAACAGACCCGCCACTAATGATCGCTCGATGCCAGTTTCCGCCGCCTGAAAAGCGTTCTGCTGATATTGAGCATTGCCGGCCATCGTCAGCTCCATGCTGGCGGTATTCATGGTGGAAATCGCCAGTACGGTCAGCACGAGCAACAGGACGAGGCCGATGACCAGGGCAGCTCCGCGCTGTTTCTTGGGGTTTGCTTTCATGTCGCTAGCTCAGGTCCCGAGGGCATTGCGGACTTGGATCGTGCGCGAAACGAGCAGCCGCCTGAAGCCATCTCCGGGCGCGTACGCGCGCGTCGCTGCGCCAGCCGCGTTCAGATCCGTGGTGGTTCCGTTGGCCAGCCTGCGATCGCCGTATTCGTACGTCCGTCCGTCGACAAAACCAACCTCACGCGTCTCGGCTCGCACGAGCAGCCAGATGCGTACAGACACGACTTGCGCGTTGATCGGTACTGCGCCGGGGTTGACGTACTGGGTAGCGACGCCGCCGGTGCCGGTCTGGTCGAGACCGAACTGCACTTGCAGATCCTCGACGCCAGGGACGATCTCATCGTCCCGGAAATCAGGCGCGGCGAATCCGGCCGTGCCGGCGCCGACCAGAGTCTTGCGGCGTAACGTCGGCATCCCCGCCAGCTGGTCGGAATCGCGACCAATGTAGTAGGCATCGACGATCAAGTTATTGACCTGCCCGGCCGGCGGCGCAGTGCAAGCGCTGCCATCGCTGAACAAACGGCCGGTCAGACGCGTCGAGCAGATCTGCAGTGCACCCGATGTAGCGACGGTTATCGCAGTGGAGGCGCGCCGCACGGTCAGCGTGTCGGCGCTGGCGATCGCGCCAGCGCCGTAAGCGGCGCAACCGAGAGAATAAGTGTTGTTGGTGCCTTGCAGGTTGGTCATCAAATCATGCGCGTAGTTGTTCCCGCAGGCGGTGGGGCTGCCGAGAGAGGCCGCGGTTTGAGTCGCCTGGTCGGTGAGGACGGTGGCGCCTTTGACCAACCCCCAATAGTTGGACATGCGCACATCCGGCTCGATGACACTCAGCGCGTAGCGCGCCGTTTCCTGCAACCGTGCCGCCGTCTCGTTGACCGCATACGCATTACGGCTCTGCATGTAGACATAGACCGCGCCAGCGATCATCACCGAACCGATCGCCAATGCGACTAGCAGCTCGATCAGGCTCACTCCGTGTTCTCGTTCGCGTTTCATATCTGCATCGTCAGTGTGTAACTAAGCGCGCTCTGTTCGCCGGGCTCTAACCAAGTGATCTGGATCGTGTAGGTGCGCGGTCGACCACCAGTACTCACGCCCACGGTCCATTGAGGTGTATTAGGATTGCCGTCGGTATCCGGCATGACGTTCCGGACCTGCTGATCCCACCAGTACAAATCATCTGCAGCCAGCTCCGCTGCGCCGCAAGTCGTGGGGCTGGCCCCGGAGCAGTTGTTACCTGACGAGGCGGGGCCTACGTAAGCGGAGCCGGCATTTGGGTTGGCGCGAATGCGATCGGCGAGGTCGCCCGCGAGATTTACGGCCTGAGTGCGTAGAATCGCGCTACCGCTGGCGCGCAGCGAGGTCACGTAAAGCCCGGCGATCCCCAGCATGCCTACGGCAAGCACCACCAGCGCCACTAACACCTCGACGATGCTGAATCCGCGTTGCTTCATGTGGGTCCTCCTCATGGGCAAGCGCCTGCTGCGCTTACCGCATTGCTGACATCGGTCGGCATCTTGCTGACGCGCGCACGCCCTGTCGCGCTGATGAGCACCGCACGGCCTTTCGAAAAGTTGCCAAGCGTTCCCGTGCCGCGGGCATCACACATGACGACGTTTCGGGTCGGCGTCTTGGTGCCCGCCGTGGCGGAAAAGCCGGTGAGGACGTACTTGACGATACCGTCGTTATCGCTTCGCAGGCTTACCGAGCCGTCCAGAGCCTCATGGCGTTGCAGAACCGGTTCGTTTGCATTGTTGTCCGGCGCCCAATTGCCATTGGCATCGACCCAGACGACCCAGGCGGATGACGCTCCAGCTGCCCAGGACCCGCTACAGACGGGTGGAATCGCATCCGGGTTGCTCGTCGCACAAACGGCGACGCCGCCGGGCATCGCGATCTGACGTTTCACCGCCTCACTGCGGGCGAGATTCAAGGCGGCCAACAGGTCGTTCGAGGCCGAGGTCAGCCGGCTGTTGCGCATGAAATCGCGCAAGCTCGGAACCGCCAGGCTGAGGGCGATGGCGACGATTGCCAGCACGACCATCAGCTCCATCAGGGTGAAGCCGCGCTGCAGCCGTTCGAGGGACTTCGTTGCAGGTTTTACCATGGCGCGTCTTATCGCCTGCCGACCCCGAGGGCTCAACCGCAGCCGACGACTGGCCGTCCGGGCCGGACGGACGGCTCATCAGTGATAACCAGGTCACATTCCGGGGTGTTGTGACGCGCTAACTACGAACTGTCGCGCGCCTAGTTGCCCAGCGCCTGACGGAGCGCGTCGATCTCTTCGGTGGTCTCCTGCATGACCACTTTCGCCTTCTCGCCATCGAGGTCCAGGCGCTGGAAAGCGCGGATGCCCTGCATGTTGAGCTCCAGGTCGGCCGGATACTCCGCATACGCCGCCATCATCACGGCAACCGTCACGATATCGGTCAGATCGGGGGGACCCCTGTTCTCACGGGTGATGTCCTCGTGATCGCTGACCGCTTGCACGACGTCCTCCGGCATTTCCCAATTCTCGAGGATCGCCTTGCCGATGCTCGCGTGCCAGGTGCGCAGCAGGTCCTGCAGGCCGGCCTGGTCGTTGAACAACGCCGGCTGGCGCACGATGCGAGTCAGGATATAAAGCTTGCCGATGCCATGCAGGAGTCCGGCCAGGAGCGCTTCGTCCGGATTGCGCTTGGTGAACCGGCGCGCCAGCACGAAAGCCAATGCGGCGACATAGGTGCTCTGCTGCCAAAGCTCGGTCAGGTGCGGCTGAATCTCCTTGAGTGGCCCGGCCTGCCGGATCTGTGCCATGGCGAACGACATCGCCGCGCTGCGGACCATGTTGAAGCCCATCCGGTTGATCGCGGTGCGCAGGTCCGCAATGGCCTTGCCGCGGCTGAAGGCGGCCGAGTTGGCCATCTTCAGCAACCGTGCGGCCAACGCCGGCTCCGAACCGACGACCCGTACGACCTGATCGGTGTTGGTGGATTCGTCCGCCAGCACCTTACGCACGCGTATCGCCACATCAGGGAATGAGGGAAGATCGACCTTGCCGCTGGACAGCTCCGCCGCCAAGTTCTGGATGAACGTAAAAGCTTCAGCGTTGTTGCTGCTCGACGCTTGTGTCACGAAGCCTCCATGTGGTGCGGCTGCAGTCGCGACCGGCTCGATCGGCAGAGCGGGCCGCGTCGCCATCTTATTTTGGCATAGTAACCGCAAAATCGCCGCTCGTTGCGGTCAAACGCGACGGAAAGGGGGCGGCTTACAGACGCGCGGTGTCGGACGGAGCGATCGACAGCCTAGCCGGCGGCGCGATCAAGTGCCGGCGGAGAGGGCCGGACCACCGAGTTGAACGTTTGGCGCACTTCGCCATCGGCGATGCGTTCCTGGTATTGGCCGCGGGCGTAAGTGGCAATCACGCGCCTCCAGAACGCCACCGCCCCGGCATTGCGCAGATACTCGGTCACTTCCCAACGCCCGGAAAAGCGGTTGAAGATCAGAGTCGCCGCCTCACGGCCGACACCCAGGCGGCGGTAGCGCTGCTCGATGAAAAACTCCGACAAATGATAGTCGGCAGGCTCGGGACCGCCCGCCGCTGAGTGGCGCTGCGGCGGACGAACCACCAGTGCGAACCCGACCGCCCGGCCGGATTTCAGGATCAAAAGAGGATGAGACCGGTCGTCCGCGAACCAGCGGCCCAACAGATCCGGCTCGCGCTGACCGAATTCACCGTACACCGGAAAGATGCCGGTGTTGAGCATCGACAGGTCTTCCAGATACGCCGGATAGATACCGCGGATCCAATTGCGGTCTGCAGCGGACTGGCGGGCATCGCGAAGACTGACGGTCATCGATGCAATTCGCTACGGCGGGTGAACCAAAAGAAACGGCCCCGGGAGGATAGATCCCGCCCGGGGCCATTCACGTCGACCTACTCTGCAGTTTGCAGAATCAGCCGTTCGACTTCTGCTCTGCCGGCGGAGGCGTCTGCTCCGGCGGAGTGGTCTGGTCGGCCGGGGGAGGCGTGGTCTGGTCGGCCGGCGGCGTAGCTTCAGGCTGCGGCGCGGTTTCTGCCGGAGGCGGAGTCGTTTCCGTGGCGGTGTCACCACCCTTGTTGCCACAGGCGCTGAGCAGCATCGCTGCGGCGAAGGCGCCAATCAAAAATTTGACTTTCATTCTCGTGTACCCCGAAGACTGTAGGTTTGAAACGCTGAACCGAGACCCGGATAACCTGTTATAGCTATATGAAGTCACCCTGATCGCGGCCGCGGATTCTAGAGGTTCGGTCGGCGTATTGAAACCGCAGCGCACTCTTACTGTTGCCGATTGGCAACGCCGAACGCGTGAAAGACTGGTTTATCAGTGCAGGCATCAGAGGTGGCGTGCGCCTCTCCTCCTCGCGAGCGCGACGGGCGCGGCTCGGGCAAACGAGCCGCACGCGGTGCAAACTGACGGCAACCGGCGACAGTCCCGGCGGGACAAAAACAAGCCTCGTCCGGACGGTCGTCGAGTTTGCAGAAATGGGCAGCCTGTCATGTGCGCCCTAAGGAATTCTCCTACGCTGCCGTAACTCATATTCCCTGCCCGAGCAAGTGATCGCTTATGCGCCAAGAAATAGAAGCCCGTCTGCGCGGGCCCGTGAATTTCCCGAGCCCCCCGGGCGTGGCGCAACAAATCATCGAGCTGGCCCAGGATCCCGAGATCGACGTGAACCGGATCGCCGACCTGATCGGCAAGGACGCGGGGCTGACGGCCAAGATCCTGCGTACCGCCAACTCGCCCATCTACGCTCAGCGCCGCCGCAGCCAGAACTTGCGCCAGGCGGTCCTGGTCCTCGGGCTGAACGCCACCGTCACCTTGGCCTTGAGCTTCTCCATCGTCGCGGGCCTGAGGCACGGCAAGAAAGGCGGCCTGAACTATGCCCTCTTCTGGCGCCGCACCGTTCTGGCCGCGATAGCCGCGCGCGCATGCAGCGAGCTGCTTGGCCTGCAGCAGAGCGAAGATGTCTTCCTCGCCGCTCTACTCCAGGACATCGGACAGCTGGCGCTGGACCGCAGCCGCCCCGGCTTCTACGACGAGCTACCCAACGGTGCGACCGATGCCAAGTATCTGGAATACGAGCGCGACAAGGCCGGGGATGACCACGCCGCAATAGGCGGATGGATGTTGCGCCAATGGAATCTCCCCGATCCCATCTGCGGTGCCGTAGAGATGAGTCACAAGCCCGAGCAGGCAGGCTCGGGAAACGCCGCTGGGCAATTCATCCGATGCGTGGCGATGGGCGGGGAGCTGGCAGCGATGTTCACCTCCGCGAACCGAGCCAGCGCAATGAGCCAGGTGGGGCCGCGCGCCACGAAGCTGCTGGGCCTGCGGCCGGCTCAGCTCGCCGAGATCATCAATACCGTCACTCGCGTTGCCCCGGAAACGGAGCAATTGTTCGAGATCAATCTCCTCGATGCCGGCGACACGGCCCTGCTGGTTGAACAGGCACGTGAAATCCTGGCGTTGCGCAACCTGCAATCGTTGAACGAGATCGACGCCCTGCGGCAGGCCACGGACTCTCTGGCGGCTCGAACGGAAGCGCTGGAGGATGCGGGCCGGCGCGACGGTCTCACCGGCGTTTATAACCGCGCCTGCCTGGATGAGCGCCTGGCATCGGAATTCGAAAGCGCCCGCAAGAGCGGCTGGCCGCTCAGCATTGCCTTCGTGGACCTCGACCACTTCAAACGCATCAATGATACTTACGGCCATCAGGCCGGAGATCGCGTCCTGCGCTCGGTCGCCCACCTGCTGGTCAGCGCGACCCGGGAAAGCGACATCGTGGGCCGCTACGGAGGCGAGGAATTCGTCGTCGTCTTCCCCGGGATGGATCAGGAAAGCGCGGTCATCGCCTGTCAACGCGTGCTCGACGCGATTCGCGTGGCGACGCACGACCTGGGCGGCTGCATCATCACCGCGACCGCCTCGATCGGCGTCGCGACCCAATCCTCGCAGACGCCGTTCACCGGTGCAGCAAAACTGGTGCACGCGGCCGACATGGCAGTCTATACAGCCAAGCACAACGGGCGCAACCGCGTGGAGGCCTTCCACGCCTCGGTAGCCGAGCCGGCCGTAGCCGCCGGCTGACCGCCAGCGCGGCCGTTACTTCCTCGCGAGCAGGTCGCGAATTTCCTCGAGCAGTACTTCCTGGCGCGGCGGAGACGGCGGCACCGCCGGCTGCGCGGGCTTCTTCAGCTTGTTGAGAGCGCGGATCGCCAGGAACAGCACCAGGGCGATGATCAGGAAATCAAAGATCGTTTGCAGGAACAGCCCGTATTTCAACACCACCGGCTCGCCGCTGGTGGTATCGGTGCCGAGCGTCACGGCCAGGTCGCGAAAATTGACCCCGCCGATCGCCAGACCGAGCGGCGGCATGACGACGTCCGCGACCAGCGACGAAACGATCTTGCCGAAAGCCGTGCCGATGATGACGCCGACCGCCATATCGACCACGTTGCCCTTCATCGCAAACTCTTTGAACTCGGATACGAAGCTCATGGCGCCCCCAATACAGAATTTTACAGGCCGTACTTGCGCAGTTTCTCCACCAAAGTCGTGCGGTTCATCCTGAGCAGACGGGCGGCCTCGGCGACCGTTCCGCCGGCCTCGGACATGGCCCGACGTATCAATGTCAGTTCGACGGTCGACAGATGATCCTTCAGGTCGAGACCTTCCACGGGCCACCCTCCCCGCGCAGCGATTGTACCGGAGAGGGCCAGGTCGCCGATCGCCGGCATGCCCTCCTCACGCGCCGACTCCGCCCGCCCAGCTGCGCCGCGATAACGCTCCGGCAAGTCCTGCAGACCAATGCGCTTGCCGGGATGCAGGATGTTCAGGCGCTCCAGCAGATTGGCCAGCTCGCGCACGTTGCCGGGCCAGGAGTAGCTGCCAAGCGCGGCCAATGCGACGCTGTCGAGCTTCAGTTCGGGACTCGTGCCACCAGCCAGGCGCGCCGACAAATCGTCGATCAGGAGCGGCAGGTCCTCGAGGCGCGCCCGCAGGGGCGGCATCTCGATCGGAAAAACGTTGAGACGATAGTACAGATCCTGCCGGAACCAGCCTTCCCGGACTCCGGCCTCCAGATCGCGGTGAGTCGCCGCGACGATGCGCACGTTGCAACGGACGCTGCGGTTGCTGCCCACGCGTTCGATGGTGCGCTCCTGCAGGACCCGCAGCAGCTTGACCTGCATCTGCAGGCTCATATCGCCGATTTCGTCGAGGAACAACGTGCCGCCCTCGGCGAACTCGAACCGGCCCTGGCGGCTGGACAAAGCACCGGTGAACGCGCCGCGCTCGTGCCCGAATAGCTCGCTCTCGAGCAACTCGGCCGGAATGGCGCCGCAGTTGACCGGTACGAACGGTCCCGCTGCACGCGCCGAACGCTCATGGATGTGCCGCGCCACCACTTCCTTGCCCGTGCCCGATTCACCCAGCACCAGCACGTGCGCGTCATGAGGTGCTACGCGGTCGATCAGCCGATTGATCTCGGCAATGGCGTGCGATCGTCCGACCGGGCGGTAGCGGTGCGCGCCCAGCGGACCCTGACGCAATTCGTGAGCGCGCCTGAGCACCGAAGACAACTGCGGATAGCGGATGGGCAATTCCATCTGCAGGCATGGCCAACCGGCATCATCGCCCCATTCGGTGGCGGCGCTTTCCGAACCGACTCTTACGAGCGGCAGGCGCAGATCATATGCGCGCAGCTGCTCCAGAAAACGTTGCAGAGCGCCGTTGCACGAGCCCTGGCCCAGCAGCACGGCGATCCAGTCGAGCTGTTTGGGAGCCGGCCACTGCACACAATCGACATCAGGAACGATGACCGGCTCGTAGTCCAGAAAGCGCAGCACCGCTTCCCAGGTGTGTGACTGCGCCCGGTCGGGCTCGATGACGAGAACCTTGGAGTCGGCCACTTCTTCTTATGCACCGCGGGTTCAGTCCCGCCCCCTAATACGACGCGGTTGAGCTTATACGCGTAAGCTACTGTTTTGTCTAGCGCGAGAAATTCTATCGCGGTGCGATAGGAGGCGGCGGGCGAGGATGGTGACGGGCTTCGGCCACCTGCCGGCGGTGGTGGCGAAAGATGAGCTTCTCGAGCAGCTCGACGACGGCAGCGTTCAAACCGCGAAATTCCGCCCGACCGGTGGCTTCTCCTTCGACATCGAAAGTCGTCACGCACTCGCACGGCAACTCGAGCGGAAAAGGCAGCGCCGGGTTGATGTACAAAGAAACCACGCCCGTCATCCCTGCGGACAACGGCGAGGACTCAACCCACTCCAAGCCGCGCGCATAGATCCGAAACTTGCGCCGGGGCGGCAAACTCTGCTGTTTCTGCAGCAGGGCGCTCAGCAGGCGCAACACGATGTCCACCTTGAACTCCAGCCGGTGCAGCTCCTGGAACAAAGGCTGGCTGTCGTCTTTGGGATCGGCGGTGGCGCGATGCTCTTCGAGCGATGCATCGGCAAGGAGCAGATGCGCGTTCTGGGCGTTGATCTGCTGCAACTGACCCGCCTCCGGGAGAGCCGAAAGCGGCTTCCACTCGAGCGGCGCCGCGTCCTCATAGGCGAGGCCGCTGAGTGCCAGCATGCGGATCGTATCGCTCACGGCAGGCGATTATAGGCCATCAGGCCGCGAATCAGGCGCCGGAACCGCCTGCAGCGCCATAGGCAGCGAGGGCGCGTCGACCTGTCCGGACGATCTCGGCATCGCGGATCAAAGCGCGCTGACGATGCCTGACCGAGCCGATCAGGCTGTCGTTGAGCTTCAGTACCTCGGTCAAAGCTGCAATCAGCCCGGGGGACGCACTCTGGGGATCGAGCGATGCACAGTAGGTGCGCAGCTGCGTCTGGCGTTCCAGATCCAGCCGCGCGGCCTCGACCCATTCGCCACGCTCGGCCAGATCCGAAACCTGGCGCGTGAGCTCGAGGATCGCGTCGAGGGCGGCGGCTGTCACTGCGGCAACGCGTCCCATGCCGATTTGATCTCGCGCATCAGGCTCACGACTTCATCGAGACCGCGCAAATCGTTGCGCATGTTGACTTCCACCAGCCGGCGGCACGAATAGTCATACAGCTCGCGCAGGTTGCCGGCGATTTGCCCGCCCTGATCCAGGTCGAGGCTGTCGTTGAGACCGCCGATGATCCCAATCGCCTTGCTGATGTTCTCGCCCTTGGCCGCCACCTCTCCGCGCTCCATGCAGCCGCGTGCCGTGGCGAGGCGCGTCAACGCGGTGTCGAACATCACCGCGATGAGGCGACGCGAGTCGGCGGTCGCCACCTGGCCGTGGGCGCCGACGGTGCGATAGGCATTGAGGTTGGCTTGACGCATTGTTTGTCCTGTTGGTTGCTATCTGCGGTTGGCAATCGCGCTGCCATTGAGAGTGCCGATCTGCTGGGTCAGGAAATTGCTCGTGCTATTCAGCTGCGCCACGAGCGTGTCCATGGCGGTGAACTGCGCGCGCAGGCGCGCCTCGAGCGCGGCCAGACTGTTGTTCAGGGCCGCGCGCTGATCGCCGATCGAATCGATGCTCTTCTGCAGCCCCTCGGTGCGCGCCTCGATCAATCCACCGGCCCCGGTATATGTATTGATGAGCGCGTCGAGGCGGCGGGCGAGCCCATCGACCGGGGCCGTCTGCGAAGCCTGATTGGCGAACAAACCGCCCACCTGGTCGAAGCTCCCCGTGATGAAGCCGTCGAGCCGGGTCGCGTTGACGGCGAGCGTGCCGTCGACCTGGCTGGTGACGCCGATGTCCGCGAGCGTGGAGAAATTGCCGCCGAGGCCGCTGACCTGCACGCCCAGCTCGCGGCGCAGGCTGGCGAGAAAATCGCGCAGCGTGGAATCGCCAAGCAGCGGACCGGCCGTACCGCTCGCCGCATCGAAAGCATTGAGCGTCTTCAGGCTGTTGACCAGCGCATTGTAGGCGCCGACGAAGTCATTGACCGCCTTGGTCGCCGATTCCTTGTCGTAGCTGACCGTGACGGATGTGCTCACGTCGGGCTCGGAGACCTTCAGGAGATTGAAGGTCACGCCATCGACCGCGGTCGAGACCGAGTTGCTCGCGCTCTGGTGCACGAAGCCGTTCACGACGATACGCGAGTCGCCCGCCGCCTGGGTCTGGTGTAAACCGGCCACGAACGCCTGCAACCCGGCATCGCCGCCGTTTTGCGTTACGACGATGGTGTTGGCGGCGCCGGTCTTGTTTGCGGTCAAAACCAAGTGTGCGCCCACACCCGTCTCATTGACGATGCTGGCGGTCACGCCCGGATTGTCGCTCGCCTTGTTGATGGCATCCCGGATGTCCGCCAGCTTGGTCGACCCGCTGTCGAAGGTCACGTTGAACGAGCTGGCGCCGAGGGCAATCTGCAAAGTTCCCGTGCCGATTACCGCATCGGCTGCGAAACCACCGGATGCGATCTTATGCGCGGTGGCCAGTTGCTCCACCTCGACATCGTAGGTGCCGACAGCGGTGGTCGCACCGGCCGTCGCGCTCAGGATCTCCTCATCGCCGACGGCGACGCTGCGGCCCTGGAACTTGGCGATGTCCTTCAACGGCGCGAGGGCCGTCTGCAACGTGGACAGCGCGCCGCGAAACGAGCCGAAGGCCGAAAGCTTGGATTGGAACGTCGCCTCGCGGGTCGTCAGGCGCGTGCTTTTCGCGCTGCCCTCGGCCGTGATGAGCTTGCTCACCAGCGAATCGATATCGATACCGGAGCCGATGCCAATGCCGGAGGAGATGGAACTCATGTCAGATGCCTAGCAATAATCACGCCAGCGCATCAAACAACATACCGGCCTCGCGCATCGTGCGTGCGAGCGACAGCAATTCTTCCGGCGGAATCTGGCGGACGATCTCGTTGGTCTCCGGATTGACGACGGTAATGATGGTGCGGCCGCTCGCTTCGTCGAAACGGAAGTTGAGATTGCGCTGGGAGCTTTCGAGAAAGCGGTTGAGGTTCTCCACTACGCGGCTGAGATCCACCGGCTGCGGCAGCGGACGCGGCAAATCCTTGCCGCCCGGCGCCGGGGCGGTTTCCACCGTGATCGCCTGGGCTGCAGTCCTGGCAGTGGCTTCGGCTTGCGGCCGGCTCACCTGAGCAGCGCGAAAATCCGGCGTCTGACTGGATAACACATCGTTAACCATGACACACCGTCAATGCAGGTTTTCCTACCGTACGGAGACCCGGGCATTCCTATACCCGGGTCTTTCCATGTCTTGAGCTGAGGGCCGCCCTCATGGCGGCCCCACCATCGGGCCGATTTTACTGCAACAGGCCCAGCACGCTTTGCGGCACTGCATTGGCCTGCGCCAGGACCGCGATACCGGCCTGCTGCAGGATCTGGGACCGGGTCAGCGAGGCCGTTTCGGCCGCGAAGTCGGCGTCCAGGATGCGGCTGCGGGCGGCCTCGAGGTTCTCGCTGACGGCCTGCAGGTTGGCGATCGTGGACTCGAAGCGGTTCTGAATGGCACCGAAGGTGCTGCGCAGCGTGCTGACCGAAGTCAGCGCCGCATCGACACGGCCGATCGTCGTGTTGGCGTTGTCCACCGTCGTCACCGAAGCGGAGTTCAACGCCGAGTTACCCAGCGCGAAAGACGTCGCGCTGTAGCCGATGTCGGCGGCGCCGGCACCCGAAAGGGTGATCGACGCGGCCGCGGTCAAGCGGATCGAGCCCACCGCGGTCAACGTCGCGTTGCCCGCCGCGCCGGTCAGCGCCGCGTTCACCGTGTTGTTGCTGGCGGTAGCCGCCTGGAAACCTTCCGTCGCAGTGGCCGTCTGACCGAGGATGATGTTGCGGCCATCGACGGCGGTCAGCGTCATCACGCCGCCGCTGAAGGAAGCCGTAACACCCGTGGCCGAGGAGTTGGCATTGATGTTCGTCGCCAACTGAGCGCCGGTCACCGCAGCGGTGCTGGCCGACTGCACCGACACGCCGTTGACCGTCAGCGCGTAGCCGTTGGTCGTCGTGGTGGTGAAGTTGATGGCCAGCGTCGTGTTCGCCGTAGCGGTCAAACCGCTGATGCCGGCATTGTTGATCGCCGTAGCCTTCGCATACGCGCTACCGGCAGTCTGACCGGCGCCAGTGCCGGCAGGACCCGCGACCGAGACGCCAACCTGGACAGCCTGGCCCGTGCCGACAGCGATCGAAAGGTTGTTGTTCAGCGCGTTCGCGGCCACGACACCAGTGCCTTGCTGGCCGATGGCCAGGGCGCTGTTGTAGGCCAAGCCGCCAACGTAGTCCGCGGTCTTGCCGAGGGCGATCGTACGCGCGCTGGTCGAGAGGTTCAGGCTGATGGTCTCGCCGACGTTCGCGCCGACCTGGAAGGTCGCCGTGCCGAACGTGCCGTCGAGGACCTTCTGGCCGTTGAACGAAGTCTGCGAAGCGATGCGGTCGATTTCCGCAAGACGCTGCTGCACTTCGAGATCGAGGGCCGCGCGATCGGTGGAGGAGTTGGTGGAGTTGGCAGCCTGAACCGCCAGCTCGCGGATGCGCTGCAGGTTGTTGGTCAACTCGCCGAGCGCGCTCTCCGCCGTCTGCGACAGCGAGATGCCGTCGTTGGCATTGCGCGCCGCCTGGTTCAGGCCGCGGATCTGCGTGGTGAAGCGATCCGAGATCGCCAGGCCCGCCGCGTCGTCCTTCGCGCTGTTGATGCGCAAGCCCGAAGACAGGCGCTGCAACGACGTAGCCAGGGACGACTGCGAGGTCGTCAGGTTACGCTGCGCGTTAAGCGAAGCAATGTTGGTATTGATAATCGCCGGCATGTCAGTCACTCCTCAAAGTTTGTAGCACCGGCCCCCGGGGGGCCCGACTTGTGTGGTCGGTCGCAGGCCATTCAGGGGGCCAGCCAGTTACCACATCTGAGGTGTTTAACGGACGATGGCGGGAAATCTTTAGAGTAGAATCAGTGGCTTGGAAGCGAATTGGCCGGCTGTAATGCGGGCCAGCCATTGTAACGGCTGAAGCCCGAATTCCTTGAGCGCAAGCGCCGTGGCGGGTGAGAACTGATACCGGTCGTTAGAGCTCGCGCAGCCGCGATGTACCCGCCGCTTAGATGCCGAAAGACACGTTGCTGCCAGCCTCGGCAACCGCTTCCGCATCGCTCGACCTCCTGCATCCACGCAGGCGTCTCACGTATGCATTCCAAATTCAGTGAGTGGTAGAACCACCAGGGGTACAGGGACGTACCCCCGCCGCCGCAGGTGGCGCAGGCGAGCGAACGCCGCTCCGGCATCCATGCCTCCCACGGCATACAGTCCATCCATGGACATAACCACGCTTTTCGCTCGCCTCTTGCGAGGGCCGCTCCGGCATCCTGCCTCCCGCGGCATTCCGTCCATCCTTGGACGTCGTCGGACAGGAGTCCGATCCCTCGCCTAAAAATAGTTAAACAGCGACAGCCCCTGCGAACTGGCGTAGGAGGACTGGGCGGCTTGCAGCGTCGTCAGATGCTGTTGCAGGCGTGTGATGGCGTCGGCGTAGTCCAGGTCGCGTAATTCGGACAGGAGCGACTGGAGGTTCAGCTCGAGATCCGAGTTGACCTGCTCCTGAGCATCGATGGAGTTCAACCGGCTGCCCACCGTCGCTCGCACGTCAAGGACGTTGCCGACGACGAGGTCGAGCTCCTGGATCGAGCGACCAATGGCGCTGTGCTGGAGCGCGCTCGCGGCCTCGGTATCGGAACCGATGCTCAGCGCATCGATGAAGTTCTGCACCGTGCGAAACACATCCTGACGAGCGCTCGGCGCGACGGTGAACGAATCTCCCGCCGCGGGCGTACCCTCCAGCGCGAACTCGATACCGGCGAAGGCGATGCTTTGGCCGGGCGCAAACGTGCCGGTGGCGACGGAATTGCCGCCGCTGTCGAACACTTCGTAAGCATCCGGGGCCGAGAAAGTCACGGTGTATGTGTCCGCGTCGTAAGCGGTGGGATTCACCACGCTCGAGGCGCCGACGACACCCGCGCCGGTATTCGCGCCTGCGGGAGTGATCGCAAAGGTACCGTTGCCGTTGCGGATATCCATGAAGATGCCGTAGCCATTGTCGCCGTCGGCGATGCGCCGGTCAGCCCCGATCTGCAACTGGCGCGCGCCCTGATCGCCGTTGTAGGTGACGCCGGACGGTCCTTTGGTAAACGGTCGCGTGCGCGTCTGGTAGCCGCTGAACAAATATTCGCCATTGCCGTCCTGGGAATTCGCCAGCTCGACCAGCGCGTCGAGCTGCTGACGCGCCTCGCTGGCGATGGCGGCGCGCGTCTCTGCGCTCTGGCTGTCGTTGTTGGCCGTTACCGCCAGCTCCCGCAGGCGTTGGATGATGTCGCCCACCTTGTCGAGGGCGCTCTCTTCCATGCCCAGGCGGCTCTTGGCGAGGCTGATGTTGCTGGCGTACTGCTGAGTCTGCTGCAGCGAGCCGTCCAGCTGCAGCGCCCGCGTGGCCGCGACCGGATCTTCCGACGGCCGGGTGAACCGCTGGCCGGTGGAAATCTGCGACTGGGTGCGCGCGAGGTCCGACTGCAGGGTCTGCACGGTCCGCAGCCAGGCTTCCCTCATGGATGTGCTGGTGACTCTGAACATAACTAACGCTGGAACGCCTGGATCAGGGTTTGGAACAAATTGTTCGCGACTGCGATCGTCTGTGCGGCGGCCTGGTAAGCCTGCTGCCAGCGCAGCAGGTCCGCCGCTTCCTCGTCGAGGTTCACGCCGGAGATGGACTGCACCTGTTCGCGCGCCTGGGAAGCGATCGCCTGTTGCGCCTGGAGATTGATGTCGGCCTGGTGGGCCTGCGTGCCGACGCGCCCGACCAACGCGCCGAACGTCTCGCTGATGCTCGTCGTGCCGCCGTCCAGAACGCCGCGATTCTGCAACTCGCCGATGCTGAGCGCGTTGCGCCCGTCGCCGACGCCGCCGGCGTTGCTCTGGATCGTGAATGTATCGCCCGCCGCGGGCGTGCCGGTGATCTGCACCCGCCAGCCGTTGCGGTCGATGTTGCTCCCGCTGGTGTACGCGAAGCTGCCGGCGCCATTGACGCTGTAGGTATTTGCGGTCAGGAACTGGATGGTGACGGTGCTCAGCAATCCGGCGTCATCCGCATCCAGCACTTCGCCGGCGCTGATCGTCGCGCTGCTCGAATTCGCCGACCCTGCGCTCGTGCGGACAGGTGCCGCGGCGGCAATCTGCTTCGGATCGTTGATTGCGGACGTCAGGCTGGCTGCGCCCAGGCGCGTCGGACGCAGGAAAAACCGGTCCCCGGCAGCGGCCGTCCCGCCGACGACGATGGATAGCCCGTTGGCGACGAATGGATCGGCGTTCGTGCCGGTGCCGGTCATCGTTACCGTTTGTCCGTTACTTGCCCGGTGCAGGCTGTAGTTCGTGCCATCGAAGGTCAGGAAATAGTCGTCGGCCGTCAGACCGGTCACATCGGCGATCTGCAAGGCCACGCTCCCGGAACCGGTATTACCGGCATCCGCCAAAGCCTGCGGCGCCGACAGCGTGAACAGATCGCCGCCGAGATTGCCCTGCAGATCCATGCCTTCGTGATGCTGGGCGTTGATGCTCAAGGCAAACGCCGTGGCCACCTGGCCCAGCGTATTGCGCGCCGGATCGAGGAGCTCCGAGCGGACTTGCAGCAGTCCGCCCAACTCGCCGCCCTTGCTCAGCGAATTGGTGATGACCTGATTGCCACCGGTGCCCTCGTACACGATCTGCAGCCGGCTGGGGTCGAATTCGTCCAGCTGCGCCCCGAGGCTGAAGGACTGCGAGCGCGTCACCAGCGCCTGGCCACTGCCGATGTAGACGTTCACCGCGCCGTCCGGCTCGCTCAGCACGTTGATGCCCGTCAGTTGCGCGAGCTGATTGAGCAGCGTATCGCGCTGATCGAGCAGATCGTTGGCCGGCTGGTTGAGGCCGGATTGGGCGCGCACGATCGTGTCGTTGAGCTTGGCGATCGAGGTGGCCAGCGAATTGATCTCATCGACCGTACTGCGGAGGCTGCTGTTCAGATCGCGGTCGAGGTCGTTCAGACGTTTGTCGGTGGCGTTGAAGCGCTGCGCCAGGGCCTGCGCCTGCGACATGAGCAGCTGGCGCGCGGAGGCGGAGGCCGGATCGTTGGCGACGTCCTGCCACGCATCGAAGAAATCCTGCAGGCCGCTGGCGATGCCCGTGTTGCTGTCGCCGATGATGTTGTCGAGCTGCGCGGCGAAGGTATTGAACGAGTCGAGCTCTCCCAGCGACGCATTGGCCGAGCGCAGCTGTCCGATGGCGTATTGATCGGAGATGCGGCGGATCGTGGCGACCTCGACGCCCGAGCCGATGAAGCCATAGCCGAAGCCCTGCGGCTCGCGCGCGACCAGGTCGACGCGCTGGCGGCTGTAGCCTTCGGTGCTGGCATTGGCAACGTTGTTGCCCGTGACGGCGAGCGCGCGCTGGAACGTGCGCAGTGCCGAAATGCCCGATTGAAAAAGATCCGCCATCGCTTCCTACCCTCGAGGTGTTTACGTGATCGGCCCGGGTCCGGAGACCTTGAGCGATTGCAAAGCGCTGCGCAGTGTGTCGCCGGTGAGTACGTTTTTGATTTTGCTTGCGTAATCGGGATCGGTGGCGTAGCCGCTGCGGCCTATCGCTTCGGCGAATCCTTCCACCGTGCCGCCCTGCTGCAACACTTCGCGAAAGCGCGGGCTGTCGCTCAAGAGTTTCACGTAGTCGCCGAAACTATCGGCTACGGAGTCGTAGCTGCGGAAGTGGGTCCGCCGCGCCACCGGCAGGCCATTCTCGATCTCGAGAGTGCCGGCGCTTACTTTGGCTCCGCTCCAATTGCCGGCCGCTTTGATCCCGAACAGGTTGAAGCTCGAGCCCACCCCGCCCTGCCCCGGGATCACATGTCGGCCCCAGCCGGTTTCAACGGCTGCTTGCGCGACGAGCGCGAGAGGGTGAACACCCAAAGCTGCAGCCGCCGCTTGCGCGTGCGGCAACACTTCACGAACGAATTCCGCGGGATCCGCAGGCCGCCATGCCGGACTTGTATTTTGTACAGCCGGTGGCGCCGGAATTGGCGTTGGGGAGGGTGCGGGAATCGACACGGGCAGGGCCGGAGCCGCGCCACTCGGGGGTACTGCCATGGGTTCCGGATTGCTGGCAGGCATGGCCGTCGGCGCGGAAGGATCCGCCTTTGCCGCGGCCCGGGCGCCAAGCTGGCGTACCAGAAGCTCCGCGATACCCAGACCGCCCCCATGCCCGCTCGAAAGGTCCATCGCGACCTGCTTGTCGAACATGCTCTGGTAAAAGTCGCCGGCGTCGCTGTCGAAGATGCCGTCGCTGAGCTTCGCGTCGCGCATGCTCTTGAGCATCATTTCCAGAAACAGCGACTCGAACTGCTGGGCGACTTTCTTCAGCGTCTCCGGGGATTGGTTCTGCGCCTCGGCTTTCAGGCGCGCCAGCCCGGAGAAGTCCGTATAAGAACTGACTTCCTGCGGCGTGACGGGTAAGTTCAGTTTGTCCATGGCCCTCAGATGACGATCAGCTCCGCGCGCAGGGCGCCAGCTTCGCGCAACGCCTCGAGAATTGCCACCAGGTCGCCGGGCGCCGCGCCCACCTGGTTCACCGCGCGCACGATCTCCTCCAGGCTGACGCCCGGCTGGAACACGAATGCATCGCCGTGCTCCTCTTTGACCTCGATGGACGAATCGGGGACGACCGCCGTCTGCCCGCCGCGCGAGAACGGCTGCGGCTGGCTGACCAGCGAGTCCTCCTGGATGGTGACCGACAGCGAGCCGTGCGAAACCGCCGCCGGCATGACCCGCACATGCGTGCCGATGACCACCGTACCGGTGCGGGAATTGACGATCACCCGCGCGGGCGCCTCGCCCGGCTCCAGCTCCAGGTTCTCGATCATCGCCACGAAGGCGGCGCGCTGGCTGGGATCGACCGGCGCCCGCACGCGCACGGAGGTGCCGTCGACCGTGGCCGCGGTCCCCTCGCCCAATTCTTTGTTGATGCGCTCCGTGAGCCGCGCGACGGTGGTGAAGTCGGGCGCGTTGAGATTGAGCCCGACCGCGTCGCCTTCGTTGAACCGGTTCGGGCTCGGGCGCTCCACCGTGGCGCCGTTCGGGATCCGTCCGGAGCTCGGAACGTTGAGCGAGACCCGCGACCCGTCCCTGCCCTCCACGCCGAACCCGCTGACGATCATGTTCCCTTGCGCCACCGCGTACACCTGACCATCCATGCCCTTCAGCGGCACCGCCAACAGCGACCCGCCGCGCAGGCTCTTGGCATTGCCGATCGAGGACACCGTCACGTCAATGGTTTGTCCGGGCTTGGCGAACGCCGGCAGCGTCGCATGCACCGCCACCGCCGCGACGTTCTTCAGCTGCGGATTCACGTTGGCCGGCACGACGACGCCGAGCTGCGCCAGCATGTTCTTCAGGCTCTGCACCGTGAACGGCGCCTGGCTGGTCTGGTCGCCCGTGCCATCCAGGCCGACGACGAGGCTGTAGCCGATGAGCTGGTTGCCGCGCACGCCCGCCACATGGGCGATGTCCTTGATGCGCTCGGCCTGCGCGGCGTTCACCGCGACTATCATTCCTGCAACAAACGCCAGCCATTTCTTCATGATCTTCGAGCTCCCGCTGCGCACGCAGCGTTTCAGTACGGCCACAGCGGCGAATTGAAGAAGCGCGAGAGCCATCCCGCGCGGTTGGCATTGGCCAATTGGCCGCGGCCGCTGTAGCGGATGCGCGCCTCGGCCACTTTGTCCGAGGTCACCGAGTTGTCCGGCAGGATGTCGTACGGACGGATCACGCCCGCGATCCTGACCACCTCATCGCCCTGGTTGAGCGTCAGCCATTTCTCGCCTTCGATCACCAGGTTGCCGTTGGGCAGGCGATCCACGACGGTGACGGTGATGCTGCCCTCCAGGCTGTTGCTCTGGTTGCTGGAGCCCTGCCCGGAGAATTCCCGCGAGCCTTCCATCGAAGTATCGAGCACCGGCGTGCCGTTGACGGTCACCGCGCGGCCGGCGATCGTCGGCGGCGTGATCGTGGTGGTGCTGTCCTTGCTCGTCGAGGTGGTGGCGCTCTTGGATGCCGCGGTCGTTTCCACGAGGCGGATGGTGACGATGTCGCCCACGCGGCGCGCTTTGAGATCCGCGAAGTACGACATATCTTGTCCTTCGGTATAGATCGCCCCGTCGGTGGGTGTGCCGGCCTGCGCCACCCGATCGATGTGCGGACGCGGCAGTTCGTTATCGCGGGAGGGGGACATCAGGCTGCACGCGCCCAGCTGAGCAGCGAGCGCCAACACGAGCGCGCGCGGCGCGACCTTCCGGGCGACGGTTCCGACAAACGAGCGGTATGACATCTCAGCTGACTCCCTGCCGCGTTACACGTTGTTGGTGATGTATTGCAGCATCTGATCGGTGGTGGAGACGGCTTTGGAGTTCATCTCGTAAGCGCGCTGGGTCTCGATCATGTTCACCAGCTCCTCGACCACGTTGACGTTGGAGGCCTCGAGCACGCCCTGCTTGAGAGTGCCCAGGCCGTTGAGGCCCGGGTTGCCGACTTGCGGCGCGCCGCTGGCGGCCGACTCGAGGAACAGGTTGCCGCCGCGCGGCTGCAGGCCCGCCGAATTGATGAAGTCCGCCAGCTGCAGCGAGCCGATCTGCTGTGGCGTGGCGGTGCCGCCGATGCTCGCCGATACGGTGCCGTCGGGAGCGACGGTGAGCGAGGTGGTGCCGGAGGGGACGGTGATCGGCGGCTGCAGCTGATAGCCTTCGGCCGTGACCATGTTGCCCTGGTCGTCGAGCTTGAAGGAGCCATCGCGCGTGTACGTCAGCGTGCCGTCGGGCAGCAAAACTTGAAAGAAGCCGCGCCCCTCGATCGCCATGTCGAAGGCGTTCTCGGTCTGGATGAGACTGCCCTGCGTATATAGCTTCTCGTTCGCGACGATGCGCGAGCCGGTGCCGAGATTCAGTCCCGTCGGCAGGCGCGTGTCCTGCGAGGTCTGCGCGCCGACCTGCCGGTAGTTCTGATACAGCAGGTCCTCGAACACGGCGCGGTCGCGCTTGAAGCCGGTGGTGTTGACGTTGGCGAGATTGTTCGACACCACCGCCATGCGGGTCTGCTGTGCGTCGAGTCCGGTCTTGGCGGCCCAGAGTGCGGGATTCATGTTGCGTTTCCTCGGTTAAACCAGAGAGATCATCTTCGTCGCCGTGGCGGCGTTCTGCTCGGCGTTGCTGATCGCCTTGACCTGCAGGTCGAACAAACGGGACAGCTCGATCATGTTGATCATGGCCTCCGGCGCATTGACGTTGCTCGATTCCAGCGAGCCGGAGATCACCTGCACCTTGGCGTCGGCCGGCGCTTTGCCGCCGCGGGCGAGGCGGATCAGGCCGTCATCGCCCTTGACCAGGTCCTGCGCGGGCGGGTTGACCAGTTTGATGCGGGCGACGGACGACAGCGTCGAGGGCCCCAAGCCCTGCGGCACGATCGAGATCGTGCCGTCGGCGCCGATGGCGATCTGCGTCGATGGCGGCAGCGTGATCGGGCCGCTGTCGCCGAGCACGGCATGTCCGGACGGCGTTTCCAGCACGCCGCTGGCGCTGATGTGCAGATTCCCGCTGCGTGTGTAGGCCTCGCGGCCGTCCTTTCCCTGAACCGCGATCCAGCCGTCGCCCTGCACGGCGATGTCGAGGTCGCGGCCGGTCTCGACCAAAACACCGGTGCGCGCGTTGAAGCCGAGGTTCTGGGCGACGGCGTTGGCGCGGGTGGGAAAACCGGCGCCGTAGATCGGCTGCGTGGTGAAGCGGTGCAGGTCGGCGCGGAAGCCGTCCGTGCTGACGTTCGCCATGTTGTGGTTGTTGACGGTCTGCGCCTGCAGGATCTGCTTGGCGCCCGTCATCGCTACATAGAGCATCTTGTCCATATCGGTTACGTCGTCATCAGTACTTCGTCGGTGGTTCTACCCGGAGGTATTGCCCGCCGAATAACTTCGGTACTGACCAATCCTTTCCATCTATTAACGGATGTTGATGATCGTCTGGGTGACCTGGTCTTCCGTGGTGATCATCTGCGCGTTCGCCTGGAAGTTGCGCTGCGCGGTGATCATCGTCACCAGTTCCTTGGTGATGTCGACGTTCGAGCCCTCGAGGGCGCCGGACTGGATCAGGCCGAAGCTCGCCGAGCCGGGCTGGCCGCGGATCACGTTGCCGGAGCTGAAGCTCTCGCCCCAACTGGTGTCGCCGAGCTGGCGCAGGCCCTGATTGTTGGGGAAATTCGACAGAGCCAGCTGGCCAAGCTCGGTGGCGCGGCCGTTGGTGAAACGCGAGAACACGATGCCGTTCTCGTCGATGTCGATCGAGGTCAGCCGGCCGGAGGTGAAGCCGTCCTGCGTGATCGAGTTGACGCCGAACTGGCTGCCGAACTGGGTCGAATTGGAGAAGTCGAACGTGACGGCGATGTCGTCCGCACCGCTGCCCGGATCGTAGGCCGGGAAGGCGATGTTGCCGCCCGCGGGAGCGGTGAGCGTGCCGGTCGGAGAAAATTGCAGAGTCGTTACGTTGCCGACCTGGTTGCCGTCGATGGTCATCGCCACGCCCCATTCGTTGGGATTGGCGGTTTTGATGAAGAAGAACGTCGCGTCGTACAGATTGCCGAGCGAATCGTAAACCGCCGTAGTGGTGCTGTTGTTGTAGCTCTGCGGATCGGTCGCGTCGAATGTGGTCACCGTCGGCGCCGTCGCGTTGGCGGGCAGGTTCACGCTCACCTCGCCCAGCGCAGAGGCCTGCGGGGGGCTTTGCGTGGTTTGCAGGCGCAGGTCGACCAACGCGCCGGTATTGAAGCCGCCGATGGCGAGGCGCGGATAAACCTGCAACCTTTGATTGTTCGCGTTCACCACGTTGCCGTCGCGGTCGACGTTGAAAGCGCCGTTGCGGGAATAGACGAAGCCGCTCGCGTCGGCCAGGGTGAAGAAGCCCTCGCCGCTGATCGCCAGGTCGAGATTGTTGTCGGTGAATTCGACGTTGCCCTGGCCGAATTGCTGTTGCACCGCCGAGAGGCGCACGCCGCTGCCGACGGTGTTGCTGCTGACACCGAGCGCGCCGGCATTGATGACGTCGGCGAACTGCGCGCGCGAGCTTTTGAAGCCGGTGGTGTTGACGTTGGCGACGTTGTTGCCGGTGACGTTCAGCTCGGTCGACGCTGCGTTCAGACCGCTGAGTGCTGTGCGAAAGGCCATGTGAGTTCTCCTGCTATGAAACCGAATCTGGTGTGAGTGTGGGCTGGGTGCGGCGCTGAGATGTCCCGGGTGCCATCACCTGATTTGACGCACGCTGCTGAAGGGGATCTCGCCCAGGCCGGTCACGCTGAGCGTGAGACCTTTCTGCCCCGCGCCGAGAGTGACGCTCTCGACCGTGGCGGAAGTGAGCACCGGAACTGCAACCTGATCGGCGCCGTTAACGGTGTAAGCCTTCAGCGTGTACTTTCCTTCGGGCGCTCGCGCGCCATCCTGCGTAGTTCCATCCCAGGTGAAATCGCTGAGCCCGGCCTGCTTGGCGCCGAGGTAGATCTTCTGCACGACCGCCCCGGCCGCGTTGGTGACCTGCACCATCACCGACTGAGCGCTCGCATCGAGGTCCACGACACCGGTCACGCCGCCCTGCGCAGGCAGGTAGCCGGCGCTGCCTTCCACCAGCACCTGGCGGCCCAAGAGCGAGGACGCCTGCAGCGTCTGGTTCGAAGTCAACGAGGCGGACAGGTCGGCAAAGGACTGTTTCAGCTCCGCCAGTCCCGCGACGCTGCTGAACTGCGCCAGCTGCCCCAGGAACTCGCCGCTTTCCAGCGGCTTGAACGGATCCTGGTTGCGGAACTGCGAGATCATCAGCTTGAGGAAATCCTCCTGCCCGAGCTCGGACTTCTTGGGCGTCTGCGCCGCCGCATCGCTGGCGCTTCTCAGTCCCAGCGCCGCCAGATCCAGATTCGAAGAATCAATAGCCATGGTTGCTTTCCCGGTGAGCTGTGTGCCTATCGGCCCATTGCAATGGTCTTCAGAAGCAGGTCGCGCGAGGTGTTGATGACCTCGACGTTGCTTTGAAAGGTGCGCGAGGCGGAGATCATGTCGGTCAGCGCCTCGATGGTGTTGACGTTGGAGGTGTAGACGTAGCCTTCCTTGTCCGCGAGCGGGCTGCCCGGCTCGTAGCGGCGCGCGATGGGCGCCTGGCTCTCGACGATACCGAGCACGCGCACGCCCGAAGAGGCCTGCGAGTCGAAGGTGTTGGCCACCGTTTCCATGCCGTAGCCGCCGGCACCGAACTCCCGCATCACCGCGGCGAATACCGGCACGCGGGCGTGATATGCCTTGGCCGGATCGTTGGCCACGCTTTCGGCGTTGGCGAGATTGCTCGCCGTCGTGTTGAGCCGCATCGACTGGGCGGCGAGCCCGGATCCGGCGACATCGAAGACATTGAAGAGCGACATGGCGTATTCCTTCCGGCGGGCCGGTCATTGGCCCGTAATGGCGGTCTCGAGCGATGAGATCCGCCGGTTGATGAACATGAGGCTCGCCTGGAAACGCACGGCGTTCTGCGCGAAAGCCGCCTGCTCGATCGGAACCTCGACCGTGTTGCCGTCGAGGGAGGGCTGGAACGGAATGCGGTACTTCAGGTCGCCCCCGTCGATTCCGGTGCCGGCCGTGGAGAGGTGGGCGGCGCTGGTCTTCACCATCGCCAGCGACCTCTCGCCTTCGCCCTGCAAGACGGCTGCGAAGTCCAGGTCGCGCGACTTGAAGTTGGGGGTGTCGGCGTTGGACAGGTTGGCGGCAAGCACTCCGACGCGTTCGCCGTAGAGCTTCAGCGCCGTCTCGTGGATTCCAAAAATGTTGGCAAGTGATGGCATGGCGGGAACGGAGGAGCAACAAGCGTGCCATGCGACCAAAGAAGGGATAAACAGCTGAAAAGTGTGGAGTTTGTCACGGGAAGGCCGCGGCGGTCGCCCGGCAGCGGCAGTGTTTTGCCGCGCGAGCCCGGAGATCGGCAAAGGCCGGCCGCAGAAAACTGGAGCCCCCTGCGGTGTGGATGTGGGCTTCAGGAAACCGCGTCGCAAGCTGGCCTGCCGTGCGTCGGTGGCAGAGTGAACACTATTTAAAGAGGGCTGGTTTCACTGCATTAAAGTCCCGGCACTGCAACGGGGCTATGTATTTTCGGGAGCAGGGAGATCTTCGTCCGTCGTGGCACGGCCATTGCACATATGGGGCATGAAGAAAGTCATTGCCGGTGTGTTCGTCTGCATGCTCGCAGCGAGGACCTTGGGTGCAGCCGACATGGAATGGCAGACCGCGGCATCGATCGAAGCAGCGGCGCAAGAGCACGTGCAGACGCACGGACTCAAGCTCGGAGTGCGTCAGCATCTGCGGGCGGGACCGCTCGATGAACGCATCCGTCTGGCCAAATGTCCGCAGCCGCTGGTCGCCGCCTTCGCTCCCGGCGTAAATGCGCCTCCGCGGATGACGGTAGAAGTTCGTTGCCCGGCGTCGGGTGGATGGAAGGTCTATGTGCCGGTAACGGTCAGCGCATTGGATCGAGCGGTTGTTGTCACCCGCGCTCTGGAGCGCGGACATCTGCTGACCGCCGCTGACGTCACGCTTGCCGAGAGCGATGTCTCCGGTCTGCCGGCGGGCTACGCGCGCGAGCTGGCGGAAGTCCAGGGTCTGCGTTTGGCGCGACCGATTGCCGCGGGCACCGTCCTGACGCCGCCACTGCTCGACATCGAGCCGCTCGTGCGCCGGGGCGAACGGGTCACCGTGGTTGCGCAGGTCAACGGACTGGCGGTCCGCAGCCAGGCGACGGCGCTATCCGACGGCGGCGCCAACCAGAGAATCCGCCTGAAGAGCGCGTCCTCGGGACGGGAGATCGAGGGCGTGGTGCGGGCGGATGCGCTGGTTGAGATTCCGGTGCGGTAGGACCGTGCCGATAAAGGGTTGCGGCACGACGGAGCGCGCGGACAGGCGATTGGCTTTTTCGGCAGGAAGTCCTCGGGAGTTAACTTAACTTGTTAAAGTTGCGCGCATTCCTGACGATATCCTTCTCGAGCGCTCAAGCTCCGGAGTGTGAAACCGATGTCGAACAAGATCCAAGGTTATGGCCAGCCCGCGGTACCGACCGCAGGCACTCGCACGAACCCCGCCGAAGGCGTGACTCGGAGCGACGGCAAACCTGTCGAGCCGGTTTCCCAGACCCGCGATTCCGTATCGGTCAGCGACTCGGCCCTGCTGATGCAGCGGCTCGAGGAAGCCATTGCCAACGCCCCCGCCGAAGACGTGAGCCGCATCGAGCAGATCCGGCAGGCGATCGTCCGTGGGGAGTATCAGATCGACTCCCAGCGCATCGCCGACAAGATGCTCAAGCTCGAGCGCGATCTGGTCGGCCGCTAACCGCGCTTTCGGTCGCCGGGCAGGCCGCGCTGAGTGCCTGCCAGTCGAAAAGGCCCGGCCGCTTTCGACTGAGAACTGAAGGGGTGTTCCATGACCGACCGCATTGAAGGATGCCAGCAGCTCGTCCAGATCCTCGACGAGCAGATCAGCGCCGCCGTCAGCCTCCTGGACGTCCTCATCAAAGAAAAGCAGGCGCTCACCGGCACCAACGTCCAGGCACTCAACGAGATCGACACCCGCAAGCGGGCCGAACTGTCACACAACGAGCAGCTCGAGCAGAGGCGCCGCCGGCTATGCCAGACCCTCGGCGTCGGCCTGGATCGCGGGGCGATGGATTACCTGATCAACGACTTGGCTGCAATGGGGCAGCAGCGCCTCCAGGCCACGCTGCGCACTCTCTGGTACCGCTTGCGCGATCTGATCGCGCAATGCAGGGATGCGAATGAAGTCAACGGCTTAATCGCGCAGTTCAAGCAGCGTCAGCTGCTGCAGCTGCTTGGCCTACTCCGCGATGGCGGCGCAGCGGGTGTGACCTACAGCTCGAGCGGGATCGCGGCTCAAGCCGCGACCCATTCCCATACCCTCGCCCAAGTCTGAGCTTCCCCGCGCGCTCACACCGCAAGGTACGACAAACGTCCTGCCTGCAGCGACTTGCGCCAGTTTCTGAAGGACGGCGGCAAGTCAATGCGTAATTCACTTAACCGACGCGGTTCGATGAAGGCGCCGAAGTACGCACCAGACACGCTTGTACCTATTGCAGTGCTCGCACCGCCGGGCATAATTACTCCATACGATTCTCATGCCACCGAAGGTGGTGCAAGCAGTGGTCAGTGCGAGTCGAGGTCAATGAGCATATCCACGCCGAATGAACGGGGACAGTGGGTGGAGAGACGGTTACATACTCGACACCGCGCACGGACGACGGTCTACCTCATCAGCCTGCCGGGCAAGCGCGGACACATCTGCCGCGCGAAGAACCTCAGCGCCAACGGCGTCTTCATCGAAACGGAGAGCCTCGGCCTGCGCCAGGGGCAGCATGTCGAGCTGGCATTCGCCATCAACCTGGGCGCGGTCACCAAGATCCATCGCCGTACGGCCGTCGTCGCCCACGTTTCGGGCGGCGGGACGGGCCTGCAGATGGAAAGCTACGCCGGCCGCTGATCCCCCCGGCTGCGAACTTCCGTCTTATCGTTTCGTCCTCGAGGCGCGTTGCCTACCCGCCTGCGGCATGAACGTCTTTCCCGTACGCTGAGCCAGCGCTTCACGCAGCAGGTATTCGATCTGACCGTTCACGCTGCGTAACTCGGCGGCGGCGAGCCGCTCCAGCTCCGCCCAGATCTCCGGATCGACGCGCATGAGGAACGACTTTTTACCCGGACTTGCCACCGGTCAATCCGCACTGTCCACGAGCCCGGAGCCCATCACCGGCTAGGGCGGGCCCGAAGGCACTGGGTGCAGGCCACGGACCCGGCCGCGCTCACGTATAGAGCGTGCCCGCATTGACCACCGGCTGCACATCGCTTTCCGCACACAGCACCACCATGAGATTGCTGACCATCGCCGCCTTGCGCTCGTCATCCAGCTGTACGACGCCGTGCTCCGACAGCGCGTTCAAGGCCATCTCCACCATCGTCACCGCACCGGTGACGATCTTCTGGCGCGCGGCGATGATAGCCTCGGCCTGCTGGCGCCGCAGCATGACGCCGGCGATCTCGGGCGCATAAGCGAGATGAGTCAGCTTGGCGTCCTCGACGAGGATGCCGGCCTGATCGAAGCGCTCCTGCAGCTCGCGCGATAGCGCCGCACCCACCTCGTTGATTCCGCTGCGCAGGGTGACCTCGGGCTTGCCGTCAGACGACTCGTCCGCATCGTCGTAGGCGTAGGTGCTCGCCAGGTGGCGAATGGCAGCCTCGCTCTGGATGCGCGCGTAATCCTGGTAGTTCTCCACGTCGAAGATCGCCTTCGCCGTATCGTCCACTCGCCAGACGATCGCGGCCGCGATCTCGATCGGATTGCCGCGCTTGTCGTTGACCTTGATCTTCTCGCTGTTGAGATTGTGGACGCGCAGCGAGATTTTCTTCTTGACGTAGAACGGATTGGCCCATCGCAGGCCCGCGGCCCGATCGGTGCCGCGATACGCGCCGAACAGCAACAACAGCGCGCCCTGCTTGGGTTGCAGCACGTACAGCCCCGCCAATACCAGGGCCCCGCCAAGGATAAGGATGACCCGGCCGATCACCCCGAGCGTGGAAGGCGGTTGCGGAAGGCGGGAGAAGGAATAGATCGTCAGCCCGATGACCGCCAGCCCGATGACGGCCATCAAATAACCATTGAGGCTGCGCACGGGAACCTCGTCGATCGTTTCAGTACGGCGTTGCGTCACGGCCGCCTCCCAGGTTGCTATTAAAGTGATATCACTCTAATAGCACGCACCGCCGGCGTCAAGCGTTCGACCGCCCGGCCGCCAGGCGCCTGAATAGCGTTTTCATGCGCTCGACCCTCCGCAGGTACGCGCTGACGTCGTGATCCCCGCACGACTGTCCAGGCACGAGCCGCAGCCCGCGCGCGGCATAGCGCTCTCCTGCGCCGGCGCCGCAGACATGGATGAGCGCGGCGAGGTTCTGTTTTTGTTGCAGCGTGGTCTGCCGGATGCCATAGCGCTGCAGAGCCGCGCGGACGTGCCGATCGAGGTGCGCGGCAGTCATCTCGACCGCGTGCGAGGGAATGGTGCGGATATAGAGGCTGTTGAACCAGCAGGACTTGAAGTCGTTCCACGGGCCATCCTCGGCCACGACGTGATCGCGGATGCAGTAGCGGCGCTCCTCCTCGAAGGTGCCATCCGTGATCTGATACATCCCCACGGCGCTGGAAGCCGGCCGGTAGATTTCGAAAGGCTCGCGGGAGAATCGCCAGCGCCAGTACGTGCGCGCCACCGGATTGCCGGAGCCCTCGACCTGCGCCAGCGCGGCGAGGAATTCGGGCGTGATGATTGCGGTGGAGTGGCGCCGGAAGATCGGCGCGTAGATGTCCCACGTCTGCGCGGGAGTCTTGTTGAGCGTGCCGCTGACTGGAAAGAACAGCTCCGAGGGCTTGCGCACCACCTGGTAAATCCAGTTCAGCGTCAAGCAAACAACCGCAACGGCGACCAGCGCCGCGAGGGCCTGTATGCCCGCCGGCGCGCGCTTGAACATCCGGTACATCTTGCGGCGCAGGCGTGCGCTCGGCCACAGCCGCGACCAGAGCTTCGCGAAACGCAGGCGGGATTTGCGCCGGCGGCGCGGCTTGCGCGCGCTGGCGCGAGAGGAACCCTGATGAGGCCTATTGCCTGGCATTCGAACGACGGGCCTGGCGCGCAAACCCGGCTACTTCGACGCCGAGCCGGAAGTCTCGCCGGGCTTGCCGGCGCGGCGGACATGAACCGTCATCGGCGGCAGGTTCGGATCGACGATCCCGGCCCGCTCGCTGATGCGCTCGGCCTCGCTCTTGCGGTGACTCGCCGTGGTCGGCGTGCGTTCGAGCAAATGCCGCACCTTGGGCACATCGGCACCGCGGTGGAAAGCGCGCACGCGCAGCGCGACTTCCCGATCGGCCACCGTGAATCGCTGGCGCTGACGCAGGTATTCGAGCCAGGTGGGACTCTGGAAGCGCTCCGTCCAGCGCGTCGGATCGTCGATGTCCTGCAGCAAGGTCCATTGACGGGCGCCGTCGCGGCGCCGGATGCGCCGCAGCTCCCGCATCACCGCCATGAACGAATCGCGATCCTCGGGCGCGATGCGGTATTCCACCGCGATCACCACCGGACCGCTCTGCGGCACCACCTCGCCCGCCATGTCCGGCGGCTGCAGCGTATCGCGCAGCGGATCGAGATTGAGCCCGGCGACCGACGGCAGCCTGAGTTTCAAGCCGAGCAGCACCGTGAGGACCATGCCCGCGCCCGCAGCGATCAGGCCGGTCTGGATGCCGCGCTGACCTGACAGCTCTCCGAACAGCCAGCTCCCCGCCGCCAACCCGCCGAAAGTGATCATCTGATAGATGGACAGCGCGCGGCCGACCACCCAACGCGGTGAAGACATCTGCACCGTAATGTTGAGCACCGAGAGCGCTATCACCCAGCACGCGCCATTGATCAGCAGCAGCGGCAAGGTGAGCCAGACCCACGCGCTCAGCGCGATGCACACCGTGGTGAGCCCAAACACCAGGCTGGAAAGCTTGAGCACCATCTCGTTGGATACGCGCTCGCGGATCGTGGTCGTCATCAGGGCGCCGGTCACCGCGCCGACGCCGAAGGCGCCAAACAGAATGCCGTACGTGAGCGCGCCGCCGCCGAGCAGATCGCGCGCAATGAGCGGCATCAGCGCCCAGATCGCGCTGCCCATCAGGCCAAAGAAGAAACCGCGCACCAGCACGGCGCCGATCGATGGCGAGAGCAGCGCATAACGCACGCCGGCCTGCATGGCCATCTTCATGCTCTCCGGAGGAAGCACGGGGACGGGGATATGGCGCCGCCAGCTGATCAGCACGATGATGAGCGCGACGTACGTGGTGGCATTGACCAGAAATGCGGCCGGTGGCCCGGCGGTGGCTACGATCACCCCGCCAATGGCCGGACCTGCGGTGCGCGCGATATTGAACGCCAGCGCGTTCAATGAAATCGCCGCCGGAACTTCCGCGCGCGGCACCTGCTCGCTCACGGAGGACTGCCACGCCGGCCCATACAGCGCCGCCCCGCATCCCAGCAGGAACGTCAATGCCAGCAGACTCCATGGCGTGATGTGGCCGAAAAACGTCACCGCCGCCAGCACGGCCGAGGTGAGCAGCATCATGCCTTGCGCGATCAGCATGATGATGCGCCGGTCCCAGATATCGGCAGTGGCCCCCGAGGGCAGCGACAGCAGAAGAATGGGCAGCGCGGTCGAAGTCTGCACCAGCGCGACCATGTCGGGCGTCGGCGCGATCGAGGTCATCAGCCAGGAAGCGCCCACCGCCTGGATGAGGCTGCCGAAGCTCGAAATCAGGCTCGCAGTCCAGATCGCGAAGAAGATGCGCGATTTGAACGGCGCGAGCGTGGAAGCCCGCCACGAGGCGGCGCTCATGTCTTGAGGGAGAAGGGCGTGAAGTTGGTGGACCGGTCGAAGTAATCCTCGTCCTCAACCCGTTTCAGGAAGCTTACGAGCTTGTAGGTCAGCGGCGTCATGACCGCTTCCCACAAGGATTTCAGCACGTATTGCGTCGTCGCCACGGTCAGCAATTGTTTGCCGGTCCAGAGCCCGGCGAAGGCGATAGTGTAGAACAAACCCGAATCCACCAGCTCCCCGCATACCGTCGAACCGATCGTGCGCGTCCACAGCCAGCGGCCGCGGGTCCAGAGTTTCATCTTCGCCAGCACGTAGCTGTTCACGAACGAGCCGCACCAGAAAGCGATGATCGAAGCGGCGATGATGCGCGGGGTGTTGCCGAAGATCGCCTCGACGGCCGGCTGCTTGTCGCGCCAGAAATCCGCCGGCGGCAGCGCGACGATGACCATGGCCATGAAGGCGGCGAACACGAGCGCCGCGAAGCCGCTCCAGACGACGCGGCGGTCGCGCGCGTAGCCGTAGACCTCGGTAAGGACGTCGCCGAACAGGTAGGACATCGGGAAGAAGAGCACGCCCGCCACGAACGTGACCGAGCCGATCAGGGGCAGTTGCAGCGTCGAGACCTTCGCCGGCCCTATGAGGTTCGCACACAGGAGCACGCAGACGTAGGCGCCGAGAATCAGGTCGTAGTACTTGTACGTCTTCTGCGCCACCGTCCGTCCCGCCTCCAGCGGGCCCCATTATCACACAGCCCTCCCGCAGCCTGGCCGTCCGGCGCGGCAGGCCGCCGGCTTGATTCCCCCGGCACCGGCACCATCTACCGATCATCCCTTTTTCCGGGAGGACGTATGAGCGTCACCGAGAACACGCAGAGTCCCGATTCCAAGCCGGCTTCCATCACGGAAGTGCCGGAGGACGTACTCATTATTATTCCGACCCGGAACATGGTGCTGTTTCCGGGCGTCGTCCAGCCGGTAGCCGTCGGACGCGAGAAGTCCGTAGCCGCGGCGCGCGAAGCTCTGCGCTCGGGCCGCAAAGTCGGCTTTCTCCTGCAGCGCGACCCCGAGGTATCCGATCCGGAGCCGAAGGATCTGCACCGCGTCGGTACGGTGGCCACGATCCTGCGCGTCGTGGCGCAGAACGACACCCAGCACCTGGTCTGCCAGGGCGAGGGGCGCTTTCGCGTGCTGAATTTCCAGCCCGGCCTGCCGTTCCTGCTCGCACGCGTCGAATTCATCAACGACCCGCCCTCCGCCAACACGGACGTCGAGGCGCGCACTCTCTATCTGAAGCAGCTGGCCGCCGAGGCGGCCAGCTTGCTGCCGCAGGCGCCGGCCGAATTGACCAACGCGCTGCAGGCCATCGAATCGCCCTCGACGCTGGCCGACCTGATCGCCAGCTTCATGGACGTCAAGCCGGCCGAGAAGCAGCAGATTCTGGAGACCGTGGCGCTCGAGCCGCGTCTGGACAAGGTGGCGGATCTGCTCTCCCACCGCATCGATGTGCTGCGCCTGTCGCGCCAGATCGAGAAAAACACGCGCGAGGCGCTGGACGACCGGCAGAAGGAAGTGCTGCTGCGCGAACAGATGCGCCAGATCCAGAAGCAGCTGGGCGAAGGCGGCGGCGCCGAGGATTCAGCGGAGCTCGAGAAATCGATCAGCGAGGCGAAGATGCCGCCGGAGGTCGACGAGCAGGCGCGCAAGGAGCTCAAGCGCCTGGAACGCATGTCGGAAGCCGGCCCCGAATACTCGATGCTGCGCACGTATCTCGACTGGCTGATCGCCATGCCGTGGTCGAAGCTCGACGCGGAAGCGATCGACATCGAGAAGGCACGCCACGTCCTGGAAGAGGATCACTACGGCCTGACGAAGGTCAAGCGGCGCATCCTCGAATACCTCGCGGTCCGCAAGCTCAATCCGCAGGGCCGCAGCCCGATCCTGTGCTTCGTCGGCCCGCCCGGCGTGGGCAAGACTTCGCTCGGCCAGAGCATCGCGCGGGCGGTCGGCCTGAAGTTCGCGCGCGTCAGCCTCGGCGGTGTGCATGACGAGGCGGAAGTCCGCGGGCACCGGCGCACTTACATCGGCGCGTTGCCCGGCAATATCGTGCAAGCCGTCCGCAAGGCGGGCACGCGCAATCCCGTGCTCATGCTCGACGAAATCGACAAGCTGGGCGCCGGCATCCACGGTGATCCTGCGTCCGCCATGCTCGAGGTGCTCGATCCGGAGCAGAACAACACGTTCCGCGACAACTACCTCGGCGTGCCGTTCGACCTGAGCAAGGTGCTGTTCATTGCCACGGCCAACATGCTCGATACGATTCCGCCGCCGCTGCGCGACCGGATGGAAATCATCGAGCTGACCGGCTACACCGAGGACGAGAAGGTCCAGATCGCCCGGCAGTACCTGGTCGCCCGCCAGCTGCAGGCCAATGGCCTGAAGCCCGAACAGGTCGACATCACCGACGCGGCCCTGCATCAGATCGCGCGCGACTACACGCGCGAAGCTGGCTGCCGCAACCTGGAGCGCCAGATCGGCGGCGTGCTGCGCAATGTCGCGGTGAGAATCGCCGAGGGTACGGTGCAGCAGGTGCACATCGATGTGCCCGAGGTGCAAAAGATCCTGGGCGCACCGCGGTTCGAGAACGAAGTCGCCATGCGCACGGCGGTGCCGGGCGTGGCCACGGGCCTCGCATGGACGCCGGTCGGAGGCGACATCCTGTTCATCGAGTCCAGCCGCGTGCCGGGCAGCGGCAAGCTGATCCTCACCGGGCAGCTCGGCGATGTCATGAAGGAAAGCGCGCAGGCGGCCGTCAGCCTGGTCAAGACGCTATCGCGCACGCTCGGGTTCGACCCGCGGCTGTTCGAGAAGAGCGACCTGCACATCCACGTGCCGGCCGGCGCGATCCCGAAGGACGGCCCGAGCGCGGGCGTGGCGATCTTCGCCTCGCTGGTCTCGCTGTTGACCCAAAAGACCGTGCATAGCGACGTGGCGATGACGGGCGAGATCAGCCTGCGCGGACTCGTGCTGCCGGTGGGCGGCATCAAGGAGAAGGTGGTCGCAGCGGCCCGGGCCGGCATCCGCAAGGTGCTGCTGCCCGCGCGCAACCGGCGCGACTACGAGGACATTCCGGAAAGCGTGCGCTCGCAGATCGAGGTGGTGTGGATCGAGCGCGTGGAGCAGGCCATCGCCGCGGCCATAGCGCGGGATCTGGATGTCGCGGAAGGTGTGGTGGAAGGCGCCGTGGGAGCTTCCGCCGGCGCGAAGGCCCCCACTGCGACCATCCAGCACTCGCCGGCGGTCAGTTAGTTGGTAACCACCTGCCCGTCTCTCACGGGCAGGTGGTCGCCCGGATCGCGGTCCATGAGCACCGTCTGCTCACGCCCTTCGAACCGGTACGTCACACGATAGCCGTTCTGTTTCTGTGATTCGTCATAGACGGTATGGCACTGCTGCTGCGTGGAGGTGACCGTGTTCCTTTCCTGCATGCGCTGCTGAACTTTGTTGCCCGCGTAGCCTCCGCCCGCGGCGCCCGCCACGGTCGCGATCTTCTTGCCGTTGCCACCGCCGATCTGGTGGCCGACGACGGCGCCGACCACCGCGCCGATCGCGGTGCCCGCTATGCGCTTCTCGTCCTTGACCGGCGCCTGCTGCGTCACTTCGACGTCGCGGCATTCCTCGCGCGGAGTGCGGACGGTTTCCATCACCGGCCGCACGCTGGTGACATCCGCGTACTGCGGCCCCAGCATCTTGTAACCGGCGACGGCGCCGCCCGCAGTCACGGCGACGGCGCCGGCCGCCAGGCCGATAACCATTGATCTGTTCACGACGAGTCTCCTCACGAACGCCGGCCCGCGGGCCGCTCGCGGGCGAGCTTATCATCGCCGCGGCGCGCACCGGCTGTCGGCGTTCGCTGACAACGTTTGTTTGACATTTGCCGCCGGACTGCAAATTTTTTCGACGCGGCAAACGCGCGCCAGGCGCGCAGCGGCGGGCGTCGCGATTTGCGGACGCCTTACGGCAGCGGCAAAACCGCGCGGCGCTACGGCCTCGATGTCGACGTTTATTTGTCAGCGGGCGGCGATCGATTGCCGCGCGATTCACGGCCGGCGCCGGCCGTGGCGCTCCCCTCCGCACCATCGGCATCTTGCAGAAGCCGGTCCAGGTGCGCACGGATGTGCGCGGCCTGCGCCGCGGTGTTTGCCAGCGCCACCGCGCGATCGAAGGCGACCCGCGCCTCCTCCTTGCATCCCAGCTGCGCCAGCAGCGCGCCTTTCACGCCGAAGAAATAGAAGTACCCGTCCAGCTGCGCGGCCAGCGGCTCGATCATCGCGAGCGCCGCCTCGGGTCCGCGCGCCTTGGAAACCGCCACCGCCCGATTGAGCGTGACCACGGGCGAGGGCTGCAGCCGCTCCAATATCGCGTAGAGCTGCTCGATCTCCCGCCAGTCGGTGTCCTCCGAACGGGCGGCGCGGGCGTGCAGCGCGGCGATGGCGGCTTGCACCTGATAAGGACCGGGCCGGCGGTGACGCAGCGCCTTGTCCACCATCGCCAATCCCTCGGCGATCATGTCGCGATTCCACAGGCTCCGGTCCTGGTCCTCGAGCAGAATGATGTTGCCGTCGGCGTCGAGCCGCGCACGCGCGCGGGCATGCTGCAGCAACAGCAGCGCCATCAATGCCATGACCTCGGGCTCGCCGGGAAACAGCTGCAATAACAGACGAGCCAGCCGTATCGCCTCGTCGCACAGCGGCGCGCGGACATGGGTGTCGCCGCCGCTGGCCGAATAACCTTCGTTGAAGAGCAGGTAGATCATCGCCGCCACCGCGCCGACACGCTCCGCGCGCTCGACGGCGCCGGGCGTCTCGAACGACACCTGCGCCGCGGCGACGCGCCGTTTGGCGCGCGTAATGCGCTGCTCCATCGCGCTCTCGCTGACGAGAAACGCGCGCGCGATCTCCTTGACCGTGAGGCCCGAGACGACGCGCAGCGCGAGGGCGATCTGCTGGGTCGCCGGCAGCTCGGGATGGCAACAAACGAACAGCAGCCGGAGGATGTCGTCGCGGTACTGTCCGCTGTCCAGCCGCTCGGCCAGTTCGTCCCCCGGGTCTTGCGGGTCGGACAGGATCTCCTCGTCCGGCAGGGATTGCGTGCGCCGCGTACGCCGCACTTCATCCACGGCGAAGTTGCGGCCCACCATGATGAGCCAGGCGGCCGGATCGCGCGGCGGACCGTTCACGGGCCAGCGCTGCAAGGCGCGCAGCGACGCTTCCTGGAAAGCTTCTTCGGCTTTATCGAGATCGCGGAAATATCTCAGCAACGCGGCTACCGCCTGCGGACGGGCGGCCGACAGCGCGGCGCCGATCCAGGCGGAATCGTTCACCGCACGCTTCCCGCTTCGAAGAGCTGCACGGGCCTGACTTCGAGCGCTCCCGAAAGCCCGGCCGCCGCGCGGGGCGCCATCAACCCCTGGGCAGCTTCAATGGCTTCTTCCAGCGTGTCGCACTCCACCATGTAGAACCCGAGCAGCTGCTCCTTGGTCTCGGCGAAAGGGCCGTCGATCACCAGCGGCTGGCGGCCCTCGCGCACGGTGACGGCAGCCGTGGTCGGCATGAGGCGCGCGACGGGCCCGAAGGTGACATGCTTGCTAAGTCGTTGTTTAGCAATGGCAAGCTCATCCATCAACGCGTCGTCCTGCTCCTTGGACATGGCGCAGACGGCGCTCTCGGACTGGTAGCAGAAAATGGCGTACAGCATGCGAGGCTCCTCGTAATGATCCAAGGACGCGCGAGTATGCCGAATTCCGACAATGGGCCCGATGCAGACGGAAGGGTCTGCCGGCGCCCGGCTCGGGGCTCCACGCCTCACCTAGAAGCCGACTGAGATTCCCAGCGTAGCGGCGTACTGGATGAGCGTGTCGGACCGCGCCCGAATGCGGCATGCGAGGCCGCCGGCATCCGGAGTGGCGCAGAACAGACTGGTGTCGGAATTCAGCAGCGTCACGAATGCGCGCGCGTCGAAGCGCACGCCGATGCGCTCGTTGATTGGAATGCGCAGGCCGCCGCCGGCGGTGAAGGAGAACTTCGTCGCGTCGTCCACACCATCGGCACCCGGGCTGAATCGGGTACCGCCCACGGTCATGCCGAAATAGGGGATGACGCGCCTGGCGTCGGGATAATCGATCGTGCCGCCGATCTGCAGGTACTGCACGCTCATCCGCAGCGGCGCCACACCCTCCACCTCGGTGAACTGCCGGGAGAACAGCAGCTCATACTGGCGCTCCTCATCGGCCGCCATGTTGAAGAACGCTCCCCAGTTTCTGCCGGCATCCAGGTCGCGCTCGCTGCGATCCAGCGGGTCTTCGAAACCCCCTCCGCCGGCGTAGCCGACAAACGGAGTGACTGCGAACAAAGGTCTGGTGCGCGCGGGTTCTTCGGCGTGCGCCGTGCCGATGCCGGCAAAGCAGGCTGCAAGGATCGCGGCGTGCGCGGCGGAGGGGCGTTTATGCATTCGAATGTCCAGGCGGCGGGCGGCTTCGTCACCGGGCCGCGCCCGGTGCACGGGCCTCACTCCCCGGCCGCGACGCCCAGCTTGTCGAAACGGCCCGTCGGCGGGGGTTCCATCCGCATCGGCGCGCGGGCCGGCACGGGCAGCACCGGATCGGGTGGCAGGTCTTTTTGCAGTTCGCGCAGATCGAACTTGCGCAGGTTTTCCAGCTCCGGCGGCGGCGAGAACTCCTCGGGGACGAGGAAGAGCCCCAGCTCGCGCGAGCGGCGGCCCAGGTCCGCGCGGCTCGTCACCATCGCCAGCGGAATGGACAGCAACAAACCGGCCAGCACCGGCGCCATCCAGCCGATGAACTTCGGCGCGAGCAGTGCGATGGCGATGCCCCACACCACGCCCAGCGCGGTGTGCCATTTGAAACGCGCGAATGCTTCGCCGATGCCCAGGCCGCGATTGCTGCGATCCTGCCCCTGCCAACGCACCGTCTTGCCGGCGAAGGTCTGCAGCACGAACATCGAATGGAAGACCATCATGGCCGGCGCCAGCAGCAGGCTGAACAGCTGCTCGAGCAGCAGGCTCAGGCCCAAGCGTCCACCGCCGCCGAACGCGCGGCGCAGCTGCGAGTCCCTGAGGGCGAGGACCGCGCCCATGAACTTCGGCAGCAGCAGCACGATGACGGTCATCGTCAGCAGCGCGGCGATTTCGCCGGGACGAAACTGCGGCCATTGCGGCAGCATCCGGATGCCAAGCTCGAAGTAGCGGGGACCCTGCAACGCCTCCATGCAGGCCATGACCGAGCTCAGCAGCAGCAGCGCGAACCACGCGGGCGCGGTGAGGTAGCCCAGGATGCCAGTCAACAGATGAACGCGGCTGAGCCAACGCAGGCCGCGGCGAGGCAGTATCCGCAAATGCTGCAGGTTGCCCTGCGTCCAGCGGCGGTCGCGCGCAGCATAGTCGATCTCATTGGACGGCAGCTCTTCCCAGCTGCCCGGTACATCGGGCACGAGCCAGACTTCATGACCGGCCGCGCGCATGAAGGCCGCTTCCACGAAATCATGACTCAGAATCTCCCCGCCCAGCGGCTCGACGCCGGACAAGCGCGGCAGACCGCAATGATCGGCGAACGGCCGCACGCGCAGAATGGCGTTGTGGCCCCAGTAGTTGCTGTCGCCCAGGTGCCAGAACGCCAGGCCGCTCGCCAGCATCGGCCCGTTCAAGCGGGTCGCGAATTGCAGCATGCGCGCAAACAAGGTGCCTCCGCCGGCGAGCAGCGGCAAGGTCTGCATGAGCCCGGCCTGCGGATGACGGTCCATGAGCCGCGCGAGCGTCACGAGCGCCTGACCGGTCATGATGCTGTCCGCATCGAGGATGACCATGTACTCATAGGCCGCGCCCCAGTTGCGCACGAAATCGGCGATGTTGCCCGCCTTGCGCCCGGTGTTGTTGGTGCGATGGCGGTAGAAGATGCGTCCCTGCGCGCCATACCGATGCACCAGCGCCTGCCACATGGCTTTTTCCGCGGCCACGTGCGCCTCATCGCGCGTGTCGGAAAGAATGAAGAAGTCGAAGGCTGCCTGCTCGGGCCGCTCGATGAGCGACCTCCAGATGGCATCGATCCCCGCCGCAACGCGTCCCACCTCTTCGTTGTAGATCGGCATTACGACGGCGGTGCGCGTGCGCAGCGGCTCCCCATCGGGCAGGCTCGCCGCCTGGATCACCGCAGGATCGGGGCGGCGCTTGAGCTGCAGGCAAAAACCAATGACCGCCGTCCAGAAGGAGCCCGCAATCCATGTGAACAGCAGCGGGAACAGCATCAGGCTCACCAGCTCCAGGGAGGTGAGGCCGTTCAGGCGCAGGATATCGAACATCAGCCCGCCGGCGATCGTCGAGGTGCCGATCGTCAGCGTGAAGAACAGCGCGCGCCGCTCGAGCTTCAGCCGCTCCCAGGAAGGTTTGTTCGTCACGGTGTCCATAGATATAACCACGTTTCCGTCAGAGGCTTATCGTACAGAGTGAGGTTGCAGCGCAGGTCCACGGGGTCCCCGCCTTTGGGCAGGATGCGGAACGCGGCGCGCCAGACGTTGCCGGCCGCGAGCCGTTCGACGGTGATGTCGCTGACCTCGCCGCCGCGGCCCGAGACTTTCGCCTGGACCGGCTGGCTCTTGTCGAGAAATTCCAGGTCCCCGCCGGCGAAATCGACCACCATCCGCCGCATCGCGTCGGGGGTGTCCTGCTTGTTGCCGGTCTTGGGAAGCTTGCCGATGCGGGTCGCGACGGCCCGGGCGGTCGAGTGCGGCGGCACGCCCGTCGACAGCAGATACGAAAACGCCACGGGCTTGTTTGCCTGCACGGGCGCCTCCGGCACCCAATAGGCGACGATGTTGTCGTTGATCTCCTCTTCCGTGGGGATCTCCACCAGCTCCACGCTCCCCTTTCCCCAGCGCCCGAGCGGCTGAACCCAATAGCTCGGCCGCCGCTCATAGCGAGACTCGTTGTCCTGATAGTGATCGAACTCCCTGTCGCGCTGGCCGAGCCCGAACCCCTGCGGGTTCTCGTCCAGGAACCGGCTGATGCGCAGCGCGCGCGGATTCACCAGCGGGCGCCAGAGCGGCTCGCCGCGCCCGGTCAACGCCGTCAGACCGTCGCTGTCGTGCACTTCCGGACGGAAGTCCTCGAACCGGCGGCCGGAAGCGTTCTCGCCATAGAGGAACATCGAGGTCAGCGGCGCGATGCCGACCTTGTCGATCGAGCGGCGCGGATAGAGCACGCCGCTCACTTCGGCCTGCGAGATCGTGCCGGGCCGCACGATGAACTTGTACGCGCCCGCGACGCTGCGGCTGTCGAGCAGCGCGTAGATCGTGAGCTCTTGTGCCTGCGCCTCCGGCCGCACCAGCCAGAAGTCGGTGAACTCGGGAAACTCCTCGCCGTTGGTGCCGGCGGTATCGATCGCCAGGCCGCGCGCGGAGGCTCCATAGCCCTGGTACCGCCCCAGGAGCTTGAAGTACGAGGCGCCCAGGAACACGATCAGCTCATCTTTGTAAGCCGGCGTATGCAGCGGAAAGTGCACGCGGAAACCTGCGAAGCCGATCGAGGGCGGCAGGGTCGCGGGACGGATCGTGGTGCGGCCGAAGTCGAACAGCGTGGAGCTGTAAGGAATCGGTCGCACGATCCCGTCGGCCACCTCATTGAGATTGACGCGACGCTGGAAGTACAGGCCGCGATGGAAGAACTGGACCTCGAACAGCGAAAGATTGCGCCATAGGGCGTTGGCCGCCCGGAAACGGATTTCGCGGTAGGCGTCGTAGCTCAATTTGGACAGCCGTTCGGGCAGCGGCGGGGAATGGTCCTTGTAGGGTTGGGCCGCCAGCTCCTTCGCCAGGCGCTGGACGGCTACGAAATCGAAGGGTTGTACGGGGGGAGGTACGGCCTCGGTCCCGAGCGTGTCCGATGCCAGCGCGCCGGCCGCTGCCACGAGCAGAAATCCCACCGTCGCTGCTCGCAGGAATGGATGCATCATTTTCTGAAAGATAGGGAAGGCCTTCGGGCGTCAACAGTAGCGCGGGAGGAAGATAGGCGTCAGACGGGACTTACGTTGCCGATAGGCAACACTTCGATCAGAATTCCGCCGATGATGACTCTGCCCCTGACGCGCCACCCCGCCTTCCCCTGTCCTTATGTGCGCGCCTTTACCGTCAGCATCACCCATTCCGCCCTCGATCGGCTGACCCTCGGCTATCGCATTGCGGGCGCCATCGACGACCTGCGGCTGCCCGAGCCGGCGCCCGCGGGCTTCGCCGACGGACTTTGGAAGCACACCTGCCTGGAGGCATTCGTCAGGGCGCCTTCCGGCCGTCCCTACTACGAGCTTAACTTTTCCCCCTCCGGCCAATGGGCCGTCTATCGATTCGACGACTACCGCCAGGGGATGACCCGCGCACCCGCCGCCGCCCCGAAGATCACCTGCACGCAGCGGCAGGGAGCCTTCGAAGCCGACGTCGAAGTCGCCCGATCCGCGTTCGAGGACGCCGGCGGCGGCGAGCTGCGGGTCGGACTGTGCGCAGTGCTCGAGGATCGTCACGGACAATTCTCCTATTGGGCGCTGGAACATGCGGGCGCGAAACCCGATTTCCACCATGCCGGGGGCTTCACCCTCACCCTCCCCGCCCCGGCCGGAGAGCGCCGATGAGATTCGGCATCGACGTGCTGCTGGACGATGCCGGGTTGCGCAAGCCGCTCGTGGGCCGGCGGCTGGCGCTGCTCGCACACCCCGCATCGGTCACGGCCGGGCTCACTCATTCGCTCGATGCACTGGCCGCGGCGCCGGACCTGAAGATGGCGGCTGCATTCGGCCCCCAGCACGGACTGCGCGGCGACAAACAAGACAACATGATCGAATCGCCGGACTTCGCCGATCCCGTGCACGGGATACCGGTGTTCAGCCTGTACGGCGGGGTGCGCCGCCCGACGGCTGCGATGCTGGACACCTTCGACGTGCTGCTCGTCGATCTGCAGGACCTCGGCTGCCGCATCTATACCTTCATCACCACTTTGCGATACGTGCTGGAAGAAGCCGCGGCGCGTGGCAAGTCGGTGTGGATCATGGATCGCCCCAATCCTGCGGGCCGGCCGATCGAAGGGCTGCGGTTGCGCGCCGGCTGGGAAAGCTTCGTCGGCTCGGGTCCGCTGCCGATGCGTCACGGCTTGACGCTCGGCGAGCTGGCCCATTGGTTTGTTCGCACGCTGCGGCTGGATGTCGATTGGCGCGTCGTGCCGCTGCAGGGTTGGCAGCCCGAAACGGCGCCCGGGTTCGGCTGGCCGCTGGGCGAGAGGACCTGGATCAATCCCAGCCCGAACGCCGCCAACTTATGGATGGCGCGCTGCTATGCAGGCACGGTGATGCTCGAAGGCACGACCCTGTCCGAGGGCCGCGGCACCACGCGTCCGCTCGAGCTGTTTGGCGCTCCGGACATCGACGTCCGCGCTCTGCTCGCCGAAATGCGCTCGCTCGCGCCGCGCTGGTTGCACGGCTGCCGCCTGCGCGAGTGCTGGTTCGAGCCGACATTCCACAAGCACGCCGGGAAGCTGTGCGCGGGCCTGCAGATCCACGTCGAGGATTCCTCTTATGACCCTGCGGCGTTCCGACCCTGGCGGCTGCAGTCGCTCGCGTTCAAAGCGCTGCGCCGCCTGCAACCAGGCTATCCGTTGTGGCGCGACTTCCCCTACGAATATGAAAAGGATCGCCTGGCGATCGACGTCATCAACGGCGGCCCGCTGCTGCGCGAATGGGTCGACGACAACGATGCCGCGCCGGCGGACCTCGACGCGCTCGCCGCAAACGACGAGCAGAGCTGGCGCGAAGAGCGGGAGAGTTTCCTGCTCTACCGTTGATCGCGCATGCACCTGCCAGGTTCTCGCGGGACCCGCGCCCCGCTGACGCGGCGCGCTACGACAGCGGATTTGGGGGCGGCGCAGGATCCGGCGGCAGCGGAATGAACTCCCCGTTGTCCAGATCCGGCAACTTCATCCGCCCCGCGCGCCAGTCGGCCTTGGCCTGCTCGATGCGCTCGCGCGAGGAAGAAACGAAGTTCCACTCGATGATGCGCTCCCCGACCGGCTCGCCGCCGAGCAGCATCACCGATGCGGTCTCGGGCGCGGTGAACAGCACCGGTTTTCCCGGCGCGAACACCAGCATCTGCCCGCTTCCGTAGCGCTGTCCGTCGACTTCGACCGAGCCGGAGACGATGTAGGCCGCGCGTTGCGAATATTCCGCCGGCAGCTGCGCTTTGGCTTTGGGTGCGAGCTGCCAATGGACGTAGAACATCGGCGAGAACGTGCGCACCTTCGCCTTGGCGCCGAACGCTTCGCCGGCGATCAAACGCGCCACCAGTCCCTCGCCCTCATAGAAAGGCAGATCCTCGGAGCCGTGGTGAGAAAACCCCGGCTCGGTCTCCTCATCTTCCTTGGGCAATGCGACCCAAGCCTGAATGCCGTGCATGGGACCGCCTTCGGCCCGGGCGCGCTCGAACCGCTCCGAATGCGTGATCCCGCGGCCGGCCGTCATCCAGTTGACCTCGGCCGGACGGATCGCCTGCTCCGATCCGAGGCTGTCCCGGTGCATGATCTCGCCTTCGAACAGGTATGTGACGGTGGAGAGCCCGATGTGGGGATGGGGACGTACATCGACGCTGCGGGGAATGCCGCGCGGAAAGTCGGCCGGCCCGAAATGGTCGAAAAAGATGAACGGCCCGACCATCGGCTGGTGCCCAAAGGGCAAGAGACGCCCGACCTCGAAGCCGCCGAGGTCCTTGCGACGCTGTTTGATGACGAACTGGATCATGGCCGGTCCTGCGCTGCGCGAGCCCCGATGGGCGAAGTATCCGGCATGGGCTACAAAACACAAGGCTCGCGGGCGGGCAACACCGGCGGGCGTGCCTGCGTGCGCGGGCAACCGCGGACTCTGCAGGGAGCCGTCCGTCGATTCCGCCGCGGCGCAGCCCAGCCGCTGCTCGCGACGCGCAGCCGATTGTGGATTTCCTTGACGCCGGGGAAGCTATCGGCCCTTGGCCCGCTCTGCGGCCTCAGTGGCCGTTAGGCTGGGAGATCTCCTTCAACGCCTCGCCCGCCTTGGACGATTCGGTCGCCGTGCCGCTGAGGTCACCGAGCGAAACCATGCCCACGAGGCGCTTGCCGCTGTTGACCACGGGCAGCCGGCGCACCTGCTGTTGACCCATGTTCTCCAGCACTTCGTCGACTTCCTGATCCTGCCGGCAATAGAGCACCTGCGCGGACATGACATCCCGAGCGCACTTGCCCTCGGCGCTTCCGTCCACGAGTCCGCGAACCACCACGTCCCGATCGGTCACCATGCCGATGAGCCGGTCGTCTTCGGCCACCGGCACCGAGCCGATGTCCTCATCGCGCATGATCCGCGCGATCTCCGGCAGCGTCGTCTCGGGCGCCACGGTGCGCACCATCAATGTCATCACTTCTCGGATCTGCATAACCCACTCCTGCGCCATCGCATGAAAATGGCATGAAATATGTGCAACCACGGCTGAAATAATTCCAGCCGGGCAGCCTCTGTGCGCACGATCACCGGGCGCGCCTGCGGCGCGCGACTTTGGCCGCCTGCCTGCCCAGCGCCGTGCGCGTCTTCTTCGGCAGCTTCGCCAGCGTGCGCTTGCGCCGGGCTGCCGTCGCGGCCTTGCGTATGTTCCGGCGCGCCGCCGTTCTTTGTTTCGCCGAACTCATATAAGCTCTCCCGTTGCCGTCGACGAGAGTGCAATTCCTGTGCCGCGGAGGTCGCCATGCCTTACGAGCTTTACTACTGGCCGGGCATTCAGGGACGCGGCGAATTCGTGCGGCTCGCGCTCGAAGAAGCCGGCGTGAAGTATGTCGACGTCGCGCTGGTCGCAGAGGAAGACGGAGGCGGCGTGCCGGCGCTGGAAAAGTTCCTCGACGGCGCGGACGTCGCGCGGCCGCCGTTTGCGCCGCCCTTCCTCAAGGCGGGCCGGCAGCTCATCGGCCAGACCGCCAACATCCTGCAGTTCCTCGGCGCGCGCCACCGTCTTGCGCCGCGCGACGCGAGCGGCAAACGCTGGACTCACCAGCTGCAGCTCACGCTGGCGGATTTCCTGGTGGAGATTCATGACACTCACCATCCGATCGGCGCGGGCCTGTATTACGAAGAGCAGAAACAGGCCGCCCGGCGGCGATCCAAGGATTTCATCTCGCAGCGCCTGCCGAAGTTCCTGCGCTACTTCGAAAAGGTGCTGGAGCGCAATACCGCCCCGGGACCGTGGCTGGTCGGCGCCAAACTGACGTATGCGGACCTGTCGCTGGCTCAGATCATTGCGGGCCTGCACTATGCCTTTCCCAAGGCAAGCCGCAAAGCGCTGCAGGAGTGTCCGCGGATTCGCAAGCTCCACTCGACCGTGTTTGCGCGCCCGCGCATCCGGCGCTACGCGAAGTCCGGCCGCCGGCTGGCGTTCAACCCGCACGGTATCTTCAGGCACTACAAAGAACTGGACGGGTAGACGGCGCTCGATCCGCGCGCGGTCCTTTACTGCAACCTTCTGCGCACCACGACGATCGCGGTCGACAGCGTCACGGCCGCGATGGCCGCGAGCGGCCAGAGATTCGCCAGGATGTCCTGCGCCGGCAGCGCCTTCAGGAAGCTGCCCTGCACCACGATGAGGAAATGCGTCAACGGGCTCGCCTGCGCGAGCACCTGCAGCGGCGCGGGCATGTTCTCCACGGGCGTCGCAAAACCCGACATGAGGGTGACCGGCACGGCAATCGCGAACGTCCCGAGAATCGCCTGCTGCTGAGTCTGGCACACCGAGGAGATCATCAGGCCGACGCCGACTACCGAAAGGATGAACACGATCAATGCCAGCAGCAGCAACGGGAACGAGCCGTGGAAAGGCACGCGGAACAAAAATATGCCCGCCGCGACCATCAGCGTCGCCAGCGCCGTGCCGATGAGCAGCGCCGGCACCGTCTTGCCGATGATGATCTCGATCGGCGTCGCCGGCGAGACCAGCAGCTGGTCGAAGGTGCCCATTTCGCGCTCGCGGGCGATGGACAACGCGGTCACGAGCAGCGCGATCATCATCGCAAGAATCGCCGCCAGGCTCGGCACGACGAACCAGCGATAGTTGAGGTTGGGGTTGAACCAATGCCGCACCTGCGGCTGCACGCCCGTTTGCGCCGCCCCGCCCGGCCGGTCGGCGGCGACGGCAGCCACCAGAGCATTGAGGTAGCCCACGGTGATCTGGCCCGCATTGGCGCGCCGCCCGTCGACCAGAAGCTGCGCGTTCGCCGGCCGGCCGGCCGCGATGTCGCGCGAGAAGCTCGCCGGCACGTGCACGCCCGCGAGCACGCGGCGGCGCTCGATCAGGTCCGCCAGCTCCGGCGCGCTATGCGCCACGACGACCTCGTCGATGAAGCCGGCAGCGCCGAGTGCCGCCGCAAGCTCGTAGGACCAGCGGCCGTTGTCCTCGTTGAAGAAACCCACATCGACGTTGCGCACCTCCAGCGTCGCGGCGAAGGAAAACACCAGCAATTGCACGAGCGGCGGGCCCACCAGGACGAGGCGGGTCTTCGGATCGCGCAGGAAGCTCAGCAGCTCCTTGATGATCTGTGACTTCAGGCGGGCGCTCATCGGTCCAGGCTCTTGCGCGTCTTGATGGAGGCGATGACGAAGAACACGGCGCCGATCGCCAGCATCGCCGCGATGTCCGGCAGGAACTGGCGCCAGACATCGCCGGCGAGGAACACCGTTTGCAGCGCCGCGACGAAATACCGCGCGGGCACGATGCAGGTCAGGATGCGGATCGGCAGCGGCATGCTGTCGATCTCGAACAGGAAGCCCGAGAGCAGGAAGGCCGGCAGGAACCCGGACAACAGCGCGACCTGCGCGGCGACGAACTGGTTGCGGGCCACGGCCGAGATCAGCAGTCCCTGGCCGAGCGCCGGCACGAGGAACGCGCAGCTCAGCACGAGCAGCGCCGTCCACGAGCCCGCCAGAGGCACGCCGAACACCGCGATCGACACGATCGCACAGCCGAGCGTCGCGATCAGCCCGAGCGCGAAGTACGGCAGCAGCTTCGCCAGCAGGATCTCCGGTACCCGCGCCGGCGTGGACATCACCGCCTCCATCGTGCCGCGCTCCCACTCGCGCGCGATGACCAGGGCGGTGAGCAAAGTGCCGATCATCGTCATGATGATCGCGATCGCCCCCGGAATCAGGAAGCGACGGCTCTCGAGCTGCGGATTGAACCAGAAGCGGGTCTCGAGACTTATCGCCGGGACGGCCGGGACGCCGCGCGCCGCCTGCCACGACTGGATGACGCCCTGCGCGTAGTTGGCAACGAAGCTCGCGGTGTTCGGCTGAGTGCCGTCGGTAATGACCTGCACTGCCGGAGCGGTCGAGCGCGCGGCAAACCGCCGGTCGAAATCCTGCGGGATCACGACGAAGCCGCGCAGGTCCCCGCGGATCAGCCGCGGCGTCAGCTCACGGCGATCGCGCGCCGGCATGGCGTCGAAGTAGCGCGTAGCGGCGAACGCGGCCGCCAGATCCCGCGCCGCCGCGCCGTCGCTTTCCAGGACTACGCCGATGCGCACATGACGCACGTCCAGGGACACCGCATAGGCAAACAGGAACAAAAGGATCGTCGGCAGGACGAAGGCAATGAGCACCGCGGCCGGATCGCGCACGACCTGCAGGCTTTCCTTGCGGATCAGCGCAGTCAGCCGGCGCGGCTGCAATTCGGCCTGGCTTGCGTTCGCGCTCATGCCACGCCGCGCCTGTCCGCGGACGCGTCGGCCCGCTCGATGAGACGAATGAAAGCATCCTCCATCGTCGGGTCGGGAGAGTCCCCGCTTGCCGCGCGGGCTTTCAGCGCATCCGGCGAATCGAGCGCGACGAGCCTGGAGGCATACATCAGCGCGACCCGATCGCAATATTCCGCCTCGTCCATGAAGTGAGTCGTGATCATGACGGTGACGCCCTTGCGCACCAGGCCATTGATATGGCTCCAGAATTCGCGCCGCGTGATCGGATCGACGCCCGAGGTCGGCTCATCGAGGAACAGCACGGGCGGGCGATGCATGAGCGCGCACGCGAGCGCGAGCCGCTGTTTGAAGCCCAAGGGCAAAGTATCCGGCGAGGTGTCCAGGTAGCGCTGGAGGGCGAACGTCTCGATCATCTCGTCCACCCGCCTGCGGCGCCGATCGTTCTCGAGCCCGTAAACGCCTGAAAAGAACTCGAGGTTCTGCCGCACCGAAAGCAGGCCGTAGAGCGAGAACTTCTGCGCCATGTAGCCCAGGCGCAGCTTCGCATCGCTTGGCGCGCGCCGCAGATCGAACCCGGCCACACGCGCCTCGCCCGAGGTGGGCTTCAGCAGGCCGCAGAGCATTTTGAACGTGGTCGATTTGCCGGCGCCGTTGGGTCCCAGCAGCCCGAACACCTCGCCCTTGCGCACTTCGAAGCTCACGTGGTCCGCGGCGACGAATTGCCCGAACCGCCTGGTGAGATCGCGGCAGCTCACGGTGACCTCGGCCGCCAGCTCGACCGAAGCCATCTTTTCGGCCAGCGGCGAGCGCCCGCCGGGGCCGCCGCCGAGCAGGTCGATGAATGCATCCTCGAACCGCGGCTCGGCATTTTCGACCCGGCCGCCATGCTTCGCAGCTACGGTCTCCAGCTCGCGCCGTCCCGCGTCCTTGTCCAGCACCGCCCGTACGCTCGCGCCCTGAATCACGCCGTCGCGCACGGATTTCAAATCGAGCGTCTCCGCCAGTAGATCGCGACGGCCGCGCTGCACGCCCGTGATGCGGAAACTGCGGCCCGCGACGCGCTGCGTGAGGTCGTGCGGCTTGCCGCTGTATTCGAGCTTGCCGCCGTTGAGCAACAGCACGGCATCGCAGCGCTGCGCCTCATCGAGATACGCGGTCGACCAAACGACGGTCATGCCCCCGCCCGACAGCTCCTGAACCATGGACCACAGTTCGCGGCGGCTCACCGGATCGACGCCTACGCTGGGCTCATCGAGCAACAGGACCTGCGGCGCGCCCATCAACGCACACGCCAGGCCGAGCTTCTGTTTCATCCCGCCGGACAGCTCGCCGGCCAGACGCGCCGTGAAGGGCTGGAGGCGGGTGAAGTGCAGGAGCCGCTCGAACGTGCGGTCCCGGCTCGCTCGCCCGACGCCGCGCAGCTGCGCATAGAGTCGCAGGTTTTCGAGGACCGAAAGATCTTCGTACAAACCAAAGCGCTGCGGCATGTAGCCGACGACCGCGTGGATGCGCTCGGCAGCGGTGGTGACGTTGTAACCGGCGACTTGCACCGTGCCGCCGGTGGGCGCCATCAGGGCCGCCATGATCCGCAGCAACGTCGTCTTCCCGGACCCGTCCGGTCCCACCAGGCCGGTAAGCTCGCCGGGACGAAGCTCGGCATTCAGCCCATCGAGCGCATGCACCTCGCCGAAGGTCTTGCTGACGTCGCGAAGCTGCAGGACTGCGCTCATGGCGCGCTACTTCAGTGAGATCTGGATCGTCACCGGCATTCCCTGGCGCAAGCCCGCATCGGCGTCGGTCACCACGATGCGCAGCCGGTAAACCAGGTCGGTGCGCAGGTCCGCCGTCTCCACCGACTTGGGCGTGAACTCGGCCCGCGGGGCGATGAAGCCGACCTGGCCGCGATAGTGTTTGTCGCTAGAATCGGTAGTGACGATGACCTGGGTGCCGGGAGCCACCTTACCGAGATCGGGCTCTCCGATGTACGCGCGCACGTACACTGGTTTGTCCAGCGACAGCGTATACACGGGCGACCCCTGCTGCAGCAAGGTCCCGGGCTCGCGGACGCGGGCGAGTATCGTGCCCGCGCTCGGCGCGGTGAGCTCGGTGTCTGCGAGCTGCGTTTCCGCCTGGTCGCGCTGCGCCGTGGCGGCCTGCAGCTCGGCCTGCGCCGCCGCGATGTCTTCGCGCCGATAGCCTTCGCGCGCCAGATTCAGCGTTTCGCGCGCGACATTGAGCCGCGCCGCCGTCTCATCGCGCCGGGTGCGCGCCGTATCGACCGCAGTCTGGCTGACTGCGCCGGATTCGAGCAGCTCGCTCTGCCGCTTGAACTCGCGCTCGGCGTTGCCGAAGGCGGCTTCGGCTTCGTGCACGCCGGCCTGCGCCTGCTGGATCTCCTGCGGACGCGGCCCGTGCTTGAACTTCTCGAGATTGGCCTGCGCCTGGCCGACGCGCGCTTCCGCCGCCGCGAGCACATCGCGATTGGGCTGCGCATCGAGCTTGGCCAGCAGCCGCCCGGTTTCGACCCTGTCGCCCTCTTCCACTTCCATCGCGAGGAGCCGCCCCGGCACGCGGAAGCTCAGCTCGACTTCGCGGATGTCGACGTTCCCGTACAGCGTGAGCACATCGCTGGCGCGCCGTGCCTCCCGGTGACGCCATGTTCCGTAGCCTGCCGCGACGAGCACCAGCACGGCCAGAACGATAGCGATTCGGGCTTTACTGCTCACGCGCCGCGCATCCGTTCGCCATTCGGTGGGCCGTCGAATGCGCGCATCGAGCTGACTCCGGCGGAACCGGCTCGACTTTCGTGCTCATGGCGGACTCCGGGTCGATGAGGGCCCGTTATTTTCGCCCCCCGCGCAGGTCCGGGGCAACCGCCGTCCGCGCTGCGGCGGCGGACGGCAGCAAACGCCGCCCCCGCGGGTGTGCAGTGGGTATGCTAGGCTCGCCGATGAAGCCGAATTCGATCCCGCCCGAGGCCACGATGAACTCCATGATCGATATTGCCACCGAGCTGCGCACCGTAAGCGACAAGCTCCAGGAACTGCATGCGCGCATCCTGTACGTCGAGCAACGACAGAATCTCGCGCCTACGGGCCTGTCTCTGCTCGATCTGCTGGCCAACGACCCGGCCTGGGCGTGGCTGCGCTCGCTCTCGCTGCTGATCGCCGACATCGATCATGCGGCTGCCAACGACGTTCCGCTCGGCGAAAGCGACCGTTCGGCGCTCGCGGCGCACGTGCGCGGCCTGCTGTTCGGCGAGGGCGATCTGCAGAACGAGGATTTTCTGTTCCGCTATCGGCAGCTGCTGCAGATGGATGCCGAGATCGCCAGCATCCACGGCGAGTTGCGCGCGCTTCTGCGAGCGTTCCCGTCGGAATCGGAGAACGAATCCGAGCGGCTGCACGCGCGCCATCTCTGGGCGCAGCGCGTCAAGCACTACGTGGAGCGCAGGCCCAAGCACTGACGTCTTGTCGTCGGGAGCGACGTCGTTTCAGCTACGGTGAGCGCATGCGGTCGAGGATTTCGCTCAAGCCTGCGCTCCTGTTCGCGGTTCTATGCACCGCCGGATGCGCGAGCGTTCCAAACCGGCCTGCGCGCCTCGCGTCTTCGTCGTACGGCTGCATGAGCGCGGTGCTGAAACAGAAATTGACTCCAAACCTGCCGGCACCGCGGGCCCACTGCCTGGCGAGCGGCTCGATCGCCCGCTACTGCAGCGTGACTGAAGCTTACCTTGCCGGCGCAGGCAAAGAGTGCCGCGATCTGGTAACCGGAGGCGACGCAGAGTGGTCGGACTGGCGCGCCGACCGCGCTGGCATCGGTTGCGCGCGGACTGCGCGGAGCGACGCAGAGCTGGCGGAATGCTGCGCGGCGCGGGGATTCTGACGGGGAACAAACCGGAGCGTTCGTGAGTTTCCGACGTTGCGCTCATATGCTGTGTGATCTCCTGGAAACACCGCGCGAGTCGGCATGGAGCCGATGCATTCACCGCTGCGGCGCTTCCGCGGAATCCGGCGACACAGCACCGGCGCACTCACCGAAAAGCGCATGATCGCTGCCGGGCGGCCGGCCACCCGCAGGCTGTTGCAAAGCGCAAAACCCGCACCAGGCGCATGAACTCTTCTTCACGAACTCTCAATGGCATGGATTCTGCTTCACCATTTTACGGACACGGGAACCTTTGTCGCGCAACGGCGATTGCAACTTGTGGAGCGATCCTGCCGGCGACAAGCCTGACGCGCAGATCCTTTGTTGCAATCGCCGGAGGGTGGACCATGGCGACAAAAACTTTGCTTGCATCGTTCGATTCACGTCGGCGCACCACCAGTGCCCAGACGGGCCTGCTGCGGGCCGGTGTGGAGTCGGCGGATATCGAGGTTGAACAGTTGACATTGAAGTTTCGCAATTTATTCAAACTTCGCGCGGTGGTCGAGGAGGCCGTCTCCCGCCGGGCCGTCGATGTGCTATGGGACGCCGGAGCGCTGGACATCGAGCAGCGGCCCAACCGCCCCGGCGAGGAGCTGCGGCGCGCGGAGTGGATCGGCCGGCAGCAGGAAGCCTAGAAAGCCGCTCCTTGAGCAAAACGGACGATTTCGCACTACCATATCGCGCTTACGGCGCCGCGAGGCCCATCGTCCAGAAGGAGGGATTCATGAAGCGTGCGACTCCGACCCTGCCGATCGTCCTGGCGACGATCGCCGCAGCCTGGGGCCTGACCCCCGCCCGGGCGGCCGAGTTCGCCGTACAGAGCACCGACGTCGCGCCCGGCAAGAGCGTCACCGAAGACTTCATCTTCAACGGCTTCGGCTGCACGGGCCGCAACCAGTCACCCGAGCTGCATTGGACCGGCGCGCCGGCCGGAACCCAGAGTTTCGCCGTCAGCATCTACGACCCCGATGCGCCGACCGGCAGCGGCTGGTGGCATTGGTACGTGGTGAACCTGCCGGCCTCGACCCATGCGCTCGGGCGCGGCGCCGGGTCAGTGGACGGCGCGAGGCTCCCGACGGGCGCGAAGCAGATCCGCACCGATTTCGGCGCGCCCGGCTACGGCGGCCCCTGTCCGCCGCCCGGAGACAAACCGCACCGTTACATCGTCACGGTGCATGCGCTGAAGGTTCCAAAAGTCGATCTGCCGCCGGATGCCACGGCGGCGCTGGCCGGGTTCATGGTGAGCTCCAACACGATTGGCAAGGCAACTTTAACTTTTACTTTCGGGAGATGAAGGCGGCGCCATCAACGCCGATCAAAGCACTAACATGACAACCAAACTCGAACGACCGCTCAAGCGGGAAATCCAGATCAACGATCAGCCCTACATCATCACGCTGACGCCGGAGGGCCTGAAGCTCACCGTCAAAGGCCGCCGCAAAGGCCAGGAGCTGGCCTGGAAGGACATGATCAGCGGAGAGGCGGCGCTGGCCACGGCACTGAACGCATCGCTGGAGGAAACGCAGCAGTCCTAGGCCGCGTCCCGAGGGATCTTTGTCTTACACGGGGCAGCCGCCGCAAGGCGCTGCCCCAAATCGAGCGCAAAGGCGCCCGTAGCTACATCATTACTCCCTCGTAAATCCCCCCAGCGGAAGCGCAAGACCGAGCGCGCGCGCTTCCGCCGCCGCGATATCGCCGGCCTCCGCACAACAAACACCGGTGCGGCTGGACGCCGGTCAACAAACCATCGTCGGCAGGGACTGGAAAACCAGGCGCGCGCGGGGGACTGCGATCCGGGCGAAGCTTGACCGCCCCGCCCGCCTTCACATCAATCGAACGTCACTCCAAACCCGATCCCGAACGTGCGCGGGCGCGCGCGGGGCGCGTTGCGATCCATGCTGAAGGCGTCGAGGAAGCCGCGCTCGTCGAGCAGGTTCTGGCCGAACAGGCTCAGCGACAGCCGGCTGTTCCATTGCACGCCGAGATTGAAGCCCAGCATGTCGATGAGATCCGATTCGTTGTAGTACCACGGCGAGGGACCGCCGATGTTGCGGTTCCTGTATGTCGAGCGTCCCTGCCGGCTGTAGTCCAGACGCGCGAACGCCGGCTTGCTTGCGAAGCTGAAATCCCGCTGCGTGGACACCGTCACCATGTACTTCGGGATGAGATCGAGCGGATCGCCCACCTGATAGGCGCTCGACAGGACATTGATCTCGTAGAACCGGGTGTCCAGGTAGTTGCCGTTGAGCTCGAAAGTCCAGCGATCCAGGGGCCGCCAGCCGAAGTTCCACTCGACGCCTTTCACTTTCGCGCTGCCGGCGTTGCTGGTGATGGTCAGCGGCGGGGACGGAGGCGGCAACGTGCCGAAGATCTGATAGTCGACGTAGTCGCTGTAGAAGACAGCGGCGTCCGCAGTCACCCGGCGATCATCCGCCAGCATCTTCGCACCCAGCTCGTACGTCCACACCGACTCCGGATCGAAGGGCGGCCGGTTGACCGGATTGAATCCGCCGCTGCGGAAGCCCTTGGCCGCGCTCGCATAGACATTGACGCCCTCGGTGAGATCGAACTTCGCGTAGAGCCGCGGATTGCGGCTGGTGAAAGTGGCCGACAGCGTAGGCCCGAACGCCGCCGCACCTGTCGCCTGTTCCTGATCGTCCTCGAAGTAGCGCAGTCCCGCGCCCAACGTCAACCGGCCCAGTTTGTAGCTGGTATCCGCGAACAGCGCCCACGACGTGGACTCAGTACGCGCCTGCGACCGGAAAGCCGCGGGCAGCGGAGCCGGCGGGGGCGCTCCAAACCTGAACAAAGCATCGGTACTGGTCTGGAAGTCGCGATAAATGGCGCCGACCGTCCACTGCCAGGGCCCGGCACTTGCTGACGTGGCGCGCAGCTCCTGCGTAAACACGCGCGTATGGCGCGGGAGCACCTCATAGAGCACGTGGCTCGGCGGCGCCGGCGGCGCGGTCAACTGCAAAGCCGTCCCGTAATTCTTCAGGGAGCGATCCTGGTCTATGTAGCTCGTCGTGCTCAACAGCCGGGCGCGCGACAGGTCGTAGGTCAAGGTGAGGTTGGAAAGCTCGTAATCGTCCTGCAGACTCGGTGTCGTCGTCAGTCCGAACAGCTGCGTGTAGTTGCCGTCGTCGTCTTCACCATTGTTGGGCGAGCCATCGTTGCGATGGACGATGGCCATGACGCTCGCCGTCATGTTTGCGGCGGGCCGCCACAGGCCCTTGATTCTCACCTCGGCCAGACTTTGATCGTTGATGTCCTTGCGGCCCGCCGCGGGCTGATCGACCCAGCCGCCCTGGCGATCGAACACGCCGGCAATCCTCAGACCCAGCTCATCCCGCTTCAGCGGCGCGTTGAAAGCCGCCTCGACACGCTGCCCCGGTGCCCCGTCTTCTGTGAACAGCGCGGCAGCGTCCGCACTCATGCCGAATGCATCGAGCCGCGGATCTTTGGTGATGAATCGGATGGTTCCGCCGAGCGCCCCTTCGCCGTAGAGCGTGCCTTGAGGTCCGCGCAGCACTTCAACTCGCTCCAGATCGTAAGTGCGCACATCGAGCCCCGTGACCGACCCCATCGTTGCGGAGGCTTCGTCGAGGTAGATACCGACCTGCGCCCAGCCGCCGCTCACATTGCTGAGGCCGCGCAGCGCGAGCCGGCGTGTGCTGCCGTTGCTTTGAATTCCCATTCCCGGAACCGCGAGCGCCAGATCGTCGAGGCTGGTGAGCTTGCGCCTGCGCAGCTCCTCGCCGCTCAGGGCCATGATGCTCATCGGCACGTCAAAAGCACGCTCCTCGCGCTTCTGCGCAGTCACGATGATCTCGTTGGAATCCGGCTGAGTGGAATTTGCGGACGGGTCCGCGCTGTCGAGTCGGCCCTGCAGCGCGCGCGGATCTTTCGACTCGACGCCGCTGGAACCGCTCTGCCCGGCGCTCTGAACGAGCCGAATGCCGTCCACCCGCGACCCGAGGTTGGCGGATTCGCCATGCGCCACGGGAACGATGCTGACGCCGTCGGCGCCGAGATATTGATAAGTGAAACCGGTGCCCTGGAGGAGCCTGGCCAATGCTTCTTCGGAGGTAAGCTCGCCCTTCGCTCCCGCCGTGCGCAGGCGCTCGAGATCCTTGGCGACGAACACGACCTGGAAGCCGCGCTCCTTGGCGAGAACCTGCAGCGCCGATCCCAAGTCCTGCGGCGGAATGTCGGTGGCGACGCGGGTCGCGGCGTGCACGTCCGCGGCGGATACCCAATGACCGATCAGCAGGCCGGCCGCGGCGGCGGCGACTAACAAACGCATGAAAACTCCCCTGCGCCGCGAGCGGCGCGATATGTCACCATCGCGCGAAGGTGCGACGATTTCATCACGGTAGAGTTCGTTTTCCGCCGGCCGATACCCCCTCGACAAAAATATATCCCGACAGCGCGCCTCAGCGGGGATCGTGATGGACGATCCGGATCCGATCGTCGGTCTCCACCACGCTGATGTCCGGGCGCGCGCGCAGATAGCGGATGAGGAAATCCGGATTGGTCGAGAACACCCCGCTCAGGCGCAGCTCCTCGGCGGCGGTGTCGGTGACGACCAGCTCGCGGGTGCTGTAGCGGTTGAATTCCTCGGCGACTTCGCTGAGAGGCGCCGATTTGAGGACGAGCCGGCGCTGCGTCCAGGCGGTGGTCGCGGCGGTGTTGATGCGGACCGGTGCCGGACTGGCTCCCGCACCGAGCGAGAACTGCTCGCCGGCCGACACATATACCGGCGCACTATCGGCTGGTCGCGCCGCAGTTACGCCGTCGGCCGCGGAATCCGATGACTTCACCGCTGCCGCACCGGTGACGGCCACCTTGCCTTCGACGACGGTAACGGTCGTGCCGGTCTTCTTGCGATAGACGTCGAATTGAGTGCCGACGGCGCGAATGGCGACCGGTCCGCTCGTGACGAGAAACGGACGGGCGGGCTCGTGCACGACTTCGAACCAAGCCTGTCCCGCGAGCAGCTCGACGGATCGTTTGTCATCGGTATACCGCACGCGCAACCGCGAGCGGGAATTGAGCTGCACCGTCGAGCCGTCCGCAAGGCTGATGGATCTTTGTTCTCCGGCGGCCGTGGAGTAAACCGGTGCGGACCATCGCAAGTAGCCGAGGACCGACGCCGCGGCGACTACGATCACCAGCACAGCAGCCACGGCGGGCATTCCGCGCCACCCCCGCGATGAACGCGTCCGCCGGAACTGCCGTTCAAGGCCGGCCTGCTCCAGCGGCACGACAGGCTGCTCGGCCTGTGCGCGCCCGATCAAAGCTTCGACGTCGATCCCGCGCCGCGCATCGACCGACTCTCCCTCGACCCACAGGGCCGCATATTCGAGATACGCCCGCAGATGCTCGGGCGAGCTTCGCACCCAGGTCTCGAAGGCGACGCGGCTTTCGCGACTGACATCGCCGGCGCGAAAATCGACGAACCACTCGGCGGCTTCCTCGGAAACCTGGGCATTCAGCGGTAACTGCGTCCGAGGATTCATGGCGCCCTACTGCGCTTCCTTGAGAGATTTACGAAAGCTGACCAGCGCCTTGACCAGGTATTTCTTCGCCATCGGCCGGGAAACACCGAGGCGCGCGCTGACCTGGTCGATCGTCAACCCGTCCCGCTTGTGCAGCAGGAAGGTGGCCTGCACGTTAGGGCTGAGCGTGCGCAAGTTGCGCTCGATCAGCGCGAGGCACTGGCTCGCGCTCACCTTCAGCTGCGGATCGCAGTCCGCGGTGCCGTGCAGCTCGTTCAGCACCTCCGCCAGGTCGACGGCGTCGCCCTCCGCCTTTTCCTCGAGCGCCTTCTGGCGCGCCGCATGCTGCGCGATGGTGAAGATGTACGCCTCGGGCGTACGGATCATCTCGTGGTTCGGCACGCGCAGCAGCCGCAGGAAGACCTCCTGCACGAGGTCGGGAATGTCGGCTCGGTTGCGCACCCGGGTGCGCAGAAACCGGCGCAGGCGATCGCCATAGAGGGCGGCAAAACCGCCGACGACGTCCTGCTTCTCTTCGGCCGCCATGGGACTCCGGAAAGACGGGTGTATCCAGAGTAGAGTCCTTTTGCGGGCGAGCGATACCCCCGGACGATTATTTTTTTGCCGGCGGCGGAATTTCGAGAAGAAACATCCTCTTATTATGCGGCAGTAACGCCGGCCGCACCCCGCTCCTCAGTTCGAGAGCGCGGCAAGCTCGTAGCTTGCGCGCCGTTGCGGCCGCGCGGTGCGAACCGCCCAGTCCAGAGCATAGTCCGCCACTTCCTCCCAGCCCGCCTGGCCCAGGATGAAGTGAGTCCTTTGCGGAAACTCCTTGTATTCGGTGACCGCCTTGGACTTGCGATACAGCCTCGCCGTCGCCTCGACCACCGGCGGCGGAGAAACATGGTCGCTGCCTCCCGCGATGAGCAGAAGCGGCGCGCGCGCATCGTTGTGGACGTTCACGGTGGTCGCCGCATTCGGGTTGAAGTTCGCCAGCGCAGCTTGAAACAGAATGTGGTCCGGGCCCGGCACGGCATAGCGCCGATACAGCGGCAGCGACTCCTCTTCCGTCAGGTGGTTGGTAAAAGCGTAGTGAAACTGCTCCGGCGTGAGCGGTACCGCACGGCTGTTGTTCAGCGGGTTGCTGAGCGCGGGGAAGGAGACTTTCAGCGTCGAGAACGGCAGGAAGATGATGCCTTTGATGGGCGCCGTCGCGATCGCCACGCCCGCCTCGCCGAGGCCGCGATCGAGCAGGACCTGGGTGATCAGTCCGCCGAAGGAGTGCCCGATGATGATCGGCGGGGAATCGATCTCGCGGATGATGGCCTCATAGTGATCGACAATATCCGCGATCCCCAGGCGCGCGATGGATGAGGGATCGCGCCGCAGTGCTTCGATGTCGCCCTCCAGCCCCGGCCAGCTGCGGGCGATCACGCGGTAACCTTTCTCTCGATAGCGCGCGACCCAGTGTTCCCAGCTGAGCGCAGTCATCCAAAGTCCGTGGATCAGGACGACGGTTCGGGCCTCGGTCAGATGCGTATTCATGGCTTCATCCTCGCGGTTGGTTGCGGGATTGCACACAGGCGGCGGCCGCACGGCCCCGGCTCAGGCGAGCGCGATCTCCACCCGTTTGTTTCTCTTGCCTTCGTTCTTGATCTTCAGCACGCGGATGGCTCCGATCTCGGCGATGTTCCTGACGTGCGTCCCCCCGCACGGCTGCAAGTCGATCCCGGGAATCCGCAGCAATCTTATCCGGCCCGCCCCGCGCGGCGGCTGCACGCTCATCGTCTTCACCAGCTCGGGCCGGGCATCGAGTTCCTCGTCCGTAATCCACACCGTCTCGGTGTCCACGGCCCTCGCGATCAATGCGTTGGTCTCCTGCTCGATGCGTCCGGCGTCGAGCAGGTTGATGTCGATATCGAAATCCAGGCGGGCTTTGTCCGGCGCGATGTTTCCCCCGGTCACCGGCGCGACCACCACGCATGACATCACATGCAACGCGGTATGCAGGCGCATCAGGGCATGACGGCGCTGCCAATCGATTTCCAGCTCGACGGGCTCGCCCGCTTCGAGCCGCGGCGCGCCGTTCTGCGGCACGTGCACCACGCTGCCCGGCGTCTCGCCTTTGCGCGTATCGCCGATCGCCACGCGCTCGCCATTGGCGCGCGTGAGAAAGCCCGTATCGCCGGGCTGGCCGCCGCCGAGCACATAGAAAATCGTGCGATCCAGCTCGATGCCTCGCTCGTTCACCGCGAGAACCCGCGCGGGGGCGGTCCTCAGATACGCGTCATCTCTGAATAGCAACTCAGTCGGCATCATCGGCCCCGCTGCGCACCGGTTGATCGTTTTGTAATCGCGCGCGCCTGCGGTGGTCGATCGCAGGCGGGGGCGGGAGCTTACACCTTCCGCCCCACGCGCAGTGTCAGCGGCCAGCTGACCTGCCTCGATTCGTTGGAATCTCCCCACACGGGCCCCAGCTCACGCCGCAATGCAGCGAGGGGGGCTATGCCGCGGCCCGCCATGTACCGGGAGACGGCAGACCAGCTGCTCAGGTAGCCCAGCAGCTGGGGCAAGGACCAGTGTTCCTCGAGCTGAAAGGCGGGCGGATCGAGCTCTTTGAAGGGACAGCCAGGCGCTTGGCGGCCAGCGCTGCGCCGAAATGTCCGATGAACATGGGTCGACTCTTGCGGCCCGATCGCCCCTATTCAGGGTACCGGCTGCGCAGCTCCTGGACGAACTGAGCTTCGCGGATGTATTTGCTGCCCGCAATCATCACCGAGGTCACGCGCCGGTCCGCATCGCGCTGCAGCTTCACCTTCTCGCCGTAGCTTTTGAATCCGCCCGCTTCGCTGATCGTCGCTTCGTCAGGACCGGTAAGCGAAAGCTCGGGGGCCTTTTCGAACGGATCGATGGACTCGGGCGAGGCCATGATGACTTTATCGCCGAGCGGCACGAGATCGGTCGCGCCCCAGTCATACCACCAGCGGCCCGACCAGTCGGCCCCGGCCTTCGGCGGCCTCGGGTCCGCCTGAAAGCGCTGCAGGATGTTGAGCACCCCGTCCAGCCATTCGCCGGATTCGCCATCGGCGGCATTGGTCAGCACGCTCACCGACAGGCCCTGCGCAGGGACGACTGCGCTGCGGGTGACATAGCCCAGAAAGCCGCCACTATGACCGAACCACTCCCACTCCTTTTGTTTGCCGCTGATCGTGCCGAGGCCATACCAGCGCTCCGAGGAGGAGAAAGGATCTTTCCAGCGCCCGTGCGCCATGGCGCGGCGGCTGTCGGCTGACAGGAGCGAGGTTTGCGCGTGCGGCGACAGCTGGCCGAAGAACCTGCACAGATCGGCCGCCGTGCTCACGAAGCCGGTCGCGGGCGCGAGCGCGCGGGTGGATTGATCGCCCGGATACACGATCCGTCGTCCGAGCGCGATCTTGTCGCTGTGTCCCTGCGCCAGCGCTTCCCTGGATTGCGGCGTGATCTCCGGCGTCGTTTCTTTCAAGCCCGCCGCCTGCACCACTTCCCTTCCGACCCAGCTCACATAGGACTCACCGGTGATCGCCTCGATGACCATGCCGGCCAGCGCGAATCCATGGTTGCTGTACTTGAGGCGGCTGCCGCCGTCGATGACCGGCGGCAGCTGGAAATCCCTGCGCAGTTCCGCGGTGTCCGGGAATTCGCGCTTGCCGATCCAGTAGCTGTTCTCCAGGCCGTCGCGAAAGATGCCGGAGGAGTTGGAGATGAGCTGCTCGACCGTGCGCGTGAGCAGCTGCGGATGCAGGTCCTTGAGATAGCGGCCGAGCGGATCGTCGAGGCGCACGGCGCCTTTCTCGCGCAGCTTCATGAGCGCCGTCGCGGTGAAGGTCTTGGAATGCGAAGCGATGCGGAAGCGATGGCGCGGAGTCAGCGCCCGGCGCGCCTTGAGGTTGGCGCTGCCGAAAGCGGCCTCGTATACCACTCGCCCCGAGTGCGCGACCGCGACCGAGCATCCCGGCTGCTCGGACATCCGCATCTGGAACTGCAGCCAGTCATGCATGTAGTGCAAGGCCGGCTCCAGCCAGGCGGCATGCTCGGAGGCGCCGACGTTGATCGTGGGTGAGGTCGTAGCGCCGGTCGGAGTGTTCGTCGCAGCCGGTGTGAGCCGGGGTGTGGCGGCCGCCAGCAGCGCAACGCCGCTCGAACCGATGAACTGCCGCCGATCCAACGTCGGAACTTTGCGCATGTTTTCCCCCTGCTGTCTGTCGACTTCTGATCTCAGGCCCATTGCGGCTCGTTGCCGGGCTTCCATTTGATGCTGCACCCGGCGCTTGGAATCTGCTCTGCGGCAACGGCGCGGTCCGCCAGCACCGCGTCCGCGGCTGCTCTCAAATCGGCGCCGGTGACGGGTATCTTGCTATTGGGGCGGCTCGCGTCGAACTGGCCCCGATAGGCCAGGCGTCGCTCGCGGTCGAACAGGAAGAAGTCCGGCGTGCAGACGGCTTGATACGCCTTCGCGACCTGCTGCGACTCGTCGTGCAGATAAGGAAACACGAAACCCGCGCGCGCCGATTCGGCGGCGTTCTGCTTCGGGCCGTCCTGGGGATAGCGGGTAACGTCGTTCGGTCCTATGGCGACGACGGCCAGGCCTTTCGCCGCATATTCCCGGGCGAATTGTGCGAAGCCCGCGCGGATGTGCTGCACGTACGGACAATGGTTGCTGATGAAAGCGACCAGCAACGCCGGCGCATCCTTGAAATCTTTCAGCGAGTACAGCCGCCCGGAGGGGTCCGGCAGGGCAAAATCGGGTGCACCGGTTCCAAGCTCGAGCATTCTGGAATGTCGGAGTGCCATGGCTGCGTCTTCAGGACCAGCGCCTTACCGCGCAGGCGCAGACGATACTCCCGGGGTATTCAGCGGGGCAATAGCGGCCCGCCGAGCCATCGGTGCCGCAGCGAAGATTGACGAGGAAAACTATTTGTCGGGCTGCCAAAGACGGGCGGTCAGCTCTTCGGTACGAAGAAGAAATCGCCCACCTCGTGGCCGGCGCCCTTGATCGATTTGAACTCGGGAATCTGCACGAACGTATTGTGCGCGGCCACGGCCTCGACGCGCTTGCGAATTCGCGTGAACAGCTCCGGAGCGGGCAGCACCGCGCTGGTGTTGTTCTCCAGCTCCTCCAGGAATGCGCGCGCGAAGACGGAATTGCTGCCGCCGCTTTCGGCATCCATCACCGGATGGTCGCCGCCGGAAGAGAGCAGCAGGCGCGAGCGCTTGGGCAGCTTGAACCTGATGTAATCAGTGCTATAGCCGACCGTGTCGTTGACGAACAGGTAGCTCGGGTCGGCCGACAGCAAACCGGCGTAACACGAGTCCGACACGACGAGGACGCGCCTGGCCGGCAAGCGCGCGAGGTGGGCGGTCACCTGTTCGTTGGGAACCCAGAACGTGTCCTGCGGCGGCGCTTCCGCGTTGACCGGCAGCCAGTACCCGCTCTCGGTCCTGCGGTTCGGCTGTCCGTTCTGCAGCCGGTAACCGTGGCCGGCGTAATAGATCAGCACGTTGTCGTTTGGCTTCAACGAGGCATTCAGGTCGTTCAGCGCCTTGAGCATCGCGACGTCGCTCGCGTCTTCGATGACCGTCACGATGAAACCGTACTTGTCGGCCAGCACCTTGGCGGCGCGCTGCGCGTCGCTGATCGGGGTCTGCAGGCTGTCGATGGAGCGATAGTGCTGATTGCCGATGACCAGCGCGTAATACCGGCCGAAATCCAGTCCGAGCGCACTGCGCGCCGGCGCGGACGGGATGGCGTCCGATGTTCCCGCTGCCGCCGTGCTCTGCGGCGTGCGCAGTGTCACTATGCCCGCCAGGCGCTCGGTGCTCACGCGCCGCTCCGTTTCCAGATTGGCGATCAGCTTCTTCAGCGTGGCGATTTCGGCCTCGGCCTGCGCGCCGCGGTCGGCGACCGGTTTCCTGGCCACCTGATCCTGCAGCTGGCGCAGCTGCTTCTGCAGCACCCCGATCTGAGATTCCTTTTCCGTCAGCTGCCGCTGCAGTTCCGCACGCAGGCTCTCCTGTTCCTGTGCGGCCGCAGAGCGGTAGATCAGGCTGTCTTCCGGCAGCCCCCAGGCCTGGCGATAGAGGTTCAGGGCCTGCAGCTTGTCCTGCGGCACGCCCTGTCCCTGCTCGTACAAGGTGCCGAGGTTGAACAAAGCGCGCGAGTAGCCCTGATCCGCCGCTTTTTTGTACCACAGCGCCGCGGTCTCGTAGTTGGGCTCGGTCCCGAGGCCGCGCTCGTAGATCTCGCCGACATTCGTCTGGGCTTCCGGATTGCCGGCCTGCGCGGCTTGCATCCACACCGTCAGCGCGGTCCTGAGGTCCGCCCGATCGAAGGCGACATACTCGCCGCCGCGGACGCGGCACTCCCCCGCGGTGGTCTTGATCGGGCGGCGCGGCGTCAGATAGGTCGCACCGCCGCCGAGCTGCCTCACCTGTCCCGGCAACAAACAATCGACGATCTCGAGGTCCTGGCGGGTGACCGCCGCAGTCTTCGCCGCGGCGCCGGCCGCTGGCGCGGAGGGCTGCTGCGCGGACGGCGTGGCGCAGGAGACGGCGAGCAGGGCGCTCGCGGCGGCGAGCAGCGTGCGTGCGTGGGGGTGCTTCATGGCTCTCTCCCTCCGACACTGCGCTGGAAGCGCAGGCCGACGGTGAAATTCTCGAAACTCACGAACTGGAAATCCTCGAGGCGCTGGTACTCGACGTAACCCGAAATGCCGTACTTGAACTGAGCCGACAAACCGGCGGCCAGTCGCCAGTACCACTGGTCCGGAGTATCTGAGCGGACGATGATCGGCGGGGTGGGGTTCGAGGAGTCGGCGAACGGGTCGTGGGCGAAACGCACGCCGAACACCTCGACGTCGTTGTTGAGCTCGTGCAGGTACTCGCCGCGCACGTGCGGCGAGAGCACGAACCACTTCGTGCTCCAGGCATAGTTGACGGCGAAGCTCAGGTTGGCCGTCGAGGAGCTGTAGCTCTGGTCGTCGTAGGCCAGATCGAGGCCCGAGGCGCCGCTTTCGGCAAAAGAATCGACCTCGGCGCGGGTGTGGAAGTAGCCGAGCATGGGCGAGAAGGTGAATCCGCCGACGTTCCAGTCGTAGCCGACGGAGAGGCCGCCGCTCAGCGTCTTGCCGCCGGTCCTGCCGACCGCGGTGCGATCGATGGGCGTGCCGCCTTCGCTGTACACGATGTGGCGCGCCGTGTCGTAATCGGCGTTGCCGTAGTTCACGACGGCATCCACATAGAAATTGCCGAGCGGATAAGTGGAGCCGTACAGCGAAGCCGTCCACGATGTGGAGTCGAGTCCGCCGCGATTGGCAGGGCGGAAATCGATATCGGATTGCCCGTAGCCGAAGGCCACTCCCAGCACCGATTGCCGCCCCAGCCGGTAATCGACGCCGCCGGTCAGCCCCCACTGCCGGCCCCTGAAGCCATCGCTCTGCGAGGACACTTCTTTCTCGCCGAGATCGCGCGTGCCGCGCACCCAGATGCCGAGCTTGTCCGATAACAAAGGTTCGCCGGGATCGCTCCCGTCGCGCCCGCCGCCGACGACCTCCCAGAATTTCTGGATGAGCGGCTCGATCTGCGACAGAGAGACGGGCTTGCCGCCCATGTTGAACGTCAGTCCGCCGAGATTGAGATTGACCCCGCGCGCACCGCTGCGCATCGCCACCAGCCGGTCCATCACGCCCGAATACTGCGCATTGGAGAAGAGCAGCGCCTGGGTGCGGATGGCGATCAGGTCGTTCGCGCCCAGCTCATCGAGCGCGTTGATCTGGTCGCCCGTATTCGCCGTGCCGATGATGCCGCTGCAGCGGTTGAACAGGTCGATCTGCTCGGCGGGCAGGGTTTGCGCCGACGCCAGCTGCTCCAGCCGCGCGCACAGGTCGTCGACCGCGGTGGCCACGGCATGCTGATTCGGCGTGAGATTCTGAATCGAGTCCAGGAGGTTGCCGACCAGCGGCGCCGCCACCGTGACGACCAGCCTCGTGGTGCTGGTCAGGAGATTGCTGCCGGTGACGCGCAGAGTGATGTCGTTGACTCCGTCCGGCAGCCGCACACTGAGCGACACGCCGACACCCAGCAGATTCTGGCTGGAGTCGAGCCATTCATAAGAAAGGATCGAGCCGCCGCCGACACTGATCGAAGCCGAGGCATCCAGCGTGACAAGCTCACCGAGCAGTCCGTCGGTGTCCAGGAGGCTGCGATTGGGGCCCGCGTTCGGCGTCGGCGCGGCTGGATTGTTGGGCCCGCCGGCCTGCGGCGCCTGCACGACGACGTTGATCAGCGTGCTGGCGGTGCCCTCCGGTCCTCCGGAGTTGTCGACTACGGTCAGGCGAACCTGGTGGTTGCCGTCCGTCATGCGCGGCTGGATGACGGGACCGGTGCCGAGCGTCTGGCCGGTGCTGACATCCGTCCAGGTATAGGACGTGATCGTGCCGTCCGGATCGGACGAGGCGGAGCCGTCCAGCGTCACGACTTCGCCGGGGGCCGAATCACTGTCCGCCACGGTGAGATTGCCGCCCGCGTTTGCGACCGGAGCCTTGCGCGGATCGACGCAGGTGCTGAGATCGTTGTTACTCGCCAATCCGGGCAGGATGGCGATCGTGCCGCGCACGCCGCGCGGTGCCTCGGGATTGGAGACGACGACGCTGAGCAACGCGCCGACGGAAAGGAGATCGATGCCCAGGGCGTTGGTGATCTCCACGCACACCCCGCCCACCACGGTGGCGCGCACACCCAGCCCGAGCGGCAGCACCGAGACCGATTGAATCTGCATCGGCGCGCTGCCGCTGAGCGCGCCCTGGCTGCGCAGGTTGACGGTGCTGCCGATGACGGGAGTCAGAATGTTGAGCCCGGTGAAATGCGGAGCCGCTGCATGCGCGGCCGGCGAACAAACGAACACAGAAAGCACGAGACGCAGCAGCCAGGTCCGCAAACGCCTGCGGCGCTCTATGGCGCCGTTGAACATAAGATTGGTCCCCACCCTGCGCGCTCCGGCGAAATTTCAATGCGAGCGCCGACGCTAGCCGAGCCGGCAGCCGCGTTGCAACCCGAGACGGTTTGTAATATTTACGCGCGTCTATTTTTGGCGACGCTACTTGCTCGCGGCGAGGATGGGCGGGTAGCTGGCGAGATACTCGCTTCGGCGCGCGAGCCCTTGCGCCAATTCACGTCTCTGCTCGCGGCCCTTTGCCGCCGCCAGGGCCGCGTCCGCAACTTTCTGGAGCGCGCCCACGGCCTGGCGGTTGCCAGGGTGCAGCTCGTACGCGCGCGCGTACTGCTCGGCGGCCTCCTGCAGCGCCAGGATGTTGTCGTCCTTTTTATAGAACTGCCATAAACGCTCGCCGTCGCTCATGGCGGCGTTGAAATCCACCCGCGTCTGCGCCGGCAGGTCTTCGAAGGCCACTCGCGGACCCGTGTCCTCATAATGGCGATAGCTGGCGTACGCCGCGGCCAGGCCGAGGAGCACGGTCGCGGCGATCAAGACTTTCTGCGGCCGGCTCACGCCGAAGAATTGCGCGCCGAACTCGGCGGCGTCGCGCGGACGGCGGCTGCGCTCGAACGAGAGGCTGCGCTGCAGGACGCGCCATTCGCGATGTTTCAGCCCCTTGGGCTGCTGCGGTTTCAGGCCGAGCGCGCGGGCCTTGCGAGCGCTGCAATGTTGGTACGGATGCACGCCGGCGATGAGCTGATACGCGATCAGTCCCAACGCATACACGTCGTCGGCCGGATGAGGCTCGCCGCCGTCCATCATTTCGATGGTCGCGTAGGCTTCCGTATAAGCGCGCAGCGACATCATATCGAACAAATCCCGCGGCTCGCCCGGGCGGTTCGCCGCCGGAAGCGCGCGCGCGATGCCGAAGTCCAGGATCTTCGCGGTCTTCTCGTCGGTGAGAAAAACGTTGGCGGGCTTCAAGTCCGAATGCACGATGCCCTTGCGGTGCGCGTAGGCGAGTCCATCGGTGATTCCGCGGATGATCGGCAAAGCCGCCTCGCGGCCGATGCCGTTGCCATCGGTTTCGCGCAGCAGCACGTCGAGCGGGCGGCCGGTCAGCAGCTCCATGCTCATGAACACGCGATCGCCTTCGCGATCGAAATCGTACACGGTGGCGACATTCGGATGCGCCAGCGTCTGCGACTTGCGCGTCTCGCGCTGCAGGGCCATGAACGCGCGGGGATGCCCGGCCAGCTCGGAGTTCATGACTTTGATCGCGACCCTCGGATTGGGATCGCGCGCCTCGACCTTGCGCCGGTCGACGGCGGCGAACACCTCGCTCATGCCGCCGCGCCCCACCTGCTCCTGCAGGATGAACCGATTTTTGATGGTCGCGCCCGGCGCGAACACCGCCGGCCCTTCGCCTTCGAGGCTTTGTACGCGCCGTCCGGCGATCACTTGCGTGCTGTCGGGTCGGGGTCCGAGCCACGCCGTGGGGCTCTCAGGAGAGATCGATTCCAGGTCGGCGAGCAGCGCCGTTGCGTGCTCGGAAGAGATTGCGCCCGCCTCGGCCTGCTGCAAGACCTCGGTCTTCAGGCGCGGGATGTCGTTTGGATCGTCCGCGGCGGCGGCGAGGAGCTGCGTCCTCAGCCGCTCTATGTCGTCCTGGCGCGATCGGTCGGTCACGATGCGCCGGTATGCTGCTGATTCCGGGTCTGCGAGTCAATCGCACGGTGGGGATCTGACGTGCAATGAATTTGAACGGAACACGTAGGGCCTTCATGGGCCACGACATCTCATTTGTCGAGAATTCGCCTCAATCACTGGTTGCATTCACCGACGTCTCCGCGCAGACGTCTTTTGCCCGGTTCGCGTGCCCCATCAGGATATCCATCGCGAAGCCGTAATCCATTCTCTCGCCGCGCCACTGTGTAGCGGCGGTGCTCTTGGTGATGACCATGCCCTGCCGCTCATGCCGCATCCAACGCGACCTTCTAACGTCGATCGGATCCAGCGGCATCGTTGCGAATTACGCGTCCGTCCTTCATCACGAAATTGACGCGCTCCATGAGCGATATATCCTGCAACGGATCGCCCGGCACGGCCACGACGTCGGCGAGCTTGCCCACGGCGATGGAGCCGAGCGAGGCGTCCAGGTCCATCATCCTTGCCGCGTTGATCGTCGCCATTCGCAGCGCGTCCCACTCCTTCACGCCGAGACTGACCAGTGCGGCGAATTCCTTGGGGTCGTCCTGCACGCCCCAGATCGCATCCACGCCGAAGGCCATCTTCACGCCGCGCTGATATGCCTTCTTGAAAGCGACGTCCCGCACCGCCTTCACTTCCCGGATCTTCCGACACCCGCTCGCGGATGGCTTCTGCGGATTGTCCGGACCCGCGCAGCGGGCCGCCACTTCATTGACGATCCATATCGTCGGGACCAGCCAGACGCCTTTTTTGATCATCAGATCGATGGCGTCGTCCTCGATCATGGTGCCGTGCTCGATGGAGTCGAAGCCGGCGCGGGCCACCATCAGCGCCGCCGCGTTGCCGTGTACGTGCGCGGCGATCTTCTTCTTGTACCGGTGCGTCTCCTCGGCGAAAGCGTCAATCTCCTCCTGAGTGAAGCCTGCCACCGTGACGTCATCATGCTCGCTCATGACGCCGCCGGACGCGGAGATCTTTATCCAGTCGGCGCCGTACTTGATGCTTTCGCGCACGGCTTCGCGCGCATTGTCCGCGCCCGCGACGACCGTCGAGCCGGCCGCCTTGAAAGGACCATCCTTGGGCCAGCCGTTGAGATCGGCATGTCCTCCCGTCGGGCTCCAGCTGTAGGGTGCACCGTACAGACGCGGACCCTCGAGATCACCTCTTGCGATCGCGTTCTTGAGGTCGACGAAGCTGCTGTTGGTTATATAGGTCTCCGCGACCGAACGCAGCGTGGTGAAGCCATCGCGCAGCGTCCGCTGGGCCTGGCGCAATTGGACGAAGCCCGTAGCCGGGTTGGAGCGCTTCATTCTCTCCAGCAGCGGCGCGCCGTCGGAGCGCAGGTGCGCGTGCGTGTCGAACAGTCCCGGCAGGCAGGTCGCGCGGCTGAGATCGATTTTCACGGCACCGGCTGGAACGGTAACCGCCCGGCCCACCGCCTCGAAGCGCCCGTTCCTGATCAGCAGATGCTGGTCCTTCAACACTTTCGTCGATTCGACGTCCAGCAACACGCCGCAATGGATGTGCGTATAGCGATCATCGGCCGCAGCTGTACCGATCGACAGAGCGATGCCCAACGTGCAGGCAAGTATCGTTCGTTTGTTCATGCAGTCGTCTGCTCCGGGATGATTGTGATGAGGGACATGCGTCCGTATCGCGTCAGCCCGCCCTGCCGCACGCGGGAGTAACGGTGCCGGTGTAGAAAAGAATGTCGAAGGCGCGGCGGGTACGGACTTCCAGTGTGATACGGTATCTGCTCGAGAGCTCGAACCCATAGCCGAGCGGACGCTCCTGATCGAGCCATTCCCCGATCCCGGCAGGCATGTTGCGCAAATCCAGCAGAAACAGCGGCGGCCCTACCTGCTTCGCCAAAGCATCGATGGACCTCGGCGGAACCGGTTTCAGCAGCCGCGTGTTGCCGAGGCAGCCGATCTCACCCTCGCCCATCACATTGCCGATCGTGACGAGGCGGTCGCCAAAGAGTCGGCGCAGATATACGCCGGCGACCTCGTGAGGATAGGCTCCCGCCACTTCGTGATATTGACCCGCCCCATCCAGCGGCCACCAGTTCCATTTGACCGGCGCTGTGCTCAGGTGGCCATTGTGCGCGAAGATCAACACTTTCCCGGCCGGACCCTCGCGCTGGACGATCCATTGGAGGTTCTCGGCCTGACCCCGGTCGCGAAAATCCGACGCGATGTCCAGGAACCTGAGTTGCTCGTCGGTCGAGCGCCATTCGAGCGGAATTTGCCGTAACCAATTATCCACCTGGCGCGCACCGATCGACGCCCGCAACGCCCATTGGTAATCGTTTGGCGAGCTGGCCGCCTCGTACGGTGCCTCACGAGCTTGCAGCAGCGCGTACAGATCTGCGATGGCCAGGGTGAGCGCGTCGCGCTCGGCCTGAGTGAGCCTGTGATAACCGGCGGTGTCGGGATGATAGCGGTCGAACCGTAAGCTCGGCAGCAACCGATCGACTCGCGCGTGGAATGCCACAGCAGCAGCGCGGTCCACACGCTCCAGATAGTGAAGCGCTTCGACCAGCGCCGTTTCCATGCCGCGATTGGCGCGCGGATTGCCCGGACTTCCGGGAACGTCGAAGCCGTAGAAGTTGATCTTGCGGGTATGTCGCGGGTCGGCGTTGTAGTCGCGCAGCCAGCGAACCAACTCGGTGCTCTGAGGTACTTTGTCGAAGGTCCAGCTGATGCCGCGGGACACGACGGTCCGCAGATCCGCGGCGAGGCCACGAACGTAGTCGTGCACCAGGCGGCCTTCGATGATGCCCGATTCGATCGCGATTGCGGTGAAGCCTTTTTCTTCTACCAGGTATCGCAGCACCGCGTTGCGGAACACGAGTGGCTGCGCGACGAAATGATCGCCCTCGCCGAGCGATACGACGCTGGCATCCCCGATCATCATACCCAATGACCCGAGGTCTTCCCCGTCGCTTGCGCGTGCGAGGCTGGACAGAGGAACCACGGCTTTCCGGGCCCACGCCAGAAATTCGGCCCGACTCGCGCCCGTCTCGTTTGTCGACGAGTCTTGCGCTGCCGGCGCGAGCCCGGCCGCCACGGCACGATCGGCGAAACGCACCGATATCAGCGCCACAAGCGATAAGGCGTAGATCAGACTCGCCGAACGCACGGCGTCAAAAAGTCCTGAGCAAGGACAACCCCAGCGTGCGCGGTGGAATGTAGTTGAACGCGTTGGTATACAGAAACCCGAGGCCGCCGATGAGCACGCCTCGTTTGTCGAGGATGTTGTTCGCGTACACATTGACCGTCCACGAGTCGCGCTTCACTCCCGCATTCAAATCCAGCTGCGTGTACGCGGGCAACTCCTGCCGCACGCCCGTTCCTCCGGTAAAACTGCCCTTCCTATCGCCGACATAACTCACCGAGGCGCCGGCAAAACCGTCCAGGCGGCTGCCGAGCGGGAATTGCTGATCGATGGAAAGGTTGCCCGAGAACCGCGCACTGAATGGCAGCCGGTCGCCGGCCGCGCCGCGCACGGTGCTCGTGGCCGGGAACGACTCAGTGAGCTGCGCTTCGCTCAACGCGCCCCAGGCCGTAATCGTCAGGCCTTTCGCCGGCCTCGCGGTGACCGACACTTCCATGCCCTGACTCTTCGCCCGGCCCGCGTTGACGTAATAGATGAATCGGGTGACCGGTTCACGCAGTTGAATCTGCACGTCTTTCCAGTCGATGTAGTAGACCGACGCGTCCAGCGAGACGACATGATCCAGGACATCGCCTTTGATGCCGAGCTCATAGTTCAATGTCTTGTCGGGAGCGTACTGGGAGGGAGCGCCCGGCAAAGCGTTGCCGTTCGGCCCGCCCGGCCGGTAGCCCGAGGCGAATCTCGCATACGCCATCAACTCAGGCGATAGCTTGAACCGCGGCGTCAGCAGATAGGTAAAGGCGCTGTCGCGCGTAGTTTTCTGCGGGGTAATGGAGTCGGCAAACAGACCCGTGCCTGTCGTCACCCCCGAATATGTCAGCCGTCCGCGGCTTTCCCGTCCGCCGATCTGGACGTCGAACCGATCGTTGACCCGGACCGTCAGGTCCGTGAACGCCGCATATTCGGTAAACCTCACCGGAAACATGCTGTCGAGCCAGCGGCCGAGGTTGGCTCCAGTGGACGGATCGATCACCAGGATCGAATCCTCGATGCGGAACGAGTTCTCACGCGTATAGAAAGCGCCGAACAGGATCTCCATCCGCGGCCCGACCGGGGCCGATAGCCGGATCTCCTGCGTGTATTTTTCGGTCTCCTTGTCGATGACGTACGAAGTGCCCGTGCCGGCTGCTCCGAACTGAGCCTCGTTCAGCGCCGGACCGATGAAAGGCGTGTAGTCGTTCTCGCTGTAGGCTCTGTTGAAACTGTATCCGCTGGCAGTCGTGAGATCGACGGCGCCGAGCTTCGCGGTCACGGTGGCGCTGTAGGCCTCGCTGCGATTCTTCGTCGCCAGATTGGGCAAGGCGAAGCTTTGTTGCAGATCTCCCAAGGCCGGCTGTACATAGAGTGGGCCATGCGCCTTGCTGTCCTGGACGAGCGCGCTGAGCTTCAAGGACAACGCCTGCGAGGGGCGCCACAACGCCGACAGCCGGCCACCGCTGACATCGGTGCGGTTCGTACCATCGATGCCGAGCCCAGGGTCGTCGATGTAACCCGGGTCCTGACGCGTGAATCCGCTAGCTCGCACGGCCCACGTGTCGCCGAGCGGCACGTTGATGGATCCGCGCAGGTTGTATCCCGGCTCATCGCCATTGCGAACGCTGCTGATCCCCGCCTGCAGGCGACCACTCACTGCATCGGTCGAAGGGTCCACCGTTACGAACTTGACGAGCCCACCGATGTTGTTCGCGCCATAGAGAGTTCCCTGAGGACCTCGCAACACCTCGATGCGCGTGAGATCGCTGGGATCGATGTCCGGCACCCCGAAGCCGCCGCCGCCCAGTCCGGTTGAAGAGCCGTACGGAACTTCGTCGACCATGACCCCCACGAGCGGATTGATGCTGGCGCTGGCGCCGGAGGTAATGCCGCGGATGACGAGGAAGGGCTGGCCAAACAACCCCGGCGTGTAACTCAGTCCGGGTATCTTGGTGTAGTAGTCCTGCAAGCGCACTTGATTGTTGCTGATGAGCGCGTCGGCGCTGATCGCGGTTACCGGAATGGGCACGTCCTGAAGACGCTCGGAGCGCTTCTGGGCAGTAACTACGATCTCCTCCACCTTCGTGCCGGCCCCTTGCTCCTGCGAACCTGCATTCACGTTCGTCTTCTCTTCCGAGGCCTGTGCGCTCGTAGCCTCGACCAAGGATGTGTTGCCGCGTGCGAGACGCATGAACCCCCGCGAGCGAACGGCGTCGCCATCCATGGATACCGGACGCTCCAGCGCAGAGGGGCTCGCGATCCGCACCGTCCTCTCATTCACGAACTCATACTTCAGCCCGGAGTTCGCCAGCAGCCGCTCGAGCGCCTCGCCTGCCGACAAATGTCCCGACACCGCCGGCGCGGTCATCCCATCGACCGAAGTGCCCTCCGACCGAAACAGCACCTGCAGCCCGGTCTGCTCGCCGAAGGCTTGCAGAGCCTCGCGCACGGGCTGAGCCTTGATGTCTACCGTGACTTTCGCGTCCGCCGCGCGCGCGTCTGCCGCCTGCACATTGCAGGCACCGCATAGCAACAGCGCTGCCGCCGCTCGCAAGATGGAAGATGTCATACTGCTCCCCGCCCGTTTGGTTTGCCGATCCGGGCGCCGGCATGCGGCGCCATCTATCTCCCTAGTGCGGTTGCGCCCGGCGAATCTTGGTCGAATTTGATTCATACCAAGGATTGCCCCGCAAAAACACACTAAGTGGATACGAGCCCAGGAGAGTCCTGAGTGTCCGAGCGCAAACCCAAGACCGCCGATCGCGTGGCCCGCCTGGCCGTGCTGGCGTTCCGCAAGTACGCGCCGGAGCTGCACCGCTACATCGAGCGGCGCGTGCGCGAGCCGGCTCTGGCGCCGGACCTCACGCAGGACATCTTCGAGCGGTTCCTGCAGGTCGAGGACGCCGACGCGGTGCGCAATCCGCAGGCCTATCTCTTCGGCATCGCCTCGCACGTCGTGCGCGAAGCCTGGTTTCGCGAAGATCGGGGCCTGGTGACGTACGACTCCGAGGCGATCGAGAAGGCGAACCAATCGTCCGAGCATGCCTGGCCGGATGACGCGGCGGAACGGCTCTCGCTCGAACAGGATCTGCGCAACGCGCTGGCGCAGCTGCCGCCGACACACCGCGCGGTGCTGCTGCTCGTCAAGCGCGATGGATTTTCCTACGAGGAGGCCGCGCAGAAAATGAAACTGAACGTCAGCACGGTGACGAGCTATCTGTTCGACGCGCGGGCGCGCATGAAGATGCTGTTGAAGCATCGCAAGAGGGTTTGAGGAACCGTATGGAACTGCAGCGGCAGATCGACCGGCTACTGGCCCAGCGGGCTTCCGAGTGGCACCAGATCCTGGAACAGGCCACCGAGCCCGAGCGGGCCGGGTTCGTGGCGTGGCTCAAGCAGTCCCCGCTCCATGTGCAGGAGTATCTGGAAGCCGCTTACACCGACCGGCTGCTGGGTCACATCGACGAGAACCGGCTCGAAGACGTGGATGCGCTGGTCGCGCAGATCGCGCCCTCGGTGGTGCCGCTCGATGTCAAACCCAGCGCGACCACAACAATCAGGCGGCGGTTTGGAATACCGAAAATGGCGCTCGCCGCCGGCGCAGCCGCGTGCGCGGTATCGATCGCGCTGGTCTACCAGCAGCTGCGTCCCGAGGCGTTCGCGACGCAAGTCGGCGAGCAGCGCACGATCCAGCTCGAGGACGCCTCGATCATCACGCTCAACGCGGATTCGCGCGTGCGGGTGCGGCTGGACGAGAAGGAGCGCGACATCGTGCTCGTGCGCGGCGAGGCTTTGTTCAAGGTCGCGCACGACCAGGCACGGCCGTTCAAGGTGCAGACCCGCACCGGCGTGATTGAAGCAGTGGGCACGCAATTCAATGTTTACGAGCGCACCGACGGCACCCGCGTCTCCGTCCTGGAAGGCCGCGTCAGAATCCATACGCCGCAGCAGACCCGGATGCTGGATGTCGGCGCGGAAGCGAACGTGTGCTTCGACGGCACCATCGAGCTCAATACCCGCGCCGACGTGAGGAAGTCGGTCGCATGGCGCGAGCGGCGGCTGGTGTTCGCCGACACCCCGCTGGAGGAAATGGTGCACGAGTTCAATCGCTACAGCCGCGCGATGCGGCTGCGGCTCGAGGGCGTGCCGCCGGGCTCGCATCACTACAACGGGATCTTCGACGCCACGGATCCCGAGTCTCTGGCCGACCTGCTGGCCAAGGAGCCGGACCTCATGCTGGAGCGGCGGGACGCGGAGATCGTCATCCGCCGGCGGTAGGCGGCCCCTCCAATCGGGAACTTTTGTTCCGTCCGGCGGTCGCCATCTTCTCGATCGCTCGATCCTCTGGACGCCGGACGCCGGCGTCTGTTTAATCGCAGGCCATTCATAACTCCAAGGGGGCTGCCATGACCGACGAAGCGAGTTTCTCCGCCCACCGCAGGACCGTCGTCAAAGGAGTGGCGGCGTCCGCCGTGCTCCTGTCTTCCGGCGTCGCATGGTCCAACTCGCGCGAGACCGACCGCGAAGCCCTCCGCCAGGCAGTCGATGCCGGCTTCGAGGACTCGGTGCGGCGCATCCAGGACTGGATCCGGCTGCCGACCGTCGCCGCGGAAAAACTCAACGTCGATCAGGGCGCCGACCACATGATCCGGCTCGCGGGCGAGGCGGGCTTCCAGAATCTGCGCAAAGTCCCGACGGGCGGCATCCCGGCGGTGTTCGGCACGCTGGATGCCGGAGCGAAGCGCACCGTCGGCATCTACTTCATGTACGACGTCAAGCAGTTCAATCCGTCGGAATGGACTTCGCCGCCGCTCGAGGCGCAGATCTTCGATCATCCGCTCGGCCGCGCGATCAGGGGCCGCGGCGCCGTGAACCAGAAGGGACCGGAAGGCGCGTTCCTGGCCGCGCTCCATGCGTTCCGTAAGTCGGGCAAGCGCCTGCCGGTCAACCTCGTGCTGCTGGCGGAGGGCGAAGAGGAGATCGGCTCGCCCAACTTCATCAATGTGTTCAAAGATGCGCAGGTATTGGCCGCCATGAAACGGGCCGACGGCGTGATCATCCCGTCGGCGGCCCAAAGCCAGACCGGCGCGGTCACGATCAACCTGGGCGCCAAGGGCATCATCGAATGTGAGTTGGTGGCGTCCGGCAAACGCTGGGGCAGAGGCCCCGCCCAGGACGTGCACTCCAGTTTGAAAGCGCAGGTGGACAGCCCGGTGTGGCACCTCGTCAACGCGCTGACGACTCTGGTTCGCGATGAGGGCAATACGCCCGCCATCGACGGCTGGTTCGAGCACGTGCGTCCGCTGACCGCGCGCGAGCGCCAGCTGATCGCCGAGAGCGCCCGCAATCGCAACGAGGACGAGGTCAAACAACAGCTCGGCGTGTCGCGGTGGATCGATGACCTGCCCTGGGGCGCATCGCTGGAACGGCTGGCGTCTCAGCCGACGGTGAATATCGAGGGCCTGGTCGCCGGATATACAGGTCCCGGCGGCAAAACCATTCTGCCGGGCCGCGGCGTGGCCAAGCTGGATCTGCGCCTGGTGCCCAACATGACGGTGGCGGACGCGCTGCCGAAATTGCGCGCGCACCTGGCCAAGCGCGGCTTCGGCGACATCGAAGTCAACATGACCGGCGGCTACGACCCCACCGAGACGGCGGAGGACAGCAGCGTCATCAAGGCGCAGCAGGCGGTGTTCGAGCGCTCGAAGATTCCTTACACGCTATTCCCGCGTATTGCGGGCTCGTGGCCGGGCTTCGTTTTCACCGGCGATCCTTTACGCAAGCCCGCCGGTCAGTTCGGGCTCGGCTACGGGAGCGGGGCGCACGCGCCGGATGAGTTCTTCATCATCGAGAGCAAGAACTCGAAGGTCGCGGGCCTGCGCGAAGCGGCGATGGCGTTCGTGGACTTCCTTTATGAGATGGCGACGCAGCGTTAGTTGCCTCCGGCGGTCTTCACGCTGATGATCGGCGCAAGCGGCAGCGCATTCCGGTCGACCACCTTGCCGTCCTTGATCACCGCATCGATGCGCCGGTAGTTGCGCACGTCGTCCAGCGGATTGGCGCCGAGGATGACGAGGTTCGCGACCTTGCCGCTTTCCACCGTGCCGACATCGGCGTCCAGCTTGAAGGCCTTCGCGATGTTGCTGGTGGCGGATTTGAGGATCTCCATCCGGCTCATGCCTTCCTCTTCGAGCGCAACCATTGCATTGAAGTGAGCCACGCCGACGTAGCTGTGCAGGCTCGGGTCGACTTTGTCGTCGACCGTGGGCGGCTGTGTGGGCGATTTGAGGCCCGCTTCGGTGCCCAGAAGCAGAGGGACGCCGGCCTTGATCATGTTGCGGCGGTTGACCTTGGCAACCTCCAGGAACTGCGTGAAATCGCCCGGCTCCTCACGCTGGCGCAGCTCGAGGTTGCGCTGCGTGATCGGCAGCACGCCGGCGAAGACATGCCGCTCGACCATCTTCTGCAGCGTCTCCGCGGGTATCGGCGTCTTGGGGCCCGACATGTCGCCGTGCGTGAGCAGGTCCACGCCCGCCTCGACCGCCATGTCGATCCCCTCGCCGGACATCGCATGAGCCTGCACGCTCAAGCTCGCGCGATGGCCCTCCTCCACGATCACTTTCTGCACCCGTTCGGAGAACGACAGGTACTCCGCATTGAGAACCCCGCCCTGCAGCCAGTGGGCGTTCGCGGCGTACTTGAGGTAATCGAGCTTGTGCGTTTGAACGTAGTTGCGAATGACGGCGCGCACTTCCTCGGGCCCCATCCACATCAGATCGCGCCCCGTGCCCTGCACGAACTCATCGTTGGTCCGTTTGACGAAATCCGGGCTGACGAACGGCGCGGCCGCGGCGCTCGAATCGGCGGAGAACATGCCATCGAAGCCGATGATGTTGCCGCCCACGTAGATGCTGGCGCCGACCGCCGCACCCGACTCGATCATGTCGCGCGCCTTCATGGCCGGGTTGTGCGTGCGCCAGGTGGCGAAGGCGCCCGTGATGCCGTTCTTCAGCGCGACCTGCGCGCATTCGATGAGGATTTCGTGATAGCGGCCTTCGTACCGGACGAGGTTCTCGACGTTGGTGCTGAACCACGTCATGTTGACGCCGTCCATCAGGCCCGGGATCACGTACTTGCCGCGCCCATCGAGCTTCTGCGCGCCCCGCGGAATCGAGACATCCCGCGCCCGGCCGACCGCGGCGATGCGGCCATCGACGACCACCACCACGCCGTCGCTCAGCGGCGCCTTGCCCGTCCCGTCGATGATCGTCGCGCCCGTGATGGCGAGCGATCGGGGCTGGGCCGCCGGCACGGCCGCCGCGACCGCCAGGCCCATCACCGTCAGGAACGCTGCATACTGCACTTTCGTAGACGACATCGATATTCCTCGGGTTGGATAGCCGTGCCCGTTTGATTGTGCCGTGAGTTGCGGAGGTTAGAAAGACATCGACGCCACCAGCCCGATCGTGCGCGGCTGCTGGATGGCGACGCGCGCGGGAACGCCCAGGGCCGTCAGTGCCGAGATTTGTCCGCGCTCATCGAAAATATTACGCAGGTACAGCTGCGTGCTCACCGAGCCCAGCTTCAGGCCCGCGCGTAGATCCACGGTCGTGTAGTCGGGCAACGTGTATTGCGGATAGCCGAGGCTCCCGTTGAAGCTCGCGCGGCGGTCGGAGATGTAGCGCAGTGACATGCCCAACGTCGGCTGCCAGCGCGCGTCCGCGAAGGCATGGTCGATGTTCAGGCTCTCGGTAAACCGCGGAACACCCGGCAGGCGCTCGCCCTTCCCGGCTCCAAGCGCCGGGTTTGCTTCCGACATCTGCGCATCCGTATAAGCCAGCGCTCCTGTCACCGTCAGCCCGCGCAAAGGACGTGCGGTCAGCGCAAGCTCCCCTCCTCTCACCGTCGCTCCATCCGGCGCATTGTCCCGCGCTCCGAAACCGTTGCGAATGACGTTGATGAGGATGTTGTCCCACTCGACATAGAAGGCCGCGGCATCGATGCCGAAGCGCCGGTCCTCGGTCTCGCCTTTGAAGCCGATCTCATAGCTGTCGAGGCTGTCGGCCTCGAACTTTGGTGAGCCGACGGTCTGGCCGGTGGCCGGATTGACGTAGACGAGGTTCGGGCCGCCCGGCCGGTAGCCGGTGGCGTAACGCACGTACATCGTAGCCCGGTCGCTGAAGCGATAGCGCGCATTGGCCAGATACGTCGTCACTTCGTCGTCGGACTTGGCGACGGGCGCAGACGCGATGATCGGCAGCGGACCGGTGGATATGACTTCGTAGGTCTGGCGGTTGGGCGCGAAGCGCACGCCGCCGGTGATGTCGAACTTGTCGGTAAAGTGCCAGGTGAGATCGCCAAAGACCGCGTATTCCTCGTAGGTCGAGGGCTGGGACACATAGTTCAGGATCGATTTCTGGCTCGCGGCGTCATACGAAGCATAGCCGTAAGCGAACTCGGAGTCCTCGTCGGTGTAGAACGCGCCGAGCACCCATTCGAGCCGGCCTTTGCCGGAGGACGACAACCGCAGTTCCTGCGTGAACTTGTCGGTCGTGCCGCGCTCCCAGATGCCCGCGGAGCTCGTCGGAAAGCCCAGCCGCGTAAACAGCGGCGCAAACAATCCGGACAGATCCCAGTTGAACACCGATTCCACGGTCTGGTAGCTGGAGATCGAGATCAAGGAAGCCCACCCGAAGTCGTAGTCGAGCGTGGCGCTGCCCGAGCGGAAGCGCTGATAGTAGGGCTCGTCCACCAGGCGGCTTTGATTCAGGCCGTTCACGGGCTCGCCGGCAAAGGTGTAGTCCGCGACCATCTCGCCGTCGCGGTCCACGTTCTGCACGAAGCCGGTGATGCGCAGGCTGAGCTTGTCGCTCGGCGTGAACAGCAGGTCCGCCCGTCCCCCATAGGTATCGGACTGATTGACATCCTTTTGTCCCTGGGCCGTATTGTCCATGAAGCCACCGTCGCGCGAATAGAAACCGCTCGCCCGCAGCGCGAGCTTGTCCGTGCTGATCGGTATGTTGATGGCTCCGGCGCCGTTATAGCTCGGACCGCCCTGCGAAGTGGCCGAGAAGCCCGTCTGCACCTGGCCGTCGAAGCGCGTCGCGTCCGGTTTCTTCGTCACATATTTGATCAGGCCGCCGATGGAGCTTGCGCCGTACAGCGTGCCCTGCGGACCTTTCAGGACCTCGACGCGGTCCAGGTCGAACAAAGCGGCGTCCAGAGTAAGGCGTTGCGAGCTTGCGAAGGAGCCGCTCGCGCCGAACGGCAGCTCGTCCACGTACAAAGCGACGGTCGAACTGATGTCCCAGAAACCGGTCGTGAGGCCCCGCAGGGTGATCTGCGTCATGCCGGCGCCGAGCGTGTTGAAACTCAGTCCGGGCACGTTGTCGGCGAAATCGAAGAACCGGACCGCGCCGATCTTGGCCAGCTCCTCGCCGGACACCACCGTCACGGCCTGCGGCACGTCGATCAGCCGCTCCGTGCGCTTCTGCGCCGTGACGACGACTTCGGAGACCTCGCTGTGCGTAGTTTGTTCTTCGCTGGCCTCGGTCTTGCGACCGGCCACCTCATCTTCAGCGCGGTCCGCGGTCGGCGCCTGAACGCGGGCCAGACGTTCCAGCGCAACCTTGCCCTGAGGAATCGCGCCGGCGCGCGAAGTCGTGACGGCCGCGCGGATGGCGACGGTGCGCTCGTTCACGAACTCGAACGTCAGCCCGGTTCCCGCCAGCAGCCGCTCCAGCGCGTCCCGCGGCTCGAGCTCCCCGCTCACCGCCTGCGTCGCATGGCGCTCGACCGCTTCGTTGACAAACAAAAGCTGCAGGCGCGCCTGCGCGCCGAAGTTCTTGAGCGTCTCGGCCGCATCGCCGGCCGGAATGGAGAAATCCACCGGCTCCGCCGGCACCGGCTGCGAGCCGAGCATCAGCGCCGCGGCGAGCATCCCGAGAGAATTCCGTCGTCGTTGTGAAATGCGCATGACCATCCCCGCAAAGTATGAGCACGACTGCCGGGGAGTACGACGGACCACGGCCGGGTTTCCTATATGCCCTCAAACACCTGGGTCCTCAAACACCCGGGTCATCAAACATCCGGGCCCCCGGACATCAGGGCTGCTGGGCGCGGATCACCACCGCATCGGCCGTCTCCTCCACGCGCGCGCTGGTCGCGCTGCGGACGGCCGCGATGAAGCTGGCGAGATCGGTCGCTTTGAAGTTGCCCGTGAGCTGCAGCGCCTCCAGGCCCGGGGTCGCGATCTGAACCTGGCGCCGGTTGTAGCGGTTGAACTCCTCGGCCACCTCCGACAGCGGACGTTTGTCGAACATCAGTTGGCCGCTGCGCCAGGCGAGGCGCCGCGTCATTTCCGCATCGGCCACCGGCGCCACGGCAACTTCCTCGGCTTTCGCCCGGGCGCTATGGCCGGCGACAACCAGAGGCCTGCTGCCTTCGCCGCCTTTCGGCAGCAGCATCACGCGCCCCTCCGTAACCATCAGGTCCAATTGCCGGTCCACCCCCACGCGCACGGAGAATGCCGTACCGACCGCGCGCGCGATCGTGTTGCCGACCACGACCTCGAAAGGCCGCCGGGCGTCATGTGCCACGTCGAAATAAGCCTCGCCGCGCAACAAACGGATTTCGCGGCGCGCATCGGTCAAGCTGGCTTGCACGACCGTGTCGGTGTTCAGCTGGACCAGCGAGCCGTCCCCGAGCGCAATGCGCTCATAGCCTCCGACCGGGGTGGAGTAGCGCTCGGCCTGCGGCCCGGAAAAGTACAGCCCGCCGAGGGAGCCGAGCACCAGTAGCAGCGATGCCGCCAGCGCGATCTGCAGAGGATGCCTCGGGCGCGTCGGCGGCGCGAAAGGAGCCAGCAGATCCGGATCGATGCGCCCATCGCGCGGATGCCAGTGTTTCAATCCCGCCGACACGTCCCAGGCTTCGTCGAGCGCCAGATAGGCCTCGCGGTGCCGTGCATCCTGCGCCAGCCAGGCCTCCAGGTCCGCACGATCCTGCTCCGAGTGACCTTCGCGATCGCGCTTCAATATCCATGTCGCCGCGCGCTTCTCGATTTCGTCCATTGGTGGAATGACGCTCATCCAGTGTCTCCGGGTGTCTTCGACTTCCATCCCACGCCTTTGCGCGCCGGCTTGCGCACCGTGCCGCGATCGGAATCCGTATCCCGCAGCACCTGCGCGCAGTGCCGCATCCCTTTGACGAGCTGCTGCTCGACGGTGCCCTCGGCGATGCCGAGATGTCTGGCGATCTCCTTCTGCGTCATGCCGTAAATCCGCCGCAGAGTGAACACCTGACGGCAGCGCTCCGGAAGGCTGGCAATGCCCCGGGCAACGCGCACCAGTTGCTGATGCGTGTGCGCGATCTCCTCCAGGCGCTCCGTATCTTCTATGACGGGCAGGTCCGTCCACTCCTCTATGGACTCGATGGGAATCACCTGCCGATGGCGGATCCAGTCCATGGCTACATTGCGCGCGGCGCGCACCGCAAAACCCTGGACGTTGCCGATCGCGGCGCGCTGCTCCGCGGAGAGCTTGAACAGATGGGAATAGGTTTCCTGCAGGAGATCCTCGATATCCGCCGGCTGCGGCGCGAAGCGATGCAGGTACGCGCGCAGGAACTTCTCCAGACGGAGGATCTGACGGGCATAGTCGTCCGAATCGCTCGGCATCCGTCCGAGTCTACTCCCGCGGAAACGGGGGCGGATGCGCATATAGGAAAATGGCCGCCCGCGCGTCATGGATATTCAGTCCTGCGCGAATGGCGCCTTTTGTGCGCCGCCCGCGTCACTCCAGCATCGGTACCGGCCGCGCGAGATGCGGCGTCGAACGGTACGTGGCGTCAGCGGCCGACCGAGTCCACCGCGCCCATGGGGGCGCTGCTCTCGCCACCGAGGAATGGAACGTACCGTGCCTCTTCCTCCGCGTGCTCCAGAGGCTTCGTGAGCAGCGGGACGCGTGGCAGGGCATCACGATCGACGACGACGCCGTCCTTGATCACCGTCTGGATAGTGCGGTAGTTGGTGGCCGCCTCGAGCGGATTTTTGTCGAGGATGAGCAGGTCGGCGATCTTGCCGGCCTCGAGCGTGCCCAGATCCCGGTCTTTGCCGTAAGCCACCGCAATGTTCCGCGTGGCGGCCCTGAGCAGCGTCATCGGCGCGCAACCCTTTTCCTCCATCGCCCGGAACCAGACGAAATGACCCGCGCCGAGATCGCCCAGGTTGTCCTCGCCGGGCGCCATCCAGCTCTTGCTCAGCATGGGATCGGTCGCCACCTCCGGCGGATACAGCGTTCCGTCGTTACCCAGCATCAGCGCCGCGCCCACGCGGATGAGATTGCGCGCATTGGTGTCATAAGCCTTCCAGGTCATCGCGCCCTTCAAGCCGCCGTTCTCCATCAGCCACTCGAGCCGCCGCTGCGTTTGGGGAAAGACGACGGCGCCGGTCTTTTGTTTGACGAACAGCTCGAGCGTCGACTCGGGCATCGGCACCATCCCGGTGTTGTTGCAATGGGTCATGAGATCGCAGCCGGCCTCGATGGCGGCGCGCAGCCCCTCGACCGACATCGCATGCGCCTGCACGGTGAGGCCGGCGCGGCGGGCTTCATCGACGATCGCCGCCTGCTGGTGCGTGGAGAACGCGAGAAAAGCGCCGGAGGAGGCCCAGAAGTGCTCGTTCGATCCGTACTTGACGAAATCGATGCCGCGGCCGATGTACGCGCGCACTTCCTGCGCAACCCGTTCGGGCGGCAGCCACACCAGGTGTCGCCCGACATTCTCGACAAAGATCGCGTTGACGCGCCGGGCGAAGGCGGTGCTCGCCACTTCCACGGCCTTGGGGAAGAAATCCGCCGACAAGGGGCCATCGAAGCCGACGATGTTGCCGGCGCAGAAGATGCGGCTGCCCGTGGCTTGGCCCGCGTTGATCCGATCGCGCGCGTTCATGAGAAACCGTCGCGGACCCCAGGTATCGAACACGGTGGTAAGGCCGTTCTTCAGCGCCAGCTGCGCCGACTCGATGATGACGTCCTCGTAGCGGTCGGTATAGCGCGCCAGGCCTTCGAGCGTGGTTGGCCCAAACAAATGGACGTTGGCGTTCATGAGTCCGGGGATGAGGTACTTGCCGCGCGCGTCGAGCGCCTGCGCGCGCCGTGCCTGGGAGCCCAGCTCATCGCGAGTGCCGATGGCCTTGATCCGTCCGCGTTCGATCCAGATCGATTTGCCCGCGATCGGCTGGTCCGCGACGCCATCGATCAGCGTGGCGCCGGAGATCAGCAGCGATCCGCCGTTGTCCGACGCCCCACTCGTGCGACTACGTTTGTTGACGCCGCCCGAAGGGGCAACTGGCTTGCTCTGGGCGCTGCGGGCCAGCGGAGCAGCGGCGCCTGTCACGGCCGCAGCCGCGGCGCGCCGCATGAATTCGCGACGAGTGGACATCGAAGAGCACTCCTGCCTTAGAAGCTGTACCCGAGTTGAACGCCGATGGTGCGCGGGCGCAGCCGGTAGCCATAGTACGGCCCGGTAAAGGCGTAGGAGTCGCGGAACGTAAAAGCGTCCTCGTTCGTCAGGTTGCGCACGAAGAGATCGATGTTGAGCTTGTCGACCACCAGGCGCGCGGTGGCATCGAGCTTCACGTAGCCGCCCGCCTCGGTGCTCGGCGATTCCAGCACGTTGCCGAAAAACGAGCCCATGTAGATCGCATCCGCGCGCACGAAGGCCGTGCGGCCGGCAACGTCGAACTCGTACTGCAGGCCGAGATTGCCGTTGACCTTCGGCGTGCCCGGCAGCCGGTCGTCGGCGAAGAAGCCCTGGGCCGGCACATCCTCGGTGAGCCGCGCATCGATGTATGACCCGCCGATGTCGACCCGCAACGCGTTGGTCACCAGAAAGTTAGCTTGCACCTCGACGCCCCGGGACCGAGCGCCTCCGGCGTTGGCGGCATAGTTCGCAATGCACAGCGGCGGCCTTACGTCCACGGGCAGGCCGGACCATTCCATGCGGAAAACGGCGGCGTCGATCGCGAGCCGCCGGTCGAGCAGCGCGAACTTGCCGCCGATCTCGTAGCTGTCCACGGTATCGGAATCGACGCGCGTGGTCGATTCGACGGTGACATTCGTGCCGTCGACCAGGCCATCGCCGTCGCGGTCGCATATTCCCGCGGGCGCACCGAGCTGCGGCTTGCCGAGACGGAAACCCTGCGCCCATCCGGCGTAGAGAATCGCCTGCTCGGCGGGCTTGTAACTCAGATTGGCCCGGAAGTTGGTGCCGTCGGCATCGACCGTATTGCGCGTGGGCGGCGGCGAACCGCCGGCAAAGTAGCCGGACTGATCGAAGCGGACCGTGCGGTCATACTTGTAGGCGCGCACGCCGCCGGTGAACGTCCAGGCCGGCAGAAATTTCCACGACACTTCGCCGAAAGCGGCGCGCTGCTGCAGCTCGCGCCGATCCAGGGCGTCGAACAGGAAGCGCTGTCCGGGCGTGAAGAAGTTCGTCGCGGGATCGCCGTGCCACCATACCGTGGTTTGATAGCGGTCGGTGTTGCGCTCCCCATAGAGGCCCACGAGGAAATTCCAGGCGCCCTGCAGCTTGGTCGCCAGGCGGATCTCGCCGGTATGTCCCTTGAAATCGGCGTCCCTGCCATCCGAGGCCGCCCAGAGATACGCACCGCCCAGGGCGGCATACGGATGCATGGCCACCGTTCCGCCATCGATATAAGAGTACGTGGCGAGCAGGTCCGTCCAGCCGAGGTCGTATTCCATCACCGCATTGCCGATATCGACGCGCGTGTCCGAAACGCCTTCGTTCTGCCCGCGGCGGACGTGCTCGGGCGCGACGCGAAACAGCGTCTGCTCGTAAGTTCCGCTGGTCGCTTGCGCCCAGCCGTCGGTCTGGTCCTTCTGTGTGAGATAGCTGAACGTGAAGCGCAGATCGTTGGTCGCCTGGAACAAAGCACTGATGCGCCCGCCGGTCGCTGAATGGGCGCCGGCCTCCTCCTCGTCGGTCGCATAGGCCTGAGCGCCGAAGCTGGCCGCCACCGCCTGAAAGGCGGGATCGGAGCCCGCGCGATTGCGGTAGTAGCCGCTGTCGGAGAATGAATAGGCCGCCGCGCGGATCGCGAGCTTGTCCCTCACGAGCGGCATGTTGCCGACCGCCTGGAACTGGTAGTTAGGACCGCCCGTGCCGGAGGTCGTCGAGTAGCCCGTCCCGAGCTTGCCTTCGAAGGCGTTGAGCTTCGGCGCCACCGGGATGATGCGCACCGCGCCGCCCATGGACGAGCTGCCGTACGCGGTGCCCTGCGGCCCCTTCAGCACTTCGACGCGCTCGATGTCGACCAGCTTGATGTCGACGCTCGAGCCGACCAGGCCCGCGGAGCCGGTCGTCGGCGTCTCACCAAAGTACGTGGCCGTCGCGGAGCCCGCGCGATAGCCCTGGTACATCGTGTTGGTCTCGATGCCGCGGATGATGATCGCCTGTCCGCCATAGCCGCCTTCCACCTGATTGGCGCCCGCGATGCCGCGCAAGTAATCCGCGCCGTTCACGAGCCCGCGCCGGTCGATGTCCTCGGCGGTCACCACGGCGATGCTGATCGGAACGTCCTGGATGTTCTCGGTGCGCTTGCGCGCGGTGACGAGGATTTCCTGGAGCTTCTCCTCACCGTCCCCGGACGAGGCTTTCGCATCCTTTGACGACTGCAGCGGCGTCTCGCTCCGCTGCACGGTCGCCGGCTCATCCACGCCCGCCAGTTTCAACTCACGATCGGCGGCGAGCGCGTTGCGCGGCATCGCCGTGCCCGTGTTCGATCCGTCCTTGAGCTGCGCGGAACGAATCGCCACGGTCCGTGCATTGATGAACTCGTAGCTCAACAAAGTATTCGCCAGGAGCTTCTCGAGCGCGGCCTGCGCGGTGTAGCGGCCGGCGAGCCGGGGCGAGATGATTCCACCGCTGACGGCCGAGAAGAACACGACCTGCAGGCCCGCCTGCTGGGCGAACGCATTGAGCGCCGTGCCGAGCGGCTGGGGCGCGATGTCCAGCGCCACCGTTTCGGCGTTTTGTTGTGCGCCCGCGCTCGCGGCGCCGACCGTAGTCAGCAGGCTGATCGCGAGTACCCACACGATTCTGAATGTCATAGATCGCTCCCCGTCATTGTGCGCCATCTTTGCGGTCCGGCATCCATGTGCGAGCATGGTGCCCTTCAGCGCGCAAGGCGGTTCGAGCCCGCGAAAGGGGGTACTTTATTCATTCCGAGTACCCCAAATGTCCCGCAGAACCCGCCTATAGCACGGGAGTCCTCAGGTCACGAGCCGATGGAGTTGAAGCCGCAAAAACGGGGCAAGACGCTGGCCGAGGCCGTATGCAGCGACTACGGCAGCCAGCTGCAGCGCTACCTGATCGGGTGCCTGCGCCACGCGCAGAATGCGCGCGACCTCGAGCAGGAGGTTTATCTGCGGCTCCTGCGCGTCCCGCCGACGGAGCTGGTGCACAACCCGCAGGGCTACGTCTACCGCATCGCCGCACATGTGGTGCACGAGTTCCGCATGCGCGCGCGCCGCGAGCGGGTGACCTTCAATTCGGAAATGGTGGAACGCTGGTCCGAAGAGCCCCCCGCCGTGAGCCTCGATCAGCTCGGCGAGCAGCTGAGCTCCAAGCAGCAGCTCGAGCGCATGCTTTCGCAACTGCATCCGGCCTATCGCGCGGCGTTCATCCTGCACAAACGCGACGGGCTGTCGCGCTCGGAGGTCGCCAAGGCGCTCGGCCTTTCGGTGCATACGGTGAAGAAGTACATCTTTCGAGCCGTGTCGACGCTGCGTTCGGCCAAGTGGGACCTCTAGGAGCGCGCATGCAATCCCGCCGGGACGATTCAAGGATTACCGAACAGGCCACCGACTGGCTGGGCACGCTCAAAGAAGGCGGGTTGCAGGAGCGCGAAGCTTTTGCCGCATGGCTGCGGGAATCGCCGCGGCACGTCGGCGAATTTTTGCTGGTCTCGGCGATCTCGCGCGAATTCGACGGCATGGACCCGGACCACGCGCTGAGCGTCGAGCAGAGCCCGGCGGGGCTGGCGCCCAATGTCATCGAGCTGCAAGCGAACCCGCCGCGACGTGACGTGGCGCGCAATTCGCGGCGGCGATGGTTTGTCGCCGGCGCGGCCGCCGCGCTGGCGGCGTGCGCCATAACTGCGGGGTGGCTCCTCGTGAGCGGCGCGGGCTGGAAGAAGTACACGACCGACTCGGGCGAGCAACGGATCTTCGAGCTTGCCGACGGCTCCATGATTCACTTGAACACGCACTCGCAGGTGAACGTGAGACTGTCGGAACAAGGACGCGATATCCGGCTGGTGGCCGGTGAGGCGCTGTTCAAGGTGGCGCGCGATCCGGGCCGGCCGTTCCGGGTCTACTCCGGCGACACCGTGATCCAGGCGGTGGGCACCGAGTTCAATGTTTACAGGCGTCCGCGCGGCACCACGGTTGCGGTCATCGAGGGACTGGTGCAGGTCTCCACGGCGGATCGCTCGCGGGCGGCGGCGGCTGATCATGCAACCCCATCAGCAGAGCCCGCGGCCGCGGGACCGGCGCGGCTCGCCGCCGGCCAGCGGGTGAATGTCACGCCAAACGGACGGATCGAGCCGCTGCCGGCGATGGATGCGGTCAACGTCAGCGCCTGGCGCCAGCATCGCCTGGTTTTCCTGGAAGATCGCCTGGGCGACGTCGCGGCGGAGTTCAACCGCTACAACCGCACGCCGCAGATCCGCATCGTCGGGGACTCGGTCATCGAGCGGCAGCTGACGGGCGTATTCGATGCGAACGACCCGCAGTCGCTCGTGCAGTTCCTGTCCGGCGTCAAGGAGCTGGCCGTCGATCGCGACGCGGACGGAACTATCGTAATACGGGGGAAGTAAGTGAGGGATCGCCACCTTCGGCGGCGGGAAACATCCAAATGCCGCGGAAGGTCGGTAGTTACTTTCGCTGTTCCGGCGCCGCGGCGCCGTCCTGGATGAAGCGCCGGATGTCGTTCAGGAACCGCACGCGGCTCGGCTCGTGCAGGAAGATCATGTGGCCGACTTCATAGTAGGCGTACGAGATGCGCTCGTGCACGACGCCGTCCTCCGACAAAGCATTCTCCGCGCCGAAAAACGGCGTGGCGAAATCGTAGTACCCGGCCGCCACCAGCACGCGCAGATCTTTGTTGTGGCGCATGGCGCGGCCCAGGTACGGGACGACGTTGACGTAGCCGCCGCCGCTCGGCGCTTTGTCCTCGAGCAACCAGTTCCACTTCGACATATCTTCCATCGGCACGTACGAGCGGTCCATGCGCACGCCGAGATCGCTCAGCTGCGTGTGGATGGCGGAAGTGAATGCGGCGCTGATGGCGTCCGTGGTGGGATCGGACTCGGCCGCCTCTGCGGCGTCCTCCGGCTCGACGCCGGTGTAGCGCCCGTCCAGCCGGCCGATGACCAGACCGCGGTCGCGCAGCAGTTCCTTGAAGAAACGGCTCACGGGAATGCGCAGCTTCGATTGCGCCACGTAGGATTCTCTCAATCCGGTGTACGCCGCGACGCGCGACACCATCTGCGCGCGCGCGCTCGCGCTGAGGCGATTGTTGGCGATCAAGGCTTGCGCGTACTCCGTGCGGGCGAAAGTGCGCACTTCGTTGAGGAAGGACTCCAGCGTTTTGCCGTCGTGGTCGACCTTCCCGTGATACCAGGCGGCGGCCGCGTAACTCGGCAGGAAAGAGGCATACGACATGATGCCGCCGTCGCCGGCCCGCGGCCGTGAGTTCTGATAGTCGAGCACGGCGGAGATGAGCGCCACGCCGTTCAGCGCGATGTTGCGGGTGCTGAGAACTTCGGACACGAGCGCAGCCCGGCACGTGCCGTAACTCTCGCCGGCCAGATATTTGGGCGAGTTCCAGCGGCGGTTGTCCGTGACCCAGGTCTGGATGAAATCGGCCACGGAGCGCGCGTCCTCCAGCAGGCCCCAGAATTCCTTTCCTTCCTTGCCGCCGAGCGGGCGGCTGTAGCCGGTGCCGATCGGATCGATGAAGACGAGATCGGAGACATCGAGGATGCTCAAAGAATTATCGACGATGGCGTATGGCGGCGCGCCCGCATTGCCGGCCTCGCTCGGCACGACGACGCGCTTGGGTCCGAACGCGCCCATGTGCAGCCACTGGGCGGACGATCCGGGTCCGCCGTTGAAGATGAACGTGACCGGCCGCGTGGACGAGTCCTTCACAGCGGATTTCAGGTACGCGGTGGTGAAGAAGCTGGCGACCGGCTTGCCCTTGGCATCGCGGATGTAGGTCTCGCCGGCCACCGCGCGGTACTGGATGCTCTCGCCATTGAACTTGCCCGACAGCTCGCGCGCGAAAGACACCGGCTCCGGGATCGGGGGCGTTGGCGCCGTGGCCGCGGTCTCTTCCGGCTTTTTCTCGTCTGCGCTCCAGGCGGTGCATGCCACCGCCGCCATCAGAAGGACTATCCACTGCCTCATGCCACCGTTCTCTTCGTTGGGGGAAATAGTGCGGCCCTTTGACCGGCCGGCCGCACGAGCGTTCACGGTCCCATGGATATTCCAGCCGATGGCCACTCGGCCGGGGGGGACAACCGCGCCCCTGGCCGGTCTTACATGAATCAGCGCCATGCGGTACCCGAGGTTATGGATGGCCTACGGAACGGAATGGAACCGGGAGTATCGGCGCGGTCGCAGTATTCGATGCCCTCCCCTTCTGCAAAAACCTGGTGAACGCCATGCACGATGTCCTGCTTTCCCGCCGCCGTAACGGAGTCCGCTGGGCGGGCGCGCTGTCTTTTGGGTCGGTCTTCGCGACTGCGCCGGCGTCCCACGCCGAAGAGGCCCACATCCATGTCGGTCCCAATCACGTGGTTTCGGTGCCCAGGCCCGACGGAATCCGCAACGAAGTTTGGGCGGCAGCCAGCCGCAAGCAGCCGGGCACCATCGTCGCGGTCTTCCATGCGGGCTTCATCACCAGCCGCGCCTGCGAAAACATGATCACCCACGACGGCGGCCAGCGCTGGCAGCCCGTCAAGCTGCCCAAACAGGAGGACTGCTTCGATCCGATGATCGTGTCCGGAGCCGACGGGCAGTTCTACATCTCCTACTCCGCTTATGAGATCCCCCCGCCGCCGGCCGGCGTCGCGCGGGCGAGCAGCGCGCCCATCAAGATCTACACCAGCCTCGACGATGGCCGGTCGTGGTCGGGAGTGAACGAGCTGCATACTCCGGTATTGCCGGATCACCAGCGCCAGTCCGTCGACGTGAGCGGCGGCCCTTACGATGGGCGCGTGTACATGGCGTGGGTCGAGCACCCCGTGCACACGCTGCCCGGGAAGATGCACCTGTTCCTGCAGCACTGGGACAAAGATGGCCGGAACGTGAGCGAGGCGAAGATCCTGTATGTCGATGAGCAGGGTTACCGGCCGACCTCCCTCGAGCCCCTGGTCTTCTCCGACGGCTCCCTCGCGGTGGTGTTCCGCAACCGGTTCAACAGCTACATCGGCCTCGATCCCCGTGGCGAACAAACACCGATGTACACCCTGCACTCGCAGGATGGCGGCGCGACGTTCGGCCCGCCGGTGAAAATCGGGGATGTGGGCCTGCCGGTCTGGCGCACGCGCTCGCATCGCTTTACCGGCCAGACGACCGCGCCGATCTTCGTTGTCGATCAATCGAAGAGCAGCCAATACCGGGACCGCGCGTACGCCGTATGGAACGACACCCGCAACGGCACCAGCGATATCTGGTTCATCCGCTCCGAGGACAAGGGGCACACGTGGTCGCAGCCCATGCGCATCAACGACTATGCCGCGCCGTACAGCGAGACGACGGTGCCCGATTTCCGGATGACGCCGGTGGTGGCCGTCAACAAAGACGGCATCGTCGGGGTCTCCTGGTATGACCGCCGCGAGGACCCCACGCGCCGCTGCTGGAAACAGTATTTCTCCGCCTCGATCGACGGCGGCCGCACCTTCCTGCGCAACCGGCCGATCGCCTCGGCCGCCTCGTGCCCGAACAAAAATCTGGCGCCCGCGGTCGAGGTCTACGGCGCCAGGGAGGACGTGAAGATTCCATCGTGGGACGAGCTGCGCGCGCTCGACATGCCCTACTCCGGCGGCAGCGGCAGCGCGTACGCGCACGACATGGCTCTGGCGCGCGTGCGGGCGGAATCGAATCCGAACAACGACAAACCGCGCGTCCACGTGTCGTTCGATACCGGCCGGGGTTTGTTTCAGGGCCACTACGCCGGCCTCGTGGCCGACGCGGACGGCTCGTTTCAGGCGCTGTGGGCCGACCGGCGCCTGGGCTCGCAGGAAATCTTCAGTACGCGCGTGGACGTCGTCACGGGCGCCGCGCCCGCCGCGCCGCAGCTCGAGCGCGCGGACCTCAGCAAGTCGGTCGAGGTGATCGCCGAGCGCGTGAGATTCGACGAGGACACGGGCATCACGACGCTGGACCTCAGTCTGCGCAATTTGTCCGCCCGGCCCGTCTACGCGCCGCTGACGCTGAAGGTGAGACAGGTCGTGGCGGGCGGCAGGAACGTGTTTGCCAACGCCGACAGCGGGGGGGCGAACGCCGGGGCCGAATGGGATTTCTCCGCGGCGCTGGGGACGCGCAAGCAGCTGATGCCGAAGATGATCAGCGAAGCGCGCACCGTGAAGGTCCATAGCGCCGTCGCGCAGGGCCTGGATGTGATGTTCGACTACGAGATCTCCGGGTCCGTCCCGGCGCAATAGCCGCGCGGCGGTGCTGACAGCCCTCGCTCGCGTCCGCTAGACTCGCCGTTTTCAAGAACTGGCGAATCGAATGCGAAGACGCGAATTCCTGCGCTCCACCGCCGCGCTCTCCACCGTCTACCTTGCAAATATTGCCGCCGACCGGGCGCCCGCCGCGGCACGGTCGTTCGACTATGCCGATTTGAAAGGCCGGGCCCGGGCGCTGGCCTCGAGTCCCTATCGCGCGCCAACCCATCTGGCGCCCAAGCCCCTCCTCGACCTTACTTACGATCAATATCAGGCGATCCGCTATCGCGACGACAAAGCCCTGTGGGCCCGCGAAGGCGGCATGTTCCGCGTCGAATTCTTCCATCTCGGCCGCGGCTTCAAGGAGCCGGTGCTGATGCACGAGATCGTCAACGGCCAGGAGCGCCCGATCCACTATCAGCCGGGCCTGTATGACTTCAGCCGCGCCGGCATCGATCCGCGCACGCTTAAGGCCGATCTGGGCTTCGCGGGCTTTCACGTGTTCGCCGCCACCAACTGGGAAGCGGACGTGGCCGCGTTTCTCGGCGCCAGCTACTTCCGCGCCATCGGCACCGACACCCGCCAGTTCGGGCTGTCGGCGCGCGGCCTCGCCATCGATACGGCCAACGACGTGGAGGAATTTCCGCGGTTCATCGCCTGGTGGTTCGAGCGTCCGGCCAGGGATTCGCGCACGCTGGTGTTCTACGGCCTGCTCGACTCGCCGAGCGCCGCCGGCGCGTATCGTTTTGCGATGACGCCCGGCTCGCCCACGCTCATCGAGGTGGATGCGTGCGTCTATCCGCGCGCCGCGATCCGCCGCCTGGGCATCGCGCCGCTCACCAGCATGTTCCAGTGCGCCGAGAACGACAAACGCACCGCCTATGACTGGCGGCCCGAGATCCACGACTCCGATGGTTTGTCCATCTGGACCGGCGGCGGGGAATGGATCTGGCGTCCGCTGACCAATCCCGCGGGCATCCGCGTCAACTCCTTCTTCGACGAGAACCCGCGCGGCTTCGGCCTGCTCCAGCGCGATCGCGACTTCGCCAACTACCAGGATGACGGGGTGTTCTACGAGCGCCGCCCGAGTCTGTGGATCGAGCCGAAGTCCAACTGGGGCAAAGGCGCGGTGCAGCTCGTCGAGCTGACGACGGCCGATGAGACTTTCGACAACATCGTGGCGTACTGGAATCCGGCCACGCCGCCGAAGCCCGGCGATGAGCTGCTGTACTCGTACCGGATGTACTGGGGCACGCACATGCCGGCCAATCCCCCGCTGGCGACGGCGGTCGCCACGCGCAACGGGCTGGGCGGCATCGTCGGGCAGAAGCGCCGCTATTTCTCCTGGCGTTTCGCGGTGGACTTCGCCGGCGGCGAGCTGGCAGGCCTGGCGGAGGGGGCCAGGGTGGAGCCCGTCATTTCCGTCTCGCGCGGCACGGTGGAGATCCCTTCAGCGCGCGTCCTGGCCGGCGGCCCGATGAAAGGCGCCGCGTGGCGCGCCATGTTCGATATCAAGCCGACCGACGATGGCGTGGAGCCGATCGACATCCGTTTGTTCTTGAAACACGAGAACCAGGCGCTCTCGGAGACCTGGATATATCAATGGATCCCGCCCGCGCCCGCGGCCCGCAAGCGGGCGCTCGTCCTGTCGGGGGATATGTGAGAAAGGAATGAACGCAAACGGAACTGCCCGGGCGTAAACCGGGCAGCTCGCTTGCGTTCTCTGTTCCGGAGCTTCCCACGCGTCCGTGCATGTCGGGTGACGATGCTGAAGTCCTGGGAATCTTCCTTGAGGGCAGGCATCCCGGCCCATTTCAGCAGCGTCTTCATAGAGGAAAGCGACAACGCGCGGGCGCGGCTATCAGGCCATTGCAGGATCTGTGCGCGACCGCACGAACCGCCCGGCAACCTGCGACGCACGGCACACAATAATGCGCTTTTGCAGCGCCATTACGCCCCTCCGAACACGGCGAGCCGCTATTGAGCCGCGACTTTCTTCGCTTCGACCGCATAGTCGGCCGCGCCGCGAATCACCAGGCTGCTGACGTGGCCGGAGTAGTCGCGCACGAACTCGACGCTGGGCACGACCGTGCCGATCACCGGATTGGCATCGATGATGAAGCGCGACGCATCGGCGGGCACCAGACGATTGCCTTCCTCGCGGCCGTTCTCGGCCATGTACAGCTCGCCGTTCTTCTGGAACACGCGATAGCTCACCGCGCTCAATACAGTTCTGTAACCCAGGATGCTGGATGAAGCCGACACCGCGTAGGTTCCTTCTTTATCCGCCAGCTCGCTCGCCGACAGTTTGATCGCAGGCACTGAAGTGCAACCCTCCAGCTCCGCGGACCAGCCTTCGGCCGCGGCCACCGCCCGCCGCACTTCCATGTGGATTTTGGTGCCGTTGGCGCCGTTGGTGAGAATCACCAGGCCGTTGCCGGTGCCGAGGTGACCTTCCATCCAGGCCCGATAAGAATCGTTTGCGCCGCCATGTGAGAAGCGCCGTGCCATTCCCTCGCCTTCGAGGAAGGGTCCGAGGCCCGCAGGCGTATGTCCGGCCTCCGTCATCATCTGATGCGCGGTCCCGACTTGCAGAAAATTGCCGGCGCCACGGTAGGACTGGATGAATGCGATGATGAGCCGTGCATAGTCCGACGGGGTGGTCCACAGGCCCGAAGCCGCCATCTCCGGCATGGTTTCATAGCCGCGCGGCAGTGCCCGCGGTCGACCGTCTTCGCCGTGAGCTTTGGCTACGTTCGGGTAGCTTTGCGGCAATGGATTCTCGTAAGTGCTGCGCGCCATGCCCAACGGCTCGAACACGTAGCGCCGCGCCGCGTCCGCGAACTCAAGGCCGGTGACCTCTTCGATGACCAGCTGCTCGAGCGTGGTCCCGCCGCCGGAATATTTGAACCGCTCTCCCGGTGTCAGCACGACGCGCACCGGCTCGGTCTTCGCCGGCGGGCGGCCTTCCAGCGTGTCGATGACGGTGGGCAACGGATCACCGGGCTGGAAATCCGGGAACCCGTGCAGCGTGAGCCCCGCCGTATGCGAAAGTATCCCGCGCAGCGTCACCGGACGAATGGCGGTGTACCCATTGCCGGGCACCTGCCAGCGCTTCAAATAAGAGTTGACGTTGCGGTCCAGGTCGAGCTGTCCCGCATCGACCAGGCGCAGCGTGATCGCCGCGGCGCCGACTTTGCTCACCGAGCCGACCGAGAACATCGTCTGCGCGTCGACCTTCTCGGGCTTGCCCACCTGGATCACGCCATAGCCCCGCGCCCAGGCGATCTTGCCGTTGCGGATCACGGCGATGCTGACGCCGGGCACTTTCCAGTACTCCATCCGCTCGGCCAGCGTCCAGCGCTGTTGCGGCTGGCCTTCGATATCGACCACCGGACGGAGCGATGATTCGAACGCGCGGATGCGCGCGGTCTCCGAGACCTCGGGACGCGCCGCGCCCGCCCGATCGGCGAAGGCCAGCAAACATCCCACGAGGAGCGCGATGCTCGCGCCGTTGCGCGCGCCGGCCCGATCGACCGTTTTAATAAGAGTGCTGCTCATCGGAATCTCCGCTCCGGATGGTTCTGAAACCCGCGTTGAGAGACATCGCAGCGCGACAGGCGTTCCGGGAACGGGCTTAAGCCGTGGCTTAACTCTGTGTGATGGCGCGCCTTAACGGCCACGCCCGCGCCGCTCAGCTCTCGACGCGCCACGGCGGCGGCAGCAGAGAAGCCGCCAGCTGCACCATGAATTGTTTGGTCCGCGCGGTCTTGCCGGAGCGCTCGCTCACCAGCGCCGTCACGTCCGCGGACGGCAATTCCCAGTCCGAGAGAACCTGCAGCAGGCGGCCGCTGCGCAGATCGTCGGCGACATCCCACTCCGAGCGGACCATGATGCCGAGGCCGGCGCGCACCCAGTCGTGCACGACTTCGCCGCTGTTGCTCGTCATGACGGAATCGACGCGCACGGTTACCGGCTCCGCGCCCGGACGGGTGAAGCGCCACAGCCCCATGTCCTCATCGTTCTCGCGCAATCCGATGCAGTCGTGATAGCGCAGGTCCGCCGGGACCGAGGGCGCGCCGCGGCGGCGGATGTATTCGGGCGCCGCGCAAGCGATCCGCCGGTTCGGTGCGAGCCGCCGCGCGATCAGCCGCGAGCTTTTGAGCGCGCCGATATGCACCATGATGTCCCAGGAATCCGCGCCGGCACGGATCGGGTTTTCCGACAGAACCAGCTCCACCGTGACCGCCGGATGCTCGCTGCGAAAGCGGGCGGCGACCGGCGCGACGAAGCGCTTGCCGAAACCGAAGGAGGCGGCCACGCGCAGGTGACCCGATACCGTGCTGCGCCGGGCGGCGATGGCATCGGTGATCTGGCCGATGTCGGCCAACACCGCTTCGCCGCGCTCGGCCAGGAGCTTTCCCTCTCCGGTGAGACTCAAGTGCCGGGTCGAGCGATCGAGGAGGCGCACTTTCAGGCGCGCTTCAAGCTCGCGCAGGCGCTGGCTCACCGCGGGCGCGGTGACGCCCAACGCACGCGCGGCCGCGGCCAGAGTGGGCGAGCGGGCGATCAGGCCGAAGAAGCGCAAATCCTCGGTGGAGAGCATCGCTGCATTGTAGGTGATGCGCGCTGAAATTATTTCAAAGTCAACCCGCCGCAAAAATTTTCCCGCGCGGCCGCGCGATGCGCTCGCGCATCTCGACAGTTGTGGCACTATCGCGCTCCCCGAATCGGAAGGATTTTCAGCAGAGATTCCTGTGGCGCGAGTGTTGCATCGGGTTCTCCCACCAGTCACCGCCACGCTCATCGCGATCTGCGTTTCCGCCTGCGGCGGCGGAGGGGGCGGGGGCGGAGCAGGAGGCGGCGGCACGAGCACGAACCGCACGCCCGTCGCTGCGGGGGAGGTCATGCGCGCGGATGGCGCGGCGCTCAACGCCATCAACGTACTCGCCAACGACAGCGATCCCGACGGCGATGCGCTGACGGTGACCATCGAGCAGGCGCCCGATATCGGCACGGCGAGCGTCAACAGCAACAATACGGTGAAACTCGAGCCGCCGTCGTCCGGTTTCAAAGGTGTAACGAGCTTCAAATATCGCGTCGCGGACTCCACCGGCGCCTCGGCCGTGGCGACCGCCGCTATTTTTGTCGGCGTGGATCCCTTTCGCGTGGCGTTCGCCGCCGATCCGACGGGCACCGGCGCGGCGGAAGTCCACCTGGCCGATTTCTTCGAGCCGGCGCGCGCGCTCACGACGGCCACGGAAGGCAATCTCAGATTGCGCGGCTTCGCGGCCGCGAACAATGGTTCGACGGTCGTTTATCGGCGCGAGGACACGACGGCGCCGGCCACGACCGACCTGTCGTTCGTCAGGACCGCAGCGGCCGCCCAGCAGGTCCGCATCACGTTCCCGAACGGCATGAAACCCGTGCCGGACGCGAACGGACGGGATCAGTTCGCCGTGAGCCCCGATGGACGCTGGATCGCCGCGGTAACCGGTGATGGAAGCTCGCGAGCCGTTTACGTGCTCAACGTCGACACTCCCGCCGACGTGGTTCTGGCGAGCCCCGCGGGCGCGGTCCATGCGGCCATGCCGCGCTTTTCGCTCAACTCACAAGCGCTCTACTTTCTGGCCTCGGACGTCGCGGGCGGCGCCCGTCAGTCGCTTTACACCGTCGCGCTGAGCGATCCGGCTACACCGGCGCAGATCTCGGCGACGAACGCTCCGGGGGGCGCCGACACCGTCCTCGACTATTTTGTCGCGACCGACCAGTCGCGCATCCTCCTCGAGGCCAACCGTTCGGGCCGCGTGGGACTCTACTTCGTCGACCCCAGCCACCTGCAGACCGAGACGCGGATCAGCCACGCGCTCGCGGCCGGCGAAACGATCATCGCCAGCACGATCGGCCTGGACCCGGGAAGCGGCGGCAATGCGCGCGGCGAGCGCGTCGCTTATACGACACAGCGGCTGCTGACATTCAGGAGCTACGTGGCGGAAGGCTCGGCGACACCCAATCCTCGCGACATCGGTCCCGTGGGCTCGATCGTCATCGGCTTCCGGCCGGATGGCGATGCGCTGCTCTATTCACGCAATGGAACCCTGTACGAGACGGCCATCGGCGGCGCAACGGCCGAGCTGCAAGTGGGCGACGGCGACACCGGCTGGTACGACTCGACGGGCAACATCGTATTGCTCGAGCAATCGCTGCCTTCGGGCGGATCGCCCACGCGGTATCCCGCGCTCGCGGTGACCGTGCGCGGCAGCTTCGGCACGGCGCAAACGCTCGGCACGTCCGGCATGGCGGCACACTTCATCGATACCAGCGGCTTCGACCGCGCCGTGACGATCATCGGCGAAGGCGCGACCACGGGCGCGGCGCCGGCACGCGCGCACCTCGCGCTGGTCAACGCCCTTGCGCCAGGCGAGCTGCTCTATCTCGCCGATTTCGACTCGCCGCTGGAACTCACATCGCCCGGGGCGCGGGTCGTAGGGTACTGATCCGCGTCGGCTGGTCGCCTCAGGCCCACGGATCGCGCTGCCCGCCGGGACAGCGCGTCGTGGGCAAGTTTGCCAGGCTCACTCAGGCCGCGGCGTCATTGCTCATGGATGACTTTCCACTTCCCCCCGGACTTCATGTAGACGGCCGTATACCAGAAGTCCTTGGTCTCCTTCGGCGGCTGGTACGCGACTTTGATGTGACTGTGCAGCAGCGCGTAGTTGTCGCCCATCGGGCGCACGTTGGTCTCGAGGATGGTGATCGTGGAGACGTCCGTGGATGCGAAGCGCTCCTTGAACATGTTCCTGCGGCTGTCCAGCGTCATGGGGCCTGTGTCCCGGTCGAGGCCTTTGTAGGAGTCATCGAACACCGCGACGACCTTGTCGTAGTCCCGTTTGTTGATGTCGCCGATGAAGCGGGCCTGCTCCGCCTTGATCTCCTTGATCACGCCTTCCCCGCCCGCGGCGAAGGCCGCAGCGCCGGCGATGGCCAGCATCAGTCCGCAAGTCAATGCACGGCTTTTGATCTTCATGTCTGTCCCCTCTTCAGGTTATTGCCAGGGTGTCGCAAATTGCCGGCATATTCTCCGGTGTTCCCCCGCCAGTTTTCAATGTGGGCCGTGGGGCGCGGCCGTATGAAAGAAGGACCTGCTACACTCGGTCGAGTCTGTAACAGGCCAGCGACGCTGCCGGGAAAACGCCCTATGGAGGTTGAATGAGCGGTAAAACGCGCCGCTGGCTGATCGTCGCCATCGGCCTGCTCAGCTCCTTCGCGGTCCATGCCGGGAGCCCGGTCTGGGCGATCCGCGGCCAGCACAACACGGTCTACATCGCAGGCTCGGTCCATCTTTTGAAGGCGGAAAGCGCGCAGCTGCCGGCCGCGTTCGATCGCGCGTACGCGGCCTCGAAGATCATGGTGATGGAGCTCGATCTCGACAGTCTCGACCCGATGGAAGCCGGCGGCTGGGTGCTCGAGCACGGCATGCTCCCCGAAGGCACCACGCTCAGCGACGTGATCGGGGCCGACCGCTACGATCGCGTGGAAGCCGAAGCTGCGCGGCTCGGAGTACCGATCGAGCTGCTGGGACAAATGAAACCGTGGGCGCTCGGCGTACAGTTGTTGGAGCTGCAGTATGCGCAGCTCGGTTTCGATCCCTCGCAAGGCGTCGAGCTGCAGCTCATGCAGCGCGCGCGCAAGGACGGCAAGGATGTCGAGGGACTGGAAACCCTGCCGGAGCAGCTCGGCGCGCTCGACAATCTGTCCAAGGAGGATCAGGTGAAATTCCTCGACCTCATCGTCAACGAGATGCACGAGGTCGAGAGCGAAACGCACCGGATCGTCGCCGCCTGGCGCAATGGCGATACGGCAAAGCTCGCGGCAGAGCTGACCGATGAATACCGGCGCTTCCCGACCCTGTACCATTCCCTGGTCACCGAGCGCAACAAACGCTGGCTGCCCAAGATCCGCGCCCTCCTCGACGACCCGCACGACTACTTCGTCGTCGTGGGCGCGCTGCACCTGGTGGGCGAGGACGGCCTGCTGGAGATGATGCGCCGGGAAGGGCGCGCGCCAAGCCCGCTCAACTGAGGTCCGGATGCAAATGCCGGCCGAAATGACCTAGGATTGTCAGGCTCATTCCTAAATGAGGATTTACCGATGTCAATGCATGCAACCAGAGTCACTACCGTTTTACTGGCCGCAGGCTGCGCACTTCTAGCGGGCTGCAGCGGATCGGATACCGCCCAGACCCCGACCGCCGCCACCTCGACCCCGGGACAGGATGCGCGTGATGCGGAGCTGCAGGCGAAACAGCAGGAATTGGAGCGGCGCGAAGCGGAGCTGAAACTGAAAGAGGAGGAGCTGGATCTCACACGCCGCGAAGCCGAGCTTGCCGCCGAGAAGGCGGCTGCGTCGAAACCGGCGCCCAAGCCCGCGCCAGCCAGGCCCGTGGCCGCCGCCAAACCGAAGGCGTCCGGTGAATCACGCACGGCGGCCGCAACGCCGCCGGCAAGGTCCGAGCCCCCTGCGGTCAGGCACATGACGATTCCGAGCGGCACGCAGCTGACTGTCGCCCTGGCGTCGGATCTTTCCACGCGCACCGCCAAGCCCGGCGACCAGTTCCAATCGCGACTGGTGTCCGATCTGGTAGTCGACGGTCGCCGCGCCGTGAGCGCCGGCGCGCTCGTGACGGGCACCGTGACGGACGTGGTGTCGGGCAGCAACAAAATTGGCGGACTGCCGACGCTCGGCCTGAGCTTCGATCATCTGCAGCTCGATGACGGCCGCAAGATCGCCATCAATGGCGAGCTGACCGAGCAGGGCAAGAGCGACAACGTGCGCGACACCGCGAAGATCCTCGGCGGTGCGGCGGCCGGCGCGATCCTGGGTCATCAAGTCAGGAAGGATAACCGCGGCAAGGTCATCGGCGGCCTGTTAGGGGGCGCCGTCGGCGCGGTGGCCGCCAAGAAGACCGGCACCGAAGTCGAGCTGGCCGACGGCTCGCAGCTGACGATCTCGCTCGGCGCGCCGATCGAGATCACGATGCGGTAGATATCCGCTGTCTCACAGGCTGAGCAACTGCCGCCGGGCCATGGAGGGCCCGGCGAATCCACGCAAGCGCGGTTGAGCACAGTCCAGGATGGACTTCCGGCGTCCTGCTGGACATCAAAAATCATAGCCGAGCTGCAGTCCGATCGTCCGCGGCCGCAGGCGGTAGCCGTAGAGCGGACCATAGTCGTTGCCGCGGCCGGTGAAGGCGTCCTCGTTCGTGAGGTTGCGAACGTACAGGTCGACGTTGAGCTTGTCGATCGAGATACGCGCCGAGGCGTCGAGCTTCACGTAGTCGCCCGATTCGCCGTTCACCGTCGATTGCCCGACGCGCGAATAGAACGGGCCGACATAAATCGCATCGGCGCGCACGAAAGCCGCGTGGCCGCCGATGGCGAACTCCTGCTGTACGCCGAGGCCGGCGTTGACTTTCGGCGCGCCCGGCAGCCTCATTCCGGCCGACAGACCTTCACGCGGCGCATCCTTGACCAGCCGCGCGTTGACGTGCGATGCGCTGACATCGACGCGCAGCGATCGCGTCGCCTGGAAGCCCGCCTGAAACTCGATGCCCTCCGAGCGCGCGGCGCCCACATTCGCGTTCCAGGTCGTGCCAAACGAGGTGTTGCCGCACGCCGCCCCGACCAATGCCGGGATGTCGGACCAGTCCATGCGGAAGACTGTCGCGTCGACCGTCACGCGGCGGCCCGCCGTAGCGAACTTGCCGCCCAGCTCGTAGTTGTCGACCGAGTCGGAATTGAGCATGCCGGTCGAGGCGATCGGAATGGAGGTGCCATCGACGAGTCCGTCGCTGTCGGTATCGCAGAAGGCGGCGAGCACCGGGGCCTGCGGCCTGCCGAGACGGAAGCCTTGCGACCATCCCGCGTAGAGCAGCGCATTGTCGACGGGCTTGTAACTGAGATTCGCGCGGTACGTAGCGCCCGATTCGTCGGAAGAGTTGCGCGTCGAGGTCGTGGCGCCGAACAAAGGTCCGCTCGAATCCACTCCCGCGGTGCGGTCATAACGATAAGCGCGCGCGCCGCCAGTGAGCGTCCAGCCGGGCATGAACTGCCAGGACACCTCGCCGAATGCCGCCTTCTGCGTGAGAGAGCGCCGGTCGAGATAGCTGCCGAGCGCGCGGGCTCCCGGCGAGAAGAAGTTCGCCGCCGGATCGCCGTACCAGATCCACTGGCTGGGGTAGGCGTCGTCGAAGTCTTCGGCGTAGAGCCCGGCAAGGAAATTCCACGCACCCGTGAGCTTGGTGGCCAGGCGGACTTCACCGCTGTTCTCACGGTGCGTCGGCGTAACCAGGGCCGACGCAGGCCAGGGCTGCTGGAAGAATGTATACGGTATGGCGCTGGTCAGATCGCCTTTGATGTGAGAGTAGGTGGCGAGCAGGTCGGCCCAGCCCAGATCATATTCCACCACCGCGTTGGCAATATCGATCTGATTGTCGTAGAAGCCCGAGGCCTGTCCGCGGCGGACGTGCTCCGGCGCCACGCGTAGCAGCTCCTGTGTGTACGGCCCGTCGTTCTCCAGCGGGTGGCCGTCCGTCTCACCCTTTTGCGTGAGATAGCTGAGCGTGAACTTCAGCTTGTCGCTCGCCCGGAACAGCGCAGCGACGCGTGCACCCTCGACCGCATAGGCGCCCATCTCCTCCTCGTCGGTCGCAAAGCCTTGTGCGCCCCCGATGATCCTCGCCTGAAACACCGTATCGGAGCCGGCGCGGTTGCGCACATAGCCGCTGTCCGAAAAGCTGTAGGCCACTGCACGGATCGCGAACTTGTCCTGGATCAGCGGGATGTTGGCCACCCCCTGAAACATGTGGTTGCGGCCCCCCGTATCGGAGGTCTGCGAATAGCCCGCCCCCAGCTTAGCCTCGAAACGGTCCACCTTTGGAGCGACCGGAATCTGGCGTACCGCGCCGCCTAGCGCGGAGCTGCCGAACGCCGTGCCCTGCGGGCCGCGCAACACCTCGACCCGCTCGATGTCGACGAGCTTGATATCGACGTTTGCGCCCAGCAACCCCGCGGAGTTGGTAGTGGAGGTCTCGCCGAAGTACGTGCCCGTGGTCGCGCCCGAATAAAAGTTCTGAGTCAGCGTCCGTGTCTCCATGCCGCGGATGATGATGGCCTGGCCACCGTATCCCTGCTCCATCTGGCTCACGCCCGCCACGCCGCGCAGGTAGTCCGAGGAATGAACCAGTCCACGCCGGCTGATGTCGTCGGCGGTCAGCACGGAAATGCTGAGCGGGACGTCCTGCAGGCGCTCGCTGCGTTTCTGCGCCGTAACGACGATCTCCTGGACCATTTGTCTGTCGGAGTCCTTCTCCTGCCGCCCGCCCGCCGTGTTGCTTTGATCGTCCGTGCTTCTCGCCAGCCGCAAAGCGCTCCCCGTCCCGCCCCCGAGCGCCTCGCGCGCAGGAGAAACCGGCGCCGCGCTGGCCTGCGCCTTCGATTTCGGCGCCACGATAGCGATCGTGCGCTCATCCAGGTACTCGTATTCCAGGCCCGTTCCCTTGAGGAGCTGCCTCAGCGCGGCGGCCGGGGTGAGAGATCCGGCGACCTTTGGGGCCGTCAGGCCATGCGGGATCGATTCGACGCGCAGCACGACCTGCAGTCCCGTTTGCGCCGCAAATGCGTTGATCGCATCGCCGATGGGCTGGCTGTCGATATCGAAAGTGACTTCGGCGGAGGCCGGCTGCTGGGCCACGGCGGGACCGCACGGCAGCATCAGGACCAGAGACAGGCTGAGACTTCCCAAACCGACCTGCAATGCGTTCATGTTCGCGCTCCCGCTCGACCGAAGATAGTATTCCGGCTTCGCGAGGCATGTGCGGTTTCGCAGCGTCGAACCCGCAGCCTCGTGGCGCGAGGCGGTCTGATGAAGCGGCAACGGGGCTTGTTTCATCACGTTGCAGCCGGGCTGAGCCTCGTTCGAAAAATAGTTGCGGGTCGATCGCACGGAAAACAGTCAAAGGGAGTGGAAGAACGCCTGCTGTGAGCCGCGATGTCCGATTCGATTCACGATAGCGTCCCGACGGGCGGCCGGCCGGCCGCCACCGCGTTCCAGGCGCACGCGGCGGCGGTGCACCGGTTCATGCGCCGCCGCATCGCGCGCCGGCAGGATGCCGACGATCTCGCACAGGAGGTCTTCATGCGCTTCCTGCGCGTCGATGGAACGAAGCTCCTGAACAAGCCGTTGGCCTACCTGTATGGCATCGCCGCACACGTGGTCCATGAGTTCCGGATGCAGGCGGAACAGGACAGCGCGCACGTCCTTTACGACTCCTCGACCGCCGATAAAAGCGCCGAGATGCCCGCGCACCTCGATCCGGACGAAATGGCCGACCGCCTGGCGCTGCAGCAGCATCTCGAGCACGCGCTGAACCGGCTGCCGCGCATGCACCGGGCGGTCCTGCTGATGGTCAAACGCGATGGCTCCTCGCATGAGGAAGCGGCGAAAACGCTGGGCTTGAACGTGCGCACGGTGGAACGGTACGTGATGCAGGCCATGACCCGGCTCCGAACGATGCAGTGGGACCCGCCATGACGCGCAGAACACAGAGCGAGTACGCGATCGCCGCCGAAGCGGCACAGTGGCACGCGCGCCAGGGCCACCTGAGCCCGCGCGAGCAATGCGCATTCAGCGAGTGGCTGAAAGCCTCGCCGCGCCATGTGCGCGAGTTCCTGATGGTGGAGACCCTGGCGGATGAGCTGCGTCACGTCGATCCGCAGCGCCGCCACGACGTCGAAGCTTTGTTGGCCGCGCCGCCGGACGACATCGTTGCGCTCCCCGATGCCGGAGCCTCGCACGCCGGGAAACTCTCACGTCCACGCCCCTGGAACCGGCGCGCGATCGCCATTGCCGCGGCGGTTTGTGGTGTGGCCGTACTGACTTTAGCCGGTATGCGGCTGCCGCAGTGGCTCGGCGGCTGGCAGACCTTCACGACCGCGGTCGGCGAGCAGCGCGTGCTGCAGCTGGCGGACGACTCCGTGGTGAATCTCAACACCGGCTCGCGCCTGCAAGTGCATATCTCCGACCGGATGCGGGAGATGCGTCTTCTGGAAGGCGAGGCGTTCTTCAAGGTTCGCCAGGATGCGGGCCGGCCGTTCCGTGTGTACACGCGCGATGCGGTCATTCAAGCCATCGGAACGCAATTCAACGTGCACCGGCGCACCCACGACACGCGCGTCGCGGTGGTCGAAGGACGCGTGCGAGTCGTCCCGGCCGTCGAGAAACCGGCGCTCACGCCGCCCGATGCGCTGGGTGCGGGCGAGGAAGTGCAGATCGGCGCCGATGGCCGGATCAAACAGCGCGCACGGCCCGACGTCATCAACGTCGTGGCCTGGCGCCAGCGCCGGCTCGTGTTCCGGGAAGAGACGCTCACCGAAATCGCGGCGGAGTTCAATCGCTACAACCAGGCGCCGAAGTTCCGGCTGGAAGGCGTGGACGGCAAGACGCAGCATTACACCGGTACATTCGATGCCGACAACCCGCAAGCAATGGCGTCGCTGCTGTCGCAGCAGAGTGATCTGGACGTACAGACGACGGACAAAGAGATCGTCGTACGGCCGCGGTAGCTGCGTTCGATCTCCCGGGAAAGCCATGACGAGCGGGTAGGCTCGAGTTGCAATCTGGCCGCGCGGCGCAACGCGCAAGCCGCGCCCTCCTCAGCGCCATTCTTTGTTCGCGCCCCCGCGCTCCGCCTTGACACCGCCCGGCTGCCTCCTATACTTCGATTTCCGAAATATCTTCCCCCACCACCATGACCCTCCGGGACAACGCCGAGGAGCTGAGCGGGCATTTCCACGTCATCCGAACCAAACTGCTCGGCGTGGTCAAATACAACCCGGCGACCTCCAGCCTGCTGAATGTGCAGGAGTCGCACCTGCTGCTGGACCTTGGCACGCGCGGTCCCATCACCATGAGCGCGGTCGCCCGGGAGCTGCAGTTGTCATTGAGCAGCGCCACCGCCGTGGTCGACAAGCTCGAGGAAAAGGCTTTGGTGCGCCGCGAGCGCGATCCTCAAGACCGGCGCATCGTGAACGTGGCGCTGACGGATGAGGGGAGCAAGCTGTTCCAATTGTTGCAGGAGGCCCGGCTCACGGCGGTCCTCGGCATCCTGAAAACCTTGAGTCCCGACGAGCAGGAAGTTCTGCTGGGTTTGTTCCGCAAGATCGCCGCCAAACTGGACGATGAGCGCTCGACCGATGCCTCTGGAGGCTGAAACAAACATCGACGGCCGCGCTGCGGGCCCGGGCCGTCGTGCGCTGTATTTCGCCGCCGCACTCGCCATTGCGATCGGCGCCGGTGCGGCAGCATTGATGACGCGCGCTCCGGCCGCGGACGCGCCCGCGCAGATGCCGGCGCTCACGGTAACCAGCGCAGCGCCGCGACACGCAATCTGGCCCGCGACGCTGCAAGCCGTCGGCGCGATTGCTGCGTGGCACGAGGCGAGCGTCGGCGCCCAGATCGGCGGCTATCAGCTGCTCGACGTGCTCGTGGACGTGGGCGATCAGGTGAAGAAAGGCCAGGTGCTCGCGCGGATCGATCCGGCGCTGCTGCAGGCGGATGAAGTGCAATTGAAAGCCGGCTACGAGCAGGCGGACGCCAACCGGCAGCGAGCCCTCACGCTCAAGTCCAGTGGCAGCATCAGCGAGCAGGAAGTGCTGCAGCTGGTGACGCAAGCCAAGTCGGCGGCCGCGCTGCTCGCGGCCAAACAATTGCAGCTGCGCTACGCCGAAGTGGTTGCGCCCGACGACGGCGTGATCAGCTCGCGCACGGCCACGCTCGGCGCCGTGGTATCGGTAGGACAGGAGCTGTTCCGGCTGATCCGCAAGAACCGCCTGGAGTGGCGCGGCGAGCTGACGGCCGAGCAGCTCGCGCTGATCGCGCCCCGCCAGAGCGTGGCATTGACTCTGCCGGATGGCAGCACCGCGGCCGCTACGGTGCGCCAGGTTGCGCCCTCATTGGATTCGCAGTCGCGCCTGGGCATCGTGTACGCCGATCTCGAGCCCGGCAGCCGCGCGCGCGCCGGCATGTATGTCAGTGGCCGGATCGTGCAGAGCAAGAACCCCGCGCTCGTGATCCCGGCTGAAAGCGTGGTGATCCGCGACGGGCGCAGCTACGTCCTGAAGCTGGCCGATCGCAGCGCCACTCCAAAGGTTTCCCTGCAGGCCGTCACGGTAGGACGCCGCGAAGGCGCCGATGTGGAGATCCTCCAGGGCCTCGCTGACGGCGACCGCCTCGTCGTTCAGGGCGCGGGATTCCTGAATGACGGCGACGTGGTGCGCATCATCGATGGCGCCGCCGCCCCCGTCGCCCTGGCGCCGGCCGCCAAAGACTGAGCCGTGAATCTCGCGACCTGGTCCATCCGCAACCCGATCCCGGTGATCCTGCTGTTCGCCCTGCTCACGCTCGGCGGGTTCATGGGCTTCGCCAGCCTGCCGATCCAGCATCGGCCCGACTTCGACCTACCCTCGGTGATGGTCACTCTGGCGCAGCCGGGCGCCGCGCCCGCACAGCTGGAAACCGAAGTGGCGCGCAAGGTCGAGGATTCTCTCGCCACGCTCACCGGCCTGAAGCACATCCGCACTTCGATCACCGATGGCCGCGTGCAGATCACCAACGAGTTCATGCTCGAGAAGAATCTCTCCGATGCGCTGATCGAAACGAAGGATGCCGTCGATCGCCTGCGCTCGGACCTGCCGACCGACCTGCAGCAACCCACTATAACCGTGCTGTCGACGACGTCCGCGGAGCCGACGGTCGTCTATTCGATCGCCTCCTCGCGCATGGACGAGGAAGCTTTGTCCTGGTTCGTCGACGATACCGTCGGCAAGACGGTGCGCAGCGTCGCCGGCGTCGGCCGTTTCGAGCGCGTCGGCGGCGTGCAGCGCGAAGTGCGCGTCGAGGTCGATCCGGTCCGTCTCGCCGCGCTCGGCGTAACCGCGGCCGACGTATCGCGCGCACTGCGCCAGGTACAGCAGGAATCTTCGGGTGGCCGCGGCCAGCTTGGCCGAGCGGAGCAATCGGTACGCACCACCGCATCGGTGCGCCAGGCATCCGATCTTGCCGCCCTGCCGATCGCGCTCGCCAGCGGACGCGACGTGCGTCTCGACCAGGTCGCGACGGTGCACGACGGGGTCGCCGAGCGCACGCAGGCGGCTCTGCTCGACGGCCGGCCGGTGGTCGGATTCAAGGTCTACCGCATCAAGGGATTCGACGAGACGCGTGTCGCCGAGGGCGTGAAGCGCGCACTGGAAGGGCTGAAGGCCCGCGACGATTCGATCAGCTTCTCCTCGATCTCCGCTTCCGTCGAATACACGCTCGAGCAATATCACGGCTCGATGCACATGCTCTACGAAGGCGCGCTGCTGGCCGTCCTCGTCGTGTGGATCTTCCTGCGCAACTGGCGCGCCACGCTGGTTTCCGCCGCGGCGCTCCCGCTGTCGGTCCTGCCCGCGTTCGCCGCGATGGCGTGGTTCGGCTTCTCGCTCAACACTTTGACGCTCCTCGCGCTCGCGCTGAGCGTGGGCATACTCGTCGACGACGCCATCGTGGAAATCGAGAACATCGAGCGCCATGGCCGCATGGGCAAGCCCATCCGTCAGGCGGCCGAGGACGCGGTGACGGAGATCGCGCTCCCGGTGATCGCCACGACGCTGAGCCTGGTCGTGGTCTTTCTGCCGACCGCGCTGATGAGCGGCATCCCCGGCCTGCTGTTCAAACAATTCGGCTGGACCGCGGTGATCGCGGTGCTCGCCTCGCTCCTCGTGGCGCGGCTGCTGACGCCGATGATGGCGGTATACCTCATCAAGTCGCATCTGCCCGAGCGGGAGCGGGAACGCGGCCGGATCATGACGTGGTACCTGCACGCCGTGAACTGGTGCATCAACCATCGCATTGCCACCGCCGCGGGCGCGGCGGCGTTCTTCTTTGTTTCGATCGGGCTGGCCTCGCTGATTCCAACCGGACTGATACCGCCGGCCGACCGCGGCTTCACTTCGGTCGACATCGAATTGCCGCCCGGCAGCTCGCTGCGCCATACGCTGGAGATCGCCGAGAAAGCGCGCGGGGCGATTGCGGACGTCAACGGAATCCGCAGCGTATTCGCCACGGTCGGGGACTCCCAGCGGACGCGCAATCGGGGCGCGCAACAGGCGGGCGAAGTACGCAAGGGCCAGCTGACCTTGACGTTGACGGCTCGCGACCAGCGGGACCATCAAAGCGCGATCGAAGATGCCGTGCGTCAGCGCCTGCAAAGCGTCGCCGGCGCGCGCTTCTCGGTCGGCGGCAACACCCCGGGCGGGCAGATGCAGCTGATCCTGGCGAGCGACAATGCATCGGCGCTGAAAGCCAGCGCCCAGTCGTTGGAGCGCGAGCTGCGCAGCATCGGCACGCTGTCGAATATCAGCTCGACCGCCAGCCTCGAGCGCCCCGAGATCATCATCCGGCCGGACTGGCAGCGCGCGGCGGAGCGCGGCGTGACTGCCGCCGCCATCGGCGAAGTCGTGCGCGTCGCCACGAGCGGCGACTTCGATGCGCAAGTCGCGCGGCTCAACCTCGACAACCGTCAGGTGTACATCCGTGTGCGGGTCGCCGACTCCGCGCGCGAGGACATCGACACGTTGGCAAACATGCGCGTCAACGGCCGCGACGGGCTGGTGCCGCTGTCCAGTGTCGCCACGCTGTCGGTGGGCAGCGGGCCTGCGCAGCTGGACCGCTACGACCGGCATCGTTACGTCACCGTCACGGCCGATCTGGGCAGCATGCCGCTCGGCACGGCGATGAAGGCCGCCAGGGCGCTGCCGTCGGTGAAAGGCATGCCATCCAGCGTGCAGCTCATGCAGAGCGGCGATGCGGAGATCGCCGGGGAGCTTATGACGGGTTTCGCCATCGCTATCATTGTCGGCGTGCTGTCGGTGTTCTGCGTGCTGGTGATGCTGTTCAAGGATTTCTTCCAGCCGATCACGATCCTGTCGGCTATCCCGCTGTCTGCAGGCGGCGCCTTCCTCGCGTTGGTGGTGGCGCGCAGCGAGCTCGACATCCCTTCGATGATCGGCCTGGTGATGCTGATGGGCATCGTCACGAAGAACTCGATCCTGCTGGTCGAGTACACCGTCGTCGGGATCCAGGAGCGCGGACTCTCACGGCATGAAGCGCTGCTCGACGCCTGTCATAAGCGCGCGCGTCCGATCGTAATGACCACGGTCGCGATGATTGCCGGCATGCTGCCGATCGCTCTCGGTTTCGGGCCGGACGCCAGCTTCCGTCAGCCCATGGCGGTGGCGGTGGTCGGCGGCTTGCTCACCTCCACCGCACTGAGCCTGCTCGTGGTGCCGGTGGTCTTCATCTACATCGACGAGTTGGAGCGGTTCGTCAGGAAGCTGTTTCGCCGGCAGAAAACCCACGTGTCCGGCGGGGCGAGCACCGCTGTTCTCGTCGACCACGGGCAAGCCGGCGCCGTCGGGCGGGCTGCCGTTGCAAGCGCCCCGCAGCCGGGACAGTTGGGCGCGACTGTCCCGATTGCGTCGACGAGCGCTCATCGATGAGCGGATCCGCCGTTCCCGTTTCGATTGCTTTGGACGAGGCGGTGGCGACGGAGCTGGCGGCGCACGACATCGCCACGTCGCGATATCAGTTTCCTCACATGGAACGCGGATCGAAGCGCAGCGGCCGCAAGGACGCGGACATCAGGAAGGATTTCGTCCAGACGGTTGCGGACTGGATGCTCGCTTGTTGAGCCGCAGCCCGGTCGCCAGGTGCTGCATCCGGCCGGACGCATCCGGGTTCTTGAAAATGCAGAGGCGCCCCGCTTCGACGGCCGTCGTGGTTTCCGGTTTGTCCGCGGCCAGCAGGAACCGATCGCCGCCGAGCGGGATCAGGCGCGCGGGCGGCGAAGGCTGTGTGGAATCGGTATCGTAGTTGGGCCATTTCATCTGGCGGGCAAGCAGCAGATCACCCCCGGCGGCCGAGACGTGGAACAGGTGCTCGCCGTTCTGATACGTGCCGACATATTTGTTGCCGTCGACTTTGACGCGCGTGGACGGCGGCGCCTGAACGTCCACCAGGCCCATCGGTTTCAAGCCGATCTCTTTGAGCCAGGTGGCCATGAGATCATTGATGAGAACCGAGCCGTGCGCCGCATTGGTCAGGATGGCCGCTGCGAATTGCCGTTGGGGATGGACGTACAGTCCCGTGAGAATGCCCGGACCACCGCCGCCGTGGTGCAGTATTCCGTTTTCATCGATCATCCAGCCCACGCCCATACTGGATGGGGCGTAACCTTTGCCGCTGTTGTCCACCGTAACCTGCTGCATCGCCTTCGCGCTGCGCTCGGAGAGGATACGGACGCCATTGACGCCAACGCCATTGTTCATGTGCGCGCGGGCGAAGGTCATCAGATCACCGGCTGACATCATCAGCGTGCGGCCGGCGGGTCCGAAGGCCAGCGGCAGAAATACATGCGAAGTGCGCAGCCACTGCGGTTGCGACGCCGCGGGGTTCAGGAAATGTCCGACGCTCGCCCGGTGCAGCAGCGCATCCTCGGGCAGGCTCGCCGCGTTCTGCATCTGCAGCGGACGGAAGATTCTCTCCTTGACCAGCTGATACCAGCTCTTCCCCGTCAATCGCTGCGCCAGATAGCCGGCGATCACCATGCCGGGATTGCAGTACGAGAACTCCGCTCCGGGAGGATAGAGTTGCCCGAGCTGCGCGAATCGCCGCACGGCCTTCTCTATGGTTTCCTCGTCGTGGCCGCTGTTGGGCCAGGCTCCGATTCCTTCGATCCCGGAGGTGTGATTGAGCAGCATCTTCACCGTGATCCGCTGCAGCGCCTCGCGGTCCGCGACCTTGAAGTCCGGCAGGTAGCGCACCACCCGCTCGTCCAGATCGACCTTGCCTTCGTCGACCAGCTGCATCACCAGGGTTGCATTGAAGACCTTGGTGATCGAGCCGAGCAGCATCACCGTATCGGTGGTCAGCCCGATACCGGTGCTGATATTGGCGACACCGGCTGCGGCGGTCGTCACCTTGCCGCCCTTGAACAAAGCTACGCTGGCGCCTGGCACGCGGTGGCGGGCCAGCGCCGCTTCGAGCCGCGCCTGCAGATCGGCGTCCTTCGACGCGGTGCCTGCCGCACCCTGAGTTGCCGGCGCAGCTGCGGCCGTTACGTTGCGGGCAGACGGCATCAATGCCGCTGCCGCTCCCGCCCATGCGGAACCGCGAATGAACTCCCGTCTTTTCATCTGAGCTCCAGCAGTGCGAAAGCGCGGATCAGAATTGGTACGAGGCTTGAAGTCCAATCGTCCGGGGCTGTATCGGCGCGACCTTCAGGATTCCCGAGGAGACGTAGGCGGACAGCTGTCCCCGATCGTCCAGCAGGTTCCTGACATAGAGTTGCGCGTTGATGGATCCTATGTTGAGACCGGCCCGGATGTCGACCGCGGTGTAGTCGGGGATCACATAGGCGGTAGCGCCGAACGCCGCTTTCCTCTCGTCCCTGTAGCGCAGCGTCGCACCAATGCTCGGACGGTAGGCAAGGTTGCGGAACGTATAGTCGGCCTCGACGTCGGCGGTATATTTCGCGACGCCGGGCAGGACCTCGCCCTTCGCCGCGCCGAGAAACGGCTCGGCCTTGAGGACCTTCGTGTCTTGCAGAGCAAGCGAGCTGCCGAGGACCAAGCCCGCCGACGGACGCAGCGTCAGGGCGAGCTCCGATCCCTTCACCGAAGCCCCGCCCGTCAGGTTGCCGATGTAGCTGTTGCCGTTGATGACCACGGTCGAGATGACGTTGCTCCAGTCGATGTAGTAGACGGACAGGTCCGTGGCGAACAGTTTTCCGGGCGTTTCGGTACGCAGCCCCAGCTCGTAGCTCTTCAACGAATCATTGTCGAAAGGGGGCGGGAAGAAGGCGATTCCGCCCAGGCCGACGCCGCCGTAGTTCGGCCCTCCGGGCCGGTAGCCGGTCGCGTAGCGGACGTAGAGGCTGGTGCTGCGATCGAACGAATAGCGCGCATTGGCGAGATACGTCACGACGTTATCGTCCGACCGCGACGGTATGGGCGAGGCCGGATTCAGGATTCCCGAATTGGTTTGTACGATCCCCTGATCGTTGCGCGCGTAACGCAGGCCGACCGAGACGTTGAGCCTGGCGCTGATGTTCCAGGTGAGGTTGCCGAAAGCCGCCATTTCCTCGTAAGTCGTGGGGTTGTCGAAGCCATAGATGTCAGGCGGACCGGCAACGCTCTGCGCGTCCAACGTCAATGCGTACTGGTTGCGGTTGCTCTTCTCGTCGTTGTAGAACGCGCCGATGAGCCAATCGATCTTCTTCCCCGGTTTCGATGCCAGGCGCACTTCCTGCACGAACTTGTTCGTATGCGTGTGCTCGAACAGCGGGATCCTGTCGTACGGAATCCCGCGGCTCGTGAGGGTCGGACCGAAGCTGCCGGTGTAGTCGATGTTGGAATGCAGCGCCTGCTCCTGATAGCTGGACGCCGCCGTCAGCGTGGCTCCCCCGAAGTCGTAGTCGATCTCGGTGGCGATGACTCTGTGCGTCTGATAGAAGCGCTCCGCCATGCGATTCTGCAGCAGGGAGCCCTTGATCGGCAGGTGCGTCACGCGGTCGTAATCCGCCGTTCCGCTGCCGTCGCGATCGGTATTCTGAGCGAGTCCGGTCACGCGGATCGACAGCCGATCCGTGGGCGTGTACAGGAAATCGAGGCGTCCGCCGCTGACGTTGGAGCGGTTGACGTCCTTCTCCCCGGTTCGGACGCTGTCGATGTAACCGCCATCGTGGACCTGATACGCACTGGCCCGCAGCGCGGCTTTGTCCTGAGCCAGCGGCATGTTCACGGCTGCGGCGATATCGTAGCCCACGCCGCCATGACGCGTGCTCGACACGCCTGAGCTCACATCGCCGCCGAAGCGCGTCGAATCCGGACGTTTGGTGACGTACTTGACCAGCCCGCCGATGGCGGACGCACCGTAGAGCGTGCCTTGCGGGCCGCGCAGCACCTCGATGCGCTCCATGTCGAATGGCGCTGCATCGAAGGTGTAGCGCCCGCCCTGCCCGAACTGCGTCGTCGAGCCGAACGGCACTTCATCCACGTAGACCATCACCGTGGGGCTGATCGTGAAGAAGCCGGTGGTGATGCCGCGCATTGTGATATGGCTGTTGCCCGCCCCTTCCGTCTCGAACGTCATTCCGGGAATGGACTCGGCGAAATCGCGCAGCTGCGTCGCGCCCCGATGCACCAGCTGGTCGGCGGAGATCACGGTGATCGATTGCGGCACGTCGTGCAGTCGCTCCTGACGCTTCTGCGCGGTGACCACGATTTCCTGCACGCCCGTGGCCTCGGCCGGACCGGCATCCGGTTTTTTTGGATCTGACGTGGTATCTGCGCCGGATCCGCCGCCGTTCGAATCAACGGCCGCCAATTGCACCGGTGTGGCTGCGCTGGATGCCCAGGCCGACGAGGCGCCGGCTCTGCCGGCCGTCTTGTCCTTTGCGCCGCGAACCGAGACGGTGCGCTCATTGAGGAACTCGAACGTCAATCCGGTTCCGCTCAGCAGCTGGCGCAAGGCCTGCTCGGTCGATGTGCCGCTGTCGGCGCCGCGGGACTGCAAACCCGCGACGACTTCGGAAACGTACACCAGCTGCAGGCCTGTTTGTTGAGCGAAAACCTTGAGCGCGCTCGTGAGCGGCTGCGCATCGATCGGCTGCGTGAGCCGCGCCGCCGGCTCGACGGCATCCGCCGCCGCGGCCGCACACCCAAGACCGAGTGTCAGACACACTACGACTGAAGGAAGAGTTCGCATGTCATGCCCCCTGAATCATCGCTTCTCCGACGTGTTGAGTCGGATGGCGGCGAATCAGGTACCGGAATTCTTGCGGATGTGGATCGAATCGGCCGCCGTTTTCACCTCGACGTCGTCCAGGCGCTGCAGGAAGTTGACGAACGAATCCGTGTCGTACGCGTTGAAGATGCCGGTGATGCGCAGGTCCTGCAGCGCCGGCCCCTCGACGATCATGGGCATCCGGCCGTAGCGGTTGAACTCTTGAACGACGTCGGCCAGGCGCTCCTGCTCGAAGACGATGTGCTGCTGAGTCCACGCGGTAGCCCTCGCGACGTCGACGCTCACCGGCGATGCAGCGCTGCGGCGGGCGGATAACCGCACCTGATTGCCGGCGGTGACCGCGATATCGGCCGCGCCAACCGCGGATTCTCCGCCGCCGTCGGCAACGATATCGAGCCGCTCATGGCGCGGCTGCTTCACGAGCACTTTGCCCTCGACCACGGTGATCGTCAGCTCGCCCGGCTTGCGATACACGTCAAACGAGGTGCCGAGCGCGATCACGTCCGCCGCGCCTGCGGTAACACGGAAGGCGCGGTTGACATCCCGTGCCACGTCGAACAGCGCCTGGCCGCGCTCGACGTCGACGACGCGTTCGGTCCGGGAAAAGCGCAGATGAATCTCCGATCCGGAGTTCAGATGCACGACCGAGCCGTCGGGCAGGCGCCAGACCCTTTGTTCGCCGTGCTCGGTCCTGAGGGTGGCGGGCGACAAAAGAACCGTGGCCCGATCGATCAACCACGGGAGTGAGAGCAAGGCCACGGCAATGGACGCCGCGGCAAGAAGTTTGCGTCGGGCTCGCGGTACGGTGGCCCGATCAGCCGCTGCCGGCAGCGCCGTCCGCACCGACATCGGAGTCACTACGCTCACGTCTTCGTGAGGATCATTGCGCGCTTCGCCAACCAACTGGTCCGTATCGAGGCTCTCCGTCGCCGCTCCAACGTCTCGCGCGAGCATCGACACGGCGAGATACTCGCGCACGTGCATCGGCGAGGTCCGCAGCCAGGCCGTGAACTTTTCCCGCTCGGCCGGCGGCAGCGTGCCCGCCCGCTGACTGACGAACCACTCGGCTGCCTGCCTCGTAACGGCTGCCTCGATGCTGCGCTGTGTTGCGTCCATAGCTCTTACCTCAGTCTCACCATGCGCTTGCGGCAGTGGGCGAGCGCCTGCACGAGATACTTCTTGACCATGTTGTCCGAGATGCCCAGGCGCTCGCCGATCTGCGCATACGACAATCCATCGCGATACTGCATGACGACGGCCGCTCGGCACTTTGCAGTGAGCTGTCCTATGACTTCATTGAGTCGCCGCAAACGCTGCTCGGTATCCGCCTCCTCCTCGAGCGGAGGAAGATCCGCCAGCTCGACCTCGATGCCCGGAGACTGGAAGTCGACCTGCGCCTGCTGCTGGCGCTCGAGCACCGCATGCTCCTTCGCGAGATTGCGCGCGACCGTGAAAAGGTAGGCCTCGGGATTGCGGAAGACCTCGGTCTCACTGACGCGCAGCATGCGCAGGTAAACCTCCTGCGCCAGGTCCCTCTCCTCTCCGCGGGCCCGGATCCGGCGCCGGAAGAACTGGCGCAGGCGCTGCTCGTTCTGAGCGAAAAGCCTGTCAATCAATGACTTGCGTACATCTGGCATGGCCGGGCGGTGGGGACGGAGAGAGGCGTACGAGCTGTAGAGTCCGTTCGGGCCAAATCAGGTACCCAAATTTGCCGAGCGCAGTGCCGCAGCAGGTCCGGGAGAGCTGTAATCAATGGAGGGTACGGCGGCTCATGGTTTGCGGGGCACTTCGATGTCGAAGTGCAGCACTTCTTCGCGGGTCCTTACTTTCTCATACAGCGCGATCGCGGGCTCGTTGCCGTAATCGGCTTGAACATAGATCACCTATACGTTCGCGCGCGCTCAGAAGCGGTACGACCCCTGAACGCCCAGGATGCTCGTGTTCGATTCGTAGGTGCCGCGCAATGCTCCTGGAACAGGACCGGCGGGTGCCAGCTCGCTGGGAGCGTCTTTCACCCACAAGTAGGCATAGCCAATATCCAGCGACCAGCGATCGTCCGGCGCGAACTTCGCGCCGGCGGCCAGCCATTTGCGGTCGTTGTCCGGCAATCGTGGCGTGCGGAATGCATCCCGCACCGCCGAACGGTCATATGCGATGCCGGCACGCAGCATCCACGCGGGACTCGCCTGATATTCGAAGCCCAGGCCCGCTCGCCAGCTGTTCTGGAAGTTCAAGTCAGTCGTCGAAACGGCTTGGCCGGCGGCGGCGCCGCTGGTGGCGACGACCGTCAGGGCTTGAATGGAGTCCCATCCGGTCCAGGAGTAATCGACGAGCGCGCGCAGTCTGGGACCGAGACGCTGGGAAAGGGCGATCGACAGCGATCGCGGCAGCCGCACGTCGACGTTGATATTCGATCCCAGCGCCGAGAACGCCGGATTGTTGAAACTCAGATCGCCGTCGACGGTGTAGCTGGCCGCCGCGCGGTAAGTCAGTCCCACGCGCGTGCCCTGGCCGAAATCCGCGAGTACGCCTGCGTTCCACCCGAAAGCCCAATCGCTTCCGTCCACCGTCGCACGCGCGGTCGGCACCAGGGGGCTCACGGCGTTCGTGAGCGTCGCTTTCAGGCGCTGATAACTGACGCCGACACCCACCGACAGCACATCGTTGACTTTGTAAGAAAGAGTCGGATTGATGTTCAGCGTCTCGACCTCGGATTTGACCGCGTGAAACATCCCGGCCCACTGGTTGTTCCATTCGGTGCTCAGCCCGAACGGGGCGTTGACCGCCATGCCCAGCGCCCATCGCGAGCCGAGGTCCATTTTTCCGTACAGCGCCGGCACCACGGATGAGACACCGGCATCGCCGCCGTTGCCGAACGCATTGTATGTGGACCCTGCCGGAGCGGGCCCTGCGCTCTCGAACTGAAAGCTCGGGAGTAAATAATGCACTGCCACGGAAAAATTCGACCCGGGAAGGAAGGACATCCCGGCCGGGTTCCAGAATGCGGTGCTGGCGTCTTGAGTCGCCGCCGCCATGCCCGAATACGCGACTCCCAGTCCGCTCGCGGACTGCTCCTGCAACTGGAATCCCGATCCCAAGGCGGCCGCGCCGCCCAGCGCGCACCCTGCACCGATTACACCCGCGAGAAGAATCCTGCCCTTGCATCGTGGTTTCATGGTCGCGCTCCTGCTCACCCAAGCCCTGGTTGATCGCCGTCTGCACGTGGAAATGTACATGGATCGGCCTCGTAAGGAAACGCGCCGCTTGATACTCTGCCGTGCCACGGAGGTCCGTATGAGTACACCGGAACGCTCTCCCGAAAGCCCCTGGTCGTCCGACCTGCTCAGGGAGATCGGTGCGCCGTTGAAGAAGGCGGCGAGCAGAGGACGGATTGCGGCTGGACGCCGTCCGCTATCGTGCGTCCTTCTGCATGAGGTGCCTGACGAAGAATCGTTTCTTCAGCTCCAGGTCGTATTCGGAGGTTCTGCCCATCACGGCGTGGCTGGAGTTCGGAAAAATCATCATCTCGTGCTGCTTGCCGAGGCGAATCAGGGTTTCGCTCATCTTGAACAGGCTGGCCTGCGTAGCCGTATCGTTCACGCTGCCGAGGAGAAGCAGATCACCCCTGAGCCTGGGCGCCAGGGGAAGAACATCCGCCGCTTCATAAAGAGCTTTGTTCTCGTTCGGCATGCCCAGATAGATCTCGTATAACGCACCTCGCCAAGGTTCGAAGCCCGGCACTTGACTGATGCCCGCCTTGTACAGGTCGGGCGCCTGCGTCAGGGCGCGAAAGGCGAATTGCCCACCCCAGGATGCGCCCCAGATGCCGACGCGATCGAGATCGAGAAACCCAAGCTGCCTGCCGAGCTGCCGCACGGCGCCCGCGTGGTCGGCGATCTCGAACTGTCCCCAGTTGTGATACACCGTGTCATGGAACGCTTTGGAGCGCCCGGGTGTGCCGCGCGCATCGAGCGTCAGGACGATGAACCCGAGATTGGCGAGAGCACGATTGAAGTTCTGCCATCGAAACTCGAGGTTATCGCAGAAATCCATGGGTCGGGTGATCGTTTGCGGCCCGGCATAGATGTATTCGACCACCGGATACTTCTGACCGGCGTCGAAGTTGTAGGGGAAATAGAGCGTTACCCAGAGATCGGTAACACCGTCCGCCGCCTTTACCACGTACTCTTTTGGCGCGACCCATCCGACTGATTTGAGCCGGCTGATATCGGACTCGCCGAGCGTGCGCACGAACGTTCCGTCTGCCTTACGCAGCACAGTCTTCGGCGGCTCGTCCACCGCGGAGAAAGTATCGGTGAAATACTTCGCGGATGGAGCGAAGTTGACGGCGTGCTGGCCTTTGCCGTCCGTCAGCTGGGCGAAACCCTTGCCGTTGAGGCCCACGCGATAGACATGTGTGTCATACGGCCGCGTCTGATCGCCATGGCCGGTGAAATAGACCCAGCCGCCGGATTGATCGATCCGCACCACCTCCTTGACCGGCCACGCGCCGCTGGTCAGCTGACGCACCAGCCTGCCGCGCATGTCGTAGTAGTAAAGGTGATCCCAGCCGCTGCGCTCGGAGTTCCAGATGAATCCGGATCCGTCGGGCAGCAGCGTGAAGCCGGTGTCTTCGTTCCAGACCGCCTCGTGCTGATTGGTGAGAAACGTCTTGGATTGCTCCCTGAAGAGCGTGCGCACGGCGCGCGTCGCCGCGTTGACGGCCTGAATGTCCACACGCGTGAGCAGGCGGTCGTAGCGCGCGAGGATCAGCTCCGAGCTGTCCGGCAGCCAGGACAGAATGCGCACGTACTGATTCTCGGTATCGCCCAGATCCACCTTCACCGGCTGGCGCAAGTACATGTCGACCAGATACAGCTCGGAGCGATGGAGCTTGCCGCCGGCCGGTATCACGATGACCTCATCGGCCGTCTCCAGCGGCGTCAGCCAATGAATGTTCGGGATGCGCGCCATGCCGCCGGTGTGTTGTTTGTACACGGCGAGATACTGTCCGTCGGGCGACCACGGGTTCCACAGCGTGGCTTCCACGTCCCAAAAGGCGAGCGGTATCCCATCGCTCGTGATCCTGATTTTCTGGCCGTCGAGAGTGGCACGGAGGACGAGGTTGTGATTCTCGATGCCCGCGATCCATCGCTTGTCGGGTGACACCGCTTCCGGCGCCGGCATGAGTCCGAGCCCGACGAATCTCTCGCGCATGAAGCTGCCGGGCACGGCCCTTTCGGCCTCGCTCGGGACCAGTGCGAGGGAGTACGTCGAAGGCGGGAGCGGACGGAACAGCGCATAGGTCTGCAGGTCAAGCTCGTAGCTCGCGCCGTCCAGTGCAAAAGCCACCTTTCGCGGCGAGAGAAATTGAAGCCGGTCGAAGGGTACGCCTGCGCCCGCCGGATCGTAGCCGGTCGATTCGCGCAGGACGGAGCGCAGCCGCTGGACATCGAACAACGGACCTTCGGCGCCCGTGGCGGGATCGACCTTGAGAATCTGGCGATCGTTCGGATCACCTTCCACATACCAGAAGCCCGATCCGTCCGGGAGCCAGTTCGGCGTAATACGTCCGCCCTTCAACAGGGATCCAAAGTCCAGGTAGCGCTGATAGACGGCCTCATCCTGAGCCGTGGGCGCGGCGTATGCATTCGCCGACGAGATACAAACAAGGGTCGCGGCGCAGGCGAGCAGCTCGCAGCCGCACAACAGCATGCGCTGATTCATGGGGGTAGGCCTCAGGCTCCGGGTTCGAAGAAACACCGCTCATCCGCTGCAGCGGAACGACTTGGCTGTCGTCAGAACCGTTTTGAAGCCGAAAGTCCGATCGTACGGGGCTGTATATAGATGTATGAGGACGGAGGGAATGCATCGAGGCCGCCGATGAGAAGCCCTCGGCGATCGAAGAGATTGTTCGCAAACAGAATGACGTCCCACTCGCCGCGGCGCACACCGGCGCGCAGATGGGTCTGAGCATATGCGGGCAGCTCCTGACGTGGCGCCGGTACTCCGGTACTGCCGGTAAAGGTGCCGAGCCGCCTGCCGACGTAACTCACCGCACCGCCGACGAACCCGGTCATGTCCGACGTGAGACCAAACTCCGCATCGATCGACAGGCTACCGGAGAACCGGCTGCCGTACGGCAGACGGTCGCCGCTCACGCCGTAGGCATTGCCCGCGGGAAGCGCGTCCGTCAGTTCGGCGTCATTCCACGCGCCGACCCACTCGATCGTGAGTCCCGAAACCGGGCGCAGCGCCGCGGCAAGCTCGATGCCCTGACTCCTGGCGGATCCGGCATTGCCGGTGTAGCCGAACTGAGAATTCGAGTCGACGGTGAAGAGTTGAATCCCCCGCCAATCGATGTAGTAGACCGAGGCATCGACGGACAAGCGCCGCTCCAGGAAATCGCCCTTCAAACCCAGCTCATAGTTCCGGGTCCTGTCCGGATCGAACTCACAGGGCAAAGTCGTGTAGAGCGTGCACAGTGGCGTGTTGGGCCCGCCCGCGCGATAGCCCGAGGCCATGCGGGCATAGAGCATCACATCGGACGAAAGCTTCAGGCGCGGTGTGATCAGATAGGTAAACGGATTCGCATTGGACTCGGCCCGGCCGGTAACCGACGGCGTGCTCGATCCGGTGAAGATAGTGAGCACCGTGGTCGCCGGCAGGTTCACCTGGCGGATCCAGCTGCCGCGCCCACCGAACTGAAGATCGAAACGGTCGGTAACGTGCACCGTCAAATCCGCGAACACGGCGCGCTCGCGATAGGTTGACGGCGTCAATGCGCTGTAGCCGTCGGCCACCACCGCACCCGTTGTGGGATCCATGGCAAACAGATGCTGCGCGGGAGAGGAATCCTCATGTGTGTAGAAAAGACCCAGGAGGCCCTCCATGCGTGACCCCAATGGAGCGGACAGCCGGAACTCCTGGCTGAACTTCTTGATCTCGTTGTCGGTGATGAGCGAGGTACCGCCTACGCCATAGCGGCCCTGAGCCGCGGGGCCGAACAAATAAGAGTAGTCGATCGGGTAGGAGCTTTCGCGAATGTTGTATCCGCTGAGCGAAGTCAGATTGACCTTGCCGATCACGCCGTCGAGCGTGGCGCTGTACGCCTGAACCGTTCCATCGCTCCGGCCGATCCCTCGAATATAGTTCTGCTGCAGGTCGCCGAGGCCCTGCGTTACGTCGTTCAACCCGTCGGCCCTGAAATCCTGATACAGGGCGCTCAATTTGAGCGAGAGGCTTTCTCGCATCCTCCATAGCGCGGAAAGTCGTCCGCCAGTGACGCGCTGCTCATTCACGCCCTCTGCGCCGAGCACGGGATTGTCGATGTATCCGGCGTCACGCCGGCTGAAGCCGCTGGCATGCATGGCGAACGTATCGGTGAGCGGGACATTGACGGCGCCGCGTACGCTGTATCCCGGATCGGCGCCATTGCGAACCTGATTGAGCCCCACTTCAGCGCGCCCATGGAGGCCGTCGAACGAGGGATCGACCGTGACGAACTTGATGAGTCCCCCGAGGCTGCTCGCGCCATACAGCGTGCCTTGCGGCCCGCGCAGCACCTCGATGCGGGCGAGACTGCTCGGATCGATATCGGGAACGAAATTGGCGCCGCCAAAACCGGTAGACGCCCCGTAAGGCACGTCGTCGACCGTGATGCCCACCGTCACGCCGGGACCGGTGGTGATGCCGCGAATCGAGATCGTTTGGAAGCTCGAGGACGAAGATCCGGCATTGACGCTCAGGCCGGGAATTCTGCTCGAGTAATCCTGAAGCCGCAGTTGGTGGGTGGTCGCCAGCGACTCGGCGGAGATCGCCGTCACCGGCACCGGCACATCCTGCAGGCGCTCTTGCCGCTTCTGCGCCGTGACGACGATTTCTTCCAGCTGGCCACCTCCGGATGGTTCGCCATTCTGCTCCGTGGTCTGACGCACGGCGTTCGACCGCCCCGATTGCGCAACCCGCAGCGCATCGCTGCTCACGGAGGCGGACGGCGCCGACAAACCTTTGATGGACACCGTATGGTCGTCGAGAACGGCGAACTTCAGTCCCGTTCCGCGCAAAAGCTCTGCGAGGGCTCGATCGACCCGGTGCTTGCCCTGCACGCCGGTCGTCGAAATATTCACCAGGTCGTTACCGGCGGTGATGATCTGAATTCCCGCCTGCTCCGAGAATTCCAGGATCGCCGGCGCCAGCTGTTGCGAGGCGATCTTGAATTCGACTTCCCTGGAAAGACCGGCCGTTGCGGCCATGACGATCGTGGCGCCGAGCAGCCCCGCGAGCAATGTGATAAGTGCGCTCTTCATCATTTACCCTCCGCTTTCGGCTTAAACACGTTTCAGCCGAGGGAGTTGGCAGCGAGCCGCCTATTTTTTTCTGAGCTCGATCCGATCGGAATGCTCGACCACCCGCAACGGAAACACGTCCTCGAATCCGCGCAGCGCATCTTCGATGCGGTCGCTCAGCACCGTGCCGGTGAACGGAATCGAAGCCAGCTGCGGGTCATCGATGGTTATGGGCCGCGCCGAGTATCGCCCCAGATCGGCGACGACGGAGCCCAGCGGCTCATGCAAATATTTGAGCGTCCCGGCGCGCCACGATGCCGCGTCGGAATCCTTGATCGTCGTAATCGCCAGCTCTTTGGTGTCGAGCACGTAGGCGGCGCGCTGACCCGCGTTGAGCGCTGAATCGGTGTGCGAGCGGCCTTCGCCGCCCGTGATCCGCACTTTGCCTTCGCTGACGGCGACGACGATACGATCGGAGCCGCGCCGTACGTTGAACGCCGTACCGAGAGCGGTGATCGTCATCTGACCGGCAGCCACCGTAAACGGCCGCACGGGATCCCTCGCAACCGTGAAGAACGCCTCGCCGGCCTCGACGGTAACGGAACGTTTGGAGCGCGAGTACTGCGTCAGGATCCTGGAGCTTGCGCCCAGCTCAGCCGTGGAGCCATCGGGCAATCGGGTAATGCCGCGCCCGGCAGTGACCGTTGAATACCCCTGCTCGCCGCCATCGGGCCCCGCGAGTCGCGTCCATGAAAGCACGCCCGCCAGAATAATGAGGAGTCCGGCGGCTATGGCGCCGCCCCATCGCGCCCATGATGTAGCGCGCCGCCGAGGCGGTAAGGCCGCCTGCCATACCGTTTGAGCCCGTTGGAAGGCCGCCAGATTCGAGGGGTCTTTCTCGCACCACCGGAGCCATTCGCTGACTGCGGATTCGTCAGTCGTGGCGTGCAGCCGGATCACCCAATCCGCTGCCTGCTCCATCCGGGAAAATTCGCGTGCGTCGGGGAGACGGTTCATCGCTTCAGCCTTTCCTGGGCTTGCGCCGGCGTTGCCCCGGCCAGCCTCAATTGACAATAGATCAGCGCGCGACTCAGGTGGTACCGCACGGTGCGCTCCGAAATGTCGAGCTCGCTCGCCAGCTGCCCGACGTCCGCGCCTTGCAGGCGATGGCGCCAGAAGATCCTGCGGCTCGGCTGCGGAAGCTCATCGACGCAGCGGCTGACGAATCGCAGCTCATCGCCCGCTTCCGTCAGCCGCTGAGGCTCATCCCGGCCTGAAAGCGCATCGAAAAGTTCGGCTTCGACGATGGGCCGGGAGCGCCAGCGAATGGTCCGTTGGCGCATGCGGTCGACGGCGAGATTGGTCGCGATCCTAAAGAGGTAGGCCCGCAGCATGCTGGGAGCGCCCGGCCGGTCGAGCTGCAGCAGCCGAACATACGCCTCCTGGGCAACCTCCTTGGCATCCTGCAGCGAGCTGAGGCGAAGGGCCAAAAGACTGACCAGAGCCTCATTGTGGTCGCGGAACAGCCGCGCAACCAAGCCGGCTCGACCCTCCTTCCCGGCCGGGTCCTCTTCCACCGGGTCGGTGAATGAATCCGAGAACATGGTGCACTTATATACGTTTCACGGCGGTCAGTTGGCAGCGGCGCGCCGGCGATGGTTTGCTGTCCCAAGAGAGACACCTGCCATCCATACAAATTCGACCGGGCACTTTCGCGGCGGGCTGAGGTTCTATAAATGGACAAGGAGGAGCACGGCCTCATCGGTGCGGCGGCGCAAACTTCGCCGGGCAGGCGCTGGCCCGGCACTTTATTCAGCACCGTCGGCAATATTTCCAGGCTCTGCGTGCTATTGTCCTTGATCATCGCAGCCACTACGGCGGTGCGATTGCCGATTCAGTGCAATCCGCTCGCGGTGGCGCGTCATGAGGTTCAGGTGACGGCTGCGTTCGTTCGGTATGTCCTTTGCATCCCAAATACCGTGGCCGCCCGATTAAAAGCGGCGATCGCCCACCGGAGAGTGTCATGCGCGTCCTTCGAGGTTTCATCCCCCTGGTGCTTGCCCTGGCGGCAGCGTGCGCGTCGGGTCCTACCATTCGCGCCGACGCCGATCCGAACAGCGACCTGGGGCGCTACAAAACCTTCGGCTTCTTCGAGCCGCTGGCCACCGACCGATCCGGCTACAGCACACTGCTTTCGACGCGCCTGAAGGACGCCACACGCCGCGAGATGGAACAGCGCGGTTACCGTTATGCCGAAAGCTCGCCCGACCTGCGCGTGAATTTCTACGTGAAGGTCAAGGACCGGCAGGAGCTGCGCTCCTCGGCTGATCCCGGCTTCCGCGGCTTCTTTCGTTATCGTTACGGCTACTACGATCCGTGGGCCGGATATCCTTACGACGTTCGCACCGTGAACTACACCGAAGGCACGCTGGCCATCGATCTCGTAGACGCCTCGCGCAAGCAGCTGGTGTGGCAGGGGCTCGCGACCGGCACTGTCACCGAGAAAGCCCGCGCGAATCCGGCGCCGGCCATCGATGATGCGGTAAGGAGGATTTTCGCGCGCTTCCCGATCAAGGCCGCCGGCGCTTGATGGCCCCTATGGAGAGGCCATGACGCGCCGGGAGGCGCCATCTGACGCCACCCGATTTGTCACTGCCAAACGCTACTTGGCCTTCGGCATGCGGCGCCAATCCTTGGTCGAGCCGGAATTCGGATCGATGCCTGGATCGTTCGTGCCCACGATGGTGCCATGTTCGTTGACCCAGAAATACTTGTAGGTGTCGGGCAGCTCGATGGGCCGCTGCGAATCGTGCGGGTTCGTATAGGTCTGCACGCCGCCGAGGGTTTCGCGGAACTGCTGGTTGTTTCTATCCTGCGAGGCGTTCCGCTGATCGGTGACGGCCTGCCAATTGCGCTGCGACCAGTTGCGATACTCCTGTGCCGCGCGAGCATACTCGGTGGAATTCTGCAGGTTCTGCGCCATGATGCCGCGCATGCCGAAGGCCGCGCCGTTACGCGCTGACACTTGCGTGGACACGAGCGGCAGCCATTTCGAGTAGCCCTGCCACTGGCGCTCCTCCGACAGCGCAGCAGTCATCGCCATCACGGCGGAGTCGTACGCCGGCGCAATATGCAGCGTCGCGACCCCGCGGCACGGCACCCCGCCAATGCCATACGTCACGGGAAACTCGTAAGCCTGTGCAAAACCCTGGATCGGCCGCGCCGCGCGCGGCTGCCCGAGTTGCAAACCTTGCGGCTGCAGCGCCATGAGCTTCTCGTAGACGAACTGGCCGGGCGGATAGTTGATGGGCACACCGGAGTTGCCGACCATGATCGTCAGCGCCTTGTTGTCCGGCGCAAGCAGCGTGAGCGCAAACTGGCCGCTTTCGCCGACGCGCCATCCCTGGGGCAGCGCGTAGGTGAAGAACGGCGTGGTGGCGAGGGTGAGGTTCGCACCGGGCGCCGCAGGCCGGGTCACGGGCTTTACTTCAACCATGCCTTTGGGAATGGTTTGCGCGGCGCTGGCGTGAGTGGTGAAGAGCGCGATGCTCAACAGTGCGAGAGCTTTCAATACACTGTGAATCTTCATGTCTCAACTCCCCCGGGATAGATGTCGGATTTCGGTGCGTTCGGCTTCTTCGATGGCGCACATGAGTCAAAGGTAGCGGCTTGCCATGGCAAACTGAAGAGCCTGTTTGAGAATGGTGGAAATGGGGTGGCCGGGTATTCGAACTTCCCTACCTCATGATTGAGACCTGCTGGATTGGCTACATCGCTCGCTTTGCACAGCGCGGCGGGCGATACGTTCCAATGTTCTCCGCTGTCGGTGATAACCGTGACTGTCCTGTCTCCGCCGCCGCTTTGCGGCCTTCTCAGCCGTCAGTTTCCGCTTGCCCATATCCGCTCGCTTCTATCCTGCCCGCCGTCCATTCATCGTCAGGCGTCCGCCTCATCAGCTTCCGGCCAAAGCCGTGGGAATAGCCATCGCAGAGATTTCATTGGAATGCGGAATGCGACCGGACCGAGCCGTGTTTCGGAACATAGCAGCCCGTAGTCCAGGAGACTCGCGAGCAAGCGCCGCGCAGTGCGCGCCGGGAGACCCATCATCGCAAGAAACGCTGGCCGCTCCATCGCACCCGCCAATGCAAGGTAGTGAACGGCGGGAAGCGCCTCTGGCTTGACGACAGATTTTTCCACGCCGATCTGCCACGGACGCGATTCCAGGTAACGCAGTAGATCGAGCAGGCGCCCGCGGAACTGATCCAGCGCCAGCAACCGGGTCATGAAGGTGACCTGGTCCTGGCACACCTCTAGAAAGTATTGCGCGAATAGCACGAGTTCTTCCTGCGACAGCGCTCCCCGTCCGTCGAAGTCGTTGCGTCGCCGAAGGTCGGCGTTGTTCAAACGCGCGTAGTACTGCTCGTGCGTGCGCGCAAGGCCTCTCATTGGAGACCAAAGTCCTTCGGTCAAACCGAGAGCGTGCAACACCAGATGTGAGTGCAGGCGCGCCGTACGCCCATTACCATCGATGAAGGGATGTACCCAGGTGAGCCGATGATGCGCGCAGGCGACACCGACAACGAGTTGCTCCCGGCCGTGGAGAGAACGGTAGCCATCCGCCCACGCCTTCATCAGCAAAGGCACATCGGCGTGAGGCGCGGCGAGATGCTGACCGGCAATGACATCATCCTCGCGCCACTCGCCTGGCACAATCTGTCTGCCATCGTCGGTCACTCTATCTGCAGCGGGCAGTCGCGCGTAGAGGGCGGCATGGATGTCCTTCACGCACTGGGAAGAAAACAAGGCAGCCAGCGCTTCGTCGGGAGACCGAACTTCTAATTCCCTCTCTGCTTCGATGTGGGCAACCGCAAGCCGCTGCTTGCGCTGCATGTCCTTGTCAGCATCGAAGTCGTGCGTGAGCGCGCGCTCGATAGCAGCCGGCAGGGTGTGCTGGCCCTCAATTTTGTTGGTGTAGTACGAGTTCATGGCTCGCAGGTGGCCGGCGAGCGCTGCCCGTAATGTAGGACTGGCTTCGCCAATCAATCGGTAGGCGCCGGCGGTCAGAGCCGAGGCCTGCTCAAGCAAACCACCGAGCGCACGCTCTTCGGGCATCAGGGGCTGAAAGGACGCGGACGTGGCCATATGCCGGGCGCTCTCATGGACGATTCCTAGGACGCGAACCATATACTATATAGCCCATAAAAATAAAGACTTATGTGAAATCTAGGACGTATCTGTGGACGACTCTGTGGACGGCTCATGCTCGGGCATCCTTGCCTCCGCCTCCAGACGAGCGCGACCAAACGTGCGCGTCATCGCGCCGTCCTCCGCTGCTGGCAGAACAATGGTTTCTGGCTGAAGTCGATGCCTCTTGTCTGAGCGAACCGTCCCCGCTCGGAAGGACCAAGCGTCAAACCCCGCAAGGGCAAGATCAAAGCGATGGAGAAAACCCTCCTTGACAAGGCAGCGCGCAAGACGTTTGAAACGCAATGGAGCCCGCAACTGCTGAAATTGTTCACACAGGATGTCGAGAGCGGCTTCAAGCGGCTTAGAGGAAGCGAGCTAACCTTGCTACTTGAGGGGCGATCGGGTCCGTTGCGTGAGCTGCAAATCCGTGCAGGCCAATTCCCGGAATTGCACGCTGCCTTGATTGCAGCAGCATCGCCGCTCTCGATTCGCAATCCGGCCGATGCTCGGCACCGTGTCCGAATTCCGGTCAGGCAAGGGGCTTACAGATTGTGAGTGCCGAGTCGTTCGGAGCATGTCACCTGGGGCAATTTTGCCGCTGGGACTCGGGAATCGGCGATCCCGATTCGGATCACTGTAGCTCCAGTCCACGAAGGCTCGGCTCGCTGCGTTTGAAGTAGAAATCGCCCGCGGGCCTCGGATCGGGGAACACGCGCGCGGCATCCTCGCCGCTGTAGAGCACGCCGTTCTTCATCACCAGCTCGATCTTGCGCGTGTTACGGATATCCTCCAGAGGGTTGGCGCTCAGGATGATCAGGTCGGCGAGCTTGCCGGGCTGCAGTGATCCGAGCTGCTCATCCAGTCCTTCGTCCCAGGCATTGCCGATCGTGGCCATGGCGATCGCCTCCATGGGCTTGAAGCCGCTGATGACGTGCGCTTCGATCTCGAAATGCATATCCATTCCAATCAGCTCGCCGTGTCCGCCAGCCTGTATGGGCACGCCGGCATCGTAGAGCTTCTTCAGGTTCCGCCCGATGAGCGGATAGAGCAGCTCGTCCTCGAACATCACTTGCGGCCGGCGCATACGCGCCCTCAAGTCATCGAGGCGGGCGAAGCGCGTGAGCTTGGGATCCTCCCAGATCCGTTCCTTCGTGTGCTGGATGACATAGCTGGGGCCGTCCGACTGGACCACGTAGGTCGTGGTTATACCCATGCGGTTGGCGGCGAACATCCGTACGTAGTCGTCATAGACTGACGTAAATCCAATCGCGTGGGCCAGCTCGGTCGCGCCGTCGATCAAACGGGAAAGGTTACTGTGGGAATCCAGCGCAGGCTCGATCACCAGGTTCAGGCCCTCCGCTCGTGCCGCCGTCGCGATCTGGTGCCGCGCACGGCGCGACGGCGTGGAATAATCCTTCAACGCCGTGGCGCCGAAAGCCTTGTTGAAGCGAACGTGCTCGAGCACATCCTCGTAGCTGTCCATCGCGCGGTAGTTGCGTTCCAGTCGCTTGTGAGAGCCATACATGGCGGTTCCGACCGAGTACATCCGTGGACCGGTCATCGACCCCTTGAGCAGCATGTCGCTCAGCCAGAAATCCTTCTCGACCGTGCCATAAACCTCGTACAACGTGGTGACGCCGTAGGCCAGATTGGCGTGCAGCTCGAATGCGCGCTGTTCGACCACTCCGAGCGGCGACATCTTGTTGAGAGAGGAACGCGTGTCCTTCAAGTGGGCATGAGCATCGATGATGCCGGGCATGATCGTACGGCCCTGCAGATCGAATACTTTTGCGCCCTTGGGAATGTCGACGGCGGTGCTAATCGCTTCAATGCGACTGCCGCGGACGAGGATGGTGGCGTTCTCCAGCACACGCCGATCGGGATCGGCCGTGATCACGCGCGCACCCTTGAGCGCGATGACCGACCTGGGCGCGTCAACCGGGAAGGTGACGGCCAGGGTGGTGGTCTTGATCTTGTCGTTCTTCGCGACCACCGCGTCGACGGTTTTCTCGACGAACTCCGGACCGCGAGTCCACATCAGTGCGCGCGAATCGGGGGACCAGCGATGATATAAACCATCGTGTGCAGCATCGATGCGCAAGCTCGTACCGGCGCCGTCGTCGGCGCTCACCGTCAGCGGCTTGCCGATATAACTGAAGGGTGTGAGATAGTTGCGATGATATTCCTGGTACCCGATCCAGCGGCGGTCGGGTGAAACCTCGGCGCGCGAAGCTTTGGGGAAACGATAGAGCTCGGTCTTCTCGCGGCCGTCGAGATCGACGCGCTCGAGAAGCACCGTCGAGTTGATCAGCTCCGAGAAGTACAGCCGACGACCATCCGCAGAGAAGCTCACCGAAGGCATCTCCAGCTGGGTGACGCCCCGGCCATAATCCCACGAGACATCGGTCACCCGCTGTTCCTTGCCGTCCTTGAGATTCAGGACAATCAGCTCGAAATCGGCGCTGCGTTTGAGGAGCCGGCCATTTTGAAGATGGCCGTCATCGCGCAGGAAGGCGAGCTTGCCGCGGTCAGGAGAAAGGGCCAAAGCACCGTATTGCGATGGGCGGGTGGTCAACTTGCGCGGCCTGCCGTCGTTGAGTTTCTGTCGATAGATGCTGCCCAGGTCGTCGTCCGACCACGACGCGTAGTACAAAGTCCCGCTCGCTTCATCATAAAGCGGACTGGTTTCATGAGCGGGCGAGTGCGTGAGATTGCGCGTCTCATTGCCCCTCTTCAGATAGAGATCCCCCAGAGTTTCGAACAAAATGCCATCGCCGGCGCGCTGCGCCCAGCGGTGAATCCGCGTTCTGGCCTGCGCCTCTTGAGGCGGCAGCTTGAAGCGGATGGTCTTGTCCATCGAACGTTGAACGCGCGCGCGAAACGGGATCTGCCGCGACTCGCCACTGTCGATGTCGACCGAGTAAATGCCGCCGCGGTGCCACAGCACGACGTGCCTTGAATCCGCTAGCCAGCTCATCGTCGGATAGGCGCCGTGGATGTCCGCGTACCGGTCCTGCCGATCCCTGTCCAATCCTCTCAGCACTACTCTTTCTTCGCGGGTATCCAGATCATGCACGATCAACTGCGTGTCCACGTCATCGCGATGGATGTACGCCAGCTGGCGGCCATCCGGTGAGATAGCCGGCGACACCGCCCCGCCCGGCCGCTCCACATGCACGCTGACCTGCCCAGTGCGTTTGTCGTAGATCTTGATGCGTCCGCCGCTGGCCGGCAGCTGCTGATCCAGGTGTTCGAAGAATATCTGGTCGCGCCTCGGATGATCGCGGTAGTTGGCGATGATGACGTGGTAGCCGACGTCCATCAGCTGCTGACGTCCGCCATACATGTCGAACTGATAGGGCGTAAGCGCCATCTCCTTATATATCGTGCCGTACAGAAAGCGCCCGTCGGCAGACCACCCACCGCTCATCACCCGATCCACGTCCGGTGCACGGGTGATGTTGGTGAGCTTGCCGGACGAGCGTTCCAGAACCCACAAGTCCTCCGAGCCGTCGCGGTCGGAGTTGAACATGATCTGCGTCCCATCCGGGCTGTAGCGCGGCTGCAGGTTGAGCGAGCGCCCGCTGGTCAGCGCGCGCGCCTGGCCTCCGCCGGCTGGCATTTCATAGATGTGGCCCAGAAGGTCGAATACGATGTGCTGCCCGTCGGGCGATACATCGAGGTTCATCCAGGTGCCTTCAGTGAACTCACGATCGAGCGACACCTGCTCAGGTGCCCGCGATTCCTCGATGCTCCAGCCATCCGTCGGGTCCGCATGCGTAATGGACACAACGAATCCGATCGACACCATCACGCTCAGCGCGCTGGTGGCCCGTCGCAAATTGATCTTCGACATTGATCGACAGCTTCCTGTGAAGCTCAGAAGCTCATCGTTGCGCTTATACCGACGGTGCGTGGCTGTGCCACTGTGACCAAAGGTGGACCGTAGGTAGTATAGGCGGAGAGTTGCGCGCGCTCATCGAAAAGGTTTCGTACATAGAGTTGCAGGTCCACGGTGGACACCGTGAGACCGGCGCGCAGATCGACCATCGAATACTCCGGCAGGTAGTATTGGCGCACTGAACCGGTGCCCGCGTCGTATCCCGACGTACGCTCGGTGATGTGGCGGAAGGTCGCACCGATGGTCGGACGCAAGCCACCCTCACTGAACGTATAGTCCGCGCTGACGCTCATTGCGAAATCGGGCGAGTTCGGCAGACGCTCACCCTCCACCCCCTGAATGTCCGGATCGGTGTTGGCCAGCTGAGCATCGTTGTAGTTGAAGGCGCCCGTCAATGAGAGCGCCGGGATGGGTCGCGCGCCCAGAGCAAGCTCGACGCCGGTGATGGTCGCGCCCCCCGGTGCATTTGTCCGGAAAGTAAGTCCGTCACGTCTGCCGAAGAGCTGGATGTTGCTCCAGTCGATGTAGTAGCCGGCGAGCTCCAACGTCAGGCGCCGATCCTCGCTTTCGCGTTTATAGCCCAGCTCGTAGCTGGCAATCTCGTCCGATTCGGTAGGCGGCGGCTCCACCGGCAACCGGGTGACCGGATGGATCTGGATGAGATTCGGTCCCCCGGGGCGGTAGCCGGTCGCATATCGGACATAGGCCATCGACCGCTCGCTGAGGTGATAGCGCACGTTGGCCATGTATGTGACGACATCGTCGTCCGAACGGACGCCCGGCCTCGATGTGGCGGCGAGGAGACCACTGCTGGCCGATCGGTACGTTTGCTCGTGTCGCGCGTATCGCAAGCCGGCGCTGACGTCGAACTTGTCGGACAGGCGCCATGTCACGTTGCCGAACGCGGACGACTCTTTGTACGTGGAAAGGCTGGTCGCGACCAGCAGCTCGGTGTCGGACAACCGCTGCCCGGTGAGATCGATACCGGGCAGGAAACCCGTGACGTCCGAATCCTCGTCCGTGAAGAATCCGCCGAGCATCCATTCCAGCCGCCGGGTTCCATTGGACGCGATACGGACTTCCTGCGTGAACTTATCCGTGGCGTAGATGTTTCTGAGCCCCACCGCGCTGAGTGAGCGGCCGAACAAACTTACAAGCGGGATATACTGCAACGATACGTCGGCGCCGATCATTGGATCGGTCGTTTGATAGCCCGTAATCGACGTCAGTGTGGCAGGACCGAAATCGTAGTTCACGGTGGCGCTTGCGAGGCGGAAATGATTGTAGAAGGGCTCGCCGATGAGCCGCTGCTGCTCCAGGCCGCCCACGGTCGTCCGGCCGTCGTACGCGTAGTCGACCTGGGACATGCCATCGCGGATGATATTTTGTGCAAAGCCGGCAAGGCGGATGTCGAGATCCTCGGTCGGCGAGAACAGGAGATCGACGCGGCCGCCGTTGAAATCGGCACGGTTGACGTCTTCCTTACCGAGCGCGACGTTGTCGATATAGCCGCCGTCGTGCGAATGGAAACCGCTCAGCCGCATGGCGAATTTGTCTGCCACTACCGGCAAGTTGACTGCGGCCGAAACGTTGTAGTTCGTGCCGCCTCGATTGACGCTGGCGACGCCCATTTGCACATCGCCGGCGAAACGCGTGCTGTCGGGCCTGCGCGTAACGTATTTCAGCAGGCCGCCGATCGTGCTGGCCCCATACAGGGTGCCTTGCGGCCCTTTCAATACTTCGATGCGCTCGAGATCGAACAAGCCGACGTCGAGTTGTGTAAATCCTCCGCCGGCGAAAGCGGTGCTGGACCCGGAGGGTACGTCGTCCAGATAAATGCCCACGGTGCCTGTGACGTCCTGTCCGATGGTCACGCCTCGCAATGATACACGCGTATAGCCGGCTCCGAGTGTGGTGTAGCTCAAGCCCGGAATGCGGTCTGCGTAGTCCCGGAACTGGGTAATGCCCTGTCTTGCCAATGTATCGGCCGATAGAACAGAGACAGACTGAGGTACATCGATCAGCCGCTCCTCGCGTTTCTGGGCGGTGACCGTAATCTCGTCGATCGACTGTTTGCCTGCGGGACTCTCCTGCAGCCCGCCTTTCGAAGAGTCGGTCGCATCCGGCAGCGCCGCGCCCGGCACCGTCAGCGCCGCGATCAGACTCGCCCACAAACCCGCGCTCTTCTTCATTTCTTTCTCCCCCACGGCAGCATCCAGCTCGATGATGATGTTGCCTTTGTCGCTCGTCTTGGCCACGAGGCCGGTGCCATGGAGAAGAATCGTCAGCGCTTTGTCGGCGTCGTATGTTCCGACGACTTCGTTGGTGCGAAACCCGCCCAACAGGTCGTACTGAAACAAAAGATTCCTGCCCGTGACGCGGCCATACTCATTGAGCGCGACGTTCGCGGGCTGGGCCTGGATCCGAAAGTACAGTGCGTCGCCGGCGGCAAGCGCGACGTTCGCCACGGCGCACGCCATGACCGTGCCGTACGCGGCATGCCGTACTCGTTGCAAGCAGACGCAAGCCCATCGATGCGTTGTCGTCTCACGAGTCATGGACATGCGAGCTGCCGATATCCCTAGTGCCGGTCACCTATGAGTCGCCGTGACGGACAGAATTCGCGCCTGGCTCGATCAACGCTGCGCTTCGCGTTTCGACAAATAAATCGCGCCAGAGCCCGTGCGGGTCACTTCGACGCCGAATCCGTGGTCCAGTATGTCGAGGAGATTGTCGATGTCGCCCGCTGCAAAGTGGCCGCCGATCGGAATGTGGGCGATTCGATCGTCGGTGATGACGATGGCCCGGTCCGTGTAGCGGCCGACCTCGGCGATGACCTGTTGCAATGGCTCTCCGGTAAAGATCAGCTCGCCTCGCTTCCACGCCAGCTTGGCGTCGACCGAAGCGCTATCGATCGGCCTTAGATCTCTTATCGAACGCTCGATTCGTGCTACCTGGCCGGCAACTACGCGTGTTGCCTGCGGCGGCGAGGCCAACGCGGCGTCCGTGCCTTTGGAGCTCGAATCGCCAAAGCCACCCTCGGGGGAATGTGTGGCAATCTCGACGACGCCCTCGGTCACCGTCACTTCGATGCCTGCTTTGGCGACTTGAACGTTGAAGGCGGTGCCCACGGCCCGTATAAGATTGCCGCCTGCCTCGACCAGGAATGGTCGCGTCCGGTCGCGCGCCACTTCGAACAGCGCCTCGCCTTGACCGAGCAGCACCTTGCGCTGCCGGGGGTCGAACCTCACATCGATATGCGAGCGGGTATTGAGCGTGACTCGAGATCCGTCGGCAAGCTCCACGGCCCTGACGTCGCCGGTTCCAGTACTGAATTGGTCATCCGCAGACCGCCATTTCGAGAAAGAACCGCTCCAAAGAACGACGCCGAGTATCACTGCGCCCGCAGCGCCCGCGGTCGCCAATCGCAGGTAACTTCCGCTACCGAAATGCCGGCCGTGATTTTGATCGGCAAAGGCCTGTTCCTCCAAAGGAAACAGCTCGGAAACCTTCGACAACACCGAGAGCCGATCCATCAGCTCGGCCATCTCCACCAGCACTTTCCGGTGGCGCGGCTCCTGACGCAGCCATTCGTGCAACTTGCGGGTTCGTGCCTCGTCCTGGGACCCGCTGTCCAGCCAGGCGACCCATTCGCTGGCCTGTTCCTCGATTCGATCCAGATCGGGAAAGCGCAGAACGTTGCTCATCTCCATGACCCTCCGACTCCATGTGTCGTATTGCCGCGGCCTTTGGAAATACCGTCCTTCGGCTCCATCAAGCGCAGATATCGCCTGCAATGCAGAAGTCCTTGAGATACGTGGTACTCCACGGTCTTCTCAGTGATCTTCAGCCGCTCGGCGATCTCCCTCTGCGACAGGCCATAGACCTGCTTCAGCGTGAAGACCTTTCGACATTGGCGCGGCAACTTCTCGACCGCCTCGCAGAACAAACTGAACTGCCGGTCCGCCTCGACCTGGTCTTCCAGGGAGAAGTCTTCTGAACGCTGCTCCTCGTCTTCAGCACTGGAGAGCGACTCATTCCTTCGGACGGCGGACGAGGCAATATGATTCAACGCAAGATTGCGTGCGGTACGGGCGATGAAGGCCTTGGGAGAGCTGATCGTCTGCAGCCGGCTCGCTTCTAGCGAACGAACGTAGGCTTCATGGACGATGTCTTCGACGTCAACCGGGTTGTGGACGATACGCCGCACCAGCCGGACGAGGCCTTTTCTGAAACCGAGGAAGGAGCGGGTAAGTCCGTCCATCGCGTATGCTGACGCAGCTAAGTTGTTGAATTGTCCCGCAGCATGGCGGAGCCTGCTGCAGTATAGACAGGCGAGGAGACACTTTCCCTAGTTGGCCGGCGGAACAGAAGGAGGCGACGCAGCTGTGGTTCGACTCCAGGATAAGACGCACAGCGAGGGAAAAGTCTCACCTGTGGCGCTCAAATCCGCGGTCACGAGCCCGGCCGCGACGCTCCCACTTCCCCAGCTCAGCGTCGACTCATAGGCGCTCGGGGAGCCTTCCAGCTCCCCGCCCGAACGGCTGCTGCATCGCCCACTTCGATGGGCCATTGCCCCTCGAATGTCAATGCTTGAGATATCGATCCCGCAGCTCGGTCTGACGTGACCGCATCTCGACCGCTCGGCCCGCGATCCATACCTGATCCGCAAGGGCAGTGACTTCCAGCGGATCGCCGCTCCAGAGCACCAGGTCCGCGACCTGCCCTACCGCGATGCGGCCGCGCGTCGCTCCCAGACCGAAAATTTCCGCCGGGTTCGCAGTAATTGCAGCCAACGCCGTATCCCAGGGCAGACCGTGCGCCACCGCGTTGCCGGCAAGCTGGCGAATGATCCGCGCGCTGTGGCTCACCGATACCATCGAGGCGATGCCGGAGAAAGCGATGCGTACGCCCGCGTCGTGCAGGCGCGCCGCATTGTCCAGGCGCGCACCGAGGCGATCGAAATCGCTGGGCAAGTCCTGCAAGGGATCGAGCATGACCGGCACACGGTCGCGCGCCAGAGTTTTAGCGAAGAGCGCCTGCTTGGTGACGTGCGGCAATTCGTTCCCGTAAGGAGTCCGCGCGAGCACCACTGGATATTTCTCGCTTCCTGCGGGCCGGTAGATGTCGGTGGCCAGCCGCACGCCGTCCCGCATGGGCACCATCACGTTCTTTTGTACGATGATGCCGCCTCCGGGAGCTTCCGGCAGGGGTGCGGGCAAGTGCTCTCCTTCGTCCGGCGCCGAAGTCTCCGTGACCTGTGCCGTAGTTTGTTTGTCGATGTTCGGCGGCTCGGTGCCCCTTCGGCAGGCCGCTATCGCCAATGCGCCAATCACCGCCACGATCGTCAAACCGATCCGGTTTTTCATATCGGTGCCCCGCTGTTCGGTATCACTGTGTCGATTGCAATCACTCTTGTTATCGGTTCTTGCGATAGCTGGAATAAACGGGCTGCCCTGGAAAGACATCCCGGACCAGCTCGCCTTTTTGCACGACGAGCTGTCCGTTCACCATGACGTACAGAATGCCTTTGGAATACTCCTTGGCCTGCAGGTAGCGGGCGCGCTCGGCGACTTCCTGCGGATCGAAGAGCACGAGATCCGCGTCCGCATCGACTTGCAATCGGCCCTTCTTCTTCATCGCCGGAACGAATTGCTCCAGCCGCTGCGCCGGCATGAGGGTCATCTTGCGAATGGCCTGCGGCAGCGTCAGTGCGCCCGATTCCCGCACGTAGTGGCCCAGCACCCGGGCAAAGGACCCGGCCGAGCGCGGGTGACTGTAGCGGTCCGCCATATCGGAGGAATCGCTGACCACGATCACGAGGGAATCCTGCAGCGCCTTCGTGAGAGTCTCCTCGGTGTTCATGTGCATCAGAACGCCGTCGTTGTCCGTCCCGGTACGCAGCTTTTGAAATTCCTCCATCGTGAGGCGTTTCCCCGTCACGGTCGATTGCAGATCGCCGACGGACACGCCCCAGCGCTGCTCCCAGCCCGGATCGAAAAAGTGGCTGCGGATGGCATCGCTCGAGGCGTCCCACGGATATACCTCGGTGGACACGTCGATACCATGGTCCCGTGCGGCATGAAACAGCTGGATCATCTGCGGCGTGCTCGACATCGCCATGCTGTTGATGTGCACGATATGCACGCACGCGCCGGTGATCGCCGCATTGGCAATCTGCTCCTGCACTGCTTCCAGCGTGCTGCCAGGCTCGACCAGGCTCCCATAGCGGATGTGGGTGAAGACGCACATCCGCCGTTGGGCGGCCAGCCGGGTCAGATCGAGCATCTCCGGCCGCGTGATGCCGGGCGCGTATTGGGTGCCACTGCCAATGCCGATGCCGCCGTCCTCCAGACCTGCGTCCAGCATGGGAACGAACCGCGAGTAGGCCTCGGCCGGAATGGGTTGATCGACGTACTCATTGATGTTGGCAGTGACGTACATGTCATCGAAGGACTCGCCCGGAATCTTCGGGTCCCTCGCGTCGCCGCCGTGCTGGAGGGCCAAGCGAACTCTGAGGTGATTGACGCTCGCTCCGTAGTTGATGAGCTCGTGTCCCGCCTTCTTGGTGTACCAGGCTTTGACCGGATACACGCCAATCTCCAGTTCCAGCCGGGTCGTCACTCCATCCATTGCCTGATAGGTGGCCGTCTCATAGCCGTACGCATGCGAGTGCAGATCGATAAAGCCGGGCGACGCCACGAGACCGCGCGCGTCGATGCTCTTTTTTCCTCTCAGGGGCTGAGTCGATACTGCGCCGATGCGCTGACCGGCGATACCGATGTTACGCACGGCGTCGAGACCCGTTTCCGGATCGATCGCCCGCGCGCCTTCAATGACGATATCGTAGGAACGCTTTGCATCGCCGATCGTTTCCTGCGATTGAGCGTCGAGAATCCGCAAGAGGCAGCCGATCGAAACTGCCACCTTCCAGCCTGTAGTTCGAGCACATCCCATCAGGGCGTATCTTTGCGATAGAGCGGCACCCCTGAAATGCTCAGCCGCAGCGCCCTACCCTCGACCACCGTGTCGAACCGGACGCGTTCCGGACTGTACGCCTTGTCTCCCCACCGGAATACGCCGGGGGTGAGCGGCTCGAGCGGTTGGGCCGGAGCCTCCAGATGGTGTGCGAGCATCAAGCGGCCATTGCGAACGAACACTCGTGCGTTTGGACCTTCGGGCCCGTTGTTCTCGAAGTGCCCGATGTAAGAGCCATATTCCTTCGGCAGAGCCGGCGCGATCCTGGTCGAGGCGCCGGACGCGGCATACCACTGCGCACCGCGCGAGACACCGACGGCGCGAGCGTCCTTCGGCTCGGACGGTCGATCGAAGAAGAACGGCAGGCGATTGCCGGCATCGCCGGCCTCGCGGAAAGTGTCCGCGCCCATTTTGATCAAGGCCGCTCGGCGAGCACCCCGCTTCAAAAAGAGTTGCCGGCCATCGGTGCCGAAATCGAGCCCACCTTCCTCCCCGGGCGGCGCATGCGGGTCTCGATAGCTGCCGACATAGCGTTGCAGATCGAGCGGGCCGGCCTTGCTCGGCGCATCCGGCAAAGCTTTTCCGGTGTAGGCCGCCGTCACGACATCGCTGATCCATTTCATCAACTGCAAATCGAGCCCGCCGTTGTTCAGCAGGACGAGGCCAAATCCGGCCTTCATGTGCGCCTCGACATCGCTGACGAATCCTGCAATGCCGCCCGTGTGGCTGATGACGGTATCGCCGTTCTCGTTTTTGGCAAACATTCCGCAGGCGTAATCGTCCAAAACAGGCGTCGTCAGCGCAGTAAAGGATTGCCTGGTCAGCACAGGACCATTCTTACCCGACCCTTGGTTGAGATAGAACCGCAGGTAGGCACTCATGTCCGCGACGTTCGAGACCACACTCCCATCGCCCGCGGCATATTCGAACCAGGGGGCTTCGACGAAGCGTCCGTCGTATGGCCAACGCACGTAGCTTACGGCCATGGTCTTGCGCTCGGCATCGTCGATGACCCCGGAGGTCGAGCTCATCCCCAAAGGGCTGAGCACCCGGCGTTCGATGATGCCTAGGTAGGTTCCCTTATCGATGTTCTCCAGTACGTAGCCGAGGAGCTGGTAGCCGGTGTTCGAGTACCACCAATGCGTACCCGGAGCATAGGCGGCCTCGAAGTCGTGCAATTTGACCGCAGCGTAGCGCGAGGATGAAGCATCGGTCAGATAGTTCGGCAGACCGGCCGTGTGCGACATCAGATCGCGGGAGGTGATAGGCCTGAATTGCGAACGGATCGTCAGCGAGGGCAGGTACCGGGTCACCGGCGCCTTGGGATCGAAGCGACCTTCCTGCGCGAGCTGCAGCAGCGCGATCGAAGTAAAGGCTTTGGAAACCGAACCGATCGCAAACCGCGACTGCGCGGTCAGCGGCGTGCGTGTTTTCACATCCGCATAGCCAAAAACGATAGTCTTGCGCAAGCGTTCCCGATCGGTGATGCCGATGACCATCCCTGGGATATCGGCAGCCGTCAGGACCCGGTCGATGGCGTTCGCCGCCTGCGCCAAACGTACGTCGAGGTCTGCTGCCGCTGCCGCTGCGGCGGCGGCGTGGCCGGCGGGCGCAAACATCAACGCCGCCGCCATCATAAAGATGATCGCCGGATTTCGTATGAGTCCAGACGTCCGAAGACGCAGTGCGCCCCTCACGCTCGAGTGAAAACCCGCCATTGGACACTTCTCCATCTTCAGGTGACATCCCGGGTATTGGCACACCCGGCTCGCGTTGATCCAGGCTCTGCCGTCAGCAGCCTTGGGGCCGGCAGAGCCTGACGATCGATGATCCGGCCTTCCTTCATGACCAGGCTGATGCTGCGGTAATTCCCGGCTTTCTCCAGGGGATCGCGATCCAGCACGAGCAGGTCCGCGAGTTTCCCGCGCTCCAGGGTTCCGAGCTCCTTATCCAGCTTATAGGCCTTCGCGACATTGCAGGTCGCCGCCATCAGAACCGTCATGGGCTTCATTCCCATTTCCTGCATGGCCTCGAACCAGACGAAGTGGCCCTCGCCGAGCACTTTGGTCGTCCCTCCAGACGCAAGGTGGGCCAGGAACGCCGTATCCTCCGGACTGTTCACAAAGCCTCCGGTACCTAACAACAACGATGCACCGGCGCGGACCAACGATTGATGATTGCGCTTGAGGATCTCGACGAGCCGACTATTGTTCGAAGACTTCTGAAACCGCTCGAAGCCCTGGCTCGTCATGGCCTCGACGATGCAAGGAACCTGCCGCTCGGCCAGTACCGTCACTACTTCTTCTGGAAGGGGCTGATGTATCGTGCAATCGGGAGCCTGGATCACGTCGACCCCGGCCTCCAGCGCCAGATGAACGGCTTCACCGGTGGCCGGACGGAAGCCACAAGCCGGCAGCCCTGCCCGATGCGCTTCCTCGACGATGACCCGCTGAACCCGGGGAGAGAAAACAATGAATCGCGTAGCGCCGATGTGATGGTCGCTGACGGCGTAGCTCAGGTAGTCGACGCCCGATTGCACGTACGCGCGAATCTCCTGCCGTACTTGCTCCGGCGACATCGATATCAGTCTCTGGCCGACGTTTGCCTCCCAGAGCGAATCGATCCGTTCGGCGAAGGATTCGTAGACCGCGACCTTGAATTGTTGCCGCAGATCGGTGGAAAACGGTCCATCCAGGCCGATCCAATTGCCGCTGAGATGGATTCTCGAGCCAATGGACCGGCTGCGGTTGATGGCATCGCGCGCCTTGATCAGCGGATCGCGAGGTCCCCAGGTGTCGAATACCGTGGTTACGCCGTTCTTGAGGGTAAGCTGAGCCGCCTCGATCGCGAGCTCATCGTACCGCCCCTCGAAGCGAATCATCACCATCGGCGCAGTCCCTTCCATGAGCCAGACATGGGCGTCTATCAGTCCCGGGATGACGTATTTCCCGCGCGCGTCGATCCGGTGTGCATTGGCGGGTACCGAAGGATTGTGAACGCCGATCGAAACGATGCGGCCGCCGTCGACCAGGATCGTGCCGTCCTTGACCGGCGCACCGCCAGTGCCATCGATGATCGTGGCGCCGGAGATCAGCACCGGCGCGGCACGGCTATTGTTTGGCTTGCCTTTGTCTGATCCGTCCTTGCCCGATTGGATAGCCCCCTCGACAAGTTGCGCGGAAGTCGTTGCTGCGACGCTCGCGGCGGCTTGCGTGAGAAATTCGCGGCGAGTCGACACGTCAGATCCTCCGTGATCGAAATGGATGGGTGAGAGCAGTCATCGTTGTTATCGCATTCACCCGAGCTTTCATCGCTCGAACACGATGCGCCCGTCCTTGACCACCAGCGCGACGTTACGAATGTCCTTCATCTGCTTGAGGGGGTCGCCATCCACGAGCAGGAGGTCTGCGCGTTTGCCGGGCTCGACGGTGCCAAAATCTTTGTCCTTGTGAAGCCATCTCGCACCGTTCACCGTCGCCATCTGCAGAATCGTGGCATTGGGGATGCCGGCCTTCTCATAGGTTTCGAGCTCCTCAGGCATGGGTTTGCCATCCGTTCCAGCGAGCATCAACACACCAGCCTGGTGCGCCTCCAACGTCAATGCTTTGCGATCGGCGTTGCCTTGTACCTTATTGCCCAGCTCATCCAGGCCGCCCTGCCGTAAATCCGAGTCCTTGGTGAGGAGCACCGTCAAGGTTGGATCGAGCATGACCTGTCGCGCCGCCATCTCGCTCAACATGGCTTTCACATCCGAGCTCTCAGGATCAACCCGGGTTTGCTGGCGCAGCGTGCTGCGCGCATAGCTGACTTCGAGAGGTTCCCGGCCCCACGGCGCAGCTGCAGGCTCACGGATAAAGCCCCATGAATAATTGAACGTATGGTTCAACCCGGTGATGCCGGCCGCGATCGCTTCCTGCCAGCTCGTGCGAGTGCCGATATCTCCGCTCACCGGAAGACCCAGCTCCTTGGCGGTAGCAATCACCGCCCGCGCCACATCCGGCGCCAGGAGCTGATAGATCTTGACGCCATCCACCCCCTGTCGGTGCAGCGCGCGCACCAATGGAGCCGCCGCTTCAGGCTTGGACAGCAGTACATCGACCATCGGGTGGTAACCGTAGCCGTCGATCAAAGGTCCCAGCGTGTAGACACGTGGACCGGACAGGAGTCCATGGTTGATGGCGTCCCTGAGATTGAGGCTTTCGGAGATCCCGGCGCCCGGATCACGAATGGAAGTTACCCCGTTGGCGATCAGATCCGCACCGGAAAATGTCCACTGGTGCCAGTAGTGATAGTGGTTGTCCATCAGGCCCGGCATCAGGAATCGACCACGAGCATCGATGGCCGGTATGCCGGACGGGGCATCCTTAGGTGCGGCTCCGCTCCACACGCGTGCAATACGGCCGTTTCTGACTTCCACGGTGGCCCGGTCCTGCACCGGGCGGCCGGTACCATCGAACAGCCGGGCGTTGGAAATGATGAGATCTGCACGCTCCATGTCCGGTACCGTAAAGCGCGCCTCAAAAGGGATCGGCGTTATACGCCCGGACTGCAGATGCACTCGGAACAACTGACGGCCCGCAACCATCACGAGGGTTTCTGCGTCGGGATGCAATGCCAGTTGCTTGCCGTCATAAGGGCTCGCAAATACTTCACGCGTCGCACCGTCCTGCAGCGTGCGGAGGGTGATTTTCTCCGTGCCTTCCTCGCGATTGATATAGATCAGCGAGGTACCGTCTCGAGTCCACTGCACCGAGACCTCGTCAACCTGTGGTGAATGCGTCAGGCGCTCATCGCTCGTGCCGTCGATGCCCATCAAATGCAGGTCGCGAACGCTCGGGACAGCACCTGTTACATGTTCCACCGCCATCCGCTCGCCATCAGGTGAGAACGCGAACGACCAATCCTGTTGCCATTGTCCGAACGTCAACTGTCGCGGCTCTCCGCCACCATGTGTTCGTGGCTCGTCCGCGCCCTCAGCGACCAGATAGTGATGGCCACGCGGCACTGTCCATAAATATGCGTTGAACTGGCTCCTATCCTCGATGAAAAAGAGTTCCGGGCGCTTTGGATGGTAGGCAATTTGTCCAATGGATTGCCTGGTGAAGAACACAGTGCGCTCCGCGCCGCTCCCTAACGCACGCTCGACGAGCTCGGTTCCGCTTGGGCGCTGATAGGCATAGGCGATGAAACGCCCATCCCTGGACCAGGCCGGATGAGAGTGCCAGCCGTTGCCAAAGGTCAGTTGCCGGGCTGCGCCCCCCGAAATCGGCACCAGCCAGATCTTGCCGAGTATCCCGACCGCGACCGTTTTGCCGTCCGGCGACACTGCTGGATCTTGTGCGCCACGGTCTACGGTCACGGTTCCTGCGACCGTCGATGGTGCGCAAACAGCTGCCAGGAGATAGCAAGCCGCGGCTAGCAAAGCACGCATATTTTCCATCACCTCGCCGCTGCGGGCTGCGCGGTCATCAGCCGTTGGGTCGGCAGCGCGTCACGATCGACGATCCGGCCTTCTTTAATCACCAAGTGGATACGGCGGTAGTTCTCGGCGCTCTCCAGAGGATTTTTGTCGAGGACCACCAGATCGGCGACCTTCCCTTGCTCCAGCGTTCCGAGGTCCTTGTCCACCTTGAAGGCCCTGGCCATGTTTCGGGTCGCCGTCATCAGGGCTTCCACCGGTTTCATACCCCGGTCCTGCATGCCTTGCAGGCTTCTCACATGGCCTTCACCCAGCGGCGCATGCGTGCCCGGTGCGGACCCCTGACGCCAGGTTTCCAATTGATCCGCGCTGTAGGCACCACTCACTGGCGCCGACAAAGTCACCGCACCGGCACGAATCAAAGCTCGGGCGCGGCGATCGGAGATTTCCTGAAGCTTCACCGCAGCAGGGTCCGCATGCTTCCGATACCACTCCAAGTCGGCTGCTGGGGCGGTCATATCGAGGACAGGGACCTTTCTCTGGGCGAGCAATGCCACTGTCTCGGCCGACATGGGGCGTCCTCCCCAGGGAACCGGCGCCACGATGTCAGCTCCAGCATCCAGCGCCATACGAATCCCTTCGTCCGTGGATACGAACATCGCTTGCACCGGCAGCCCTGCTCGGTGGCCCTCCTCCACGATCACCTTCTGCACGCGAGGGGAGAAGACGATGAATCGGGCGGCGCCTGCGCGGTGCACGTTGACGGGGTAGGTGAGAAAATCGATGCCGGACTGCGCGTATTTGCGGACTTCCTGCCGCACCTCCTCCGCCGGCATCGCGACCAGCTCTTCGCCGATATTGGCCTCCCATAGGGCGTCGATCCGGGCGGCGAAGGGCTCTCCAACCGCTTCCTTGAATTGCGACCGCATATCGTCCGAATAAGGTCCGCCGGTGCCGACCCATGTGCCGCATAGATAAATCCGGGCACCGGGTACGCGACCCTGCTTTATGGCTTCACGCGCCTTGAGCAGGGCATCTCGAGGTCCCCACGTGTCGAACACCGTCGTGATGCCGCCTTTCAATGCGAGCTGTGCGGATTCGATGGCGACCTCATCGTATCGGCCTTCGTACAGTATGGTCAGCGGCGGCCATGTCCCGTCCGCGAGAAACATGCCTGTGGACATCAGGCCCGGCACGATGAATTTCCCTTGCGCCGCAATCCGCCGGGCGCGGGACGGAATCGGCGTCGAGCGATCGCCAATGGCCGCGATCCGTTTGCCGTCGATGAGAATCACGCCGTCGCTTATCGGCGCGCCGCCATTGCCATCGATAATGGTGCCGCCGACGACGGCGATCACCTCGGCACGCACAGGCACCGCCGCAAGGCCGAGCACTGCCGCCGCCGCGCAGACAAGTATTTTCATCTCGAGTCCCCGTTCACCAATAGTGTGCTGACGAAGCGCCACGAACGACGTTGGATGCGGCGTTCACGCTAGAACGCCACGTCGAATTCGATCCCATAGGTGCGGGGACGTGATCTCACTGCGTTTTGTTCGATCGATCCGGGAGTGGTCAGGCCGCGATCATCGAGCAGATTCTGCGCAAAGAAGCCCAGCCCCAGGCTGTTGCTCCAGCGCAAACTGGCCTTGAAATCCAGCAAATGAATCACGTCGGATTCGTTGTAGAACCAGGGGCCGATGCCCCGATGCCTGTAGGTCTCAGGGCCTTGTTCGGCGTAGCCCAGCCGAGCGAAGCCCGGCTTGCCGCTCAGGCGGAAATCTCGCTGTACCGAGGCGGTGAACTGATACTTCGGGACGTAATCGATGGGGTCTCCGACATTTTGTGCCGTGGACAACAAGTTGATCCGGGTGAACTCCGTATCCAGGTAGTTGCCATTGAGACTCAGGGTCCACTGCTCCGTCGCGCGCCAGGTGATATCCGTCTCGATTCCCCTGATCCTCGCATCACCCGCGTTATCGATGATGATGCGGCCCAGCGTAGGAGAGAAGCCGCTGGTCTGATAGTCCGTGTAGTCGCTGTGGAAGAGAGCCGTATCGAACCTCAGACGGCCTCCGAGCAGAGCCATTTTCGTACCCAGCTCGTACGTCCAGATGCTCTCTGGATCGTAGGATTCCTGGGTGAACGTGTTGACCCCGCCGCTGCGAAAACCTTTGGCCGCGCTGGCGTACGCGTTGATCTGGTCCGTCAGCTTGAATTGAGCATAGGCGCGCGGATCGACGGAATGGAATGTGCCTTCTTGCAATCCAGGCAAGAAGTCCTGCCGATCCCGGAAAGACCGCACCCCCGCCCCCAGCGTGAGCCGGTCCGTCAGCTTGTAGCTCATGTCACCGAAGACCGACCAGGACTTGGACATCGTGGTGCTGCCAATTATGAGAAGCGGCGGCAAGGGCTGGCCTTGCGGCCCGATGTTGAACTGCCAATGGGTTTCGTCGCGGAAATCCCGGTAAAACACCCCGGCTGTCCATTGCCACGGCCCTGAGCCGGTGGATGTCAGCCGCAGCTCCTGGACCCAGGCGCGGTCTTCGAACTGGTACAGAGGCGCATAGAGCTGAGTCGGCGGCGCGGGCGGCGCTAATGGGCTGACGTCGCCGAAATCCTTGGTGTCGAAATCCGATGTGAGATAGCTCGTCGAGCTGAGCAACCGCGCGGAGGAAAAATCATATGCCAATGTGAGGTTGAGAAGGTCGTTGTCCTGCCGCGTCCTGGGCGCGGTCGTGAGGTCGAAGACCTGGGTGTAGTTGCCCTGATCGTCCTCGCCGACGCCGGTCGAGCGGTTGTTGCGGTAGATCTGGGCCGTGACGGTTGCCGTGAATTGCGAGCCGGGTTTCCACAATCCCTTGACTCTGACGTTCGTCAGGTCCTGTCCATTGATGTCTTCTCGGCCAGCGGCAGGCTGATCGATCCAGCCGCCGTCGTGGGCGAAAGTCCCGGCCATGCGCAATCCAAACGTATTCGAGACGACGGGCGCATTGAGCATGAGGTTGACGCGTTGTCCTGGAGCGCCGCGCTCGGTGAAAGTGGCCGCGATATCGGAGCTCATGCCGAACCGATTCAGCACGGGATCTTTGGTAATCAAACGAATCGTCCCGCCGGCAGAGCCATCTCCATACAGCGTTCCTTGCGGTCCTCTGAGCACCTCCACCCGCTCCAGATCGTAGAGATTCAAGTCCATGGTCGCGAAGCTGCTGAGCGTCACGGACGCTTCGTCGACATAGGTGCCGACCGAAGCCGAATTGCCGACGTTGTTTCTTACGCCGCGCAGTTCGAGGCTGCGGCCGATGCCATTCTGGAAAATCGCCAGACCGGGCACTACGTACGGCAGATCGTCCAGGCTGGTGGCCTGGCGCTTGCGCAGCTCCTCGCCGCTCACGGCAACGATGCTAATAGGAACGTCGATCAGCCGCTCTGCGCGCTTCTGGGCGGTAACGATGATTTCCTGCAGATCCTGCTCCTGCGAAGCTTCGGACCGCTGATCAGCTGACTTGAGGTGGTCCTGGAGGTTGCCCTGGTCGTCTTGCCGCATGGAGGATTGCGCGAGATGCAAACCGTCCGCCTGCTGCGACATACCCTCTTCGCTGGAAGAGACCACGGACGAGCTGTGCACCAGCGACACAGTGTTCCCGCCAATGGCATTGAAGGTGAGGCCCGTGCCCTTCAGCATCAGATGCAGCGCTTCGTCGATCCTGTGTTTGCCCGAGACGCCCTGAGATTTCAAGCCTGACACGTTGCTGCCAAGAGTGACGACCTGCACGCCGGCCTGCTCGGAGAACTGCAGGATGGCATCGGCAAGACGCTGGGAGGGAATATTGAAGTCCAGCTCGCGGGTGAACTCTTCAGCCGCTGCGGTCGTGGCAGCGCCAGCAGTGGCAGTAACAAACCCCAACATCGCCGCAAACAGCGCGTGACGGACAATGAATACGGTTCTAGCTGCGGTTCTCATACAAGCTCCCCGAAGGTGATTGGCGATCCCGACGGGTATGACGTTTGGGTGCTTGCACAGAGGAAACATCCGAGCGGATTCGCTGCTTACTTCGCCTTCAATCGCACGCGATCTTTACCCTCCTCTTCGATGTACAACGGAAAAGCATCTTGCGCGGCGAGCAGCCACTGGTCGATGCGGTCGGCGAATACCGTACCGGTGTAGGGCAACGTGCTCAGACTGGCATCGTCGATGACGATTTTTCGTTTGCTGTAGCGATTGAGGTCCGCCACCACGTCACGCAGCGGCTCGTCGATGAATTTCAGGACTCCCGAGCGCCAGGCGGTGGCGACCTGCGGGTCGGCGCTGCCGACTGTCAAGCGGCGTTCGGCAAAAGAATATTCCACTTGCTGTCCGGCCCGCGCTTCGATCGGCTCGGGCGCCCGCTCACCAGGAACGGCGACTCCGATGGAGCCCTCCGTAACCGCTACCCGCACACTCTCCTTCGTCTTGTGGACGTTGAATGCCGTGCCGAGGGCGGTGACCGTGAATTCACCGGTGTTGACGATGAACGGCCGTGCAGGGTCTTTGGCAACTTCGAAATAGGCCTCCCCGGATTCGACATTGACGATGCGCGCGTCCGCGGTGAATCGCGTACTCACCTTCGACAGCGGCGCGAGCTGCACGCGGGAGCCATCGGCCAGAGGAATGTGTGTCGTCGCGGCTACAGCGGTGCTGTAGCTGTTCACCGGGGAGGTGGCCAGATCCCAGATATACCAGGCGCCAGTACCGAGTCCCAGCATCACGCCGGCGGCCAATGCGGTGCGAAAGGCTCTCGGTCTGACGCCGCGCACGGGCTCCACGGACAGCTGCGCACGCCGTTCGAGCGTGCCAACGCCATCCCAGACCGCTCGCAGCTGCTCGAACTCCTGCAGGTTCTGCGCATCGGCCGACCATGTCAGCCAGCGGGTAATCGTGCTCTCATCCATCGCTCCGTCACGCAACGCCTGCAGCCACTGGGTAGCCTCATCGATGCGGCGCAACTCTCTCTCGACCGCGACATCCTGTGTGCTCATCTGGCCTCCCATCTCTGTCGTTTGAGCCGGTGCCTGGCTTCCTCCGCCGTAAGGCCGCCCGTTCGCAGGCGGCAGTACTTCAAGGCGTAGGAGGTGTAGTAACGCACCATGCGCTGCGTGATGCCGAGGCGCCGGCCGATCGTCTGCTGATCCAATCCTTCCAGGCGGTACAAAAGAAAGGTGCGCCGGCATTTCTCGGACAGCTCATCGATACTGGTCTGCAATGCTCGTAACTGGTCCTCCGCCAACGTGCGGGTCTCGAGCGGCTCGCCCGGCCCGCCGAGCTCATCGACGAGCTCGGTTGCGTGTTCCGAGAGCAAGCGGTCATGGGTGGTCCGCTGGCGGACCCGGTCGACGGCGAGGTTGCATGCAGTGCGGAATAAATACGCCTGCAGGATGCTGATGGTGCCGGGCCGGTCGAGCTGCAGCAGCTTGACATAGGCTTCCTGCGCGATTTCCTTGGCCTCTTCCACCGAATGAAGGCGCGCCGCCAGCAAGCTCACGAGCGAGCGGTTGCACTTGCGAAACAGCTCCGCGACGGTCCGGGCGTGCGTTCTCGCCTCAACGGCAACGGCTTGCTCGGCGCCCGGATACGGCGATTGCCCGCGATTGACCTTCTCAGTCATGCCCCCATTCCGGCGATGCAGCGTAAGGCAGCTGGACTACTCCACACGATAGATGACGTATCAGAACGGCAAAAGAGGAAACACCAGCGAGCGCTCAGCGTCCGATGCCTCATCGATTCCGCTAACTGAACCACGGGCTCTTACGGTAACCGGGCTATGATGGATACGCTGGAAAGACGCACGCCATTTTGCCAGATGTGCGCGGATCGCGGACGGTTGCGATTACTGTCCCGGCGCCCGCGCCTGTTAGCTAAGCGTGCGATCGCCACTGCCGTCCAAGCCGGCTACGGATCAGTACCGCACTCACTACTCTGCGGCAACCGACGGCAAGTCGAGCCCCTGTTTCCTCGCGCAATCGATGGCTTCCGCATACCCGGCATCCGCGTGACGCATGACGCCCGTACCCGGGTCATTCCACAACACGCGCTTGATGCGCTTCGCAGCCTCTGGTGTGCCGTCGCAAACGATGACTACACCCGCGTGCTGGGAGAACCCCATGCCCACGCCGCCGCCGTGATGTATGGAGACCCACGTGGCGCCGCTGGCGGTGTTGAGCAACGCATTCAGCAGCGGCCAGTCCGACACTGCATCCGAGCCATCGAGCATGGACTCTGTTTCGCGATTGGGACTGGCGACGGAGCCCGAATCCAGATGATCGCGGCCAATGACCACCGGCGCCTCGAGCTCGCCCCGAGCCACCATCTCATTGAATGCAAGGCCGAGGCGGTGGCGATCGCCCAGTCCCACCCAGCAAATGCGCGCCGGCAGACCCTGGAACTGGATGCGCTCGCGTGCCATATCCAGCCAATGGTGCAGATGTTTGTCGTCGGGCAGCAGCTCTTTCACTTTGGCATCCGTGCGGTAGATATCCTCGGGATTGCCCGATAGCGCGACCCAACGGAACGGCCCGACGCCACGGCAGAACAGCGGACGAATGTAGGCCGGCACGAAGCCTGGGAAGTCGAAGGCGTTCTTGACGCCTTCATCGAAGGCTGCCTGACGGATGTTGTTGCCGTAGTCGAAAGTGGGAATTCCCATGCGCTGGAATTCGAGCATGGCTTGCACATGCAGCGCCATGGAACGGCGTGCTTCGGCGGCGACCTGCTCGGGATCTTCGATGCGCAGTCGATCCCATTGCTCGAGCGACCACCCGCGCGGCAGATAGCCATTGACCGGATCGTGCGCGGAGGTTTGATCCGTGACCGCGTCCGGTCGGACGCCACGAGCGAGCAGCTCGGGCAACACTTCACAGGCATTTCCAAGCAACCCGACGGAAAGAGGCTTACGCGCTTTCGTCGAGCGTTCGATCCATTGCAGAGCTTCATCGAGTGAAGTGGTCGACCTGTCGAGATAGCGCGTCGCCAGTCGTTTGGCGATGCGCTCCGGCCGGCATTCGACAGCGAGCATCGAGGCGCCCGCCATGGTCGCGGCGAGCGGCTGCGCGCCGCCCATGCCGCCGAGCCCGGCCGTCAGGAGCCATTTACCCGCGAGATTCCCGTTGAAATGCCGGCGCCCCATCTCGACGAACGTCTCATAAGTGCCTTGCACGATGCCCTGGCTGCCGATGTAGATCCACGAGCCTGCCGTCATCTGGCCGAACATCATGAGCCCCTTGCGGTCCAGCTCGTTGAACTGCTCCCAGGTGGCCCAATGCGGCACGAGATTCGAATTGGCGAGCAGCACGCGCGGCGCGTCGGCGTGGGTGGGGAACACTCCGACCGGCTTTCCGGATTGGACCAGCAGCGTTTCATCCGCCTCGAGACGACGCAGGACCGCGACGATTCGATCGAAGCTCCGCCAATCCCGTGCCGCCCGGCCGATGCCGCCATAGACCACCAATTCCTCCGGCCGTTCGGCAACCTCGCGGTCGAGATTGTTCATGAGCATGCGCAGTGGTGCTTCGGTAAGCCAGCTCTTGGCCTGAAGCTTGGTCCCACGCGGCGCGCGGATCTGCCGGGAGCCGTCGAAGCGGCTATCTTTGTGCATGCTCTCGCCCCACACCGCTCGACCACGGGCGGTTCGCCACGTCCAGAATAATTGCCGCCGCGACCGCGCTCATCGCCCATCCTCAAACGATGGCAGCTCCATCGGCCCGATCGCATCGATCAGCGCTGCGGAGCGCACCAGCCCGGCGGCGGCGGCGATCTCGGGCGCGAAGTAACGATCCTCGTCGAGACGCGGAACCTGAGCACGCAGACACTCGCGCGCACGCTCGAGCGGCGCGCTGGACTTCAGGGGCGCGTGGAAATCGCAGCCCTGGACGGCGGCGAGCATCTCGATGCCGACGATGTGCTCCACCGCCTCAGCCATAGGCAGCAGCCGGCGCGCGCCGTGCGCAGCCATCGACACATGATCTTCCTGATTGGCGGATGTCGGAATGGAATCGACGCTCGCCGGGAATGCTTTTTGTTTGTTCTCGGCAACGAGCGCCGCAGCCGTCACCTGCGCGATCATGAATCCGGAGTTCAGACCCGGTCGCGGCGTGAGGAAGGCAGGCAGGCCCGACAACGCCGGATCGACCAGCATCGCGATGCGCCGCTCCGTCAGCGAGCCGATCTCGCAGCCAGCGAGGGCGAGCTGGTCGGCCGCGAAGGCTACGGGCTCCGCATGGAAATTCCCTCCCGAGAGCGCTTCCCCGGTGTCGGCGAATACCAGCGGATTGTCCGTCACACCGTTGGCTTCGATAGCCAACGTGCCGGCGGCATGCCGCGCCAGATCCAGTACCGCGCCCATGACCTGCGGCTGGCAGCGCAGGCAATAGGGATCCTGCACCTTGGCGCAGCCGATGTGGGAGTGACGGATCTCGCTGCCCGCGAGTAACGAACGCAGCGTCGCGGCGCTTTCCATCTGGCCTCGATGTCCGCGCAGCGTGTGGATGCGCTCGTCGAACGGAACGGTGGAGCCTTTGGAGGCATCGGTACTCAGCGCGCCCGATATCAGTGCCGTGCGAAACGCAGTCTGCAGCCTGAAGAGCGCCGCAAGGGCCATGGCAGTCGAGAACTGCGTGCCGTTGAGCAAGGCGAGCCCTTCTTTTGGCCCCAGCTCGAGCGCGGTTAAGCCAACACGCTGCAGCGCCGCTGCTGCAGATAAGCGTTCGGTGCCGATGAAAGCCTCTCCCACACCCAACATGACCGCCGTGAGATGCGCGAGCGGAGCGAGATCGCCGGAAGCGCCGACTGAGCCCTGCCGCGGAATCACCGGAATGATTCCCCGCTGCAGCATCGCTTCCAGGCAGTCCAGCGTTTCAGGTCGTACCCCCGAAGCACCGCAGCCGAGGCTGGCCAGTTTGAGCGCCATCATCAGCCGCACGGTCGCTGGACCGGCGGGCTCGCCGACGCCCGCCGCATGCGACAGCACCAGATTGCGCTGCAGGGTGCGCAGATCACCGCGCTCGATGCCTACCGCAGCAAGCTTGCCGAACCCGGTGTTGAGTCCGTACACGGGTACCTCGCTCGCGACAATTCGCTCCACCACGGCAGCACTGCGCGCCACGGCTACGCGGCTCGCGGGATCGAGCATGACCGGTGCGCCGGCATAGACGGCATGCCACTCCCGCAAGCTCACACGGCCGGGCGAGAGAACGAGCGCGTGCTCGACGGTATCTGGCGTCATCGATCCCCCCGGACTGTCACGAGCCCCGCCGTGATCCTCATAATGCCCAAGCAAATAATATTATGCCTAGTCATATTGAGGAAAGCATTCTTCTCGTCCAGGCTGCGATGGTGCCGTGCTTGCAATGCCGGGCGAGCCGGCGGGCGCATGCAGCGTAACGGAGGTGTCGAGCGTCCACGGGGCCGACCAAAGCGCCGGGCGCCCTTCAGCGCCTGTCGACCATGGCCCGGCCCGGCGCCGCACTCCCCGCGCCATCCGTGGATTACCCCTCCGAGTGCGCACGTACCCATCCGTCCGGCGATGCGGGCCCATCGATCGCACTGCGATGCTATGATTCCGGCAATCCACTATGCGAGCTACAGGACGCCTCTCCCGCAACGAACCCGAGGTCCTGCCGCGATATCGTGAAATCCACGATGCGCTGCGCCGGCGGATCGTTTCCGGCGCGTGGGCACCCGGTCACAAGCTGCCTTCGGAGCACGAGCTGGCGGAGAAATTCGGCTGCGCGCGCATGACCGTAAGCAAGGCGCTGGGGGCCCTCGCGGAGCGCGGCCTGATCAAACGGCGCCGTCGTGCCGGCACCGTGGTGGCGGCTCCACGCGAGCAGGAAACGGTTCTCGAGATCCACGATATCGAAGCGGAAATCCTCGCCGCGGGACATCACTATCGTTTCGAGCTCTTCGAGCGGCAGGTGCGACGCGCGACCGAGGCCGACGCGCAGGCTCTGGACGTCAAAGCCGGAAGCTCCGTGCTTGCGCTGACCGGCTTGCATCGCGCCGACGGCAACGCGCATGCCCTCGAGGAGCGGCTGATCAATCTCGCGGCCGTGCCCGAGGCCCGCAAAGAGCCGTTTGCAAAGATCTCGCCGGGGCGATGGCTGCTCGCCCGCATTCCGTGGACGGATGCGGAGCATCAGATCTCGGCGCTGAATGCCGACCGCACGACGGCCGCGCGGCTGGAAATTGCGCGCGCCAAAGCGTGTCTGAGCATCGAGCGGCGCACCTGGCTCGACGGCAAAAGGATCACCTACGTCCGGCTGATCTATCCCTGCGACCAGCACCGTCTCGTGGCGCGGTTCCTCAAGGCTCGGCCGCCCCATGCCGAGCGCCCAAAGGTCCGCGGGGCCAAGCGCTCCCAGAGTACGTAGATCAAGCCGTCAGGAATTTGGGCAATCGGGTGCTGTAGCGAATCTGCTCGTATCCTCCGCTGCCCGATCCCTCGGACTTGTCAGCGAGCTCGTTCGGCATGATCCCTTTGTCGGGACCCACGAGCGTCGCAATGTCACCTTCGCGCACCGCCGGGTTGGCGCCTAACTCAACGACCGAGAAGTTGGCCATCCTGGCGATCAGCGGGTAAAGCTTGCCGTTGATCAATACGGGACAACCTTTGTTGGCCTTGTAGGTGTAGCCGTCGGACCAGCCGCACATCACGGTAGCGGTCCAGGTCGGCCGCGGCGTGATGAAGCCCTGGTCGTAGCCGACGCCGTCGCCCTTGCGCAGCGCATCCACTCGTATGACCCTTCCGCGCAAGCGGTGAGCGCAGCGCAGATCCGCAAAGTTGGACGGCGTTCCATCGGGAAACGCGCCGTAGATCATGATGCCGGGCCGGATCATGTCCATGGCGGAGTCAGGAACGTGTGCGATGGCGAACGATGCCGCCGCGTGCGCGCGCCCGATGTTGAAGCCCTTGGCGCGAAGGTTGGCCACGACTGCCTTGAACCGCCGCAGCTCCTCATTTGCGGCGTCCACTTCGGCCAAGTTGCAGAAGATGCCCTCGACGTTCACGGCCCCGGTCTTCATCAAATCGGCGATCCATTGCTCGGCCCGGTGATGAGGGATGCCCAGACGGCCGAGGCCGGCATCGACCTTCAAATGGATCTTGACCGGATGGCCCAGCTTCCGGGCCAATTCCACGCAGCGCTTCCCCGATTCGCCGCTGTAAGTACAGGGCGCGATGCTCTGCCGCGTCAACTCAGCCGCTTCGCTGGTGGCGAAATCGCCCAGCATGAGGATGGGCTTGCGCGCACCCGCGGCTCGAATGGCGAAAGCCTCTTCCGCTTTGGCAATGGCGAATCCCCAAACCTGCGGCGAGGGTTCCAGGCAGGACGCGACCACTGCGTGGTCCAGTCCATAGCCGTTGCATTTCAACACTGCCAGCACCGGCTGGCCGGTCTTCGCGGACAAGACCGCGACATTGTGCCGCAGCGCGGCTGGATCGATCTCGAGCCACGGATCCACCCGGTCGCCGATGGCGGCCGCAGTCAGTTTTCCTGCCGGGGGCGTCGCCGCTCCGGCATGCGCCTGCGGCGCCAGAGCAGCGACGGCACCAATACCGGCCGTCTTGAGGAAATCGCGGCGGTTGTGGATCGACATGCGGAGTTCCTCCCTCTCGATGGCCCGGGCAGCGGCCTGGCCAAGGCTAAATATCAAGGCATCTCATAGACTCATGCTGATAGTATTATGCCTAGTCATATCCAGAAAAGCGTTCCGGCGCATGCCATCGAGCTTTTTCTTCGATTCCGCCTTGCTGCCCACGGGTTGGGCCGAGAACGTGCGGGTCCGCATTCGGGATGGAGTCATCGAGCAGGTGACGGTCGGTACTCCGCCCGCCGCGGGCGATTATCGGGAGGCGCTCGCGGTGCCGGGTCTGCCCAACGTACACAGCCATGCATTTCAGCGCGCAATGGCGGGCCTCACCGAAACACGCGGACTGGAAGGCACGGACAATTTCTGGAGCTGGCGGGAGGTGATGTATCGGTTTCTGGCGCGCCTGGACGCGGACGATGTCGAGGCGATCGCCGCTTACGCCTATGCAGAGATGCTGGCCGCCGGATTCACGAGCGTGGCGGAATTCCACTACCTGCACCGCGCGCCGGACGGCACGCACTATCGGAATCCAGCGGAGCTGGCATTGCGACATGTTGCAGCCGCGGATGCGACGGGCATTGGGCAAACGCTTCTTCCGGTGTTTTACGCAACGAGCGACTTTGGCGGAGTGCCGCCGACGGCGGGCCAGCGGCGATTCATCACTGATTTGGATACTTTTGCGCGGGTCGTCGATGAAGTGCGTATGCAGACCAACGGCACCTCTGGCCGCCATTTCGGCATCGCGCCTCATTCACTCCGTGCGGTTACGCCGGATCAGCTCGGTTCGCTCGAACGCCTGCATCCAGAAGCGCCTTTTCATATCCATGCCGCGGAGCAAGCCAAAGAAGTCGAGCGTTGTCTGGAATGGTCCGGGCTGCGCCCGGTTGAGTGGCTGCTGCGCAATGCCGGGGTCGATCGGCGCTGGTGCCTCGTGCATGCCACTCATTTGACGCCGGCGGAAACGGTCGAGCTCGCCAAGAGCGGCGCCGTGGCGGGGCTTTGTCCCATCACGGAGGCCAATCTTGGCGATGGTATTTTTCCAGCACCCGCTTATTTGCAGGCCGAGGGACGCTTTGGCATTGGTACGGATTCAAATGTGTCGTTGGATGCCGCCGGTGAGCTGCGTCAGCTCGAATACGCTCAGCGGCTGCACACGCGCAATCGCAACGTCCTGGCCTCGCACGAGTACCCGTCTACGGCACGCCGAATATTCGCATCCGCTTTATCGGGCGGTGCACAGGCGCTAGGTCAGCGCGTCGGCGCCATTGCTGCAGGATTTCGCGCCGATTGGCTGGTGCTTGACCGCGCCCATCCCGACCTCGACTCGCGAAGCGGCGATGCGATTCTCGACACGTGGATCTTTTCGTGCGGGCGGAGCGTGATCCATAAGGTCATCGCCGGCGGGAAGGTTGTCGCGGAAAATGGGCGCCATCTCGGTCAGGATCGCGTAGAGTCCCGATATCGTCGTGTGCTGTCCAGATTGATGCAGTCGAGTCCCGCTGTTCGGCTCTGAAAATGACTGGATTGCGCGTGTAAGCCGGTAGCGGAGCATAGTGAGACTTCGTTAAGCGTCAGGGGGTGTGTGCATCTCGACCTCCTGGCCTGCGATCAAAAACTGTCCGGATCTCGAAGTCCTTGCGGCCGCACTGTTTGCAGGACAGCCGCTTCTCGATTTCTGCCAATTCGATGTTCTTTCCGAACCGGAGCCCGAGTCGCTTCGCATGGAGCCGGGCAAAATGCCTGCAATACCTGCAGGTGATTTCGAGGAAGAAATCGCCGCCGTGGTCCGACAACCGTCTGGTGATCGAATAATGTCCGTGCGGGGAATAAGGCGCGCCGTGCTTGGGCTGTCGTCGGGGTGGACTTGGCATGAGGTGTCTGGGTTGGACTCCAGGGACAGCACGACCCTTGGAGCCAAGCACGCATCATCCGCAATGTAAGAATTGCCGAAATAGCTCGATTCTCATCGAGCTACGTCTCGTCAGCGACTGCACGCACGATCAGGCTGCGCCCGCTCAGCCCTGTTTCGGCTTCCAGCCCGCCGGCGGAATCGCGTTGATCATCCAGGGCACGCCGAACTTGTCGACCAGGGAGCCGTATCCGGGAGACCAGAAGGTCTCGTTGAACGGCATGATCGCCCGGCCACCCGCAGACAGCTGATCGAACCAACGCCGCGCCTCGTCCACGGACGCGGTGTGCAGCGTGACATCGAAACCGTTTTTCGGTTTCTCGATGTTCGGCGCCCAGGCCACGTCCATGTCCGCGCCCATCAGCGCCTGATCGCCGACCTCAAGCCAGCAGTGCATCAGCCACGACTTGTACTTCGCGTCGGTGATCGGCATGCCGGGCGGCGCGTCGCCATATGGGATGGCGGCAGTGATCTTCCCTCCCAGCACCTTGGCATAAAATTCAAACGCCTCGCGGCATTGGCCCTGAAAGCTCAAGCTCGTCACTATCTTCATGGCTGTCGCTCCTGTGGTCTGCGCTCGATGATCGCAGCCGCAATGCGCGTTGTCACGACTGAGCTGGACGAATGCCACCGGTCCGGCCGCGAACGCAGATTTTCTCCTTTGGCAGCCTTTCGACGGTCAGAAGTCCCTCGCAATGGACAGCCCCATCGTGCGAGGCTGGATGATAGTGAACCAATTGGTGTAGAAGGCTCCTAAGCCGCCGGTCAGCAGCGCGCGTTTGTCCGTCACGTTATTGACGAAGAGATTCACGGTCCAGGACTCGTAACGCACGCCAGCGCGAAGATCCGTCTTCGTGTAGGCAGGAAAAACCTGCCGGTCCGGCGTGGATGCCTTGCTCTTCAATAGTCCAAGGCGCTCGCCCACATAGCTCACCGAGCCACCGACAAAACCTTCGAGGTCGCCGCGGAGAGGAAATTCCCGATCCACCGAGATATTCCCCGAGAACCGGCTGCTGGTGGGCAGTCGATCCCCCGCGAATCCGTAGATGGTGCTGCTCGCAGGAAAATCCTCGGTGAGCTCCGCATCGTTCCATGCGATCCAGCCGGCAACCGTCAGACGGGGCAATGGTTTGAATTCAGCAGAGATCTCGAGACCCTGACTCCTGGCCTGGCCGCCATTTCCAAAATACCCTCCTCTCGTCACGGGGTCGACCAGATTCAACTGGATGTCGCGCCAGTCAATACGATAAGCGGACAGGTCGAAAGAGAGGGCATGGTCGATGGCATTGCCCTTGACGCCGATTTCGTAATTTTGCGCCTTATCCGGACCGTACTCCGGCGGCAGGCCCTGCGTAATTCCCAGCGCCGTGTTGGGACCACCGGGACGATAGCCCGACGCCAATCGTGCGTACAGCATCAAGTCCGCTGACACGTTGTACTGGGGAGTAAACAGGTAGGTAAATGGCGTTTCTTTCGAGCGCGTCGTCGCTTGCGCGACCACGGTCCCTGGGACTCCGTTGAAGATCGGGCCGTTCGTTTGACCTCGGGTCTGTTCAATCCGGCTGCCGCGGCCTCCGATCTGGACCTCGAGACGATCCGTAAGGTGGAACGTCAGATTGGCAAACGCCGCATACTCCATGAGTGTCGTCGGAATAGTCGTGCGACTCCAGATGCCGAGCTGCTCTCCGGTGGAGAAATCGTTCGCGAAGAAGTCCTGCAGGATGTTTGATTTCTCGTGATTGTAGAAAGCGCCGAGCAACCAATCGACCTTCTCGCCGATGGTGCTCGTAATGCGAACTTCCTGCGTGAACTTCTCCGTCGCGTGGTTCGAATAGTTCGTGACACCCGTCGCGGCGGGACCAAAGACCTGCCGCATTCCCGGGAGGAACGTCGCCAGGGGCGAAGTGCCGTCGTACAGAAAAACATTGTCCTTGTCGGCATAGGCGCTCACCGCCGTGAGCTCGACCCCGCCGAGTCTGGCGGTCAGGTTTGCGCTGTAGACTTGTATCCGCTTCTCGTAGCCTGTCCCTTCGGGCACGGTGACCAGTTCCAGAGAATCGACGCCCGGCGGCACAGCGACATAGGAGCTGCCATGCGCCTCGTCTCGCTGCACAAGCGCGCCGAGCTTCAGCGAGATGTCCCGGGAGAGGCGCCATAGCACAGACAATCGGCCGCCGGCCACTTCCGCCCAGTTGAGACCATCGATGTCGTGGACGGGGTCATCGATGTAGCCGGGGTCGCGCCGGGCGAATCCGCTGACACGCGCGGCAACCGTGTCGCCCAACGGCATATTGATTGCTCCACGCATGTTGTACCCTGGCTCGTCCCCGTTGCGGACGCTGCTGACACCGCCTTGAAGACGACCGCTTACCGTTTCAGTCGAAGGATCGACGGTCACATATTTCAGCAGACCACCGATGCTGCTCGCGCCATAGAGTGTGCCTTGCGGCCCGCGCAAGACCTCTATGCGCGAAAGCTCGCTGGGCTCAATGTCGCCCGCGACATACGCGCCCCCGGACGTGGTCGATGTGTAGGGCACGTCGTCGACGATAACCCCCACCGTTGGGTTGTTGTAACCGCCCGTCGTGAGACCGCGGATGGCCACCATCGCACCACCATATGGATCGGACGTCGTCAAACTCAGCGCCGGGATTCTCGTGTAATAGTCCTGAAGCTGCAGTTGGTTGGCATCGACGAGCTTCGCAGCGCTGATGGAAGTTACCGGAACTGGTACGTCTTGAAGCCGCTGTGCACGCTTCTGCGCCGTAACGACTATCTCTTCGATCCCCGCATTGTCCTTCTGCGTCGATGAAGAGCCGCGCCGGGCGGCATCCTCACTCTGCTTCGCTGACTGCGCGTCCACCTGAGATACGCGCATCACTTTCCCTTCATCCGCCTTTGTTGTGACTTCCGCGCCTTCACGTCTCAGACCAGGCGTTGCCGTTACCGCGGAGGCACGAATCAGTGTGACGGTATCAGCTTTGATGAAGCGATAGGTCAATCCTGTGCCAACCAGCAGACGCGTCAGCGCTTCACCGATGTTGCGCGCACCCTTGACAGCAGGTGCGAGGCGTCCTTCGACCGAGTCGGCCTCGAAAAGCACATTAATTTTTGTTTGATCTCCCAATGCCCGCAGCGCGCTGCTCAGCGGCTGTGCAGGCAGATCCAGTTCCGAGGCGTTGACGGCAGCCAGCGGCCAGATGGAAGCGGCGATGATCAGCGAACAAAAGGCTTTCAGCGATCTGAACTGATGCATGTACAACCCCTAGATAATTCGAATCCCGGTTGTTGACGATGCAGCTCAGAGAAATCCGTCATCGCGTGTCCGATTTATGGCCCGGTCGGCCAAATGTCTCCTCAGTCGCCATCTCCGGTGAGCCGGAAAGCACGATGTAATCGCCATCTTCCTGCAGCGAAAGTCCATAGGTCGCCGACACAGCCTCGGCAAAGGTCTTCGGGTCCTTCGCCCGGAAGATTCCGCCCACGCGAATTCTCGATGCCGGGCCTTCAATGCGAATCTTGAGCATGTTGTAGCGATTGATCTCCTCTACGGCCTGATTCAATGGCAGGGAATTCATATTGATCACGCCCTGTTGCCATGACATCACGCGCGGGATCTCCGGTCGGTCCAGAGTGCGCGTTCGCGCCGCGCAGGTAATCCGATCGCCAGGTGCCAGCAACAATGGCGGCGTGCTCTTATCGCTCACCGTTTGCGCTACGTCCGCTACCGAGACTTTGCCCTCCACGAGGGTTATGGCTATACGCCCTCCATCCCGACGCACGGCAAACTCGGTACCCAGAGCCGTCACTTCCTGGTCCAATGCCCGGACGACGAACGGCCAATCGGGTCGCCTGGCCACATTGAACAGCGCCTCTCCAGCCAACAGATGCACATGTCGCTGTCTGGTGTTGAAATCCACCTCCAGGCGCGTGGAGGTGTTGAGCAGCACTCGCGTGCCGTCGCTCAAAACTACGCTGCGTTGCTCGCCTACTCCCGTCTTGAACGTGGGATTTCTCAGTTGAAACCCTGCTATGACGGCGGCCAACGCCACGGCCGCTGCCATCGCAAATGCCGTCGTACGATGGATGCCCCGTCGCGCGGCGGGATTGGCTGTCACCACGTTCAGCCGCGTCAATCGCCGAATCGCAGACCGACGCCGATCGCGTGTCCTCAATGCGTGCTGATATGCCTCGCGATGTACTTCGTTGTCGGCCAACCATAGATCGAGCCCGCGCTGCCGCGCTGGTGTCCATTCCGGCCCACGCTGCCAGCTCAGCCACAGGGTGGCTTCGTCCAGCGCTTTAGCCCATGTCGATTCAGCCACGGTCCACCATGCACAAAGCCTTCAATGCCATCGCCAGATCCCTCTCGACGGTGCGCACGCTCCTGTTCACCTGCTTGGCGATCTGTTCCATGGACAGCTCATCGTAGTACGACAGGAAGAACACGGTGCGCGCCCGCTCCCCCACCACTTCATCCAGCTGCCGCTGTGTCCGCTTCAGGAGATCCTCCGACGCCACCGTTTCCTCCGGACCGGGCGCGAGATCGACCAACTCCAGCTTCTCGATCGGGCGACCGTCATAGAGGTGCGCCCGCGATCCGCGCCGCACATCTATCGCAACGTTGTAGGCCGTGCGGGTCAAGAAGGCTTCGGGTTGGGCTACCGCCTCACCACGTTTGACGTAGGTCAGCAGCCGCAAATAGGCTTCCTGCACTGCGTCTTCGGCTTCATCCCTGCGCCGGCCGCGGGCGCGCAGCAACCCTGTGAGCCGCGAGAACCTTTCCTTGAAGTTTTCCGCGACCGACCTGATCGAGCCACCCGCGATCGCACCGACATCTCCAACCCTCGCACCATGGGTTCGCAGCAAGCGCACGAGTTTGGTCGGCTTCTCGGTCAAATCAGCGCCTCTGAAAGGGTGGTCGAACCACGAATCCCTGACTGCAGCACTCGTGGTTCTGCCATGTTGACGATACAGCCAGGTGGAATCCGCCACGCGTGGCGAAGGTACACCGTCGAGCAGGCCAAAGGGTCGAGTGCTGAAGGCGGTCAAGACGCCAATTCTGGTGCAGCGCACTCAGCCGGCAGGCCCTACGATCGCTGATCTTCGATCATTCGTTCAGCGCATCCATGAACATCTGAACGAGCAGAGTCGGCGATTGCCTAAGAGACTCTTCTATACAGCCGCGAGCTGGTTCCAAGATGCTCCATGCGCCCGTCTGCGCCAGAATTTCTGAAAGTGAAGGTGCGGGCCTGATCGACCGGATTGCCATCCTCCGGATTAGGTTCCAGGACAAAGCGGTCGCCGCCCAGCGGCCGGAGGCGCGCGGGGGCCGTCGCCTCGGCGGTGAGCCCAGGGCGCACGAACTTAGGCTGCTGTGAAAATGCCAGTCCATCCCCCATCGGTGAAATACGGTAGCGATACGTTACGTTCTCGTACACACCCACATAGCGCCCGATGTCCTTTTTCGCCGGCTCCGCCGCAATGCGAAACTGGGTGAAGGTCATCCCTCTTTCGATCGCGAATTCCTTGCGCCAGGGTTCGATCACGTCGTTGATCGCACGCCAACCGTAGGCGGCATTGGTGAGCACCGCCAGCGCGAATTGGCGTTCTGGATGCGCATAGAGCTGCGCAACGACGCCCGGTCCCCCTCCGCCGTGACTCAACAAACCGTTGCCGGAAACCATCCATCCCACGCCCATGCCGTCGATGGTGGTGTAACCCTTGCCTCTGTTGTCGACCGTAATCTCGCGCATCGTTCTGGCGCTGCGCTCCGACAGAATGCGGGTGCCGTTCACGCTCGCTCCCTGGGCCAGATGCGCCCTGGCGAATGTGACCAAATCTCGGGCCGACATCATCAACGAGGTTCCCGCAGGGGAGAAACTCATCGGCAGGAAAGCGCGCGGAGTACGGACGGGTATCTGCTCCGGTTTCGCGCCGGAGAAGTGTCCGACGCTTGCCCTGAGCAACAAAGCCTCTTCCGGCAGCGCCGCGGCGTGCTCCAGCTTCAGGGGTTCGAAGATTCTTTGCCTGACCAGCTCGTACCAGCTCCTACCCCTCAGGCGCTGCACCAGATAGCCCGCGACCACAGTGGCAGCATTGTTATAGGAAAATTCCATCCCTGGACGGTGCACCTGGCCGAGCTGCGCGAACCGCGCGATCCCCTTCTCGATAGTCTCCTCATCATGACCCTGGTCGGGCAGCATTTCTCCATCGATCCCGGAGGTGTGATTGAGCAGCATCTTTACCGTAATCTGCTGGAGCACCTCGCCGTCCTTCAGTCTCAAGTCGGGCAGATACCGGACTACATGCTCGTCCAGATCGACTTTACCCTCATCAACCAGCTGCATCACCAAGGTTGCGTTGAACACCTTCGTGATCGAGCCAATGTGCATTGCCGTATCCGGCGTGAGCTCCACACCGGTGCTCATATTGATTACGCCGGCGGCCGCGGTCTTCAACCGACCTTTGTCAAAGACCGCCACGCTGGCGCCTGGTACTTTGTGACGTGCAAGGATTTCCTTGAGCGTGGCTTGCAGATCGGTGTTCGCTGCGGCCGAACCGGCGGCTGAAGCCTTCTGCACGCCAGGCGCGGCTTGCCCTGACGCAGCCGCCACGACACCGGCAGCGCCGGTTTGCAGGAGAAACTCGCGGCGAGTGGACATGACTCTGCTCCTGGAAGGTCCATAAGCGACGTGCTTGCCGTTCGGAGAGATGCGCGGTCCCGACATGACCGGTCCCTCGACTCGCCGTTTTCATTCAAACCTGTAGCCGAGTTGCAGCCCGACCGTGCGGGGCCGCAGGCGGTAGCCGAAGAAAGGGTTGGCGCCGCCGGAGAGCCCGCGCCAGGTAAAGTCGTCCTGGTTGGTCAGGTTCCTGGCGAAAAGCTCGGCCGAGAGCGGCCCGAACGCAATCCCGGCGCGAGCATCGACCTTGATGTATTCACCGGCCCTGAGGCCTGGCGTTTCCAGCAGGTCGCCATAGAACTCACCGGTGTAAAACGAGTCCACGCGGACGAACGCTTTGTGCCCCGCAATCCGGAAGTCGTATTGCGCGCCCAGATTTGCATTCAGGTGCGGCGCTCCCGGAAGTCTCGCGCCCGCCTTCGGCTGTCCCGTGATGCCAGGGGCGTCCTTGGACAACTCGGCCTTCGTATACCCACCGCCGGCGGTGAGCTGCAGGCCCCCCACCACCACGAACTTCGCCTGAATCTCGGCGCCGTCGGATGTTGCACCACCGACGTTTGCGATGTACGAACCCCGGCAAGTACCCGTTTGAGGGAGCGACGCTTGAACCGGAAGTCCATCCCACTTCGAGTGATATGCCGCCAGGTCGACGGTCATGCGGCGATCGAACAACGCAAATTTAGCGCCGATCTCGGAGCTGTCGAGGAAGTCTGAGTTGATGATTCGTGTCGAGGCGATCGTCACGCTCGTGCCGTCGATCAAACCATCGCTGGGATTCACGTCGCAAAGGCCCGGGCTGACTCCGGGAGTGGGGCGACCGAGCCGAAATCCTTGGGACCAGGACGCGTAGATCAGTGCTTCATCCAGCGGTTTGTAAGAGATATTGGCCTTGAGCGTGTGATTGTTTTCGTCATTACGGGCGTTGGTCGGTACACCGGTACCGAATGGACGGCCTACGGTGCCGCCCTCCTCCAGACGGTACTCCTGCTTGTCGTAGTTGAAATAGCGGCCGCCGACGGTTGCCGTGATCTGGTCGGTCAGGTTGTACGAGAGTTCGCCAAAGATCGCTCTCTGCTTGACGTTTCTATTTGTCCGGATGATGGCGAGCGGATCAGTGACAGGCGCGAGCGGGTTGAGAGTGGGTAACGGATTGGGCGCGACACCCGTGCCGAGCCAGTCTGCATACTGCACGTTCGGGTTATCCGTGTCTTCGTAGAACAGGCCCGCGGTGAACTGGAAACGCCCTGCAAGGTGCGAAGTCATCCGTGTCTCCGCAGTGAAAGAATCGACGTCCATATAGGTGGCATTCGTAAATGGAAACGGCGACCCAAGCGCGATCACGAGCGGCGATACGCCGCCGTCGGCCCACGACGCCGTGGAGGTCCATGTCGCCCAGGACAAGTCGTAGTCCGTCACGATGTTGTAGAGGTCGATGTTGGACTCGATGTACTCGCGAGGATCGCCATCGACGCGGCGGATCGGTGCGACAGGAGGGTTCGCCTGGTCATACTGGCCCAAATTGGCCAGCGGAAGACCGTGCTGCTCGATTTTCTGGGTCAGAACGTTGAACGCGATTCGCAGGCTGTCGGTGGCTCGCCACAGCGCCGCAATGCGACCGCCGGTTGTCAGCGAGCTCCCGATGTCGTCCTTAACGAAGCCGCCCACGAGGTTGCCGACGCCAAACCGGTTGGCGATCGCAAGACTCGCCGGATCGAGCCCGACGCTGTTGCGATAGTAACCGCTCTCGTCGTAGCGGTAGCCGACGGCGCGCAAGCCGAAGCGATCTTCTACGATCGGAACATTCGCAACCGCCTGGACCGTGTTGTTCCCGCTACCGAGACCGCTGGTTTCGGAGTATGCGGCGGCGACCTGGGCGCCAAAGCGATTGAGCACAGGGGCCTTGGGGATCAGCCGCAGGGCACCCGCAAGCGAAGCGCTACCGAAAGTCGTACCCTGCGGCCCACGCAGCATCTCAATGCGCTCCAGGTCGACAGGTCGCACATCGATGCCGCCGACCAGGTAGCCGCCCAATCCCGTAATCGGCGTCTCGCCGAAATACGTGGCGACTGTGGGACCGGAGCTGAAGTTCTCGCCTTGAGGTGCGGTCGTGATGCCCCGGACGACGATCGCGTTGTCGTTAACTCCCCGGTCGATCTGATTGACTCCCGGTATGGAACGCAGGTAATCCTCCATGCCCACCAAGCCGCGCCGCTCGATCTCCTGAGAACTGATGACGGCGATGCTGATCGGAACATCCTGCGCGCGCTCCTCGCGCTTCTGAGCGGTGACGGTAATCTCCTGGATCGCTTCCTTGTCTGCTGCATCACCTGGCGCCGCATCTTGGCCGGCGTTCTGAGTTTCCGTTGTTCTCGATCGCGCGAGATGGATATCACGGCCCGCCGAAGTGGTTTTTCTACCCTCCGGGACCAGAGTGATCGTAGTGTCACTGATGGTCTTGTATTTCAGGCCCGTACCGCTGAGGAGCTGGCCTAGTACGCTCGCAATCGTCTGCCTTCCAGCGACCGCGCTGGTCTTGCTGGCGGGCAACGTGGCACCTGACGTGACGACTTGCAGACCCGTTTGCGCGGAAAAGGTCAGCAACGCACCCGTCAGCGACTGCGCGGGAATGTCAAAGTTGAATTCCTGATCGGCTATGTCGGTAGCACGGGCGGGACCGATCACCGATAACGCGCAGAAAAGCACGAGTGCAAATAAAGCTGGGATTCTTTTCTCGAATGCTGCCGAAGTAGGCGTTCTCATAATCCGTCCCCGTCTATTTGTTTGTATGCGTCTACGGCAGGGTTGGTGGTCACTGCCGTCAATGCACGCCTAGACGTGCTTAGACAGGTGACCCGGAAATGGAAAGGTGCAGATTTTTTCCGATGCCCGCTGCACTCTCCGCCCCGGTCCCGTCTCGCACGGCACGCGAACGCGGGGTGCAGGAGTTGAAGTTAGGGCGTGCTCCGGCGGTATACGAGCAGGACGCCCTGCTCATCGCGATTCACCACTTCGACCGGGAAAACATCCTTGAGGCCGCGCAACCAATCGTCGATGGCATCGCTGCGGACCGTGCCGGTAAACGGCAGTTGGGCTACCCGCTCATCGGCAACGACGATTGGCCGCGGCGCGTAGCGGTTGATGTCGATGATCACGCTGCCCAAAGGCTCATTCGCGAACTCGAGCCGGCCGACCTGCCAGGCCATGGGCTTGGTCGTCACCGAAGCAACCGGTTCCACCTTCTTCAGGGTCAGCGAATGTTGCAGCGTCGAATAGATGACCTGGTGTCCGGCGTCAGCGCGGACCTGGCCATCCGGATCCCCACGGCGAGAGAGCGTCGGCGAGGCGCCGCTCGACTCGACACGGACGGCCCCCTCACGAACGGTGACGACAATGCGCTCCTGTGCCTTGCGGACGTTGAACGCCGTGCCGATGGCTATGACCTTGAGATCGCCGGCTTGCACTATGAAAGGACGTTCAGGATCCTTGGCGACCTGGAAGAACGCTTCCCCATCGTCGAGACGGACGTTGCGACGTTCTTTGGTGAGATCTACGCGCACGGCCGAGCGCGCTCCTAGCTCGACCGTGGAGCCGTCCGGCAATGTCTGACGGCTCAGAGATGCTACAGCGGTGTTGAGTGTCTGCGTATGCAGGGCAGGATTCGCAGGGAGCGCCAAATACCAGGCGGCGCCGCCTATGGCGAGAACCAGGACGGCTGCCAAAGCCCAGAGGGTTCTTTTCCTGCCACCCTCATTGCTCGACGAATTCAAGGAACTGCCCGAGGCATTTCGGCCGGGCAGACTCAAGCTCAAAGAAGTCTCCAGGCGCTTGTCATCGAAAGTGTGCCAGAGCGCACGGACGCTTTCGAAGGCGGATAGATTCTGTTTGTCGGCCTGGCACCATTCCAGCCATTGTGCGGTGGTTTTCTCGTCCACGTCTGCGCCCTGCAGGTGCAGGATCCACTCCGAGGCTTCCATCAGCCGCAGCTCATCCGCCGTAAGTTCGGATCTTGCGAAATTTGCGTTCATTTCCGTAAACGCTCCTGCGCTTGTTCGACGGTGGCGCCATTGAGACGCACACGGCAGTAAAAGAGAGTCTGGACGAGATAGTTGCGGATCATGCGATCGGTCAGGCCAAAACTCCTGGCGATGCTGACTTCAGATTCCCCGAGAATGCGGTGACGGATGAAGGCCTCGCGCCAGCGCTCCGGCAGCTCGAACAAACAGCTGCGGATGAACGAGAGCTCCTGGACAGCTGCGACCTGCGCTTCGGGCGCTCCATGCCCATCGGTGAGATTCTCAAACAGGTCGATGGATTCAGTTCCGCTGCGCACCTGGCGCTGACGCAGGCGGTCGGTTGCAAGATTTGCGGCCGTGCGGAAGAGATACGACCGCAAGAAGCCGACGGCACTCGGGCGATCGAGTTGCAGAAGCCTGACATAGGCTTCCTGGGCGACTTCATGAGCATCCTGCTCGGACTTGAGTCGCGCGGCGAGAAAACTGATGAGGGTGCGGTTGTGCTCGCGGAAAAGCTCGGCCACGGTGGTGGCATGCCCTGCATCCAGTGACGAGCCGGGGTCGGCGGGAGGTAACCCCTTGTTTTCAGAGACGGGATCCGCGGTCATGGCAGGTCCGGGTATGCGTGCACTTCACCCTAACCTACGCCTAGACGTCCCGCAGGACCAACCCGGAAATCCATCGAGAAAGTTTTGGATCGTTAATTTGAGAGTTGGCGTACTGCACTTCAGCCAAACTCAGTCTTCGACATATGGGAGTGCTGTCGTTTGAGAACGGACAGCTCACCGCGCGGGAAGTTCGAGACCCAGGGCAGACTTGAGGAATCGTCGAATCCCGGTGCTCAATTGGGCTCACTGTAGGGACTCGCGCGGGCCGTAGTCCCGGCGCGCTTGAAGTTGAACGTCACCACCATGATCCGCTGCTCTTGCGATCCCGCCGGCGCGAACATCCACTGCTTTGCCGCCTCGACGGCGAGGCGCTCGAAATAACGGCTCGGACCCGGGTCGTCCGCAGTGGCGGCGAGAACCGCGCCCTCTTTATCGACGATCACCCGAACGGTCACCCTGATCGTGCCGCGGATAGTTTCCCGAGCGCTTCGCGGGACGTCCGGAATCACTTCTTTTATCTCGGCTGCAGGTGACTTCGCCTCGACCTCGGCGGATTCAGTTCCGGCTGCTCCATTAACCGGCTTTGGAACGGGCTCGTCGTTGACTACGCGCGAGGGTTCGTTCGGTGCAGGTACGGGCGGTGGGGAGGCGGGGTCGGTCCTGAACATGCTGACGCCGGCCCAGGTCAAGAGCGCTAATGCAGTTCCCAGTGCCAGCAGCAGCGCACCACCGCTCCATCGCCGCCGAACAGGGGCCGGCCGCTGCTCCTCCGAAGTCAGCTTTACGCGGATCACCAGCCGATGTGCAGGCGGCGCGCCAGACTGCGACTCGGGCGGTTCAACTGAAGTCGGCTTTGACTCCATAAGCCGTCTTTATCCTTGATCTCATCGGTTCGCGCAATGATCGCCGAGCGCGAGCACCTCGCTCGAGTCCGCATGTCCGGAAAGCGTACCAGCGGCTTCGCTGGTATTGAAGTTTCTCGCCCGATGACCCCGTACAATGACAGGATGGGGTCTATCGAGATCGTCGTTGTCATGCTCGCCGCGGTGGTCATCAGCGGCGTTGTTGTCCGCGCCCTGCCCTTTGCCGTCCCGACACCGCTGGTGCAGATCGGCATGGGCGCGGTCATTGCGGCCTTTTCGAACCGGGCCGTGCGGCTCGACCCGGACATCTTTTTCCTGCTATTCCTGCCGCCGCTGCTGTTCCTGGACGGCTGGCGAATCCCCAAGGAAGGCCTGCTCCGCGACAAGGGGATCATCCTCGAGCTGGCGCTCGGCCTGGTATTCGTCACCGTCATCGGCATGGGATTGTTCATTCACTGGCTGATTCCGGCGATGCCGCTGCCGGTGGCATTTGCCCTGGCGGCCATCGTTTCGCCAACGGACCCGGTGGCGGTCTCGGCGATCACTGAACGCGTTCCCATGCCGCGGCGCTTGCAGCACATACTGGAAGGCGAATCCCTGCTCAATGATGCGTCCGGACTCGTGTGTTTTCGGGTTGCGGTGGCTGCAGCCGTCACAGGCACTTTCGTTGTCGCCAATGCAGCCCTGACGTTCGCGCAGCTGGCCGTCGGTGGCGTTGCCATCGGCGTGGGTCTCACGTTCCTGATCATGTTGCTGAAGAACGTGATCAGCGGACGTTTGGGCGAGGAGACAGGCTCGCAGGTGCTGATCAGTCTGCTGATTCCGTTTGCCGTATACCAGGCAGCCGAGCATCTGGGCGGCTCGGGCATTCTCGCGGCCGTATCCGCCGGCATCACCATGAGCTACCTGGAGCTTTCGGGCCGCGCGATGGGCTCCACACGCATGCAGCGCACGGCCGTGTGGAATACGGTGCAATTCTCGCTCAATGGCGTGATGTTCGTGCTGCTCGGCGAACAGCTGCCGGTCATATTTTCCGGCGCCGTGAATGTGGTGCAGCAGTCCGGGCACCTCAATCCGTGGTGGCTGGTCGTGTACGTGCTCGCGATCAACTTCGGCCTCGCAGTACTGCGATTCGCGTGGGTATGGTTGTCAGTGCTGTTGGCCGAGATCATTGCCGAACGTCGCAAACTGGCTGTCGCCAGACGCCCGAGCGTGCGCGTATTCGCAGTGGCATCGGTCGGCGGCGTGCGCGGCGCCATCACGCTTGCCGGCGTCCTGACGCTCCCGCTGATGCTGCCGGACGGCACGCCGTTTCCAGCGCGGGATCTGGCGATATTCCTTGCCGCAGGAGTCATCATTCTTTCCCTCGTGGCCGCCAATGTACTGCTGCCGCGGCTGCTGCGCGGTCTGGAGGTGCCGGCGGAAACGGAGCACGAACAGCAACTGGATCGCGCACGCGTTGCTGCTGCGGAAGCGGCCATTCGTGCCATCGAACAGGCGACGCACGAGCTCTCCGACAACCAGAACGATGCGGACCTTTACACGGAAGCTGCGACACGCGTCATGGAGTTCTACCGGCGACGCATCGAAGGGCGCAGCACCACCAACGAAAGCTCCGCTCGAATCCGTCTAAGTGATGAGATCGAGAGAAAGATCCGGCTCGCGGCGCTGCATGCCGAGCGCGATACACTGTTCAGCCTGGCCCGCAATCAGGCTCTTTCGGACGAGGGTTCCCGCCAGCTCGTGCAGGACCTCGACCTGATGGAGGAGCGACTCAAGCCGTAACGCTCGAGCTGCGGGTTCTGTAGGCGACGCAGCAGATCACGTGCTGATCCGGTTCGCGATCCCAGGTCCTTGCGCTAGAATCCGCTCACGTACCACCGATCGGAGTTGCCCATGGCCAAAGTCACGCCCCCCAGGACCGACGAGCTCAAAGCCAGACGCGCAGCGCGCCTGGCCACCGCCACCGATCTCAAACCCGCCGCGACCAGGGATATCTCCGCGGGCCTGAATTCGATTCTCGCCGATGTCTATGCGCTGTATCTGAAGACCAAGAACTTTCACTGGCACATGTCGGGACCGCATTTTCGCGATTATCACCTGATGCTCGATGAACAGTCCGATCAGCTCTTCGCCATGACCGATCCCATCGCCGAGCGCATCCGCAAGCTCGGCGGAACGACGCTGAGATCGATCGGCCATATCGCGCGCCTGCAGCGCGTGAAGGACAACGATGCCGGCTATGTCGATCCGCTCGACATGCTGGCCGAGTTGCGCGATGACAACAAAGACCTCGCCGCGCGGTTGCGCGAGGTGCACGATGTTTGCGACGAGCACCGCGACATCGCGAGCGCCAGCCTGATCGAAGTCTGGATCGATGAGACCGAAAAGCGCTCGTGGTTTCTATTCGAGGCCAGCCGTCGCGGTCCGGACGGGAATTGACGGGCGCTTCAGGGGATACGCAATACGTATTAATCGCAACGCGCCCCCCCTTGAATTCGCCTCCGGCGGGCACTACAAGAAAGGAGTAGCCAGCCAGGAGAGGATCATGTCGTTATCATCGATTCAGATCACGGGTCCGGATATGGTGAAGCTGCGCAGTCTGCTCGCTGCCGCTCAACGCTCATCCGCGCGCGATGAAGAGCATATTGCCACGTTGGAGCAGGAGCTCGAGCGGGCCACGGAACTGGAAGCGAGAGACACGCCGCCCGATCTGATTACGATGAACACGCGCGTGCGCGTGGCCGATCTGGAATCCGGCGAGTGCGACGAGTACACACTCGTGTACCCCGCAGAGGCGGACGTGGCGTCCAACAAGGTTTCCGTTCTGGCGCCGCTTGGCACAGCGCTCCTGGGCTATCGCGAAGGGGACCAGGTCGATTGGCTCATGCCCGGGCGTGTGCGCCACCTGCGGGTCGAGAAGGTCCTCCATCAACCGGAAGCCGCCCTTCGAGCAGCGAACCCCGCCATCTATGACGATCTGGATCGCCGCCTGCTGGGAACCTTCCCGGCGAGCGATGCGGTCGCGCGCTATCGATGAGCGTGCGCCGCACGCTCCTGCGCCGGCGCCCCATCAGCAGGATACGCCGACCCACGCTGCCCATCTTTGGCCTGCGACCAAGCCACATCACTGCGTAAATCCAATGGTCGCTTCCGCCTGTTTCAGCCGTTCGAACACCGCGTCGAACGCAGACATCGATGCTACCCGTCCCGACGGATCGGCGGAAAAAGAAACAAACTGGTATCCGAAGCTGTCAAGCGCGTCGAGAACACCCGGCTTCGGCCTTAAGCGGAAGATGTCGCCATGCCAGTGCTCCAACGGAGCCGAGAATGCGCCCTCGCCCTCGAAAGCCAGAATCAGGCCACCTTTGACGGTCCGGACATGCACGCGTCCCGTCTGCCTCTCAGCGTCCTCATAGATGCCGGCATAGGCGTCGAGCTGCAACGACGGTCGAACATCTGCACGGCGTGCCCGTCGTAACTCATCCTCCGCGGCCTGACTCTGCTGTCTGGCCTTTCGCGCTCGCTCCAGGAATTCCCCGTTCCAATCGCGCCTGGGAGATCCCAACAGGCGATCGAATACTGCGAGCTCGATGGCCTCGTGGAACATGGCGCCCTGCGGGCCATTCGAGAGCACGACGACTCCGATTTTCCACTCCGGCAGCATCGCCACGTGCGCCGGAAAGCCGAGAATGCCGCCGCCATGAGACAAGTGGACATTGCCTCGATACTCGGCTCTGAACCATCCCATGGCGTAGGTGGTTCCGGTCTGGTCGAAGGGAAAGTCATTACGGCCGTGCAGATTCTGTGTCTCGTGCAGCTCGCGCACCGTTGACTCGCTCAACAGCTGCCGTCCGCCAACGCGTCCATTATTGAGATGTGGAATCAGCCACTTCGCCATGTCCATAGCGCTGGCGACGATGGCACCGGCCGCCGCCTTGCTGTCGTAATTGGTCCACGACAACACCTGGATAGAACCGCGATCATCGAAGGCATGGGGCATGGCCACGTTGCCGTCACGCGCATCCTCGAGACTCACTCGCCCTGCGGGCGCGGAGCCGAGATAAGTGGAAGCAAGATACTTCGCATCCCAGAACTTCAACGGCGTCGACGCGCTTCGGCTCATGCCGAGAGGCTGCAGCAATCGCCGCTGGACGAACTCCCGCCAGGCCATGCCCGAGGCGGCTTCGACTATTTTTCCTGCGGTTGCGTACATCAGGTTGCTGTAGCGAAATGAGTTCCGAAACGGCGCCTCCGCTGAAATGGAGCGCAGCTGACGTATTACGCCATCGAGATCCATGTTCCCCAAGCTCGAGTAGCGGCTGTCGGCGATACCGCTGTCATGGCTGATCGCGTCCCGGATCGTGAGGTGCCGGGTCAGCCACGGGTCCTGCAACTGGAATCCCGGCAGGTGGTCGACGATGGGATCGTCCCAGCGGATCTTTCCCTCCTCCACCAGCAATCCCAGCGCCGCAGTCGTGAAAGCTTTGCTGGTGGAGCCGACCTGAAACAGCGTATCGGCATCGATCTTGTCCGGCTTGCCGATCTCCTTGACGCCGAAACCTCGGGCGTAGATCACCTGGCTTCCTTGAACTACAGCCACAGCCACGCCCACGTTCTTCCAATCGCGCCGGACCTGCTCGATATAGATGTCGAGCCCGTCCAGCGCCTTGTTTGGAGCGGCTCCGGGAGCGGCAAGAGACGTGGCAAGCGTTGCGCAAAGCACCAACGCGGCCACGCAACGAACGAGCACCGGCCTCACCCGAACACCTGGCCGAAGACCCGCAGACAGTTGCCCCCGAGAATGCCGCGGATCTGCTCGTCGTTATAACCGCGCTTGACCAGCCCGCGGGTGATGTTCGGCATATCGCGGCCGTCCTCGTATCCGCCGAGACATCGGTCGGCGTTGGTCAGTATTCCATCCTCCGGCCGGAAGCCGCTCTGCGCGTAGGCCGGACCCAACTCGGTCCGGGCCAGTCTGCGCAGCGTTTGCCTCGGATGGTCCGTTCCCAGGCCGAAGGGCCAACGGCCGGGCTGAGATTTATCGGCGGCCTGCGCCGTACGCCATGACGTCAGCCCACCGCAGGCACCTGCCGTCGCAGCGGCGCCCATATACGCGGTGTATTTCAAGAAATCCCTGCGCTTCATCGGATCGGCACTGCTTACGATCGCTCCGCACCGCGAGTCGTGATCCCGCCCGCTGCGGATCAGAAGTGATATCCGAGTTGAACGCCGATCACGCGGGGTCTCAGGCGAAAGCCGATGAAGGGACTTGGGCCCGAGGATATTCCGCGCCAGGTATAGGCGTCATTATTGGTGACATTGCGTACGAACAGCTCGGCATCGAGGTTGCCGAAGGTCACGCCGGCGCGCGCGTCGATCTTGGTATATCCCCCGGCCTTGAGCACCGGAGTCTGCAGCAAGTCCCCATAGAACTCTCCGGTATAGAAGGAGTCGGCGCGCGCGAAGGCCGGGTGTCCGGAAATGCGGAAATCGTATTGAATCGCGAAGTTCGCATTCACCTTGGGCGAGCCCGGCAGCCGGTCGCCGTCGAACGCGGGAGGGACGAGGTTCGGCGCATCCGCGGAAAGCTCGGCCTTCGTGTAGCCCACACCGAAGTCGAGCTTCCAGCCCTCGGCCACCAGCCAAGTCGCCTGCAGCTCGGCACCGGTCGAAGTGGCGGCGCCGACGTTGGCGATGTAGGCGCCCGGGCACCCTTCGAGAATGTTACGCAGCGGCAGGCCTTTCCAATCGATGTGATAGACCGCCGAATCGACGAGAAGACGCCGCTCGAAGAGCGCGAACTTTGCGCCAAGCTCATACTGCTTCAGGTAATCGGGATTGACTTGCGTCGTGGAGTCGATCGAGATGCTCGTGTTGTCGACGATGCCGTCGTTGTCCTGATCGCAGAGCGTTCGGTACGGAACCAGCCCGGTATCCGGTCGCCCCAAGCGGAAGCCTTCCGCATACGAGGCGTACAGCAGCGAATCGCGCATCAGTTTGTAACTCAGACTCGCGCTGTAAGTGGTTCCGCTGTCATCACTCTGCAGAACCGTAGGCCTGCCATCGAGCGAACCGAGCGGCACCCCAACCAGACCTCCATCGAGGATGGCCCTCTGTTCTTTGTCATACATGAAGTACCGCGCGCCGGCCTTCGCAATCAGCCTCTCGGTGATGGCATATGACAGCTCGCCAAAAATGGCTCGTTGATCGAGCTCGCGCGAGCGCCTCGAGCGGAACATCGGATCGGTGCCGTAGATGTTCTCGGCCGGATCGCCGGGCCAGTCGCCGGAGTGCTGGAGGTATTTCTCCGGGATATCCTCGTAGTACAGGCCGGCCAGAAACTGGAACGGACCGGAGAGCTGGGACGCGAGCCGCAGCTCCGCGGTGAGCGACTCGAAATCGCTCTTGTACAGCGTGGAGCTTGGGCCGATGGCGATGCTGAACACATCGATGAGGCCGGTGCCGAAACCCGCGAGCGATTGGCTGTTTACGCTGGAGACCGATGTGGTGAGACTTGCCCACGTCAGGTCGTAGTCCAGCACCAGGTTCGCCACATCGACCCTGTTGCTGAAGACCTCGCTCCCGCCGCCGCCGACGACTGCCTGCGTCTGCGGCGCCAGCGGCACGGTCAACTGCTCGAATTTCCCGTGCGTCGCCTGCGGCAATCCATCCTGCTCGATCTTCTGAGTAAGCAGCGTCGCGGTGAGACTTAGCTTGTCCGTAGCCTTCCACAAAGCGCTCAATCGCGCTCCGGTCGTAACGAGACGTCCGCGGTCGCCTCGGACCCAGCCTTGCACATAGTCGCGTAGACCAAACGAATCCGCCCATGCCAGCGTCGCTGGATCGTTGCCGGCGCCATTGTGGTAATAGCCGCTTTCGTCATAGCGATAGCCGACCAGACGCACTGCCACTTTGTCGGACACGACCGGGACATTGAGAACACCTTGAACCATGGTGTTGTCGCTGCCGTAGCCGGACGTATTGGAGTAGGAGCTGGCGATGTTGCCGCTGAAGGCGCCGAGCTTCGGCTGCGCGGGGATCAATCGCAGGGTGCCGCCCAGGGACGAGCTGCCGTAGGCCGTTCCCTGCGGACCACGCAGCAGCTCGATGCGTTCTATGTCGACAGGCCGCAGGTCCGTGCCCCCGGCGCCGATTCCGCCCGAGGCGGTCATCGGCGTCTCTCCGAAGTACGTCGCCACCGTGGCACCGCCGTTGAAATTCTCGAACTGCGGCGACGTCGTGATGCCGCGGATGACGAGCGCGTTGCTCTGCGGGCCGCCGCGATCGATCTCGCTCACGCCGGCAACCATGCGCAGATCTTCGATGCCGGTCATTCCACGACGCGCGATGTCATCGCGGCTGATGACCGCGACGCTCATGGGAATCGACTGCACGCTCTCCTTGCGCTTGGTCGCAGTCACGATGATCTCCTCGACCGAGTTTGTGTTCTTTCCTTCGTCGCCGGTTCGGTTCGCAGCAAGCGACGCAGCTGCAGCGCCTTTCTCGCTTCCGGCCTGAACCAGACGAAGATCTCCTTCGCTCGCTACTGGGCGCATTGCGCCGCGCGCGTTGCCGACGCCGATGGTGTTCGCACCCGTCGTGCGGAACTCGAGCTTCGTTCCCTGCAGCAGCGCCGCTATGGCGTCGCCGAGCGGCATTTCACCGCGCACGCCTTCGGTTCGCAGGCCATCGACGACGTCCGAGGACATCACGACCTGTATCTCGGCCTGTTTGGAAAGCGCGATCAGCGCACTCGTCAGGCGTTGAGCCGGGATGTCGACGGTGACCTTCTTTGCAAGCAGCGCTTCGGCGGCCTGTGCGCCGGCGCCGATGAGAGTAAGCACGAGTACTACCGCCGCTGCCCCGGCCGGGCGCCAATGACGAACGAAGCTTCTGTACATGACTGACCTCGGGTCTTCGCGCCGGCTGCCGCCGGCATGAAGCCAAGACGTCCGAATCGACGGGCCCGGCAATTGCAGCGAAAGATCAGCGCGCGGACTGAATGACGTCCACGCCGTTCTGCTCGGTCACGCGCACGGGGAATTCTCCCGGCAGCGCGCGCACCCATTCGTTGGTGTAGCCGATCATCACGGTGCCCGAGAAGCGCAGCCGCTTGGAGCTGTCGTCGGCGATCACCACAGGCCGCGTCGCGTAGCGGTTGATGTCCGCAATCACCGCTTCCAGCGGCTCCCCGACGTATTCCAGCCTGCCCTCGCGCCACGCAAGCGCGGTCGCCGGATCGATTGTCACCGCAGGCGCCGGCGCCTCATCCGTGGTTACGGCAAGCTGCTTGCCGGCGGATAGCAGAGTCCGGGAAGCATCGTCTTTGCGCTGGACGTCGACCGATCCCTCGGTAACGGTGATGACCACGCGCTCGCCTGCGCGGCGCACGTTGAATGCGGTTCCGATGGCTCGCACCCTCACGGATCCGGCATCGACTACAAATGGGATTTCCTTGTTGGGCGCGACCGAGAACCAGGCCTCGCCCTTGCGCAGCTCCACGCCGCGCAGCGCGTCCGTGTAGCGGACGGCGACGGTCGATTTCGCTGCCAGCTCCACACGCGAGCCGTCAGGCAGCGTTGCGGAGCGCACCGGCGCATCGGCCGCGATGACACTGTTGTTGTTCACGGCTCCGAACTGCAGCCAAAGTACGCCGGTTACTGCAAGTGCGACTCCAGCGGCAAGTGCAACGAGCCGGGTGCGTACACGCGCGGAACGCCCGCCTGCCCCCGCGGCCAGACGGTCGATGGTCCGCACGGCCTGCGACTCGACCAACATCTGAACATCGGGCCCGGCTGGCTCGACTGCATGGCGCCGCCGCGCCAGCTCGGGCGATGACAGCGGCTGTGCAGGGCCGGCGAGCTCGCCGCCAGCCACCTCCGACGCCAGACCTTCACTCAGCCGCCAAAGCTCCTGGACTTTGTCGAAGCTGCGCTGATTGCGCCGATCGGCCTCGCACCAGCGCAGCCAATCGGCGACGACTTCATCGGACGCCTCGTCCCGCAGCCGCAGCATCCACTCCGCGGCTTCGTCCAATCGCTTCGCCTCCAGGATCGTCATAGAAACAATTGCTCCTTGGCATCCCTTTCCGCGACGCCGTCGAGGCGCATCCGGCAATAGGCCACGGCGCGGCGGACATAGTTGCGCGCCTGCCGCTCCTGTATGCCGAGCGCCCGGCCCACCTGCGCCGTCGTTTGATCCTCGAAGCGATGCAGCAGAAAAGCGCGGCGGTAGCGTTCGGGCAACTCCAGGAGCGCGCGCCGCACGACATCGAGCGACGCGGACGCGAGAACCTCGCGGTCCGGACCGACCTCTGTCGTCAGATCCTCGCTCTCGTACACGTCCTCGAAGCGCTCCGACCGGGAGCGTCGGCGAATGCGATCCAGCGCGAGGTTGGCGGCGACGCGAAACAGATACGCGCGCAGGAAACTGACCGCGCCCGGCGTGTGCAGCTGCAGCACTCGCACGTATGCTTCCTGCGCAACCTCCTTGGCTTCGGCTTCATTCCCCAGCCGGTTGACGAGAAATGACACCAGCGTGCGGTTATGCTGCTCGAACAGACGCGACAAGTCCCGCGCGCGCGACGCGTCTTCGGCCGCAACGGACTTGTCGGTAGATTCCTGGCCCACGGAGCACTCTCGTGCGGCAGTATACAAGCCAAGACGAACGAAACGCCCGGCCCGGCACTCGCCGGTGTCTGGGGCGGGTTTTTATCGCCGAAACCCGGCTAGCGGATGACTTCGATCTCGAGGAAGCCCAACCCGCAGCGGCTGTCCAGCACTATGCAGATTTCCGCAGCTACGAACCCTAAAGAGAGCAAGACACCCGGCCTGCGGCGGCGCACATTAGTTCCGCATTCCGGCAGCTGGAGCGCCTTGGTTTCCGCTTGATCCAGCGGATAGATCGCCTGCGCGCGCGTGCTGTGGCTGCCGGCCTTTCCGGTTAACGCACTACGGAGTCACCGATGCTCGTCTCGTCCTTCGCCAATGAGCCGGTCGAAATTTTCGCCGGCCAGGACAAACTTGATGAAATGCGCGGCGCGCTCCGCGCGGTGAAAGCGCAGTTCGGCCGAACCTACCCCCTCGTCATCGGCGGTGAAAAACACACCGGCGATGCGACACTGAGATCGACCAATCCATCGGCGCCGCGAGAAGTCCTCGGCAGTGTCGCCAGCGCCACGCCCGCGCATGCCGATGCCGCTTTGGACGCGGCTTGGGCCGCTTTCGAGTCCTGGAAGCTCTGGAAGCAGGAAGATCGCTCCCGCGTGATGCTCGTGGCCGCCCAAATCATGCGACGGCGCAAGCGCGAGCTGGAGGCGTGGCTCGTCTATGAGATCGGCAAGAACTTCGTCGAGGCCAGCGCCGAAGTGGCCGAGATGATCGATTTCACGGAGTACTACGCGCGGCAGGCGCTCAAGCACGTCGACGGACTGGGCTCGCTGAACCCCTACCCCGGCGAAGAGAACAAAAGCTTCTATATTCCGCTCGGCGCCGGCGTGGCCATTGCACCCTGGAACTTCCCGATGGCGCTGATGACCGGCATGACGGTCGGTGCGATCGTGGTAGGCAACACGGTAGTCGCCAAGCCTGCCGAGGACACTGTCGTGTCTCTTGCCAAGGTGTTCGATATCTTCGAGGAGGCTGGCCTGCCGCCGGGCGTGGTGAACTATCTGCCGGGCACGGGTAGCGAAATCGGTGCGTACCTGGTCGAGCATCCGCGCACGCGCTTCATCAACTTCACGGGCAGCCTGGCTACCGGCAAGCGGATCAACGAAGCGGCCGCCAAAATCCACGGCGGCCAACGATGGATCAAACGCGTTTTCCTGGAGCTCGGCGGCAAGGACGCGATCCTGGTCGATGAGACCGCGGATCTGGATGCCGCGGCCTTGGGGGTGATACAGAGCGCATTTGGCTACCAGGGCCAAAAATGCTCATCGTGCTCGCGCCTGATCGTGGTCGACGGCGTCTATGACAGTCTGCTCGAGCGGGTCGTCGAGCGCACCAAAACCCTGACCGTCGCCGCAGCCGACCAGAACCCCAACCTCGGACCGCTGTGCAACCAGGCGCAGGACGCCAAGGTCCGCGAGTACCTCGGTATCGGACGGTCAGAAGGCAGGCTGCTGGTCGGCGGCACTCGCCTGGACGGTGAGGGTTATTTCTTTCAACCCACGGTGTTCGGCGATATCGCTCCGCGCGCGCGGTTGGCACAGGAGGAGATATTCGGACCGGTGGTGGCCGCCATTCGCGTGCGGGACTTCACCCAGGGTCTCGCCGTCGCCAACGATACTTTGTATGGCCTGACCGGAGCGGTGTACTCACGGGACAGAAGCCGCATCGAGCTTGCACGCCGGGAGTTCCACGTCGGCAATCTCTACCTCAACCGCAAGTGCACCGGCGCGCTCGTGGGCGTGCAACCTTTCGGCGGCTTCAACTTGTCGGGTACGGATACCAAGACGGGCGGTCCTGATTATCTCCTGCAGTTCATGCAAATGAAGGCGGTCGCCGAGCGTTTCTGACAATGGCGCGACCGACCTACATCGCCATGCCCGCGGCCGTCCTTGCCTCACCAGGGCTCGTGCAGGCATCGGCACGCCAGACGTGCCTGTGACCAAGCCTATAGTCATCGTTGGCGGTGGAGCATTGGGGGCCTCGACCGCGTATTTTCTTTCGCAGCTCGATCCGAAGCTGCCCGTCGTGGTGATCGAGCGCGACCCTACCTATGCCACCGCCTCTTCGGCGCTCTCATCGAGCTCGTTGCGCCAGCAGTTCTCGACCGGCGTGAACATCGAGCTGTCGAGATTCGGCTATGAATTCATGGCCAGCTCGCCGGAAATCTCCCGCCAGGTCGCGCTGACGCCCCGCGGCTATCTTTTCCTCGGACAGGCTCATCAGGAACACAGTTTGCGCCGTCGCACCGAGCTGGCAAGATCGTGCGGGGTAAAGGTGCTCGAATACGTCCCTGAAGAACTCAAGCGCAAATACCCCTGGATGAACGTCGAGGACCTGTCTTACGCGGCGGAAGGGGCCGCAGGTGAAGGCTGGTTCGATGGCTACAGTCTGATGCGCCTGTATCGCTCACGCGCCCAGGACGGCGGCGTCAGTTTCATCAAAGCCGAGGTCAGTGATTTTGTCGTGAAGGACGACCGTATCACTTCCGTCGTTTTCTCCAACCGCCACAGCATCGAGCCCGATCGGGTCGTAAATGCCGCCGGCCCCTGGTCCGGCAAGCTCGCCGCCAAGCTGGGGATCGGCCTGCCCGTGCACGCCAAGCGGCGGTGCACCTTTCTGGTCTCCTGTCCCACACCGATCCCGAACTTCCCGATCCTGATCGATTGCAGCGGAGTGTACGCCCGGCCGGAGCAGAATCACTTCATTCTGAATGCCTCGCCACCGGCGCAGGAGGATCTGGACGATCTGCCGCTCGATCCGGATTTTTCGATCTTCGAAGACAGGATGTGGCCCGCGCTGGCCGCGCGGATTCCAGCATTCGAGCTGTTGCGAGTGAAACGTGCATGGGCCGGCTACTATGAGTTCAACACGGCCGACCATAACGGACTGGTGGGCCAATATGGCCCCGAGAATCATTTCCTGGTCACCGGTTTCAGCGGGCACGGCCTCATGCACAGTCCCGGCGTCGGACGCGGCATGGCTGAGTTGCTGGCCTACGGCGGATACCGCAACCTCGATCTCGCCGCCCTGTCACCCGGACGGCTGCAAACGGGCACGCTGATCGTCGAGGAAGCCGTGTATTGAGCGCCGCCAGCACCGGCAAGAACTGAGGTTCGATCGAGCGCCCCGCCGGCATCATCAGCGAACTCTCGCCCACGGAATGTTTATAATCCGCCCCGCAGCGCGCCCAAAGAGCGGCGACGGCCGCCCGTCGAGCTCGAGGAGAATCCGCTGATGACCGACGGCGAATATCCATTCAAATGGTTCTTGCAGACACCGCAGCTGCTCGAGAACGTCTTCGATGCATTCCCTGACGTCCTTTTTTTCCTCAAGGACACCGCAGGAAGATATCTGTGGGCCAACAGCACCTTGATCGAGCGCGCCGGCCTCGAGAGCCGCGCGCAGATCTTGGGCAAAACCGCCGACCATCTGTTTCCGGTTCCGGGCCCCAGCACGCTGGCGCAAGATGTGGCGGTGATACGCAGTGGGCGCCAGATAGAAAACGCACTGCGCATGTACAGAGCATCAAGCGGCGCGCGGTATTGGTGCCTGAGCTCGAAGTTTCCGCTCTACAGCGGAGCGGGAAGCATCGTAGGGCTGTTCGGCCTGTCACGTGATCTGCCGCGCCCGAACGCGCGGCACCGCAACTATTATCGTCTGGCGAAGTTCCTGAAATTCATCGAGCGGCATTCCAATGAAGACGTCTTGATCGCGGACGCCGCCAGGGCGGCCTCGCTCTCCGTAGACACGCTATCCCGCCTCGCATACGAGGTGTATCACTTGACCCCCGGGCAGCTGCTCACAAAGCGCAGGATAGACCATGCGTGTCGGCTGCTGGAGCAGTCCCGCTTGTCCATCGCCGACATCGCCGCCGCGTGCGGCTACGCCGGTCACAGCGCGTTTACCCGCAAATTCAAGGCCGTGACGCATGTCACGCCGGCGCAGTATCGGGCTGTACATCGATGAGGAGGACGAGAACTCCCGCAAAAGTTCCCGCCATCACCTCGTTGCGCCGGAAACGCGAGAGGCTATGCGCACTGATTGGCTATTCGCCGGGAAGAAATCTGGTGCCGGCCATAGGACTCGAACCTATGACTCCTGCGAAAGAAGGACCTGTCTCGCGGTGGGTCGTCGTCTGAATCGTGGCGCGTCCAGTCCACGACGGCTGCATGGTCAGTTGGCCGCTTTGATCACTATCTGATTCCCTCTTCGCTCGATGCGAAGTCCAGGCTCGCGTGTCAGCACGGTGGCGAACGACTCCAGATCGTACGCGTCGAAAATGCCGCCGAAATGGTAGGCGCCGGCCGTTACGCCCTCGATGTGAAACTGAGGATGACTGTTGTAGCGGTTGAACTCTTGCGTAACTTCTTCCAGCGTGGCCTCGTCAAATGACAGCCGCCGCTGTTGCCAAGCCAGCGTTTTGGAAACATCCGCATGCTCGAGCTTCTTGATGGTTCCGCCGGCGAAAACCCGCGCTTCTTCGCCAGCCTCCAAGGCCATTGTTTGGCCTTCAGCACTGTCACTGATTTGCACTTTACCTTCGAGGACAGAGACCAATGCGTCGGAGGCCCGTTGGTAGACGTTGAACTGCGTTCCGACCGCCCGAATGGTTGCGAGCCGCGTGCGTACCACGAATGGCCGTGCAGCATCGCGCGCAACTTTAAAGACCGCCTCGCCGGATTTCAGATCGATGCTTCGCTCCGTGTTCGAGTAAGCGACGCGGATCTCCGATGACGTGTTGAGCGTGATCAAAGATCCATCGACGAGGGGCAGGGAGCGCTGCTCGCCTACAACCGTGTCAATCTTCTGTGGAGATGGGAACAGACTCGAGCTGAAAAGAGCAGTGAGCGCGAGCAACATCGCTGCCGCCAGAGAAGCTGTCCACCAATTCCAGCGCGACGCTACGGTCGTCCGACGGGCCTGCAAGTCCTCGAGAATTCGATTCGGTGTCGCTGTATCCGGCCGAAGGCGTGCAAGGATCGCACGGACGTCCTCGCCGGCTGCCGGATCGAGACCCTGAACTTCATGCCCCAATGCGACAATTTCCAAGAAATGCGTTACATGCAGCGGTGATTGACGCAGCCAGACGTCGAAGTCTCGTCGGTCATGGTCGGTGCCGGTTTTCAGAATTTCCACCCACTCTGCTGCACGGTGTGCCAGCAACCGATCGATCTGTCGTTGAACCCGGGTCATTGCTTTCATCCTTCCTGAATGGTCTGCAAGAGCGTCCGTAGGCGTGCCTTGGCCTCGCAGACATAGAACCCCACGGTTTTCTCCGTCAGCCCGGTCCGCTGCGCGACCTCCCGATGGGAAAGTCCGTCACGCACAGCCAGCAGCAGCACCGCCTTGTGCATGTCGGGCAATTGAGCGATCGCGCGTTGCAGCTCTTGAGAGAGCCCGAGGCGGTCCACGATGTCGTCGGGCGTTGCGAGTCGCGGACTGTTGGCGGCCACATCCGCGATCTCGGAGTCGTAGGTCACCACGCTGTGCTCTTCCCGAAGCCTTGCGTCACCGATGACGTGGGTGGCGATTCCGTACAAGTAGGCCTGAGGATTGCGAACGCTGTCCACATTAGGCATGCGCAGATACCGCTCGTAGACCTCCTGCATCACGTCCTGGACATCCGCCCAGCGGCGTATGCGCTTGACGAGATAACGGTGCAGTGCGGGAGCGTATTTGTGGAAAGCCGCCGCTGCCGCGTAGACGGTTTTCTGAGACGGCCGCGATTCAGGTGAGGGCATGAGTCTCATGGGTCCTGCCAGTGTCGACACCTCAGCAGCTATAGTGCGATTTGCGGGCACGATCTTTAGGTCAAAAATCGATTTTTTTGAGTTTGACCAGATCGACCTAAAGTCAGCCCACGAAAACCCCACTAAGGCTACGGAATTCATACTATAGCTTCGGGGGATCTGGTATGCGAATCAGGGCAGTCATCGCGTTGAGCATTTGGGCGCTGATGTATTGTGGGGTAAGTGTCGCGCAAGCCCGATTGGTCAATGTCGACATTCAAGCTCAGCCGGCGCGAACGGCGCTGAGGTTGTTCGGGGAGCAGACCGGCCTGCAGGTCTCCTTCCGGGCCGAAGAGATCAGCAAGGACATGGAAGTGTCGGCGGTCAAGGGGCGCTATTCGCCGGCTGAGGCACTGAGCCGGATGCTGGCGAAGACAGGGCTCAAGTATGAATTCGTCAATGAGCGAACCGTGCGCGTCAGCAGTGGGGCGGCGCTGGAAACGGCAAACGGTTCAAGAAGCGGCGCAGCGTTGCGGCTCGCGGGTCATGCCTGGGAGAATGGCGACGACAGCAGCGGTGATCGTGACGGGCAAAGCGTGTCCACTACACCAACGCAGAGTGGCGAGAAGCCTGCTGAATCGAGGGAAATCGAGGAAATCCTGGTCACCGCTCAGAAGCGTCAGGAGCGGCTGATCGATGTGCCGCTGAGCATTTCCGCGCTCTCCGGCGAAGACATCGACCGCAGAGGGTTGGTCGGCATGGGCGACTACCTCAATTCGATTCCCGGCGTGACGATGCACGACCGGGGGCCGGGACGTAACACCATCATCATTCGCGGCGCCAACGTCGATCCGGAGTTCGAGGCGTCGAGGAGCGGCGGCACGGCAGTCGGTATTTACTTCGGCGACGCAGCTCTGCCTACCTATGTACGCACGATCAGCTCCGACATCAAGCTCGTCGACATGGAAAGAGTGGAGGTGTTGCGCGGCCCGCAGGGAACGCTCTATGGGTCCGGTTCCCTGAGCGGCACCATCCGCAGCATTCCCCGTGCGCCGAATCTGCAGGAATTCTCGGGGTCGGTCGGCGCCGATTATTCGCTTACCGAGCGGGCCGGCCGCGACAACACCATGGTGCAAGGCGTACTGAACATGCCGCTCGTCAGGGACAAGCTGGCCGTACGCGCGGTGGCTTATCGCTTTCAGAATGGAGGATTCATCGACTCTGTCGCCGGAAGCGATCCAGCATCGGTCGCTGTCGCGACGGCGACGGGTGTCCCGCAAATAGCGGTCAATCGGCGGGACATCGGCGATGAGGAATACACGGGCGGGCGCCTCAGCGTGCTGTGGAAACCCGCCGAGCGCTTCGAAGCTCAGCTGACTTACCTTGCCCAGGTACTCGAGCAGGATGGGCTGGGGCAGGTCGATGTCGATCGCGCCGCTCGGTTCGAACAAACTCATTTCGACATCAGCGCCTTCGTTCCGGGCGGCGAGCGCAGCCGGCACGATATCGATCTGACGAATCTCGTCCTGACCTACGACGTCGGCTGGGGCACTTTGCTTTCGTCCTCCTCGTGGGTGAGCAGCAATGGTCTGGAAAATCGCGACATCGGCGTGCTGCTGGGCGGTACGCTGGCGCTTCCGCAAACGACCGGCGTCGTGGACATGGACGTGTTCTCGCAGGAGGTCCGCCTGGTTTCGGATCTTCCGCTGCCGGTGAAGTTCATCACCGGCGCGTACTACGAGAACGTGGATACGCACACGCGCGAGCACACTCTCGTCGGCACCGCGCCCGCGTTCAATCCGTTCGGCAATCCGATCCTGCTGTTTTCCGACGTGCAGACCGAGCTAGAGCAGGTCGCGCTGTTCGGCGAGCTGGGCTATCGCTGGCGGGATCTGCTCACGTTGACGGTCGGGGCGCGAGCCTTCGACTACCGGCGCAGCGATTTCTCCAGCCTCGTCGGCGCGTTGTCCGGGGGCGCGGCGCCGACATTGCAGAAAATCGACGAGCGCGGCGAGACTTACAAAGTGAATCTCAGCTACACGCCGACGCCGGCCGCGCATATCTATGCGCAGTGGGCACAAGGTTTCCGCCTGGGCCGCGGCGGCTCCATCATTCCCCGCGCGCTTTGCGATACCGACTCGGATGGCATTATCGATGGAACCGGCCTGACCATCGACCAGGCGCAGAAAATCAAGTCCGATACCTTGGAAAACTTCGAGGTGGGCGGCAAGTTCGCCTGGCTCGACAACCGGGTGGTGACGAACTTGTCGGCGTATCAGTCCGATTGGGACGATCTCGCGCTCGCTGTCATCCCGACATGCAGACTGGCCATAACGACCAACGCCGGCAAGGCGAGGCTGCGCGGCATCGAATTCGATGCGCTCGTGCAGCTGACGCAAGCGCTGCGAATGAATGTGGCCAGCTCGGTCATCGACAGCGAGCTGCAAGAGGTTGCGCAGGGCGTGCCCACTCAGGTGGGCGTGCGCCTGCCGGGTTCGGCCGATTTCAACTTCAGTGCGGGCCTGCAATATGATTTCCGGCTGCTCGGCCACGCTGCCTTCGTGCGCGGCGATTACAATTACGTCGGCGGCTATCTCAACAACATTCAGGCCAACACCCTGAACATCATGGAGAGCGGGGATTACCAGATCGCCAACTTGAGATTCGGCGTATTCGTCAATCAGGTCAGCCTCGAAGCCTTCGTGAACAACGTGACCGGCGAGGAAGGATTCACGTGGATCAACTTCGTGCAGGAGGGCACGGTTCTGCGTCCGCGCACGGTCGGCCTGAGAATGAAGGTGAACTTCTGACCGCCGGCACGATCATCGACACAAACATCCAGGAGTAGCCATGCGCCTCAGCCGACGTTGGTGCCTTCCGCTCGCAATTCTGACTTTCGATGCTGCAATGGCCCAGGCGCAGGACCCGCCGCCGACGCTATCGATCGGCCCAAACGTCCAGGTCAGCAAGGCCTTCGGGGGCGTGGCTCACTATGAAGGCTGGGCGGATAGCGATGACGGCAAGGCTGGACGTCTCGTAGCCTGTTCCATGGTCGCGCATCAGAACCCCCTGACTCATGGGTCTCATTGCTACGCGTCTGCCGACAACGGCGCCTCCTGGTCGACGGTACTCGACCTGGACACGCCGCGCAATTTCGATCCCTACGTGACGTTCGGACGCGGGGACACGGCGTTCTACACCACGATGGCCGTACCGATGGAGGAGACTGCCTCGAGCAGGCGAAGTACGCTCGTGTACCGCTCCGCGGACGGCGGCAACAGTTGGAAGCTTGCGGCGGCGCTCCCGCTCGTTGATCGTGAGTCCATCGTGGTCGACCGCACGGGCGGCCGGTTCGACGGACGCGTGTACGTCAGCGGTCAGTGGCGCGTCAACGGTGTCAACGATGAAACTGCGTCGAGCATTCATCTGTTCCGCTCTCTCGACGGCGGGGACACCTTCTTAGGTCCCGTGCAGCGTGCGACTTTGGACGGCGGCAGTTTGCTGGGCCACTCCAAGAGCGTGGTGATGTCGGACGGAACGCTGGCGTTTCTCGTGGTCCATCTGAAGAAGGGCAGGACCGGCGATTACTTTGACGAAAAAGACGCGGACGGCAGCGCCAACGCCTCATTGCAGGTGGGCACGTCCACCGACGGTGGCGAAACGCTGAACCCGCTGATCACCGTAGCCGCCATGTATATGGACCGGCGAACCTCCGAGGGCGCGGTGATGCCGCAGCTTGCCGTGGACGCCGGCAGCCGCTTCTTCAAAGATCGCCTGTACGCAGTGTGGCCTGATGTGCGCGGCGGCGGCGCGGAAGTCCTGTTTGCTTATTCCACAGACAAAGGCAAGACGTGGTCGCAAGCGCGGCGCGTAAACGACGATCGTCCTCCAGCGGAGGGTGCTCGCGCCCCTGTTCATATGTTGCCCACCGTTACCGTCAACGATGCCGGAGCGGTGCTGGTGGTCTGGTACGACCGGCGCGACAGCAAGGACAACCTGAGCTGGAAGATTCGAGCGGCCGCTTCGCTTGACGGCGGAGTAACATTCGGGCCGAGCGTGCTTGTGTCGGATGCCGTCAGCGATTTCACGTCGCGGACCGAATGGATCATCAGTGAGCCGGGCGTTCCACCGCTGTTCGCCGGCATCCGCCGGATCGGCGGCGGCGACGCGCCGATCACCGTGGATGTAGCGCTTCATTTCTTTCTGACCAACGGCGGGCACACTTCCGGACTCGCGGTGGGTCGCGATGGCATCTTTCACCCGGTGTGGGTCGACAATCGCACGGGCGTCGCGCAGCTTTGGACCGCACCGGTGACCGTACGCGGCAGTGTGGAACGCTACGGTGCGAGGGAGCTGGCCGACCTGGACGACGTTACCGACCGCGTCGCCGTCGAGGTTCCCGCCGGAAAATACGATCGGGCCACCAACACGCTGATCTTGACGACCCGGCTCAAGAACAATTCCGACGTCCCCCTGCGCGGCCCATTGAAGGTGAGGGTCGTTCGGCTCGAGTCGCAGTTGGGCGTGCCTGCAGTCGCCGGTGCGGAAAACGGTCTCGACGGCGTCGGGGCGATCCTGGATTTTGCCAGCATGCTGCCTGCCGGGGGATTGGCGCCCGGGGCGACGGCCGCCGGCCGTACCGTCAAGATCCGCCTGTCGGACGTGCGGCCAATCCAGCTTTCGCGCGACGCCAAGTGGAGTTACAACTTCAAGCCGGGCCTTGTCGACTTCGATGTGCGCGTCTTCGCCGGCCGGTAGCACCTGAGGATGAGCAATCGCTACGGAGATATGCTTGCAGAACTCAGCACGCCTCACTTGGCTGACGCATGCCTTCGTGTCGGAGCGCCTGTGCTGGGAAGCGGGCTACGGTGTATCGCGCGACCACCACGAAGCCGGTAGCTTTCTCACGACCGGCCACACTTGATCGAGCGTATCACCTTCGAACAGCTCCCCATTCTTCATCACATACCGCACCGAGTTCGTGTTGCGAATGTCCTGCAGCGGGTCCTTCGCCAGCACCACGAGATCCGCCAGCTTGCCCTCTTCGATGCTGCCCAGGTCCTGCGCATATCCAATCGCCTCGGCCCCGCGCAGCGTCGCCGATTTCAGCACTTCGAAGTTGCTCAGCCCCCCGCTCGCCAGCATCCACAGCTCCCAGTGATAACCCAGACCCTGAAGTTGACCGTGGCTGCCGATCGCCACGCGTCCACCCGCCTCGATCATCTTCTTCGCCTGCGCCGCCATGCGCGCAAACACATGTTCATCGTAACTGAACCAGGCGGACCGCCGCCGCGCCCGCGCATCGACGATGTTATGCGGAACGAAGTGGCGCAGCTTCGGATCGCCGTGCACCTCAGTGGTTTCGTAGAAATAGTTCTCGCCCCAGGGTCCGCCCAGCGTCACGATCAAAGTCGGCGTGTAGGTGATCTTCGACTGCGCCATGAGTTGCACGACGTCCTTATATAAAGGAGTAATCGGCAGGCTGTGTTCGTTGCCATTGAAGCCGTCGATCATGTGCGTCAGATCGAGCTTCATGTCCAGTCCTCCCTCGGTCGTCGGCATGATCTGCAGGTCCTGGCACGCCTGCACCATCCATTGTCGCTGGCGGCGATTGCCTACCTGGTACGACTTCACCGCCTTGGTCCGGTAGTACTGCTGGTAGCGCGACACCACGCCTTTCGTTTGATCGAACGAGCGGAAATCATTGAGCGAGAAAATGCCCGAGCCCACGCCGAAGGTGCGCGGCCCCGGAGTTTCGCCCATGTCGACCAGGTCCTGATACGCAAAGAGGTCGGGCGTCCGGGTTTGCGGATCGCGTCCCGCCGTCACGCCGTACGCCAGAGTCGCGAAGAAGCTCCAATTATTCTCCGGATCCAGGACGCCGCGCCGGATCTCCTTCCAGTGCGGATGCAGATCGATGAAGCCCGGGACGATCGTGCTGCCGCTCACGTCGAACGTCTTGGCGCCGGCAGGCACGGTGAAGGAGCCGCGCGGACCGACCTTTGCGATGCGGTCGTCCTCGATCAGGATATCGGCATCGTCGACGATCTCATCGCCACGCATCGTGACGACCTTTGCACCGCGCAGGAGCGCTGCGCCCCGCGGTGTCGCCCGCGGAAACTCCAGATTGATCGCGATTTCCTCAGCGGCACCGCGCCCCGCTGCGAGATCAGCGAAGGGCTGACGGAAGAAACTGGCGCCCACGCTCCACGTCAGCGCGCTTCCGTCCTGCGACCATGCGAACCCATCCGCACCCACGCGCGTCAATTTCCGCACCGGCAGGATCGCCCGCGAGCTGACCTCGGCGACATGGCCGGCGCCCTCGGTCGGCGTCGGTACGCCGTTCAGATCGATAACCAGCGGCTCGCCGCCGAAACCCGGCGCCGGCGTCAGATACATCTGGCTATTGTCGCGGATCGCGACCCATCGCCCGTCCGGACTGATCCGGGCCTCGTCGTTCGCGGCGCTGTGATCGACCTCGGGCGAAGACGTCCATGCCACCCGCGAGATTTTCAGGTGCGTGCGCCGGTCGGTACCGTCGAGGTGCATCGAGATCAATCCCTTCGTCGTATAGAGGTACACGCGATCCTTTTGACCATTGACGAAATGGGGCAGGCTCGCGCCGCGCGCGGGTGCGATGACGCTCGCCGGCCCGCCCTGAGCGGGAATCCAGATCAGCTCCAACAATTGCGCCCCGGAAGAGAATTCGTCGACTTTTGACAGCTGCCATTGCCGCGACCCGCGCAATGCGACGAGACGATTCCCGTCGGGTGACCAGGCGACTTCGCGATAGTAGGCCGGGATCTGCGACACGCGCACCGGACCGGAACTGCCGTCGCTGCGGATCTTCCAGATGTGGCCGCCGGTGCTGGACCAGGTGACATAGGCAATCCAGCCGCCGTCGGGCGACCAGGCAGGCTGATACTCGCGCTCGCTGCTCTTCGTCAGCCGTCGCGGCGTTCCGCCCGGAAGAGCCATCGTGTACAAACGAGTGGCCGCCGAGAACACAAGCTGCCTGCCATCGGGCGATTGCACGGCGCCCTGGACGATGCGCCATTTGACCGGACCGTCCGGCACGCGTGCGGGGAAATCGAGCAAGGGACCGAGGCCGCGGGATACTTTGATGGAAAACGGAATCAGCCGGTCGCGCCCGCTCGCCACTTCGAGCCGATGGATCTTGCCGCCATAGGAAAGGACGAGGCTTTTGCCGTCGGGAGTGAACGCGTAACCCGGGAGAAAGTCCTGCGTGAATAGCGCCTCCTGGTCGTCGCGCTGCACCGGGTACTTCAACCACCGCTCTTCGCCGGTGGGCAGATCGAGAATCTTGAGTCCGGTCTCCGCTTCATAGCGCGTACCGTATACGAGCTTCGTGCCGTCCGGAGACAGCACGGGCCGAAAGGCGCTGCCGGGCGCGGCGGTGACCGCGTCCTCTTCGCCCGTCATGCGGTTGCGGCGGAAGATCTGCGACAGCGGAAAGGAGACGTTGTAAACCTTATTGAAGAAGCCGCCGCGCTGTGCGTAGTAAAGATACCTTCCATCCGGCGAAGCCACCGCTCCCACCGTGTGGCGCCACTGCTCGGGCGGTGCGTCGGGCCTGTCATGGCCCTTGACCACCGCGAATCCGGTTCCGCCATTGACGTTGTACGCCCAGAGCTCGGCCGTGCCCGAGGGCATTTGCGGATACTTCGATATCAGCACCGTTTGTCCATCCGCCAGCCAGAACGGCGAGGAGAATTGCGCTTGCTCGTCCTTGCTGAGCTGGCGGGCATTGGAGCCGTCGACGTCCGCGATCCAAAGATTCTCCGCGCCCGAACGGTCGCTCGCGAACGCGAGCCTGCGGCCGTCGGGCGAGAATCGCGGCTGACTGTCGAAAGACATGCCAGAGCTGATCAGTCGCGCCTCGCCGCCGGTGATCGACATCGTGTAGAGCTGACCCAGCAGATCGAAGGCGAGCGTCTTGCCGTCGGGCGAGACGTCGACGGACATCCAGGTACCCTCGTCGGTGGTGAACTGAGCAGTACGGGCAGGCACAAGCGGCAGGCCTTGCGCATCATCGTTCGAGCCCTGCGCCTGCGCAGGGCTCGCCATAGCCGTCGGCGGTGCGATTACCGCGCTTAACATTAGCGTTACCCAAGCAACCGATACTCGGCGGCGGATATGCGGATGAGTCACGAGTACCCCTCCCGGCGAATGGTGCGCACAGGCCGTGTCATGAAAGAGGAAGACCCGTCCGGCTGCACGATTTGGGTACGGGGCACGCGCCACCGTACCCAAAATCCCGACTTCGACCGGTCTTATAGTCATCTGCGTGTCTTGCCGGAACCCATGAAAGCGCCAACTGTCCCCGATGACCGACCATCGAAAGGTGCTGTGTCGCAGATGCGCAGAATTTCCCGACTTCAGACGACTTAGCGGGATTGGACTATAAGAGGCGCCACGGGCAGCGCATTCCGGTCAACAACTTCACCGTTCTTTATCACTGAACTAATGCGGCGGTAGTTGCGCGCGCTGTCCAATGGGTTGGCATCTAGGATCACCAGGTCGGCAATCTTGCCGGGCTCCAGCGTACCCAGCTTCGCATCCAACCTGTAGGCCTTCGCTATGTTGCTGGTCGCCGCCTTTAGAATCTCCATAGGCGCCAGCGCCTCCTCTTCCAAAGCCACCAGTGCGTTGAAGTGAGCTTCGCCGATCTTGCGATCCGGGTCAACGATGTCGGCCTCAAGTGGAATAGGCTCCGGAAGTATCTCCGGGTTATTCAGATAGGCGTCCGTGGACAAGAGCAAATGCACGCCGGCCTTGATCATGTTTCGCCGGTTAGTCTTTCCGGCCTTGTACATTTCAATCGTGCGGTTGCCTATGGTGGCAGCATGCTTCTCCATAGCATCCAGGCGTCTCTGGGTAAACGGCAAGACCGATACCCACGCCTTGCGCTCCACCAGTTCCGTTATTAGCGCTGCCGTCCACACGGCGGGAGGAAGGGGCATTTCTCCATGAGTAACTATGTCCAGCCCCCTCTCCAGCGCCACATGCATCTCTTCGGCGGACGTGATGTGAGCCTGCACGGAAAGTCCAGCGCGGTGGCCCTCTTCGATGATGGCTCTCTGCACACGTGGTGAGAAAAATATTTTCGCGCCGGAGTCGCCTGAATATTTGAGGAAGTCCACTCCCTTCCCGATGTATCCACGTACAGCCACGCAGACTTCATCAGGAGACATCAGTTGGAGCCTGCTCCCGACGCCTTGTTCGTACCTTGCATCGATGCGCGCTTGGGTAGCCCTACTTACGTTCTCGGCAGCAGACCTTGGCAGAAAATTAGTGGTGAACAGGCCATCCGAACCTATTACGTTCCCGGCCATGAAGATGCGGCTACCCGGCGCTTTCCCCGTATTGATCACGTCGCGACCTTTCATCGTCGCCGCAAGCGGCCCCCAAGTATCGAAGACCGTGGTCAAGCCACCCTTGATCGCAACTTGCGCCGCCTCAAGTACGATTTCATCGAATCGGTCCTCAAACCGAATCAACGTCTCCACATTGAGGTTATGAGATAGCCCGAGATGCACATTGGCATCCATCAGGCCCGGGATTACGTACTTGCCACGGGCGTCGACCTTCTTGGCGTTATCCGGAACGGTGGTCGTCTCCATGTCGCCGACGGTCTTGATCAGACCGTCCACCGCAATCAACGTCCCGTTTCTCAGCGGGGGGCTGCCGGTACCATCGATTATGGTACCGCCAACGATCGCCAAAGTGTCCGCTACGGCCGGGGCACCTGCCGCGAGGCACGCCGCAAGCAATATTGACCATCTTCGGAGCTTTGCAATCCGCATTGAGAATCCCACCGAGCGTCGATATGTGTGTTGACCGTCCGTGGAACTCACCTTGTCACTACCGCCTATAGAATTTTGGCGACGATGGCAGCGTCGCGGGATCGATGACCATCCCGTCGTGAATGATGCTGACCAGTTTCCGGATGTTCGATATGTCGCTAAGCGGATTTGCATCTAACACCAGCAGGTCAGCGTGTTTGCCCTCCTCGATGGTGCCGATCTCGGCAATCAGTCCCGTGGCGGCAGCTGCATCCCTTGTGGCGGCGATGATTGCCTGAGCGGGCGTCATGCCGACCTGCGTTACCAGGCCTTCAATGGAGTCGAGCGTGCCAGCGCCCATGTCGGCGTGGCACTCGTTGTGCCCGACGATGTCTTCGTACTTTGCGGGATGACTATCGCTCGCAACTATTATTTTGCATCCCGCCTCCAGTAGCACCTTTTGATTCTCCAGCCTGAACGCCGTGCTTGGATCGTCACTGCTAGCAGGCAGATGTGTCCGTAGCGGCTCGGGCAGCCACTGCTTTCGATCGCGATCGGGTGTAATCGATTCGATGACCTTTATCTTGTCATCTAAATTCGTGGCTCTTCGTGTGCCGGCTCCGGCCGCGCTGCGCAGGTACTTATAGGCAGGCAATGAGGCATACCCAAAAAGCGCGAAGTATGCACCGGTATTGCAGATGTTCCTCGCAAAGTCCGGCCTCAGTCTCTGAGAGTACAACGTCTCCGCATGCGTAATGATATCGATGCCTGCCGCGACGGACGCGCGATGCCCTTCAACCGTGCCTGAATGAGCCTGCACTTTCAGCCCTTTGGCGTGCGCCACCTTCACTATCGTCGCCAGCACCTCGGGGGAGAAGCTCAGCGTTATGGGGCTCGACGGATAGTGAGTCGTTATTCCGACCTTGATGAAGTCCGGGCCCAGGTCTATATATTTTCTGACCGCATCCGCAACTTCGTCCGCATACATTTGAGTGAGCGCCGCGCCGGTGCCTTGGGTAAACCAGGCATCGTGATCTTGCTCCCATGGCTTGACGTCCGCCGGAGCCCGCCTCGACTCACTTGCGGAGAGTGGCCCATCCCAACCGATGATATTGCCGGCGACAAGTAGTCTCGGACCGACAATCTCTCCCGACTTCAGGCGGTCCCGCAACTTCATGAGGGGCAGCAGTGGCCCATAAGTATCCAGAATAGTAGTAACTCCATGCTTAAGTGCGACTTGCGCCCCTTCGGCGGCAAGAGAGTGTTCTAGATAGGCATCCTCGCCTCCGTATACAAGCAGCGGGAACAACGTCATGTTGTAGTGAAGATCCAGATGTATATTCGTGTCGATCAAGCCGGGAATGACGTATCTGCCACTTGCATTGATCACTTGCGAGCCCTTAGGTATGTCTACGCTCGCGCGCTTGCCAATCTTGGTGATCTTCTGTCCTGTTATGACTATTGTTTGATCCTCATGAAGTCCGCCGTCCCGGCCATCGAAAATTGCAGCACCCACGATAGCTTTGATTTCGGGATCATTTGCGCACAACAATGCACTTGACCAGCAAAACGCCAGGCCAAAGATCCTGCCAGCCGTGATTTTCCAAGTTGGTCGAAACGGCATCCGCGCTTTGAGCTCAATTCGAACGTTTCCGCGAAAGAGTCGACGCTACCTGAAGCTGTAACCGAGCTGCACACCCAAGGTTCGCGGACGCATTCTGTAGCCGAAAAATGGACTAGTCGCGATCGTTCCAGGACTAGTAGATCGCCAAGTGAAAGCATCCTCGTTCGTGAGATTTCTGACAAACAGCTCTACGCTGAGGTTCTTTATGCCGATGCCGGCACGTGCATCGATCTTGATGTAATCACCGGCCATCGTACTCGCTGACTCGAGAAGATCTCCATAGAATTTGCCGGTGTAGAATGAATCGGCGCGCACGAAGGCTTTATGCCCTGCGACCTCGAATTCGTACTGCGCGCCGATATTTGCACTGACCTTGGGAGCGCCAGGCAGTCTGTCACCCTTGTGCCAAGCCTGCCCGGATGTTGAGGTGGCATCCTCAGCCAACTCCGCTTTTACATAGCCGCCACCAAAATCAAGCCTCAGGCCGTTTGCGACAAAGAGGCTGGCTTGGAACTCCACGCCATCGGACGTAGCCGAACCAGCGTTTGTGATATACGCGCAAGTGCCTCCTGCGCTGATTCGAACCGGTAATCCATCCCACTTTATGTGATAGACCGATGCATCGATCACCAAGTGACGATCGAAGAGCGCCAACTTCGAGCCTACCTCGTAGTTATCGAGGAAATCTGAATTAACCGACCGCGTAGACTCGATCGAGACGCCCGTAGCGTCGACCCGGCCATCGCCATTGGTATCGCAGACCGTCGGAATCGCACCTGGATCAGGACGACCGAGGCGAAAGCCTTGTGCCCAAGAGATGTACAGCAACGTATCTTTCGTCGGCTTGAAATCCAGGCCGGCCTTCAAGCTGGAGCTATTCTCGTCGTTGTTGAGATTAACCGGGACCCCGGCGCCCAGCGCGATTCCGACCCCGCCTCCCTCCAGTAGACTGCGCTCGCTCTTCTCATATTTGAAATAGCGCCCGCCCGCGGTGGCGCGGAGCCTGCTGGTCAAGTCGTAGGAGACCTCGCCAAAGAGTGCTCGTTGCTCCAGCTGGCGCGTCGTTTCTGAAACCACGAGAGGAATAGTCCCGCCCGGGGCCGTCGCCAGCGTGCCGGGCCACCACTGGATTGCCGTGTAATCATTGTCGACGTTCTCGTAGTACAAGCCACCCAGAAACTGGAATGGACCTGCAAGCTTGGAGGCGAGGCGCGTCTCTGCCGAGAATGACTTGAAATCACTCGGCGCGTAGCTGGACGACAACCTCAAGAAGTAAGTCCTGCTCCCGCCGATGGCATATGCCCCGCCACTATCCACCCATGAAGCAACGGAGGTTAAACCTGCCCAGCCGAGGTCGTAGTTGACTACCGCGTTGAGAAGATCGATTTTTGTATCTACGACGTCCCCCGCCTCGCCGCGCAGACGGTGGTCGGGAGTAATCGGGTAAATCGCCTGGTCATACATGCCAATCCTGGCGCTTGGCTGACCATCTTGCTCGATCCTCTGCGTCAGCAGATTCACCGACAGATCCAGCCTTTCAGTAGGCTGCCAAAGCGCCGCCAACCGGCCGCCCGTCGAAACCATATGGCCTACGTCATCGCGAATGTAGCCACGCACGAAATCGCCGAGCCCATACGTCTCGGCGACTGCAATGCTCGCCGGGTCGGTACCTACGAGGTTTCTATAGAAGCCGCTCTCATCGTAGCGATAACCGACCGCACGAAGCGCGAGCTTGTCGGCTATAACCGGAACGTTGAGGACACCCTGGATCATCGAGTTGTCGCTCCCATTCCCGCCCGTGTTGGAGTAGGACGCTGTAACGCCAGCGCTGAAACTGTCGAGCTTTGGCCTCGCAGGTATTATGCGCACCGTGCCCGCGAGCGATGAGCTGCCGAATGCGGTGCCTTGCGGCCCGCGGAGGACCTCAATGCGTTCTATATCAACAGGTCGCACGTCGATGCCGCCTTGGCCCAGACCCCCGGCCCCCGTGATCGAGGTTTCGTCGAAGTAGGTCGCAACCGTGGTTCCGGTACCGAAGTTCTCGGACTGGGGCGAGGTGGTGATTCCGCGAATGACGATAGCGTTGCCCAGCGGGCCTTGGTCGATTTGATTCACGCCAGGTATCGAGCGGAGGTAGTCCTCCATTCCAGTCAATCCACGCCGCTCGATATCCTGATTGCCGATCACCGCGATGCTCATTGGCACATCCTGCACCCGCTCCTCGCGCTTGGTCGCGGTTACAGTGATCTCTTCAAGGATCACTTCCGATGCATCTCTCGGCGTCCCAGTACCGCTCCTGGGTTGCTCCGTCTTTTTCTCCACCGCCCTGGTTTGACCCTGCGCCAGCAACAAGCCGTCGGCCCCGTTCCCGGCAGCGGACGATACCGAGTCCGGCAATACACGCCTGACCACCACTGTCTCATCGTCCACAAACTTGTAGGTCAGGCCGCTGCCTCTCAGCAGAATCTCCAGCGCCTGCGCTATAGGGTAGTCGCCGCGCACACCTGACGTATTGAGCACTTGTAAGGTCGCTCCCTGCGCGGTGATCTGGATGCCGGTTTGTTCTGAGAAATGCAGCAGCGCCGTGGCCATCGACTGCGCAGGAATGTCGACGCTGACACTGCGCACGACGTTGGCGGCAGCATTGCCTGGGACATGGAGCGCCATGGACCCCATCAGAACTCGCGCAGCCATGAATACGATGCTCCAGGAGATCGAGCAAGCTCCCCGTGGATTCTTATGGTGCGAAGCGGTCATGAATTCTCCCCTCATTTATTATCGACTATTGGGCCGACTACCGGCCCGGCTGCCAGGCTCTGCGTGGTCTCGTTGATCCTTACAACGCTTGGGGTTTGGATTTTTGCGATGGGGAATCGCAAAAAATGGCCGCTCGGACGTCTATAGGTGTAGGGTTACTGTGAGACATGGAAAAGAGCCCCTATTGCGACGAGACCGGGAGCGCGGACGAGCGTGCGGCGGCCCATACGGCCACCATCGCTCGTCTGTTTCGTGAACACAATGATGCCCTGCTGAAATTCCTGGCCGCGCGGCTGCGATCGCAGCAGGAGGCCAAGGAAATTGCCCAGGAGGCTTACGTAAAACTACTGAACCTCGACCGGCCTCATGGCATCAGCTTCCAGCGCGCCTTCCTATTCAAGACTGCGGCGAACCTCGCGATCGACCGTCTGCGGCATCGCCAGCGTCGACATCGGATCGAGGAGTCGGGTGTATTCGACGAACTGGGCGAAGAGCCCACCCCGGAGCAGCACACGGCGGCGGCGCAGCAAGTCGAGCGGCTGGAGAAGCTCGTAGCCGAGCTGCCCGCCAAATGCCGACAAGCATTCCTGCTTTATAAGATCGAGGGATTGGAATTTCCGGAGGTGGCCAAGCGTATGGCATTGTCGGAGCGAATGGTGCGCGACTACGTGGTGCGCGCACTCATGTACTGCCGTGTCGGGTTGGATGAAATACGGGACGGGTACAAGGGAGGCTGCGCGTGAACGAGAACCTGCGTATTGAGCGCGAAAGCGACCCCGTATTGCGCCAGGCGGCCGAGTGGGCGTTGGAGCTCGGGGACACTCGCACGCCATTGGAACGGATAGCTGAGTGGCAGAGCTGGCTGGCCGCAAATGTGCAGCATCGGGAGGCGTTCTCGAGTATTGAGGAGCTGCTGGGTGTGGCCGACGGGGCCCGCAAACTGCCTTGGCCAAACGCGCAAGAGGTCGCGGCGGATGTCTATGACGGGGCCATCAGCGTATCTGCATGGAAAGCATCAAAGCTACGCCTTGGGGTTCAAGACCATCAAGGAAACAAGCTCAGGCTACCCGACTTCCGCTCCTTCAAGGACCGGGTCTTGCTACGCGGCGCGCTCGCGGCCGCTTTGTTGCTGGCTGTTACCTTGTTCGTTGCGGACTATCCACGGGAACTCAACTTTGGCGGCCTCCTGGCTTACAAGCGTGTGGAAACCCCGGCCGGTGGAACATTGAAGATCGTGCTCACTGACGGCTCGGCAGTCGATATCTCAGGACAATCCTCGCTGCGCACGGTTTTTACCCGACGGATCCGAACCTCGACACTCGAACAGGGCGAGGCCTTCTTCCGGGTGGCTCGAGATGTGACGCGGCCCTTCGTCGTTCGCGCCGGATCAACTTCAGTCACCGCGGTGGGAACGGCGTTCAACGTCAGGCGCTCGGGCGAACGAGTCGTGGTGTCGGTGGTCGAAGGCGCCGTCAAGGTGAGTTCGACGGACCGTGCTCAAGACGATGCCGTTGCAGCGAAGAACCTCAACGCCGGTCAGCAACTCACCATCGGCGCGCGTGACACCGAGCCGACCATCGTGACTATCGATACCAGCACCATAGCCGGTTGGCGCGACGGACACCTGCGGTACTTGAACGAGCCGCTCTCGAGCGTGATCGTTGACATCAAGCGCTACACGGGCAGGGAAATAGAGCTTGCGGAACCGGCCATTGGTGACCTGCGCATTACGGGCACGGTACTGGAGCACAACCTGGACGGCTGGCTGGCCAGCCTTGAGGAAACGTTTCCCGTGCATGCTGCACGTCTTCCGGATGGCTCGATAAAGATCGAAAACTCAGAGAAATAGTACGCATGCGCCGGCCACACCATCGCATGATGGCCGTATGCGAGATCCGCACTCGACGCGCGGCCATCATAGCCACGAGATCGCGGTAGCGCAGTCGATACGTCAGATACCATCTCATGTTTTTCCGCATAGTTCAATGTCTGTAGCCCATGCTTTTGCGAGCCTTGGTCTTGGTAAAGCGCCACTGGACCAGTTGTCGCTTTCGGTTGACCGCTTTGTTCCGGGTGGCGGTTTGTTTCTTCAAGGAGTCGATATCGCCGACACGGCTATCTTCCAAACACTGCCTCAAGTACATGTCGATGGCGATCTCCGCCTGATTGAGCCAGCTGGCGTGCTTGGGTGTGTAGTGGATCTCAAATCGGTTCGAGAGCCTGCGCGCCATGTCTTCTCCCATATGTTCCTTGAGAATCTCGCAGCTGTGCGTCGAAAGGTTGTCCATCAACAGCACAATCTTCTCGGCCGATGCGTAACGCACGGCAAGCTCCGTCTAACCCCTCATGCGGAAAAAATTTCTGCCGGCGTACTAGTTCATACGTCGACTTTGACGGGCCGGTTTTCGCCTCGGAGAGCGAGGATCGGCTGCCTGCACCCGCCTTTGTTAAGGACCACATCGGAGCAAGCGCCAGACCGGCGGTGACTAGGCGCCTTGTCTTATTGAAATGCCGCTGAGGAACTGCATCGATCACAACTTTGCCTGCGCCTCCAGGACTGAATTAAGCGCGATCAGGCCGCTGCCAAACTGGACCCTGGCCAAGGTGTCGCAATCGGTTACTTTGAAAGCGTTGAAATTTACCTCTTGCGCAATTTCCGCCAACCTGTCGCTGAAATCACGGTCGAGCCGTGTGATTGCTTGCTGCACGGCAGTTGTCTGGTTGGATATTTTTAGCAGCCGGACTAATTGGTAGCCCATGAGAAGGAATATGTAGCCCCCTCCAAAACAGGCTCTGAACCTGTCGGCCTCCGTCATCATTCTTGAGAAGCTGGGATTGAACAAAAGATCCAATGTCGTGTGTGACGATAGCGGAATGCCCCCGTCCAGAAGTCTGTCCTTCGCAGGCAGAGCGTAGTCCACCACTGCGCGATACAGCGGACTGGCGGTGTTCAAATCCTCCTTGGTATTTTGCCATTCCTCCAACATTACCGTTGCAAGGTACTTGCTATCGGCATCGACCTGCAGCATCAAGCGCCGCAGATTCTGTCCTGTGTCCCGTTCCGATTCACTGCTCGGATGGCGCACGTAGCCCAGTTCGGCGGAACAGCTCAAGGCACCAGGCTTGATTTGGCTCAAATAGTCCCAACTGGCTGCGCCACGCCCCTGCAGCAGTCTTTCAGGTGATGGCGTTGTCCGTTCGAGATAGTCGTAGTATTTGCTTTTACTGAAATTCTCGCCGATGCCCACGGCGAATTGAGTGCCGAACTCGCTCCATGCAGGCCTCTTTTCGATTGGCAGGCCCTGCTGCTGCAGAAGCCGATAGATTTCCTGATAGTACTTCTGCCCGATATCGCGGCTGAGGAAATACGATGCACCACCCACGATTGAATTGTAGAGCGAAAACAGGAAATCCGGCCGAACCCGATCAATGAGCTCTTTCAAGACCCGTGCCTCTCTGGAAGGCCGGTCGAATACCAGTTTCTTATGCGCGATCGGAAACGATACGTCCACTTGGTCCGGCGCAGCCTGGACGTAGTGATTTCGCATCATGTTCTCGAGCGTAAAAGGTTTCTGGCTCCAGCCCTCGTTCAAGATCGCTCCGTCCGGATCGATGCAGGGCACTATGTGCCACTCTACCTTGAGGTCGGAAAGCGCCCTGTTACGCTTGTGTAGGAGAAACATCAGGCTGTAGGCCGTCAGGCTGCCGATTTGCTCCGCCGCATGCGGGCCCGCGACGATCATTGCTTTCGTGGATCCTGTGCCACAGCGAACATGATAAATGGGAACACCGTTAGCGCTTGCACCGGCGACCTTGACTGCAAAGCGCCGATCTGCGCGCAATTGCCCTACAAGGTCATGCAGCTTCTGCACCGAACAGAAGGTATCGAAGTGCGGCACATCCTTGATGACTTCCTGAACGTCGATCACTGTATCGGCCCCTCTCTGCAAGTGAGTCATCGCTCGTGCCCGCGGACGGACGCCTTCCGCGCTGGCACCTGACGTACCGACCACAGCGCCGGCGGCAACGTACCCAAGAAATTCACGGCGACTGGACATCAGTGTCACCGAAATGAGTAGCCGAGCTGAACGCCTACGGTCCGGGGCCGCATGCGGAAACCATAGAACTCGCCCTGATTGAAGGTATTGCGCCAGGTGAATGCGTCTTCGTCGGTCAGATTGCGTACGAAGAGATCGGCACTGAGGTTCCTGTTGATCGCCACTCCAATACGCGCATCAATCTTGACGTAACCACCGGCCCTCAAGTTCGGTGTTTCCAGCAAGTCGCCATAGAACTCTCCCGCGTAGAAGGAATCTGCTCTCAGGAACATCTGATGGCCGCCGACATCGAAATCATACTGCGCTGCCAGATTGGCGGTGGTCCTGGGTGAGCCCGGTAGTCTGGCACCGGCCCGCACGAATAGCGCCGGTGCATCCTCAGTCAACACGGCTTTTGTATATCCAACGCCGAAATCCAAACGAAGGCCTCTCGCGACAAGCAAACTCCCCTGGACCTCGACCCCGTCGGACTTGGCTTTGCCAACGTTGGCAATGAATGTGCATCCGCCGGGAATCGGCGCGGTATAGCGGATCGGCAACCCTTCCCACAGGATGTGGTAGATCGAGGTGTCGATCGTCACGCGACGATCGAAGAGCGCGAACTTGGCTCCGACTTCGTAGTTCTCGAGGAAATCCGATTCGATCGTGCCGGTCGATTCGACCGAGGAACCGGTGCCATCGACCAGGCCATCGCCGTTGGTATCACAAAGCAGGGATGAAACCCTTACGTTCGGCCTCCCAAGGCGAAACCCCTCACTCCAGGACGCATATATAAGAGAGTCCTGCACCGGCTTATACCCTACGCTGGCTTTGAATATGGAGCCGCTATCGCTGTTCTCCAGGAACTGATTGACGCCCGAGCCAACGGGAACCGACCCCCCTTCCAAGAGGGCCCGTTCGTGTTTGTCGTACTCGAAATAGCGCCCGCCAAACGTGGCCGTAACTTTATCCGTCAAATCATAGGAAACCTCGCCGAAGATCGCCCGTTGACGCAGTGTGCGCTCACGATTGTTGATGCTTCCCGGATTGGTGCCGTAGACCGGGGTGGGTGCGGGGACGCCCGGCCAGTCCAAGGTTTGGAGGAAGTCGTCATCAACGTCCTCGTAGTAAATGCCGCCGAGGAATTGGAAGCGCCCGTCGAGTTGCGAAGCTAAACGCATTTCGGCGGTTGAAGACTCGAAATTACTCGGGGTGAAGCTGGAAATCGGAAACCCGAACGAGGTGGAAAGGTCCCGGGCGTACACCGATCCGCTGTCCACCTTGGAAACGACCGACGTCAGTGCGGCCCACCCGAAGTCATAGTCAAATACCATATTCGCGAGGTCGATCTGCGCATCGCTGATCTCACCGGCTTCTCCCCGCACACGATCCTGCTGTGCTACCGGCATGCGCGCCTGCGCAAATCCCGCCGTGGTGGCCACCGGATCGCCGGTCTGCTCGATCTTTTGTGTGAGAAAATTGACCGAGAGCTTGGCTTTGTCTGTCATCTGCCACAAGGCAGCAATGCGGCCGCCGGTCGACAGCATCCGACCCACATTATCCAGGGTATAGCCACGCACGAAGTCACCCAACCCACGGCTTTCAGCTCGCGCGATCGTCACAGGATCGATGCCGGCGATATTCCGGTAGAACCCGCTCTCGTCGTAGCGATAACCCACTGCGCGCAACGCCAGCTTATCGCTGATAACAGGGATATTGAGGACACCTTGAATCATGGAGTTCTCGCTGCCGTTGCCGCCGGTGTCAGAATAGGAAGCTGCAAGCCTGGTACTGAAGACATTAAGCTCCGGTTTGGCAGGCATTATGCGCAGGGTGCCACCAAGCGAGGCACTCCCATACGTTGTGCCCTGCGGGCCGCGGAGAACTTCAATGCGGGCGATGTCAACAGGTCGCACATCGATGCCACCAGCTCCCATGCCCGCGGCTCCCGTTATGGGAGTCTCATCAAAATAGGTCGCGACCGTGGTGCCTGAATTGTAGTTCTCCGATTGAGGCGTGGTGGTAATCCCGCGGATGACGATTGCATTGCTTTGCGGACCATTGTCGAGTTGATTCACCCCGGGAATCGACCGCAAATAATCTTCCATACCGATCAGCCCCCGGCGATCGATATCCTGGCTGCTGATGACGGCAATACTGAGAGGAATGTCCTGAGCCCGCTCCGCACGCTTTGTCGCGGTGACCGTAATCTCCTGGACATGCGATTTATCCTTTCGTGCGGAAGGGTCCAGGTTCTTGGTTTCCGTCTGGACCTCGGCTTGCGGAGAAGGACTAGAGGCCTGAGCCAGCGTGTCCGTATGTCCCGCTGCAAGCTCACCAGAGACTTCATCTAGAGATTCGATCGTGACCCTGTTCCCTACCGCGCGGAACTTCAGGCCTGTGCCGCGCAGGAGCTGACTTAGTCCTTCCTCGACGCTGAGCCGGCCCGACAGGCCGTTACTGTGCCGCTTCTTTACCACGCTGGAAGCGAGCATCAGCTGGATGTCGGCTTGGCGCGAGAATTCCAGCAATGCGGTGTCCAGCGCCTGCGCTTCGATCTTGAAGGTGACTTCGCGCACGAGCCCCTCCGCAGCGCGAGTCGATGCGATTGAGGCCATCAGGAGGCCGATCCCCGCCAGCACCTGCATCCAACCAAAGCGCACGGTCTTCATCGTCATCCCCTCAAGTTTGAAAATTGTGAGGTACATGACAACCGGCAGGCGAAAAAGGGACACGCCTTGGACTATTTGATCGTACTGTCCCGCGGCCGTACCAGCACGGTATTTGCGTCGACGTTTACCAGATCGACGGGAAAGATGAGCCGCAGACCGTCGATCCAGGAATCGATTTCCTTGTGAAACATCACACCGGTAAATTCCAGCTCGGCCACCGCCGGGTCCAGGATCACGCGACGCCGCGAGTATCGGTTCACGTCCTCGATCACGCTGCGCAAGCTTGCGCTTCGATAGCGCAGCTTCCCTTCGGGCCAGCTGACAGCTGCAACCGGATCGGTATCGATGATCTCGCTTTTGAACGTCTTCGCATCTTCCGCACGATAAGTCACCTGCTTGCCTTTTCCAACCAACGCCGGCGCGGCCGTTGCAGCGGGTTTTACTTCGACCAGCCCCTGCGTGACAGTGACAACGACGCGGCCATCACCGCGTAGAACATTGAACGCCGTGCCCAAGGCACGGACGGTTGCCGTGCCGGCGCTCACCACGAACGGACGTTTGCCGTCGCGTCGCACTTCAAACAGAGCCTCACCGCGCGCAAGATCGGCACTACGCCGCTCTTGACCATAACGCACGGTCAACACACTGTCCGCGCCTAACAGTATCGTGGACCCATCAGACAAACGGATTTGACGGTGCTCCTGAACCGCAGTCGCAAACTGTTGCGAATCCTCCATCGAATAGTTCTCCAGGTAGAACCAGGAGCCTGCGATCATCAACGCCGCCAACGTCGCAGCAACCGGCCATCGATGGAAAACCGCTCTGCGCGGCGATCTCTTCCTACTCAACCACTCGGAGACCGGAACAGAGCCGTCATAGTGGTCCGCCGCCTGCCATTCCAAAGTGGGCCGTGGCAATCGTCCCAGGTCGCTCCACAGCTTCACGTATCGGTCGAACGCTCGCCGGTTGTCCGGCTCCTCGATCCAGCGCTCCCATCGCTGCAACTCGGCCGGCGGGAGGTCCGAGCCTTCCAACCCCTGAAGCTCCGCAAACCACTGGCTGACGTGAGTGTTGTCCTTGGCGCTCATTTGACGTCCTTTTTGGGTGCGGCGGCTTCGGTGAGGCGCCGATCCAGGTGCTCCATCGCGCGGGCCATGTAGCGCTTGATCGATCTGACATTGAGATTCAATCGGGCCGCGATGTGCTCAAGGTCCAGTCCGTCGAATTTGCGCATGACGAACGCCCGACGGCAGATCGGGGGTAATTCGTCGATGGCCGCGGCTACGATCGCGAGCCTTTGGCTTGCCGCCGAAGCTGACTCCGGCGACGGGCCGCCTTGATCCTCCTGAAAGTCGAAGAAAAGCAATGGATCGGCGCGCTCGCGGCGGTGATGGTGCTTGAGTCGGTTCTTGACGAGATTGGATGCCGTGGAATAGAGGTATGCGCGCAGATAACCAACCGTTTCAGGCTGGTCCAGGCTCAGTAGTTTGACGTACGCCTCCTGCGCCACGTCCCGGGCGTCCTGTGCGGATCCAGTGCGCGCCGTCAGGAACCGCAGCAACGCGCCGTTATGTTCCAGGAAAAGCTTCTCGATCCGCTGGGAATGAGTCAGGCCGTCTTCCTGCGTAGAAGAGTCGGGCTGGGCCTCATCTGGGTTCATATGTCTCTTAAGACAACTTACGCAGGGAAAAGGGACAGATCGCGTCGCATCAGATGACAGGAAAGGTGATGCGCACCAAGTGTCTGTTTGTCAGGAAGATTTCTGGTGCCGGCTATAGGACTCGAACCTATGACCCCCTGATTACAAATCAGGTGCTCTACCAACTGAGCTAAGCCGGCGCGGCGTGCTGCGGCGGGAACCGCGAAGGTGGCAGGATTCTATCACGGGGCGCCGCGGAGCCGGAGCTGCAGCTATTTCACGTCGGCCTACTCCGCCGCCGCCGGGCAGGGTTTGACCTCCACGCGCATGATCCGGCCGTTGGCCCGCTCCTTCTCGTCGGCGCCCATCAGTTGCGACGGATCGATCGTGCCTCCGTCGCGCGGCAGGTCGACGTCGAGCCAGTAGACCGTGCCGCGGCGGGTGCGCTCGGCGATAGTGGGGCTGAAGCCGAGCTTGCGTACCTCGGCCGCGCGGCGCTGTGCCCGCGGCGGCTCGAGGAAAATGCCGAGTGAGATATCCACGCCCTGCGTGGCCGAGGGCAGCAGATAGGCGTCGGTGATGTCGTGTTCCCTCAGCGTTTCCATGATGCGCTGAGCTTCGGCGCGCGAGGACAGGTCCTCGAGATAAACCCACAGACCCGCCCAGATGTCCCCTTCGGCGACGCGCGTGCGCGACTCGTGACCGGACCCGCGCAGCGAGGCGGATGCCTGACTCGCCTCGGGCAGATCGTAGAAAGGTCCTACGGTCACGCAGCGTGCGGAGCCGCCGGCAGGGGCGGATTCGCGTGGCTTCGCGGGCGGCGCTCGTGCAGCAGTCCTTTTGTCCGCACCGGCGCCCTCTTCGTCGGCGAGCCGCAGCGTCGGCACGGGCTCCGCGGGCGCCGTCTCCGCGGCGCCGCCCGGCGTGTGCCAGCTCGTCCAGGCCAGGAAGAGAATGTTGGCCAGTAGCAGTCCCAGGAATACGGCCTTCATGGGCCGATTGTACGAAGACGGCGGCGCGTTCGGCCAACGGTCATGAGGCGCCGATCAGCGCCAGGCCCTGCAGCACCAGGTCGGGGATTTCCTCGGCGGGGGTCTGCATCGCCTTGCGCACCTGCTCGGCGTCGCCACCGGTCAGGAACACCTTGGGTGCTGCGCCCGCCTGCCGGGCGATCTCGGCGATCGAACGCTCCGCGGCGGCGGCGATCGCAAGCACGGCACCGTTGACCACCGCGGGTGCGGTGCCTTTGGCGAGCCAGCTGCCCTTGCCGGAAACATCGGTGCCGCCGGTAGCGGCGAGCTTGCGCGCCTGGGCGGCGATGTCGCCGGTGTTCTCCAGCAGGGCATCGATCATCATGCGCATGCCGGGAATGATGAGCCCGCCGAGATGCAGTCCCCTGGCGTCGACGCCGTCGATCGTCACCGCAGTGCCGGCGTCGATCACGCAGGCCGCGGCGCCGGCGAGGCGATACGCGGCGACGATGGCCAGCCAGCGATCGACGCCGTGCGCGGATACGTCCCGGTACGCGTGCGTCACTCCGGCGGCGAACGACGAAGTCGCCGCGAATTGCGGCGTCACCTGCCACAGCCGCTCGGCCTCACGCGCGATTCGCTCGCGCATCTCGGGCCCGGCGACGTTGGCGACCAGCAGGCGCGCCGGACGGAAACGCTCGCGGAACAGCTGCTTCATCCACACGTCGGGATCGACGTCGCGATGAACCAGCGACTGCTGCGGCGTGAGCCTGCCATCGAGCAATTGCGCCCACTTGATGCGGCTGTTGCCGACGTCGAGCAGCAGGATCATCGATCGCTCCCGCCGGCAGAGTCATGGCGCCATCGGGCACGCAGGAACAGTGCATCCGAAGACAGGACACCTCGAGGCGAAGGCTTAGCAGCAAGGACGTTCATGCTGAAGCCTCGACATCGCCATGAGGCGGGACGGCCATCCTGCCGCCATCGGGCGCACCATGCCGCTTGCCAATCATAGGTTTCATGATGAACGCAAACTCACTTCTCCGGAAGTAAAGCGCAACAAAGCTCCAGGAGTTTCCAGGAGCAGCGCACCGTCTTCGTCGATGCCGCGCGCAATGCCCTGATGGACCTGCTCCGCCGTCTGTACGCGCGCCGGCTTGCCCGAAAGCGCGTCGGCCGCGCTCCACTGCGCCGCGAACGGGCGCAAGCCGCTGCGTTGGAATTCAACAAACATCGCGATCAGGTTGTCGATGACCGCCGCTGCCAGTACATTGCGGCCGATGGCGCCGCCGCCGGCCGCGTCGCCGAGCGCAGCGGCCTCGATGCCGTTCTCCGGCAGGCTCGAGCGGATCTTCTGGCGCGCGGCGACGCTCAGCTGCAGATTCAGTCCCACGCCCACCACCACATAAACCGGCCCGCCCGACTCGGCGCGCAGCTCCGCCAGGATTCCGCCCAGCTTGCGATGCTCGAACAGCACGTCATTGGGCCATTTGAGCTGGATGCCGCGCACCCTCAGCTTGTTCAGCGCATTCACCATGGCCACGCCGGCCGCCAGCGTCATGGCGCTCAGCTGGCGCGGGGTCTCGGGAAAGAGCCAGCTGACCGACAAACACAGGCCGGCGCCGAAAGGCGCGATCCAGGTGCGCCCGCGCCGCCCGCGTCCGGCCGTCTGATGCTCCGCCAGGCAGACATCGCACGAGCCGGTCGGCAGGTCTTGCACCTCCAGCAGACGCGAGTTGGTCGAGTCCACCTGCAGATGCACGTCCAGCCGACGCACGTGCGAGCGTGCGGCCGCGGACAAACCTTGCGCGATCGCTTTCGCGTCGAGCAATTCCAGGCAGTGAGTGCCTCCGGTCGTCAGCCGGTAACCGCGCTTGGGGACGCGATGCAGCTCGACACCGAGCTGTTCCAGGCCGTTCAACGCCTTCCACACGGCAGTGCGGCTGACGCCAAGGCGCTGCGCCAGGTCCTCGCCCGAATGGAACTCCCCGTCCGCCAGCAGCGGAATCAGTCGCTCGCGCAGCGAAGCGCCGCTCCCCGTCATCGTCGCAGCAGCCATAGGCGCAGCGCGCGGTGCTCCTCGCCCCGGATCATCCGCGCGATGTTGCTTCTGTGCGTGAACGTCACGAACGCGGCCGCGAACACGCCGAACGCCAGCAGCGCCGCGGGTATCGGCTCGTAAGCCAGACAAACATAGACCGGCAGGCTCGCGCTGGCGCAGATCGTCCCGAGCCCGACATAGCCGAACGCCATGACGATGATCAGCCAGACCAGCAGCACGGGAATGAGCACCACCGGCGAGATGCCGAGCAACGTGCCGATCAGCGTGGCCGCCCCCTTGCCGCCGCGGAACTCGAACCATACCGGGTAGACGTGTCCAACAATAGCCGCCGCCGCGCACGCCACCACCAGCCAGTCCCGAGCGACGGCGGGGTCGATGCCCACGCCAGGGATGTCCAGTCCGGGAACCAATGTCACGGCCAGCACGCCCTTGCCGATGTCGATGACCATCACCCAGAACGCGAAAACCCTGCCATGCACCCTCAGGGCATTGGTGCCGCCCGCGTTGCCGCTGCCCACCGTGCGGATATCGGCGCCGCCGCGCACGCGCCCCACGATGAGCGCGCCGATCAGCGATCCGAGCAGGTAGCTCAGCAGCGATTTCATTCCAAGCTCGAGCACTGGCATGTCCCCGGGGCGCCGGCCCCTCAAGAGGCCCCGGCATTTTACACGCCACGGCGCCGGAACCCTCACATCGAGAACCTCATATGAGCCGCTGCCTCAACGGGACGGGGGTCCCGAAGCGCGGTGGGGCAAATGGATATCCGCGAGCATGCAGCGGACGCTCCCTCCGCCGAAATGCTCGATGGTGGGAATCGGCGTGGCCAGGATGCTCCCGTGGCGCTCGAGCTGCCGGCGCTGCTGGCGTTCCAGACAGGCCCACGCCGCCGATGACATCGCGATGAGCGGCGTGCCGGTGCCGCTCTCCAGCGCCAGCATGTTGCCCGCGAATGCGAGGATCTGTGCGCGCGACAGCTCGATCACCTCGTGCTGCGTGTCGAGCAGGATGCTGTGGATGGCCGCGCGGCGCTGGGCGTCTTCGATCGATTCGCTGCAAATGACGGCGAATCCGGCTCCGAGGCACATCATGACGTTGGTGTGATAGATCGGTATCCCGGCGCCGTCGAACGCGTCGAAGCTCACCACCTCGTAGTCGAGCTGCTGGGCGAAATCGCCCAGCGCGTTCAGGTGGGTGCGCGGCGAAAGACAGGCATAGGCCAGGTGATTCACGCGATCGAGCACGAGGCTCCCGTTGCCTTCGAGATATTCGCCAGCCGCTTCGTGCGAGCTCAGGTCCACGACCCGATCGATGCGGAAACCCTGCATCGCGCTCAGCCGCTCGAGCAGCTCGGGGCGCCGTTCGGCGCGGCGGTTCGGCGCCAGCAGCGGATACAGCACCGCGGTGCCGTCCGCGTGGAAACTCACCCAATTGTCGGCAAAGACTGCGTCGGGCTTCGGCGGTTCGGGCGAATCCTCGAACGCGCACACTTCCACGCCGGCATCGGCCAGCGCCTGCGCCAGCGCCTCGAACTCGAGCAGCGCCTGCTGGCGGACGTCCGAATCGGCGGACGCCGGCGCGCGCGCCTGGAACGCATTGCTTGCGGCTGTCTGCGGATTCGCCGCGAACCGGGCGGGCCGGATCATCATCACCGCGCGGGCGGACTGCGGTTCGGGCGGGCGCGGCGACGGCATGCTCAGCCCAGCTGGTGCGCGTGATGGCGCAGGTGATCTTCGATGAAGCTGGAAATGAAATAGTAGCCGTGGTCGTAGCCGGGATGGCGGCGCAGCGTCAGCGGCTGGCCGGCCTTGCGGCAGGCTTCTTCGAACAAATGCGGATGCAGCTGCTGCTCCAGGAACTGGTCGGCGAGCCCCTGATCGATCAGGATCGGCGCGCGCCACGCGCCGTCCCGCCGCGCCGACATCAGCTCGGTGGCATCGTACGCGCGCCACAGGTCGCGGTCCGGGCCGAGATAATTGCCGAAGGCCTTCTCGCCCCACGGGCTGCGCATGGGCGCGGCGATCGGCGCGAACGCCGACACCGAGCGATAGCGCTGCGGGTTCTTCAGCGCGATCGTCAGCGCGCCGTGCCCGCCCATCGAATGGCCGAAGATGCCCTGCCGCGCGGGATCCGCCGGGAAATTCGCCTCGATCAGCCGCGGCAATTCCCGCGTGACGTACGAATACATCCGATAGTGGCGCGCCCACGGCTCCTGCACGGCATCGACGTAGAAACCCGCACCCACGCCGAAATCCCAGGAATCGCTGTCGCCGGGCAACGGCACCCCGCGCGGACTGGTGTCCGGCGCAACTAACATCAAGCCCAGCTCCGCAGCCGCGCGCTGCGCGCCGGTCTTGATCATGAAGGTCTCTTCGGTGCACGTGAGGCCGGCCAGGTAGTAGAGCACCGGCACATGCCCGTGCTCGGCCCGCGGCGGCGTGAATACCGCGAACCGCATCGCGCAGGCGGTGGACGCGGCCTGATGCCGATAGAACCCGACCGTGCCGCCAAAGCAGCGATGCCGGCTCAGAGTCTCGAGGGTGCCGTCAGCCATGCGTCAATCCAAGCTCGCGCCGCCGCCTCGTCGTTTACTCAGGCCAGCACGCCTTTGGCTTTCGCGACGTGCGTCGCGATGAAATCCATCAGCGGCGGCGAGAGGCAGTCATACGGCTCCAACCCCAGCTCCTTCAGCCGCGCCCGCACCGCGCCCATCTGCTCCGGCTTCGCAGCGCCCGCCTCGATGATCGAGGAAACGAAGGCCGCGAACTCCGGCGCCGCCCAGCCCTGGTCCTTCGACAGCTCCACGTGCACGAAGTCCAGCCCATAGAACGGATGACCTTTGTTCTCGACGCGGCCGTACATGTGCACGCCGCAGCCCGTGCAGGCATGGCGCTGGATGGCTGCGTTCGCATCGACGACCTTGAGCTTCTTCTCGTTGGCGGTGACCTTGAGGTTGTCGCGCCCCACGACGGCGACGACCGAGAACATCGCGCCTTTGGGCTTCCAGCACTTGGTGCAGCCGCAGGCGTGATTGTGCGCGACGTTGCCCTTGATGCTCACCGTGACGGGCGCATCGGCGCAGAAGCAGGTGAGCGTGCCGCCGGCGAAGTCCTTCTTGCCGGCCTTCACGCCCCGATCGACCGACGGATGGATTGAAATGGCCATGACGGTTCCCCTCTTGATGGTGGTTTGGTTGGAACGGATTCGGGTCAACGGTCCCGGGTCAGAACTTCACGACGCTGCGGATCGACTCCCCCGCGTGCATCAGGTCGAAAGCATCGTTGATCTTCTCGAGCGGCAGCACATGCGTTATCAGATCGTCGATGTTGATCTTGCCATCCATGTACCAGTCGACGATCTTCGGCACGTCGGTGCGCCCGCGGGCGCCGCCGAACGCCGTGCCTTTCCACACGCGCCCCGTGACCAGCTGGAACGGGCGCGTCTTGATCTCCTGTCCCGCGCCGGCGACGCCGATGATCACCGAGACGCCCCAGCCGCGATGGCAGCATTCGAGCGCCTGGCGCATGAGATCGACGTTGCCCACGCATTCGAAACTGTAGTCGGCGCCGCCGTCGGTCAGGCCGATGAGGTGCTGCACGAGATCCCCGCCGGCCTCCTTCGGATTGACGAAGTGCGTCATGCCGAACTTCTCGGCCAGCGACTTGCGGCGCGGATTGATGTCGACGCCGATGATCCTGTTCGCGCCGACCAGCCGCGCGCCCTGGATCACGTTGAGGCCGATGCCGCCCAGGCCGAACACGACGACGTTCGCGCCCGCCTCGACCTTGGCGGTATTGATCACGGCGCCGATGCCCGTGGTCACGCCGCAGCCGATGTAGCACACCTTTTCGAACGGCGCGTCCTCGCGGATCTTCGCCACTGCGATCTCCGGCAGCACGGTGAAATTGGAGAACGTCGAGCAGCCCATGTAGTGGTGGATCTTCTCGCCGCCGATCGAGAAGCGGCTGGTGCCATCGGGCATCACGCCCTTGCCCTGTGTCGCGCGGATTGCGGTGCACAGGTTGGTCTTGCGCGACAGACATGATTTGCACTGGCGGCATTCGGGCGTGTAGAGCGGAATGACATGGTCGCCCTTCTTGATCGACGTGACCCCCGCGCCGACGTCGACCACGATGCCCGCGCCTTCGTGGCCGAAGATGACCGGAAACAAACCTTCCGGGTCCGCGCCGGAGCGGGTGAATTCGTCGGTGTGGCAGATGCCGGTGGCCTTCAGCTCCACGAGCACCTCGCCGGCCTTGGGGCCGTCGAGGTCGACGGTCTGGACTTCGAGGGGTTTGCCGGGGGCGTAGGCGACTGCAGCGCGGGCTTTCATGGGCGGCTCCTTCGAGGAACGTGCGGCCGAAGGCGCATCTTACGCCATCGCGCGCGCATTTCTCATGGACCGTCCAATCGCGGGCGGCTGGGGAAGGAGCCCGCATTTATCACACCCTGCCGAGTTATCCGTGGAGCCTGCCGGTGTGAAAACGCGGCCGACGGCGCCGCATTATTCATGAACTCATTTCGCTTAAGAGCCGATGTCGAGTCAGTGCCGGGCGGGG